>Ga0228535_1000132_pt1 | contig 239417 bp, 233 predicted proteins | sample SJ1metagenome_FD_168457 | JGI IMG/M metagenome (GOLD analysis project Ga0228535, IMG submission 168457) | Enriched culture of PCE-dechlorinating microbial communities from Ithaca, New York, USA - SJ1 | ecosystem: Engineered > Modeled > Simulated communities (microbial... > Unclassified...
ATGCCGAACCCGGCAGTCAAGCCCTCCAGCGCCGATGGTACTGCGGAGGCTATCCGTGGGAGAGCAGGTCGCCGCCGGAAATCCTTTTTGAAAAACACGACGAAGCCGTCCAGGGGAACATATCCCCGAGACGGCTTCGTCGCGTTCGCGCGTATCGTCGTTTCGACCGCCGCCGGTTCCCGGTCGGCGCGCCGGCGTACTTTACGGCGAAGAGCCGCCGCATGAGCATTTTCTCTCGTGCGCGGCTCTTCGTTTAGGCTGAAAAAGTTTCGGTACATTTTCCAGGATGAAAGAACGTTTCTGATTATGAATCACGGGAAAATATTGGTTAATGTTATGGAACCAGAATGTAGTAAGCGGGGGGTTGCCCGCCGAGGACAGCGGCAGGACCGTGAAAGAGGGCTGCTCCGGGATGCACTGAAACGAGCGGAGCGGCTATGTAGTGTACGGAAACACTTCCTCCGCGAGGGGCAAGTACATACGAAGGATACATGTGATAGACTCTTCTTCCCGTAGCGTCGAAGCTAAAAAGATATCCCTCCTTTGAGCGAAAAAGCTGACCGGAGAGTGCGGAAGGCGAAGGCGCTTGGAAGGGATCTACATAGTCGGGGGTTGTGATTATAGCAGGCGCTTGTGCAGGAACAAGTAGATACCGAGCTTCGGAAGAGGCTGGCAGTAAAAAAAATGAAAGTATGCAAAGAAACATATACATATTCCTTTTATTAAAACAATGCATTGTAATACCTCCTTTACTTGTTTCTTCTCATAATGCTTCCTTGTATAAGGGATTTTAGAAGTTTGAAGGAGCTATTCTGCCCATCCAGAGGTAGCCCCAAACAGCAGCTTGATTTGCAAGAAGAGCAGTATCTGCGTCCTTCCATTCGAACGCGTTGTTCTTAACCATTCGGGTGAGAGCGTAGAGGTGTTCTTTTATCATTTCAGATGGTTTTTCAGAAATACCGGGGCGAGCCTGGATTTGATACCAGCTCTTACCGGTCCAAACAAAAAGAGCTTCTGGACGATCGCCTTTCCATGCTATAGGAACTCTCGGTTTTTCAAGAATTCCCATGCGGTCGACAAGCTTATTCCAGGTACCTATCGAAGTAAAGCTAGACTGTGTTGTCCATTCCGGTACGTATGTAGGGGGAATAGTTACCGCAGCAGGTACAGGGTATCCGAGAAGGGGCTGAGAGGATGGAAGCGGGGGGAGCGGGGTAACCTGTATCTGCTGCATACTGGAAACAGCTGCCGAGGGCACGTATTGGACTATGGGAAGCGATTGAGGGTGGATCGAACCGACGACGTAGGAGGTGGGAAGGAGGGCTGCTCCGTTGTACGAACCATAGACCCAAACGCCTGCGGCTGTCCTCGTAATAGGATAACCATCGAACGTGACAAACCACCCGGAAGGCATGTTATAGGGGCGATAGACATAGAAGGACATTCCGGCATAAACTGGTTGCGCAACGAGAACAGGTTCCACAACGTAGGTTGTCGCTGTGGCGATAGAAGCAGATAGCATTGTGAGTGTCAGAAATAAAGCAAGTATCGTAAACGTTCTTTTCATTTGTAACCATCCTCCTTTTTTATGATTCTTGAGCGCATGCGATTATTACTGCTTTAAAATATCTACCGGGGCAGCTCCACCCCTGGAGGCGGCGGAGTATAGACAGGTACGACGCCTTCGCTGAGAATGTCAGGCGAGGAAAAATTCACTTCCGCAGGTAAAGCAGGCGGGGGGATATATGCCGGAACGGAAGAATCAAGAAGCGGCGGATTAACCGTTAGTCGAGCGTCAGCACTCACGGAGGCTTCTAAAGAGCGTTCAGGAGAGTCGGCCGGATCATGATAGGGAGTCGCGCCAGGCTGAACTACCCGCACCGGCACGCCTGAAGAGCGGGAAATAGAGGTATGGGGCTCCGTCGGGGACGATGGGAACAGCGGAGGCTGCGCAGATACGGCGGGTACCGGTGACGTATACTGAACAGGCGGCTGGAGAGGACTCACAGGGGGTATAGTCATTTCTGTCGGAGGCATGATGGTAAAACCATCGATGGCTACGGGAATCTCTTCTATTCTCGCAGGACGCTTCGGGTCCCATAATGGATGTCTTTTACCTTCCGCCGGGTACTCTAAGAACCTGGACAGCTCATTAAAAGCAGGATCAATTTCCAGTGTTCTTCGGAAGGCGCGTTGGGCTTTAGGAAACAAACCTCTGGCTTCGTATGCTCTGGAAAGTACGTACCATGCGTGCGCATTTAGTGGCTCGCGTAGTACAATCTGCTCCAGGAGAGCGGTGGCCTTGGTGAAGAAACGCTGCTCCATCAGAATAAGAGCCTCGTCAAGAGGGGTTGGTTTGATCGCTTCCTCTATCTCCGGAGCAGGGGGAGGAGTTGGGAGCGCCTCTTTTTTTACGGGGGATTTCTTTGGAGGGGCGGCTTTTTTCGGAGGAGTGTTTTCCGGCGCAGTAACAATCACTCCGTTTGCATGGGCGGAGTGAAAAAGATTCCCGACGAAAGTTTCCGGGCAAAGCGCAAAAAACAACAGAAGAAAAGATAGAATCCATTTTTTCATCGCAGCGGCGCCACCTTTTTTGTCCCGTACGGAGGAGCGGTCACTAGATCGTTCAGCTGAACGGGATCTTTCGTTTTTTCATTGAGCAAGCGAACTATGGCCTGTTCGTTCATTGTCTTAATTACTCGGACGTTGCCGACGACCCTTGGCAGGACGACTACCGGATTTTCCGGATCCACCGTGATATAGGTATCTCCTCTGACGACCTGTAGGATGTCGCCCGGTGCAAGCGCGTCGCGTCGTCCAAGAGTTATTATGTATTCCCGGTTTCGTTTTGTCGAATTCGCCGTAGGGGCAATGATTCGTCCAATAACTGCAAGCTCTCCGTCCCTCATATCGGCAATGCCCGCTGCGACACCGGTGATTGCGTTTTTAAAAGCCTGCCAATATGGGGTGCTCGAAAACTGCTGCCATGTTGGACGGCTCATTTTTTGCCCTTTATATGGTGGTGCCAGACGGAGAAAATCAAGGCCGTCCTTGTAAAAAATATTTATAATGCTTGTTCGTGTATTTAATAAATAGAGACGATCGTCTCCGGGATCGAACGTATAGCGTTGATCTTTTCCGGAAGAGGTAAACGATGTCTCCAGTTCAGCATCGCCGGCGCTATAAATTCGAACCCTCAAAGAGACATCTCCTTTTTCGAAAGAGCCCAGGACTTCACGCTCTTTTGCAAGTACTGAATAAAGTTCCATCTGAACTGCGAAATCGCCTTGCCTGGCGTAAGGGTCGTCTTTCCAACGCGCGGCTTGTGTTTCGTCCAGTATGGAGACATCCGTAAAAGCATGCTTCCTGAGCAGAGAAGCCAAGTATTCCGTCATCTTCGATTCGAGAACGTTCACCGGATAGAATTTACTCTCCCAGATTTCGTACTCGGTATAGTTCAACGTTGGAAGCAGAACTATATGACGGGTTGAAGCCGCTTCCGATATGGAGCCCGAGAAAAAGCACGCGAGCAGAAGGACGAGAAGTACGCGTTGCGACGTTGATGATCGAGACTGCATAGAGGTTCATCCTCTCTTTTTAGGAAGAAGTGTTCCACGGACTTCCGGCATAAGTTTTCCGCCGATCCTGCCGCGGACGAAGAAACGAGCGGGATGCAAGGGAACGTGAGCCAATGTCGCGCCGCTCTCTTCGTATGTTCTATTATAGAGCATACTCTTTTTTTTGGGAGCCGGGAGGATGAGAATCGAACCGGAAGGTGTTATAATAAAGCCGTTTTCAAGAAAAAAATCGATTTCAAAGGAGGAAGGATGCTGAATGAAGAAGCTGGACATCTTTAAGTGCGAACTTTGCGGCAATGTCGTGGAACTCCTTCATGTTGGTGGTGGAGACCTCGTCTGTTGCGGTCAGCCCATGAAACTCCTCGAGGAGCAGACAGCGGATTCGGCCACGGAGAAACATGTGCCTGTCGTCGAAGGCAACAAGGTGAAGATAGGCAGTGTGCCTCATCCTATGACGGAGCAGCACTACATCGAGTTCATTGAAATAATGGCCGGCGAGAGGATTTGCAGAAAGTTCCTGAATCCTGGCGAAACTGCCGAGGCTGTCTTCGACGGATTCACTCCTGAGAAGAGTAGAGAATATTGCAACATACACGGTTTGTGGAAGGCGGAAAAGTAAAGATGATCAGCAAAAAACTTGAAGATGCGATAAACGATCAGATCAACGCGGAGCTTTACTCCGCGTATATATACCTTTCGATGTCCTCTTGGTTCGATTCTATGAACCTGAAGGGAATGTCTCGCTGGATGAGCATCCAGTCGAAGGAAGAGGTGGAGCATGCGATGAAGTTTGCCGCGTATGTTATGGAACGCGGCGGAAGAGTGCTTTACAAGCCGGTCGAGGGGCCGGAAACGGAATGGGTTTCTCCTTTGGAGGCGTTCAAGGTCGCTTACGAACATGAAAAGTATGTAACACGCCGTATCAACGATCTGATGGATCTTGCAGTGGCGGAAAAAGACTACGCGAGTCAGGCGCTGCTTCAGTGGTTTGTTACGGAGCAGGTCGAAGAAGAGGCGAACGCGGATGAAATCGTCAGTAAGCTGGAGATGATCGGCGAAGGAAAGCATGGTCTTCTTATGATCGACAGGGAACTGGGAGACCGAGAGGACGACTAGCCGCCGCCGCAGGCGTTCCGTTGCTCTTTGTGGTATTATACGGGCAGGAGCCTCAGGCTCCTGCCCGTATTGCAGGTAGACGAAGGGAGGACATTCTATGGGTAACGGGATCGACCCGCGAGCGCTTTTTACGTTGAACTACGGTGTGTACATTCTCAGTACCGGGTACGAAGGCAAGTACAACGGGCAGATCATCAACGCGCTCATGCAGCTCACTGCGGACCCGATCTGCATGGCCGCATGCCTCCACAAAGACAATTACACTACCGAACTGGTGGAGAAGAGCAGGCGCTTTTCCATATCCGTCCTGGAGGAGTCTGTTCCCTTGAAATTCATAGGGGTTTTCGGCTTCCGCTGCGGAAGAGATTTCGACAAATTCGGCGAGTGCCGGTACGAAGTCGAAGAGGGGGGCCTTCCGCTCGTAACGGAGTATTCCTTGGCAGGGATCGAACTGAAGGTGCTTTCTGTTCAGGATGTCTTTACGCATAAAGTTTTTATCGGCCAGGTCGAGAAGGCCTCCCTCTTCAAAGAAGGAGTCCCTCTGACCTATGCGAACTATCATAGGGTAAAAAAGGGGAAATCGCCTTCGAACGCCCCTTCCGCTATATTCAACGAGGTTAAGTGAAGTGCGCGGGGAGAAAACGAAGGCATATTCAGGTAACAGGATTATCTTGTGAGCCTTTTTAAAAAACGCCCGCGCCGTTTCGTGCGACAATCCACTTTTTTTCGTTCCGGAAAGGGACCGCATCCGTCCTCTATAGTTCTTGAGGGAGCGCGAAAGCGTGTCTTTTTTTAACGTTGTGCTTCAAGGGGATCAGAACATGGAAGAATCCTCCGGACTTCGTGTACTGCGGTGTATTCTCCCTTATTTTGAGAATGTGTATGCTCGGTACAACCGGCGCGAGTTCGTCTCTCCCGATCCCCTGGAAACCATATACCCTTTCCTTCGTATAGAGGACAGAGAGGTTGCGGCTCTTCTTGTGTCCTGTATTGCTTATGGTCGTGTAGCAATGATTCTCCGCAACGCGCGCCGCCTTCTCGGCGTGCTCGGGCATTCGCCTGCCGAGTACGTTAGAAACGCCTCCCCGTCGGTCGTCGAGCGAGAAACGTCTTTCTTCCGTCATCGTTTTACGACAGGATCGGAGATAGCCTCCCTGATATGCGGGATGGGGAGCATTTTGCGCGAATACGGTACCCTGGAGGAACTTTTCGCTTATTCCATGGGAAAGAACAAGAATTTCCTTGAAGGTGTGTCGATTTTCGTCGAGAAGATAAGGAAAAGGAGCCCTGCTGGGAATAGCTTTCTTCTACCCTCTCCACGAGACGGAAGCGCGTGCAAACGGCTTTTTCTTTTTCTCAAATGGATGGTCCGCCGGGACGATGTTGATCCTGGCGGATGGAAGGCGGCGCACCCGCGGGATCTCCTGCTCCCCATGGACGTTCATATGTTCAGGATATGCTCTTCGCTCGGTTTCACCGACCGCAAACACCCCGATTTGAGGACCTCGGTCGAGGTGACCGGCCTTTTCCGTATGCTCCTCCCGGAAGACCCGACAAAATACGATTTTGTCCTCACACGGTTCGGCATTAGAAAAGATTTGAGCGAAAATTCATTCCTCGAGTTTTGTCAAGAGAAAACGAACACAAAGAAATAAAACCCCTTCGGCACATTTCGTTCATTCGATTTCATCGCAGAAATTGCAATGAAGGGTGGTTTCCAGATTCCCCCCTTCGACGCCTGGTAGTATCGTCATTAGTTTGGTGATAATGGCCTCCCTTGTCATATCCTTCCCGGAAATAGCGCCTAGGTCGAGCGTCTTTCTTCCGACCTCATAAACGCTGAGATCAACCCCCCCGTAGACGCACTGCGTAGTAATGATCACAGGAATACTGCGCTTCTGGCACATTTCGATCGCCGGGAGCAGGTTTTCCCCAAGATAGGGGACTCCGCCGAGACCGAGCGCTTCAAGCACAATGGCCTTCGGCCCCGCGTCGGCAAGATGGAAAAGATACTTGGAGCGAAACCCCGGAAAAAGCGTCACGAGAAAAATGGAAGTCTCCAAATTTTGCGTACTCACATCGACAGGATAATTCTTTTGGAGAAGCGGAGTATGTTCCATAGTGATTATACCATTGTTCCTGTATCCGATATGCGGGTAGTTGATACTGGAGAATGCGGTGGATTCGTGGCTCAGAATCTTCTGGGAGCGTGGGCCGTGAATTAACCTGTCATGGAAGGCTATCGAAACTCCTTGCTGCTTTCGTTCATGAAGCGCGGAGAGGAAGGCGAACGCCCCCTCGATGTTTCCCTCCGCATCGGAGCCTGGAACGCCTATCGGTTCCATCGAACCCGTCAGGATGACGGGCTTTTTGAAACCGGGGAGCATGAAAGAAAGGGCTGACGCAGAATACGCCATCGTGTCGGTACCATGAAGAACGAGAAATCCGTCGTAGTTCTTCTCTTCGGAACGAAGGCACAAGGCGATCATCTTCCAATCCTCGGGGGACATGTTTGAACTATCCTTCGAGAGAAGGTCAAGCACTGTAATTTCGCCGAACTTTTCAACTCCTTGGACAAACGAAAGAAGTTCTTCGCCTGGAAGAGAAGGGACCAGACCGTTTGAACCTGCTCTGGAAGCTATCGTGCCGCCAGTCGAAATTACAAGGAAACCGGCCAATTCACTCATCTCCTTCTATATGGACGTCGTTTACAAGGGCTGATCACTGGACTCGGAAGACTCGGTTACCATCTCTCCGTGGTGATACGCGGTATACTCCGAGAGCATTGCGTCGAGAGTCACGAACTCGTACCCCTTTTCCCTTAGAGAGGCGACGATTCCCGGGAGGGCGTTGATCGTTGTTGTTACTCCGGAGTGAAAGAGCAGTATAGAACCTGGCGCGACTTTTGAAATAATGCGCGCACTCATTCTGGAGGCCGATACTCCCGTGTAGTCTCGACTGTTGATATCCCAGAGGACAGTGTGCAATCCCGCGTCTTCGACCATCGCGAGTACGTTTTTCGTGAAATTGCCGCCGGGCGGACGGAAAAAACGTACGCGGGCGGGAATAATCCGTTCAATCGCTTCGTTGCAACGGCGGATATCCTCCGCAAACTCCTCCGGAGAAAGAAGCGAAGAGTTTTTGTGCGCGTATGAGTGGTTTGCTACGGTATGCCCGCGCGCGAAGATCTCTCGGACAAGCGCCGGGTAGCGGTCGACCATTTTTCCGACGAGAAAAAAACTCGCCTTAACCTCGAGAGTGTCCAGCATGGCAAGGAGTTCTGGCGTCAGTGTTTGATGCGGCCCGTCGTCGAATGTAATGGCGATCGTATGTACCATTCTGTTCCCGGAATAGACTGGAGCCCTCGCCTCGGCGCACCCGCACGTCAAGAGGGGGGAAAAGCAGAGAACAAGGCATAGAATATGAAATGAGAGCGCGCGCATGCTGAGAATCACCCTTGTACTTTCCTAAGAATGAGAATGCCGAGTATGAAGGTATACGAGAGAATAGCGATCGCCAGTGAGCTTGATCCGGTCACTTGCGTAACTATGCCGAAAATCGCAGGTCCGAGTATGCCTGAAAATTTACTGGAAATATCGTAAAAGCCAAAAAACTCGGCAGTGCGTCCGGGGGGTATCATCGAAGCGAAGAAACTTCTGCTGATTGCTTGTGTTCCGCCCTGAACCATCCCTACGGCTATGGCCAGTCCCCAGAAGTGCCACGGCTTGCTGATGAATATTCCCGCGATTATCAGACAAAGATAGAAGTAAAGACCGGTGAGAATCGTCTTTTTGCTTCCTATTCGCGATGCAAGCGTACCGAAGGCGAGAGAGAACGGTATGCCGACAAACTGCGTAAGAAGGAGCGCTCCTACAAGGTGGTTCATGGAGATACCCAATTGAGAGCCGTAGATAGCAGCCATGCGAATGATGGTACCGATACCGTCGTTGTAGAACCAGAATGCAACGAGAAAGAGAAAAAGATTGCGGAAAGAGCGTATATCTCTGAAGGTGCTGCGGAGCCTCGCTGCGCCGCCCCTCAGCGCTTCGGCAGTGTATTTGCGTTTGTATTCGACGGGCGGTTCTGCGACATTGAGCAGCACCGGTACTGTAAACCCTGCCCACCAGAATGCCACGGAGAGGAAGGAGAGTCGCGCTCCGAGCGTTCCCGGAAGAAGGGCGATAAATACGAAGTTTATCGCGAGCAGAACGCCGCCGCCGAGATACCCCAGAGCATACCCTTGCGAAGATACCATGTCCACACGCTCCGGCGGTACAAGAGAGGGGAGGAGGGCATCGTAAAAAATGATGGATATAGTAAAGCCGACTGTGCCTCCCGCCATGAGAAGTAAGGCGAGCAACCAGTCGCCCGGGCCTATCAGAGCCATGCTTCCGGTCGAAAAGATTCCGAGGCCGGTAAAGAGAGCGAGAAGGCGTTTTTTTGATCCTTGAACGTCGGCAAGCGCTCCGAGCAAAGGGGAAAGGAATGCGCTGAGAAAAAGCGCCGCCGACGCCGTGTAGGCCCAGTAGGCGGTCGAAAGGTTCGGGGCAAGCCCCTGCGAGGCCACCTCACGGAAGTAAACAGGATAGATCGCCGCCATGATCGTTGTGGCGAATGCCGAATTGCCGACATCGTAGGCGCACCACGAAAGAACTTTTTTTTCCAGTTTTCGGAAAGAAGGAAGCATCTGAAACTCCTCTCCACGCACAAGATACGGATACAATCCGCTAAGAATATCATATCATGCTTTCTTGGGGGGAACTTCTTCTTCCGCGCCCTATGGAGAGGCTTTTCGAGTGTTATAATCGAAAAAAAGGTTCAAGGAGGCGGATCATGAGTTTTTCAAGACCGGAGTGGGACATGTACTTCATGATGATGGCGTGCGTCGCCGCAACGAGGAGCACCTGCATTCGCCGAAGAGTCGGCGCGGTCGTCGTCAGGGGCAGGCAGATCGTCAGCACCGGATACAACGGAGCCCCGAAAGGACTGCCTCACTGCGCGGACGTAGGGTGTCTTCGCGCCATCCTCTCCATCCCTTCCGGAGAACGGCATGAAATGTGCAGAGGTTCCCATGCGGAAATGAATGCGATCTCTCAAGCCGCAGCAACCGGTGTATGCACGGCGGGCGGGCACATTTACTGTACGCATGAACCGTGCTCCTTCTGTACGAAAGCGATCATAAACGCCGGTATAATCCGGGTGGTTTTTATTCACCCTTACCCCGACGCTCTTGCGCGAGAGATGCGGTCTCAAGCTTCGATGGAGGTAACGTGTCTTTCTTCCGAATTTTTCGCTTCCGCGGGGGCGCTGTTTGAAGAGATTTTCATGCCGGTCGAAAAATCAAGGAGGATCGAATCTGAATGAACTACACACGGGAAGACGCTCTGAACCTTTTGAAACAGCACAACAAGGACGAGGGGCACATCAAACATGCTCTTGCAGTCGAGGCTTCGATGAAATATTTCGCGGAAAAGATGAACGGCGATGTCGAAAAATGGGGACTTGCAGGGCTGCTTCACGACATCGACTGGGAGGAAATGCAGAATACTCCGGAGCGCCATACGATCGAAGGGGCGCGCTGGCTTTCCGAAGAGGGGTATCCCGAGGAGATCGTAAGGGCGGTTCTTGCTCATGGATGGGGAATATGTTCGAACGTGAAGCCGGAGACCGACATGGAAAAGGTGTTGTTTACGGTCGACGAACTCACAGGGCTTGTTATGACCGCCGCATTGGTACGCCCCAGCCGGTCGGTGCGGGATCTCGAAGTAAAGTCGGTTAAGAAGAAGTGGAAAGACAAAGCGTTCGCGAAAGGGGTGAATCGCGAGCTGATAGTTCAAGGTGCGGAAATGATTCCGATGTCCTTGGATACCGTCATCGAGTGGGTTATTTTCGCCATGAGGCGGATCGAACCGGAGCTTGGACTCGGAGCGGCGGCGGAGGCCTGAGAAACAACGCTTTTCCGCGTCTTTGCCGATGTGCGGAGTATTTCCTCGTTGATACCATATTTCACGGAATACAGATCCCCCGAACCGGGGAAAAAGGAGTGAGTAGTATGCCTGTACGAGTCTTTCTTGCCGACGATCATCCGTTGACGCGAGCCGGCATATCGGCCTACCTTGCACAGGAGTCTTCCGTGGAGTTGGTGGGTGAGGCGGAGGACGGGGAGACGGCGTGGAAGCTGATTTCCGAGATACGCCCCGATGTAGCGCTGTTGGACATTCGGATGCCCGGAGAGGATGGTGTCGCCGTTGCCAGGCGGGTCAAGGAGTCGGGGCTACCTGTGGCGGTTGTAATGCTGACTTCGTACGATGCCCAGCAGTATGTTCTTGCCTCTCTTCGAGCCGGCGCAAGGGGGTTCATTCTGAAAACGGCAACACCGGAGGAGATCACCAGAGCAATCATTACCGTTGCTAAAGGCGGATTTTACCTTGACTCCGAAGTAGCCTCCGCGATGGGGGACGGGGAATTTTCTCCGGAACAGCTCTCTGCCAGAGAGAGAGAGGTGCTCATTCTGGCGTCGAAAGGTTTTTCCAGCAAGGAGGTCGCGGCCCGTCTCTTTATCAGCGAGCGAACCGTTCAGACCCACCTCGCTTCGATCTACGACAAGCTGGGCGCGAAAAACAAAACGGAGGCGCTCTTGCTGGCGCTGAAATACGGGGTAGTAACCCTGGAGGAACTGCTTGAATGAGAAGGCACCTCCTTCTCTTCATTATTTTCGCCCTCATGCTCCCTTCGTTCGCAGTGCTTTTAGTCTCCGGAATAGGGATACTCCAGCATGAATGGGCTATCCGTTCCGTGGCACGATCCTATGTTCAGGAGATGGCTGAAAATGTGGCGTCAAGAGTTATCGCTAGCGAGCCTCTAGGATGGGGAATGGAACTGAATATGCTGGGGATACACGGTTTTCGGGTTTTTACCTGGGGACCGTCCCTTCCCGGATGGGTCGCCGTGCTTCACGCGGACGGCAGACTGCTCTTTTCCTCTCCCGGAGCGAATATAGCCGCGGTCTGGCGTCCGAACATACCGATCGGGCGAGCGGTCGAGATAAAAGACAAGAACGGAGACCTGTACACACTGGCGGTATATCCCGTCAGAGGGGGGGAGCGTTTTGTGATCGCTGCTGTTGCATGGGAGCAGCTGCTCGGTCCCCTTGCCAGAGGAGGTATGCTCTGGTCTATTCTTGTCGTCCTCATGGCGATCTGCATTCTCCTTGCCCTCTGGGCACTCTGGAGATGGCTAATACGTCCTCTCCGCCGCCTTGTCGCCGAACTTGAAGGCCTCAGTTGGGGGCGAGATCTTCCCGGGCCGTCCGATCCGAGAGCCGTCGGAGAGATAGGCAGCCTTCGCGAGGCGCTTTATAAACTCGCCAGTGCGGCGGTAGAACGAACGCACCTTCGCAACAGGTATGTCAACGATATCGTCAGAGTCCAGGAAGGAGAGAAATCCAGGATTGCACGGGAGCTTCACGACGGACCGCTTCAGAATATCACGGCGATGATACAGCAAGTTCGTCTTTCAAGAATGTGCCGAAACGAGGAGGGAGTCAAAGACCACCTTCTTCTCGCGGAGGAGACCGCGCACCTGGTGGTACGCGAGCTTCGGGAAATGTGCGACGAGCTTTCTCCTCCCTGGATTGATCTCGGACTCGAACAGGCCATGACTGAATTGAGCGAACGCCTTGCCCGCCATTTCAATATAAGCATCGTGATGGAGATAGATGATTCTCTGGAGATTGAACGTGAAAAACTGCTTTCGCTCTTCCGCATCTTTCAGGAGGGAGTATCCAACTCCGTTCGTCATGGAAAAGCGAAGGAAATGCGCGTCAATATATTCAGGGACGGTGAAAATGTGATCTTCGAGATGGAGGATAACGGCGACGGATTCGACCTCGAAGTGAACTACGAAACACTCCGAGTGGAAGGTCACCGGGGATTGGCAAACATGCTCGAACGAATGACGCTGATCGGGGGAAGGCTTGAAGTGCGCTCCCGTAAAGGGGAGGGCGCGCTGATACGGTGTGTTCTTCCCTCGGATAATGAAATGGTTCCCATTATGGAAGGGGGATATCCCGAACGGGAAAAACTATGAGACTGAAAATAATAGGCGCCGCCGGAGAAGTTACCGGCTCGAGCTATCTTCTGGAGTGCGGGGGCAGCCGCGTCCTGGTCGATTGCGGCATATTCCAGGGCAAGGACGATGAGCGAAAGAACCGCGAGCCGTTCTCGTTCTCCGCGCACTCGCTCGATGCCGTGCTCCTCACGCATGCCCATATGGACCATTCGGGGAGAATACCTCTACTGGTCAAAGAGGGTTTTAAGGGGAAAGTATGGGCTACTTTACCTACGCTGGAGCTGGTTAAGGTCCTCTGGTACGACTCCGCGAACCTTATGAAGGAAGAGGCTGAATGGAGAACGAAAAAGAACTCCAGAAAAGGCTTTGATCCCGTGAAACCGATGTATACGCGCGACGATGTGGACGACGCGATAAAGATGCTCTCCGCGGCAAGCTATGACGATAAACTTCCCGTAGCTCCCGGCATCTCGGTTCGTTTCAGAGATGCCGGTCATATTCTCGGAAGCGCTATCCTTGAAGTTTGGCTTGAAGAGGACGGGAAGCAAGTAAAGGTCGTTTTCAGCGGCGACCTGGGTCCCCAGCAGACTGTCATGGAAAGAAACCCGGCTATAATCACATCGGCGGACTATGTGGTCATGGAGTCGACCTACGGAGATCGTCTGCACAAAAGCAACGCCGAAAGCAGGGATGAGTTCCGCGATGTTCTTTCTACGGCGTTGAAGGACAAAGCGAAAGTGTTCATACCCAGCTTCGTGGTTGACCGCGCTCAGAGAATCCTCTACGAATTGGCTCTCTTAAAGGACGAAGGGATACTGGACGGCAGTGTTCCCATCTTCTTCGATTCTCCCATGGGGGTAAAAGCCACCGAGATCTATAAAAAACACATGAACCTTCTTTCTTCGGAGATTCAGCAATATGTAAGTAAAGAAAAGGACCCCTTCGCTCCGGGGCGACTCAAATACGTATCAAGCGTCGAAGAATCCCAGTCGATCAACGATGTAGGGAATGCGGTGGTAGTTGCCGGAAGCGGCATGGCCAATGGAGGACGCATCGTCCATCATTTGAAGCATGGAATCTGGAATCCGAAGAACCATGTCGTCTTCGTCGGATATCAAGCTCGAGGAACGCTCGGCCGGAGAATAGTCGACGGAGAGAAGAACCTTCGGATCGCAGGAGAGGATGTCTCCGTAAAGGCGCGCATACACACCATCAACGGTTTCTCCGCGCATGCGGATCGTGACGACCTGCTTTCGTGGGCCCGCAATTTTTCAACGGCGCCCCTCTTCCTCATTACGCACGGCGAGCCTCAATCATCCCTGGCGCTCTCCGAAACGCTTTCAGGGGCGGGAATGAAAGGCGTTGTTCCTGTCGCCGGACAGGAGATCGAGCTTGAACCCAATGGTGCGGGTAAAGCTCTCCACGTCGCGGAACAGCCGGTAGTGCTCAGAAGAGAAGAGGTTTCAACGCTTCTTTCGGAAATTTTGACGCTTGCTTCCGGGCTTCAAAACCGTTCCGTGCCAATACAGGAAGAGGGGATTCTTTCTCTTTTGAAATCAAGCAGGATTCTCCTTGAAACGGCGAGCGAGAAAATAAACGAGCATTCGAAGACGTAATCGCGAGCATGTCCGGGGGAACGAAGCGTTCTCCCGGACTCTTACGGAGGTGACGCATGCGCAAAGGCCTGATTTCTTCCGGCGTTCTTATCGCCGCTTTCTTTCTGCTCATCATCATGGCGTTATACGGAGATCGGGGCCCTGAGGGACGTCATCCGTTCTCGGCAATTCCGGAGCCTGCGAACGGCGCCCTGTTTCTCTACTTCGAAGGCAAGAATACCGAGGAATTTTTGCCTTTGTCGAGGACGGCGGCGAAAATAGGAGGAAGACGGACGCGTGCTTTTAAAGCGCTGAGCGTTCTTTCTCCTCTTTTTGAGAGCGCGGGAGAGACTGCCGCTCTGCTGACATGGGAGGGAAATTCCGTTCACTTCTTCATGTCCGCAAAGTTGCAGCAGGAGACGACGCATGCGTTGGCCGAGGGAAGATTCCCACGAGAGGCAGCCGGAAAACTGCGGGATATTTCCCTGCATGAAACATCTCCGGGGCTTTTCGTTGTGCAGAGAAACGGTATGCCGCTACCGCTTCATTTCGGTGTCCGGGGAGGAATTTCTCTGTTTGCTTCCTCCCAGGAAAAAGTCGAACGAATGATCGTGGCGCTCGAGAAGCAAACGCATTCTATCGACAACTTCAGGAAGATAGAACAGCGATGGCCTAATCATATCCTCTTTTCGGACGGGGGCTTACTCTCCGGAGTGGCATCCATGGAAGGGTTGCCTGCGACGAAAGGAAATCTGATAATTTCGGCTGCATGGCGTAAGGAGGCCTCCGAAGGGAGAATGGAGTGGAGAATCGAAGGACTGTCGGAAATTTTCCCACCTTCGTTCGTGGAGGGATTGCGAAGCGTGCGCTTGGATGACGGGCACTCTTTCCCCGAACCCCTTGTTGCGGCGGCGGGTTTCAATATCCCGGACGGAATTTCGGCTTTTTTCGACCATGAGAGATTCGGGAATCTACGAGAGCACTGGGATAACGGAGACAAGCTGTTCCGCGAGGTGCTTCCTGGCCCGTGCATTCTTTCTCTCTGCGGCAGCAGCAAGTTTCTCGTATTCTCCCTCCCGGGGATTCTGCTTGAACTCCCTGAACGCGGGTGGAGAGGTGAGGCGTTTGTCGATCGCTTTTGGAAAAGAGAGTGGAGCGCGTTGGTTCCCGGTATTGAAAAAATCGACGCTTTCCCGATGGGAGGCACCACAGCGATTCCCTTCTCAATACTCGCTGCTGCGAACTTCCGGATGCTTCAGCTCGGTTTGATCGACAGAGACGCTTTGCGCCATGAACGATTTCGTCCGCTCCGGGAGTATGCTCCGACGCTTGAAAATAGAGAGAACGTTTTTTTCTGGGCGTATCTGGATATACCAAAGATCGCTTCCGCCCTGCAAAATCTTGCCAAGACGGGCAGGATGGCGGAGAAAATGGGCAAAAATCTCAGAATGAGCCCGAATGCTCTCTTCCAGGCAGCGAAAGCCCTCGAGGGTTTGGGAACTCTTACTGTGGTGATGCCTGTACCAGGGGAGGGCTTTCTCGAATGGAGAGCAACGGGAGAACGGGCAGGCGATGAACCGGAACAAGACGATCTTGTGCTAACAAGTCAGGATTCATTTTAGACCAGCAGGAGGGAAAAACATGTTTTTAGATGCGCTTCATGTTCTCAAAGAACGAGGACATGTGGAATGGTGCAGCAACGAAGAGGAATTGAGCGATCTTTTTTCAAGAGAGATGGTGACGGCCTACGTCGGATTCGACCCCACTGCGGACAGTCTTCACGTAGGGCACCTCATTCCGATAATGGCTTTGGCGTGGATCCAACGCTGCGGCCATAGACCCATACCTCTCGCAGGCGATGGCACAGGATTGATCGGCGACCCTTCAGGAAAGAGCAAAGAACGAAATCTCCTCACCATTGAAAAGGTACAGGAAAACATGGTAGGCGTAAAAAAGCAGCTTGCCCGTTTCCTCGATTTTGATCGCGGCGAGTCATCCGCTGTGATGATAAACAACTCCCAATGGCTTGGCGCCCTTACTTTTCTTGAAGTGCTCAGGGATGTTGGAAAACATTTTTCGGTCAACGCCATGGTTTCAAGAGAATATGTGAAAAGCCGCCTGGAAGACCCCGAAAAGAGCATCTCCTATACGGAATTTTCGTATGTTCTTCTGCAGGCCTACGACTTTCTGCATCTTTTCCAGACTTTCGGATGCCGTTTGCAGATGGGCGGGAACGACCAACAGGGCAATATCATCTCCGGTATCGATCTTGTGAGAAAAAAAACGGGAGGCGAGGTCTTCGGGGCGACGCAACCTCTGCTTCTTACCTCGTCCGGCACGAAGTTCGGGAAAACGGAGGAGGGAGCGGTCTGGCTCGATCCGGCCCGGACATCTCCCTACAAGTTCTACCAGTTCTGGGTGAACACGGAAGATCAGACGGTAGAAAAGCTCTTGAAGCTCTTTACCTTCCTTTCTCTCGAAGAAATCAGCGACATCATGAAAACGCATACCGCTTCTCCGGAGCGCCGCGAAGCGCAGAGGAAACTGGCGTTCGAAGTTACTTCAATCGTTCACGGGAAAGAGAGCGCCGAAATGACCAGAAAAGCGAGCGCCATTCTTTTCGGGGATACGTTCGAACCGCGAGAGCTTTCGTCGGTCATGCTGGATACTCTTGCGGGCGAAGTGCCGTCGGGGGCGGCGCCGCGAGCCTTTCCGACCATGCTAACCGATATACTTGCCTCTGCCGGAGCCTGTTCCTCCAAGAGCGAAGTGCGGCGCCTTGTAAAAGGCGGTGGACTCTCTGTAAACGGTGTCAAAATAACAGAGGAAGACGCGTCGGTTTCCGAGGAAGATATTCTCGCCGGGAAATACCTCTTTATTCGCCTTGGAAAGAAGCGCTTCTTCATGATTCTTTTCGAATAGGCGCGGAAGAGAGGGGAGGATGCACATGAAACAGATGGATTGCTACTGGTATATAAGCGAGTCGCTTCGCCCTTGGGAAGCCGCGGTCGTCGGAACCCTTGCCAGAGCGCTTCTGCGGGAGGGCGCCGACGTGCGCGCCTTTTCAGGCGGCGGGACGGAGTCGCTGGGAATTCCGGGTATTCTTTCGTGGCACTCTCTGAATGCCACTGAAAGAGCCCTGATCGTGGGGACCAAGGGCAAACTGTGGCATCTTTGGGGCGCGCCTCCTTCCTGGTGGAAGTTCATCAGATTCCGTTCCAGGACGATCCATACGCGTTTCGACTCCTCGACAGCGTGGAAAGGTCATCCGACTGTTCTCTCGGCGACAGTCTGCTCTTCCGGGGAGACGTATATACCGCCCGCTTTTGAAGTCAAAATGAGTTGGAGCGCCGAAGAGGGAAAAGAAACCTTCGAAGAAGCGCAGTCTCCGCTTTTTCTTCTTGCAGGAGGAAAAGAAGACGAGAGCTTTGTTTTTGCGGAATCGGCCGCAGCGCTCTCAAGCCTTCTCCGTGCTTTGGACGATGCGCCGGACGAAGAGATCAAACTCCTCGCTTCGGGAAACTGCATCCTGGTTCTTCCTCGCCCGGCTCCTTCGCTTGCTCTGCTGGCCGCCTTCGCCGCGCTTATGGGTGTTCCGTCCGTCGCTGCACGTTCCGCGTTGATGGACGAAGCTCTTGGGAAGGACGGATACGTTCACTTGACCTCGGAAAATCCCGAGCATGTTCGGACCGCCTTTCGCTCAGCCCTTGGCGAGGGAGGGAGAAGCGCTTCCGCGTATGCACGACGCAGCGTGACGGACTCGTTCCCTCCTGAAAAGGGAGCGAAGAAGCTCAAAAACCTCTATCTCTCCCTCGGAGGAGGGGAGAAGTGAAAGGAAAGGCTACGCTACTGAATCTTATTGCTTCTCTTAGCCGTCCGGGGTGGCGCGCTCGTTGCGTGGCGGCTTTTTTTTCGTCAGGTTTGCGGGTTCTCCGTCCCCGTCGCTGCGTGGCGGAAGAGAATCTCCGGATGGTGTATCCTCAGGCTTCGCAAGAATGGATCCGCGACACAGTAAAAAAGGTGTATACACACATCTCATGGATGGTGGCCGAGTATCTCTCTCTTCTGCGGGACCCGAGACAGGTCCTTGATTGGGTGGAGATCGTCGAGGGAAAAGAGATACTCGACGAATTAAAGTCGGCCGGGCGCGGCGCGATCATTATTACCGGACACGTCGGGAACTGGGAGCTTCTTGCCGCATGGCTGGCCCAGTCCGGATACCCTCTCACGGCGGTTGTTCGCAACCCGGACGACCGAGAGCTCTCGGAGATGATTTCCGCCTACAGAACCCGTATGGGTGTAGGCACATTTGAAAAACATTTTGTGATGAAAGACGCCGTCCGTTTTGCGAGAAAAGGGGGTTTTCTCGGTCTTCTCCCTGATCAGGCCTGGAATATAACAGGAATCCGTACACGTTTTTTAGGGCATTTTTGCTACACTGCGGGGGGGCCTGCCGCGATGGCCCATCTGGCGGGTGTCCCGGTGGTTCCGGTTGTTTCGTACCGGCTCGCTCCTTTTCGGCATAAAGTGATCATTTCCCCGCCAGTTCCCATGGCGGAGGGACTCGGCAGAAATGAAGCCCTTCAAGAGAATACGGAACGAATGAACACGGCGATTGAGACGATGATTCTTCGAAACCCCGAGCAATGGCTCTGGCTTCACCGGCGATGGCGCTTTTGAAAAGATAGGAGATGTTCGGTATACGGAATGAAACGATGATAGAAAAGAAAGAGCCGGAATTCTTCTCTTGATGCTTCATTGAAATGATGTTACTCTTATCGAAAAGGGGGGGATGTATATGATATTCGAGCTTATGTCGAAAGGAAATCTGGCCCAGTTGCCCGACGATATGCACGTGGCCGGCGTACCCGATGTCTCGTCCCCGAGGGTCCTTCTCCTCCTTCCTTACAACCGTTTTATCCTCGGCACAGTCTCTTTGAAAACCTATGAACACTGGACGATCGGAAAACTCGGCACTGAGGAAACGGAAGAAATTTTTCTTTACGACGACAAGCCGAAGTGCATTTCTCTCGGTGACGTGGAGAAAATCACCATAACCAAAGAGGTGGTGGACCGGCTGAAAGCCTGCCTGCGCAGTCAGATGACGCCGCCGGGAGAACATCTTCCGGCGATGCTCATTCTCCGCGGGCTTCTCAGAGAGGACGCACTCTTTCAGGACGAGGATTTTTTGAAAAACGAAAGAGCAATGCAGGAATCACTGGACAAGGACACGACGGCACGGATGGCGTACTGGGCGATTCGTTTCGCACTATCCAGAAATGATTACGAAGGGGTCTCCAGAATAAAGACATGGCTGAAGATAGCGCCCGACGTCTTCGAGGAGACGATTCAGACTCCCCGCATCTGGTTTTCACTGATGGATTTGCCCGGAAGAAAAGACATAGAAGATATGGAGAGCCTCGCTTTTTCCGTCGATGATCTCCAGAGGATGAATTCGCAGTCCTCGCGACCTGTCGTTCTCTACAGCAAAGCGGGATATCTCATACTTTCCGATTTCGGCAGCGACGACGCGGCGTTTCGAATCTGGCTCTACCTTCCGATCCCGCTGTGGAACGAGATGCGGGAAAAGAGAAAGCTCTCTATTCGTGAGATCGTCATGGCAACCTGGGGGTTTCTGGACGGGATAGCCGCCGATCTTGAGCGATCATCCTTCGGTCATCAGGCCTCGATGACGGGAGGAATCAGTTCGGGAAATACGGCGAAGGAAATTTCATGAGAAAAAAAGAATAACGGTATTCCGCCGGAGGAACGGCGCCGGCGGAATACCGTTATTGGCAATACTGCTTATGCAACAGTCCATTTTTTTTCAATATATTGCAGTGCAAAACTGGTGATGCTTGTCATTACAAGATAGATGATGCCTACGATTATGAATGTCTCAAAAGACGCGTACGTTACGCTTCTGACCTGCTGTCCCACCATAGTCAGCTCGGTAATAGCAAGCGTCGAGAGCAGAGACGACTCTTTGATCAATGTGACGAATTCGTTGCCGATCGCTGGAAGCATGTTCCTGATCGCCTGAGGAAGAATGATGAAACGCATCGTGTGAAAATACGACAGTCCCAGCACTTTCGAAGCTTCCCACTGTCCCTTGGGAACCGCTTCGATCCCTCCCCTCACTATCTCTCCAACGTACCCTGAAGAGTTTATGGTCAGACCGATGACGCCGGCTGTAAACGCCGGAAGGTTCAGCCCGAGAGATGGAAGCCCGAAGTAGATGAGAAAAAGCTGAATAAGCAGCGGCGTGCCGCGGATTATATAAATATATGTTGCGGCTAGAGCGCGCAACGGAGCGAAGGGAGCGACTCTGACGGCCCCGACGAGTATGCCGAGAATGGAGCCGCAAAGCAGCGAAAGGAAAGATGCTTGGATCGTAATAGAGGCTCCGCGGAGCAACATATGTAAATACGGGGTAATCGCAGAAAAATCAAGCATCATTGGTGCACCTCCCTTCTTCGGAGGACGACTGTACGAGTTCTTTGCCGACATGCGCAAGCATTCGTTGAAGAAACAGCTGTGTCCGCGGTACCTTCGGAGAAGTAAAAATCGCCTCCGGAGGGCCTTGCTCCAGAATTTTCCCCGCATCCATGAAGAGAACTCTGTCCGAAACCTCTTTCGCGAAGAGCATCTCATGGGTGATTATCATCATTGTCATTCCGGAGCGGGCGAGGTCGGCGATTACGTCCAGAACCTCCCCGACGAGTTCCGGATCCAGAGCGCTGGTCGGTTCGTCGAAGAGCATTATTTTGGGGTTCGTCGCAAGTGCGCGTGCGATTGCAACCCGTTGTCGTTGTCCTCCGGAAAGCTCGTTCGGACGCGCATGTTTCTTTTCGGCGAGACCCACTCTCTGTAGAAGAGCCATTGCCCTCTCCTCCGCTTCCTTCGGAGGAATTCCGAGGATACGGACGGGACTCAGCGTGATGTTTTCAAGAACGGAAAGATGAGGAAAAAGATTGAACTGCTGAAATATCATTCCCACAAGACGAGCGATATCGCGGTTCGCATGTCTGGCGTTGTCGATCCTGTCTCCGTAAAGCAGAATTTTCCCGCCATCGATTTCCTCGAGGCGGCAGACGCAGCGGGCGAGCGTGCTTTTGCCGGAACCGCTCGGTCCGATAACCGAAAGTACCTCTCCTTCACGGACGGAAAGCGAGATGCCCTCGAGAACGGATACGCTGCCGAAAGATTTTCGAAGATCCCGCACCTCCAGGGCGGGAATACGCGATGATGAAATGTCGTTGCTGTTATTGGACACACCTCTCACCTCCCGATAGGTTCCGATATTATACTCCACCTGAAGGCGTGTCCGCAAAAAATGAAAAAAGCCGGCGGATGCCGGCGTGAAGATGTTTCCGAAACGAAGAGCGGCTCCTACTGATCCAAACCCGCCTTGTACGTCGCATGATTCATATCGGACATCACTTCGTCGAACCGGTCATCCTGTTCGCCCGTCTCCCAAAGAACCATCTTCCCCTGGATCTCTTTGCGCGCTTTTTCCATGAGACACCCTCCTTGCAAAAATCTGCACACGATACATTATGCATTCTTGGTACGTACCAATGTTCTTTTACATTATAGCGTATTTCTTCTACGATGCAAGAGGGTTGCAAACATTTCTTCTTCACGAGAGAATATGGAAAAGACGCAAAGGGAGTGATGATGTGGAGAAACGGAACCTAAGGGGCTCGACGTTTTTTTTCCCCGGCAAGGTCAACGTCGGGTGTTTCGAAAAGGGGGAGGATGTGTGGCTCGTGGACAGCGGGCTCGACGACGATGCGGGACGAAAACTTGCGCGTTTTATTGAATCGGAAAATAAGAGACTTCGCTGTATCGTCGGAACGCACTCGAACGCCGATCACTGCGGTGGAAACGCTTTTTTGAGGAAACGAACAGGATGCGCAGTCGCGGCGACTCCCCTTGAGGCTGCGATCATGGAGTATTCTTTTATGGAACCCTTGATGCTCTGGTCGGCATTTCCTTTCGCCGAGATATCCAACAGATTTCTTCAAGCCAAACCGTCTTCGGTGGATATCCTGATCCGAAGTCCCGGTGTTTTCGACGAGAGCGGCCTTGAAGCAATACCCCTTCCAGGGCATTTCCTTGAAATGATAGGCGTGCGCACGCCGGACGATGTTTTTTTCGTGGCCGATGCGATCTTCTCCGAGGCGTTGCTGGAAAAATACCACATCATATTCGTGCTCGACGTGCAGTCCGCGCTTGATACGCTTGCTTTCCTTGAACGTCAGGAGGCTGCCTGGTTTGTTCCGAGCCATGCTCAGGCTACGGAGGATATTCGTCCTCTTGCGGAAGCCAACAGGAAGAGTCTCTTGCGAGTAAGCGAGGCGGTGCTCGAATGCTGTTCGGAGCCTGTCGGGAAGGATGAAATCGTCCGGAGAGTGGGAGTTCGCTTCGGTCTCTCCATGTCGATCACGGAATTCCTTCTCAACAGCGCCGCCATAGCGGCGCACCTGACCTGGCTGCGGAAAAACGCGCTGCTCGCTCCTGTGGTCGAAAACGGTCTGCTCTTGTGGAAGCGTTCTTCCTGATGGCGCCGAAGAGTTTCAGATTCCTAATAAACGAATCCAAATAGGGAGCGAGAAAACCGAAAGAATCGTCGATACGGCGATAAGCTCTCCTGTATATTTTTCGTCCATACTCATCCCTTGGGCGACAACCAGAGAATTGACGGCGACGGGCATTGCCGAGGCGAAGACGACGACCTGCATCATTGACTTCTCCACGGGGAGGATGCTCAAAAGGATGTAGACGATCAAAGGGTGAAGTATGAGTTTTATGGCGCAGTCTCTCCAAGTGGTTTGAAAAAGACCGCGCGCGGAGGTAACCTTGATGCTCGCTCCCAGAGCCAGCAGAGCGAGTCCGGTTCCTATGTCGCCAAGAACTTTCAGCGTAACGTCGATCCATCCAGGAAATTGTCGGAGCCCGAGAAAGGAACAGAGGATACCTGCAAGACACGCGCAGACCATAGGGTTGCGCACTACTTTTAAAAAAGTAGCGATGACCGAGCGCGGCGAAAGACCTCCGGAGAGAACGAGTTGAGACGAAGTGATCGAAAGCACGTGATATCCTACCAGACTCATGGCAAGGAAGAGCGACATCGCTTCGAGCCCGGCGCTTCCCATAGCTATGGACACGGCAGGTATCCCCATGAAAACCTGGTTCGACCTCATCGAAACGAGTGTGGATATCGCGAGACGTTTCCGCTCCTCCTTGAAAAATCGGCCGATACCCCAGGCGAAGAACGGGAGAAGTATATAGGTTCCGTACACCGCGAGAAAGAGATTCCAGCCTCCCAGCGCGGCGAGATCCGCCCGAGCAGTGAGACGGAGCAAGAGAGCGGGAATGGATATCCAGTAGAGGATTTTGTTCGTATCTCTGAAAGTCTGTGGCGAGATCGCACCTGTTTCGCCGAGGATCTTGCCGAGGACGATCACTGCGGCAATAGGAGCAATAATAACGAGTTCATTCACGAGGAGCACACCCTTTTCTTTTTGCGAAACGCAAACGGATTCTTGACTTTTGGTTTTTGTGCCTTGATTATAGACGTCGACGCGCAAGCATATCGATAATACAGCGAGAGCGTGCTGACGGCAAGGGTGAGCATGTCAAAAGGAGGAGGCAGAATGCATATTTCGCCAACAATTTTTCGTGAATACGACATTCGCGGTGTCGCGGATGTCGATCTGACCGACTATGTGGTCTCCGCCATAGGGCGAGCTTTCGGAACATGGCTTGTTCGTCGGGGAGTGCGCAAAATTGTGGTCGGAGGCGATGTCCGCCTTTCCACACATCGGATCTCGAGCGCTCTTGTAGAAGGGGTGCTGCGGACCGGTGTGGATGTCATCGGAATAGGAACGGTCACTACGCCCGTACTTTACTGGGGTATTTTCCACTTCGGGGTCGGCGGCGCCGTCATGATCACGGGGAGCCACAACCCAAAGGACATGAACGGACTCAAGCTCGCGTTCAAAGGAGCAACGTTGTACGGAGACGACATTCAGGAAATTCTGCGGATGATCCTTGACGACGATTTTCTCGACGTGGAGCGCCCCGGTTCCCTTTCCGAAGCCGACATCCGCGACGAGTACATCCGAATGCTGCTTTCGAAATGTTCTCTCGGACCAAGAAAACTTAAGGTAGTTGCGGACAGCGGCAACGGGACCGCAGGAATCATGATCCGTCATTATTTGGAAACGTTAGGGTGCGAAGTCGTTTCTCTGTTCGATGCGCCCGACGGCACGTTCCCCAATCACCACCCCGACCCTCAGCAACGTGAGAATCTTCTTCCTCTGATGGATGCGGTTCGCAGAGAGAAGGCGGACGTGGGGATTGCATTCGATGGAGATGCCGACCGCCTAGGGGTGGTCGACGAACGGGGAGAGATGATATGGGGAGATATTCTCATGGCCCTCTTCTGGAGGGAGATACTTCCCAAACATCCCGGCGCCGACGTCATCGTGGAAGTCAAATGTTCCCAGTCGCTTGTCGACGAAACGCTGAGGCTCGGCGGCAAACCGCTATTCTGGAAATCGGGGCATTCCGTCATCAAAGCGAAGATGAAAGAGATCGGCGCCGTCTTTGCAGGGGAACTCTCGGGGCACTTTTTCTTCGCGGATGAATACTTCGGGTTCGACGACTCTTTCTACGCCGCGGCAAGACTGCTGCGGATTCTCTCGTCGAGCGACAAAACACTGTCGGAGCTTCTTAATGACGTACCCCGTTATCCCAGCACCGCCGAGGTGCGTATCCATTGCCCGGACGAGAAGAAGTTCGACGTGGTCGCCTCGCTTCGGGACAAGGCGCTCGAGGAGCATGAAGCCATTACAGTCGACGGCGTTCGAATTCTGTACCCGGAAGGGTGGGGCCTGGTTCGCGCTTCGAATACCCAACCCGTGATCGTTACCAGGTGCGAAGGGAAAACCGACGGCGACCTGGAGAAGATTTCCGCGGATGTACGTCGCCGCCTTCTCGATGAAGGCCTTCCGGACTTTTATTGGACGTATTGACCTCTTCGGCGTCGCCGTTACCCCTTCTCCACCGCGGCGACGCCCTCCATCGCAATACCGTTCTGGATCGTTCGGTAGACGCGCCGAACGTGGTCGGACATGAGATTCGCGGCTCGATCAAGATCCCGAACCACTATGGCGTCGTAAACATCCTCGTGTTCCCGGAGGAAAATCTCTTTGTCGTCCAGTAGAGTGTAGATTCGCTCATGAGTCGCCATGATGAGGTTGAACGTCATCTTCACGATGTTCACGAAGATGAAATTGTGCGTGGACTCGGCCAGAACGAGATGAAAGTCGTAGTCGCACTGCGCCCGGTGTTCGAGAGATTCGACGTCCTTTCCCGTCTTCGTCAGAATGCGGCGAATCCTCGTGAGGTCGGAGGGAGATGCGTGTTTCGCGGCTTCTACCGCGATTGCCGGTTCAAGAACGAGGCGCGCCTCGATCAATTCCAATATGGCTTCGTCCTGCAGCGGAACGCGCCCGGTCGCTCCGCCGTCGCTTCGAGAGGTCCTCACGAAGCGTCCCTTGCCGGGAATGCTCTCGATCAATCCCATCATCTCGAGAATGCGGAACCCTTCGCGCAACGAACTTCTGCTGACGTTCAATTCGTCGATGAGCTGGCGTTCGGGAGGCAAAGCCGACCCTTGGGGCATGTCTCCCTTGGAGATACGGTCTTTGATTCTATCGACTACCTGATCGTATATTTTTGTTTTGCCTTTTACATTTTCCATGAGTATCTCCTTCGGGCGTTCCGTATGGTAATATAAGCATAATCTACTTTCAGACGCAGCGCAACTCGTTTTTTCGAAGGAAGGAGGACGCACTATGGCATTCACCATTGAAGTGACAAACGGCCCTGTTTTTTCAAGCGACGTCCCCGTTACGGGAAAATCGGTTCTTTCCGAAAGTCTCCCCGACGGTGAAGAGAAAAACATCGTTGCTTGGAGAGTAAACAACTACCTTCGCTCCCTCGACTGGGTCATCGAAGACAACGCCCGCGTCGAGTTCATAGACACTTCCTCCTTTGAAGGGATGGAGGTGTATCGCCGCTCTCTGAGCTTCCTGCTCGTTCTTGCGTGTAAACGCGGTCTCGCGAAGGACATCGTGCTCCGGCACTCCATCAGCGAAGGGTACTACTGGGAGTTCGTCGAGGGAGCTGTTTCCGACGGCGATCTTGCAGTTATAAAGACGACCATGGACGATCTTGTGGGAAAAGATCTTCCCTTTATACGAAAAGTTGTCCCGCTCGACAAAGCCAGGAGAATATTCGACCGGCAGGGGAGCGGGGAAGTCGCCAGACTTTTTCAGTGGGGAGCCGTCGATCCTGTCGAACTCTATCGCTGCGCCGACATGTATGGGTATTACTACGCTCCGCTTGCTCCATCGACCGCCTATCTTAAACTTTACGATTTAAAAAAACTCGGCCCCGGAATGGTCCTGCAGTTCCCTACCATAAGTTATCCGTCGTCGCTCCCACCTTTCCGCGCCTCCAAGAATCTCTCCGGTGTTTTCCTGGACTACGCAAAGTGGCTGGAAGTGCTCGATCTGAGGACGATGGACAGCCTGCACAAGAAAGTCGCGGAAGGGAAAACACAGGAGGTCATTTTGATTTCCGAGGCTTTCCATGCCCAGAAACTCGGACGAATAGCCGATGAAATCGCCTCGCGCTCGAAAGTGAAGGTCGCCGCTATAGCAGGTCCTTCCGGGTCGGGAAAAACCACATTTTCTGAACGGCTGAAAATACAGCTTCTCGTATGCGGCAGAAATCCCGTTACGCTGGCTATGGATAACTATTTCGTCAATCGTGAAGATACTCCGCGCGACGAGGACGGAAACCTCGACTTCGAAGTTGTCGAGGCGCTTGAACTTGAATTGCTTCAGGAGCATCTTCGCCGTCTTCTTGCGGGAGAAGAGGTTGTCACACCGCAGTTCAATTTTATCGAGGGAAAGAAAAAACCCGGCAAGAAAATGAAGCTCGGTCCGAGAGATATCCTGATCATGGAGGGAATTCACGGCTTGAACGATAGAGTGACCGGCGCTCTGCCGAAGGACGAGATGTACGGTATTTTCGTTTCGCCGCTCACTGGAGTTAACTTCGATAATCACAACAGGACGAGCACCACCGACAACCGCCTGCTTCGCCGCCTTGTACGCGACGCACGAACACGAGGCCATTCGGCCGAAGCCACCTTGACGATGTGGCCCAAAGTCATCAGAGGGAGCATGCATTTTGTTTTTCCATACCAGAAGCACGCCGATGTCATGTTCAATTCCTCTCTGCCGTACGAACTGTCCGCTCTGCGTGCCTATGTCGATCCTATCCTGCACACTGTTCCCGAAAGTTCTCCAGTTTATGGAGAAGCCCAGCGCATTCTCTCGATGATCAAGTTTGTTCCCATGGTCCCGACGGAGATCATACCGAACAACTCCATCATCAGAGAGTTCATCGGCGGTTCCTGTTTCGATGTGTAGAGGGAGTTCTACGACGTCGTGACAAAGTCGACTATGGAGGATGTAGCCAGGGCCGCCGGTGTGAATAAAGCTACGGTGAGCCGGGCTCTGAAAGGCGATTCCCGCATTTCTTCAGCGACGCGCGAAAAAGTATGGAACGCCGCGAAGGAACTCGGGTATCGCCTTGATCTTACCGCGAGCGGCCTTTCGGGGGGCAGAACCGGTCTTGTCGCGATTGTCCTCGAAAAGCTCAAGCCATGGTTCAATCCGCTCTTTTTCTCAGGAGTGAACCGGGTGCTCGCCAAAGCAGGAATGGATTTTCTTCTCAAGATGCCTGGATTCAATTGGGATGCGCTGTCCGGCTCGCTCACATCCCGGCGCGTTGACTGCATTCTCTTCGCAGGAAGCGGAGAGGGAAAAATAGTTTCCCCCGCGCAGTTTCTTCAAATACCCGCTGTAACTGTCGGTTTCCGAATCGAAGGACTCCCCGCTGTTCTTGTTTCAGAAAAGGAAACTATTTCGAGGCTCAGATTCATCGCCTCGGGGCGTCCGCTTCGTCTCGCCTCCGGACTCTCCCCGTTGTTTCCCTTTCTCTCGGAGAGTATTGCAGACACAGACGCAGATACCGAGGATGTTTTCGGGGTTTTCGACGATTGCGCTCCGGAGACGGAAACAATCCATTCCGGATGTCTCTGCGTCCTCCCCGGAGATCCGGGGCGCGAAGGGTTCTTTAGTCTTGAATGGCCTGCATTCGAAATGGGGGTTACCGTAGGACGGCTTCTTCTGAAAGTAATTGCGGGCAAAGAGACATACCCTACATGCTGCATGCCGGTTCCGCTCCTTCGGGATCCGTCGGGCGAAAAACTTCTCTTCGAGAAAATGAACTAAGGTTTTTCTGATGGGAAATATGTAACGGGTGTTGACTAATGGAAAAAGTCGTGGTATAACATCCTCGTGAACGAAACAGTGTCACTCGCTGCCAAATATACAAACTCACGAGGAGGTCTTCGATATGTGGATGAAAGACGCGAACGGAAACTGGTACTGCGACGCACCTCTTTGCAGCGGATGCTGCACCCCTTCCCTTGTATGGGATAAAAATGAAAACGGAGCTTGGTTTCTTTCGGAACCAAGCTCCGTTTCCGCAGCAATAGCTTCCTTTCCTGCAAAGGTTCGTCTTTCGCTTGCAGTGTAACTACAACCCGGAGACTACTTGACACCCTCCTGCGCGTGTTTCGAAGCCCGGCAGTTCGACCGGCAGTCTTCCTTCCGCAGGGGCGTTTCCTTTGAGAACATCGGCAAGAGCGCGTAGAGACGGGGCGTTGTCGCTGTATGAGACGACAGCCCCAGCCAGCGAAGAAAGCGACAAAAGAGCATACGGCGTACGGAGCGAAAGAAGCAGTGTGCGACTCTCGCCAGTGCGCTTGACGAGTTCCATCCATTCCGGGTTTCTTTTACTGTCGTACTCCGCGATGATAACCCTGTCAGCATCGCCAATTCGCAGAAGAGCAGCGGCGATTTCGTTTTCACTCGGTCTCTCCGGTATTTCTATTAGGTCGACCGGAAAAATAGCTTCCGTAAAGATGCGTGCAGCGGCGATACGCTCCTTTGGCCAAAGAAGAGGTCTCTTTTTCCCATCGCGAACGGTTTGAAGCGTATCCGCCCTGTCACGGACGATCGTTATACTCCGTCGAGCCGCTTCCCTTGCGGTTGCCTCCCCTTCAGGAGAAAGACGGGGGGTGAATTGCGGTCTCCATCCTTCATGAAGAAGCCCCAAAGACTCCTTGGCTTTTAGAATTCTTCCTACGGCCTCGTCGAGTCGGTCGCTCCGTATCCTTCCTGTCCGGCATGCTTCCAGCAAAGCCTTGAACATGCCAAAATGTTCCGTCTCCTTGTGGCCTCTGTCCGCTCCGAAAAGCAAAATATCGGCGCCCGCGTTGAATGCTTCGATCGCCGCTTCTTCCATGGTTCGTTCTTTCTTGAGAGCTTCCATCCCCATGGAGTCGGTAACAATAAGACCTTCGAAGCGCATCTCCGAACGAAGCATTCCCAGGATGGAGGAAGAAAGGGTTGCGGGGTTCCCTTCGTCGAGCGAAGGAACAAGGACGTGAGCAGTCATCACCATTGGAACTCCTGCCGTTATCGCCGCTTCGAAGGGAGGGAACTCCACAGCCTCAAGGCGGCTCCGGGATACGTTAATGATCGGAAGTCCTGTGTGAGAGTCGACTTCGGTATCTCCATGCCCTGGAAAGTGCTTCGCGGATGGGTAGACCCCTTTTCCCATGAATGCCTCGATCATCGCCGTGCCCAGACGGGCGACGTTCAGCGGGTTGGAACCGAAAGAACGTACGCCGATGATCGGATTTAAAGGGTTGTTGTTCACATCCATTACAGGAGCAAAATTCATGTTTATACCCAGGCTGGACAATTCTTCACCCATGACGGAAGCTACACGGCTCGCAAGAGACGGGTCGCCCGTCGCCCCGAGCGCCATATTTCCGGGAAAGAGCGTTACCCCTTCGCGTATACGGGCGATAAGCCCGCCCTCCTGATCGATGGCGATGAAAAGCGGGCGCACCCCGGAGGCAAGCGCCGTCCGTTGTATCATCTCGTTCAGGGAGGCGACTTGCTGGACCGACTCGATGTTGTTGCGGCTGGAGTAGAGTATGACGCCTCCTACCTTTAGCTCGGAAACAAACATGCTGAGGTTTTCCGAGAGGGCGCCTCCTTCGAAGAATATCAGCATGGTCTGTCCGACTTTCTCCTCCAACGTCATTGATGCGAGAGCCGTTTCGATCCGATATTCGCTTTGCGCGGGCGCTGCGTAGAAAAGAATAAAAAGGAAAAGAAGCGCGCTTGCGAAACGCTGCCTGCCCGAGAAAACCATTGTGCGAATCATTCGGTACTCCCTCCAAGCGATGAGTAAAGTTTTTGGATAAACTGATCGTAAACCAACGGATAGTTTCCGCTGTAATAGAGAAATCCGTATTCTATTTCCGTAGCAAACGGGTAGTCCTTTGTCATTTCCAGAAGAGGTTCAGGGAGATCGATAAGTTTAAGAGCGGTGTCCTTAGCTCCCTGCTGCGGCGTCTCCGGGAGCAGGAGCAGAATCTCGCGCTCGCCCATGAAGAACCCCATATCGCTTTCCCGGATCGTGTTCTTGATATACTGCACATACGCCACAAGAAATGTGTCTTCAAGTGTGGGCTGTTTACCCAATCCGGGAAGGTAGGCGCAGTTTACTTTGAGAAGGATGCCGCAAAGCCATCGACGATAACGGTTTGCCCGGCTCAGTTCTTCCTTGATGCGCAATTGAGCGTACTTTCTCGAATAGAGCCCGGTCTTCGGGTCGAAAAGATCTGTTCCCGATGATGTTTCCTGGACTTTTGTGCTTTTAACAGGCGGTGGATTATCGATAAGCAAAAAATGAAAAAGCCCATCCTTTGCTTTTTGAAAGACTGCGTGTTTTTTTCCTCCGACCACTCCCTCGGTCTCGCCGGGAGTGAAAAAAGTCATAACGCTTTTCCCTTCTGCCAGCGCATCTCCGGTAAGATCTTTGAAGGAGGCGTTGGCCTCCACAATAACGCCTTCGTCATCGGTAACCACCAGCGGGAAGGGAGTTGTTTCAGGACTCGTCCCGGCTCCGCCGGCCGTATTGGCGGATACCAGGGCCTGTTCCGCGGCAGAAGAGCGCGGCGTCTGTCTGTGCATGAAGAAATGGATGATCATAAAAAAACCGGAAACAGCGATAACAACCCCCACCCAGGGAAGAATAGGCGGTGCTCCCGCTTCCATCGAGACGATGCATATCATTATTCCCTGAGTCGCCATCTGCAATGGCGTCATCTGCGTATAGAGTCCGTTTTTTATGGAAAATACATACATCATGGTTAGCGCGAAGTAGAGCAGAAGCAGGAGCACCCAAAGCGGCGCTCCTGCGGAAACTTTGTGCATCTCGCTACCGAAGGCCACAAGGATCAGCGACAGAGGCAGCGAGATCAAGGGAGGCAGCGTTGCCCAGACAATCATACCGGGAACCTCCTGGTCATTATTTTTCTCTCCTTGTGACGCATAGGCGCTCTTTTGCTTTCAGCGGGGCCGGTTCAACGGAAGAGCAGCGTCTCGTCGGAAGGGTATCCCAGCCTGAAGAGAACTTGTACAGTACGTTTTTCGCCCGGCGCCAGAGAAAGTTTCCATGTAAGGAGGTTCTGTTCCGTGTGTTCTTCCGGTTTCGGATCGATACGAAGTGTTTCGACGGAGATGTTTTCCCTCGAAGAAACAGGAATGCGATCCCTCAGAGCAACAGTGACGGTGTGGGGCATGGAGTTTGATACCTCTATGGTATAGCCGTCTTCAAGCCGTCCTCTTCCTGTCCAGGTGCTTCCTTCCTTGGAGACGATTTTTTCTCTGGATGCGTGTACACGGGGAGTCCTTCCGAACGCGACCAGGAGATCCGAACCTGAGCCGTGCTCCGGAAGCGTTGTTTTCCCGGAGGGATGACCATCGACCGAAAGCTCCACCGATCCAGGAAGGATTGGGAGCGGGAGACCTTTGGATTCGGCGACCAGCCATCCCTGTTCGGAAAGAGCCGGGACCGAAACGATAGAAGTTTCGGATTTCAAAAGAAAGCTGCCGAGATTGAAATCGGCGAATGTATTATCCCCCGTCAGAATGCCTTCCGCCTGTGCGGAGAGATCGGTAAGCGTCTGCACAATAGCCGGAGGTGTTGGCGCGGGGGCAGGCGCCTCCGCCATCGTCGCCATCATAGGCAGCGCTCCATCCATGGCGTAGCGTCTGTTTTCCTTTTGTTTCGGGGCAAAATCGGCCACGAGAGGTTTTAATTCGGGCGGCGATACGGCAACGGAGGGCATCGACGTATGGAAATGTACGTTCCCCTCGAAAAGAAGACCGGTCTTTTGGCGCGCACGGGCGAAAAGAACGCCCGAGATTTCTCCGGTTTCCCCTGAGAGATCCATCCTGTAAAACGGCCTCCATTCGGCATGTCTTGAGAACGCTTCGACGAAAACAGGACCTTTCCCTTCGAGAACAACCGTCACATTGATCGCTTTTTGCGAGTCGGACGGCATTTTCGATTCAAAATCCCTTCGTAAGACCGCAATTTCTTTTTGGAGTTCTTCAAGCGATTCAGAAAGCACGGCGTGTTCCAGTTCCATTTTTTCTCGTACGCTGCGAACCGACACCACATAATCCGCGACCTCGGAACCTTTCAACTCTTTGGGCAGCGGGGCGGAAAGAAGTTCGAGCGACTGGTCGATAGCCGATATTTTCCCTGCGAGGATGGCACGCTGTCTCTCCTTTTCCCTTATCGCTTCGAAGGCTTTTTCGAGTACCGGAGGGATCCACTCCTGACGAGATACCTCCACTGCTTCAAATGAATGTATTACCGTTTCCTCTGAAGCTAAGGGGCGTACCGAAGCGATGTCGAAAGTTCCGGGCAGTTGAAACTGTACCTTCTCCGAAGCAGGAACGGAAAAGACGATTCGGGCGCCCGAAGGGTACATGTCGGTACGGTGAATCGAAAATGGCGGAGCGGCCTCGGCGGCGTCACGCTTAGCGCACAGTATCAATAGCAGGAGAATGATTACGATGTGAACCCCCGTCTTCATCTCGAATAACCTCCCCTTTCAGGTGGTTGGTATAAATAGCCGGATTCAATGATAACAGAAATTTGCGAAACAGGATCGCTCTTTTTTCAAACCGTGCGATTGTTCTCTTTCCGTGAGGAACGGGTATAATGCACTACGGGATCGTTACACAACGCGGTTCCGAAGCAAAGGAGGGAGCGAAATGCTCAAATGCGGAATTATCGGTCTTCCTCTCAGCGGGAAGAGCACTGTATTCAACGTAGTTACCCGCGCAGGCGCGGAGGTGAAAGCGTACGCGAGCGGAAAGACGGATCCGAATAAGGCGATGGTCAACGTTCCTGATGAACGTTTCGACCATCTGGTGGAGTTTTTCGAGCCGAAGAAGATAACGCCTGCAACCGTCGAGTTCGTCGACCTTGCCGGTCTCTCCCGAAATGCCAGCAAAGGAGAGGGTGTAGGGAACGCTTTTCTTTCGTTCGTCGGCGAGTCCGACGCCCTTGTACATGTTGTCCGGCTCTTTGAAAATCCGGATGTGCCGCACCCCGAGGACACGGTCGATCCCGTCAGGGACTGGAATATCGTCGAAATGGAGCTTATTTTCCGCGACCTTGCCGTCATAGAGAACAGGCTTTCACGTCTCGCTGCGAAAAAGAAAAATATTCCAGCGGAAACGGCGGAAAAAGATCTGCTGGAACGTTGTCAAACCTGCCTCCTGGAAGAACGACCGTTGAGGGAGCTTGGCCTTTCCGCGGAGGAACTTCGTCTTCTCAGCGGTTTCGCGTTTGTGACTCTCAAGCCGGAACTCCTTGTTGCAAACCTCGACGAGACGCAAACGGACGACTCCATGCCTCAACTTGAAGCGCTTCGTCGTCTTGCACACGAGAAGCAAATCCGACTGGTAAAGATCTTCGGTAAAATGGAGATGGAACTCGCGGAGCTTCCGGAAGAGGAACAGAAAGAGTTCATGGGAGAACTCGGGATCGCCGAGTCCGGACGGAACAGGCTTATTTCGGAAGCCTACGCTCTTCTCGGCCTTATCTCCTTTTTCACCACCGGAAAAGACGAGGTCAAGGCATGGACGCTCCTCGGAGGAGAGACTGCGGTCGACGCCGCAGGGACAATCCATTCCGACCTTGCCCGCGGATTCATACGGGCGCAGGTTGTTTCTTACGTCGATTTTATCGCGCACGACAGATCCCTCGCCAAGTGCCGCGAAAAAGGAGTACTCAGACTGGAGGGAAAGGAATATATCGTCGCCGACGGCGATATGATCGAAATTCGCTTCAATGTCTGATGTGGTACAATCATTACTCGAAATTTCTATGGAAAGGGGCGCTTTTCAATGGCCATGCCGATGCAGGTCAGTCTCGATGAAATTCTCTCCATGTTGCTCGCCAGGGTGGACAGCCTCGCGATCAACGATGAGAATTCGAAGAGCAAGTTCAACATCGTAGCCCGCGTTCTGTACAAAAAGGGCATCCTTACCGACGCGGATATCGTGGAGTCGATCAAGGAAGAGCATCTTATGCTGAAGGAACTTGGCGCAATCGCTGAAGAACCTTCCGACGAGATCGTCCAGACAATCGCCGACGGAATACTCCAGTGGATCAAGGGGGATGTCGCCTCCCTCAAAAAAGGAATGGAGGAGTACGAACGTCGTCTCCAGGAGGCTATGGCGAAGCAGCAATCTCAGAAACCCAAAATCGACGTGGCCTCTCCCGCTGTTTTGCAGCAGCTTAACCGGATGGGCGGCAAAGGACAAGGCGGAGGGAAGCTGATCATCTGATTTCGTAACGGGCGGCGGGCGGGTGGAGAACACCGCCCGCCGCTTTTTCAGGCCTACTTCGCTCTTCGCATCACTTTTTCCAGCTCAAGAATCAGCTGCTTTATTTCGTTTTTCGACGCGACGGTGTTGAATGCGCTCTCCGCAGAGTAGGGTTTTCCCCAGTAGACCTGATTCGCGTTTTTATCTACATTGACTGCCGCTCCTTCCAGAGAAAGCCCGGCGAACAACCCCTTCGTCATCGAGTAGCTGTAGATAGAGGCTTTGAGCTTGTAGTCGGTTCCCAGCTCTCCTCTCCTTCCCAAAGGGCCTGCGGCGACGGCGAGATCGCCTCCGAGTTTTACATTGTTCCCCTTGAAACCGTCAAGCCCTCGCTCGTTGGTTATCACCAGCACGAGAGCTATGGATTGCGCTCCGATCTGCAGACCCCACGAGGCGCCGGTCACGCTGACGAAAGACGGACCGTACCACCTCTTCGTGGCGGGATCACGGCGAAGTACCAGACCTTCTCCGTACTGGCCGCCGAAGACAAGGCCAGCCTTCACCACCGAAGGAAAGAGTGCCACTCCCTTTCCTTGTGCAATAAGATCGCCCATTGTCGCAGCGTCATCTTGTTTCGCCATCTCACGAAGAATACGTATCGAATCCGCAATTCTTCCTTTGGGAGTGGACGCGAACGAGGGGTTTCCCGCCGAGAACAGCACGACGGCGGCGCACAGCGCGCCAAGGGAGAGATACACGCGAGACCTTGTCATTTTTTCTCCTCCTGATCAAAAGCGTTGTTTTGAAAGCTCCTTCACATTGTACATCATGAAAATTTGACTGAAAAAAAAACGTGCGCTAAACTCCTCGGATGATAACGATGTCCACATAAGAAAAACGGAGGATTGATTTCCATGAACACTACGGATCGCATTGAAGCGCTGCTGGACGAGGCATACAATACGGATGATCCGGAAACGATGGAGCGCCTTGCCCGCCAGGTTCTGAAGCACGACAAGGAGAACGTCGAGGCGCTTGTCCTGCTTGCCGATGTAACGGAAGATTCCGCCGAAAAGATTGCTTTCCTTGAGCGAGCCTGCCGAATTTTGGAGAAGGAGATGGAGACGGATCCTGTTCCGCAAGGTGATGCTTTTCTGGATGACGATCGAGGAATGCTCTATGCGGCTGCCCTTCAGCGATTGGGGTTTTCGTATTTCTCCGAAGGAGAGAACGAGAAGGCGCTTGAGATGGCCCGGGTTCTTATGGAGTACGATCCCGAACAACAGACCCTGGGAAAGACTCTTTTTTATCGTATTCTTCTTGAAATGAACGAATTCGGCAGAGTTCTCGAAGAAAGTCTGAAGGAGCCGGAGCCTTTTCCTGCAATGCTGCATAGTCGCGCGATCGCCGCATTCAAGATTTCGGGAGCGGGGATGCCCGCCTACCGAGCTCTATGGGAGGCATTCTCAGCCGATCCGGACGTTCCGTTTCATATACTTGGATATTACAATGAGCCGACGGATGACGCCGATGAGGAGGAGCTGGAGAGTTACAGCTTGGCTATGCTCTTCGAAGATGCATGGCTGACCGAATGCGATACGAACCTGGCGAACTGGCTTGCGGGCGGAACGATTCTTCTGGGATTGGCCGCATCTCTTTTTCCCTCCGAGAATACGGAAAAGATGCTCGTGCTTGCGGACGCTCTGGGGATAGCCGATGCGGCCGAAGATATCATGGTGAAGCTTGAAAGCAGAACGGACTGGGGAGTTCTTTCGAAAGAAGAGAGAATTAAGGCTTCGCTCAAGCTTCTTTCGGAAGGACGATTTCTTCATGTCTGTTCATGATAGAATCAAGCCGATCACGCCATTTTTTCCTTCAAAAGCATCTTAATATATGAAAATGTAAATATTAAAAAATATTTACATGATAAAAATTCAATCAAGGCGAATTTAAAATATAAATCAAATTATTTATTTTTCTATTGATTTTTTCTGGTATGGAAGGAGGCCGGCAATGATTGTGGAAAAAACGGAGGATGTTCGTTCCGCCGTACAGGGGATCACCGCTCAATGGAAGGGAAAACGCGGCGGTGTCATTCCGGTTCTTCAGGAAACGCAGAAAAAGATCGGCTACTTGTCCAGGGAGGCAATGGCAGCGGTTTCCGAAGAATTGGGCGTTCCTATCGCGGAGCTTTATGGTGTGGCGACGTTTTATACCCAGTTTCATCTGAAGCCCAGAGGACGGCATATTATTCGGGTCTGTCGCGGTACCGCATGCCATGTTCGCGGGAGTGCCAAGATCATGGACAAAATCATGAAAATGCTCGATGTAAAAGAGAACGGCACTACGGAGGATTTGCGTTTCACTCTTGAACCGGTCGCGTGCCTTGGCTGCTGCGGCCTCGCCCCTGTAGTAATGATCGACGACGATACCCACGGCAGACTCACCGACGATGAAGCGTCTTTGAACGAGTTCCTCGATTCGTACGCCTGATCATGCTCGAAGATCTCTCTCACCATATTCTCGACATCGCGGAAAACGGTGTCAATGCAGGAGCCGACGCGATAACCGTCGAATTCGAGGACGATGAAGAGTTTATTCGCCTGACGGTTCGCGACAACGGAAGGGGAATGGACGCGACGACCGCCCGCGCAGTCGTCGACCCGTTTTTTACCACACGGACGGAGCGTCGTGTGGGACTCGGGCTTCCTTTTCTGAAACAGCTCGCCGATCTCTGCGGCGGCGAATTTCACCTCGATTCGGCTCCGGGAAAGGGGACAACCATTTCTGCATCGTTCTGTAAACAGTGCGTCGATACCCCTCCCGCAGGAGATATTCCTTCGACATTGCTTACGCTTCTTATAGGTTATGGAGATGTTTCCTGGAAGTATGAGCATAGAGTCGGCGGACGCACGTTTATTTTGGACAGCGACGAATTGAAAGAAGCCCTCGGAGGTGGGAATCCGTTCACGGACCCGGCCCTTGCCGTTGGAATAAAGGAGTACATCGCGGAAAATATCGCTGATCTCTATTTGGGGAAATAATATTCAATAATAAGGGAAGAAGGAAAAGGAATGGCAGAGGAAAGGAAGAAAGTCCGAAGTCTCGATGATCTCAAGAAGATCAAAGAGAGTACGGCCGATTTGACATCCGCGCGTTCTGAGCAAGACAAGGTCAAGATCATTATCGGAATGGGGACATGCGGAATCGCCGCAGGGGCTCGCGAAATCATGAATGCGGTGCTCAGGGAGCTTGATGTGCGTAAACTCCACAACGTCGCCGTGGAGACGACGGGGTGTATCGGCATGTGCCAGAACGAGCCCCTTCTGGACGTTATTCGTCCGGGGGAACCAAGAATAACCTACTGCGCAGTTACGCCTTCCGATGTTTCCAGGATCGTTTCCGAGCATGTCGTGAACGGTCGCATCGTGCAGGAGAAGCTCTACGGCAGAGCCGACTAGGCGCGGAGGGATCGGGTTATGGCTTTATACCGCGCACACGTTCTCATCTGTCACGGGACGGGATGCGTTTCCGGCGGCGCTACGAAGGTGCTTGACGCGTTCAAGGAGGAACTCGCGAAAAAAGGTCTTGAAAAAGAGATCCTTGTCATCGCTACGGGGTGTCACGGCATGTGCGAGTTCGGCCCCATCGTCGTGGTCTACCCTGAGGGAACGTTTTATTCGCGGGTGCAGCCCGCGGATGTCGCCGATATAGTCGAAGAGCATCTCTACAAGGGGCGGATAGTCACACGCCTGCTCTACAGAGAACCTCTTACGGCTCAGAAAGTCCGTCACTACAAGGAGATTCCTTTTTACGGCAAGCAGCATAGAATCGTGCTGAGCAACTGCGGCTATATAAATCCCGATAATATCGACGAGTACATTTCCAGGGACGGCTATCAGGCTCTTGGAAAGTGCCTTCTTGAGATGAATCCTGCCGCGGTTATCGACGAGATTAAAAAATCCGGCCTCCGCGGACGCGGCGGCGGCGGATTTCCGACAGGAATGAAGTGGGGTTTTTGCGCGGCGTCTCCCGGCGACAAGAAGTATGTCATATGCAACGCGGACGAGGGAGATCCCGGCGCGTTCATGGACCGGTCCATACTCGAGGGCGATCCGCATGCAGTCATCGAAGGTATGATGATCGGCGGGTATGCCATGGGCGCCGACGAAGGCTATATTTACTGCCGGGCCGAGTATCCCCTGGCTATCAAGCGCCTCCGGACCGCCATCGCGCAGGCCACCGAGTACGGCCTTCTCGGCGACAATATTCTCGGAACGGACTTCAGCTTCACCCTTCATATCAAGGAAGGCGCCGGGGCTTTCGTCTGCGGCGAGGAGACCGCGCTCATGGCGTCGATCGAAGGGCAAAGAGGCATGCCTCGGGCTCGTCCGCCGTTCCCAGCCGTTAAAGGACTCTGGGGCAAGCCGACAAACATCAACAACGTAGAGACTTGGGCGAACGTGCCGAGGATCATCGTTCAGGGGGCCGAATGCTTCGCCGCCTTGGGAACCGAGAAGTCCAAGGGAACCAAAGTCTTCGCTCTCACCGGAAAGGTCAAGAATACGGGTCTCGTTGAAGTGCCGATGGGAATCACGATCCGCGAGATCGTCTTCGAAATCGGCGGCGGCATCATCGGCGACAAGAAGTTCAAGGCCGTCCAGATAGGCGGTCCTTCCGGCGGCTGTCTTGTCGAGGAACATCTCGATCTTCCGGTGGACTACGAATCGCTCACAGCTGCGGGCGCTATCATGGGGTCCGGCGGACTTGTGGTTCTCGACGAGGGGAACTGCATGGTGGATACGGCGAAATTCTTCCTCGAATTCACCCAGCGCGAATCCTGCGGGAAGTGCGTACCTTGCCGGGAAGGAACAAAGAAGATGCTCGATATCCTCGTTCGTATCACTGAGGGGAAGGGGGAGCCGAACGACATCGACAGGCTGCTCTATCTCGGCAACCAAATAAAGGATGCGTCTCTTTGCGCGCTCGGCGGTACCGCGCCCAACCCTGTGCTGACGACGCTGAAGTACTTCCGGCATGAGTACGAGTCGCATATATTCGATAAGAAATGCCCTTCGGGTGTCTGCCAGAGCCTTTTGAGCTACACAATCACTCCCGAGAAGTGTATCGGGTGCACGAAGTGCGCCCGGAACTGCCCTGTTCACTGTATTTCCGGCAAGGTGAAGGAAGTCCATGTCATCGATCAGGAAAAGTGCATCAAGTGCGGCGCCTGTATGGATAATTGTCCCGTCGGGGCCGTTGTCAACGGATAGGAGAGGATTAAAAAATGGCAGGTATAAATGCGATCATCAACGGGAAGTCGATCACTGCGGAACAGGGGATGACGATCCTCCAGGCCGCACGGGCCAATGGCGTTCACATTCCGACGCTCTGCGACCATCCGGCGATCAGTCCGTTCGGCGCCTGCCGTATCTGCCTCGTGGAAGCCGAGAAGAATCCCAAGCTCCTCACCTCGTGCACCACGCCTCTTAACGAGGGGATGGTTGTGCACACGAATACTCCGAGAGTCATGGAAGCCCGCAAGGCCGTGCTTGAACTCATCCTTGTCCGCCACCCGCTGGATTGCTTCTCCTGCTCCAGCAACGGCAAATGCGAGCTTCAGGATGTTGCCTATGAACTGGGGGTGAAGTATTCACGTTTCGCGGATCCAGGCGATACGAACACTTCCCACAAGCTTGAGGATGCCAATCCCTTCTACGTCCGCGATCTGAATAAATGCATCCTCTGCGGCCGCTGCGTCCGCGTGTGCGAAGAGCATGCAGTCTACCACGCCATCGATTTCCAGGGGCGAGGCATCAATACGTCGATTCAACCTCCCGTCGGCTCGCCGATGGAAGAGTCCGACTGTGTCTTTTGCGGCCAGTGCGTCCAGGTCTGTCCCGTGGGTGCTCTCTACGAAAAGACCGCAGTGGGTCGGGGACGCCCCTGGGATCTTGAAAAAGTCAAGAGCGTTTGTTCTTACTGCGGCGTAGGGTGCGAGCTGGAAATCAACGTCAACAAAAAGACAGGCAGAATCGCCAATGTTACAACGAACTACTCCAGCCCTACGGCTCTCAACAAGGGAAGATCGTGCGTCAAAGGGCGCTTCGCCTGGCAGTTCGTCCACAGCGAAGATCGCTTGACTACGCCGCTTATCCGCGAAGGAGACACTTTCCGCAAAGCTTCCTGGGACGAGGCGCTCGCTCTTATAACTGAAAAGCTTGGAGGAATCAAGGAGAAGTACGGAAGCGACGCGCTCGGTTTCTTTGCCTCCGCCCGCTGCACGAACGAGGAAAACTTCCTCATGCAGCGCCTTGCAAGGGAGGTGATGGGCACAAACAACGTCGATCACTGTGCCCATCTGTGACACAGCGCCACAGTGACGGGTCTCGGCGAGACCCTCGGCAGCGGCGCTATGACGAATAGCTTCGAATCCATCAAGTCGGCCGACACGATTCTCATCATCGGCTCGAACACGACCGAAAACCACCCGGTAATAGGCTCCTTCATCAAAGAGCGAAAGAAGAAGGGAAACTGCACCTTGATCGTCTGCGATCCGCGGAAGATAGAGATGGCCAAGTTCGCCGACATCTATATCCGTCAGAAAGCAGGCTCGGACGTTGCTCTTTTGAACGGCCTGATGCACATGATCATTCGCGACGGCCTTCACGCCCCCGATTTCATTGAAAAGAACGTCAACAACTTTGAAAAACTGAAAGAGACCGTGGCAAAGTACACTCCGAAGTACGTCTCGGAGATCGCCGGCGTAGCCCCCGAACTCATCGAGGATGCCGCGCGTGCGTATGCGAAGGGGCCGAACTCCGCAATTTTCTACACAATGGGGATCACGCAGCACCTAAACGGAACGAACAACGTGCGTTCCGTCGCGAACCTGGCGCTCCTCTGCGGCATGCTCGGTCGGCCAGGTACCGGAGTCAATCCTCTTCGCGGACAAAACAACGTGCAGGGCGCCTGCGACACCGGTTGCCTTCCCGAGGTGCTTCCCGGCTATCGAAAAGTTGGTCTTCCTGCGACGCAGCAGAAGGTCAAAGACGTCTGGGGTACCGACCTTCCTGCGACGCCAGGCCTCTCAGTGGTGGAAATGATGCATGCCGCCGGAGAAGGGAAGATCAAGGGGATGTACATCATGGGCGAAAACTCCATGGTGACCGAACCGGATTCCGACCACGTCCGCCACTCGCTGAAAAAACTCGAGTTCCTCGTAGTACAGGATATCTTCCTGACGGAGACCGCAGAATTCGCACACGTGGTCCTTCCTGCGGCAAGCTGGGGCGAAAAGGACGGAACCTTCACCAACACGTGCCGGTCGGTCCAGAGAGTCCGCAAGGCCGTAGACTCGCCCGGAGAAGCGCGGCCCGACTGGGAGATTCTGCTTGCGGTAGGAAAGCGCCTTGGCGCTCCGTGGAACGATATGTACTCCCCCGAGACGATCTTCAACGAGATCGGAAAGATTGCTCCGGCGTACGCAGGTATTACCTACGGACGCCTTGAAGGCGGCGCGCTTCCATGGCCCTGCCCGACATGCGATCATCCGGGAACGCCCATCTTGTACACTACGGGTTTTCCGCGAGGCAAAGCTGACTTTTCACCATGCGATTGGGAGAAACCGGAGGAATGGCCGACCCAAGAGTATCCGTTTATAGCCACTACCGGAAGAGTGCTCTATCACTATCATTCGGGAAGCATGACCAGGCGGAGCGCTCCGGGCGAGTTTATCAAAGAGATGTACATAGAGATAAACCCGGCCGACGCAAAAGCACTGAATATACAAGATGGTGAAAAAATCAAGGTGACTTCTCGAAGAGGCGAAGTCTGCGCTGCGGCGAAAATTACCGACCGCGTTCCTGCCGGCACTCTTTTTCTGCCGTTCCACTTCAGTGAAGCCTCGGCGAATATACTCACCTCGGCGAAGATCGATCCTGTTTCGAAGACGCCGGGATTCAAAGTCAACGCGGTAAAAGTGGAGAAAGCGGTGTAACTCAGCTTCATTTTTGAGCAACCCGGAAAAATTCGGTTCGCCTCTGGAGATATCACAATACAATACGCTTTGAAAAACAGAAAGAAGGGAATAGTGTGAAATCGCCTGCCGAAATTGCAAAACTGGCATGCATCGTTTCAAAAGTCAAAGGAAATCTCTCCGTACGTCAAATGATCCTCATGGGAATGCTTGCCGGGGCTTACATCGCCTTTGCCGGATGGCTCATGACCGTCGTCTCTCACGACATGACGCAGTATTTGGGCAGCGGGTTTACCCGGCTTGCATCCGGAGCAGTATTCAGCACCGGGCTGATCTTTGTCGTAATCAGTGGATCTGAACTCTTTACAGGGAACTGCATGATGCCATTGGGATATCTAGCGGGCTGCACCCCGATGAAAAAAATACTCCGTAACTGGGGTTGGGTGTATATGGCGAACTTCCTTGGCAGTATCCTCATCGCAGCACTTATCTACTTCTCGGGGCTCGCCGACAATGCCGTCGGCGGACGGGCGCTTCAAATAGCTTCGGCAAAAATGGAACTTCCTTTCAGCCAGGCCTTTTTCCGCGGAGTTCTCTGCAACTGGATCGTTGTGCTCGCTGTGTGGATGGCTATGGCGGCTACTGAAATCGTAGACAAGATCTGGGCTATTTTCTTCCCGATTATGACATTCATTGCAGCAGGATTTGAGCACTCTATTGCAAATATGTACTATATGGCTCTCGCTATGCTTCTCAAGGGGACTCCCGCCGCAGTAACAGCTTCGGGTCTTTCCGAAGAGTCTATCGCCAATATCGGCATCGGCGGCTATTTGAGCAACCTTATCCCCGTATCCATAGGGAACATGGTCGGTGGCGTTCTCTTTGTCGCCGTTTTCTATTATTTCATTTTCAAGGACGGTTTGACGGAAATCGACTGAGTATTTCTTTTCTTTTTCCTCTCAAGGCAATCGCCCGTTTATGGGCGATTGCCTTTTTTGTGATATAATATGAATCAAGCAAAAAGGAGTCCCTGCGGTGCTCGTGATCATGATTTTTGTCTTGAGCCAACACTCGCGCCTTGCGGGGCCGCCAGTTTGGGCCGGTGGAGGAGTCGCTTCGCGCGATGACGAAACTGAGGTTCAGCAGGCCCCATTGCTATAGGAACGGGTCAAGACGTTCATGACACGACATTGCGGGGAAGCTCTGCAACAGGGGACGGGGAAGACCCGCGCCCCTGTCTTTTTATGAGGAGGTAGTTTCTCGTGCTGCAACAGCGTCGCTCGCACTATTGGAATCCCGCATCCTGCAGAGCTTTCGTACTCGACTGGGACGGTGTACTTGCCGAAACAAAACTGAACTTCGCCCCTATTCGCGAAAAATATTTTCAAGGACGATTTGTTCCTCTTTTCGAGGCAATTGCTACGCTCCCTCCCTCGCTCGCGGAGTCCCTGAAAAAAGACATTTACGATGAAGAAATGGCCGGCGCCGAGGCAGCGGAGCCGGTGAACGGGGCTTTTGAACTCCTGGACTGGCTGCATCGCCATGATATTCCTTGGTGCGTGGTCTCCAGGAATTGCTCCGACTCCATTCTTCTTGCAGTCGAACGCACCGGACTGCCTCTTCCTCCGATGCTTTTCAGCAGGGATACCCCTCCCGTCAAACCCGCTCCCGAGGCTTTGTGGCGTGCTGCGCACTCCTTGGATGCGCTCCCTGCCGATTGCGTGATGGTTGGCGATTTTGTCTACGACCTTGTCGGCGCCAGACGTGCAGGAATGCGGGCGGTTCTTGTTCAGCGCCCTCAGGCGGAGTGGAGACACTGGGCCGACGTTTCTTTCGACAGGCTTACGGATTTTGTTGCCTTTCTCCAAACTCCCGGGGACCTCATTCCGTGGGAATATCGGCGCCTAGCCTCTCTCGCAGGAGGGGAAAAGCGTCTTGCCACGCTTGCGGGATATGCTGCATCCATCGCCGCTACCCATGAGGATGTACTTTTACTCTGCCTTGAATATGCCTCGAAAGGTCTTCTCAACTTCCACATCGAAGGCGACTCCATGCTCGCTCCGATCCAATGGTTCAATCTTCCCGGCCTGTCTCCCGTCTGGTTGGATCAGCCGGTAAAAGAAGTCGTCGCGCACCTGTTAAACACTCGTTTCCCGATTGCACGTCTCATCGGAGAAACCAAAGGTTTTCTTCTTCTTTCGCAGAATGAAGCATTTCCGGGGGGCGAAGAGAAGTGATCCCGCCCCGGCGATGGGAAGCTCCTCTGGCGGAGAGAATGCGGCCGCGGACTCTTGATGAGTTTCTCGGTCAGGATCACTTGTTGGGGAAAAACGCCCCGCTGCGAAAAAACCTGGAGAATTCCACGGTCCCAAGCTGCATTCTCTACGGTCCTCCCGGTGTCGGAAAGACGACGCTTGTCCGTCTCATTGCGGCCAGAACGGAACGAGAGATACTCGAAATCAACGCTGTTTCCGCAAAAGTCGCCGAACTCCGAGACCTTGTAAAGGAGGCGGAGAATCTCAAAACGCTCCAATCGGGGAGGAGCGCGATCGCCTTCGTCGACGAAATCTACCACTTCAACCGAAGCCAACAGAACGCGCTGCTCCCTTCGGTGGAGAAAGGGGATATCATCCTTGTCGGGACGACCACCGAGAATCCGTGGTTTGAGATCAACAAGACGCTTCTCTCCCGGATGGTCGTCTTTCAGTTGAACCCTCTCGGCGAAAAAGATCTTGTAGCGCTTCTCAACCGGGCTCTAACGGATGCGGAAAGAGGACTTGGGCAGCTCTCCCTTCATGCGGAAGAGGACGCCTTGCTCGCTCTCGCAGCGATGGCCGGAGGCGATGCGCGGCAGGCGCTTACCCGGCTGGAGTTCATCGCTTCCGCAGCGGCGGCTCGGGGCGGCTCGACGCTCACAAAGGAGTTCGTCTTGGAGACCTTGCCTCTTGCGGCGGTGCGCTACGACAAATCATCCGACGACCACTACGCGGTGATATCGGCGCTTATCAAGAGTATCCGCGGCTCGGATCCCGACGCGGCGATCTATTGGTTGGCACGGCTGCTCGCCGGGGGCGAGGATCTGCGCTTCATCTGCAGGCGATTGCTCATTTCCGCCGCCGAGGACGTCGGCCTGGCCGATCCGCAGGCGCTCCTCGTGGTCTCCGCTGCGGCGCAGGCCGTCGAAATGACGGGGATGCCCGAGGCGCGCATTCTTCTCGCGGAAGCAGTTTTGTTTCTTGCCGCCGCTCCGAAGAGCAACAGCGCGTATCTAGCCGTGAGCGAAGCGATGAAAGCAATCGAAGGAGGCGACCTCCAAAGCGTCCCCTTCCATCTCCGCCCTGATGGGAACGGCTACGTCTATCCGCACGACGACCCCCGGCACTGGGTTCCTCAGCAGTATATGACGGAACAAAGACGTTTTTATTTTCCAGGAGAACTAGGAACGGAAAAAACTGCAGGGGATCGCTTGAAAAAATTTTGGAGGCGGTTCAGCGCCCCCTCGGAATGAGTCCTCAGTAACCCTGCGCGGGAAAGAGGCGATATACCTGCAAACCAACGACTTCTCGGATTCCCGCTGATAGATACTGGAAAGAGGAGGAAGAAGGAAGAAATTCCATCGCGTCGACCGGGCCGGCCTCTGAAAGACGGCCCGAAGGGTACGGGTGAATGCTGTGTCCGGGAAAAAAGCGCCGGGCGAAGTCGAGAGAACGATGCATATGGTAGGCGGATGTCACCAAAACGATATTCTCGGCTTGAACAGTGCGCAGAAACGGCGCCGAGAGCTTCATGTTTTCCCATGTTGTCCGCGAATTACCCTCGACAAGCAGCGGCCCGTCGAACTTCAGGTCGCGTGCGGTGCGCTGAACCATCCGTAGGATTTGCTCCTCTGATGCCCTGCCCGGGTATCCTCCCGCGAACAGGAGGGGGCATCTCAAAGAGTCGGCCGCACGCACTCCGGCCGCGAAGCGCTGCAGTGTTTCCGCGCTCATATACAGCGCGTCGCCCGATGACCATACACCTCCGGACAATACCATCACTACGCTTTGTCCCCGAGGCGAAGGAAGATCGAACGAAAAAGATTCCTCGAGCGGCGAAAGAAGAGCCCTGACACTCCAAGGAATAGAGAAGAGATAGAGAGAAAGAGACAGGAACAACAAAAAAAACGAAGCGCCGAGGCGCCGTGTGCCGACAGGTTCTTTCCTTTTCAGAAAAAAGAGAGCGCCGCTAAAAGTCAAAAAAATAAAGATTCCCGGCGGCGTGGCCAATGCCCCCAGTGTTTTATATAGAATATATGTCCATGTCATGGCTGCTCCTCAGTATCCGCGTCGCGTATCGAAGCCCGGTTCTTTAAAAAAGCGAGAAGGCTCTCCTTGCTTATCGTTATGTGTTTTCGGGTTTCTTCTTTCGCTTTTTCGATGTCGTGCGTCAGAAGCGCGTCGATAATGGCGAGATGCCCCCATGTGAAGTTCGTGATGGGGGAGTTTTCAACGGAGAAGGGGCGGCACAGATGAATCAGGTCGGAAATATTGTGCAGCATCAAAGCGAGGAATCTGTTGGTCACCGATCGGTAGATCATCGCGTGAAAGGCCTTGTCTTCGCTGACGTACTTTTCCGCGCTCGTTTGGTTCGTCATAGCCGAGAACACATCGCGAAAACCGAGAAGTTCTTTCTTCTGCTCGCTGGAAAGATCAAGGGTACATACGTTCGCCACGGCCAGAATCTCCAGTTCGGTCCGTAGTTCGTAGAGGTCCGAAGCGTCTTTTAGTGTAGGCATGGTCACATAAGCCCCTCTCCTTGGGGTCAGAGTGACAAGACCTGTTTGGGCGAGCTGGCGTATCGCCTCCCTGACAGGAGTTCTCGAAACCGCCATTCTTTCGGCAAGCTCAATTTCCGAGAGTTTCGATCCGGGTTTGATCGTGCCGTCGACGATCGCTTCCTTCAACTTTTCGTAGACAATCTGCCGAAGCCCCTGATTCATTGCCGGCGATAATGTGTTGCTTTCCACTGATAACGACCTCCCATGCAGAACAATGTACCCATTATACTGCATGGGAAGTACTTTCAAAACCCTGTTTTCAGCTCTGCGTCAGACGCAGGTACTCTTTTCTCCTCTGCGTTGCCGTTCGAGATGATCGTACCAAAGAGAGAGCGCGTAGATGACGTCGGAGAGCCTGTTCACATACTGATACGCGTCTTCGGCAAGCTCTCCGGAGCGAAACAGCTTGACTGCGATCCGTTCGGCTCTCCTGGCGACCGTTCTGGCGACATGAAGCGCGGCTCCGGGAGCGGAGTCGCCCGGACGGACGAAACGGAAGGTTTTCCCCGTTACTTTCCCGACGACGTCGGTTATCTCTTCAAGTTTGGCGATATCGGGGCATGACAGGCCGGGGTAGAGAGCGATATACCCCATTAAAAGACTCAGCTCTTTCTCCAGAAGACACAGGTATTCAAGGATGTCCGGATACTCGCATAAGGAACGCGCCATACCGATATGCGCCTGGCACTCGTCAAGAGTACCGTATGTTTCGACCCGGGGATGATCTTTTGGTACCCGCTCTCCGTTGCCGATACTGGTTTCTCCCTTGTCGCCGCCCTTTGTCGTGATCCAGACATCGCTCACGCTCTCCACCCGCTCTTTCTCAGTGTTCGCCGCAGCCCGCGCACGAGGCGCAACTTCCGCTGCCGCAACTGCTCATAGAGGAGAACACCACACGTATCAGAGCATCGGAGAGAACGCCGGGAGGTAGAGTCTGGAACGAGGCCCCGTCCGTCTTTATCGTACGCATCGCAAAGGGGCTGCCATCGGCTAGAGAACATCCCTCGCAGGATTCGAAAGAAATCGCCGCGCTCAGAATCTCCTCGAGGGGCCGCTCCATTTCGATTCCCAATTCCGGACCGAAGAAAGAAATCGCATTCAGTTTGCCGCAGTTAACCTGTGTGATCTCATGCATTTCCAGGCTTTGAAGGACCAATTGAATATCAAGGTTGGCAAGTTTCGGCGCAAGGTTCTCCATCATCGATTGAAGGTATGCGGAAGTCTCTTCGCAGGGGATGCATCGGACGCCGGAATCGGCGGCGGGGGTGAAATGTCGTATAATCAGTTTGCTCATTGTTGTTCAACCTCCTTGATTTGATGCTCGCTTTACATTATACACTCGGAGGGTGTTTCAAGGGAGAGTGTATAGCATCGGAATCATCGGGAGAGAAAAGACATAAAGAAAAAAACTATCTCGCACTGAGGGAGCGATGTTCATTTGACGTATGACGATTTTTGCCGGGTTGCAGAAAAAGTGGTCGAAAGCCTCCCTCCGAAGCTCTTCGAGCAGCTCAACGGAGGAGTAAACATCGTCAGGCAAAAGAAAGACGACGGGGAGTTCGTCCTTATGGGGGAGTACGTTGAAGACCCGTTGATGGGAAATACGGTCTATCTCTATTACGGTACGTTTGCCGAAGAGCTTAAGGGCGCTCCAAGACGAGAATGGATCGACGAGATAGAGGAAACAATCCTTCATGAGTTGCGCCATCATGTGGAATCTCTGGCCGGGGTGGATTACCTTTCTTTTGAAGAGATGCTTTGACATTCTTTTCTATGTTTTGCAATTTATTGTCCCTGCTGTCGAGGGGACCAGAATGATGGGACCATATCTATTAAAAACATGGAAGAATGTTGAAATGTTCGGAGAGTCTTGTGGAGCGAACATATAACATTCGTTATACTGCTCATCTTTTTTTTAATTTATCAACTTAATGCATGAACAACTGCCGTATCTATTTCGAGGTGTTTCCCCTTCTCCAAGCTGCCGCCATCGTCTCGGGAAAACAAACGGAAAGTAGTGACAAACGAACTGTGGAAGACTATAATCTCATCAAATTGAGTTGAATTTCTTGTTCCGAATTTTTTGTAGAAGGCGAGGCTTTTCTTGTGTCCTTTCTTATTGTTGGTTGCCTGTTGCTCTACGTATTCGCCGGTGTTATTTTTATTCTGATGCGTTCATATCCACAATCTGGCACGATGCTTGCTCCTCTCTGTAGTACCCTCGCCGCCATTTTCGGCCTTGTTCCCGTCTTGAATGTTCTTTTATCGAGAGCTTCAATAAACATCAGTATCTCGTGGAGTTCTTTCTTCGCCCCGATTCAGATGCGTTTGGATCCGCTTTCGGGATGGTTTGCTCTCGCCCTCTTCATCGTCTCTCCTCTGCTTACCTGGTACGGGACGGGGTACTTTCCTCATAAGCGTCCGTTCGAAGTCAGTATCAACGGTTTTTTCTTTCAAATACTTGCCGGAGGTATATTTTTCGTTCTTCTGGCTTCAGATATCTTTTCTTTTCTGCTGGCTTGGGAGATAATGTCCCTCGCTGCTTTCTTTCTCGTGATCTTCGAACACGAGGATCGTTCCGTTCAGCGAGCCGGCTGGTTCTACCTGGCGGCGACTCATTTGGGAACCGCCTTTCTTTTCGCGATGTTCGTGCTTCTCGGAAGTCGATGCGGCTCTCTTGATTTCCGCGATTTCGTAGGGCTTGGCGGGGTGGCGGACGTAGTTTTCATTTTAGCCCTTATCGGATTCGGTACAAAAGCAGGTTTTTTCGGACTTCACGTCTGGTTGCCGGAAGCTCATCCTGCGGCTCCGTCCCATGCGTCGGCGCTGATGAGCGGTCTGATGATCAAGACCGGCGTCTACGGTTTGCTTCGTATCATGACTTTAGCCGATTCGTGGCCCGGATGGTGGGGATGGACGCTGATCGGCGTCGGCGCGGTTTCCGGTGTCGGAGGTGCCCTTTTCGCGCTCGTGCAGCACGATCTCAAACGTCTCATGGCGTACAGCAGCGTGGAGAATATCGGGATCGTCTGTCTCGGGATCGGAATGGGCGTCTTCGGAACATATTCCATGGGACCGGCCGCACAGATCGCGATGGCCGGAGCGTTGCTGCACGTACTTAATCACGCGCTTTTCAAATCGTGCCTCTTTCTTGTCGCAGGGGCCGTTACGCATGCTACCGGAACAAGGGAGATAGACTTGCTTGGCGGGCTGCAAAAGCTCATGCCGCGCAGCGGAGGCGTCTTTCTCCTGGCATCGGCTGCAGTTTGCGGTTTGCCTCCCCTGAACGGCTTTGTGGGAGAGTTTTTAATATATCTTTCATCCTATTGGAGCGTGCTGCCGCAGGAATTACCATTTGTCGACCTGCGCGTCGGAGGCTTCGTCGTTATAGCCGCGCTGGCCCTCACAGGAGGGTTGGCGGCGATGTGCTTCATGAAGGCTTACGGGACGACGTTCCTTGGTCTGCCGCGCCGGCAACATGCTGATCCAGTCGTCGATCCGAAACCTGCAATGCTCTTCCCGATGTTCATTCTGGGTACACTCTGCGTAGCGTTCGGACTTGGCGGCAGTTTCTTGATTCTACTGGTTGCGCCGGTCGCGTCCACCCTCCATCCCGCTGCGCTGATCGTCGCCGAGACATCCCTTTTACGGGGAGCCGCGTTGAACTACATGCATGTTTCTCTTGCGTCGTTCGCGCTGCTCGTGTTGTTCTTCGCTTTCCACCGGTTAAGAAACCACCTCCTCAAGGGACGCGTCGTAACCTCCGGCCCCACCTGGGGGTGCGGATACCCTCTCGGAACGGCGCGCATGCAGTATACAGGCTCTTCCTTTTCGCAACCTCTCATCGCGGCGTTTAAATTACTGCTGCGTACGGAACTTAGCGGCGACTGGCCGGAAGGATATCTACCGGGACGATCCTCCTTCGCGACCCATACGCCCGGTGTGTTCATAGAATTCTTCTATAAACCGCTTTTCACCTTCGTCGGACATATGGCGCTGCGCGTCAAGCGTCTGCAAACTGGCGGAACGCACGTCTACGTACTCTATCTGCTCCTCGCCCTGATCTCCGTTCTCTGCTGGAGTCTGCTATGACCAGAGATATCTTCGCCTCTCTCGGCGGTATTGCGTTCGCGCTATTGCTGGCGCCTTTTCTACGTTCGATCATCAACAGGACGAAAGCGAGGATATCCGGACGGCGCGGCGCCCCGTTGCTGCAACCCTACTTTTCGCTGGCCCGTCTTCTGAGAAAAGGCGCGGTCTATAGCTCGACAACCACCTGGATATTTCGGGCCGGGCCGGTCGCGGGCCTTGTAACGGTTTTCGGTGCGATTTGCCTTCTCCCCTTCGGCGGCGGTCCGGCGCTTTTCCGCTTTGAAGGAGATTTTCTCCTGCTGACATACTTGCTTGCAGTCGGACGTTTTTTCACTATCCTCGCCGCTCTCGATACCGGTTCGAGCTTCGAGGGTATGGGGGCGAACAGGGAGGCGTTCTTTTCGGCGTTGAGCGAACCCACGCTTCTCCTGGGGTTGGCCGGTCTCGGCGCTGTTACGGGAAGCCTTTCTCTCACGGACATCTACGGTAGAATAGGAGCTTCGGTGTTCCTGGAAGCGAACATGCCTGCGCTTATTTTCATTCTTGCAGCTTTCATGATCGTCTTTTTAAGTGAAAACGCGCGTATTCCAGTAGACGATCCGACGACGCATCTGGAATTAACCATGATCCACGAGGCCATGATCCTCGATCACTGCGGCATCGACCTTGCGTTCATCGAATTTGCAGGTGCGTTGAAGCTCTGGACGCTCGGCCTGTTGATCACGGGGCTTATCTTTCCCGTCCGCTTCGGGGTGTTCTGGCTTGATTCGCTCGTTTCGCTTTTTTCGCTCGCGACGCTGGCGGTGTGTATCGGTATTGTGGAATCGTCGATGGCCCGCTTGAAAATGGGTCGCGTTCCTCAGCTCCTCTCTATTGCTTTCGTCATGTCGACACTCTGGATAATGTGGGTGGTGAAATAAAACCATGACCGATCATTTTTTCGTCGCTTTGCTGTTGCTCGTCAATCTTCGACTATTTGCATCCTCTCGCATGGGGAGCCTGATACGAGGCGCGGCAGCTCAGTCTTTTCTGACCGTTTGCCTGTCCGCGCTGCTCCGGGATGGAGGGATCACGGCGGAGTCTTGGATCTTTCTCATCGTCTCCGGGCTTGTCAAGTGTCTCGTTCTCCCTTTGTTGATGTTTCGCGCACTTCGCACCGTAGGAATCCGCAGAGATATCGAACCGTTCGTCGGTTATCGCGTCTCTCTTTTCCTTGGACTGGGCGCTGCGGCTTTTTCATTCTGGGGAGTCGTGCAGCTCCCCCTACCTGGCGGCGGCGTCAATCCGACGGCGATCGCAGCCGCGTTGCTTTCAATGATCACCGGTCTTTTTCTGATAGTAGCTCGTAGAAAGGCCATTTCACAGGCAATAGGATACCTTGTCATGGAGAACGGAATTTTTGGGCTTGCTCCGTCCCTGGCGGTTCACAGCCCGCTGATCGTCGAAGCCGGCGTTTTACTTGACGTTTTTGTCGGTGTTTTCGTCATGAGCGTCATTATCCTGCACATCCGGCAGGAATTCAAACATATCGATATCGACAGACTCTCAGAGTTGAAGGACTGATTACGAAATGCTATGGATACTGCTTTTAACACCTTTCGCCGCCGGCCTGGCGAGCATGGCGATGAAGTCGGGGCGTGCCCGCCGCTTTCTTCTCGTGTGCGTTCCCTGCTTCCATTTTGTATGTTCGATTCTAATCCTGGCCTCGGAATCGGGTTTATCGACGAATCGCTGGCTTGGTGCGGATGAACTTTCTCTGCTTTTCCTTCTAAGCACAAGCGCTATTTTCACTGTATCCTCTTTCGCCTTGAATCTCTTTTTACGTGAGCATGAAAACCCTGAGAAGGGGGCGGGACGTTTTTCGCATGAAGCCTTTTTCGCAGGATGCGTTTTGCTGCTGCTCGGTACGACGACCCTTGCAATCCTGAGCCTCCATACCGGGGTGTTTTGGATGGCGCTCGAAGCAACCACGCTGGCCAGCGCGCCGTTGATCAGCTATCAACGATCCTCCCGTTCGCTTGAAGCCGCGTGGAAGTATCTGTTGATCTGCTCGGTGGGAATCGCCATTGCCCTTGTCGGCAATACCGCTCTCGCCGTTTCGACCGCATTCGACGCCGCGACCCAATCGACGCCGTTGACGTTTCATGCGCTGGCGGAGCGAGCCGATCTCCTGCATCCGGTCTGGCTCAAGATCGCATTTGCTTTCATCCTCGTCGGATACGGAACGAAGATGGGGCTCGCTCCCATGCATACATGGCTGCCCGACGCCTACAGCGAGTCCCCTTCGCCGATATCGGCGCTGCTTTCCGGCACTTTGGTGAATTGCGCATTTCTGGGTATTCTGAGGACGAACACGATCATGCTGCAGGCAGGCGTCGGAGAGTACAGCGGAGGACTTCTTCTCACCTTCGGCTTGCTCTCGCTTTTCATGTCGGGGTGGTTCATCCTCCAGCAGGGGGATTTTAAACGTCTGCTCGGATATTCGAGCGTCGAGCATATGGGTATACTCGCAATGGCGGTCGGAGCAGGGGGGGGATTCGGCGTTCTTTTTCATTCGTTGAATCATTCCTTGACCAAAGGATTGCTTTTCCTCGTCGCAGGAAATATCCTCAGCCTCTATCGTACAAAGTCCACGAAGTCCGTCACCGGCATCCTGCGCGTCTCTCCAGTGACGGGCCTGCTTTGGCTTGCAGGATTCTGCGCGATCAGCGGACTTCCCCCATTCGGAATCTTCGTCAGCAAGTTCTCCATCATGCTTGCAATAGGTTCGCAAGCGCGATGGGGTATTCTCGGGCTGTTTCTTCTGGCGCTCGGCATTATTTTCGTCGGCATGTGGCGTATCGTCATCCATATGACATTCGGAGCGCCCCCGGAGTCGCACTCGTTCGTGGAGACGCGGATACGGCCAGGGATTCAGGATATCGCGCCCATAATCCTTTGCAGCCTCGCGTTGCTGCTTGGCCTTTGGCTGCCGCCCCCCTTGGCGCGTCTTATCGAACGCGCGGCGGTCATCATGATCGGAGGCGCATGAATTATGATGACATCCTATCGAACTTTGCGCAACGGATACGCTGTCCCGCTTCCGTCCGTACCCGCCTATCCTGTGCAGGAATTTCGGGATGCCGTTTTACGGGGAACACACGACGGGTATCGGCTAGCGGCTCTGTTTCACCTGTCTCTAGAAAGCCGTTCGGCTTTGTGCGCCGTGCTTGCGGACGATGAAAAAGGGGAAATCGGCGCGCTCGCAGGCATCCTGGATTCGGAGGGATACCCTGCTCTGACCCCTGAATGTATGCAGGCTCATCTTTTCGAAAGAGAGATCGCCGAAGAAACAGGCATACTTCCCATCGGTCACCCGTGGCTCAAACCCGTTCGCTTTCCGCGAAAAGAGGGGAGCGGACCGGGTATCGGCGATATGGAATTCTTCCGCGTAGAGGGATCGGAAATTCACGAAGTCGCGGTCGGTCCCGTGCATGCGGGCATCATCGAACCTGGACATTTTCGTTTCCAGTGTTACGGAGAGATCGTTCTCCATCTTGAAATTTCCCTGGGTTATCAGCACCGGGGCATAGAGAAAGGTTTTCTTGAAGCCGCGCCGTCGATGCGCCGCCTCATGGTCGAGTCGGTTTCGGGGGATAGCACCGTCGGGCATTGCACGGCCTACTGTAACGCAGTCGAAGCTCTTTCGGGGCGCCCCCGTGTTCCGGAGAGGGCGGCGATGATCCGCAGCATAGCCCAGGAGCTGGAACGAGCAGCCTGTCACATCGGCGATCTTGGAGCGCTTGCGGGAGATGTTGGTTTTTTGCCTACCATGTCGTTCTGCGGGCGAATTCGTGGTGATGTGTTGAACATGACCGCGTCGATCTGCGGCAACCGCTTCTCCCGAGGACTTATCCGTCCCGGCGGCGTATCGTGGGATATCGACGAGTCCATCGTCCGACACATTCTCGATCAGTTACAGGTTGTTCGCGACGATACGAGAGACGCCGTCTCGCTGCTTTGGGAGACTCCGACGGTCATGGCGCGTTTCGAAGGAACCGGTGCGCTTTCCCGTGCCGACGCCGAAGCCTTCGGACTCGTCGGTCCCGCAGCCCGCGCGTGCGGCTTGGCTAGAGATGTACGGTCATCCTTTCCGTACGGAGGGTTCGCGCTTCATTCGATCCCCGTCCAATGCGAAGAAACGGGCGATGTCCTCGCAAGAGCCTCCGTACGAAGCGCGGAGATCGAACGCTCTTTCGACTATGTGGAACGACATGTGAGTACGCTGCCCGACACGCCTCTTCAGGACGCTACGCTCCCATTGCAGCCTTCGAGTTTCGTCGTCTCGCTTGCCGAAGGATGGCGCGGCGAGATTCTTCACGCGGCCGCGACCGACCGGACGGGGGCGCTCTCCCGTTATAAAATTGTGGATCCAAGTTTCCATAACTGGTTCGCCTTGGCCATGTCCATGCGCAACAGAGGCATTTCGGATTTTCCTCTCTGTAACAAGAGCTTCAATCTCTCTTACTGCGGGTTCGACCTGTAAAAAAAGACGACGGAGGCAATGCTATGCTTATGAACATCATTCGTACTCGATTCAAACAAGGGAATCGAACATTGTCCTATCCGGACGGTCCGCCTCCTTCCTTGCCCGCTCGTTTCCCAGGGTTGCCCGAAGTGGATACCTCCCGCTGTTCGGCCTGTAACGCCCCCTGCCTCATCGCGTGCCCCACGCACGCGATTTCGCGCCCGGCTGAAAACCCTGCCTTCGACTTGGGATTGTGCGTCTTTTGTCGTGAATGCGAACATGCCTGCCCGTACGGAGCTATCGCCTTCGGAAAGAATCACAGGATGGCTTCGTCTTCGAAACGAGATCTTATCGTCGAAGGCAACGCTGGAACGCTCCGAGCGACCAACCCCGACGCTTCTTCGCTTTTCAACCGCGTTTTCTCTATTCGGGTGGTCAGCGCGGGTGGTTGCGGGGCATGCGAAGCGGACACGAACGTTCTGAACACGCTCGCCTGGGATTTGGGACGTTTCGGAGTGCAGTTCGTAGCGTCTCCCCGGCATGCGGACGCTCTGCTGTTGGTAGGACCTGTTCCGGAAAACATGGAGCACGCCGTGAAAGACACCTACGACGCGATCCCCTCTCCAAAGTTCGTCATCGCAACGGGGGCGTGCGCGATATCGGGCGGCATGTTTGCGAACAGACCGGAGTGCCTTATCGGAAAAGGCGCCGTCCTACCTACGGATCTTTACATTCCTGGGTGCCCGCCACACCCTCTGACCATTTTGGACGGAATACTTCGTTTCTTGGGAAGAATTCCCGACTGAATCGCTCATTGGAGTGTGCAACCCCGGAAACATCGCAGAGAGCGCGGTACAAGTCACCGGCCGAGCTTCAGAGGGATTTCGGTTTTCTTTCGATTCGACGGGGCGCATATGCCAACCTCCGCCCAGCGCACATTTAAGAAAGCGAGCGGGGGTACCCGGGGAAAGAAGCTGAAAGACGATTTTTTCGCCTTTGTCCGAGAAAAGTCTTTATCTCCGTTGACATGAACCTTTTTTTCGATTAAGATACCGCAGTGCTTGCCGGGGTGGCGGAATGGTAGACGCAGCGGACTCAAAATCCGCCGTGGGCGACTACGTGGGGGTTCGAGTCCCCCCCCCGGCACCAAATCCTTCACCGTCGCTGTTCGGGATACATCCAATCCCTTGTAGCGACGGTTTTTTGTATCCCTTGACCCTACACTCTCATTCGACTAAAATCACCTTAATTCGACCAAGAGACGGATACAAATCCGGACACAGCCATTTTCAAGATTTTCTGTGTCCGTGGAGGCGATGCGAATGCTGACGGATGCCGGGATCAGGCGACTTCAAGCCAGGGAAAAGCGCTACCAGGAACAGGACGGAGCGGGGCTTTCTCTCGAAGTCATGACGACGGGAGAAAAGTTCTGGAGAATGCGCGTCGTGGTGAAAGGGAAAGAATATCGGCGCTCCCTGGGCAAGTATCCCATAGTAGGGCTGAAAGATGCAAGGGCCATGAGGGACGAAATCCGAAGAAAAATCACGGTGGGGGAGAACCCCTTCGAAGAAACCTCCGGACGAACGTTTGAATCGGTCGCGCGCGAATGGGTGAAAGTCAAGGTCGCTCCGATACGAAAGCCGCCGCACATCAAAGCAACCGTCTCACGCCTGGAGCGCCTGGTACTTCCACGGATAGGCGCGAAGTCCATCCGCGCCGTCTCTCCCGTCGATCTTCTCACCATAGCACGCGAGATAGAGGAGCGGGGCTCTCAAGAGCTGGCGCATAGAATAGTGCAGATATGCGGCCAGGTTTTTCGATACGGCATAGCCATAGGCCAAGCCGAACGAGATGTATCCGCCGACCTGCGCGGCGCCCTGATGCCCGTCAAAACATCCCATCATCCCACAATAACCGACCCCGCCGAAGTGGGCGCGTTGATGCGCGCCATCGACGATCTGAACGGGTCTCCGATCGTTAGATGCGCGCTGAAGTTCCAGGCGTACACCTTCGTCCGCCCCGGAGAACTGCGGAAAGCCGAATGGGAGGAAATCGACCTCGAACGGGAAGAATGGAAAATTCCTCCCGAGAAGATGAAAATTCCCCGCCTTCACATAGTTCCGCTCTCGCGGCAAGCCATTGCCGTGCTCCGCGAACTGACACTGCACACCGGCGATTGTCGGTGGCTTTTCCCCGCGATTCGAACGAAAGACCGCCCCATGTCGGACATGACGGCGAACGCCGCCATCCGGCGCATGGGGTACGGAAAGGACGAATTCACCGGGCACGGATTCCGATCCATGGCCAGCACCATCCTCAACGAGCACCAGTGGAACAGAGACTGGATAGAACGCCAGCTCGCGCACGCGGAAAGCGACTCCATCCGCGCGGCGTACAACCACGCCGAGTATCTACCGGAACGAAAGAAAATGATGCAATGGTGGGCCGACTGGCTCGATGCGCAGAAATAGCGACGGTCAAGGGATTTAAAGCTTTTTTAGTGTAGAATAAAACATGATATTAAGCGAGAAACGAAGGGAGCGCATGTTAATGTCCATCATGTTTTCTCCCAAGGCAGTCGATCTATTTTGCGGATGCGGTGGGTTGACCGAAGGGCTTAAAAAAGCTGGTTTTGAAGTAATAGGCGCTGTCGAAATCGATACAAATGCTGTCGAAACGTATAGGTCGAATCATCCTGAGGTATTGGTTTGGCAAGATGATATACGTTCTATAGACACCGGAGATTTCATGAACAAACTTTCCCTGTCACCTGGAGAGCTAAGTCTCTTAGCTGGATGTCCACCATGTCAGGGATTTTCTTCGTTGCGCACAAAAAATGGGAATAAATATATTTCCGATCCAAGAAATTTTTTAATAAGAGAGTATCTCCGATTTGTCGAAGCCTTGCTTCCTCGCGCAATAATGATGGAAAACGTTCCAGGTATCGGGAAAGAATCGGTATGCCTTGAATTTACGGAAACTTTGCATCGTTTGGGATATGTTGGGATGCCACGCATATTAAATGCTGAAGACTACGGCGTTCCTCAAAGAAGGAAAAGATTTATCTTTATGGCCGGGCGGGGATTTCCCATCTTCTATGCCCAGTCTTCTTCAATCAAAAGGACAGTCCGCGATGCAATAGGACACCTTCGCAAAGCTGGAACTAGCGGAGATCCTATGCATGATCGCTTAAGTCATCATTCAAACAGAATACTGGATATCATTCGTAAAATTCCTCATGATGGCGGCAGTAGATGCGATTTGCCTGAAAAGATGAAATTGGATTGTCATAAAAAGTGTGATGGTTTTAAGGATGTATATGGTCGTATGGCATGGGATAAGGTGGCTCCTACCATAACAAGCGGATGTTGTAATCCATCCAAGGGTCGCTTCCTTCATCCGATTGAGGATAGGCCAATAACGATGAGAGAGGCAGCGATTCTACAGGGATTTCCGGAAAACTACTATTTTCCTGTGGGTAATAAAACAGAAGTAACTTTAATGATAGGCAATGCGTTACCTCCCCCCTTCATTGAGGCTCATGCGTTGGAGGTGAGAAAAGCTCTTATGTGTGAAAAGGAGAGTGCGGGGAATGAACGAAAGAAATCCTTTTAGAATGAAGATACTCGGGCGGACAATAGAGCATTTAGGCTCTCAGATGTACAAACAAAGAGCACCTTCCTTGATTGAACTGGTTGCCAATGCATGGGACGCAAATGCCAATAACGTATGGATTGAGTTTCCTTCAAGAGAGAATTACGAGCAATCCACTAGCGCTATAATCGTCAAAGACGACGGGATTGGAATGGACGAACAAGCCATTAGGGATTGCTATATGGTCGTCGGGCGTGACAGGAGAGCGAACGTGCTAAGTCACTCTGACTCAAGACCAATAATGGGACGGAAGGGAATTGGCAAACTTGCCGGGTTTGGTATGGCTGATACTATCACCATCACTACGTGGAAGGGAAAGGGATTGGGGGAACAGATAATATTTTCTATGGATTCAGGACAATTAATAACCACTGCAGGCGATGTGACAGATGTACACTTTTCATGGGAAACTAACGAAAAACCGTTGGATGAGACATGGACCGAAACAGGAACTTTAGTTCACTTGTCTCGATTGAAGCATGCCACTCCTCTCGACGAAGACGGGTTGAAGGAGACCTTAAGCAGACGCTTTTCTCGGAATGTGAGGGGAAGAATGAAAATATTTGTGAACGGTACTCCTTTAAGCCAGCCAGACATAGAAACAATATATTCTTATCCTGCTGAAATAGAAAAAAAATATGATACGCATATCTTAAGAGACGGACGCAAGGTAAATTATCGGTACGAATTTGCGAAATCTCCGATTGGTTCCAAAGAAATGCAAGGGTTTGTCATTTATGCCAATGGTAGAACCGCTCAGTCCCCACCTTTCTTTTTTAATGTGGAAAGCAGTGCCTCTGGGCAACATTCAACGAAATATGTTTTTGGAGAGATTCTAGCCGATTACGTCGATAGTTGTGATACAGAAGGAGATGTTATATCGACGGATCGTCAGGAATTGGAGTGGGAAAGAGATTTTTTAAACCCCCTGCGTGAATGGGGAATAGGATTAACGAGAAAGATTCTACGAGAATGCGCGGATATGAAGGGAAGCAAACTGGAGGAGGCTGTCCTGAGCGACCCGGATTTGAATAGTCGCATTGAATCTCTTGATACGATCAGCAAGAAGGAAATAAAAAGATTTCTAAAAATCTTGGGAGGGAAATACAACTTCGAAGATGAAGGGACTCGTGATTTGGCTAGTGGACTCGTTAAGGCATATGAATTTAAGCAATTTCATGGCATATTAGGTGATCTCGAATCCGTCCAAGATGACCCCGAAGCTCTTTCTATGATTTTACGGAAAATACTTGATTGGAAAGTTTTGGAAAGTCGGGCCTTGCTTGAAATTATCTCAGGAAGACTCGCTATAGTAGCAAAACTCGGAAGTATGATAGCTAATGATGCTCCGGAAACTGCGTCATCGCTAACGAACGATAATATGCACGATTTGATGGCGGGGAATCCGTGGCTTTTCAATCCAGAGTGGCAGGTCTACGTAGAAGAAAAAACGCTGGGAAAACTTTTAGGCGACCAAGCAAAAGAGTATTCAGAGGATATTAAGGCAATGCGTATAGATTTTCTTGCATTGACGGGCGAAGGAAAGCATGTGATTGTAGAGTTAAAGCGTTCGGCGTATGCTGTTGAGATGCAGGATGTAACTCGCCTTCTTACCTATAAGGCTACATTGGAGAAATCCTATCAGAATCTCTCAGCGGTATTGATTTATGGAGGAACGCATAATATACCGCAAGGTTCATGGGGCTCCGTTAAAACAATGCAAGGTATTACGATTATAACATGGAGTGAGTTATTCAAGAGGGCTTCGTCATTTTATTCGCACTATAAAGATGTGCTCGAAGGCAACGTCACGGCGTCGGGGTTTGGTGAAAAAGCAACAGAGGTTATGAAAGCAAGGAAAATAGTGGCATTAGGAACCTCTCACAGGCCTCCTGAAGAGAGAAAGCAAGGATTGGGATCTTCTGGCTATTGATGATTTTGCGTTGAGATCGTTCCGAGGATTTGATAAAACGACTACAATGGGAACATCGACATAAATGTTCAAGAGAAAGGAGCACCTCGCAAATCATGCCCAACAACATCAATCGAAGGGGTTATACCTACTTCGCTTGACATGATCCCGCGTTCTTAGGGAAAATCTATCGAACCACAAGGGAAAGAGGGGGGGGAGAAAGACTGTGTAGCGTGCCTTTCTCCCCCCTCTTTCCTTCCTCTTCTACATTCCCATCTCGAACTTTACCTTGAGCTTCGAGATGTCCGGGGAGGGGAGTTCCTTCATGGAAATCGCCTCGAAAGTATCGGTATCGCCGTTACGAAAACCGTTCATGACGAACTGAAGCACGTCGAGCAACTTCCCCGAAGCATCGTAAACGCTCAGCTTGAACACGGCCTGCTCATAGTTCTTACCGGAATTGTTGGTAATTTCGCCGATGAAGCGGGTACCTATCGGATTGCCTTTTTCGAGACTCATCTATATTATTCCTTGAGAGTGATCATATCCTGCTTCCCATCTCTTGAGAAGGTTAAAAAAATCGTCGATTTCTGAGCTGCTCTGTTCGCAAGGTATGATTGAAGAGCGTTTACATCGAAGGTTGTTGTCGACCTTCCGTTGACCTCGAGAAGAATGTCGCCCGCCACAAGTCCGGCGTCGGCTGCGATGCTGGCAGCCTCTATCTCGCGGATGACAACGGTCCCGTCTTCGAGCTTTGCCCCCAATCGAATTCCAAGGGCTTTTTCACGCACGTTACCCGATCCGGGCAACTGGTTCACCGCTTCGCTTGCGATTTGCGACATCGGGGTTCCGTCGATCTTATTCTTGATCTCCTGAATATACGGTACGAGGTGATCTATAGGGCGCTGGCGGGACATGTGCCCGGTGGTATCGGTCTGTGTAACCATCAACTTCACGTTGCCGTCGCGCTCCAACATGTTGAACTTCACCTTGCAAAACGTGGAAACTACCCATATACCATCTCCGAAGTTTTTCCCTACCACGACCTTGTGAGAGTCCACTTCGTCGATGTAGAAGTTTTTCCCGGTCATTACCTCGAGAACTACATCCTGCACTTCCCGTATGGTCGTCTCCATTATCGTGGTCGTATACAACGTTGCGGCGTGTGCTGTTGTACAGAGAAGCATGGATATGGTGATCGCGAGAAGCATCTTCCTCATTCGTTTTTCTCCTCCTTATCAATAAGAAACTCTTCCGCATTCTTGATGGTTGCTTCTACTTCCAGCTCCTCATCTGCCGCTTGGCGGCCACTCTAGGCGCGGGAAGGCGATGATCATCATTCCATCTCCAGCGACTGTGAATACCACTTGTCGCCGTTAGTGCGCATGACGGCTAGATACCATGTCCGCGATGTCGCTCCAAAGGCATTCTTAGCGTCCGCCAACGAGTACACTTCCCACGTGTTCGGTGCGTTGATGCAGGCGTCGGCGCACCGGTGCCTTGGGGAGTGTTGCCAATGGCGAAGAACATGTACACGACGAAAACGGCGACCGACGGGACGCATGCGAGGAAGAGGAGTTGCATCTTTTTGTTCATAGCGAATATTCCTCTTTGTTTTAAGCAAATCTCTTTGACTTCTTGAGAGGCGCTCTCTCTGCTACCACATCACAACACCGGTTTCGGGTCCCATTGGCGGACAATTTTGAGGGCGCGACCGTACACCAGGAAAAAGGACGCCTTGCCGATGATGATGTCTTCGTACTCCTTGTTCAAGGAACGTAGGCGGGTTTCTCCTTCCGGTCCCTTCACGATCCCCTTAACCATAAGACGGCCGTCCAGACAAACGACGACGATGTTGCCGGATACCCACTCTTGAGACCTTTTGAAAATCACAAGGTCGCCGTCGTGTATCTGCGGCTCCATAGAATCTCCATCCACATAGATCGAAAGCAGACCGTTGTCGCTGTAGAGCGCCGCGATTTTGCCGTCGAAAAGGGGGAATCGGTCGATCTCTTCCCACACAATTTCTTCGCAGCAATTCCCGGTGCCCGCGCTGACTTTGACCTCCGAAGAAATGACGGGAATCCATGTCAGAAGGTCGATGTTGTGCATTTTTTGAGGAGATGTCTCATCGACGGACTTATGTGCTCTATCAAAAGGGTTCCCGTCAGGACACGAGAAAGTCGGATCATCAGTTTCACCGAGGAGATAGAAAAGAGAGACTTCTAAACACTCGGCCAAGCGCGAAGCCATTTGAATGTCGGGAGTCTTACGATGGGCCTCCCAGTCCATCACGGGATAGCGCGACAATCCAACAGCTTTTCCTAATTCCTCCTGAGAAAGCTTTTTCGCCTTTCTTGCAGCCTCCAACCTTTCGGCAAATACGCTGATAGACCCTGTGTCCATGGGACATGCGCCATGATGTACAGGAACGAGATCGTCGGTCTCGCTAAGGAGGTAGGCGAGTGTCGTATTTGATATCTCCGCAATCCGTCTCTTGGTTTTGTCGTTTGGCGCCTGCGCACCTGTTTCCCAGCGAGATACCGTGATTATGGACACACCAAATTCGCGAGCGAAATCAGCCTGTACGAGGCCTGCTTTTTCTCTCGCGATCTTAATACGTTTCCCAAGGGCAACATTCTCCGGTTTTTTCACTCTTTTAACCATGCCTCTATTATGCATAGTTCGCCTAATTTGTGTATGCGCGCATCGTGATAATGAGATAGTCGAATAACGCTTATGTTGGTTCTTAAGGCCCATTGAAAAAATAGGCGCTCTACGCTTATTATTGTGGGCGAAGAAAAAAGGTGAGTGAATGATTCCAATGAGAAGTATAGCAATTAATCGCAAAGCGACTGGTATGAGTCGGGAGGATTTCGCCTCGATCATCGGAGTTTCGGCTATCACTGTATCTCGCGGGGAAACCGGGAGGCGAAGTCCAGACGCCGGCACCCTGTTGAAGCTATCTCGATTTTTTTTCTGCACCGTAGACGATCTGGTAAACCTTACCACGCCCCGGCGGTCGGGGGCGTGGTACGCGACGGCGGAGCCTGTCGTAGCGGAAGGGTAGACCAGGAAGCGGTGTACCGGATTCGGTCGATACCGGAAAGGGAAGCGCGACTCGGCCTCCTCGATCTCCTGGACGGCGTAGCCGACAGCCCGGAAGGCTACCGCCTGCTCGAATGCGCGGAAAGCCTCTACCAGTAGACCGACCCCCACGCAGTATGTACCTTGACAACCGAACGGAAGAACAACAAAAAAACCCTCGAAGAGGGGGGTAAGTCGCATCCGGATACTCCGAGGTCGAATATTTCTACCTCGGAGTATCCCCCTCCTCTGCGTTCAAGGGTTCGGACCGACGCTGCGGTGTTCACGTCGGGGTTGTCGGTATGTTCCAAAAAGTGACCGATTGACTCGTCGAAATAGTCCGCGAAGAAGATAAGCCATTCTATTCATGTCCATATCGCACCGCTCTCGAAAAATAGGTAAGGTTGTTCGGTGACGCTGCAAATGGTTGTCATTCGTTTCTGAGTTAACCACTTCTTCCGGCTACCGCAACGGCATACAACGTCGAAATTACTTTTGGCGTTCGACATCGAGACTTTCGAAGAACCGCCGGAAACTCCCGAGGAGAACTATTTCACCGAAAAAAGCGACAGGTCGGTTGACGACCGCCGCTCTATAGAGTGCATGCTGCATTAAAATATGAAAATACTTTCTACTCTTTCATCGGGATCGCGCGATGTGATATGAGCATTAATACCTATCAAAGCGACTCTTTTTAGAGGAATTCCTCTTGTTTTTTTCTTCTCGTCTTCATATAATATTTAAAAGAGTAGTTCACAGAGAAATGATTACCTTTGCTTTTTTTCTCTCGGGCGTTATCGAACACCTCTTCTTCGATGAACGTTTTTCCTTGCGATAGTAAAGTACTACCGGTGATTTGTCGGTGTTTCTTCCAAAGGATATTGATCCGGTTTCTGTCGGAGCTTTTTTCCCGGCTCTCCAAAGGGGTGTGCATTTCTTGATATTTGCCACGTTTCGATCCACATTATTACGATATTATAGGACAACGTTTTGTCTTTTTTTCTCTGTCGCCTGTCTGATCTCTTTTCTTGGTTTTTTCATATACCCGTCGCAGGGTTTTTATGTGGTGGGAATCTCGTCTTTCTCCTCCGCTCCAAACCGCAGTGTTCGGTACGGAATGGTGCAGCTCCACCCTTTCTTCTTCAAAGATGAAAATGGCATATACAAAGGATATATGCCGGATCTTCTTGCACTCCTCGCTCAGAACGAAGGATGGCGTCTCTCTTTGGTCGAGGCGCCGGGCGACGAACTTGTACAAATGCTTCAAAACGGAGAAATCGACCTCCTGAGTATGGCCCCCACACCTCGCTTGGAAAAACTATTCGATTTCGGCAAGGAACATCACTATGCTACATGGTATACATTTTTCACCCGCCAAGACTTGGAAGTACTCACATTTCGGGATCTCGAAGGAAGGAAGATCTCTATGCAGGCCGGCTTTTTCGCACTTTCCGAACTTCGGCGTATCTTGGACGGTATAGGGATTCGGTACGAGATAGTGGAAACAAAAACAGTCGACGAGGCATTGGAGATGCTCCGTTCGGGAGTCGTGGATGTGTGTTCCGCGGAACAGCTCGCGACTTTGGGCAAGGTACGACGGCTCTCTTTCCGTAGAAGCCCGGTTATATTCGCCACATCGAGGATATTTTTCGCTACGACCAGTGGAAAGAACGCGGAGCTGCTGGCGCGGCTGGATAAAAAACTCGCCGAGATGAACGCTTCGCCGCTTTCGCCTTTGCCGATGCTGCTGCGTCGCTGGTACTACGACGATGAGTTTACTTTTTTTCCACAATGGGCTCTTTGGACGTTTTTTTCTACGGCGGTTGTTTTGTTGCTCGTCGGCGCCGGCTTCGTAGTTTTTTTCAAGAAGGAGCGCCGCCTTCGTCTTCAGGGCAAGCAACTTCAAGAGCGCTTCGAATTCGAGCGTTTTCTCAGCGAAGCATCCCGCATGCTGCTTTCCGAAGAGGAAGGAGATGATGTGCTGCGAAATACGTGCCGTACACTCCTGGAAGTTGCCGATGCCCGAAGACTTCTTCTCCTGAAGAGCACCTTCGCCTCATCCCGGCGCCGATCAGTCGACATATGTTTTGAGTATGCCGCCCCGGGTCTTGCGCATATCGCCAAAACGACAGAAGGAAAGTTAATTTTTGTAAGCGATATTCCCCGAAAGTGGCTCATTGACTTCACACGGGGAAAAGTCGTCAAAGGACGCCTCGATACAACGTCGTTGAAAGATTTCTTTCCCGCCTCGGAAGGGGGGTACTTTCTTTTCTATCCTCTTTTCGAAGGAGGTCGCTTCTGGGGTACACTCGCCATCAATACGCATAAAGATGAAGAGTGTTCCGACACGGCGAATCTTCTCTTTCATTCGTATTCAAAAATGATCTCGGCGTACCTTCTCAGAAAGCGCCAGGAGCGGCGACTTCTTCGCCTCGCCACAACCGACGCGCTCACAGGATTGCCGAACAGGAGGAGTTTTTTCGAATCGCTATCGCGGGAAATAACAAGAAGCGTTCGCCGAGGGCGCCCGATTTCCCTAATCCTTTGCGATATCGACATCTTTAAAAATGTGAACGACACGTACGGCCACGACGTCGGAGACGAGGTTCTTCGCCAGTTCGCAAGGGTTCTGCGAAAAACAGTACGCGCAGAAGATCTTCCCGTGCGTTATGGGGGAGAGGAGTTCGGCGTTCTTTTGCCCGAAACCGATCTGCGGAATTCGCTGCAAACAGCGGAACGTCTGCGGAATGTCGTGGAAAAAACCCGCTTCCATATTGACGGGGGAGTTGAGAACTCGCTTTTCATATACCTGACCGCAAGTTTCGGGGTCGAAGAGTTTCTCGGGGCTCAGGACAGCGCAGCCGAATTTTTCGCAAGAGCGGACCGTGCGCTCTACGAAGCGAAAACAGGGGGGCGAAACCGTGTCGTCGCAGGAAATCGTCCGCAATAGCCCCTATTAAGCGCTGAAACGGATTTTTTTATCCTTTCATCACTGCAATCGGCCGCAGTTTCGCTACTTTTCGGCTTAAACCTGTCCGATGAACTACTTCGACAACACTTGCAACATCTTTGTAAGCCTCCGCCGCTTCTTCTCCCAGAGTGCGTCCGGTTTCCGCCATAACGATTATTCCTTTTTCCGAAAGAGCGCGAAGGAGATCTCCTCCGTCAAACTTCTTCACAGCCTCGTTTCTGCTCATCATACGTCCCGCACCGTGACAGGTCGATCCGAATGTTCTCTCTTCAGCGAGACGCGTTCCGAGAAGCACATGGCTGGCCGTTCCCATACTGCCTGGGATAAGAACGGGCTGTCCTGAAAAAGCCCGAGTCGCACCTTTTCGATGAACGCAGACAATACGATCCCGTCCTTCCCACCGATGCTTTTCGATATGCGCCAGATTGTGGCTGATATCACGCACCGTATGCAGGTGCTCGCGAGGGAAGAAACGTTCGAAAACCTGCCGGACGGAATCGGCGATCAGTTGGCGGTTCGCCATGGCGAAGTTTGCCGCCGCCCGCATCGCTCCCAGGTATTCTTGACCTTCCTCGGACCTGAACGGTGCGCAACAGAGTTGCTGGTCCGGTACGCAGATTCCATAGCGCCCCATCTTTCTACGCATCGTTTTCAAAGCGTCGTCACACACCTGATGTCCAAGCCCCCGGCTTCCGCAATGAATCATCACCGTCGCACAACCGACTGCGAGCCCCATCCGGGAGGCGTCGACGGTGCTGAAGATCTCATCGACAACCTGAATCTCCAAAAAATGGTTTCCGGATCCGAGCGTCCCCAGTTGTGTCGCCCCTCGTTCTTTTGCCCGCTCCGAAACCGCACCAGGAAGAGCCCCTTGCAGGCAGCCGTTTTCCTCGGTATGTTCAAGGTCCTTTTCCGTCCCGAAGCCGTTTTTTACAGCCCATCGCGCTCCATTTTCCAGCACTTTTTCAAGTTCTTTATAGGAAAGTTTTCTTCCTCCGCCGGAGATCGCTCCGGAAGGAATAGCGGAAAAGAGGGCGGGGAGAAGTTTATCTACCGTACACAGCATATCCTCTGCGGAAATGCGGGAAGCGAGTAGCCTGACGCCGCACGAAATATCGTACCCCACGCCGCCTGGACTGATAATTCCATCGTCGAGATCGAACGCAGCCACACCTCCTATCGGAAAACCGTACCCCCAATGAATATCCGGCATGCCAAAGCTGTAGCCCAGGATGCCTGGGAGCGTCGCTACATTGGCGATTTGAAGTAATGTATTATCGGCGTCAAGCATCGACTCGATGTATCTGTCCGCGAAAATCATCCCGGGCACACGCATCCCCGGTACAACCCCGGGGTGAAGCAAAATACGCGTATCGTCGAGCCTTTCGATAAAGCTGCGCATCAAACACACCTCCCGTCAGAGGTCCAGATAGATACGAAGAAACGGTTCCGGTTCGCTCCGAAGAAGTATCTCTCCGTAGGTTGCCGCCTTTACGGATATGCGGCGAAACATACCGGAGACAAGAACGCCTTCGGCAGTGAGAGTAACCGGATCCTTCGTTACACAAAGAGCCGAGGAATAAAAGACGGCTCCTTCGACTTCCAGTAGATAAAGAAGTTCGTTCAGCCAAGAAACAGCAAGTTCTTCAAGATCCAACGCCTCCATTTTCAAAGAAAAAAACGTCCCTCCTCTGTCATGGAGAGGGAAAGCCGCTTCTTCCAAACAGATGGAGAAGAAGGCCTCCGCAGCCTGCGAGAAAACATCGCTCCACGAAGGAGCAGTTATTTCCAATCCCGCATCCGCAGTGTGATTGAGTATCCTCCATACCATGGTTTGCTCCTCCTCGACGTGGTCTTCGCTGGGAAGGACTCCTGTGCAATTATACTTTTTTTGGCGGAATTCACGAAAGAGGAGTTCGAGCAGGAGTCATAAAAGCGATTGGACGCGAAGGAGAAAAAACATAAACTCATTGAAAAGAGACTTGGCAAGGTGAACGAGAGTGTGTATAATACTTTCTCGTGCGGAGAGGTGGCCGAGTGGTCGAAGGCGATTGACTCGAAATCAATTGGGCGGCTTGCCGTCCCGTGGGTTCAAATCCCACCCTCTCCGCCAAATAAAAAGTTTTTTGGGTCTGGCAAACTTGAAAAACTATGGTATAATACCTGCCGTTGAGCGGAGAAGTGGCCGAGTGGTCGAAGGCGGGCGCTTGGAGAGCGTCTGAACCGTGAGGTTCCGTGGGTTCAAATCCCTCCTTCTCCGCCATTTTTTTCCCTTTCTCTTTATTCACCCAGCGAATATCCCATTAGATTTCTCAAACTGCTCTTCTAAAAAGCGATTGTCACCTTGTGCGTTTGCCTGCTCTGATGTATCCTCAACACAGAGTCGTCAGAAGCCGGAGGTGTATCATATGCGTACGGAAGCGTATTTCACCCCCGTTCGCAATGCTGTTTTTCGGGGAGGAGTTGTGCGATGCTTGGCTTAAGCGGGGTCCCTCTTCCGGAGGAACATCGGGCCACTTCTTCTGCTCTTGAACTTTTCAGCGGCACAAGGGATTTATCTGTGCTGCCTTCGCCGCAACGGATGGCATCGCTGCACAGGTTTCTTGTACGACGTTTCGTGGACGACGAATCCATGCTTCTCACCCAGAAACAGCGGATGTTGATCGACTCGGGCATATGGCTTCCTTCCAACGTTGCTTCTCCCCTTCGGCGAAGTTCGGCTTTGGTTGTACGAACTCTTTCCGAGTGGGTAGAGGATTCACGGCGTGCATTTGCCGACGAGGATGAAGGAGCTATTTTTTCTTATTCCCTCAATGCTGTTCTTGCCTCCGAGAACAGGATGAAAACTATAGCAAGCAGAATACGGACGATGCTGCCGCTTCTTTTGAGCACCCTGGGAAACCTTACTTCCGACGGTGGATTGTTTATTATGCCGAAGCAGCGCGCAGAGATGCTCGCGCGATACTTTCTGGAGTCGCTGGATACGGCAGCGCGCTCGGTTATGCGTTTCCGTGCTCCGGAGGCCGAAGAGGAGGATTCGCCGGAAGAAGCGGAGCGTAAGCAAAATGAAGCGGGGAAAAAACTTGCGAGCTTTCCAAAATTAATAGAAGGCTTTCGCCGGATGAAAAGTATCGCCAAAGACGAGGATGGCAGCGATCTTGTCGTCGAACGATTGCTTTCAAGCATAGAGTCGCTCTTTCTTGAATCGCTTATCCTCTACTCCAGCAGGAAAAGTCTGGCGGAAATCAAGAGAAGGAAAAAAGTGCTACGGCAAAAAGCAAACGAAACACACTTTTCACCGGGACAATCGCTTCTAGAAATTTTAAAACAGGAGCTTGACAGAATCTATGCTGCCGCTGAACGTTCGTGCAAAGCTTTCTCATTCGACGGTTCCTCGGAAAAAATAGGGTATTCGCCACTTGTCCTCCCCGAAATAGACGAAGACAGAGCGCTGCTTGACGAAGATGCCCACGATTCGAAAAAAAAGAAAAGGGCTTCGGAAAACGATTTCGAGAACGCATATTTCAATATACTCTCCGCGGACAGGGGTATTTTTGCGACCCAGAGGGTTCGTTCTCGGGGACTTCCCGAGGTGCTCCTCCTTCCGGGGAGCGCCGTCGGTTCATACGACAAGACAGGCGATTGTCTTGTTCTTCCTTTTTCGGCTACGAGTGAACGCCCTTTCGAGCATCTGCTGAACGCGTTCGGGTCGTTCAGATGGGGAACCGATTCAAGCGGAAGGATTCTCAACATGTGGGCGGATTTGGTAGGAAGCCGCGGAGCACGGCCTATGCTTGAACTGGAATCTTCGTTCCGCCATGCTTATTCTTCATGGCTGAGATTCGAAATACTTGGAGGCGCTCCCCCCGATGAACGGGCGGAGGCAGTCGGCGCGGCGCTTCGCCCGGAGGGAGATTTTTTCTCGTTATACGGTATAAAGTGAAGAGAGGGAAAGGCGTCCGAAAAAAACTCCTTTCCTTCTCTTCAGCGGAAGAGAAAATTTCAGGCCAGAGGCCGCGGCTGTTCCTTCGAAAAAAGCTCCTTTATACCGCCGAGCGAGCCGAGAATCGCCGTTGCTTCATAGGGCAGGTAAACGGTCTTGTTCTCGTTGCCAGATGCAACCGCAGCGAGCGTTTCCATATATTTCAACGCGATGAGGTACTGCGTGGGATCGCCTCCCGCGTTTTTCACCGCTCCGGCTACTTTTCCGACGGCCTCTCCCTCGGCCTCTCCAAGACGTATCCTTGCCAATGCGCGTCCTTCGGCATCGAGAATTACCGCTTGCTTCTCTCCTTCGGCACGATTGATACGGGCTTGTTTGTGCCCCTCGGCCTCAAGTATCTGGGCGGTCTTTTTTCCTTCGGCCTCGGTGACCATGGCGCGCCGGGAGCGTTCCGCCTCCATCTGGCGCTGCATCGCGGCCTGCACTGTTGCGGGAGGGTTGACGTCCTGTATCTCCACCCTTGTCACCTTGACGCCCCATGCGTCGCTCGCCTCGTCGAGGATAACCCGAAGACGTTCGTTGATTTCCGCGCGCTTGCTGAAAATTTCGTCGAGATCCATCTCTCCCATCACGCTTCTGAGAGATGTCTGCGTCAACTTCTCCAGGGCCAGCGGCAAGTTCGCTATTTCGTACACGGCTTTGAACGGATCGTTGATTTGGAAGTACAGAAGCGCGTTGATCTCCATGACCACATTGTCGTGCGAGATAACGTTCTGCTTCGGGAAGTCGAAAACTTGCTCCCTGATGTCGATGAGCGTTGTATTTCGTATCTCGCCTCCGACGAGCCAGGAAGTGGATTTTCTCCTGTCGAGTACGGGGAATATAAAGTTGATCCCCGGCTCGAGTATCTTATGAAACTTTCCTAGACGCTCCACAATAACGCGATTCGCCTGAGGAACGATCTTGATTCCCGACATCACCAGGACTACGGTAAACAGAACGAAGAAGATGACCACAGTTGTGTTCCCCACATTGCCTGCGAAAAGGATCTCTCTCATGGTTTCTTCACTCCTCGTAGAATCGGATATATTGTTAAAAAACTACCGGCGTTCATCCTTCGGGAAAGGCCGTTCATGAAAAATTACGCATCTCCGGATGAATCGCTCTCATCGAGGCGCACTTCCAAGCTGGCTCCTCGTACTTTTTCAATGACGATGGCTGCCCCCTCCCCGATTTCGATCCCTTCCGGGCCGAAAGCCCACCATGTTTTCCCATCCACCTTCACGTATCCGCCTCGCGTACTGTTTGCGGAAATAGTCTTTACAACAATGCCCTTTCGTCCTACGAGCGCTTCCGCATTCGATGTACGCGATTCTTTTCTGTTCGACAAAAACCGCAGTACGGCAGGCCGCATGAAGAAGAAGATCAAAAGTGTGGCGATGCCGAAGGCAACGAGCTGGGTACGCAGTTCGAAGTCACCGAAGTACGTCATTACTGCGGGAGGTACGCATGCGAGGGCGAAACATGCGAGTACGAATCCGGGAGTGAACATTTCAACAATCAGGAGGGCGAATCCCAGAACCACCCAAAGCTGCCAGTCAGTCAATAGATCGAACATCATACTCACCTCGACTTTCCCGAAATGAAAAACGTCTCCCCTTCAAGGAAGAAGGTTTTAGAGAATCAGCTCTTTCAGTCCCGAAACCGAAAACGCGCACCAGGCGAGCAATCCGCCCATTAAGAAATCCCAGAAACGTCCCTGTCGTGTCATCAGTCGTTTTTGCGCCGCCCCGAGAAGAGACCAGAGAATAACACCGTTGCTGCACGCCAGCGTAAGAAAGGCGCCGGCGCCGAAAAGCCATGCTTTCGATGTTGTCCATGGAAGAATAAACGTCGAGAGTGTCGTCAGGCCCAGAAGAATTACTTTCGGGTTGAGAAACTGGAGAACAAAACCGTGCCGAAAGAGAGGCGCATCGCCGGGTTCTGCGTTGTCACCGGATCTTCGTTTGGGGAAAGCGATCTTGCAGGCGAGCCAGAGAATGTATACCGTTCCGCCTGCTCTGAGCACCGGAAGAAATGCGGGCAGCAGACGTGCAAGAAGCAGATTGAAGAGGGCGCAAAATGTCATGAGGAGAAGAAGTCCCGAAATCATCCCCGCAATCAGGGGAAGTGTTTTTCGCAATCCATGTATTCTCGCGGTGTTCATAGCGAGAACCACATTCGGACCAGGCGTATTGCATGTTATGAGAATGTAGGTAAAAAATGCCGTCCACTGCACGAGCGTTCCTCCTAGGAGTAGAGAAAGTTTTGCGCGGCAGGAGCCGCCTTTTATCCGTATTATACACGACAAACGATTTCAGCAGCCCGGTTCTCTCAAAAGGCTCCTTTCTTCCTTCCCCTCGCTTGCAATGTGAAAAGCTTATGCTATCATGATGAAGCATCATCAAGACATCTGTTTTCTCCTCTCGCAAGAAAGCGAAAGAACAGACTGTTCGAACTACAGCCAAGGAGCGAATTCAATGAATTTTTATGATCGGTTCAGTGTTGCCGGGAAGGTCGCCGTTGTTACGGGGGCCGCTCGGGGTCTCGGAAAGGGGTATGCGCTCGGGCTGGCATCCGCCGGAGCGATTGTTCTGTGCGGCGATGTGAACGAGAACAATGCGAGAGAAACAGCGGAGGCGATTCGAGCATCCGGTGGACAGGCAGAAGGTTTGTTTCTTGATGTTACACAACCCGGTGCAGTGGACGCGCTGTTTTCGGATGCCGTATCTCGCCTCGGAAAACTTGATATCGTAGTAAACAATGCGGGAGTCGAGGAGATCAACGACTTCGTCTCCGTTACGGAGGGGCAGTACGACAAGATCATGTCGGTCAACCTCAGGGGAGTCTTTTTCACCGCTCAGGCTGCGGCCAGGATCATGATGAAACAGCGTCGAGGAAAGATTGTAAATATTGGATCGCTCGGAAGCGCCATCGGTCTGGCGCAATCCTCGGTGTATTGCGGCGCCAAGGGAGGTGTGGTGCAGATCACCCGGACGATGGCCATAGAGTTGGCGAAATACAATATTCAGGTGAATGCGATTGGGCCGGGTTACTTCCGCACCCCTATGACCGAGCCGTTCTTTCAGGATCCGGAACACCGTCGTTGGATCGAAGAACGAATTCCTGCGGGACGTGTAGGTACCGCCGAGGATCTTCTCGGAACGCTGATTTTTCTTTGCAGCGATGCCTCCAATTATTTGACAGGGCAGATCGTCTATGTAGACGGCGGCTGGCTCGCGAGCTAACAAAACAGAGGGATGCCCGATATCTTCGCACACTCGGTAACGGGCTCCCTTTCATTTTTCTGAAGGAGCTACTGATCAGGAGGAATGTCCAGTGAGAGTACTCAAGGAAGCGGAACGAATTTTTCAGGAGGAAGACAGTACGGTTGAGTCTGTTGTCGGCGGCATCCTGAAGAATACCCGCGAAAGCGGTGATGAAGCAGTTATCGCCTACACGGAGAAGTTCGACGGTTTTCGCCCTTCTTCTCTTCGGGTAGAGAAAGAGGCGATACGGGCCGCCTACGAAAAGGTGTCGCCCTCGACGGTGAAGACGCTTACATTCGCTGCGGAAAGAATACGCAACTTTGCGCTTCGGCAGAAAGAGTGTATGCAGGAGCTTCGGTACGAGATTTCGCCGGGCGTGACATTGGGACACCGTCTTCTTCCGATGGAATCATGCGGCTGCTATGTGCCTGCGGGGAGATATCCTCTTCCATCTTCGGCGCTGATGTCCGCCATTCCGGCAAAGGTTGCCGGAGTACGGCGGATAGCGGCATGTTCCCCGGCCGGAAAGGCGTGGAACGGAATTCACCCGGCGGTCCTTGTGGCTATGGATATCGCAGGGGTGGACGAGGTGTATTGCATGGGCGGAGCGCAAGCGATCGGCGCTTTCGCCTTCGGAACCGATACGATACAAGGAGTCGATATCATCGTCGGCCCTGGAAACAGGTACGTTACGGAGGCCAAACGGCAGGTTTCGGGCGTTGTGGGGATCGATATGCTTGCGGGTCCGAGCGAGGTGGTCATCATCGCCGACGAGTCTGCGAATCCCGAGTGGGTCGCGGCCGACGCCCTTGCGCGCTGCGAACACGACCCTCATTCATGGACGGTCCTTGTGACGACAAGCCGTTCGCTCGCCGCAGCGGTCATGTCCTCTATCGAAACGCAGGCCCCGCTTCTTCCTACTGGGGAGTTTGCGCTTCGGAGCTGGAAAAACAACGGTCGCGTTCTTCTTGCGGATTCTCTGGACGAAGCTGTGGCAATTACTAATGAAATCGCTCCCGAACATCTTCAGGTCATGACGTCGGATAACCATACAACCGCTTCCCGTCTGGTCAATTTCGGCTCTCTCTTTATCGGCGAGTATGCGCCGGTCGTTTTCGGCGATTATGCATCGGGACCGAATCATATCCTGCCGACAGTCCGCTGCGCTCGCTTTTCAAACGGCGTCTATGTGGGCACGTTCCTTCGTGTCTGTTCTTTCCAGGAGATTACCGCCGAGGGAGCGGCTGCTCTCGCTGGTCCGTGCGCGGACTTCGCGGATATGGAAGGACTTTTCGGCCACAAACGCTCCGCGGAGTTGCGGGGTAGATAATGGAAAAACCCCCTTCCAATTCCGTCCTGATGCTCGAGGGGATTACAAAGGTCTACCCGGGAACAATCGCGCTCGAAGATGTGCACTTCGAAGCGCTTCCCGGAGAAGTCCACGGTTTGATAGGAAAAAACGGCGCCGGAAAGTCGACACTCGTCGGAATTCTCTCGGGTCTGGTGGAACCAACGTCAGGAAGTATCGTGCTGAACGGGCGCCCCTTTTCTTCACTCAGCCGCTCCAGAGCAAAGCGGGAAGGTGTTGCCATCGTCCCTCAGGAACCGGAAATCGTACTCGATCTCAGCGTTGCCGAAAACCTCTTCCTCGGCGAACTGGAAAATAGGGCCGGTTTCGTTTCGTGGAGAAAACTCCGAACGGATGCCCGCCGGGTTCTCGACCGCTTCGGACTCGCTCTCGACGTTGATCTTCAGGCGAGGGATCTCTCTCTCAGCGAGCGGCAGCTTCTTCTTATTTTGAAGGCATGCGTGGTCGAAGATGCGAAGATAGTGGTGCTTGACGAAGCCTCGGCATCGCTCAGTAGAAACGACGGGAGCATTCTCGAAAGAATCGTCGGGGACCTGAAGGCGTTGGGGAAGGCGATACTCTACATCTCCCATCATATCGACGAGCTTCTCGAGATTTGCGATCGCCTGACCGTGCTGCGGGATGGACGCGTCGTTGAGACGCGGACAAAGGATTTATTGGATCATCGATCTCTCGCGGAACTTGTGGTGGGGGAGTCGTTCGCCGCGGCTCCTTCGGCCGGAATGCGAAGAAATCAATTCGGAGAGGAAATTCTTCGTATCGTCGGTTTGACTCGTTGGGGGGCTTTCCGGAATATCGACTGCACTCTTCGCAGAGGAGAAATTCTTGGTATCGCCGGGTTACGAGGGAGCGGACGGACGGAACTGCTGAAAGCGATTTCCGGAATCGAACCCGCGGACGCCGGGCGAATGTCGCTCAAGGGAAAAGCAGTCGCATTCAGCAGGCCCTCGGAGGCTCTTCGCGAAGGGGTGGCATACCTTCCCGAAGACCGCGAGTCAGAGGGAATAATCCGGACGTTCAGCATCGGGGATAACCTGCTGCTCAACAGTATTGCGAAGTTTTCACGCAACGGTTTCGTCGCATGGGGCGAAGCGCGCCGGAGAGCCGCGGAGATCTTTTCGGACGTACAGATTCACGCTTTTTCTATGGAGCAGAACGCTGAGGAACTTTCGGGAGGAAACAAGCAAAAGGTCGTTATCGGACGCATCATGTCGAATGAACCGGAGATCTACCTTCTGGACGAGCCGACGCGGGGCGTCGATATAGGTGCGAAGCGATCGATCCTTTCTCTCGTAAACGGCCCGCTTCGGGAAAATGCCGGGGTGATTCTTACGTCGCCGGGACTCGACGATCTGCTGGACGTCTGCGACAGGATCCTTGTCTTGTACAGAGGGAATCCCGTTCGTGAATACGGACGGGAAGATTTCGATGAAAAAAGTCTCTTTATGGACATGCAGGGGTATGGATTTCAGGAACAAAGAGGTGGCGAAGAATGTCGGGCGGTTTGAAAATCAAGTTGGCTCTTCTGGACAACATCATCTGGCTGATGCTTTTCCTTTTTTTCAGTGCGTGTGCTTTGGGAATTCCGGCGTTCGCCTCGTGGAACAACATAGTGAACATTCTGTACCATACCACGATAATGAGCATGCTCGTGCTCGCACAGGGTTTCGTTCTGGTAAGCGGCAATCTCGATCTCTCGATCGACGCGGTCCTCGCTTTTGCTCCCGGGGTAGTCGTCCTGGCTTCGACGAAATGGTTCCCCGAGACGCTGAGCAGTCCGTACTTGGCAATTCTGCTCACACTGTCCCTGGGAGGTGTCATCGGTTACTTCAACGGTTTCTGCGTGGCGAAACTGGGGATGAACGCCTTCATGCAGACGCTCTCTCTTTCCATCATCCTGCGGGGGATGGTTCTCTTTCTGATTCCGCTGTCAATCTTTCCGTTGGATCCGGTGTATTCTTTTATCGGGAAAGCGCGCTTCCCGGCTCTTGGTAATCTCCCGGCAGCCATCCCCGTCACTTTCTGTATTTATCTTCTCTTCCATATTCTGCTGAAACATACTGTATTCGGCAGAAACTACCTGGCGACCGGAGGCAACGCCCGTGCGAGTTTCGTTGCAGGAATCGACACCGGCAAGATGGTGATCGTCGGGTTTGTCATAGCGGGACTTCTCTCCGCCGTAGCAGGAATGCTGACCGCGGGGAGGCAGGATTCCGTCTCGAACACCATGGGTACCGGCATGACGCTCCTTGCTTTCGCGGGAGCGCTTCTCGGGGGAACATCCATGAGCGGAGGGAAAGGGTCTGCATTCGGAATGCTCGGAGGCGCAATTCTCCTGGGAATGTTCTCGAACGCACTCAATCTTCTCGGAGTGAAGGTCACTCTGATTCACGCCGCGCAGGGAACACTGATATTTCTGGCTATACTGATGGATCGGTTCCGAGTTTCTCTCAGGGGCAGACTGCTGCGTGAAGAACAGCTTCGGAAGCTCAATCAAGCATGAAAGGGTGATACCAGGGAGGAGAGCGCACGACGTCCACGTATCTTGATTTTGATCTCAAACAACGAGGAGGAATCTGCATGCAGCGTTTCATTCGCACGGTAACCTATGTACTTCTGGGAATTTTCATTTTCTCTGCGTCCGCTCCGGCTGCCGAGAAAAAAATCAGCATCGGAATGATCATAAAGGAACCTTCCGCTCCGTATATACAGGCATTCATCAAAGCGGCGGAAGAAAAGGCGGCGGAGCTGGGTGTGGATATCATGATCCGAGACGGCGAGGCGAACTCCATGAAAATCATGGAGCTGATCGACACCTTCATGATTCAGGGGATAGATGCGTTCATCCTCGGCGGCGCCGTGGACCTTCGCGCACTTGTTCCGGGCATACTCCGTCTGAACGAAGCCGGAATACCCGTTGCCGCTTTGGATACCTCTCCGGAGGGAGGCGTTGTCGACTTTTTCCTCTCTTTCGACCTGGCGCAGTCCAGCTCCCGAGCAGCCGAACTCTTCATGGAAGGAATCAAGTCCAGGAACAACGGCGAGATTCCTGAAGGCGTCGTTCTGGAAATCCTGGGCGACAAGGCGGATATGTTCAGTCACGCCTGTACCGAAGGGTTCAACTCCGTTTTGTCGAAATATCCGCAGCTTACAATCGCGCAGGGGGAGGGAAAGTGGAACAATACCGATGCGCACGCCGTGACTTCCGATCTGCTCACACGGTTCGGAAGCAAGATCGTCGGAATATATGTGCAGACACCTGATATAATGGGACCCGGCGTTGTAGCGGCCATCGAAGCGGCCGGACTGGATGCCGCCGACTACGGCATCTCCGGGATTTGCATCGGCCCGGAGGGGATCGACCTTATTAAAAAAGGGAAGATGCTTGGAGCCGTTGCTCAGCCCGCGTACGACTCCGCCGCGCTCGCCGTTAAATTTTTAGTGGACAAGCTGAAGGGGAACCCTGTTCCGGTGATCGGGGATACGCTGGAGGAGGAGGGAGCCCTTTGGTCTCCCGCAAAGGTAATTAAGAATCCGTGGGCCGACGATGGAGCCTTCATCGTTCTCCAGGGACCTCTGGTACCGATCGAGGTGCATCCTGACGATCCGCGTCTATGGGAAAATATGCTGACGAAGTAGCACGCCCATGAGAAAGGGCTGAAAGAGACACAACATATTGAACGGAGGGATAGCAATGAACGGAAGAAAAAGAGTGATGAGCGTATTGAGAGTACTGTTGCTGGTGTTTCTTCTTTCGCTTGCGGGAGAGGTCGCGGCGGGACCGAGGCTCGATCGTGTCATGGAAACGAAGACGCTTCGGGTGGGAACTCCCGGAGACTACAGGCCGTTCTCCATGCTCGACAAGAGTACGGGAAAGTACGAGGGACACGACATCGATCTTGTAGAACTGCTCGCCTCGGAACTTGGAGTGGCTGTGGAATATGTTCCCACAACCTGGCCGAAATTGATCGAGGATTATCTTGAAGGCAAATTCGACGTCGCCGTAGGCGGTATCACCCGGAGCCTGGCGCGTATGCTGAAGGGAGATTTTCTGCCGCCGTACGCTCCCAACGGCAAGGTCGCTATCATCCGAAAGGCGGACAAGGACAAGTTTACGTCGCTTGCGGCCATGGACGTTCCGGAAACCACCGTCATCGTCAATCCCGGGGGAACAAACCAGAAGTTCGTAGACGCGAACTTCAAAAACGCGAAGATCGTCGTGCATCAGCACAACGCCGAAATCCCCGCGATGATCGCCGAAGGGAAGGGCGACGCGATGATCACCGAAGTCTACGAGGCCGTTGTCTATTCAAGGAAGGACGACAGGCTCTACGGGGCGTTTACCGACAAACCGCTGACGAAGATCAGTTTCATGGGTTTTTTCATTCAGCAGGACGATCCCGAATTCCTGAAGATCATGCACTACCTCTGGAATGACGCGAAACTGCGTGGAGACCTCGACGTGCTTTTTGCTAAGTGGTTGAAATAACCGCTGGCGAAGTTATTGTAGCCGTGTTATAATCTTTTGCGCTGCGAAAAGCGGCACGTACGGCTGCCTGCGGGGAATCCAGTCCCGTGCGGCGGAGACCTCCGAACCCTGTCAGGCCCGGAAGGGAGCAGCAGTAAGGAGAATTCTCCGGGCGCCACGGGGAAACTGGGTTTCCCGCAGGCAGCCGTATTATTATTCTTCGTCCGTTTCCTCTTCGCTTTCCGTGAGAGCGATTTTCGAGGGGGATATCTCTATCAGAGCCTCGATAAGCTTTTCAAGGTTGTCGAAATCGGGCGCCTTCGCTTCATGGACGCACTTGTGGAGATAATTTTTCAGTATCTCGATGCAAGCTTTCTGCATGGCCTTTCTGGCTGCCGACAGCTGGAGAAGAATGTCGTAGCAGGCTTTCTCCTCGATGATCATCCTCTGGATACCTCGAAGCTGACCTTCGACGCGACGAAGACGGTTCAACATCGCTTTCTTATCCTTGGGCAGCTTTTCGAGCTTTTCAATGAGCGAATCTTTTGCCATCGCAGTATATGCCCCCTATCGTTTTTTACAATGATGTGCATACGGGGTATATGGTACTTCGTGACCGGTTGCTGGTCAACAGATCTTTGTGATATACTTTCTCGGTCCTCAATACACACACAGACTGATGGGGAGGATGGTGCCGTTTTTTTGAAAGCGGTTTCCGCCCCGAATGATGTTTGTGGAGGGAAAAACCATTTTGCAGGAGGGGTTATTTTGGCAGTTGTAAGTATGAAACAGCTTTTGGAGTGCGGAGTTCATTTCGGTCATCAAACGCGTCGCTGGAATCCCAAGATGAAGCCGTACATTTTTACCGAACGGAACGGCGTGTACATCATCGATTTGCAGAAGACCGTCCGCGGCTTGGAGAAAGCGTACGACTTCGTTCGCGAGGTCGCAAGAAACAACGGCACGCTTCTTTTCGTCGGAACCAAACGCCAGGCTCAGGATACCATAAAAGATGAAGCCGAGCGCTGCGGACAGTTTTTCATCAACCAGCGCTGGCTTGGCGGGCTTCTCACGAATTTCCCGACGATTCGCAAACGCGTCGCACGGATGGTTGAACTCCGCAAGATGGAAGACGAGGACAACTGGTCCAATCTTCCCAAGAAGGAAGTAATTCTCCTTCGCAAAGAGCTGGGAAAACTGGAGAAGTATCTGAAGGGCATCACAAACATGAAGGCTATTCCGGACGCGATTTTCCTTATCGATCCGAGACGAGAGGAAAACGCCGTTCTCGAAGCCAGAAAACTGGGTGTTCCTGTGATAGCTATCGTCGACACCAACTGCGATCCCGAGATGATCGATTTCCCGATCCCCGGTAACGACGACGCCATCCGCGCCATCAAACTCGTTGCGGGACTCATGGCGAACGCATTCATCGAAGGACGACAGGGAGAGGACTCCGACGCCGGAGTGATTCTTCGTAACGAGTCCGGGGAGGAAGTGCACGACGACAGCATCATCGCCGTGAAGGAACGCCTGCACGAAGTCTACGACGATACCGCCGAAGAGGCGTAAATCTTTTTTTTCGCCGACCCGGCAGGGCGCCAACGCTCTGTTGGGTCGATTCTTCGTGTGCTCTCAGCACACGGTTTCCTTGATTCGGCGTCGTGAATAGAAACTCCAAGGACTTTCCGTTCATGAGGCCGGACGTTCACAGATTAACAAGGGGATTTCTCCTCGCGGAGCGAGGATAGTTTTTTTACCAGAAGGGGAGGCAATTTTTATGGAAATTAGCGCCAGCGCTGTAAAAGAACTCCGTGAAAGAACAGGCGCGGGGATGATGGACTGCAAAAACGCTCTCGTCGAGAATGCCGGAAATGTCGAAAAAGCAATAGATTATCTCCGCGAAAAAGGGCTTGCAAAGGCCGCCAAGAAAGCGAGCAGAACCGCTGCTGACGGACGTATCTTCTCCTACATCCACACGAACGGCAAGCTTGGCGCTCTTCTTGAACTGAACTGCGAGACCGACTTCGTTGCCAAAACCGATGAATTCCAGAATCTTGGACATGAACTGTGTATGCATATCGCGGCTGCCGCCCCTCAGTTCCTTTCTTCAGAGGAAGTCACCTCCGACGTTCTTGAAAGAGAGCGGGAAATCTATAAGCAGCAGGCTTTGGAAGAGGGCAAACCTGCGAATATCGTCGACAAGATCGCGGACGGAAAGGTAAACAAGTTCTACGAACTCAACTGCCTTCTGGAACAGGCGTGGATCCGAGACGGCGACAAGAAAATCAAGGACCTCATCGTCGAGGTCATCGCGAAACTCGGCGAGAATATCGTCGTCAGACGCTTCTCCCGTTTTTCCATCGGAGAATAGCGAACTTTCACACCAGGCGGGGCTGAATGCCTCGCCTTTTTCATGCCCGAAATCTTGAGAAGGGGAGGAATTTCTTTGAGATTCAAACGAATTCTATTGAAGCTCTCCGGAGAGGTTCTTGCGGGAAATCATGGATTCGGTTTTGATTTCGACGCGGTACGGCGTATCGGCGAGGAGATTGTCGAAGTTGCCCGTACGGGTGTCCAAGTCGCCATGGTGGTCGGCGGAGGGAACATGCTTCGCGGCCGCGAACTTGAAACTCTCGGCGTCGAGCGATCGCAAGCCGACTATATGGGTATGCTGGCCACTGTAATGAACGCGCTGTGTCTTCAGGATGTTCTCGAAAAATTCGGTGTGCCTACCCGTGTCCAGACCGCTATAGAAATGCGGCAGATGGCGGAGCCCTATATACGGCGAAGGGCTCTGCGCCACCTGGAAAAAGAAAGAGTCGTGATCTTCGCGGCGGGAACCGGATCTCCATATTTTTCCACGGATACGGCCGCAGCGCTGCGTGCCGCCGAAGTGGGGGCCGATTGCCTGTTGAAAGCAACGAAAGTAGATGGTATATATAGTGCAGACCCTAAGAAACATCCTGACGCGGTTTTGCTGCACCGCCTCACATATATGGAGGCTCTCCGGCGTCAGTTCGAGGTGATGGATGCGGCGGCCTTTTCTCTTTGTATGGAGAACGCCATACCAATTGTTGTTCTGAATATATTGAAGAAGGGGAACCTCAAGGATTTTCTGGTGCATGACAAGGATATAGGCACATTGGTCTCGCAGTAGAAGCGCATCGCCGTAGTATTTCGTTGAGGCGGGCCTATCGGCGTTGGTTTCCGGCGAGGAGCGCCGCCGGAATTTTTCTCGCTCTGTGTTGCATTTCACACTGTTCAATCCCCGCAGAGCGGGGATATATTCTGTACCGAAGGAGGAATTCCAGAATGCCGAAAACTGAGCTGAAAGAATTGAGAGAACGAATGGACAAGGTCATTGAACACCTGAAGAACGAGTTTCTGGCTATCCGGACCGGACGCGCCCACCCCGGCCTCGTAAGCGACATCAAGGTGGATTACTACGGAGCGCCTACCCCGGTCAAGCAGATCGCCACCATCTCCGTTCCGGAGGGACGCCAGATCGCCGTCGCTCCCTTCGACAGGAGCGCGCTGAAACTCATCGAAAAGGCCATTCTGGCTTCATCTCTCGGGGTTACCCCTCAGAACGACGGAGAGATCATCCGCGTCAATCTTCCTGAGCTTACGAGAGAACGGCGTGTCGAATTGACGAAACTGGTGGGAAAGTATGCTGAAGAAGGACGGATCGCTCTTCGGAATCTCCGCAGAGATTCCAACGATGTGCTGAAGAAGAAGGAGAAAAACTCCGAAATCAGCGAGGACGATCTGAAGAAATATACGAAGGAAGTTCAGGATATCACCGACGAGTACATCAAGAAGGTCGATGAGGTGCTTAAAGCGAAAGAGAAGGAAATAATGGAGGAGTAATTTTCTTTCGTGTTACTGAACGCAAGGGGCGGTGAAGCACTCCGCCCCTTGTCGCAGGGAGGTGTTTCAGTGTCTCTTCCAAAGGTGTATGTATCTCGGAGAATACAGGACGCAGGACTTCTTTTACTGAACGGCCGGGTGGAATACGAAGTCTGGGAGGAAATCGGTCCTGTCGAGCGCGGCGTGCTGCTCGAAAAAGGCGCGACTGCGGACGGACTGCTGGTCACTCTGTCGGATAGAATCGACGAGGAACTCCTGTCTCGCTGTCCGCAGCTCAAAGTCGTCGGTAATTATGCGGTAGGGTACGACAATATCGACGTCAAAGCGGCGACAGAAAGAGGCGTGCTTGTCACCAATACTCCAGACGTTCTGACGAACGCCACCGCCGATATCGCCTTCGCGCTTCTTCTGGCGAGCGCCCGGAGGGTAGTGGAGGCGAACGAGTTCCTTCGTTCGGGCGATTGGGTCACATGGCATCCGAATCTTCTGCTTGGATCGGATGTCTCCGGCTCGACGCTCGGTATCGTCGGCATGGGGAAGATCGGCCAAGCCGTAGCCAGGCGGGCAAAGGGATTTGATATGGAGATTCTGTACGTCAACCGGTCTCCGAAACCCGAGATCGAACGAACTCTCGGCGCCAGGAGAGTCGCTCTGGAAGAGCTGCTCGCGGCGAGCGACTTCATTTCGCTTCACTGTCCGCTGAACGAAGAAACGCGAGGGCTGATCGGTGAAGAGGAACTGCGCGCGATGAAACGGACCGCATTCCTGATCAATACTTCCCGAGGCCCCGTGCTTGATCAGAAGGCGCTTTTCAAAGCATGCTCCGAAGGGTGGATAGGAGGGGCGGGGCTTGATGTATTTGAAAAGGAGCCGGTACCCTTGGACGAACCGCTCCTTACGCTGAAGAACGTGACGACGCTGCCGCATCTTGGGAGCGCGACAATCAAAGCGCGAGAGGGAATGGCCCGCAAAGCCGCGGAGAACGTGCTCGCGGCACTTGAAGGACGCCGGCCTGTCGATCTGGTGAACCCCGAGGCATTCAGAGCGTAACCACACAAATTCGGCGCGCTCCGAAGAGTGAGCGCGCCGTATCGTATACTCGCTTTTCCGACGGAGATTATTCCAATTCGCCCAGAAATTCCTTGAACCGGCGCATCCCTTCACGTATCTCCTCCTCGGAGTTCGAGTAGGAAATGCGCACGTTGCCGTCCGCCATAAACGCGCTCCCCGGTACAAGAGCGACGTACTTCGACTCCAGCAAGACTTTGCAGAACGTCGCGTCGTCGGCGAGCGCCTGCCCCTTCCAGGATTTGCCGAGAGCTTTCGCGACGTTGAACCACACGTAGAACGCCCCTTTGGGTTCAGTAAAGGAGATATAGGGCATTTCCTTCATCAGCTCCACAATGAGGTCGCGGCGCTTGCTGAAGGCTTTGTGCATTGCAACGACATCCTGTTCCGCCTCCTTGAGCGCACCGACGGAGGCCCACTGCGCGACGGAGCAGGCGTTGGAAGTAATGTGCCCCTGCAGATCGCCCAAGTACCCCATGATGCTCGACGGTCCGAGGGCGTAGCCTATACGCCAGCCTGTCATGGCGAAGGCTTTGCTCACGCCGTTGATGATTATCGTGTGTTCGCGCGCCTCGGGGACAAGATTCAATATCTGATGATGAACGGCGTCGCCGTAGACAAGACGTTCATAGATTTCATCGTAGAGGATGACGATGTTCTTTTCAACGGCGAGTTTGCCGAGATCCCGAAGGCACCGCTCGTCGTAGACCGCGCCGGTCGGATTGTTCGGGGTATTGATGATCATGGCGCGGGTTCTCGGTGTGACGGCTTTTCTGACATCCTCGATCCGCGGTATGAAGTCTGTCTTACTGGTATCGACAAGCACCTCTTTCCCGTCGAAAAAGCGGATCTGCTCCACGTAGCTCACCCACGCCGGGGTGAAGACAAGCACTTCGTCGCCGGGATCGAGAAGGCAGCCGAGCGCTTCGTAGAGCAGCGGCTTGGCGCCCGCGCCAACAACCACGTCGGCAGGTTTGTATTCCAGGCCGAAGTGGTCCTTGTAATAGGCGCAGACAGCTTCTCTCAGCTCCGGAATACCGGTGCCCGGGGTGTAATGCGTCTGCCCTTTCTTCATAGCCTCTTCCGCGTAGCGCAGAGCGGAGGGAGGCGAATCGAAATCGGGCTCGCCCGCACCGAACGAAATCACGGGTTTCCCGTCCCGTTTCAGACTTTTTGCCTTTGCCGTGACTGCAAGGGTCGCCGAAGGTTCCATATTTCGGGCTCTCACGGAAATGTACATCACATTATACCTCCTACAAAAAATAATGGCTTCTGTAGAGTATACCCCATTTCTGCGCCGGCGGGTGAAAGCCTTTGTTGCCCTTCTCCCCGGCCGGTGCTAGAATAATACCATACTACTGAGCCTGAATGGAGGGATTTGCATGGACATACGTTTCGTGACCCGCGGCGTCGAAATGAAGGACGAACTCAAGGACTACATGGAGAACAAAATGTCCAAGCTTGAGAGGTTTTTCAACCGTATCATCGACAGCCAGATCGTGGTGAGTTTTGGACGGGGTATGTACACTGTCGAAATTACCTCCAACGCCAACGGGGTAATCATGAGAGGGCAAGAAAACGATTCCGACATGAGGAAGGCATTTGATCAGGCGTTGAAGAACCTGGAGCGCCAGATCAAACGGCACAAGAGTTACCTCAAGGACCGCGCGCAGCTGAAGACACACGATATCTCCTTCGAGATTCCGGTTGCGGAGCCTGAACTCCCTATCCCTCCGGAGGAAGAAATCGTGAAGGTGAAACGCTTCCCTCTGCGTCCTATGAGCGCAAAGGAAGCCACGATGCAGATGGACCTTCTTGGGCACGAATTCTTCCTGTTTAAGAATGCGGAGTCCGGCGGCGTGAACGTAGTGTACAAGCGGAAGGACGGCGGATACGGCCTTCTCGAACCTTCGGAGTGATTTTCAGTCGCAGCGGGCTTCCCTCGGATCCGCGAAGCCGCAGATCCAATCCGGGAGTGTATGCACTTCCGGGTTTATGCCGGACTGAGCGGGTATTGCCGGGAATTTACGTCCGTCAACCGTCGATGTGAAAGGACCCGAAAGGGTCCTTTTTTTCTGGAAAGAGGAAAAAACATGCATGAGCTTTCTCTTGCCGATGCAATAGTATCGGCTCTTTTGAAAATGTGTGCGAATGAACCCTGGGGGAAAGTGCAAAGAATCCGCCTTCGGGTCGGCGCGCTTCGCCAAGTCTTTCCCGAAATGCTCGAATTCGCTTTTGCAACCGTTGTGAAAGACACCGCGCTTGAAGGAGCGATCCTTGAAATAGAAGAGGTACCACTCGAGTGGCGATGCCTCGACTGCGGAAATCAATGGCGTGAGGACTCCGGGACCTGTCCCTTCTGCGGTTCTTTCAAAAGGGAGACGCTAGCAGGGATGGAGCTGGAAATTCATTCGGTGGAGGTTGAGGAATCATGAACAAGATTATAACGCTGCAACAGTCCGTTATGGCGGAGGACGAAAAGTTCGCCGCTTCCATCAGGGAAAGAAACGCCCGTATGGGGCTACTTATGGTGAATATCATCGGTTCTCCCGGCTGCGGGAAGACTACTCTGCTGGAGAAAACCGCGCCGCAGGCCGGCCTTTCGATGGCGGTGATCGAAGGCGATCTGGCCACCGACCGCGATGCGGAACGGATGGCCCGCCTCGGCGTCCCCGTCGTCCAGATCAACACCAAAGGAGGGTGTCATCTGGAGGCGAACGTGGTCGAGAGGGCGATGGAGTCGCTCCCGCTCGATACCCTGGACGTCCTCTTCATAGAGAACGTCGGCAATCTCGTCTGCCCGGCGGAGTTCGATCTCGGAGAGGATTTCAAGGTCGCGGTGCTGAGCACTCCGGAAGGAGCCGACAAACCGCTGAAATACCCTTACCTCTTCACTACTGCGAGAGCTGTGCTGCTGACGAAGACGGACCTGCTGCCCCACATCTCCTTCGACATGGAGATGTTCTCGGAGGATGTGCGCAAGCTGAACCCCTCTTCGCCGTTGTTCGAAGTCGACTCCCTCTCCGGCGCGGGGATCGCCCGATGGATCGATTTCATCAAACTGAAGGCGAAGGAGAAAAAAGCGAATGTCCGCTGAACAGTCGGAACTTCGGACTGCGGCGGTAAAGCCGGCGGAGCGTGAACTGCTGGAAAAATTGAATCCTCGGCAGCGTGAGGCCGTAGCGTACTGCGACGGTCCTCTTCTGGTGCTCGCCGGGGCCGGAAGCGGAAAAACAAGAGTTCTCACTCATAAAATTGCGTACCTTATCGCCACGGGCGCCGCCAAACCCTGGGATTTTCTGGCGGTCACCTTCACGAACAAGGCCGCCAACGAAATGAAGGAACGCGTTCGTTCCCTTGTTGGGGAAAGTGGCGGAGATATGCAGGTATGTACCTTCCATTCCTTCGGACTCCGTTTTCTTTTCCGGAATCGCGCCGCGCTTCCATCCGCAGGGCTGCGAGAGGGATTCGCCATCTTCGATAGAAACGACAGCCGTTCCCTGGTCAAGGAGATCATCGAAAACTTCAACCTGGACCCGAAGCAGTTCGAGGCCGCCGCGATACTCGACAGAATTTCGACGGTGAAGAACGATTGCCGCCTTCCATCGTCGGGCCAGTCTCCGCTGCTGGAAGGGGTCTACGGCGACATCTTCACCGCATACAACGAGGCGCTTCGACGCCAGAACGCGGTCGATTTCGACGATCTGCTGCTCCTTCCCCTACAGCTCCTTTCCGGGGACGAGGAGCTGCGGAGGCGCGAGCAGGAGCGGCTTTCGTGGATCCTTGTGGACGAGTACCAGGATGTGAACCGCCCTCAATATCTTCTTTTACGAAAGCTCGTCGGCGACCGCAACCGGATTATGGTGGTGGGCGATCCGGACCAGTCCATCTACGGCTGGCGGGGAGCGGACATGGGAATGATTCTGAACTTCGAGAAAGATTTCTCCTCTTCGAAGGTGGTTGTACTCGACCAGAACTATCGGTCCTCCGGGAACATCCTCGGCGGAGCGAACGCGCTTATCGAGGGAAACTCGGCGAGGCGGAAGAAAGATCTCTGGACTGCGCGCAACATGGGGGAGAAGATTTACACCCTGTTGGGCAAGAGCGAGTACGAAGAAGCGGATTTCCTTGTTTCGGAGATTCATCGGCTGCATGAACGGGAGGGGTATGGCTTCGGCGATATTGCGATACTCTACAGGATCAACGCGATGAGCCGCGTGTATGAGCAGAAATTCCTTGAAAGCCGTCTTCCCTACCGCGTAGTACGGGGAACGGCGTTTTACGAACGCAAGGAGGTCAAGGATGTTCTCTCGTTCTTGCGCGCCGCGGTCAACCCCTACGACAGGGTCTCGCTCTCACGAATCGCCAACATACCGGCGCGCGGTCTTGGGAAGAAGTCCCTCGAAAAAGTATTCCAATTTATAGAATCCTCCGCGCCAGTCTCCCCGGAGGAGTTTTGGAGTTCCGCGTCTTCTCGGAAGACGATCGACGGGAAGGCGGGGGAGGGCTTCCAGCAGCTCGCAGGGCATTTGGCCCGAATTCTGCATAAGTCGGATGACCTGAACGATATTCTCGTGTATATTCTTGACACGATGGGCTACGAATCCGTGCTCCGAAACGACGATCCTGAAGGGTGGGAAGAACGGGTCGAAAATATCCGCGAACTCCGCTCTATAGTTCCTACGGGAGGCGATCTTTCGGAAATGCTCGCGGAAGCGGCGCTGTTTACCGATCTCGAAACACTGAATCTTGAGGACGGAAACGCCGTCAACTTGTTGACGTTGCACGCCGCTAAAGGCCTTGAATTTCCGGTGGTCTTCCTCGTCGGGCTTGAAGAGGCCGTTTTTCCCCACTTCAAATGCCTTGAAGACCGGGAAGGAATGGAGGAGGAGCGGCGACTCTGCTATGTAGGGATGACTCGCGCCGAGGAACGACTCTATCTCTCCGGCGCCCGTTCGCGCCGCCTCTTCGGTACGACGTTCCGGAACGGACTGTCCCGTTTTCTCTGGGAGATCCCCGACCGCTTCAAAAAAGTGGACGACAGAGGCGAGGAGGAGAAAACATATGTTGGTTTCAGCGGTAACAGGAGACGTTGGGGCTGGTAAATCGACGCTGACCGCTTTCTGGAGGGAAGCCGGCGCATCCGTCGTCGACGCCGACGAGATCGTCCGCATGCTTTGGAGCCGCCCGGAGATCATCACTGCGGCGGTTTCGCGGTGGGGAGAGAGCATCGTCGACGGGAAGGGCGTCGTGCTCTCTTCCCGCGTCGCCGCCAGGGCATTCGGTGACGAGACGGAGTACCGCTGGCTCTGCGATCTTCTGCACCCTCTGGTCCGAATGGAGATGGAGCGAAGAACGGCCTCTTTGGACGGTTGGGTCGTCGCGGAAATACCTCTTCTTTTCGAGAGCGGACTTCCTTGGTGGGTGGATGTCAGCGTGTATGTGACCGCTTCGGACGAATTCCGGATGCTTCGGAACAGCATTCGAGGGTGGAACGACACCGAGATTCCGCGCCGCGAATCATTTCTGCTCCCTTCCGAGGAAAAACGCCGGCGCGCTGCCGTGGTTCTGGAAAACTCGGGGACACTCGAGGAATTTCGCTCTCTTGCGTTTCGGCATGCGGAACTGTTCAAGAGGTCGAGCGCGCTTGTCCGCAGCTCCGTGTTCTTTCAGAAAATCGAAGACGCCAGACGGTACGCCGAGTACCTTCACAAAGAACGATTAGGGGCCGAATGTCTCTGCTCTCCCGTCGAGACCTTCGACCGCTGCGAAAAAGGGTGGTTCTTCTCGTTCTTTACCCTGGAACACTGGTTTCCTTTGCTCTCGCAGCCGCACTGTATGGATGCGGCGCGGGGACCGTACATCGAACGGATGCGTCGCATTCCATGGGCGCGCAGGCTTGCTTTGTCGGAGGAACTTCGTCCGTGAAGGTGATAACGAGCCACATGGGGAACGATTTCGACTCGCTTGCGAGCATGGTGGCGGCGCTGAAGCTCTACCCCGACGCGAAACTCTGCCTGTCCGGCTCCGCAGGCCGAACCGTCCGTGAGTTTCTGAAGAAGAACGCCTCTCGATGGACCGTCCTCACACCGAGAAAGGTCTCGTTCGACGAGATTACAATGCTCATCGTCGTAGATGCCAGATCGCGTTCGAGAATCGGTCCGTTCGCGGCGCTGCTTGGTAAGAAGAGTATCGCCGTCCATGTTTATGATCATCATCCTCCCTCCAACGACGATATCGACGGAGAACTGCTCGCCATCGAACCGGTCGGCGCATGCACCACGCTGATGGTGGAGATCCTTCTCGAAAAACGCATTCCGATCGCTCCCCACGAGGCCACGCTGTTCGCCACCGGGATCTACGAGGATACCGGCGGCCTTACCTTCAGCGGCACTACTGCGAGAGATTTTACAGCGCTCTCCCGCTTGAAGGAGATGGGAGGCGACATCGCTTCTATTCCCTCGTTTATCGAGATGACCTTTTCCGCGCCCGAGCGGCGCATACTCGATGCACTCGTTGAAAATGCATGGGTCCGCTTCGTCAACGGAGCGAAGGCCGTTTTTTCAGCCGTTTCCGCACCATCGTACGTCGACGGACTCTCCCTTTTCGTCCACCGCCTCCGCGACTATTTCGACGCCGATATCGCAATCGCTGCGGTCAAGATGGATTCGCGCACGTATCTTGTAGGCCGCAGCTCCGAGGATGTGCTCGACATGGCCGCATTTCTGGCGCCGCTCGGCGGCGGAGGACACCCCCAAGCCGCGTCCGTGACGCTTCACAATGCCAAACCGATGCCTCTGGTCAGAGAAATGGAACAGCTTTTGAGCAACGCGGTGAAACCCTCGCTCACAGCGGGAGACATCATGACCTCTCCGGTTATGGCGGTTCCTCCGGATTCCCTTGTCGACGACGCCTACAGAGCGATGCTCCGTTACGGTCATTCATCGCTTCCCGTGGTGAAGGGGAAGAACATTCTGGGACTTATAACCAGAAAAGACCTCGACAAGGCGCATCTTCACGGTTTCGGGAAAACGCTGATCCGGGAGTTCATGACGGAGGGGATCATCACGGTTCCGCGGGATGCCTCCATACGCGAGACACACCGTCTGTTGGCCACGCACAGCATCGGCAGGCTTCCCGTGGTGGACGGAAGGCTTCTGGTTGGCATCATTACGAGGACGGACCTTGTCAAGGCGCTCTACCCGCTTTCACTCCCCAAAGAAGAACGTGAGACAACGCCCGAACTGCCATGGATGGAGGACGTGACCCGTCAGCTCGACGAACAGCTTCCTCCTGCGCAGAATCGGATTCTTTCCCTCCTGGGGGAGCGAGCCGAGAAGCTGGGCATGCGCGCTTTCATCGTCGGGGGTATTGTCCGGGATCTTCTTTTGCGAAGGGAGAATCTTGATCTCGATATCGTCGTCGAGGGGGATGCGGTCCGCTTCTTAAAAAGCTGGGAAAAGGACGGGTTCAGAGTCTCCGTTCACGAACGGTACAAGACGGGGACCATCACCTTCGACGGGGGTATCAAGGTGGACGTGGCTACGGCCAGAAGAGAGTTTTATGAATTCCCGGTCGCGCAGCCGAAAGTCTTCAGCGATTCATTGAAACACGATCTGTACAGGAGAGACTTTACAGTGAACGCGATGGCGGTCTCCATCAACCAGTCGACGCGCGGCGTTCTGGTGGACTATTTCGGGGGAAGGCTCGACCTCCGCCGAAAAGTGCTGAAGGTGCTGCACAATCTGAGCTTCGTCGAGGATCCGACCCGAGTGATCCGCGGCGTCAGACTTGAGCAGCGTCTCGGGCTTACAATGGAGGACAATACGCTCAGGCTGATACGAAGTTGTATCCGTGGAGGCTTGCTTGTCCGTCTTTCCGGTTTCCGCCTTCGGAGCGAACTGGAACTCTCCTTCCGGGAGAAGTTTCCTTGGGCTGCGGCGCGGAGGATGGGGGAGCTGGGCGTGTGGGAGGTGCTCTTTCCGGGAATCCGCATAGGAGAGAGCGTCAAAAGGACATTTAGAAGGCTCGGCGCCTTTCTGGCACGCATATCGCGCGATTTTCCCGACTTCAAGGGGCGGCAGTGGCTCGCTCTCTTCTCCGCTCTGCTGATGGAGTCCTCCGAAAATATACGGATTTCCGCGCTCGACCGACTGAATCTCTCTGAATCCGAACGCGGAATTGTAGTAAAATGCCTCTCGGGGTTGGGCACTGCGGAACATACGCTAGGAGGACGTTCCAGTCCCCCTAACTCCGAAATAGTGGAGTTTCTCGGCGGACACGACCCTCTTGAATCGCTCTTCTGGAGCGCCGCCACCGAACGATGGCGCGTGCGGCGGCGGATTCTTCAGTATCTGACGAGGCTTCACGGAGTACGCCCGATCCTGTCGGGGGGCGACCTTTTACGGATCGGTTACGCAGCGAACCCCCGCATCGGCGTTATCCTTGAAAAACTGCGCGTTCTCAGGCTTGACGGAGCAGTCGGGACAAGAGAGGAAGAGGAGGAGTATGTCAAAACACACTTCCCGGTGTGACGACATCGAAAGGAACAACCGGCGGAGCGTACGCGGAAGAAGCGTCTTCGCAAGTTTGCGGGCTTCTTGATAGAGACTGAAGCCGGAGCGCGCGGACGGCGCCTCTTCTACCGCATATGCTCGTCCGAATGAACAAGGAGAGTGACTATAGTGTTTCGAATGCCCGGTTTTGCAGATTTACTGCTCAGTGTGCCCGCAGTGCTGTGGGCGATCACGTTTCATGAGTTTTGTCACGGGTACATGGCGTACCGGCTCGGCGACCCGACTGCGGAGAGAGCGGGGAGGCTCACCTTGAATCCTCTTCATCATCTCGACCCCATCGGCGCCCTGATGTTGCTCGTCTTTCGTTTCGGATGGGCGAAGCCGGTTCCGGTGGATCCCCGGTATTTTAAGAATCCAAGAAGAGACATGCTCCTCGTCTCCATCGCCGGAGTCTCGGGCAACTTTTTGACAGCCTTCGTCTTCGGAATGCTGGCGCGCTTCTTCCCGTACGTCTTTCTGGCGAACGCAGCGCTCAGGCAGTTCGTGGTGCTGATGATTCTTATCAATCTGGGGCTCGCGGTCTTCAACCTTATCCCGATCCCTCCCCTCGACGGATCGAAGCTGCTCTACCCGCTGCTGCCCTCCTCCATGCTCGAAAAATACTTTTGGCTGGAGCGGTACGGCTTTTTCGTCCTCATGATTCTGGTCGCTCTTGGAGTCGTTCAGGCGATCATGGGGCCGATCGTGATGTTCTTTTTCCGCCTCCTTCTCTTCTAGGAACGGAAAACGCTCATGAAACTCCTGATCACCAACGACGACGGCGTTTTCGCTCCCGGAATAATCACGCTCGCCTCCTTTCTGGCGGAACGGGGCGAAGATGTTACCGTTGTGGCCCCCGACAGGGAGCGGAGCAGCGTAGGACATGCCATTACGCTCACACGACCGCTTCGCTTATGGACAATGCCTGCCGGGCCGTATTCTCCGAAGTGCACCGTGTTCGCGTGCGACGGGACCCCATCGGACAGCGTCATGCTCGGTCTGGAGGAGGTCATCCCGGAACCCGATCTCGTACTTTCGGGCATCAACCGCGGACCGAACCTGGGCGATGATCTCACCTATTCGGGAACGGTTTCCGCAGCGATGGAAGCCCTCATCCTGGGGCGTCCTTCGCTCGCCTTTTCCCTGAATTGCAGAGAAACTGACGAGGCGCAGCACTATGAAACGGCCGCGGCCGTGGCCGCAGCCCTCCTTGGTTTTCTTCGGGGATCCCCGCTCCCCGAGGGAGTGCTGCTCAACGTAAACGTCCCGAACCTGCCGTTCCCGATGCTGAAGGGGATAAAGGTGACGCGGAAAGGAGTGCGGCTCTACGAAGGAAAGGTCACTCGCCTGAAGGATCCGGCCGGACGCTCTTATTTCTGGGTCTCCGGACGTCCCGAGGACAAGCTGGAAGAGGGGAGCGACGTCTGGGCGGTCGCGGGCGGGTTTGTCTCCGTAACTCCGATCCACATGGACATGACGCACTTCCCCTCTCTTGAAACGCTTGCGGGGAACGGAGCCGAAAAAATAAACTTGAAGTAAATATTTTCCGATTGCTTGACAAATGTTTTGCAGTCGGTATAATATCCCTATTCAAATGGATTCGGCGATGACGAGGAAGAGTACTCCGCAGCACAGCGACAGAGAGGACGGGCCACGGCTGAGAGCCCTTCCGGCGGGTGGAGGAGGAAAAGAGCCTCGGAGCCTGTTTCGAAGAAAGGCTTCGGCCAAGTAGAAACGTTCGGAGAGGACGGTTTATCCGTCAAAAAGGGTGGTACCGCGGGTCCGGACTCGTCCCTGTAGCAACGGGGCGAGTCTTTTTTTTTTGAGCACGAATATTTTTCTGGAGGGATAAAGATGTCGAAAAAAGGGAAGGTTGTCCTGGCGTACAGCGGCGGTCTCGATACGTCCGTAGCGGTGGTCTGGCTGAAGGAGCAGGGGTACGATGTCATTACGATGACGGCCGATGTAGGGCAGCAGGCTGTCGATCTTGAGTCGGCCAAGAGCAAGGCGCTTCGCACCGGAGCGGAGAAGGCCTATGTCCTCGACCTCAAGAAACAGTTCGTCGAGAAGTTCGTTTGGCCCTCTTTGAAGGCCAACGGCATGTATCAGAGCGTCTATCCGCTGAACTCCGCGCTCTCCCGTCCGCTTATCGCCGAAGTCATGGCGGAGATCGCCAAGAAAGAGGGAGCGGTCGCCGTAGCGCACGGATGCACCGGCAAAGGACAGGATCAGGTGCGCATCGAAGTCTGCACCAATGCGCTCAATCCGGAACTTGCAGTGCTCGCCCCGGTGCGCGACTGGCACTTCTCCCGCGAGGCGGAGATGGAGTACGCCCGGGCGCACGGGATTCCGGTCCAGGCGACGCATGCCTCTCCGTACAGCATCGACGACAACATCTGGGGGCGTTCCATCGAATGCGGTATCCTTGAAGATCCGTGGAACGAACCTCCTTCGGACGCCTACACGTTGACGTGCGAACCTCACGATGCGCCGGATCAGCCGGAACATGTGGAGATCCTTTTCGAAAAGGGCATTCCGGTCGCTCTTGACGGCGTACGCATGGACGGTCCCGCGCTTATCGACAAATTGAACCTCCAAGCTGGTAAGCATGGAGTGGGACGTATCGACATGCTCGAAGACCGACTCGTCGGCTTCAAGAGCCGCGAGGTGTACGAGTGCCCGGCGGCCATGACGCTGATCACCGCGCATCGAGCGCTTGAGACGCTCACTCTCGACAAGCGCGTCCTCGCCGCGAAAAAAGAACTCGAGGTGAAATTCGGCGAACTTACCTACGAAGGCTATTGGTTCTCTCCGCTGAAGGACGCCATCAATGCGTTCATCGACGAAACGCAGCAGTACGTCAACGGCGTGGTCAAAGTTCGGCTGTACAAGGGGATGGCCGTGGTCCGGGGCATGAAATCAGGGAAGTCCATCTACAGCGAAACGCTCGCCACCTACTCGGAGAACGATGCGTTCGACCACTCCGCAGCGGTGGGCTTTATCAAGATCTGGGGACTCCCGATAAAAACCTGGCGTCAGGTTCACGAGAGCAAAGAGGCTATCGAGATTCCTGCCCAGTAACTCACGAAAGCGAACGAGGGAGCCTGCAGCTCCCTCGTTCGCTTTCGTTCACTTATTCCAAAAAGGCTTCCGAGGGGGGGCACGGTACCCCTTCGAGATCCTCTCTCGCCAGCCGTACTACTTCTTTTTCACGGATTGACCACGCTTCAAGCTTTTCTACGAGGTCTTGGCGGCCAAGAGCAAGAATGCGGACCGCGAACAGCGCGGCATTCTTCACGCCGTCGATGCCTACGGAGGCTACCGGAACCCCGGGAGGCATCTGGGCCACGGAAAGGAGCGCGTCCAACCCGCCGACGCTCCCCGCGTTCACCGGGATACCCACGACGGGAAGGTGCGTATGCGCCGCTACGACTCCGGGAAGCGCGGCGGAAAGGCCCGCAGCGGCGACGAGAACCTTGATTCCGCGCTTCGGCGCGTTGCGGACATACGCGACAACGTCGTCCGGCGTTCTATGAGCCGAAGCGACGGAGAGTTCCCAGGAAACATCGAAGAAAGAAAACACATCCCCCACTTTTTTCACCAACGCAAGATCCGACTTCGAGCCAAGCAGAATTCCCACTTCAGGCGTTTTCATCGACACTTTATTCTCCTCCTCTTTGCAGCGCAAGCGCTCTGCGCCCAATATCTCTCCGGTAGTGCATGTTCTCGAAAGCTACACGCGCCGCACCTTCGTATGCTTTCGCAAGCGCTTCCTCAAGCGATACGCCGATACCCACAGCGCTCATGACACGCCCTCCATCCGTAACGATGCTGCCGTCGGCGGAGAGTCCCGTGCCTCCATGGAACAGAAAAAAATTCTCGAGCGAAGAAGCACTGTCCAGCCCTGAGATCACTTTCCCCTTTTCGAAGACTCCGGGATACCCCCCGGAGGCGAGCACTACATCCGCCGCCCAGCGTACAGGCTCCTTCCAGGGGAAGTCGGCAAGCCGCCCTTCACAGCACGCCATGAGCATTTCCGCGAAGTCGACCTCCAAAAGAGGGAGAACGACTTGAGCTTCCGGATCTCCAAAACGGACATTGTACTCGATCACACGCGGCAACCCGTCGGGGTCGACCATCAAGCCCGCGTACAACACCCCGCAGTAGGGAACACCCTCCCGGCGGAGTCCTTCGAACGTCGGATCGAGAACCGAGCGGCGCACTTTCTCCAGAAGAGATTCGTCGACCCAAGGTACGGGAGAATAGGCGCCCATGCCGCCGGTATTCGGCCCTTTGTCGCCATCGAAGACGCGTTTATGATCCTGGCTTGGAGGAAGAATCCGGTACGCCGTCCCGTCGCTCACAGCCAAGACCGTAAGCTCCTCGCCCGAAAGGGCGTCTTCCACGATCAGCCTGCGACCTGCTTCTCCGAGCGCCTCTTTTACAAGAAGGTTCTCCGCGGCAGCGATCGCCTCTTCACGAGTCGCCGTCACGAATACTCCCTTCCCTGCGGCCAGGCCGTCGGCTTTGATGATGAAGGGAGCGGAACGCCTTCCCAGCGCATCTTCGACCTCGCTCAGCGTACGACACGCTTCCCAGGGAGCCGTCGGCACGCCCCATCTGTCCATGAATTTTTTCGCGTGGATTTTGCTTCCTTCAAGGAGGGCGCCTGCGCGGCCGGGGCCGAAGACGGCGATGCCGGCGGAGCGCAAGATATCCGCCATTCCTGCGACAAGAGGCGCCTCCGGCCCAACGACGACGAGATCGATCGCGTGTTGCTCGACGAGCGGAAAGATCGTGGCAGGCGATATATCCGGCATAGGATGCGCTGTCGCGAGAGACAGCATCCCGGGATTGCCCGGAACCGCATGAATTTCCCGAACGCTTTCTGAACGGGAGAGCGTATGTACTATAGCGTGTTCCCGCGCGCCGCTCCCTATAACGAGGATGTTCTTCATGTTGATTCAGGTTCTTTCATCAGTGGCGGAATGTGCGCCACCCGGTGAGGAACATTGAAATCCCCCGTCGCTCTGCTGCTGCGAAGACTTCTTTATCCTTCACCGATCCGCCGGGCTGAATGATGGCGGCCACACCGGCGTCGGCGGCCAGTTCGACGCCGTCGGTGAAGGGGAAGAACGCGTCCGATCCGAGCACCGCCCCCTTCGCCTTCTGTCCTGCCTGCCGGACGGCGAAATCAACAGCGTGCAGCCTGCTGCAGCACCCTCTGCCTATGCCGATTGCCTCTCCATCCTTGACGAGGGCGATGGCGTTGCTCTTTGAAATCGCCGCGGCTTTCCACGCAAGAAGCAAGTCGTCCCAGAGGTCGGGGCGCGGGACGCCGATCCATTCGCCTTTTTCGAGTACCGGAACCGGGGGGAGTACATCGGCCTGGACGAGCAGTCCGCTCCAGGTCCCTGTAATCTGATCGGGAAGCACTCTGCCTCCTTTCCATTTAAGAACGCGAAGAGCGGGTTTCTTCTCGGAGAGGAGAGCGACGGTCTCGGCGTCGTAATCGGGAGCGACGAGGACATCGGTGAAACGGTCGGCCAAAGCGCGGACCGTCTCCATATCAACTTTCCTGGATATCCCGACCACTCCGCCGTACGCCGAAACCGGATCGCATGCATACGCTCGTTCGTACGCCTCGAAAGGCGTTTTCCCGCAGGCCATGCCGCAGGGTGTTGTATGTTTGATCACAAGCGCTCCGCAGCAGTCCTGAAGAAGGGCGCAACCGCGCATCGCGCAGTCGGCGTCAAGGATGTTGTTGTAGGAGAGCGGTTTCCCGGAGAGTTGTTCCCAGGGAAGCTCCGTCAGCGAAGGGAGATACAGCGCGGCTTCCTGGTGCGGGTTCTCCCCGTAACGAAGCGTCTGCTGTTTCTGAAGGATCATGGGTATCTTCGCGGGGAGGGAAGGCGACGCATATCCTGTGGCTTCCTTGAGCCCTGAAACGATCATCCCGTCGTACGAAGAGGTACCTGCAAAAGCCTTGATCGCAAGATGTTCCCTTGTAGCGGACGTGACATCCCCTTCGGCCCGAAGTTCTTCGACTACCACACCGTAGTCCTCAGGCTCCATCAGGACCACGACCTGCCGGTAGTTCTTGGCGCCCGCCCTGAGGAGCGAGACTCCGCCGATGTCGATGTTTTCTATCAGATCGTCAAGGGAAAGATGCCGCTTCGCAGCCTGTTCGAACGGGTAGAGGTTGCATACGATCATGTCGATCAGAGGAATGGAGTGCGCTTCCGCTTCCTTCATGTCGCCTTCGTTGTCTCTCCGGGCGAGAATCCCTCCGAAGACTCTCGGGTGGAGCGTTTTTACCCGTCCGCCCAGAATATGAGGGTACCCCGTGACATCGGCGACCTCAGTGACGATGAGCCCCGCCTTTCGCAGATGTTCCGCAGTTCCCGAACTGGAGAGAATCTCCCAGCCCATATCGGTCAGCGCCTTCGCAAGCTCCGTTGCCCCCGTCTTGTCGTAGACGGAGAAAAGCGCGCGCCGCACTGTCATTCTCACCATCTCCTTTCAACTGGAAGAGCGCCCCGGAACAGTTCCGAGAGTGTCTTCCAGTATAGAGCATGTTCTGCATCATGGATTTTCTTTTCCACGATTTCAAAAGTATCCTCCGGGTGTATCTCGACCGGTCGCTGTGCAAGGATCGTGCCGGAGTCGACTCCCTCGTCCACAAGGTGAATCGTGACCCCGGTCACCGCGACGCCCAGTTTCCAGGCATCGCCTATCCCGTCCTTCCCCGGAAAGGAAGGAAGCAGCGAAGGGTGAATATTGACGATACGCCCGGTATGCGCGCGGACGAATTCAGGAGAGAGTATGCGCATGAAGCCGGCGAGGACGATCCATTCTACACGTCTCGTTGAACAAAGGCCCGACAAAAACTCCTCTGCCTTCTTTTTCCCTTCAGCGGCATAAGGGAGTACGAAAGTGTCGATTCCCTTTTTTCGCGCTTTCTCAAGGGCGGGAGCCTCGGCGGAATCGGCGGCGACGAAATCGATCCTCGCATCCAGCCTTCCGTCGCGCACGGCTTCGGCGAGCGCTTCCATATTGCTTCCCCGCCCGGAGACAAGAATGGCGAAAGATGTCATGCTACTATCTCTCCGATGAGCACTCCCCGTTCTCCCTCGTCCTCGAGCAGGCGAAGAAGCCCCGGGTACGCTTCTCGGGAGGCGATGAAGCAGTATCCGATACCGAGATTAAAAACACGCCGCATTTCTTCCTCTTCGACGCCTCTTTCGGCAAGGATTCGAAATATGGGCGGTCTCGGCCATGCGTCGTACTTCAGAGAGAGAGTCAAGCCGTCCGGCACGACACGCCGGAGGTTGTCGAAAAGCCCGCCGCCCGTGATGTGGGCCATCGCTTTTACACCTCCGACGGCAACAGCCCGAAGCGCAGTCTTTACATACAGCTTCGTCGGGGCGAGAAGGGTTTCCGCGAGTGTCGCCCCGTCAAGAAGCGCCAGGGATTCATCGAGCCGATATGGTGAATCGTCCGAGAGGAGCGCCCGACGTACCAGAGAAAATCCGTTGCTGTGCACGCCCGAGCTGGTAATTCCTATGACGACGTCGCCCTCGGAGACCGTCTTTCCGTCGATTATCTTCTCCTCTTCCACGATACCGACAGCGAAACCGGCGAGATCAAGACCGTCCTCCGGATACGTTCCCGGCATCTCCGCAGTCTCTCCGCCAAGAAGCGCGCAGCCGCTCTCCGAGCATGCTCTCGCGATGCTTTCGACGATGGGTTTGAGAACGGAGATATTCAGTTTGCCGCAGGCAATATAGTCAAGAAAGAAAAGAGGGCGGGCGCCGCAGGTAATAAGGTCGTTCACATTCATGGCGACAAGATCCTGCCCGATATGGCGGAAGATGCCGGCAGCCTTGGCTACCTCTATTTTGGTCCCGACGCCGTCGCAGCACCCTGCCAGAACCATCCCTCCGGGAATCCTGTGAAGGCCGCTGAAACCTCCGATTCCCCCCAGGACATCCGGGTTCCCGGGCATCGACCGGGATATCTCCTTGATTACATCGACCCACTGATCCGCGAGGGAAATGTCGACCCCCGCGCCCTTATAGCTGAGGCTCATACTCTTCGCCGCCTTCCATATATTCTCCCGAAAAACATGCGGTGCAGACACTCTGTTCCGGGAGTCCGATCGCTTCCAGCAGATCCTCTTCGGTAATGTACGCAAGCGAGTCCGCTCCTACCTCCTGTTCAAGCTGGCGGAGATTCATACGGGCAGCGGCGAGTTCCACCCTCGTGGGCGTATCGATTCCGTAGTAGCAGGGAAACCGCACGGGCGGGGAGGAGATCCGCACGTGCACCTGATTCGCTCCGCATGTCTTTATCATGGAGATCATACGCTCGCACGTTGTCCCCCTCACAATCGAGTCGTCGACAACCACGACGTTTTTTCCTTTGATGACTTCCGTAATGGGATTCAGCTTGATCCGCACCCCGAGATGTCGCACCCTGTTCGTCGGCTCGATGAACGTGCGCCCCACGTAGCGGTTGCGCACCACGCTCTGCTCGTACGGAACGCCGCTCTCCTCCGCGTACCCCAGAGAAGCGATGGTCCCGCTGTCCGGCATTCCTGTGACAAGCGACGCCCCGGGGCAAGCGGCCCTCTTCGCCAATCGCTTGCCGAGTTCCTTGCGGACCGCGTAGACCGAACGTCCGCTGATCACGCTGTCCGGACGGGCGAAATAGACGAATTCGAAAGCGCACCCGAATCTTCTCTTCGGCTCGACAGGGAGGCGGAGAGAATCGACTCCGTCTTTACCGACGATGACGACCTCCCCCGGTTCGACCTCTCGAACCACGCTCGCGCCCACAAGGTCGAGAGCGCAGGTCTCGGAGGAGACATACGTGATATTGTCGCGGCGGCCGAGCACAAGAGGGCGGAACCCCCACGGATCGCGCGCCGCCACCAGACGGTCGCCTACGATCATCGCGAGAGAGTACGCCCCCCGAAGACGGACGAGCGAATCCAGCAGGGCGTCGAGCGGCTGTTTGTGCGGCTGGTGAGCGATGAGGTGCAGAATAACCTCGGTGTCCGTCGTCGAGTGGAATATCGCGCCGCGATTCTGCAGCAGCAGCTTGAGACCCTGGGCATTGGTAAGGTTGCCGTTGTGCGCGACAGCGAGCGGACATTTCGAAGTGCTCGCAGTCAGGGGCTGCGCGTTTGTAATCTCCGATCCCCCGGTCGTCGAGTAGCGAACGTGGCCGACTGCGCAGGGGGATTCGATTGCCGCAAGAACCGCCTGATCAAGCGCAAGATGAACCAACCCGGTCCCCTTGCGGGAGGAAATCCCCCCCTCGCTCTTCGTCCATGCGACCCCGGCTGCTTCCTGGCCTCTGTGCTGGAGCGCGTAGAGACCTAAATACACGTCCTCCAGGACTTTTTTCCCGTCCGGCGAGAATGCGCCGAAGACGCCGCACATTCAACGACCCCTCCATTTCGTCAGAAGCTTCGCAACGGGGAGTGAAAAGGCGCCTTCGACGGAAAGAGAGTCTCCGCCGGCCCTCCCGACCGGAATGCAGGGGTAGCCGCTCCAAAGCGTCTTAAAGAGGGGTACTCTGCTCATCGGAACCGCGTAAAGGGCACGTGCGCCTCCCTCGCCGAAAAGAAAGACATCTTTGCGGGTGGGTACGGGCACTGCGGCCGCCGCTCCGACGCCGCTCTCCATGCTCTCTTTTGCAAGGGCCGCCGCAAGCCCTCCTCCAGAGATCGCCCGTCCGCTGTGCGCCGCCTTCGATGACGCTGTTTTCAGCGCTCGTTCCACGAAGTCTTTTTCAGCCTCGGGAGAGAAGGGGAGCGGACGTCCTTCAAGCCTGCCCTGCGAAAGGAGATAGCGGCTTCCGCCGAGCGACGGATTACATGGGCCCACAAGAAAGAGCACGTCGCCCTCTTCCCAGGAACCGGACGAAAGCGTAGCGTCCGTAGATGGAACGATTCCAACTGTTCCTACAACCGGCGTCGGGAGTATCGCTCCTTCTGGACTTTCATTGTACAGGCTCACATTTCCAGAGACCACTGGACAATTGAATGCCGCGCACGCTTCCGCCATACCCTTGACGCATTCTTCAAGCACCCAGTACTGCTCGGGAACCTCCGGGGAGGGGAAGTTCAAGCAGTCCGTAAGGCCGGCTGCACGAGCGCCGGAGACCGCAAGATCGCGGACGCTGCGCGCAACTGTTTCGGCTCCGCCTCGGAAGGGGTCGAGCGAGCATTTCCATGGATCGGCATCAAGGGTCATGGCGATCAACGAATCTCTCCCCTTGATTCTGAGCATGTTCACAGGATGCCCCGGGCCGACGACGGTGTTCAGCTGCACCATTGAGTCGTAGTGCTCGTAAATGCTTTCTTTCGAAGCGAGCGAAGGCGATGAGAGCAGTGAGAGCAGCGCTTCGTTCCAGTCCTGCGGCAGAGGGATGTCCTCCACGTCGAACGTCCATCGCGCTTCAAGATCGGCGGGACGTCGGGACGGCCAGTGAATCTGCGGGCAGCGGTCCCCGATGAGCGTCGCGGGGAGGGAAGCCGCTCGCTCTCCATGAAAGAGTATGGTATATTCGTCTCCCTCGACGGTTTCGCCGAACTCCGCACAGTCCAACTCCCATTTCTCCGCGATTTTCATCACTTCGGACAGGCGCGGCCGATCCACGATGAGCAGCATGCGTTCCTGCGACTCCGAGAGGGCGATCTCCCACGGTTCCATGTTCTCCGCCCGGAGGGGTACCTTATCGAAGTGCAGTATCATTCCCACGCCGCTCTTCGCCGCCACTTCGCTGGAGGAGGAGATGATGCCCGCCGCGCCCATGTCCTGCATGCTCACGATGAGTTTCTTCTCCTTCATTTCAAGGCACGCCTCGATGAGCAGCTTTTCGGCGAAGGGGTCTCCGATCTGTATCGAGGGTCTGCTCGCCTTGTTGTCCTCCGAAAGTTCAACCGACGCGAAGGCGGCGCCGGCGATGCCGTCGCGCCCCGTCTTCGAGCCCAGAAGGACGACCGCTTGCCCGGGCCGCGCCGTACGAGAGCTGACGATCTCGTCCAGCGGAATCAGCCCGATGCAAAAAGCGTTCAGCAGCGGATTTTCGTTATAGCACGGATCGTAGACCGTTTTTCCCCCAACTGTCGGAACACCGACGGCATTCCCGTATCCTCCGACTCCATGGACAATCCCGGAGGCCAGCGTTCGTGTTCGCGCTCGCTCGGGATCGCCGAAAAAGAGACCGTCCAATGAAGCGACAGGCCTGGCGCCAAGGGCCAGGATATCCCTGATGATTCCTCCGACGCCTGTGGCCGCCCCTTGGTACGGGGCGACTGCGGACGGATGATTGTGGCTCTCCACTTTGAATGCCGCACCCAGTCCTTCGCCGAGATCCACGATGCCGGCGTTCTCGCCGGGACCGAGAACCACTCGCTCCCCCTCGTTCGGAAACAGCTTCAGCAGATGCTTCGTCGACTTGTAGCTGCAATGTTCGGACCACATAACGCCCATAATGCGAAGTTCGCATTCGTTCGGCTCCCGGCCCAGAACGCGCTTGATCTCTTCGTACTCGGTCTCTCGAAGACCGGCTTTGCGAAAATCCATTTCATCGGCCTCCTTTTCGATACGCGTCGAAGAGCGATCTCCAGAAAACACGGCCGTCCGCGCCCCCGAGCAGGGGATCGCTCGCCCGTTCGGGGTGGGGCATGAGTCCGAGGATATTTCCTCCCTCATTGACGATACCCGCGATATTGTTCGCCGAGCCGTTTGGGTTCGACTCATCCTCCGCTTGGCCGTCGGGCGAGCAGTAACGGAAGACGACCCCTCCGCGTTCTTCGAGAGTTTTCAGCTCGCTTTCGGGCAATGTGTACAGTCCGTCGCCGTGAGCTATAGGGAATTGGACACACTGTCCCTTGCTGAAATTGGCCGTAAAGGGATTCGAAACGTTCTCCACGCGCAAGAAGCACGGCCTGCATATAAAGTCGAGCGTCCGGTTCGGAAGGAGCGCTCCGGGAAGCAGCTCCGACTCGGTGAGAATCTGGAAACCGTTGCAGATTCCCAGCAGCAGTCCTCCGCGTTTTCCGTGAGCAGCGACCGCTTTCATGATCGGAGAACGGGCGGCCATCGCGCCGCACCGCAGGTAGTCTCCGAAAGAGAAACCGCCGGGGAGAATGACAAGATCCGTATCTGCGGGAAGCGCCGTTTCTCTGTGCCATACGGCGCGAACTTTCGTCCCGAGAGTCTCCGCGACGGCGTGCATCACGTCCTGATCGCAGTTACTGCCGGGAAAGACAACGACCGCCGTGTTCACCTACTCTCCCTCCACTTCGATACGGAACTGCTCGATGACGCCGTTCACCAGCAGATCGTCGCACATCCTCTCGGCTTCTCTTCGCGCGGCTTCGGCGGATTCGCCTTCCACCCACACCTGAATATATTTTCCTACTTTAACGGAGCGGAGCGTCTCGTGACCCAGAGAAACAAGAGAACGCTCGACCGCCTTGCCCTGGATATCCAGTACGCCTTCCTGAAGCTCGATGAAGATGGAAACACGATGGATCACTTCGCGCCCCCCTCTTCGGCCGGGGAGGAGATGCGTCTCCATATCTCCTGATACGCTCCGAGGACATCCCCCAGATCTTTACGGAAGCGATCCTTGTCGAGTCTGTTCTTGGTGTCCCTGTCCCAGAAGCGGCACGTATCGGGGGAGACTTCGTCCGCGAGAAGCAGGTTGCCTTCGGTGTCGAGCCCGAACTCAAGCTTGAAATCGACGAGGATGATCCCCAACCCGGAGAAGTACTCCGAAAGAACGCCGTTGACCTTCAGCGTGATTTCCTTTATTTTTGATAGCTGTTCTTCCGTACTCCATCCGAAGAGCACCGCATGGTCTTCCGTGATAAGAGGGTCGCCCAGCGCGTCATCTTTAAGATACAGCTCGACCAGCGGACGGGGCAGCGTTTTCCCCTCTTCGACACCGAGGCGCTTGCAGAGCGAGCCGGTGGTAATGTTCCGAACAACGACCTCGATAGGGACGATGGAAACTTTTTTTACGATCTGGTGAATGTTGTCGACTCTTTCGATGAAGTGTGTGGGAATGCCCTTCGCGGTAAGGAGTTCGAAAAGCGCTGAACTGATAAGGTTGTTCAGTTCGCCTTTGCCTTCGATGGAATCTTTTTTCAGTGCGTTGAACGCCGTTAAGGAGTTTTTGTACTCTATAATACAGAGATTCGCATCGTCCGTTTCGTAGATTTTTTTCGCTTTGCCTTCGTAAAGAAACTTCTTTTTTTCCAAGGTGGGACACCTCCAAGGATTATAATACTAACATTATTTATCGCCATGCTAAAAATGTCAACAGCATATCCGCGGTGAATTTGTGCAGGAAGGTGATTTTGTGAATGATCCGAAAGAAGAGCTTCCGAAAACAACGCTGATTCTCGCCGGAGGACGGGGGAAGAGAATGGGCGGTGATAAGCTTGCGCTCGCCGTTGATGCTGAACCGCTTTTGTCGAAGGTGCTCAGGAGAGTGCGCGATTTTTCGGAGGAAATACTTCTTTCGGTCGCCTCTCGGCAACTTCCGTATGTTTCGACGGTGTTGTCGGGTATAATCTCTCTGTATGGTATTCGTGTCGTCGAAGATCGGACCGCTCTTTTCTCGTACACCGATGCGGAAGGAAAGAGCAGCGGCCCTCTCGCAGGGATAGTCGCCGGCCTTGAAGCATCTTCATCGGACTGGATTTTTGTCTGCGCATGCGACATGCCGCGGATATCGGAGTCAGTTGTACGGACGCTCTGGAAACACGGAGACAAGAGCGCATCCGTGATCGTTCCGTTCATCGGCGGGTTCTACGAACCCCTCCATGCATTCTACAGAAAAACCTGTATCACGGCGGCGACGGAAATTCTGGAGAGCGGACGACGGAAGACCACCGCATTCTACGGTTCGGTTCGCGTGTCGTCTGTAGGCGAGGAGTTTTTCTCCCATCTCCCTGGTTTCAGAAGATCTTTTGAGAATATCAACAGTAAGTCCGATCTGGAAAAAATGGCCGGACTCCTGTGAAGGAATCCGGCAGCATAGTACACGAAAGCGCCGCTATTTGTGGAAGGAGACGTTGTATGGAACAGGAACGCATTCGCAACTTCTGTATCATCGCTCATATAGATCACGGGAAATCCACCCTCGCGGACAGGCTTCTCGAAGCGACGCAGACCATTGAATCCCGGGACATGAAGCAGCAAATTCTCGACTCTCTGGATCTTGAAAGGGAGCGGGGAATAACGATCAAGCTGGTCCCCGTGCGCATGAAATACAAAGCCGCGGACGGCCGCGACTACATTCTCAACCTCATCGACACCCCGGGCCACGTGGATTTCGGTTATGAGGTCTCCCGGTCGCTGGCCGCCTGCGAAGGCGCCTTGCTTATCGTCGACGCCACGCAGGGGGTGGAAGCCCAGACGCTCGCCAACGCATACATGGCGGTGGAGCAAGGGCTGGAGATTCTTCCCGTTATCAATAAGATCGACCTTCCTTCGTCGCGGCCCGATTATGTCATAAAGGAGATCGAGGATGTGGTCGGACTCGACTGCGACAATGTCATCCTCGCCAGCGCCAAAGAGGGGAGGGGAATCTCCGAGATACTCGAACGCATCGTCAAGGCGGTTCCCGCTCCCTCGGGCGATCCGCAAGCGCCCCTGCAGGCGATGATCTTCGATTCGAAATACGACAACTACAAAGGTGTCATCTGTTACGTCCGTGTCGTCAACGGAACGCTTCGTCCGGGCAGAAACATACGTTTCATGGCCACGGGCGGCGTTTTCCCGCTGGAGGAGGTCGGCGTGCTCCGCCCCAACTTCGAACCCTGCGATGAACTCACAGCCGGCGAGGTCGGCTACGTGGTCTCGAACATCAAGACCGTCGCGGAGGCACACGTCGGCGATACCATCACCGAGGACGCTCGTCCGGCTTTCTCTCCGCTCCCCGGCTACAGAAAAGTGAAGCCGGTCGTATTCTGCGGTTTCTACCCCGTGGAGAGGGACGACTATCCGCAGCTCCGCGACGCCTTGGAGAAGCTCACGCTCAACGACTCCTCGATCTCCTTCGAACCGGAGACTTCGGTTGCTCTCGGTTTCGGTTTCCGCTGCGGCTTTCTCGGATTGCTCCACATGGACGTTTCGAAGGAACGCCTTCGCCGGGAGTTCGGCGTCGAACTCGTGGCGACGTCGCCGAATGTTATCTACGAACTGACCACGAAGAGCGGCGAAATCATCGAAGCCCATCGTCCCTCCGATTTCCCTGAAATAGGAGAGATCGACGAGGTCCGCGAACCCATGATCAAGCTGACGCTCTTCGTTCCCTCCGACTACGTCGGAAAGGTGATGAAACTCTGCCAGGACAAGAGGGGGACCTATGTCTCCATGGATTACCTTGCTCCGGACCGGGTCCGTCTGATCTACGAAATACCTCTTGCCGAGTTCATCATCGACTTTCACGATAAGCTGAAGTCGCAGACCAGAGGGTACGCATCCCTGGATTACGAACATACGGGGCTGAAGGCTTCCGACCTGGTTCGCGTCGATGTGCTGATCAACAGTGAGGCTGCGGACGCCTTTTCCTTCATCTGCCACAGGGACGCGGCGTATACTCGAGGGCAGGCCGTAGTACGCAAACTCAAGGAGCTGATTCCGAGCCAACTTTTCGAAGTACCTCTGCAGGCGTCCATAGGGAAGAAAGTGATCGTCCGTCAGAACGTCAAACCGCTCCGTAAGGATGTGCTGGCGAAGTGCTACGGGGGCGACATCACGCGGAAACGTAAGCTTCTTGAAAAACAAAAAGAAGGGAAGAAGCGCATGAAGCAAATCGGTCGCGTCTCCATCCCTCAGGAAGCCTTCCTCGCCTTCCTGAAGGTTGATGAGGATGAGGAATAACGCAGGGGACGAGATTGCGCGTCGTCTCGCCGCCGCCGGAAAGGAGATTTCGATCTACGTTCATCTTCCTTTCTGCGCCGGAAAGTGTCCCTACTGTTCATTTGTCAGCATGGTCCCGAAATACGGTGAGATCGAAGAGTACTGTAAGCTTCTGCGGTCGGAAATCCGTTTTTTCGGAGATCGTCTGGCCGGAACAAGACTCTCCGCTAAGACGCTCTATTTCGGGGGGGGAACGCCGACACTGCTCCCTCCGGCTGAATGGAGACGCCTCTTGGACTGCATCCGCGAAAACATCGCCCTCGCCGAACAGATCGAAATCAGCGTGGAGGCAAATCCGGAATCCCTCACCGAAGAGCATGTGCGCCTGTGGAGGGAAGAAACCGTCGCCAGAATCAGCATCGGCGTGCAAAGCCTCTCCGATGGAGAACTCCGCTGGCTGGGACGTCTTCACGACGCCGCGCGAGCCCGAGCAGCGCTCTCCATGTGCGTCGGGTACGGTTTTTCGGTCAGCGCCGATCTTATGTTCGGGCTGGCAGGGCAGTCGATTCGTTCCTTTTCAAGTTCGGTAAAAGAGGCGCTCTCTCTCGGCGTGGAACATCTCTCGTTGTATCAGCTCGCCATCGACGAAAAGAGCCGCTGGTTCGTAACGCCGCCGGAAGGACGGAGCGACGGCTATCCGTTCTACAGGTGGAGCCAGTGGTATCTCCCCCGGAAAGGATTCGTCCAGTATGAAATTTCGAGCTTCGCTCTTCCGGGCAAGGAGTGCAGGCATAATAGCTCCTACTGGAGAAACGATCCTGTGCTCGCTCTCGGCGCGAGCGCATGGGGGTATGCGGAGGGGGTCCGCTACTGCAACGAACGGACGCTCGAAAGCTATGGCAAAACGGTGCGGCGCAGTGGACACGCCGTTGCGGAGATGGAAACCCACGATACCGCGAAACGTGCGCGCGAGGCTGCGATCCTCCTTCTGCGAACTTCCTGCGGGATTCTGTTCGAACCTTTCTCCTCGCGGTACGGTGAGGATGCGTTATCGGCGATCCTGCGGATTCTGGAAGAAAACGCGCCGTCCGATTGTTTCGTGAGGAATGCTTTCTCTCTTGCGCTCTCGCCTAAAGGGATGAGGGTCGCGAACGCTCTGTGGAGTCTGATAGTGTAAACAGCGCCCAGGAAAGGAAGATGCTGCCGATGGAATACGGCATGATTCGGTTCACCCCGGAGGACTCCTACGTCGTCGAGGATATTCTGCTTATGCTCTCCCGCTTTTATCCTGCCCGTCCCGTGAAAGGATACTCCGTAGACGTGGCGGATTCGCTTCGCGGAGGTTTGTCGTTCATTGAAGGCGACGACGAAAGCGAAGCGTACTGCAAAGGACTTCTGCTCTCGCTCGCGAGAGTGTACGTCTCTATGGACGACGCCGGGGGGGCGGTGCTCATAGCCGCCGACTCCATGGAGGAGCGGGCGCGCTGGATCAGTTCGCAGTGGAAATCGCGCTCCGGAAAGACCTTCAACGGAGTGATCCATCATACCTATCCAGGAAACGGGTGGAGTCTGGTAGGAATCGCGGCCCCCGGATGGATGGTGCTTTTCGACGACGAAACAGAGGGAGCGGAACAGGATTGGCTCGAGGCGGATCTTCGCGTAGCGTATCTTCCGGCGGACGACGAGGTGCTTGCATTCCTTTCTCCGGACAGAAGATCGACGGACGTTCTCTCTTTACTCGCCGAATACCTCCTTACCTGTCTCCCGGCAAGAAACGATACCCCGTGAGCGTAGTGCGTCTCCGAAGAAAGCAAGGCGGCGTCCCTCCGGGGAACGCCGCCTTGCTTTGCGAAGCATTACAGAGAGAGGGTCTTTCCGGCAGCCAAAAGAGATTCCGTGATCTCGAACATGTTGGATATCACGCCGGCGCCGATATCCGAAGTGATACCGAAGTGGTTGGTGCACGTGCCGCAGACGAGAATGCGGACGCCTTTTTTTTCGAGCAGCGACAGGTGATCAAGCGATGCGGTGTGCTTCATCGCCAAATGCACCCCCTCGTTCATCAAAGCGATTACCGAGGGAAGCGGAGACATTTGAGAAATCGTACCTAGGAACCCTTTCATCAGCACCTCTCCAAGAAGCGCGTCGTCGCCTCCTATCCCTTTTCTTGTTATCAGTACAGCGCACCGTGCGGGAACGGCCGCCGTCTCGGCAGGACGAAAGTCCGCAGTCGGCGCGGACTGAGGAGCGCGCGGTATATCCGAGGCAGCCGATACCGAAGAATCCGCGGAAGGAGAAGGAGGGACGTCCGTCGACAATGATACTTCGGAACGAACCGAGGCTCGAATTATAATCGACCCCTCCTCGTCGAAGATTCTCACTGAATAGCCGTTCTTTTCAAGGTATCTCTGTACATTCGATGCGGAGACCGCGTTGTCGAGGAAGACCTCTATCTCCGTCTCCCCTTTTTCCACATGCACTTTCGTCATCATGACGGGTTGCGGGCAGCTTCTGCCCCGAGCGTCTATCTTCCCCATTCTGTGCGCCTCCCTGCCCCGTGCATTCGGAATACACGGGAGAAATAGTGACACCGTATTTCCCTCTGGCGAACCAATTATAATGTAGAATAGATTCGAGGACAAATTTTCTCCGAAAAAAAGATGTTCGCCTGCGGTACAGGGCGATGCGGAAAGGTGATTGATCTGTCGTGAAACCAACCAATCAAGCGGCGGAAGCGCTGCGCACGCTTCCGTCAATGGACATCCTTCTCGGATCGCCGGGTATAGAGCATTTTTTCCCGCTGATAGGACGCGAGACAGTTAAGTCGATTCTTACCGAAGTGCTGGATGCTGTACGAAGAGAGCTTCTTGACGGGCGTTCTGAAAAGACATCGGCGGAAACGACGCTTGCACGCGCCCTTCCCGTTCTTGAACGACGAGCCCGGTACAGCCTCGTCCCCGTCGTCAACGCAACGGGGGTGGTCATACACACGAACCTCGGACGTTCCTGTTTGGCTGATGAAGCCGCAGAAGCCGTACTTGCCGCCGCCAAGAGCTACAGCACTCTTGAATACAATCTGGAAGAGGGGAAACGCGGACGCCGAACCGACCATGTGGAGTGGCTCCTCCGGCGAGTGACGGGGGCCGAGGCCGGGCTTGCGGTGAACAACAACGCGGGGGCCGTTCTCCTTTCCCTCGCGGCTCTCTGCCAGGGCAAAGAGGTCGTTGTCTCGCGGGGAGAACTCGTCGAAATCGGCGGTTCTTTCCGTATTCCGGAGATAATGGCTTTTTCCGGAGTTCGCCTTGTAGAAGTCGGAGCGACCAACAGAACGCACCTGAGGGACTATGAGCGAGCCATCACCGAAAATACCGCGGCGCTTCTCAAGGTTCATCCCTCCAATTTTCGGATGGAGGGGTTCGTCTCCTCGGTTCCCCGGGAGGAGTTGGCCGCCCTCGCCTCGAAACGAGGCGTTCACTTTATCGAGGATCTCGGGAGCGGCACACTGATAGATCTTTCCGGCTGCGGACTCGGAGGGGAACCGACCGTCAGAGATTGTCTTTCGCAAGGAGTCCACCTCGTTACGTTTTCCGGCGACAAGATGCTCGGCGGCCCCCAGATCGGAGGTGTGGTAGGGAGGAGACGCCTTGTGGACGCCCTGAGAACCTATCCGTTGCATCGCGCTCTTAGGGTGGACAAGATGACGCTCGCCGCCTTCGAAGCGACGCTGAGGCTGTATTTGAGAGGGAAAGAGGAGAAGATACCGACGATCGCGATGCTCTCCGTCGGAAAGGATACGTTGAAGGCCAGGGCGGAAGCGCTTTTGCACAGTCTTCGAACCGCGTTCCCCGACGGACGGTTTTCCCTGACGGAAGTCGACGATGCCGTAGGCGGAGGGGCTTTCCCTGCGGAGACGTTGTCGGGATGGGGGGTAGCGGTCTCCCTTGAGCAATGGGGAAGCGCGGGAAGAGTGCAACGCCTTCTCAGGCGGTCGGAGCCACCTGTCGTAGCGGGAGCGAGAGAGAACGAGACGATACTCCATGTGCGAACGCTCCTCTCAGGGGATGATGAGCGTATTCTCGCTGCATTCCGGTCAGCGGAAAGACTGACGGTTTCCGGCGAGGGCGGAGCGGGGCGCGAGAAAATGGAGAGGGGCTGAACCAAATGGAAGGAAGAGAGATCTCTCTGGTTCTAGGAACCGCAGGGCATATAGATCACGGAAAGACCACGCTTGTCAAGGCTGTGACAGGTGTTGACTGCGATCGACTGATAGAGGAGAAAAAACGCGGTATCACGATAGAACTCGGCTTCGCTCCTCTTAAGCTCGATGACGGCCGCATAGTAAGTATCGTCGACGTGCCCGGACACGAACGCTTTATTCGTCAGATGGTTGCCGGGGCATCGGGAATCGACGGCGTGCTCCTTGTGGTCGCCGCCGACGAAGGAGTCATGCCTCAAACCAGAGAACATCTGGAGATACTCGGCCTCCTCGGCGTGAAGGACGGTTTTGTCGCGCTCACAAAAACGGATGCTGTGGATGAGGAGTTTCTCGAGCTTGCTCTGGAGGATGTACGAGACTTTCTCACGGGTACGTTTCTTGAGGGGAAAGCCATCGTCCCTGTATCTGCAGTAACGGGAATGAATATCGACCTTCTGCGGGAGGAGCTGGGACATCTTGTCGATAGAATTCGCCCTCGTCCGCGAAAAGGACCTTTTTTTCTCCCTATCGACAGGACATTTCCTATGTCGGGCTTCGGTACGGTGATTACGGGTACGGCGTACAGGGGCGAACTGAACGTCGGCAGCGAAGGCGTCGTCCTCCCTTCCGGCAGAGAAGGGAGGATCCGCAGCGTACAGGTTCACGGAACGGACGCCAGGACCGCGTGGGCCGGACAGAGGGTGGCGGTCAGCCTGGCAGGCGTCTCGATAGATCAGATTTCGCGCGGGGATGTCCTCTGCGCCAAAGACATCTACGCTCCGACACGCTGTTTCGAATGCGAACTGCATCTTCTTAGGAGTGTTCCGACGCTCAAACACTGGCAGCGCGTTCGTCTTCACATCGGAACATCGGATGTGACGGCCAGGGTTTCTCTTCTCGAATCATCCACTATGCAGGGCGGAGAAACCGTCCCTGCACAAATAGTCGCCGAGGAAGACGTCGTTTGTCTGCTCGACCAAAGATTCGTTCTCCGTAGATACAGCCCACTGGAGACGATCGGCGGAGGACGAGTTCTCTCGCCGTTTGCCTCGAAACCCAGAGGAAGGAACGCGAGAGCGTTGTGCATTGAACGTATCCGGGCGCTTATGAAATCCGACTCGCCCGCCGAACGGCTTGCTATCCTCATTGACTCGGCGGGGATGCTCGACCTTTCGGACGCTGTCCGCTTCCTTCAAGAGACACCTTCGGAAGTGGCCCGAATCGGAGAGAGGCTTCTGCCCACGCAGGCCATTTCCGGTGCGTCTGCGCAGAATACGCTTCAGGGCGCCGCTATTTTTCTTCAGGGGGAAAGAAAGCTCTTCCTTTCACGGAAAAGCGTCGAACGCCTCTCGTTTGAGATCACCGCTTTTCTTCAGACGTTTCATGAAACGCATCCTTCGCAGAAAGGAGCGCTCTCCGACGAAGTCGCACTCAATTCGCTCAAGGTGTTCGATTCCAGGACAGCGCGCGCCTTCATCGATTATCTTGTCGCAGGCGGCGCTCTGGTCCTTGAAGAGGGCTTTCTCCGGTTGAGCATATTCACGCCCCGCGACGACGAGCGTTTTTCCAGAGATTCGGATGCGCTGCTGTCGCTTTGCAGAGATCGAGGCTTTCAGCCCCCTCTTATCGAAGAGGCGGCCCGATCGCTCGGCATGGACGAAAAGAGATTTTCATCGCTTCTGAAAGGGATGCGTGAAACCGGTAAAATAGCCATAGTATCGGGATTTCTCCTTTCTTTCGAAATCGAGGAGAGACTGCTTGATCTTCTCATTCAAGAAAAAGAAGGAATCACACTCGCCCGAGTGCGCGATCTCACGAACAGCTCCAGGAAATTCATACTCCCCCTACTGGAATACATAGATGCAAAAGGCTACACACGGCGAGCAGGCGAGGTCCGGGTTCTGCTTCCCTCGAAACTCCCTCGGAGGAAAGAGGCTCCCTGAAAGCCGAGCGCTTCGCGCAAAAAAGAAGCGTCGTTCGTATCGCTGGGGCATGGGAGAACGGAAGAGGGCATACGGTCCCATCACAATCAGGCCTCGTGATATTTGATATTTTTCAGTATTTGTGATAACATTCTTATAATGATGAGTTGCTGGGAGTGACCCTTATGGCAGGAACAATACGATCGATCCGAGAACAGGTGGCATTGTACAAGGGACTGACGGTACGCTACCGGACAGCCAAGGGACGCCGCAAAGTCGAGGAGCGTCAAGGAGTCATCCTTGAAACCTATCCCAATCTCTTTACACTTTACGTCGAATCGCAGGACAGCAAGGTCTCCTTCAGCTATGCGGAGCTTTTGACTCGCGAGGTAGAGTTGGAGCTTTTATCCGGAAACAGAAATTAAGCCTCTGTTGCGTATGTTCGAAAGTATGCCCCTCCACGATCTCCGTGGCGGGGCATACTTTTTGTAATTTTAATTTAGGAAGGAGATGCTTCTCTTGATCCATTGCCTTCAGTCCGCGGCAAAACTCAATCTCACACTTCGAGTCACAGGAAGGCGCGGCGACGGGTACCACGAACTTCGTTCACTTTTTTATGAGCTTCCTTCGATTGAATCATTGACAATTGAACCTGATTATGGTCATAATGTAAAGGACACAATCTTCGTGACCGGCGAGACGATCCGCGGAAGAAATATTCTTGAAGACGTTCTTGCAACGGCGCGCAAAAAGATGGACGTCTTTCCGCTGCGTATCCGCCTTCACAAAGTCGTCCCGCCCGGCAGCGGCCTCGGAGCGGGAAGCGGAAACGCCGCCGCCTTGATTTCGTGGCTGAATACGGCACGGGATGAAAACGAAAAACTGGGAGGCGAAGAGGCGGGATCGGATGTTCCTTTTTTCTTGAAAGCAGGGAAATGGGCTTTCGTCGGAGGGCGTGGAGAGAGAGTCGAGCCGCTCGTTGAGCCGATGCCGCGTTTTTTTTCGGTCGTTGTCGTTCCATCATGGGGAATGTCCACGGCACGGGCTTTTTCGCTTCTCTCGGCGAAATACGGCTCCTCGTTCCCGATGGACGAGGAAGATGCTGAAAAAGAGCGACTCTTGGTCCTTGAAAAACTCAAAGACAATCTGACGTACGGCCTTCTTCCGAACGATTTCTGTACGGTGCTCTTGAAGGAACATCCGGAGTATGAAGATCTCTTCGGAGTTTTCCTTGAAAACGGTTCGCGAGGATGGGGTATAACCGGAAGCGGAAGCGCGGCTTTCGGCCTTTTTTCCGAAAAAGATGCTTTTTCCAGAATGATTCGGAGCTGCAACCACATGCATTGGATACGCAAAATTTTATATCTGGAGTGATGATGAATGAAAGGACAACGAACCGAGCGATTGATCCGGACTTCGGCGAGATTTCTCACATGCCCTTCGAGACAGCTCTCGCTGACATCTCTTGCCGAGGATTTTCTGGTTTCGAAGACCGTCATCAGCGATGACGTCGCTATAATCGACGAGGCCTTTTCCAGAGAGGGACTGGGCGGGATCATCGTCGACAGGGGAAGAACAGGAGGAGCATCCTTTGTGCCGCGTATAGCTCCGGAGATCAAGGATAGCCTTCTGAACGACATCATCGATCTGCTCAACAGCGAGGACCGTTTTTTACCGGGAGGACTGGTCTATTACAGCGACATCCTCTTCAATCCGCACTACGCGCTCCGTCTAGGCTACGCGATGGCCTCGCTCTTCAGCGAATCGCGCCCCGACATCGTCATGACCTCCGAGGTGAAGGGAATCCCTCTCGCCATCTTCACTGCGCATGCGATGGGGATACCTCTCGCCGTCTGCCGCTTCCGCAACAGGGCGAGCGACGGTTCGGCGGTGACCGTGCACTATCCGACAAAAAACGGAGAAGTCAAGGCTATGTACATGGGAACGAAACAGCTGACACGAGGAAAGAGAGTGCTCATCGTCGACGACTTTATGCGCGGCGGCAGCACGGCGGCCGGAATGCTCCTCGTCGCGAAGGAGTTCGGCGCGGAAGTCGCCGGCACGGGGATCTTCATCGTCTCTTCGGACCCTGAAGAGAAGGCCGTTTCCTCGTACAAGGCTTTGCTCAGACTCGACGGGGTCGAAAAGAGACAGCCGAAAGTTTCTTTGTGGGAGGAAGAAGGGATTTGACGATATCTTTCCGCTGATATACAATCCCGTTGACGGAAGGAGGTGACCACATCTTCCATGCGTGTCTCCGTAGAGAAGGACGAATGTATTGGATGTGGCGTGTGCGCGCAAGTATGTCCCGAGGTGTTTTCCATGGATGACGATGCGGGCGTTTCCAAAGTGATACGTCCGGAGGGCGGCGAATGTGCCAAAGAAGCGGCCGATAGTTGTCCTGTGGGGTGTATTACCGTAGAGGATTGACAAGGCCCACTTTTTCGAAAAAGAAGCGCGAGCTTGCTTTTTCATGCTCCTCGGGCGTATAATGAGCAACGCTTCATGAAGGGCCTATAGCTCAAGTGGTTAGAGCCACCGGCTCATAACCGGAAGGTTCCTGGTTCGAGTCCAGGTAGGCCCACCATGTACATTGCCGTTTCCTTCCGGGGAAACGGTTTTTTTATTTCTTTCGGAAGGGGTTTTTTCATGTTCGTCGCAGAACTCGAACGAAGGCTCGACGAGGCGGTTCCGTACGCCTGGGCCGAGAGCTGGGATAACGTCGGACTGCTTCTGGGCAACCGCTCGGATCATGTTCAGGGTATAGCCATAAGTCTCGATCCTTCGCTCGAAGCTATGAAAATGGCGATTGCACAGTCCTGTTCCGTGCTGATCGCACATCACCCCATCTTTTTTCACCCGTTGAAGCGCATCGAATGCTCGGAGGGAAACGGCGCGCAGATCGCATTCGCGATACGGCACGGCCTTTCGGTCTTCGCTTTGCACACCAACTGGGATGTCTCTCCGGACGGAGTGAACGCCACTATCGCACGCGCCCTCTCGCTGCGTGATGCGCACCCCCTTATTGCCTCGCCTTCAGGCGGATGGGGAAGCGGCGCATTCGGAACGCTTCCGCGCCCTCTCCCCTTCATGGAGTACGGCGCAGTAATCCGAGACGCGCTTCATCTTTCAAGGATCGAGCTGCACGGCGAACCGGAAGCTCCCCTGACCCTGCTGGCGCTGTGCGGGGGATCGGGGGGCGGCTACTGGCGCGATGCGCTTGCATGCGGCGCCGGCGCTTTTTTCACGGCCGATATGAAATACCACGAGAGACTTGACGCGCTCGGCGCAGGCCTTTCGCTTTTCCTTGCCGACCACGGCGAAATGGAACGCTTTTCTCTCTCCGCCCTTGCGGAGACTGTTTCCCGGGCGACAGAAGAAAAAACGGTTGTTTTGGATGCTCCGCCGCCGGCATTTCGTGTGATATAGTCTTTTCATTGCTTTTCGCCGCTTACAGACACGCGGCGGAAAAAAACCTTGTACGCAGAGGATTCTTCCATTCGAGGTGGTTTGATTATGGTGCAGCGTGTTTTCAGTGGGATGAGACCAACGGGAAAGCTCCATCTCGGGCATCTTGCGGGAGCGTTGACGAATTGGGTAAAACTTCAGGAAGGGTACCAGTGTTTTTACTCCATTGTTGACTGGCATGCCCTCATGTCGGACTATGCGGACAGCTCGATGATAGCGGAAAACTGCAGAGAAGTTCTGCTGGACTGGCTTGCTTCGGGACTTGATCCCGAAAAATGCGTCATCTTCGTCCAGTCGCATGTTCCCCAGCACGCGGAACTGCATCTCGCCCTCTCCATGATCTCCCCTCTCGGATGGCTGCAGCGATGCCCTACATACAAAGAACAGATCCTCAATATCCAGAACAAGGATCTGAGTACTTACGCTTTCTTGGGGTATCCCGTCCTTATGGCGGCGGACATACTTCTCTACAAGGCGGAAATCGTGCCTGTCGGAGAAGACCAGAGCGCGCACCTTGAAATTACTCGGGAGATGGCGCGCAGATTCAACTCTTTCTTCGGCAATATCCTGCCGGAACCGCAGATCATGCTGACTCCCACACCGAAGGTTCCGGGGACCGACGGACGCAAGATGAGCAAGTCCTACGGCAACTCGATCAACATTGCCGATACGCCTTCGGAGATGTGGAACAAGATTCGCCCGATGATCACCGACCCGGCAAGAGAGCGTCGGACGGATCCCGGCGATCCGGAAAAGTGCCCCGTGTGGGACATCCATAAGGTTTTCAACAACAACGAGGAGGAAAAAGTCGAGATTTTCTCCGGCTGCAGAACAGCCGGAATAGGCTGCGTCGACTGTAAGAAGAAGCTCCAGGCGCATATCGAACGCGTGATGGGGCCGATCCAGGAAAAACGTTCTTTTTACGAGAAATCCCCTGACCTGCTTACGGATATCCTTCGACACGGAGCCCGGAAAGCCGAGGAAACCGCGAGCCTGACAATGGAGGAAGTAATCCGCGCTCTAGGATTCTTCGGGAGAGGGTAGATGTGGAGGAGCACCGCGGAGAACTCGCCGAATTCCGAGCCGAGATAGACGGTTTCTCCGGACCGTTCGATCTGCTCTGTTGGCTCGTAGAAAGCCGGGAGCTGGAAGCCGCCAGTATTTCCGTCGGGCAGGTCGTCAGGATTTACGGGGCATATCTGGCAAACACGAACAAGGTTTCCGTCTCGGTAGTTTCAGATTTTTTGCTGATGGCGGCGTCGCTTGTCCTGAACAAGATCAGGGCGCTTTTTCCGGGGCGTGAAACGCTCGACAGCGGCGATGACACGGATTCCGAAAGCGGAGAGGATGTTCTTGAAAGGCTTTCGAGATACCGTCCCTACAGATTCGCAGCGCGCGCTCTTACCGCTTTGAAAGAGAAGAGGGACGGTTTTTTTTTCCGAAGGGTATCCGATGAAGAAGAAAGGGAACCTTCACTGGATCTTGGCGATTTGTATGCATTGTGCCGTCTTTGGTGGAACTTAAGGGAATCGAAACGGCGGAGCGCGGCGAGTTCTTCGGCGACGTATCTTCTCTACGAGGAGGACGAATGGAGCGGCGTTCCATCTTCGCTCCCTGAAGAGGAACAAATTGAGCGAAAGATCTCCGAGATACTCTCAGAACTGACTGCCGGGAGAACGCTTCGCCTTTCGATCCTCCTCCGTTCCAACCGTGCGATGTCGAATTTTGTCGTCACGCTTCTCGCCATCCTTGAAATGAGCAGGATGGGCCGAATCAGGATAACGCAGGAGGCACTGTTCGATGATGTCGTCATTATCCCGCTCTGAAACGCTTTCGGATATTGCGAGGAGCATCGAGGCCGTCCTTTTCGTCGCATCCGTCCCCGTTTCGGTGGACGAGCTTGCCGAACTGTTATCCGTCGCCCCTTCCGTCGTCAGAGCGGAGCTACAGGACCTTCGCCTTTTTCTGCTCAAGCATGGACACGGCATAGCAGTCATCGAGTCGTCTGGAGGATGGCGAATGGCGTCGGCGGAGGAGGTTGCGGACATCGTCGGCCGTTTTCGCGACACTGCGGCGACGCAGAAAATTCGTCTCAGCAAAGCCGCAGTGGAGACGTTGGCTGTCATCGCCTATAATCAGCCTGTAACACGCGCTGAAGTCGAAGAGATTCGGGGTGTACGATGCGAAAGGGTCATCGAAACGCTTCTCTCTCACGCTATGATCCGTATAGCGGGACGGAGAAAAAGCACGGGTTCTCCGCTGCTTTACCGTACGACGGAGCGTTTTCTCGAGACGTTCGGTGTCCTCTCCATTTCGGAGCTGCCCACACTGGAAGAACTTGACGAACTGGCGCCGCCCGACGAACCGAAACTTGTTCCCGCAGAGGAGGAAACTTTCGATCCCGAGTGATTTGCTTCTATTTTATTAACCGAGGGAGAATCGAGCTGTGGAAAGCGCAACGCGACTGAACAGATTTCTTGCGATGTGCGGCTTAGGCGCACGCCGAAAAGTAGAAGAAATAATTGCTGCCGGCCGTGTACGCATCAACGGCAAGGTCGTGCTTCTTCCCGGATACCGCGTCGAGCCGGAAATGGATGTGCGCGTCGACGGCGAGATCGTCCGTCCGCAGGAAAACCGCTACCTTGTAATGAACAAGCCCGCCGGGGTTGTCTGCGCTGTGGCGGATGCGCACGACCCGACCGTGCTGGGGCTGCTCCCGCAGGAGTACCGGCAGATACGGCTTTTCCCGGTAGGACGCCTCGACAAAGAGAGTCAGGGACTGCTGCTCCTTACCAATGACGGCGAGTTCGCTCAGGAGATGCTACACCCGTCGAAGCGTATCCTCCGGGGGTATGAAGCTCTCCTTGACCACGCCATTAGTCGAAAAGAAGTGAAGACTTGGATGGCGGGCATGATGCTCGACGGTCGCCTGATCAAGCCCGTCAATGTCCTGCTGCTCGACAAGGAGCCGCACGGTCGATGGGTCTCCGTTGTCCTCGCGGAGGGAATAAAACGAGAAGTGCGTCGCATGGCCGCAGAAATCGGGTGCGAAGTGGTCGTGCTAGTTCGCAAAAGAATTGGTAAAATGGAGCTGAAAAATCTACAGCAGGGGCAATTTCTCGAGATGTCCCGAGGATCGCTGTGGAATGCAATCCGATCCGGAGGGGTTGTCTGATGGTATGGAGGAGGGCGGAAGATGGAAGGAATCGACGAACGATCCCGAGAACTGATCAAAACACGCATTCTCGGTAAGATAAAGGAAATTCGCTCGTTCCCGCAATTCGTAGTGGAAACTTTGCGAAAGCTGAACGACCCCGACAGCAGCGCGCAGGATGTTGCCGCAAGCCTCTCGAGGGACGAGGGGCTGGTGATACGAACGCTCAAGCTAGCCAATTCCGCAGCGTACGGCATATCGCGCGATATTTCCAGCGTTGCCGAGGCGATCGCGCTCCTCGGGTACAAGAACATCAGCAGTATCGTCCTTGCAGCTTCTGTCTACTCCGTCATGGACAAACCTCTCGCAGGGTACGCCCTGGACAGGGGCATGTTGTGGCGGCACTCTTTGACCGTCGCCTACTCGGCCAGGTATATTTCGCAGCTCACGAAAAAAGGTTTGCCGGAAGAAGCGTATGTCGGCGGTCTCCTCCACGATATCGGCAAGGTGGTGCTCAACGATTACGTACGGTTCGGATACGGGATAATCGTGAAGATGGTGGAGGAGCAGCAGATACCCTTCCTGGAAGCTGAAATACAAGTGCTCGGATTCGACCACGCAATGGTCGGCACCATGCTTGTGGAGAAATGGGGACTTCCCGAGCCGTATAAATACGCCGTCGCTCATCATCATTCCCCGAACAGCCTGACCGAACCCAAACATCAGAATCTCGTCGATGTAGTGCATCTGGCGAACTCTCTCTGTCTGATGCTCGGCGTCGGTATCGGCGCCGACGGCCTTCAGAATTATCTTTACCCGGAGTCGTTGGAGCGTCTTGGGATTACCGATTATGAATCTCTTATGTCGGAACTCGTGGACTTCGTTGCCCAGGCCGAAACTGAACTCTCGGAGATGGAGGAAGCTTTCCAATGAGCGTTTCCTCTTTCGTCGTGGCTATCGACGGCCCGGCGGGAGCCGGAAAGAGCACCCTTGCAAAAAAAGTTGCCGATCGGCTCGGGATGCGCTATCTCGATACGGGCGCTTTGTATCGGGTCATGGCGTACTCCCTCCACGCCGACGGGATACTCCCTGAAGAAGGGACGGAAATAGAGAAAGCTCTCACAAACCTCTCCGTCCAAATCGTCGAAAACGGTCTTTTGCTCAACGGGAAAGATGTGGGAAAAGAAATCCGCTCCCCTCTGGTCGATTCCATCGTCTCCTCGTACGCCGCGCTCCCCGCGGTCCGGAAACACCTTCTCTCCCTCCAGCGCGAGCAGGGCCAAAAGGGGGCTCTTGTAGCGGACGGCAGGGACATGGGGACCGTTGTCTTTCCCGACGCCGCCGTGAAGATTTTTCTCACGGCATCCGACGAAATTCGTGCGAACCGCAGACTTCTTGAGCTGCGGGAACGCGGAGAGGCTGTTTCGTATGAAGAGGTTCTCCTGACAATTCGTGAACGCGACAAAACCGACAGCGAGCGTTCGGCCGCTCCGCTCCGGAAAGCGGACGGGGCGATCGAGGTGAACACCGACGGGCTTACCATCGAAGATGCAGCGGAGCTGCTCGCAGCGATCATCTCCGAACGGAAAAGGAGCGTGGCCGGAAGATGACGTATTTCAAGCGCGTGTTCTACTTTTTTGTTAAATGGTTTTTCTTCATCGCATTGAAGGTCTATAATCGCCTTTCCATCAGATGGACGACCCCGCTGCCTGACCGGAACGTTATCGTCGTTGCAAATCACACGAGCAACCTGGATCCGGTGATCTTGGGAGCGGTTTTCCCTCGGCGTCTTCGATATCTCGCGAAAGAGGAGCTTTTCAAACCGCTTCTCTTCGGCAGTATGGTCCGTGCACTTGGTTCCATTCCTGTAAGGAAGAGCGATAGCCAGAGTGCCGGAACAGCTCTCCGCACTTTTCTGAAGCTCCTTGAGAGCGGGGAAAATGTACTGCTTTTTCCTGAAGGGAGCCGTTCGCTCGATGGAAAACTCAAACCTCTTGAAGGCGGAGTGGCGCTCATCGCGCTTAAATCCGGCGCGCCTATCATCCCAGCATTCATATCGGGCGCCTTCGACGCGATGCCTCCGGGAAGCCGTTGGGTTAAGCCCCTTCATCTCTCCATCGTCTTCGGCGAGACTATCGACTCTTCAAAGTATATTCCGTTCGGCAAGGATGGGAGAGAAATGCTGCTCAAAGATCTCAACGACGTTTTCGTCTCTTTGAACGGCGCTGAGCTTCCCGAAAATCACCGGGATCATTCATGAGAAAAGCGATTCTTGCTGCCATCGAACTGCCGAAGCAGGAGTTCGCTCCGGCGATTCTTCTCGAAGAGCTGACGCTTCTTCTGGAGAACCTTGACATTCAGACGGCCGGAACCGTAGTGCAGCGCAGAGAACGCCCGGACCCCGCGCTGCTTTTCGGGAAGGGGAAGGTGGATGAGGTCGCTCTTTTTTGCAGAGCAGCCGGAGCTGATCTACTGGTATGTAACGAAAGCCTTACCCCGGGGCAGAAGAGCAATCTGCAAAAGACGGCGGGAGTGGAAGTCTGGGACCGCCCTTTCGTTATCATGAAAATCTTCGAGAAACGAGCACGAACCTCGGAAGCCAAGCTTCAGGTGGAAATGGCATTGTGCAAGTACGAGATACCGCACCTCAAGGGGTTGGGAGCGCAGATGTCGCGTCTCGGAGGAGGCATAGGAACTCGCGGCCCGGGCGAGACGGAATTCGAACGGCACAGAAGAAAGCTCGAACGCAGAGTACGGGATATAGGCAGAAAACTGGAGACCATGAAACACAAGAGGACGCTTCAGCGAGACCGTCGCCGGAAAATGGAAATTCCCGTCGTTTCTCTTGTCGGCTACACAAACAGCGGAAAATCCTCGATTCTGAGAGCGCTGAGCGGCGACACTTCTCTTGTTGCGGAAAACCGGCTTTTCTCCACGCTGGACACATTCATGCGCAGAGTCGATCTCCCCTCGGGAAGAAGTATCCTCCTCTCCGACACGGTTGGTTTTATCAGAGAACTTCCTCCGGGGCTGGTGGCGGCATTCCGAACAACACTCGAGGAGATAGTGGCCTCGAATCTGCTCGCGGTGGTTCTGGATATCTCTTCGCCGGATGTCCAAGACGTACGGAACATAGTAGAACAAACCTTGCACGAAATAGGCGCAGGTGAGATACCTCGTCTTTTCGTCCTGAATAAGATAGATCTGATCTCACCGGATGTTTTGAGTGCGGTTGTTGACCGTCTGGGCATAGAAAGCTCGCAGCTGATCGCAGCAAGCGCGCTGGAAAAACGGGGGTTCCCCGACCTGCTCGCATCTTTCGATCTTTTCCTTGAAAAAATGGAGGCTTCACAAAGATGATACGCAGTATGACCGGATTTACGCGCGAAACACGCGCTTTTGAATGGGGAACGCTCACCGTGGAACTTTCCTCGGTCAATCATAGATATCAGGAGATCTCCCCTCGTCTGCCCCGCGAAATGGCTTCTCTGGAGCCATTCATTACGGGAAGACTGAGGCAAGGTCTCGGGAGAGGAAAAATCCGCTGTTCCGTAGAGCTGCATTGGGCGCCGCAATATCGGACGGCAACCCTTGACACAACTGTGCTTTCAAATTATCATGCACAGCTTGCGGCTTTGGCGAAAAATCTGGGAACGGAGGACTTTCCTTCTTTGGCATCTCTCCTGTCGCTTCCCGGCGTTTTCGAATCTCCTTCCGCCCTTGCAGGTATCGAAGAAGAATTGAATTCAGGTCTTGAAACTCTCCTGGAACAATCCATAGAGCATCTTCAGGGCATGCGCGCCGTTGAAGGAACCAATCTGCTTCACGCTATGGAAGACTATCTGGCTTCGTTCGAAACTCTTGTGGATTCCTTGGAAGCGGCATGGACGGAAAAACGCGATCAAGCCGCCGACGACATGCGGTCGCGAATTACGAACCTTCTCGAGGGGATGACGATGGAGATCGATCAGAACCGGATAGCCCAGGAGATTGTCATTCTCTCCGACAAGTGGGATATTTCTGAGGAGTTTGTTCGTTCACGCAGCCATCTTCGCCAGTTCAAGGCCGTCCTGGGCGGAAAGACATCGGAAGGACGAAAACTCGATTTTCTGATTCAGGAAATGAACAGGGAAGTAAACACGATGGGCTCGAAAGTCGCCGATGCGGAACTCCGGTGGATGGTCGTCGAAGCGAAGTCGATCCTTGAGAAAATACGGGAACAAGTTCAAAACGTGGAGTGATGCGGTCATGGCAGGAAGACTTGTTCACATTGGATTTGGGAATATGCTTGTCTCCGAACGCATCGTCGCAATTGTACACCCCTCCTCCGCGCCGATAAAACGTCTTAAGGAGGAGGCAAGGGAGGATGGGCGGCTTATCGATGCGACCCAGGGGAGAAAAACACGGGCTGTTCTGATTACCGACAGCAACCATGTCGTGCTTTCGGCGATTCAGCCCGAGACAATAGTCAACCGATACGAGGAAGAGGGCGACGATGAAAAAACAAACGAAGGGTAGTCTTTTCGTCCTCTCCGGCCCCAGCGGGGCGGGTAAGGGTACGCTCAGAAAAAGAATGTTCCGGAGAATTTCAGGCATAAAATTCTCGATCTCGTGTACTACTCGTGAACCACGTGACGGAGAACGCGAAGGTATCGATTACAGATTTATTTCAGCGGAGGATTTCCTCTCACGGCTCGAAAAAGACGACTTCCTTGAACACGCGGATGTCCACGGTCATTTCTACGGCACGTTACGCGACGATGTACTCGAGGTACTGGACTCCGGAGACGACATCCTTCTGGAAATCGACGTCCAGGGTGCGTTGCAGGTGCGGGACAAGATGCCGGAGAGCGTTCTTCTGTTCGTCGCCCCTCCGTCCTTTGAAGAACTTGAACAACGTCTTCGCGACAGAGGAACGGAGTCAGAGGAGCGCCTTCAAATTCGCCTTCGAAACGCTCGTTGGGAGATGGAGAAGGCATCGCTTTACGATTATGTTATTATTAACGATGATCTTGAAAGAGCGGCGAACGAACTTGAAAGGATCATCATCGAGCATCGAAAGAACAGGGAGGCGCTGAGAAATGAAGTTTTATGATTTGGATTCTCTCGGAGAAAAACAGGGGATTGACAACAAATATATCCTTACAGCCGCCGTTGCGGCGAGAGCCCGCGCTCTCAGCGAACAAAAAGGACGAACTCTCGAAGAGGACAACGAAAAATTCATCTCGACCGCGCTGCAGGAGTTCGATCTTGGCGTTCGCTTCGCAGCGGGAGAGTCCGCCGGCGAAGTGACTCCCGCCGTGGTATCCAGCGATGGCCGAGTGGAAGAATAGGAAACGGATAGTACTTGGCATAACGGGCGGTATTGCCGCCTACAAGGGGCCGGAAATTGTCCGTGCACTTGTAAAAGCGGGATGCGACGTCGAGGTAGTCCTTACCGAGGACGCTGAACGTTTTGTCAGTCCTATGGTTCTTTCTACGCTTGCAGGGAAGCGAACCTGGCGTCAACAGGATTTCTTGTCCGAAGAATATGGATGGAAAATTCCCCACATAACGCTTGCAGATTGGGCGGATGTTGTCGTTGTTGCTCCCTGCACCGCAGAAACTCTTGCAAACATTGCTCAAGGACGCGGGAAAGAGCTTCTCGGTTCTCTCCTCCTGGCTACGCGGGCGCCGGTACTGCTCTGCCCCGCAATGAACGTGAACATGCTCGCCGATAGTTCTACTGCCGATAACCTACGGATTCTCAAGGAAAGAGGGTACACGATACTCGATCCAGACTCGGGAGACTTGGCATGCGGTTATGAAGGGAAGGGGCGCCTCCCTTCTCCTGAAGTCATTCTTGAGGAGATGTGGCGTGCGGTCTGCCCCTTCAAAACGCTTGAAGGAAAGCATATCCTTGTTACTGCCGGTCCGACATGGGAGTTTCTCGATCCTGTTCGGTTTTTAAGCAATCCAAGCACAGGGAAGATGGGCGTTGCGGTGGCGCGCGCCGCATGGTACAGAGGAGCGTCCGTCACTTTGATTCTCGGTCCTGTACCGCTTTCCCGTCTTGCCGGTTTCGACGTGGTTCGGGTTGTTTCAGCCGAAGAAATGAAGGAGGCGGCGTTCGCGCACTCCGGGAAAATGGACTTCATAGTGAAAGCCGCCGCCGTCGGCGACTATCGCCCTGCGGAGTATTCAGGAGAGAAGATGAAACGAAGCGGTTCGGCAACTCTTCAGATTGAGCTTGCGCAGAATGTCGACATCGCGGCAGCTCTCGGTGAACGGAAACATGACGGTCAGGTGCTTATCGGTTTCGCAGCGGAGAGTCATGATCTCCTTAAGAATGCTACCGAGAAAATACGCAAAAAAAACCTTGATTACATCGTCGCGAACGATATAACGGCTCCCGAGTCCGGCTTCGGGACCGATACGAATACTGTTCGAATTTTAGGCGCCGACGGTTCCGCATCGGAGTTTTCAGGATCAAAAGAAGACGTTGCAGAGGAAATCTGGAATATCGTTCTCTCTCATAAGCGTTCCTCCCGATAATGGAGAACCTCCATGTTCTATTGTGACGTTCTCGTCCCCGGACCATGGTGGCACGGTCTGACGTACTCCGTAGAGTCGCCTGCGGCGATAGGGGCGAGAGTCGTCGTACCATTGGGGCGTGGAGAACGTATCGGGTTCGTCCGACGGATGGACGAGCATCCCCCTGAAAAAGAGACGTCCTTCACTCTTCGAGCCGTAAAGTCGGTGATCGATGAGATTTCCCTTTTCCCTCCGGCCTTATGGGATCTTTTCGAGTGGGGGGGAGGAGTCTTCCTTTGCGGCGCCGGGGAACTTCTCCGTTTGGGAACTCCGTCCTCTCTGCTTTCTTCCGCGGACCCTGTCCTCTTGCCCCAGCCCCTCGACGCAAGGGAAGTCCCGCGAAAAGAAGAGCGTTTTTTCTATTCGTGCGACTTAAAAGAGCGATGGAGAATCTATTTAGAACTTTTAGAACACGATGGACCTTTTCTTGTGCTCTTTCCTGAACAGAGTCTGGCCGGAGCATTCTGGAAATATCTTCCGGAAAATCTGAAAGAGACGTCGATCCTCTGGCCTCCGCAGGGAGGGAAAAAGCTTCTTTCGGCGTGGATTGCGGCCCGCCGGAACACTCCGCAAGGAATTATAGGAGGCCCCGGCGCTGTTTTCGCCCCTTTGCAGCGCATCGAGACGATCATCGTCGATGAAGAGAGCAGCGGAGCCTATCGATCGTACAAGAAACCGCTGATCAATGCACGAACGCTCGCGGGAAAAAGAGCCAGGCTTGAAAACGCTATGTTGATGCTCTCCGGCCGGGTACCTTCGTCGCGTATTTATCTCCGCGGAAAACCAAAGTCGTCAGAACGTCCCCCGCGCGAGAAGTTACGGTTCGTCGACCTGCGAGATGCGTTCTCGGCGACTTCTCAAGGTGTCGCCGACGGTCTGCCGCTGACAAATACCCTCTTCTCGGAGACGCAACTCTGCCTTGATTCCGGAAAGACTGCATTGTGGTTGCTCGATAGAAAAGGCTACGCGGGGGAAATAGCCTGCGAAGACTGCGGAAATGCCGCCAGATGCCCCCAATGCGGGACGGCCATGGCATGGGAGGAAAAATACTCCCGGCTCCGCTGCCCCGGCTGTGCCAGTATCCGACCGCTGCCCGAGGTGTGCCCGATGTGCAGGGGGCATCTGCTCATCGGAAAGCGTCCCGGACTGGAAGCCCTCTTTCCCGTCGCTCAGAGCATCGCTTACGGGAAACAACCCGCTGTGTTTCTGGAGGAGTATAAATCGGCGGGAAAAGCGGCGCTTCGGTCGCTTTCTGAACGTCTTTCTTCCGGAGGTATTGTTGTCGGGACGCGTGCTGCTCTCGCTTTGTGTGATATAGTCAGCACAGGATTCATCGGGTGGATAGATGTTGACGCCGAGGTGCGCAGCATCGCGTATCAGGCAAAATTCACCGTGTTTTCCATGGTCTGGGAGTCTTTGTGGCGAGGTGACGATCATGCGGAAAGAGTTGTTCTTCTCCAAAGCAGGAGACCGGGAACAGGCTGGCAAAAGGGAATCGCTCGCGGTTGGGGCTCTTTCTGGAGTCATGAACTCCAGGAGCGAAAGGAACTCGGACTGCCTCCCTTTTCGTATCTTCTTGAGATAAAGGCGCCGACGCTCCGGCATAAAGCGGAAATGATATCCCGGATGGAGGAGCACAACCTCTATCCGATGGATCCGGGGGACCCTCCGCTTCATTTTTGGGTAACGGTACGTTCGGTATCTGTTCTTCATGAAATTCTTGCTCCATTTTTTTCCATAGGTTGTTCCAGAGACGGTTTTCCTGAAGTCACCGTCTGGATTGATTGAGCTTCACCGGGGAGGAAGAGGCAATGCCTGTAGTATCGATAGTAGGAAGACCCAATGTAGGAAAATCTTCGCTTTTCAATCGCCTTTTGGGAAGACGAGAGGCTATCGTGGACGATATGCCCGGAGTTACCAGAGACCGGCTCTACGGAGAAGCGGAATGGCGCGACAAGAAGTTCCTGGTGGTCGACACGGGGGGATTCCTTGCAAAGGACGAAAACGAGTTCGTCGAGGGAATGCGCGCGCAGGTCAAGCTGGCGATCAACGAGAGCGACCTCGTGCTCTTTGTCATCGACGGCCGGGAAGGTCCTACATGGATGGACGAGGACGTGGCGGAAATGCTTCGAAAGTCGGGCAAGCCCGTTATCGTCGTAGCCAACAAGATCGACGACGGCGTCCACGAGGACGACGTCTATCAAGCATATGCGCTCGGTTTTGAAGAAGTCATTGGCGTGAGCGCCGAACACAAACGTTACCTGTACGATCTGCTGGATCTCATCGTTTCGAAGCTGCCGCAAGAGGAGGCCCTTCCACACGTCACAGGAGAAATCCGCGTCGCGATTATCGGCCGTCCGAATGTGGGCAAATCGAGCATTCTCAATCACCTCGCCGGGGAAGAACGCGCGCTTGTAAGCAATATCCCCGGGACGACCAGGGACGCACTTGACACGATGGTTACTATCAACGGAACCGTCTTCAATTTCATCGATACGGCGGGATTGCGCAGAAAAAGCAAGGTGGAGGAAGACATCGAATACTACTCGTTCGTTCGAACGCTTCAGGCGGTGGATCGTTGCGATGTTGCGCTGCTCGTCATGGATTCCGAGGAACCTTTTACGGACCAGGACAAGAAGCTCGCCGCGCTGGTCGTCGAAAGAGGCAAGGGAATCATCCTTCTGCTCAACAAATGGGACTTGCTTGGAAATAACGAGAAACTTGGAGATTCCATGAAAAAACGCTTCCGGGATGAGATGGTATTCCTGCAATTCGCGCCTCTCGCATTCATCTCCGCGATGACGGGAAGAGGCATGCATAAGATAGCGGAACATGTACTGCATGTTGCGGAAAGCAGGAACAGAAGAATCGGCACTACGCAGTTGAACCGCCTTGTACGAGATATTCTGGCATTCGATACGCTGCCGACGGACCAGAAGGGACGGCCTTTTAAGATCTACTATTGTACGCAATCAAGCGTGGAACCGCCGACTTTTATCTTCTTCGTGAATCACCCGGATCTGGCCTCTCCTTCATTCGAAAACCATATGGAGAAGGAGTTGCGGGGTCTGGATGACTTTACAGGGACTCCGATTCGTATTTTCTGGCGTGGAAAGGAGGAAAAATGAAGATTTCACTTGACCGGAAATGCAGTTGCTGGTAATAATAAAGCACCGGTAGGTTCGGATACCGCAAGGCTTTATCAAAACGAACCAGGTTCGGAGCCAGTTTCAGATTTATATCATATTTCGAGGAGGCTGTATAAGGTGACCAAGGCAGAACTCATAGCAGAAGTTGCGAAGGCGACCGGTTTGAACAAGAAGGAGTCGGGCGCGGCGGTCGGGGCGGTTTTCGAGGCCATCGAAGCCGCTCTTGCAAAGGGCGAGAAGATTCAGCTCGTTGGTTTCGGCACATTTGAAGTCCGGGAGAGAGCTGCACGTGAAGGACGCAATCCCCAGGATCCCAAGAAAGTCATCAAAATCCCTGCGAAAAAAATCCCCGTTTTCCGCCCCGGCAAAGCGCTGAAGGACAAGGTGGAGTAACTCCCTGTTTCTTCTGTTTTTTTCTTGCGGCCTCTTCCCGCTCACTCCGGGGAGAGGCTTTTTTTTAGCGACCGCCACAAGGCTATCCACTGTTCGGCAGTCAGTTCCTCCGCCCGTGCGTTCTGATGAATATCTGACGTATCAAGCACCTCTCTCCAGCGAATCGACGGAAGAAAGGAGCGGAGGTTGTTGGTGAGTTTCTTTCGCCTCTGTGCGAAACCGCTGCGAAGCAAATCTCTCCAGAGGTTATCATTCGGAAGGAATGAATACGTACCGGAGAGCCGAATCTCGAGAAGCGCTGAAACAACCGCTGGCGCCGGGCGGAACGCTGTGGGAGGCACTTCTCGAACGCTTGAGGCGCTCCCCATAAGTTCAAGTGTAATCCCGAGGGGGTATCGTTCCTTTGTCCCGGGGGAGGCCGTTATTCTCTCTGCTGCTTCTTTCTGGACCATCAGGAGGAAATAACTCGTTCCCATCCCCGGAAGCTGTTCCAGGAGCCTCCAGAGCAGTGGGGTAGTGATGTTGTAGGGGATGTTCGCCACGACCTTGGTCGGCGCAGGCGAAAGAGAAGCGTACTCCAGAACAAGCGCATCGCCCCAGAGAAGGGCGAACTTCCCGGGATAGAGAAGCTGGATATCCCTGAGGTAGGGTTCAAGTCCATCATCTATTTCGACGGAAAAGAGAAAGGCGCACGGAGAAGCGGCAAGCTCCCTTGTGAGCACACCCTGCCCTGCGCCTATCTCCAGCACATTGTCTTCAGGTAAAATATGCGCTTGTTCCAGGATACATCGAAGTATGTTCCTATCTACAAGGAAATTTTGCCCAAGGCTTTTTTTTGTTCGAAAAGAATGTTCGTGCGCCATTCACGTGTTCGCTCCCCTGCAAATACAAAAAAAAGCGGGGTATACCCCCGCTTTAGATCTCTGGTCGGGACGAGAGGATTCGAACCTCCGACCACCTGCACCCCATGCAGGTACGCTAACCAGACTGCGCTACGTCCCGTTTCGACCTTGGTATTCTACATTGAAACTCGCTTGCGGTCAATGCTCGGACGTAAAGAAGAAATTTTCCATGTTGAGAACAGAGGTCGCGAATCCGATAGAAAGTTTTTGTGAACGAAATGCGAAAAAAAAGAAGGAGGGAGTCGCCTCCCTCCTTCCGATGTGTTACGCTTCCGCTTTTACTGGCTGTTTGCCCATCTCGGCGAGCTGTTTATAAATCTCGTAGCGTTCTTTGGCGTCCTGGGCAGCCTTTTCGAAAAGCTGGTCAGCAACATCCGGGAATTCCTTTTTCAGAGAAGCGTAGCGCACTTCGCTCATAAGGAATTCTTTGAAGTCGGCCTTGGGCTCCTTTGAGTCGAGTATGAAGGGGTTCTTGCCTTCAAGAGCAAGCTCGGGGTTGTAGCGGTAAAGATGCCAGTATCCCGCCTCGACTGCCTTTTTCGTTTGATCCTGAGTCTTGCCCATGCCCGCCCCGATACCGTGCGCGATGCAGGGTGCGTACGCAATGACGAGGGACGGGCCGTTATAGGCTTCGGCCTCCTTAATGGCCTTCATGAGCTGGTTTTTATCGGCGCCCATACCGACCTGCGCGACATAGACGTAGCCGTAGGTCATCGCAATACGGCCGAGGTCCTTTTTCTTGATGCGTTTGCCGGAAGCGGCGAACTTGGCGATGGCAGCCGTGGGAGTGGATTTCGACGACTGACCGCCTGTATTGGAGTAGACTTCGGTATCAAGAACAAGGACGTTCACGTCTTCACCGGATGCAAGCACGTGATCGAGTCCGCCGAAACCGATGTCGTAGGCCCATCCGTCGCCGCCGATGATCCAGACCGATTTTTTCACAAGGTAGTCTTTACGGCAGGCGATTTCGCAGAGCAGTTTGTTCCCCTCGGCGCCGATATCGCGTCCGAGCACCGCGAGTACCTTTTCTGCGGCGACCTTTGATTTTTCACCGTCTTCCTTCGATTCGAGCCACTCGGCAAAGACTGCCTTCATGTCCTCGGGGATATCGAGAGCAAGAAGGGACTTCATCGCATCGACGATGTACCCGACAGTCGCGTCGACGGAGAGCTTCATTCCGTAGCCGTACTCTGCGTTGTCCTCGAAGAGGGAATTCGCCCAAGCGGGGCCCTGTCCCTTGGCGTTTTTCGTGTAGGGCATGCTCGGCGCCGAGGCTCCCCAGATCGAGGTGCAGCCGGTGGCGTTGGCGACGATCATGCGGTCGCCGAAGAGCTGGGTAACCAGTTTCACGTACGGAGTCTCGCCGCAGCCAGAGCATGCGCCGGAGAACTCCAGAAGGGGCTGGGAGAACTGGCTGCCTTTTACGGTGAACTTGTTCGTCTCACCCGATTTGTCGGAGACGGTAACAGCGTAGTTCCAGTTCGGAACCTCTTTTTCCTGGGAGACGAGCGGTTTCATCTCGAGCGCGCCCACGGGGCAGATGTCGGCGCAGTTCCCGCAGCCCATGCAGTCGAGAGGATCGACCTGCATCTTGTACTTGCAGCCGGGGAACTCCTTGCCCTTCATTTCGACGGCTCCGAAACCTTCGGGAGCGGCGGCGAGTTCCTGCTCGTTCAGGACGACGGGACGGATGGACGCATGAGGGCAGACCATGGCGCACTGATTGCACTGAATGCACTTTTCGCTTTTCCACTCCGGGACGTTCACAGCCACGCCCCGCTTTTCGAATGCCGATGTTCCGGATGGGAAGTGTCCATCTTCTCTTCCAACGAAGGCGCTCACGGGAAGAGAATCTCCCTGCTGCGCGTTGATGGTCATGCAGACGTCCTTGATGAAATCAGGAATCTCGTCGGGAAGTCCGCAGAGAAGTTCCGGTTCGCTGGTCGCGTTGGCCCACTCGGCAGGAACATCGATTTTGTGAAGAGCGTTGACTCCGGCATCGACCGCCTTATAGTTCATCTCAAGGATGGCCTCGCCCTTCTTACCGTATGTATGGTCGATGGCGTCCTTCATATACTTGACGGCGTCGTCGAGGGGAATGACGTTGGTCAGCTTGAAGAAGGCCGACTGCATGATCATGTTGATTCTGTTGCCAAGCCCGATCTCTTCGGCGAGATCCGTGCCGTTGAGCACGTAGAACTGGATGCCGTTGTTCGCGAGATAGCGCTTCATCCTGGAAGGAAGGTGCTTCTCGAGAGATTCGAGGGTAGTCCACTGGGTGTTGAGCAGGAAGGCTCCGCCCTTCTTCAGTCCGGCCAGAACATCGTACAGATGAACGTACTCCTGTTTGTGGCATGCGATGAAGTCCGCAGTGTCGATAAGATATGTGGACTTGATCGGTTTTTTGCCGAAGCGAAGGTGCGATACAGTAATACCGCCGGACTTTTTCGAGTCGTAAGCGAAGTAGCCCTGCGCATAGAGATCCGTCTCGTCGCCGATGATCTTGATGGAGTTCTTATTCGCGCCGACAGTCCCGTCGGAGCCGAGTCCCCAGAACTTGCAGCGGATCGTCCCTTCTGGAGCGGCGGTGATGTGCTCGTTCACGGGAAGCGACGTTCCTGTGACGTCGTCCACTATGCTGATGGTGAAACGATCTCTGGGCTGATACAGTTTCAGATTATCGAAGACGGCCTTGATGTGCGTCGGGATGGTGTCTTTGGAACCGAGACCATAGCGGCCGCCGACTACAAGAGGTTTCACCGGTTTATCCTTGAAGAGAGCGCAGATGTCTTCGTAGAGGGGTTCTCCAAGAGCGCCGGGTTCCTTGCATCTGTCGAGAACTGCGATGCGCTTTACGGATGCGGGGAGTACATCGAAGAAGTACTTCTCCGAGAAGGGGCGATAGAGATGGACTTCCACGACGCCCGTCTTCTCTCCGCGAGCGTTGAGATAGTCGACGGTCTCCTCTATGGCCTGGCAGACCGAACCCATTGCAACAATGACGTTTTCCGCATCGGGAGCCCCGTAGTAGTTGAACGGGTGGTACTCTCTGCCTGTAAGCTTTTTGATCTCCTGCATATAGGATTCAACGATGTCGGGGATAACGGTATAGAATCTATTCGCAGCTTCTTTTGCCTGGAAGAATATGTCTGGATTCTGGGCTGTTCCCTTCTGGAAGGGATGCTCCGGGTTCATAGCCCGCGCTTTAAATCTGGCAAGCGCGTCGTAGTCGACAAGCTTGGCGAGGTCGTCGTACTCAAGCACGTCGATTTTCTGAATTTCATGCGACGTTCTGAAGCCGTCAAAGAAGTTGAGAAAGGGGATGCTCGCCTTGATGGCGGAAAGATGCGAAACCGTCGTCAGATCCATTACTTCCTGCACGCTTCCCGCTGCAAGAAGTGCGAATCCGGTTCCGCGACAGGCCATGACGTCGCTGTGATCGCCGAAAATGGAAAGAGCGTGACCGGCGATAGCGCGCGCGCTGACGTCGAAGACGCCGGGAAGCATTTCGCCGGCGATCTTGTACATGTTCGGCATCATAAGCAGCAGTCCCTGAGAAGCTGTGAACGTGGTCGAAAGCGACCCGGCGGAGAGCGAACCGTGAACGGCTCCCGCAGCTCCGGCTTCGGACTGAAGCTCCGTAAGTTTCACTTCTTTGCCGAAGATATTTTTCCTGCCGTGGGCAGCCCATTCATCGATAACTTCGGGCATGTTCGAGGACGGCGTAATCGGGTAAATCGCGGCAACCTCTGTAAACGCATATGAAATATGCGCCGCTGCGGTGTTGCCGTCCATCGTTTTCCAGTTTCTCTTCATTGATGTACCCCCTCTTGAATTGCAGGAGGCGCTGTTATTGTCAGCACGCTCCTGTTTTATTATTCACGGATCTTTCCCGCCGTTGGTTACAGAAGAACCGATGCATGAACGCATAAAAAATTTCCGGACGTCGTATCAGCGTTCGGCTTCCGGCGGGGGCGTCTCTATTTTACAACAAGATTGGGATTTTGCATTCTGTATAATCCGCACCCAAGAAAAAAACAACGACCAAAAAGTATTTTTTTCACGTATTGATATTACCATAAACTGTCCGCGGGTCAATTTCCCTTTTCTGCTCCAAATTCGTCCTATTTGTCGATTTCATGCGGAAGGCTGCTATAATCGTGTGCATTCCACTGCGAATCTGTGCAAGGAGAGATTGGAATTGTGAGCGATATTCGTGAAAACATAGTAGTGCCGGAAAAAGAACAGCTTCCGCTCGATGTCCGGCGCGGAAGCGGACTGACCCGAGTTTTTCTCGAAATAGGCTTCGGAAACGGCGAATTTATCGTCCATCTGGCCCGACAAAATCCGGACGCGTATTTTTGGGGCGTAGAAATGTCGCGTTCATGCGTTCTTCGCGCTCTCAAACGAATTCAGGGAGAGGGTTTGAACAATGTATCTCTGCTCTGCGGAGACGCCAGATTTATTCTGAAAGAATGTATACCTAAAGAGTCGCTGGATGGAATATACATGAATTTCCCTTGCCCATGGCCGAAGAAGAAACATTCCAAGAGGAGGGTGTCGAGCGGAGATTTCCCTTCCGAGATCTCCGGGGTTCTCAGGAAGGGCGGATTCTTCGAACTTGTGACCGACGAGGAATGGTACGGGGTGGAAGTGCGGAATGTTCTGTCCGCTCACCCTTCCTTGCAATTGGGCGAATGGTGTATCAACCCGCCCCGCCTAGTCACGACGAAGTATGAGCGGAAATGGCTCGAGATGGGGAAGAAGATTTTTCTTTCAAGGTTTGTTAAAAACAACGAAGAGGGATATTCTGAGAGATCCATCTTCTTGAGGAGGGCTGAGGACGTGCATATTCGAGTTCCCGGAAAGGGGTCTTTAAACGTTTTTGTAAAAGGACTCTACAACCAGGGAGGAGGAAACGGCGAGTCGCTTTGGGTTTATAAAAGAAGCTACGCGTCCGGCGACGGAGGGGCGCATCTTGTCGAAGTAGTCGCCGGAGACGGTTCCTTCGAACAGAAGTTTTTCCTCCAGATCGTGGAACGTGAAGAAGATGTCCTCGTCAAGATAGCTCCATACTCTAGTCCATTTCTAACCACCTCGGTTCGGGGGGCTCTTGAAGGTTTGGGCGGATTGATCGAGGCGCACTATGCCGAATCCAAAGGGACGATGCCCTCGAAGAAGGAGCGCGTCCTGTGAACGAAGGAAGAAGGATAAAAGAAGTGCGTCCGACATCGGGGAAGGTGCTGGGGGCCCTCTTCAGCATTCTTGGGAACCTTGAAGGGCGCGCATTCCTGGACCTTTTTTCCGGAACGGGGAGAGTGGCTCGCCGAGCCGCCGATGGCGGAGCATCCTTTGTCGTTGCAGTGGAGCTTCTTCCCGGACGTGCGAGAGAAATTCGGTCGCTCTTCGCCGACGCCGCTTCATTTCTTCTGTTTTCTATGGATGTCCGGAGGGCGCTTTCCATGCTGGAACGCAAAGGGCATCGTTTCGATGTGATCTTCGCAGATCCTCCCTACGGCGCGGGGTGGCCTCGGCTTCTCGGAGAGATCCTCTTTCCGCCTTCCGGTGGAGTTGCGCGCTCCGACGGAGTGGTTGTCATAGAGCACTCGGTCCGGGAGGAAGTGCCTCCCGGACCGACCTATGTAATTACGGATCGCCGCGAGTACGGAGACACAGCGCTCTCCTTTCTCGCGCCCGCCGCTTCGTCCGAAAGAAGTCGCGGCGAGAAAGGAGACGGAGAAGAATGAAACGAAGCATAAGCGCGGTCTACCCGGGTTCCTTCGACCCCATAACCAACGGCCATATTTACATCGCCGAGCGCGCGGCCGCGCTCTTCGACGAAGTGGTCGTCAGCGTCCTCCTGAACCCGCAGAAGAAAGCGGCGTTCACCGTCGAAGAGCGGAAAGCTATGGTTCGAGAAGCTCTGAGTCATTTGAACAATGTAAAGGTTGGTTCGTTCTCCGGCCTTCTTGTCGATTTTCTTCGCCAGGAACGGAGCCGTATCATTATCAGGGGACTGCGGGCGCTGTCCGATTTCGAGTACGAATTTCAACTTGCTCTGATGAACAGGCAGCTCGCTCCAGACATCGAAACCCTGTTCATCGTTACCGAGGCCAGATACTCCTACCTGTCGAGCCACGCCGTCAAGGAGATATACCAGTTCGGAGGAGCAGTACATGAAATGGTTCCCCCTGGAGTCTTCCGCCGTCTCAGAGAGCGTTTTCCCCTTCAGCACACCCTTGGCCCGTGATGAGATGGCGTTTTTTCTCCGCACCCGGATCGAGGGTCGGAGCAATTCCCTCCCAAAGGGCCGCTGCGCTCGACTCGAGAAACGCAAGCCTCCCTTCGGGCCACCGTGCGCGGAGCGGCAGTTTGCCCCTCAGGGGAAGCCGCGATGTCTTCCGCATCTTTCTGAGTATCTCGACGCCTATCTCGTCGGCGGCAAGCGGGTGAATGTACGCAGGACCGTGCGCTTGGAACGCTCGGTTTTCATCATGCCCAATTCCGAGGAGCATGTGCATGAGCTGTCTTTGCACTCGTCCGCGTGTATACCTTCCGGTGACGCACTTTCCGACGAACTCGTCCCAGGAGCCGCATTCCTCGGAGAAACGCAGCATCCTGTTTTCCATTCCTTCCCGCATCTCCGAAGAGAGTGCAAGTGTTTCTTTCGGCGTTCGCAACAACGTCGCCCGCGCTATTCTCCAGAGAATGTCTTTCGATAGAACGTATCGTCCCTGCTCCAAGGACCGGCGGACAACGCTTCCGGTGGACGGCGGAATCGCGCTTTCGACCGCCTCGAATCCTTCTTTCTCAAGACCGCGGCGGATTGCGGACGCGCTCGCGAAAAACGGGAGCCCGTCCGAAGCGGCAAGGGCCGTATCATGATAGCCTCCTCCGGTACGCTGCACGGATATGCAGCGGATGCCGTATCCTCTTCTCGCGATATGCACCATGTACGCCAGCGCCAGCGAATTGTTCGGGGAAGAAACAAAAGCGCCGTACTCCGGCGAAAACGAAGCCAATGCCTCCGCGCGGGCTTTTACGTAGGAAAATCCCGAATTCAGATATTTTTTCAGAGTATCCTTGAAAGTAACTGGTTCGTGGACTAGAATAGCAAGGAGCGGTGCAACATCGAAATCAGGTTCCTCCATTCCGAAAGAGAGGGTTCGAACAAGACCGGTGGCGGCGAGGATATCGACCGCCCCCGCAGCGAACACGCCGGCATTATGACAGGAAAAAAAGACGGGTAGCTCGAGCACCAGGTTGGCGCCTGCCTGAAGTGCGCTTTCGGCGCGGTCCCATTTGCTTAAAAGCGCCGGTTCCCCTCTCTGCGTAAAATAGGAGGAGAGCGCGACAACAATCCCGTCTGCCCCCGTTTCATCCTTTGTCCGGCGAATATGATGAAGATGGCCGTAATGCAATGGGTTGTACTCGGCTACAATACCAACATAATTTCCATAAATGGCGACCTGCCTCCTTTCGCATCGGCACAACAATACAACCTGCGAAAGCGGCTGGTCAAGACGAGAGGAAGGGGTAGTACTCATGAAAATTCTTGTTGTTAACTGCGGCAGTTCATCCCTCAAGTATCAGCTTTTCGACATGACCAACGAATCCGTGCTTGCGAAAGGGCTCGTCGAAAGAATTGGTATCGAAGGCGCGCGAATAAAGCACACGAAGACCGGAATGGACGCCGTAATAAAGAACAGGGAGATATCCAATCACAAGGTGGCTTTCAAGGTTGTGGTGGAAGCTCTTCTCGACGCGGAGCACGGGGTCTTGAAGAGCCTCGATGAACTCGCTGCGGTAGGGCACAGAGTGGTGCACGCAGGCGAACGATATGCCGGCTCCGTCCTTATTACCCATGACGTCATCGACGCGCTGGAAGAGTGTGTTCCTCTCGCTCCTCTACACAACCCGGCAAACCTTATGGGTATCTACGCGGTTACCGAGGCTCTCCCCAATATACCGCAGGTTGGCGTCTTCGATACCGCGTTCCATCAGACAATGCCCGGATACGCCTATATGTACGGCGTACCCTACCACTACTACGAAAAATATAAGGTCCGACGATACGGTTTCCACGGCACCAGCCACTACTATGTTGCGCACAGGGCCGCCGAAATTCTCGGGAAACCGATTGAGTCGCTCAATATTGTCACATGCCATATGGGGAATGGAAGCTCTCTCGCCGCAGTGAAAGGCGGAAAGTCAGTCGATACGAGTATGGGGTTCAGCCCCCTTCCCGGCGTCATTATGGGAACCCGCTCCGGCGACGTTGACCCGTTGCTGATATCGTATCTCGCCGAGCAGGAAGGCATCGACAACAAGGCGATGAGCCATGTACTGAACAAAGAAAGCGGCCTATTGGGAATCTCCGGCGTGAGCAGCGATCTGCGCGATATAGAAGATGCGGCGGATGCCGGCAATCAAAGAGCGAAACTCGCCGAAGAGATGCTGTACTACGGTGTAAAGAAATACGTGGCTTCATATGCTGCAGCCATGGGCGGCATAGATGTGCTCGTTTTCACCGCCGGAATAGGAGAGAACAGCGGACGCGCCCGAGAGGCTATATGCGCCGGTCTTGAATTCATGGGAATCAAGCTGGACAAAGAAAAGAACAATGTTCGCGGCAAAGAAAGAATAATCGGCGCCGACGACAGCCGTGTGACGATCATGGTCGTTCCCACCGATGAGGAGCTTGTCATCGCACGGGATACCAAAAAAATCGCCATCGGACGGTAGATGTTGCCACGCCGGGAGGAGAGGAACGTGCCCATAACAGAAAAGCCGAACTCATGGCGCTTTGAAATTGAAACTCCGGAGCTTGGAAACGAAGACGCGGCGACAACCGCTCTATGGGAGCAGTCCATATCTTCGGCTTCACTCTCGGATGACGAAAGTGAAGCCTCCGGGGCGGAAATTCTCTATGACGGGCAGATCTTCCGTTTCATCTCCCCGCTCCGCGTGGAAGCAGAGGCTCGATGGGCAGGAGATGACCTGTGCGTATCTATTTTTGTTCGCGCGGCTTTTTCCTCGCAATGTTCTCGATGTCTTGAGCCGGCAGATATTGAAATTCTGGATGATTTCATGTATCTTTATTCTTTGCGGAAGAAGACCGCCGCGAACCGTAACGGCGCAACCGAGGAAACCGACGAGGAATATCGTATAGTGCCGGTAACTTCCTGGAAGAACCGCCTCGATATCTCCGAGCAGGTTTGGGAAAGCCTCGTTCTTTCTCTGCCGATGCGCGTTCTCTGTTCTCGGGAGTGCCGCGGTATCTGTCCGACGTGCGGGAAGTCTCTGAATTCGGAATCGTGTTCTTGTACGCCCGAAGGAAGGGATCCTCGGTTTGAAAAGCTTCTTGCAACAAAATTCGATCAGGACACAGAGTGAAAAGGAGGGAAATGCAGAATGGCGACGCCGAAAAGCAGGGTATCCCACGCCCGTACACATAAAAGAAAGTCGGAGTGGATCCGGTCTCTGTCCGGCCCTGAGCTGAGCACCTGCCCGCATTGCGGAGAAGTGATCATGAACTACAGAGCTTGCGGAGAATGCGGATTTTACAGGGGCAGGAAAGTCCTTGAGACCGCAACGGAAGCGAAGGAGTAACGCGGTTACCGGCTCCAAGCTGATGTGTCGAAAAAAGGGAGGGGAGAGCCCCCTCCTTTTTTTGTTGTTTCTCTTTCTTCAACCCTATTGACCGCACCCCGCAAGGCAATTATACTTACCTTGTCTTGAGAGTAGATGTTAGTATCAGGTGGTAAATGAGGGGGCGGCTTCCATCAAGTCTCAGAGAAAAAAAAACCGACAAGAGAAGTTGCTGAAACTCATCGAGCAAAATCCTCTTGCGACGGATGAACAGCTTGCGACGATTCTCACCGCGAGCATCAGCACTATCCGTCTCGATAGAGCTGTTCTTGGCGTACCGGAACTCCGCGAACGAATGCGCTCCATGGCGCAAAAAGCGACCAGCAGACTCCGTTCATTGAAGCAAAGCGAAGTTGTGGGCGATCTGCTTGAACTGGAACCCAATAAGTGGGCTCTTTCGGTTTTGGAAACACGTCGGGAGATGGCTTTCCGCGAGACGGACATGGTATGGGATCATTACATTTACGCCCAGGCTAGTTCGATCGCGATCGCGGTCGTTGAAGCGGATTTCGTTATAGTGGACTCCATGAGAGGCGAATATAAAGGACATGCTCGGGTAGGGGATGCTCTCGTTGCCCGGGCAAAGGTCGGAGTCAACAAGGACGATAAATACATTGTCAGCGTGCGGACGAAGGTTGGAGACAGAGAGATTTTCGTTGGAAGATTCATTGCCGCCATCGTCGCGGAAAACAGGCTTTTTTGAGTTTCGAGAGAGGTGAATTCCGTTTGATTCTTGCTCTTGACGCAATGGGAGGCGACCACGGTCCTTCCGAAATATGCAAAGCCGCTCTGCTGGCCTGCGAGGAATTCGACGACCTGGAGCTTCTGCTTGTCGGCTCCGAGTCCTTAATTCAGCCGTTCCTGGAAGGAGCGTCGTCCTCCGTAGCGAAGCGTCTTTCCATCGTTCATACAGATGAGCGTATCGATATGGATGAACACCCTACGCTCGCCATTCGAAAAAAAAGGAATTCCAGCATGAGGCTCGCGATGGAAATGGTCCGCTCGGGAGAGGCGTCCGGATGTGTTTCGGCGGGGAACACCGGTGCAATCGTTGCAGGGGGAGTTCTTGTCGTGGGGAGAATTTCAGGAATAGATCGTCCTGCGATGGGAGTCGCTCTCCCCACGCTGAACAAATATACGTTCCTCCTCGATGTGGGCGCCAACGTACGGAACAAACCGTACCATCTATTTCAATTCGCGCACATGGGAAATATCTATTCGAAACGCATTCTCGGCGTTTCGGAGCCGCAGGTGGCCCTTCTTTCCAATGGATCCGAGGATATTAAGGGAGATGAAGTGATCTCGGGCGCCAAAACGCTGATCAAAGAGAGTTCTCTTAATTTTTCCGGGTACGTCGAGGGAGACGATATTCCTTACAGCAGGGCGGATGTTGTCGTATGCGACGGTTTCTCGGGCAATGTCGTGCTCAAGTTCGCCGAAGGACTTATGACTGCGGTAGCGTCGATGCTGAAGGAAGAAATCGGGCAAAGAATTCTCCCGAAGGTTGGAATGCTCTTCATGCTCCCTATGATGAAGGACTTGATCGCTCGTTTCCACTACGAGAAACACGGCGGCACCCCTCTTCTCGGAGTGAACGGGGCTGTTATAAAAGCCCACGGACGTTCAAAAGCGCCCGCTATCGTCAGCGCATTGAGAGTGGCCAGAAATTTCGTCGAGCAGAACGGCGTAGAGTTGATCAGGGAAGAGTTGGGATAAAGGAGGTCTCCTCATGGCATTTTTTCAAGGAGTACCCGTAACCATTCGCGGAAGCGGCATGTATGTCCCGAGCAAAGTAGTAACCAACGAAGAGCTTTCTAAGATTGTCGAGACTAGCGACGAGTGGATACGGGAGAGAACCGGTATTCGGAGAAGACATATTGCCGAGGCCGGAGAGCTTACAAGCGCACTTGCCGAGAGAGCGGGGCGAGCGGCCCTTGAAAACGCGGGAGTATCATCCTCCGAGGTCGACATGATCATCGTCGCTACCAACAGCCCGGATACTCTTTTCCCGGGAGTTGCTCCGAAGGTCCAAGGGTTGCTCGGAGCGGAAAAGTCGGGCGCTTTCGACGTGCAGTCCGGATGTACAAGCGGCGTGTACTCCATCGTCCTCGCAGTGAACGGCATCGCCTCGGGCATTTGGAGGAACGTTCTGGTAATCGGCGCCGAAGTTCTTTCACCGCTTGTGGACTGGACGGACAGAAACACCTGCGTTCTCTTCGGCGACGGCGCAGGAGCAATGCTCCTCGGCCCGTCGAACGGCGAAGGACGCTTTCTCTCCGCCGAGTTGAGAGCCGACGGCACAAAGCACGACCAGATAACGCTTCTCGGAGGTCTCATAGAAAATCCGGCGTCCTTGGAGAGCATCGAGCAAAAAAAGCACTTTGTCGCGATGAAGGGAAACGATGTCTTCAAATTCGTCAACAGGGTCATCCCTCCCTTCCTTAAAGACTTCTGCGAAGACTCCGGACTTTCGGCCGATGCAATCGACTGCTGGTTTTTTCACCAGGCGAACCAGAGAATTATCGAACGAGCTGCGGAGAGGCTCGGTATCGCTCCGGAGAGAGTATTCATCAATCTTGATGAATACGGTAACACTTCGGCAGCATCCGTTTTCATCGCGCTCTCGGAGTACATGAAGCTGGGGAGACTTCATCCCGGCCAAAGGTTACTTTTTACCGCTTTCGGAGCAGGTATGACGTACGGAGGTGTCATCTATGAATCTTAATTACCGCGAAAACCGTGTAGCCCGCTTGCTAGGCTGCTCCTACCCCCTGATTCAGGGCGGAATGGCATGGGTCGCGGACGCCGAACTAGCGGCAGCCGTGAGCAATGGGGGCGGTCTTGGGATTATCGCCGCTGCCAACATGCCTCCGGAGCTGCTCGAAAAAGAACTCGTCAAAATACGCACTCTCACGGACAGGCCGTTCGGGCTGAACATAATGCTTATGTCGTCCACAGTGGAAGATGTTATTTCTCTTGCGGAGAAGTATAGCGTCCCGATCATCACAACCGGAGCTGGAAGCCCCGGCAAGGTCATCGATCGGTTGAAACCGTGCGGATCGATAGTCATTCCTGTCGTGGCATCGGTCGCACAAGCGAAGCGGGTGGAAAAACAAGGCGCGGACGCTGTAGTCGCAGAAGGAATGGAAGCCGGAGGACATATCGGAGAGCTGACTACAATGGTCCTGATTCCCCAGATAGCCGACTCCGTTGAAATCCCCGTGGTAGCTGCGGGTGGAATCGCAGACGGAAGGGGAGTCGCCGCAGCCTTCGCCCTTGGAGCGGAGGGCGTCCAGGTCGGTACTCGTTTCATCTGTTCTTCTGAAGCGACCGTTCATCAGTCCTATAAGGATGCAGTGCTCTCGGCGCGCGACCGAAGCAACGTTATTACCGGTCGCACAACGGGACATCCTGTTCGCTGCCTCAAGAACAAACTCACAAACCGCTTCGAAGAACTGGAAAAAGAAGGCGCTCCCATCGAAGAATACGAAAAATTAGGCGCGGGGCGCCTTCGGGCCGCCGTCGTCGAAGGCGATGTGGAATGGGGTTCACTCATGGCAGGGCAAAGTGCCGCGCTTGTAAACGATATACTTCCCGCAGCGGAGATAATTGAAAAGATGTTTTTGGATGCGGGCAAAATAGCCTGCGCTCTCTCCGCAGTTCTTTCCTTGGAATGAGGTGATGGAAATGTCGTATTCTCTTATTTTCCCCGGACAGGGTTCTCAGGAAGTCGGAATGGGCAAAGATATTCGAGACGCCTTTAAAACTGCCGACGTAATTTTTCAGCGTGCGGACGAGGCTCTCTCCTTTCCGCTCTCGAAGATAATTTTCGAAGGCCCGGAAGAGGAGTTGCGGAGAACGGCCTACACACAACCCGCTATCCTCACCGCCAGTATCGCGGTTTTCTCCGTTCTCGAAGAGTTGGCGGGCGAGCCCCTTCGTCCGGCGTTTCTTGCAGGGCACAGTCTCGGCGAGTACACTGCGCTTGTTGCTGGAGGGAGCCTCTCCCTCGAAGACGGCGTGCGTCTCGTCCATCTTCGTGGAAAGCTGATGCAGGAAGCCGTGCCGGAAGGCAAGGGGGCCATGGCCGCAATACTGGGACTTGACGCGAACTCTGTTTCGGAAGTCTGCGCCGCGGTTGCTCCGGCAACTGAATGCCAACCGGCCAACTTCAACTCTCCCGGTCAGATAGTCATCTCGGGGGAGACCGAATTCGTTCAGAAGGCGATGGCGCTTGCAAAGGAAAAAGGGGCGAAGAAAACAGTTCCCTTGAATGTCAGCGCGCCTTTCCACAGCCGTTTGATGCGTCCTGTGGCGGACCAACTTCTTGCCGCGTTCGAACAGTGCTCCTGGAAATCGCCTTCCGCCCCTGTCGTCTCGAACGCGCGAGCGCTGCCAGTGTCCGAAGTGAAGGATATCCAAGATGCGCTCTTTCACCAGACGTACATGCCGGTACTCTGGGACAGCTCCGTTAACTGGATGGCCGACTCGGGAACGGATACTTTTTTTGAAATCGGCCCCGGAACGGTTTTGGGAGCGTTAGTAAAAAAATGCCGCAAGGGACTAACTGCTCACTCATGCGGTGTTCTTGAAGACCTCGAAAAAATTTCCTCTCTTTTGAAGGAGATGATGTGACATGGACCAGCGCGCCGCCCTTGTTACAGGCGCGGGCAGAGGTATAGGACGCTCCGTGGCCATCCGTCTAGCGGAGAAAGGGTTTCATGTCGCTGTGAATTTTCGAAGCAGCGAAAAGGCGGCTCTGGAAGTTTGTGATATTATTGCCGCCGGGGGAGGATATGCCTTTCCGGTACAGGGAGATGTCGCAAATCCGGAAGACGTGAGGCGCATCTTTTCTGCAGTCGATGAACGTGCCGGGGGAATATCCGTGCTCGTGAACAACGCGGGGATCACTAAGGACGGACTGCTGATACGGATGAAGGACGAAGATTGGAATTCGGTGCTGACAGCAAATCTCTCCTCGGTGTATTATTGCACTAGGGCGGCTCTTCGCGGGATGGTGCGGGCCAAGTGGGGGAGAATAATCAACATCGCCTCGGTTGTCGGCCTGATAGGCAACCCCGGTCAAGCCAACTATTGCGCCTCGAAAGCCGGCGTCATCGGATTCACGAAATCAGTCGCCAGAGAGTACGCCGCCAAAGGCGTGACCGTTAATGCGCTTGCGCCGGGTTTTATAGGTACGGATATGACGGAAGCCTTGCCGGTCGAGGCCAGGGAGGCCCTGTTAAAACAAGTTCCCGCCGGAAGACCCGGAACACCCGAAGATGTTGCGCATATCGCGTGTTTCCTGGCTTCCGATGAAGCATCGTATATAACGGGACAAGTCATCGCCGTCGACGGCGGCATGACCATGTGCTAAAAAAAGAGATTGAAGGGGGGTGAACGAGAATGAAGAAAGAAGAAATGCTCGCTCGGTTGAAGGAGATCATTATCGACAGGCTCGACGTGGAAGAAGATCAGATTGTTCCTGAAGCTTCTTTTGTCGAGGACCTTGGAGCGGACTCCCTTGATATTGTCGAACTCATCATGGGGATCGAAGAGGAATTCGATATGGAGATTCCCGATGAAGACGCCGAGAAGCTCACCACTGTCGGTGAGGCGATGAATTACACATTGAGCAAGCTCGGTGTGGACGAGTAGGTCGTCGAGAAGCGAAGGGGGGATCGCTTCGTTGCCGTCCCCCCTTATGCGGAGATGTTCCGCGAAGCATCGTCTGTATCGACCCTTGCGGTGGAGGAGTGAAGCGTTTTGAGAAGGGTTGTTGTCACAGGGCTTGGAGTTGTCAGCCCCATCGCCACAGGAAAAGAAGACTACTGGCAGGCTTTGAAAGATGGCAAAAACGGCATTGGTCCGTTGACCACGTTTGATGCGAGCGACAGTCCTATTCCTTTCGGAGCGGATATTAAAGATTTCGAACCCTCCCAATGGATGGACAACAAAGAAGCCAAACGTTCCGACAGAGTCATTCAGTTTGCTGTCGCCGCGGCCGATTTAGCGGTCGCGGATGCAAAGCTCGACACGGGAAGCCTGGATCCATATAAATTCGGCGTTTATATAGGAAGTGGTCAGGGCGGCATCGAGACCACGTTCAATAATTTTAAAACCATGATGGAGAAGGGGCCCAAGCGTGTAAGTCCTTTCTTTATCCCGATGATGATCAGCAACATGTCCACAGCATATGTAGCGATAAAGCATAATGCGAAGGGCCCGAACATGTGCGTCGTCACCGCATGCGCCACGTCTATCCATAGTCTTGGCGAGGCGTACCATACGATTATGCGCGACGATGCCGACGTTATTCTTGCAGGCGGGGCGGAAGCGGCGCTTCGTACCATCAGCATCGCGGGCTTCGCTGCAATGAAGGCCCTCTCTACGAGAATGGACGAACCGGAAAAAGCATCCCGTCCGTTCGACGTGGACCGCGACGGTTTTGTGATGGGCGAAGGCGCCGGTGTTCTGGTTCTCGAAGAGCTTGAACATGCGAAAAAACGCGGAGCGCATATCTACGCCGAGCTTGTCGGATATGGAAACACGTGCGATGCGAGCCATATCACGGCGCCCGATCCGGAAGGCGACGGGGCGGCGAGGGCTATGCGCAAAGCGTTGACACACGCCAAATGGCTGCCGGAAGACGTAGAGTACATCAACGCGCACGGGACATCGACACCTCTGAACGATAAAATGGAAGCCATGGCGATCCGCAGCGTTCTCGGCGAGCATACCGACAAGACATACGTCAATTCGACAAAATCTATGATAGGTCACTGTCTTGGCGCCGCCGGCGCTTTGGAGACCGTAGCGGCAATCCAAACCATCGAAGAGGGAGTAATTCATCCTACGATCAATATGGATAACCTTGACCCCGAATGCAACGTCAATGTCGTCGGAACATCCCCCGTCCTGAAGCATGTTTCCCGACTTCTTGTGAACAGCTTCGGATTCGGAGGCCACAACGGCGTCATCGCACTCCAGAGGTTCGAGGAATAGATGCGGTTTTGAAGATGGCGCCGCAAAACGTCCGCGGCGCCATCTTCGCGATATGAGGAAGCGATGAACTACGAAACCTGGTACGCTTTTGAACTCGATAAACTTCAGGACCGAATCGGATACATATTCGACGACATCTCTTTTTTGCGGACTGCGTTGCTTCATTCGTCGTATTTGAACGAACACGGAGGACGGGAACACAATGAGCGACTGGAGTTTCTTGGAGATTCAGTGCTCCAGTTAAGTGTATCCTGTTTTTTGTTCATTTCCGAAAAAAAACTCGACGAAGGAGCGCTCTCGCGCCAAAGAGCTTCGTTGGTTTGCGGCGCTTCGCTCGGACGTTGGTCGGAGTATATTTGCCTTCCCGCTCTTTTACGTACCGGCAAGGGAGTGGTGCGCGAAACATTTCGCAGTTCCATGTACGCGGATGCGGTTGAAGCTGTTTTCGGGGCAGTTTTTCTCGACGGAGGTTATGAAGCCGCTGACGCCGTAATCCGAGGATATTTGGAGTTTCTTCTACGTACAACTTCTCAAGAGCCTATGGACCCGAAGTCTTCTCTGCAAATGCTTGCACAGGAAAAAGGACTCGGTATTCCGTCGTATGAGGTTCTCTCTGTAACAGGTCCTTCTCATGAACCTCTTTTCTCCGTCAGAGTACTTCTTGGAGGCGCTTCTGGCGGGGAAGGACAAGGTTTTTCCAGGAAGGCGGCGGAATTCAACGCGGCAAAGGAAGCTCTTTCATATCTCTCCAAGGAGACCATGAAGCAATGACGAGAAAATACACTCTCTTCCTCCTGATGCTTGCACTTTTTTTCTTGTTCCGAACACCTCCTGCAAGCGCATGGGACATCTGGACGACTTCTCCCTGGCTTGCTCTGGTAACTCGTTTTATCGGAGGAGTCTTTGTTACGGTCCATCCGATCGAAATATGGAACGACGACGGAGTGAGCAGCCGGAAGATACAGACCCGAAGTATTCCAAAAACGGCGCGCATCATAGCGCTCGACACTGCGGAGGCGACACGGCTCGGATTGAACTCCAAGGAGTGGGCAGAACTTGCAGTTCTCTACCAGTCGGCTCCGTTCGACAAGAAACGATCGGATTTCTTTTTCGCCGATCCCTCCGCGCTCCCTTTTATTGCACAGAAAATCTTCACTGTTCTTTCACGATTCGATCCAGGAAACTACCCATACTATCAGCGGAGACTCGCTGAATTCCAGACTCGACTCGACAGTACCGTCATTGTCGGCAGACAACTTCTGAGCGGGGCGACGGTTTTCTATATTGGAGGAACCTTTTCCGGAATGCTGACGGCTGCTGGCTGCTCGCTGCTTTCTGTGGACGAAACACTGGGAAACGCCTGGGAGCGAGGGGATGAACTCGAAAAGCTGCAAACTCTTCTCGTTGACGCGCTTGGCAAGAGAGCCCTGGTTCTTGTGGACATCTCATCTTCAAAAAAACTCAAAGACACCCTCAGAAACAATAAAGATATTCTCTTTCTTGGACGCCCTCCTCTGGATCAGGATCTTCTACTTTTTTTCCATGATCAGTATATTCTCCTTTGGAACAGGCTCGCCGCACTTCGGCAAACTCGTAGCAATACTCCTTCTCGGAAGTAGATAGCATTTCTTTAAACAGGCCGTGTGCTTCTGCGCGGGAAAAACGGCGCAGCGGATGCGACGAGGAGCGCACTCAGGATATAAAAGGGGATGCCGTTGCCGGTAAGATCCATTAAAATGCCCACCATGACGGGGCCGACTGTCATGCCTATACTGAATGCTATGTTGAACAACCCCATCGTCCTTCCGGAGCCGAAATTTCTACCTCTTGCCGCAGCGATCGCAACAAGAGAAGGAGATGCAAACGCATGGCCTACGCCGAAGGCGACGCTGGCAACCGACAGGCTGAACGGAGTTGTCAGATTCGGTAGCCCGATAAGCGTCACCGCCGAGATCAAGCCTCCGAGAATTATCAGAGTGTTCTTCCGTATATTGTCCGCCAACCTGCCTGAGAAGTTTTGAAGTATCCCGGTCGAGATTGAGTTCAGCGAAACTATAACGCCTATCTGCGACAAAGACAGTTCGAATTGAGAGGCGAAGAGAGGTATCACCATTACAAGAACTCCCCGGCACATCGCCGATGAGAATTGAAATATAAAGACGATGACCATCTCAGGGTCGGAGACGATACCTTTGAATGCCTCCAAGGCGCCGTGGTTCTCCTTTACGGAGCGTGAAGGCGACGACTCGGGGAAAAGGAGGAGGACGAGAAACAATGCGAGGAGCGTAAGCGCTGTCATCGCATAAAACGGTGCGTAAAAACCCAAAGAGTCGGCCAAAAAACCGCTGAGAAGCGGACCAAAACCGATGCCTAGGAAAAGAGCGGCCTGCAGCGATCCGAAGAACGCGCCCTCCTTGCCCTTGGGGGCGATGTCGGTTGCGATGGCCATCGTTATCGGGACCACCATGGCGGATCCTATTCCATGCCATATTCTGATGAAAATGAGCATTGCCGTAGAAGAAGCGAACGTATACGCCACCGAAGCCGCCGCATAGACAAGAAGTCCGACGATCAGCAGCTTCTTTCGATCCATTCTTTCTGCAAGCTCACCCGAAACCAACATACCCCAAATACGGGAAAAGGAGAAGGAACCGATAATGAGTCCGATCGCTACGCTGCTCGCACCCAGGCCTTTGGCATAAAGAGGCAGAACGGGTGCGATAATCCCAATTCCCAACATAGCGCAAAACATAGAAAGGCTCAATACGAACCTGAGACCGTAGGAGTACTTTACTGATAGCAACAAGAAAACACATCCCTTGTATTTCCTCCGATACCGAGAGGAAGAGAAAATATTCCTTGGCTATGATACTATATATTGTCTACAATTTCAATATCACCTTTCCCATCTGTGAAACGTCCGATGACTGCGGCGAGTTCAAAACCGATATCGCGGAGCGCGACCAGGAACGATTCCGCTCCGTCCTCAGGAAGCGCAAGAAGAAGACCTCCCGAAGTCTGCGCATCGAAAAGCATATCCATCAGAACATCGTCGTGTTTCATAGGGTCGAATACTCGATCCTCGTACTCGATACGGTTATTGTACGTTCCGGCGGGTATGAGGCCGGACGACGCCAAGTCAAGGACTCCGGGAAGCAGCGGGATGTCCCGGATACCCAGAATCAGATTTAATTTTCTGGAAGAGAGCATGTCCAGCGAGTGCCCCGCAAGTCCGAACCCTGTCACATCGGTACAGGCGTGTATTAGAGAAAGAAGAGCAGGATCCAGCTTTCTCGGAAGGTCGTTCAGCGTGGACATCCAACGAATCGCCTCTTGAAGGCTGCGTTCGTCTTCAAGCATGTCCGCTTTAAGGGCAGTCGCAACTACCCCGGTGCCGATGGGTTTCGTAAGAAGGAGCACATCTCCGGGCCGAGCGCCTGTGACTTGCCAAACGGAATCGATACGGACTTCGCCGTAAACGACCAGACCGTATTTCGGCTCTTTGTCCTCGACGCTGTGCCCCCCGAGCAGAAAGGCCCCCGCTTCCTTTACCTTCTCGAAACCTCCTGCAAGGACTGCTTCCAATACGCTCATATCCAGAGTTTTTACCGGAAAACCGACGATATTCAAGGCGATCAGCGGCGATCCGCCCATAGCAAAAACATCGCTTAACGAGTTCGCCGCGGCGACGCGCCCCCAAACATGCGGATCGTCCACGACAGGTGTGATAAAATCAACGGTTAGAACTCCGGCTCGTTGTTCATCGATTTTCCAAAGAGCTGCGTCTTCACCCGAGGCCCACGAGGTGAAAATTCTCTCGTCGGAAGGAAGGGGGATATTTTTGAGTATTTTCGAAAGGTCCGCCGGACCAATTTTTGCCGCTCAGCCACTCGTAGTGGACATTTCCGTCAAACGCATTCCATCTTCTCCTCCATGTTATAATAATAATTATTATTATAACACAAAAACTCACATTCAGCCGGGAGTCGCGTGCACCACGTCCGCGGCGCAGTAGGAGACGAGCCCCTGCCTGGTCATGACGACGAGTTCTCCGTTCTCTCCGATATCCGAGGCGCAGCCGATCTCGCAACCTTCGTCGGTACTCACCGTGATCTCCTTGCCCAAAGTGGAACATGCTTCTTTGTAGAGCGAAAGGAGAGATCTTCCGCCATCGGATTCCATAGCGTTCATAATCTCCGAGAAGCGGCATATGATTTCCGCGGCGAGTTCTCCCCGATGGATATCGCCCGCGATTTCGCCTAAAAACGCGGCTTTGGAAAGAACGGTTTCCTCTTCTTCTTTGCAATCGAGCAACGGAGAAGCTATATTAACGCCTATCCCCGTGCAACAGTCGCGAACTCTGTCCGATTCGCTGGACGCCTCGGACAGGATACCGCATATCTTCTTGTTCTCCCAGAGCAGATCGTTGGGCCATTTGAGCGCAAGCCTAAGGGAGTAGAGCTTTTCAACCGCATACTTCACAGCAAGACCGGCGGCGAGGTTGATAAGCTGGAGTCTGCCCGGAAGAAGGCGCGGTTTGAAGAAAAAAGAGAAGAAAAGACCGCTTCCTCGAGGAGAAACCCAGCAACGGTCTCGCCTTCCTTTCCCCTGCGTCTGTTCCTCCGAGAGAACGATGACTCCCTCCGGCCGGCCTTGCCTCCCTAGCTGCTTCGCTGTTTCCTGAGTGGACAGGAGCGTATCGAAAACATGTATCTCCGACCGGGAGAAGGTTGAACATTTCAAGAGCGCTCCGATATAGGAAGGAGCAAGATCATAAGCGGGCAGTCCTCGAAGAACATACCCCTTCTGCGGAATGGAGTCGATACGGAATCCCTCTTCTACAAGGCTCCGGACATTTTTCCAGACGCTCTGCCTGGAGAGAGAGAGAATGCCGGAAAGAATGCCGCCCGAAACGATTTCGCCTCTCGCGTCCATTAAAATCCGACAGAGTTCCACAGTTCCCGGACGTGCTTTCATCATTTTTTCGTCCTTCCTCCTGATTGGATTGCTTCGAAATGATATAATAAAAAATCGTACAATACAATGCGTACCAACTATAAGGAGGAGAGAGCATGGCGCTCACGCCGAATGCTACTGTTTTGGAGGAACTGCGGATCTTGCGAAAAGATCTGCAGGACAGTCTTTGACCTGGATTCGATAATACGGCAGAAAGAAACGCTTGAAGCACGAACCACGTCTCCCGATTTCTGGAAGAAAGAGGAGAGCCGGGAGGTCTCGCGTGAAATTGCCCGTCTCCAAAGAAGCCTCGACAGCTGGAATGATGTCGAGCGTATGTACAGCGATATCGTAACGCTTGAAGAGATGCTTTCCGAGAATGAAGACGACGACCTTCAGAGAGAGTTCGAACAGACAGCCGAAAAGCTCCGGAAGTTTGCGGAAAAGGAGCAAATGTTGTTGCTTCTGTCCGAAGAGCATGACAGCAGCAACGCAATACTCACCGTGCATGCCGGTTCGGGCGGACTCGACTCTCAGGACTGGGCGGAAATGCTTTTACGCCTCTATCTTCGCTGGGCTGAACGCGAAGGTTTTTCGGCGAAGGTTCTGGACATTCTTCAGGACGAAGAAGCCGGCATAAAGAGCGCTACGGTTCTGGTTCAAGGCGAATACGCGTACGGATATCTGAAATCCGAAAAAGGAGTGCACCGGCTGGTCAGAATCTCTCCTTTCGATGCGGCGAAACGGCGCCATACAAGTTTTGCCTCTGTCGACGTCGCTCCCGAGTTGGCGGAGGATGTTCCAATAGAGATACGTTCGGAGGACCTGAAAGTCGATACGTTCCGTGCAAGCGGCGCAGGAGGCCAGTATGTCAATAGAACCGACTCGGCTGTCCGTATTACGCATCTTCCATCAGGAATTGTTGTCGGATGCCAGAATGAAAGATCGCAGCACATGAACCGGCAGGTGGCCATGCAGATTCTTCGAAGCCGCCTCTTCGAGAAGGCCTTGCAGGAACGGCAACAGGAACTGCTAGCAATTCAAGGCGAGAAAAAAGAGATCAGCTGGGGCAGTCAGATACGCTCATATGTTCTGCATCCATATACGATCGCGAAAGACCATAGAACCGGCTTCGAAATGGGCAACGTACAGGCCGTGCTCGACGGAGATATCGACAGTTTTATAATGAGTTTTCTCAGGTGGAAACGACAGAAGTAATAAATACAGCCCGGGAGGATCCCGACCATGATCTTGTTTCGCCTTTTAATTTGCGCTTTTGTTCTTCTCTTCGCCCCGGCGGAAAAGTTGGAAGCATCGGTTTTCAATCCTTCTGTTTCTGTTCTGGAAGCGCGAGCCCTGCGTGCCGGAATGAAGGGGTATGCGCTCACGGTCGTTTCCGGGAGGGAAATAGTACGATTCCCCGTGGAGATAGTCAGCGTGATCCCCGGTAAAGGAATCCCTCGTCATCTGATCATGATAAAAGCTTCCGGCCCCGTCATAGAAAAAACAGGAGGTATTGCCGCAGGAATGAGCGGTAGTCCTGTCTACATCAACGGCAAGCTTATCGGAGCGATCGGATACGGCTGGAATTTCAGCGAACATACACTCGGTCTCGTTACACCTTTCGAGGATATGGCTTCGGTGTGGAACTGGCCTGAAAAACCGGTAAGCATACCTCCCGCACCGCCGCTGGGCAGCGTAGAAGGGAAAAAAGATATCCCTACCGCCGAAGAGAAAGAGAGCGAAGAGGCGGACGAAGAGACGTCCGAGAACGACGATGATGAAAACTTGGTCGTCCCGGTTCCAGCGGAGCCGAGCTTATCTCCGCTTTTTATCGATGGGATCAGCGCCCGGAAGGCGTCCGAAATAGCGAAGATTCTCGGCGGCGGACGGTATATCCCGGGCGGCGCATTCACCGACGACATCCCGGTCGAGATGAACGCCGGAATGTCGCCTGGAGATGCTATCACAGTGCTTCTCGCATGGGGAGACGTAACGATAGGAGCGACCGGGACATTGACCGCCATAGCCCCCGACGGACGATTCATCGCCTTCGCCCACCCCTTTCTCGGAAGAGGTGCGGTAAATTATCCCGTTGCGAGAGCATATATTCACAATGTCGTTCCCAGTATGGAAGCTCCATTCAAGGTGGGAAGCCCTCTGAAGATCGTTGGAACGGTCACTCAGGACAGACCGCAAGGAATTGGAGGGAGAATCGGCTACTTTACACCCTCCATTTCCGCAACGCTCGTTTTTTCCGATGGAGAGCGAAGCGTCAAAGAGCGGAAGCGTTTTCATGTCGTACCGGACCCGTTTCTTGGGGGAAAACTCACGGCAGGCGTCTTCACGGGTTTGATCGATGATTTATGGGGACGGAAGGGTCAGGGTACTGCTACGTTGACGCTGACCGTACAGGGGAGAGGGTTGATCAGCGGCTGGACACGGACGAACATGTTCTTTTCCGAAACCGATCTTGCCGCCGCAGCACTGAAGGAGACCAGCGAACTGCTGGAGGTTGTTTTTCTCAATCCGTTCGCTGAAGTGTATCCCCTGGGCATTACTGTGACGACCGAGTTTTCCTCTCTTCCCAAGCTGATGTACGTCGAAGGGGTGAACTTGAAAGGAGAGTCTTTCTCCGCCGGTGAAACCATCGACGTCGAAATTCTTCTTCGTCCCTACAGAAAAAAACAGGTAAAAAAATCTTTTCAGATCGTCATACCCAAGGACGCGGCGGGCGTCTGCGAAATCCTTGTTCGAGGAGGCGGGATAGAACCCTTGAACCAGTCGGCCATCATCCAGGGGTGGAAAACGATCGACAACTTTCGCCAGCTTTTTACCGAGATGTCCGCCTTGGAAACCAACAACGAACTCATCCTCGAGTTCAACTACGAAAAAAGACAGAAGGGCGGCAGAGGCCGCGGAGAAGACGAGGAGCCTGTATCCAAGGAAGAACAGGAACTTTTAAGCGAGTTAAAACAGCGCAGGCTGAAAGACGGAACGCTCCAGATCTTTAAATCCGAGTTCGTCGTCGAAGGGCTTCTCAGGAAACTGATTACGGTGAAACCCTCCGATGGCTCGGCGAACTCCGACAATGGAGAAACGGAGAACTAACGCCGTGTTCATTACCTTTGAAGGAATCGACGGGTGCGGAAAATCGACACAAGCGGATTTGCTGGTCCGGCGATTAAAAAAGGAAACGTTCGGAACGCGTCCTATTTTATGGACAAGAGAGCCGGGAGGTTGGGAAGGCGGAGCCTGGATACGGGAGAGAATCCTGAAAGACCGGTTCCTTCATCCGATGAGCGAACTCTTTCTCTTTTTGGTCGACCGATGCGAGCATGTGCGAAGGGAAATTCTTCCCGTTCTCGAAAATGGAGGAATCGTAGTGTGCGAGCGGTATACTGATTCCACTTTGGCCTACCAGTCATGGGGAAGAGGCATACAGCCCGAAAGAATCGAATCGTTGTTCGAGTGGTGCGCTTTTCCTCAACCCGACTTGACTTTTTGGCTCGACCTTCCCGTGAAGGAGGCAATGGAGCGAGTCGCCTCGCGCGGAGGACGCGACCGTTTCGAGTCCGAGGGGTACGCTTTTCTGGAGAAAGTCCGCACGGGTTTCTCCTCGCTCGCAGCGAGAGAGCCCGAGAGAATACTCAGAGCGGAAGCCTCCGAAGAAGCACAGGCTCTTTCCTCGAAGCTCTTCTCGCTCCTGGAGGTGTCTCGATCCCGTTGAGGGTAAAAAAAGCATCCAAGGAAACACTGAGCGGGGGCGAATTCGGTAAGACGTCGAAAAAAAGCGGACAATTTCCAACCAGTCAGCCTTCTACCGCGTCCGTTTTCTCGGCGTCTCTTGAGGATGCCGAAATCCGAGAGCTTCTGGAACGCTTGGATATTATCGGGAGGAAACTCTCGGTCTTCCCTGCGGAAGCGCTTCTTCTCCAGTATAGAAAACTCGTCGCGGAGCTGGTGCGCCGTGCCGTTGCAGGGTTGCGCGTCCGCCGCGATATGAAGTGGCGAAGAGGAGACAGGAACTTTTTCGTTATCGTCGAGAGGACGGAATCAATGCTCGACGAACTCGAAATAGTGTTCGCGCGCGAGGGAGAACGCACACGGATGCTGCAAATAATGGAGGAAATCAAAGGATGTCTCTTTTCTCTCCTGTTCTGAGTACACAAGATGACTCCAATGCACATAGGCCGTCATGGCGTGATTGCGAGGCGTGGAAACGAATGGCAAGCTTGGCCCTGGAAGGAAGTTTTCCTCATTCCTGCGCCTTGGTGACCGCAGAGGATTTTCACACCGAGATCGCCCTTGGAATAGCCAAGATGCTTCTTTGCAACAACGGACGGGGAGGCGACGGATGCCCGGTGTGCGCCTCATGGTCGGGAGGGCAGCATCCCGATCTTGTGGTCGGAGGCGCGCCCTCGCAACCGCCTTCGATCGACACGTGCCGCGAGATAATCAACACAACGGCGTATCGTCCTGTCGTCTCGCCCAAAAGAGTAGTTGTTCTCTTCGCCGCCGACAGAATGATGCTGCCCGCGGCAAACAGCCTTTTAAAACTTGCGGAAGAACCGCCGGAGTATGTCCATATACTATTTATGTTGTCGGACGAAAAGCTTTTTCTTCCTACGCTGAGGAGCCGTTCGTGGACAGTTTCACTTCCTCTGCACCGGCAGGAGGAGCGTTATTCGCCGCCCCGGACCGATGAAGAATGGGTCCGATGGATTGAAAAGTATGCCAAAGCTGAAGTCGATGAGCTGATAATGCTCTTTACGCCATGGATTTCCTTTGAGATCGAACGCAAGGCGTATGAAAGAGCCGCGAAGCTTGAACGCTTGCGCCTTTTGATTCAAACGAAACGCCTCTCCCGCACCATGGTTCTCGACCTTATCGTATTGGCTCTCAAGGAGGGTATTGTTTTTGAGCATTCATTTGGCGATTTTTGGTAAACCCCGTTATCTCGGACTTCTCGACATCGAGGCTCCTTTTTTTCCGAGGGGGACATGGCTGGTGGTCGAAACGATGAGAGGATCGGAAATAGCTCTCCTCGGCGGGCCCCTTTCTGTCGAGCAAGAGGCGCGATACAGAACCTCCTGCAATGACGATGCCTCGGACGGTCAGGTCAAAGGAGGAGAGCCTATTCTCCAGGAGATTTCGCTTACACGCATTGCGTCGGGCGAGGATATGGACGCAGCCGCCCGTGAACGAGAGGAAGAAGACGAGGTTCTCGTCAAGGCGAGAATGCTGCTGCGGAATCACAGCCTCTCAATGAAGCTTGTCGATGTAGAATATCTCCTCGACAAGAAAAAACTTTTTTTCTATTTCACATCCGAACAGCGAGTGGATTTTCGAGCTTATGTACGCGATCTTGCAAAAGAGTTCAAAACCCGTATCGAGCTTCGCCAGATAGGCGTTCGCGACGAAGCGAAGACTGTAAAAGGAATAGCTCCATGCGGTCGGGAGTGCTGCTGCAGTCACTGGCTCCATAGATTTACTCCGATTTGCATCAAAATGGTCAAAGAGCAGAATCTCGCCCTCAACCCAACGAAAATTTCCGGCATTTGCGGGCGCCTCATGTGCTGTATGTCCTACGAACATACCTCCTACAGCCTCCTCTGGAAATCGCTTCCGAACCCCGGTGCGAAAATTCGGACCGCTTCCGGCAACTTTGTTGTTGAGGGTGTGGAGTTATCATCCGACTCTGTACGCGTTCGTCGCCCTGATGGAGGAAGCCTGCTTGTAACAGTCGAAGACTTCCCGCGTTTCAAAGAAACTGTCCTGGAAGGGCGCGAATGGGAAGAACCTTCGCGTGCACCGCGTGAATGGGGAGGCTTCGAAAGCTCTTCGGGAAAACCAACCCGCCAGTTTTCCGATGAATCGTCACGCGTTTCCAAGAGAAAAGCCGGGGAATCCGGAGGAAGGGAACGTCGTCCCGACCAGGCGATTCAGCCAGGAGAGAAAAAAAGTGAAGCTAAACCTCTCACAACCGGCATGGACAAACCCAAGACTGAAAAAGAAAAACAGCTTTCGGAGAGCGCCCCTGCAGGCGAGGGCGCTGTCAAATCTGCGAAAAAAAAGAGAAGAAGAAAAAAAACCTCTTCCGCTCCCGACAAGAAAAACCAAGCTGGAACACAGCCCGTTCGTCAGCAGGAACGCGGAGAAACCCAATCTTCGGAAGCGAAACACTCTAGCGGGCATTCTTCCGGAGATCGTCCGCATAAAAAAAACACTGGTCCGGAGAAAGCTCCGAACACCCCCCCCGCCGAAAGAACCGAAGGTAGCGCCTCTTCTCCGGAGAAGGGCGGAGAACCGACCGGCAGACGTTCCAACTCCAGAAGGAGGCGCTCCGGTAAAGGCGGCAACAGAGAGCAAAAGGAACAGAAAAGCCCTCAGGAACAAGCGGCGGAAGGGTCTGAGACAACCCTCGGCGGGGCTCGGCAAAAGAAACAGCGGTCCCCGAAACCGCAAAATCGTCTAGAGTCGGGTGAGCAGCGCAAGGAGAAGGAAGATGCGTAAGATATGCACTGCATGTTCCAAAGAGGAGGCGCATTGAGTCATGTCTTTTTTCGAAAAACTCAAACAAGGCCTGCGGGGTGTTCGTAAAAAATGGAGTGAAGGTCTCTCCGGCGTATTCTCCGGAGGAACAATCGATGAAGACTTCTGGGAACGGCTCGAAGAGGTGCTCATCTCCGGAGATGTGGGGATCACGCTCTCGCTGCGTCTGATCGAGCAATTGAAAAAAGAAGCCCGCGCACGAAACGCCGGAACTCCCGAGGAGCTGTTCAAGTTCTTTGCCGAGATTCTGACCGCTCGCCTTTCATCTGTTCCTCTGATGGGGCAACCTGTGCAGGCAACCAAAGACTCCTTGACGATAGTGCTTCTCGTGGGAGTCAACGGAAGCGGAAAGACGACCACTGCGGGAAAGCTCGCCTCTCGATGGACCAAAGATGGCATGCGTGTTGTGTTTGCGGCTGCGGACACATTTCGTGCAGCCGCGATAGATCAACTCAAGGTTTGGGGTGAACGATCAGGAGTCCGCGTCATTGCGCAGCAACAGGGAAGCGATGCCGCCGCCGTTGCCTTCGACGCGCTTTCCGCCGCAAAATCGAGCCGGGCGAATGTGCTTCTCGTCGATACGGCCGGACGCCTTCACTCAAAACACAATCTGATGGAAGAGCTGGGGAAAATTTACCGCGTGCTTGACAAAGAACGCGGAGACTGCCGTCTCGAAACCCTGTTGGTTCTGGACGCGGTCATGGGCCAGAACGGGTTGGCCCAAGCGGAGACCTTCAATAAGATTCTCCCGCTCTCGGGTGTTGTGCTTTCAAAATACGACAACACCGCGAAGGGAGGAATTATCCTCGCAATCGCCGAGGAGTTGAAGATGCCGGTGCGGTACGTCGGCCTCGGCGAAGGGGAGGATGATCTGCGCCCCTTCGATGTCGAAGAGTTTGTCCAAGCTCTTCTGGAGGGAGAGAAAAATGGCGGACGAGAATAAAGAAGAGATCAAATACAACACCACGATAGGTTCTCCCCTGTCGTCGCTGCTCCGTTCCCTCTATCTCCATGGCGTGGAACAATGCGCCCTAGCAAGCGACGAAGGGTACTCCGTATATTCGAAAGACCAGATAGTTTCGCTTCTTGAGCGAGGCAACGCGGATACGAAGGTCTCCGACGCTATAGCGCTGCTCTCTTCGAATACTTTTTCGGGCGTCTTGGAGAAACGTCTTTTGGAACCTTTAACCCCTGTGCTTCTGGTCACAGACACAGGGGTCGAGGTTGTTCCCGCCGGGAAAATTTCTCATCCGCGGTCTCGGGAAGCTGATGCGACGCCTCCCGAGGATAGAACTCCTGCCTTTCCATCATGGTGGGAGATACCGCTTCCGCTCGCCGACTGTACCGGAAAACACCCTCTTCTGAACTCTTCCGCCGAGGAACTGCTCGGGGGCTTCATTCTTCCGTCTTTCCCCCGAAGGAAACGGCATCCCGGTGAATTTCTGCTTGAACTGCAGGAAAAGAACGGAAAGAAAGGGAAGAGGATATGCCGGCAATATCTGTTCACGGAGGTGGCCTATCCCGTCTTTCTGATTCAGGATGTTACGGAGGACCTCCGTAATGCCGAACGGATGGCGTGGATGGCCTCCATCGGACAAGCGTTCATCTCGGACCTCAAGTGCAAAGGCAAGACGGTACGGCAGATCCGCTCGCCCGAATGTTCCGTAGAAGAGGAGAGCGGAACGCACTTAGCATGCATCTGGGAGGAGAAGCTCCTTGGATACATTTGTATCGACGAAGGCTCTTCCGAGTGATATCAAAGGTTTCATCTACCCGGTGAAATTGATCGCCGGGGTTCTGTACCCGGACGAGACGCTCTGGATGTGGGCAAAAAAAGAACTTGCGTCGCTCTGGGGGCCACCGGAAGAAGAAAGCGAACCTTCACTTTTTTCGTCGCTCACGGAGTACTACGCGGACATCGCCCCCGTTCTCTACCGTCGTTTCCTCTCGTTTGCAGGGCTTCGGGATGCGGCAGACCTGCCGGATTGGAAAAAATCAGGGTGTCTCATCGAGAACAGGAGCGGTTGCCCGCGAAAAGTGAATATCGATCCCGGATATGTAAACGGTGCGAGGCTCGTTCTCGCTTCGACCAAGGATCATGCGCACAGAGTTTATATAGGCAGGGGTATCCACGCCGAGGTAACGCTGCGCTACAGAGGTAAACGATGGACTCCCTTCGACTACACATTTCCGGATTTTGCGGATGGACGCTACAACCTGTTTCTCTCCCACGTCAGGAAGAGATGGCTGGTTGAAATGGCTGCGAGGAGGCTTCCGAATGATTGAACGGTATTCAACAAAAGAGATGAACGCTCTCTGGAGCGAGGAAAATAAGTTTCGTACATGGCTCGAGGTCGAACTTGCGGTTTGCAAAGTCTGGAACGAGCGCGGTGTCATACCGTCCGAAGCGTACGACGAAATATGTACGAAAGCCGACTTCAACATCGAACGGATCAACGAGATTGAGGAACAGGTACAGCACGACGTGATCGCCTTCGTCTCCGCCGTCGCAGAGAAAGTAGGTGCGAACGGACGCTACATTCATCTCGGCTTGACGAGCAGCGACGTAATCGACACGGCATCCTCCCTTTCTCTCAAACGCTCCTTGGCGGTGGTGGACGAAAAAGTGCTGCATCTCATGTCCTCGGTGAAAAAACGGGCGGAGGAATTCAAGTACGCGCCGTGCGCCGGGAGAACGCACGGGATTCATGGAGAGCCGACGACCTTCGGTCTGAAGTTGCTGAACTGGTATCATCAGCTTCAGAGGGACCGTGAGCGCATAGCCCTTGCAGCGGAGCAGATCAACTACGGAAAAATCTCAGGAGCGGTAGGCACATACGCGCACTGCGATCCCGATCTGGAAAAACGCGTCTGCGAAACTCTCGGACTCCGTCCCGCACTCGTCTCTACCCAAATTTTGCAACGTGATCGTCATGCGAACATTCTGAACACTCTGGCCCTTCTCGGAAGCGCGCTCGACCGTTTCGCGACCGAAATTCGACACCTTCAGAGAACCGAGGTTATGGAGGTGCTGGAGCCTTTCGGCGCACGCCAAAAAGGCTCGAGCGCCATGCCGCATAAGCGCAACCCCATAATCTGCGAACGTATCTCCGGCATGAGCAGACTTCTTCGGGGCTACGCACTCACAGGCATGGAAAACATCAACCTCTGGCATGAACGCGATATAAGCCACTCCTCGACGGAAAGAGTCGTTTGGCCGGATGCATTCCATGCGATCACATATATGCTGATGAAGATGAAGAACGTCGTGGAAAATATGCGTGTAGACACCTCAAAAATGAAAGAGAACCTTGAATTAACCCGCGGACTGGTGTACAGTCAACGTATCCTCCTTGAACTCGTCGAGCATTTCGGGATGCTTCGAGAGGAGGCGTACGCAATAGTCCAGGAAAACGCGATGAGATGCTGGCAGGAGAAAACGCCGTTCTACGACCTTCTCCTGAGCGATAGGCGTGTTTCCGCTTTGATATCTGAAGAACAGTTGCGCTCTTTTTTTGCACCGGAGTACTATTGCCGATGGGTCGAAGATGTATTCAACCGGTTCTCCGAGGATTAGCGACGGAACGACGTCCGAAAGAGATACGTACGGCGCGCCGTACGTAGTGAAACGCAAGTCGACTTCATTTGCAGTTGTTCCCGGGTGAACGATTCGCCTTGTTCAAATACTGATTTCAAGGGGGACATCTCGATGTGTGCTGCAGATATTTTTGCTGCTGACAGGAACCTCGCTCTCGAATTGGTACGGGCAACCGAAGCTGCGGCGATGGCTGCGGGAAGATGGATGGGACGCGGAGATAAAAACGCCGTCGACGGCGCGGCGGTCAACGCGCTTCGTTACATGATGAATACTGTTCCGATGTCCGGTATCGTCGTCATCGGCGAAGGAGAGAAAGATGAGGCTCCCATGCTCTTCAACGGGGAACAGCTTGGAGCGGAGGACGAACCGCAAATGGATATCGCCGTGGACCCCGTCGACGGCACGCGGCTTACTGCCCTCGGTCTGGCCGGAGCGATCAGCGTTGTCGCCCTCTCGGAAAGAGGGACTATGTTCAATCCGAAGAACATCTTTTATATGAACAAGCTGGTTACCGGCCCCGACGCCGCAGAGGTCATCGATATCAACCTCTCGCCGGAGGAGAATATCGCGCGCGTTGCGAAGGCGAAGAAAAAGGCTATGGACGACGTCACAGTCGTCGTGCTCGACCGGCCGCGGAACGACGAGATCAAGGAACACATCAGAAAGGCCGGCGCACGAATCAAGCTTATCCCGGACGGCGATATCGCGGGAGCGCTTCTTACGTGCAAAGACCAGGGAGGCGCGGACCTCCTGATGGGTATCGGCGGATCGCCCGAAGCCGTCATCACCGCGTGCGCGATCAAGTGCCTTGACGGAAACATGCAATGTAAACTCTGGGCGCGCAACGAAAGCGATGCGGAAGAGAGCCGGAAAAGAGGACTCGATCTCGATCAAGTGCTGACCATCCACGATCTTGTACAGGGAGACAACATCTTCTTCGCCGCGACCGGCGTCACCGACGGCGCATTCTTGCAAGGCGTACGCTACGAGGGACGCCAGATACGCACCAGCTCCATGGTCATGCGCTCCAAGAGCGGTACTATCCGTTTTGTCGACAGCATCCACGTGCCCAAGAAGCTCTCGGAGCTTTCGAAAGTTAGCGGAATAGACTACAGCACAGTCTGATTTCGAACCGCACACCAGCTGCGCGGGAGTCCGCAGGCCTTCGTCGAACTGCGGACTCCCGCGCAGCTGGTTCGGAGACTAAGCCTCGGGATGATGCGAGGTTGCCGCGACCACGGTCTGTCCTGCGGAGACGCACTCGTCGTTCGGCGGAAGGAAAGTGTGGAGCAGAGGTTCTACCCCTTGCTTTCGCAGGAGGATGGAAGTCGTTGCAACAAGCCGTCTATTCTGCCAGACTCCCCCGGAAAGCGCCGCAAAACGGATCCCTTTTTCTTTTCGCAGCGTGCCGCATATTTTCGCCACGGCATCCGCCAAGCCGCCGTGGATACCTCCGGCAATTTCGGGAACGGACAAAGTATGTTTCGAGTCGAGGATCCAACGGATTGCGGGTCGCCAATCAATCAGAAAACGCCCTTCGCGCCGGTCGATTGTAAAAGGGGCCTTGAGCGTCCCGGTAGCCAACGCTTCCAGATTCATAGCAGCCTGTCCGTCGAATGTAACGACGTCCCCGCAGCCCAGCAATGCCGCGGCAGCATCGAAAAAACGTCCGCACGACGTCGTCTTCGGCGAAAAAGGGAGTATGTCAAGAACCATGCGCGCCTTCCTGGCATGGACACTCCAGAGATTTTCAGCCATTGACGCGGCCGTTTCCTTCCCGTACACATCATGAAGAAGGCCAAGGGCGTATCGCCAAGGCTCCATGACCGCAGCGTCCCCCCCCGGAAGACGGGACGGAAGGAAGTTGCCTATACGCTCATAACTCGACCTGTCGCCGAGAAAGATCTCTCCTCCCCAGACTGTTCCGTCCTCGCCGTATCCTGTGCCGTCGAAAAGTATGCCCGCCGAAGTCTCTTCGACGTTGTTTTCGAAAAGACACGCGGCGAAGTGCGCATGATGATGCTGCACGGGCACGGCCGACGCACCGAATGTTTCCGCGACCCTCTTCGCTATCTGCGTGGAGAGATACTGAGGATGCATATCATAAGCAACCTTCTTCGGTTTCAGTTCGTAGAGGCTGACGAAATGTTCCAGCGCTCTGTTGTAATACGCGACGGTATCTCGCTGTTTCATATCTCCAAGATACTGGCCGGGGAGCAGCACGTCGTTCCTGGAAAAACAAAAACTCCCTTTCATCTCCGCCCCTGCTCCGAAGACAACGTTGTCGTCATGGCGGAAGAACGGCATTGGAAGAGGCGTATACCCTCTTCCTCGACGCATAAGGAAAAAAGAGCGTCCAAGAGGCATCGCGACGGAGTCGTCGACCGGCATCTGAATATCGCGGTTCGACAGAAGGAAAAAATCCGCTATCGACGAAAGAGAAGCAAGCGCCGTCTCGTTGTCGGAAACGATCGGGGCATCGGAAAAGTTCGCGCTGGTCATAATGAGCGCTCTTTTCCCATCAAGCAGCAGATGGTGCAGCGGAGTGTACGGAAGCATGATTCCAAGCGTCCGCTGCCCTGGAGCGACAAGCGGGGACACACTGCCTTTCTCCGCAGTGCTTTGGTTTTTTCGAACGCAGCAGAGGACGATGGGGCTCGCCGGAGAAGTCATAAGCTTTTTGGCGACCTCGGGAACGTAGACAAGTTTCTCCGCTTCGGCAAGCGACGACGCCATCAGTGCGAACGGTTTATGCAATCTTCGCTTCCGTTGTCGTAAGAGCGCGACCGTCTCTTCCCGGAAGGGAGTACAAGCTATATGAAACCCGCCGATACCTTTGATTGCAAGGATCTTTCCTTCGTCGAGCAGAGTGGAGCATAAGCGGACGGCCGAATCTCCTCTCGCCTTCTCGACGCCGGTTGCGTCCGTCAGCCAGACCTCCGGACCGCACACAGGACATGCATTCGGTTCCGCATGAAAACGCCTGTGCGACGGATCCGTATACTCTCTCCCGCACTCCGGACACATAGTGAACGAACCCATCGTCGTCATGGGGCGATCATAAGGAAGTTCGCGTATAATAGAGTAGCGCGGTCCGCAATCGGTGCAGTTGATGAAAGGGTAGCGGTACCTGCGATCCGCCGGATTCTTCATCTCCGCAAGGCAGTTCGCGCATACGGCGAGATCGGCCGGAATAAGAGCGGTCTGGCGCGTCTCTTTCCGGCTCTCCAATATTTCGAAACATAGGGGAGCGGAAGGAGACTCCCGTCTCTCGTCGAGAATTCTAACGGAGCTGATAAACGACGCCGGGGGATTCTCCCGTACAAGCCGGAAGAGAAAGTTGTCGAGACTCTCCTCCTCGCCGTGAAGCTCCATCTCGACGCCGTGCGATGTGTTCAGCGCAAAGCCGGTGATGTTCTCGGAATGCGCAAGACGTACGCAGAAAGGGCGGAACCCGACGCCCTGAACTATACCCGATACCAGAATCCGTGTTTGAAAAAACATTGACAAACCTCCGTTCTGAAGGCATTGTAATGCATACGGAGGGAAAATGCATAGATGGGACGGGGGTGAAGATGCAGTGCCGATACTTGAATCCGCTTTTATCCATGTGTACATGGGACACGGTAAAGGGAAAACCACAAGCGCGCTCGGCATGGTGCTTCGCATGGCCGGATGCGGCGGGAAATCCGCCGTCGTTCAATTTATGAAAGGGTGGCCGTACAGCGAAGCCAAAGGGCTCGCGTTTCTCCCGGGAGTCACTCTTATCCAGACGGGGAGACCGGACTATGTCTATCCCGACAAGATAATCCCCGAAGACCGCAGCGAAGCTGAACGGGGCCTCGCCGCTGCAAGGAACGCCGTGCTTTCGGGGGAGTTCGATCTCGTGATCCTCGATGAACTGAACGTCGCGCTCTCATTCGGACTCGTTCCGCTTGCTCCTGTACTTGATCTTATCGAATTCAGGCCTTCCCACGTTGAACTAGTATTCACCGGGAGAAATCCGCCACAAGAGCTTATCGACAAGGCCGACCTCGTCACGGAAATGGTCGAAATCCGTCACCAGTACCAAAAAGGCGTTCTCGCACGCAAGGGGATCGATTGCTGAGGAAAATCAACTTTTTCCTCTCAAAGAGCGGGTAGCTGTTCATCTTCCGTGCGTTACAAAAAATGCACACAAACAACGACATCGATATTTCTGGAGGTAGCTTCCATGACGAAAGCAACGACGAACTCCTCCCGCAAGGGCCAAAAAAATCCCGCCGGGAGCGCTCGAAACAAATCGCTTACATTCGGACAGCTTCGAAAAAAAACCGACGCCGCCTCTCTCGGCATCTCGACGACAAACGACATCGCTCCGCTGGATGAGTTCCTCGGCCAGAAACGCGCAGTGTCCGCCATCTCATTCGGCCTTGAGGTCGAGAGCAAGGGGTACAATATAGTCGTGCTGGGAAATCCGGGAAGCGGAAGAACCACCTACGCTCTTGAACGGCTTCGAGCTGCTGCACGCAAGCGGACGCCGCCCGATGACTGGGTCTATGTATATAACTTTGACGACCCTGGGCAGCCGCTCGCAATCAGTCTCCCCGCAGGCAAAGGCAAAGAAATGGGCACCGCATTCGACGAGATGATCGAAGAATTAAAAACGGCGATAAACAAGGCGTTCGAAAAAAGCCAGTATGAAGACGCCAAGGCCCAGCTCGTCAAGGAGTTTCAGGAAGAAGTAAATCAGCTTATGGAAGAGGTCAAAGCATGGGCTGCGGAAAACGGTTTTTCTCTGAAAAGAACTCCGCAGGGGTTCGTCAACATCCCCTTGACTGAGGAGGAATCGGAGACCGGGGAAAAAACGAAGCGCGAGATCCAACAAGAGGAGTTTGAAGCCCTTTCCGAAGAGGAGCAGAAGCGTCTCCAGAAAAAATCGGAGGAGGTATCACAGAAGACGCTGGAAACACTCCGGAAGATACGGGATCTTGAAAAAGGGCTGAAAGAGCGTATTGTTAAACTTGAGGCGGAGATATGCCGCAACGCGATCATGCCCTATCTCTCCGACATAAAGGAAAAGTTCGGAACGAGCGGCGATTCGGACGACGAAAAACATTCTCCGAACAACGATGTTCTCGGTCGATGGATAGACGCGCTCGCCGAAGATATCATCGACAACTTCGGGATGTTCGTGGCTGCTGTGAAAGACGAGAACGCCGATATCGACTTTACTCGCTACACTGTAAACGTCTTCGTATGCAACGATCCGGAGAACGGCGCACCCGTTATCTGGGAGACGAACCCGACATACTACAACCTCTCCGGCAAAGTCGAGTACGAAAGTCGTCAGGGTTACCTCTACACAGACTTCAAGAAGATAGTACCCGGCGCCTTCCAGAAGGCGAACGGAGGATTCCTCGTCCTCGACGCCGAGAAAGTCCTTCTCAACTTCATGTCCTGGGAGGCGTTGAAACGAATTCTCCGCACCGGCGAGGCGACGATCGAGAATCTGGGAGAGCAGTACGGCGCCGTTCCCGTCTCTTCTCTGCGACCGCAGCCCATACCGATAAATATGAAGGTCGTGATGGTGGGAACGCCCTTCCTCCATGCGCTGCTGCAGTACTATGATCCGGAATTCCAGAAGATGTTCAAAATCAAAGCGGACTTCGATACGGACATGGAACGAACTCCGGAAACTGAAAAGCAGATGGCGCAGTTCATCGCCACCTGCCTGAAGCGCGAGAACGGGCTCCCCTTCGACGCATCCGGAGTCGCGGAAGTCATCGACTGCTCGTCAAGACTCGCAGATGATCAGGAGCGGATTTCTACCGAGTTCAATAAAATCACGGAGATCGTCGTGGAATCGACCGCGTGGGCGAAGGCGGAAAAATCGGACACCGTACGCCGGGAACATGTTCAACGGGCGATTAAAGAGAAGCGCTTCCGCTCGGACTTGATCCAGGAGAAAATTGCGAGGGCCTATCAGGACGGTCTGGTCCGGATCGATACTTCCGGCGAGATGGTCGGTCAGATCAACGGCCTTTCCGTCATCGATTTAATGGACTATCGCTTCGGACACCCATCCAGGATTACGGCCAACGTCTTCATGGGCCAGGAGGGCGTCGTCAACATCGAAAGAGAGGTCAAACTGACCGGTCCCATTCATAACAAGGGGCTTCTGATACTTACTAGCTACATGGGAAGGAAGTATGCTCAGGATATGCCGCTCTCCCTCTCGGCCAAGCTGACCTTCGAACAGATGTACGGAGGAATCGACGGAGACAGCGCCTCGTCCACCGAACTCTACTGCCTCCTCTCGGCCCTGTCCGAAGTTCCCCTCAAACAGGGAATAGCGGTCACCGGCTCGGTCGATCAGTTCGGGAACATCCAGCCCATCGGAGGAGTGAACGAAAAGATAGAAGGATTCTTCGAGTACTGCCGCTACCGAGGCCTCACCGGAGAACAGGGCGTACTCATTCCGATACAGAACACACGTCATCTCATGCTCGACGAATCGGTGCTCGATGCAGTACGGGACGACAAGTTCTTTATCCGGGCCGTTTCAACCATCGACGAGGGTATTGAGGCGCTCACCGGCGTTTCCGCAGAATCGATTCATCGAAAAGTGAAGAACAAACTAAAAAAATGGGCCAAGAAAGCGGAGAAACTCAAAAAGGGTAAAGACTCCGCTACGGACGTGGAAGATGGCTCCGAAGAAGAGTGAAAAGCCTCTCAATCGTTCCCGGCCGCCTTACGTGGACACGGTTTTCGATATTCTGGAAGAGCTTTGGGGCAACGAAAAGGAAGAACCCCGTCTAGGCCATGAAGAACCTCTTGACGGACTCGTCCTCACGCTCCTCTCTCAGAACACGAACGACCGCAACCGTGACAAGGGGTTCGCCGCTCTGAAAGCGGCATTCCCGACTTGGGAACGTACGGCGTCCGCATCCGCAGAAGCAATTGAGGATGTTATTCGTCCCGCAGGACTTGCGAAGACGAAATCCGAAAGAATGCTCCAAATTCTGGGAGCGGTCAGAGAGGCTTTCGGAGACTATTCCCTCAAGGCATTGGCGGAAAAAGACGACGCTGAAGCCCGGAATTACCTTGCCTCGCTTCCGGGCATCGGCGCAAAAACGGTTGCATGTGTTCTGCTTTTCGACCTTGGGAGACCGGCTTTCCCGGTCGATACTCATATTGCCAGGTTCTGCCGGAGGATGAAATGGGTTGAAGAATCGCTCCCTCCGGAAGAAATACAGCCGCTGCTGGAGGAATGGGTCCCCGTTGAACGATACCTCGGAGGTCACGTGAATATAATAGAACACGGAAGAGGGTTATGCCGTGCACGGAACCCCGAGTGCGCACAATGCCCCTTGAAACGCGAGAACCTCTGTCCCTCGGCCCAGTAATACGTTGAGGGAGCCACGCCGTTTGGCTCCCTCAACGCAATCAAAGACCAGATAAACAGCCTCTCAGGAGCCGGGAGCGTCCTCTTCGGGAACCGGGGGGGTGTCCTCTGTTTCTTTCAAACGATCAAGAACAATTTTGTAGCCGTCCGCGCCGTATTCGAGGAATTTTTTCACCCGGCTGATCGTAGCGGTGCTTGCACCCGTTTGTTGGGCAATTTGAGGGTACGTGTACGCTTCGCTCAGCAAACGTGCAACTTCGAGACGCTGCGCAAGGGCGCGTATTTCGCCAATGGTGGCCACGTCCTCAAGAAAGCAGTAGACTTCGTCCTCGGTCTTGAGCGAGAGAAGCGCAAGGCAAAGCTGGTCTGTCAACTTGTCCTTCCATTTTTCGGTCATAGCATCCTACCTCCTTTATATTTTAGAGAAAAAAGCAACTACTGAATCCATATCGGCCTTCGACCCGATACTTACCCGCAACCAACAAGAAGAGTTCTCTGTTTCGGGAGAGAGCGAAAAGCGTTTCAAACAAATATCTCCGATAGATTCCGAGATTGTTTCCCAGGGAAAGGCGGCGCGAACAAGCACGAAATTGGCATCGCTGCGGAAGGCCTTCCACCCCGGAAGAGCGTTCACGTTCCGGACGAACGAGTCGCGAAGAACCTTGAGGCTTTCGACTCTTCCCAATAGAGCTTCGGCATGTTCGAGAACGGTCTCGGCAGCGGCATTCGAGAGCACATTGACGTTGAACGGCGCCCGGGCGCCGTTCAACGCGGAAGCAGTATCTTCCCCGCACACCGCATACCCCAGACGTATGCCGGCAAGCCCCCATGCTTTTGAAAGTGTCTTCAGCGCAAGAGAGTTGGTCGGCAGCGCTTTCCCTCGCATTGAAGCAAGCCATGTTTCTCTTGCAAACTCACCGTACGCCTCGTCGATCACGATTGTCGATTCACAAAGCGCCACAGCCTCGCCGATAAAGGAAACGGGGTGCGAGCGGCCTGTAGGATTGTTCGGCGAATCCAGGAGAACGAGCGAAGGTTTCAGCTCTTTCATCGTCTTCAGAAAAAGATCGTAATCAAAAAGCGGCTCTTCACCCCGGAGATCCGCCGGAACACAATGGAGCTTGGCTCCGAACAGGTCCGCAAGGCGATAGTACTCGGAAAAAGTTGGGGAAAAAACAAGAACGTCATCTCCGGGTGCAACGAAACGCGAAAACACCATCCAAAGAATTTCATCGCCTCCGTTTCCCGGCAGAATATACCCCGCAGGGAAACCGCAGTAGCTGGAGAGCTTCTCTTTCAGCTCGCGATAGTTCGGATCGGGGTATCTGTTCAACGGCAGACGCGCAACCTTCGCCAGAAAAAATCGTTTAACATCTTCCGGGAGGTCGAAAGGGTTTTCATTCTTATCAAGAAAACATCGCACGGAATTCACCGCCTCCTTGCAACAAAGAGAGCCCGAGGAAACTCGAGAGGCCGAAACAGTATTCGCACCGCATGCCCCGCGCCGAAATAGCAATCAACGGCATACGGCCGGAGAGCCAACTCGGCATCGGAGAGCGAGTGAAAAGGCGTTTGAGAGCCACTCGGACTTTACCATGCTACATTGTATAATCACAACATATTTCGCAGTCTAGCATTCTACCGTGTCAATGTCAACGACGAGCGCGCATCGCCGCTGAAGGGGAGTCTCCCTGAACGCGCAGCTCGCATACCATTTCATCGCGAGGAGGGAAACTGTGTGAACTCCACTGAAATGATTTCCGTAAACCGGCTTTTTGACGAAGACGGCATTCTGGCGGGAGACATTCTGTCTCCATCGGGAGTTCTTCTTCTCCCGTCGGGGCTCGACCTCGCTACATTGCGTTCCGCGCGTCCGGACGCGATCGAACTGCTTAAAAAACATGGCGTGGACAGCGTTCCGGTAAAAAAACACGAACCGGTCACAGCGGAGGAGTTTCAGCGACTCGTCTCTACTCTCTCACCTCCGGTTGTCAGGCTGAACCCGTTGCTTTCTCGAGTGATCGCGCACCAGATGGGAGTCGTCTACGCAAACATCGGAAACAGGGAGATGCGCGAAAGAGGGGTGCGTTCTCTTTTTTCCGTCGGGGGTACCCTTTCTTCGGAAGTCCGCCGTATTCCCCAGATCACGCTCTCTCTGGGAGAAGACGCCGAAAGAAAGCTTGACGCCGCCTTTCACGGTGTCAATGTGGCGCTTCTGGCGGGACATATCGCATGCCGCCTTTTCCCTTTATGGCCCGACTTTATTCGATCAGTCACCATAGGAGGCCTCTTTCACGACATCGGGAAGGCGTTCATTCTCTCTTCCGGGTACTCGTCCGAAATACTGAAAATGCTCCGCGACGACAGGATCACGCAGACGCACCCCCTTCTCGGAGAGGCCCTTCTTAGAGATGCAGGAGTTCGCAATTCGGATATTCTTTCGTTCGTGCGCTCTCATCACGAGGTTTGGGATGGAAGCGGCTATCCGGACGGTCTTTCGGGAGAAAACATTCCAGTGGGAGCAAGGATAATCGCCGTCGCCAATGTCTTTCATAACGTGCTCGCCGACAAAGGAGAAGGGAAAAAAAGAAGCGACCAGGCGATTTCATCGGTTATCGCGTCGACTCTTGGCAAATTCGATCACTTTATCGTACGCGCTCTGCTTGCCTCCATTGGTTTGTACCCGCCGGGTTCGGTAGTGGAACTCTCGGACGGCAGGAGCGGAGTCGTACTCGAAACGCGGGAGAGGAACCTCGTCCGCCCGCGTATTCTCCTGATGACAGGCCTCGGAAAACAGAGGGAACTAGCGCCGGAAATCGTCGACCTTCGAACCGACCCCGTCGTTTCCATACGCAGGGCAATCGACGACTTCGGGACTACGCCGATTCCTCCGCTCGCCGCTTCAGGCGAAGGGAGAAGCAGCGTGCTCTTCCGGAAATATCGCTTGCCCGCCAAATTGGAGTAAATTTACGCAATTTCTGTTATTTATTTTCCGCGCCGGAAATCGACGCTCTCTATTGACAGCATCTGGAGCTTGGTGTAGAATCGCTCCTGTCGCTTGCGGGAGTGTGGCGGAACCGGTAGACGCAGCGGACTTAAAATCCTCCGGGCAGTGGCCCTTACGGGTTCGAGTCCCGTCACTCCCACCAAGAAGAGGTTATCGCGGGGTGGAGCAGTCAGGAAGCTCGTCGGGCTCATAACCCGAAGGTCGCAGGTTCGAATCCTGCCCCCGCAACCAATTTGGCGGTGTAGCTCAGATGGCTAGAGCATGCGGTTCATACCCGCAGTGTCACTGGTTCGATTCCAGTCACCGCCACCACAAAGAAAAAGCAAAGGCGGAGAATTTCTCCGCCTTTTTCCTTTTCAGGAGGTCCTCATGACTTCAAAGGAGAAGGCGCCTTCACAGAAATCAATTCCGTACTCTCATTCCCTGGAACGTTTGCGTACGTTTTTTTACAAGATCGGAGTGCGTCAAGGGTGGTGGAACACGGATCTTCCCTTGCTCCTCGCAGTTTCGGGCGGAAGCGACTCGATGGCGCTCCTCTGGATGTTTCGTACGTTCTGGAAAGGGCGCATTGTTGTGGCGCATCTCAATCACGGAATCCGAGGCGAATGCGCGGACAAGGATCAAGCATTCGTAAAGGCGATGGCTGCTCGTTTGAACACGCCGATAGTCACCGAGATTCTCCCTGTACCCAGCCGACTGTTGCAGGGAGAATCTCTCGAAGACGGCGCCCGGCGTATCCGCTACGCCTTTCTTGAACAGACGATGCAAGCGGAAGGAGCTTGGGGAGTCGCTGTTGCGCACACATCAGATGATTCCGCTGAGACTTTTTTATTCAACCTGCTTCGCGGAAGCGGGCCCCGCGGGCTGATCGGAATATCGGAGCGGAGAGGTCCTTTCTTTCGCCCCCTTCTTTCTTTCTCCAAGGTATTCCTCAAGGAACTTCTTCAGTACTACGGGATTCCGTGGCGAGAAGACCTGTCGAACCTCGACAATCGGTATACACGCAACCGCATCCGAAACCGTCTTCTTCCGCTGCTCCGTCAGGAGTTCAACCCGCAGGTGAAAGAAGCTCTTCTCGGCGTTGCCGAAGAGATGGTCCATCTGCGCGGCAGAGAGGAAAGCGCTCAGGAAGCCCTCATTCCTTTGCTGCGGCGCAAAATCCCCTGCACCGCTTATGCATGCTCTCTGGAAACGCTGCGAACTCTCGAGGAAAGCTCCCGTGCGCACTTTTTCCGGGGTGTTGCGGCGCATATCGGGCTGCGAACTCTTTCCCGCGACAGAACGAGAATATTGTGCAGGCTGGTCGCTGAATCTTCCCGATGGTGTTTTCAGTGGCAGAAAGAGATGTTTCTTTTCTGCAGTTTTCACCTTGTCGCATGGGTGGACCCTGATATACTAGTCCAGTCTACGAAAAACGCTCCAGCCGTTCACTCCACCTACGGCTCTTCCGGTGATTTCGAGTGGGGGAGTTGGCGTTTTTCATGGAACAGACAATGTGCAACCGAAAGCATATACGGTACAATGGGAGCAATCTTTCCCGAGAGCGAGAGCCTTGAAATTCTCCCGCTGTCTCTCTGCGGAAAGATCGACTTGAAGAGGAACGTCCCTGAGTGGGCTTTACCTCTTTTCCCTCTAGTCCGTTCGGATCGTGCGTATTGGATTCCGTACTGGGGCGGTGGGCGTTCCTGTGGAAAAAAGTCCGGTGCTCTTCGCCTGACGGCAACTGTTCTTGACAGAACCTCACAGAAAGAAAAGGTGACTGATCGATAATGGAGTATCGGATTGCAGGAATTCTTCTTTCGGAAGAAAGGTTGGCAGAACGAATCCGCGAGATAGGCCAACAAATAGGACGGGATTATGCGGGGAAGGAACTGGTCGTCATAGGGATTCTGAAAGGAGCGGTTGTTTTCCTGTCCGATCTGATACGTGCGGTGCCTCCTTCCGTCGATATCTCTCTGGATTTTATGGCCGTTTCATCCTACGGCGATTCAACGAAGACCAGCGGTATCGTTAGAATCGTAAAGGATCTCGACGGCAGCATCAAGGACAAGGATGTCCTTATCGTCGAGGATATCGTCGATACGGGGCTTACTCTGTCGTATCTGGTGAAGATGATGCAGGAACGGCAGCCTCGGAGCGTGCGCGTCTGCGCCCTGCTCGACAAGGAGGAGCGGAGAAAGGTTCATGTGGGCGTAGATTACAGGGGATTTGCCATACCCGACGAATTTGTCGTAGGGTACGGTCTTGATTATGGCGGCAGATGGCGTCATCTGCCCGCCATCCATACAGTAGTCCAACAATAGAGAGCAAAATATCAATTTCAGTCAGGAGGCGGCGACAATTTGGGCCGATTGGTAAAAAATCTTGGTTTGTACCTTATTCTCATTGTTCTTGTCGTGAGTCTTGTCAATGTGTTTCTCTCACCGACGCAAGGTCCTCAGCAGGTTCAGGAAATAGGGTACAGTACGTTTCTCTCCGAAGTCGCGGCTGGAAGGGTGTCAAACGTTCTGGTGCGCGAAAACTCCATTAAAGGCAGATTCTCGGATGGCAAGGAGTTCGTATCCTACGTCGTCGGGATAGGGGATTTGGCGAAAGAGATCGCCCAGAAAGGGGTCGCTGTGGAAGTTGAACCTCCGCAGCGGACGCCATGGTGGGCTAATATGCTCTCCTCGCTCTTCCCGACGCTGCTCTTGATAGGCGTCTGGATCTTCTTTCTCTACAACATGCAAGGCGGCGGCGGCAAAGTAATGAACTTCGCCAAAAGCAAAGCAAAACTCTTTCTCGACAACCGCCCCAAGGTAACATTCAAGGATGTCGCCGGATGCGACGAGTCTAAGGAAGAACTCTCCGAGGTTGTTTACTACCTGCGCGACCCTTCGCGCTTCACCGCTCTGGGGGCGAAGGTTCCCAGAGGCGTCCTCTTGCTCGGACCTCCGGGAACCGGCAAAACGCTCCTTGCACGCGCGTGCGCCGGAGAAGCGGACGTGCCGTTTTTCAGCGTGAGCGGCTCGGACTTCGTCGAAATGTTCGTTGGCGTAGGCGCGGCCCGTGTCCGCGACCTCTTCGAACAGGCCAGAAAATACCAGCCTTGCATCATTTTCATCGATGAAATGGACGCGGTTGGACGCCACAGGGGGGCGGGACTCGGCGGGGGCCACGACGAACGTGAGCAGACGCTCAACCAGCTCCTGGTGGAGCTGGATGGATTCGACGAAACAACCGGCATCATCCTCGTCGCCGCCACCAACAGACCCGACATTCTCGACCCCGCGCTGCTGCGGCCGGGGAGATTCGACAGGCATATCGTCGTCGACAGACCCGACGTCAAGGGGCGCGAGGCCATCCTCGACGTGCACGTACGAGAAAAGAAGCTTGCGGGCGATGTCGACCTCGCAGTGCTGGCACGGCGAACTCCGGGATTCGTCGGCGCCGACCTTGCGAACCTGGTCAATGAAGCGGCGCTTCTGGCTGCGCGGACCGGTGAAAAAGAAATCAGAATGAAGGATTTTGAAGAGGGAATCGACCGGGTAATAGCTGGACCGGAGCGGAAGAGCAGGCTTGTCAGCGACAAGGAGAAGCTCATCATCGCCTATCACGAGACAGGACACGCGCTTGTTGCAAAACGCATCCCTTCGTGCGACCCGGTGCATAAGATCTCCATTATCCCCCGCGGCCACATGGCCCTTGGGTACACGCTCCAACTTCCGGAGGAAGACCGTTTCCTGATGTCGAAAAACGATCTTCTGGACAAAATATGCGTTCTCTTCGGGGGGCGTGTTGCGGAAGAACTTCGGTTCGGCGATGTAACCACCGGGGCCAGCAACGACCTTGAACGTGCGACGCAGATCGCCCGCCAGATGGTCACCGAGTTCGGTATGAGTGAAAGACTCGGTCTTGTAAAACTGGGGCACAAGCACAACGAAGTGTTCCTCGGCAGAGATATAGGGGAGGACCGGAACTACAGCGACGCCATCGCGTACGCAATCGACCAGGAGGTCAAAGCCATCATCGACTCTTGTTACGAGAAGGTGCGGTCCATCCTTGTCGAAAACTCGGACGAAATGGAGAAAATCGCGAAAACGCTTCTCGAAAAAGAAATCATCGAGGGGAAAGAACTCGATGCGCTTCTTGGCATGGAAACTCATGAGGAAGAAGAAACCGCACGACCGAATTCGAAAGAGACGTCCGCCCCGACGGAAATTTCCGAAGACGCCCATGCGGCCGTCGTCGAACACGCAGGAGGGAATACCGCCGAAGCGGAAAACAACGCGGCGGTGTAACGTATTGTATTGAACACACTTTTTGTACAAGAGGATCCGGGAGTTTGCATGTCTCCCCGGATCCCTCTTTTCTTTTTCACCGGGGGGTGATTTTTGATGTTCGTAGAGAAAAAATTCGAGCTTCGCTCCGATTGGGATCCTTCGGGCGACCAGCCTCACGCTATTGAAGCGCTTGTCGACGGTCTGTCCGCAGAACTCAGATACCAAACCCTTATGGGAGTTACCGGAAGCGGAAAGACGTTCACCATCGCGAACGTCATTGCCGCGACACAGCGACCGGTTCTCGTGCTCGCTCACAACAAAACGCTCGCCGCCCAACTCTACAGCGAGTTCAAGGCGTTCTTCCCCCGGAACGCCGTCCACTATTTCGTGAGCTACTACGACTACTATCAGCCGGAGGCGTATGTCCCTTCCACCGACACATACATAGAAAAGGACGCCTCGGTGAACGAGAGAATAGAACGTCTCCGGCTCGCCGCAACCAAGGCGCTGATAGAACGCAGGGATGTCATCGTGGTCGCCAGCGTCTCCTGTATTTACGGTCTCGGCTTGAAAGAGGCGTACGAAAGCGTCATCTTTCCCTTTGCTGTCGGAGAGCAGTGGGATCGTCGCGCTTTCCTTGAAAAACTCCTGGAAAACTACTACGACAGAAACGATCTCGTCCTCGAACAGGGCAAGTTCCGGGCCAGGGGAGATATCGTCGAGATCTTCCCTGCGTACGGCGAGAGAGCGCTCCGAATCGCTTTTTTCGATGAAGAGATTGAGCGTATCGACGAGTTCGACCCCGTCTCCGGCAAGGTGATTGAGAACCTCGAACGGGCGTCTGTCTTCCCCGCGCAGCATTACGTCACCGACAGAGACGCCATAGGCAACGCCGTCGGCCCGATACAGGAAGAAATGGAACATCAGGCAGCGGAGTTTGAAAAACAGGGAAAGTTTCTGGAGGCCCAGCGAATACGCATGCGCACGCTCTACGACCTTGAAATGCTCAGGGAGACGGGATACTGCTCCGGGATCGAAAATTATTCCAGGTATCTTGACGGAAGAAATCCCGGAGAACCTCCAGGGACGATGATCGACTTCTTCCCCGAGGACTTTCTTATGATCGTCGACGAGTCGCACATCACGCTGCCCCAGGTTCGAGGGATGTTCAACGGCGACAGAGCCAGAAAGCTCACCCTCGTCGAGAACGGTTTTCGGCTTCCGTCCTGTCTGGACAACCGCCCGCTCGAATGGAAAGAGTTTGAACGCCACATCAACCAAGCGATATTCGTCACCGCCACTCCTGGAGATTACGAGATGGACGTCTCCGGGAAACTAGTGGAGCAAGTCATTCGCCCCACCGGCGTCGTGGACCCGGAAGTGGAGATTCTCCCCGCAAAGGGACAGGTCGACGATCTTATTTCACGGCTCAGGGAAATAGCGAGCAATGGACAGCGAGCCATCGTCACCACCCTCACGAAGAAATCCTCCGAGGATCTCGCCGAATATCTGGCCGAACTCCGCTTGAAGGTCAAATATATTCATTCGGAACTGAACGCCTTCGAACGCGCGGAACTTATTCGCGATCTTCGCAACGGCGATATTTCCGTCCTGGTGGGTATCAACCTGCTCAGAGAAGGCATGGACCTTCCGGAGGTCGCCCTCGTCGCCATACTCGACGCGGACAGAGAAGGGTTTCTCCGCTCGCACCGCTCGCTCATCCAGATGATGGGAAGAGCGGCGAGAAATATCCGCGGCAAGGTCATCCTCTACGCTGACGAGATCACCGAGAGCATCAGGAAGTCGGTCGACGAAACAGTACGAAGACGAAGTCTTCAGATCAAGTATAATGAGGAGCACGGCATTACGCCGATCTCGATAAAAAAAGAGATCGTCCACCTCTTGCCCGAGGAACTACTGGACAGCCCCGCGCAGGGGAAAGGACGCCCTCGCTCAGAAACGTTCACGGAACTCTCCGTGCCCGAAATGGAAAAATTGATGTGGCAGGCCGTTGAACGGCTTGATTTCGAGAAAGCGGCCCGTATCCGGGACGCTCTTGCATCGCTTGAAGGGAATGAATGGAACCGTGTCGCAATGGATACACATAAAAGGAGCGCGAGAACACAATCTAAAAAACATCGACGTTGATATTCCCCGTGAACGCTTGGTCGTCATCACCGGACCTTCAGGCTCGGGAAAATCATCGCTCGCATTCGATACGCTCTATGCTGAAGGCCAGCGGCGTTATGTCGAATCCCTTTCCGCATATGCGCGGCAATTTCTCGGAGTACAGAAGAAACCCGACGTCGACGATATATCGGGACTTTCCCCCGCTATATCCATTGAACAGAAGGGAACGTCTCACAATCCTCGCTCGATCGTCGGTACGGTCACGGAGGTTTACGATTATCTTCGACTTCTCTTCGGCAGAGTAGGGACGCCGTATTGCCCTTCATGCGGCAAGCCGGTCCTTCGGCATACGCTCGATGAAATCATCGAATACATCTTCCAGGACTTTCCCGACAAACGACTGGAAATTCTCGCTCCGCTCGTCAGGGACAAGAAGGGTGAGTTCCGCAACCTCTTCGCGCAGACGAGGGAAAAAGGATTCCTTCGAGTCCGGGTCGACGGCGCCGTCCTCTGGTTGGAGGAAGAAATCCAGCTCGACAAGAACAAACGCCACTCGATCGAGGCCGTCGTCGACCGTCTCCGTATTCTCGAGGATCGCCGCTCGCGAATCGCCGAAGCGATCGAAACGGCCTTCTCGCTCAGCGGGGGGTACGTTCTTCTGGTCGATGAAGAAGGGAATGAGAAGGTCCTCACCGAGAAATTCGCATGCGCCGACTGCGAAGTCAGCATGCCTGAGATCGAACCAAGGCTTTTCTCATTCAACACGCCGTACGGAGCATGCCCCGACTGCTCGGGGCTGGGAAGTCATCAGTACTTCGCAGAGGAGTTGGCTGTAGACCCGAACAGAACCATAGCCGACGGCGCGCTCCTTCCGTGGAAAAAAAAGCACTACATGCTGACCAAGCTTGAAAAGTTCGCGCGTGCTAAAGGCTGGGATCTTGCAGCGCCGTACAAAGAGCTGTCGGAAGATGTCCGCTCGTTTATACTCCTCGGCGCGAACGAACGTATACCCTTGACGTTCAGAGAGAACGGCGAGGAAAAAAGCTACATGGGACGTTATGAGGGACTCCTCCCGTGGCTTGAGTCACGGTGGAAAGAAACGGAATCCGAAGGAGTAATCGAAGAGTTGGAAACATACCGTGCAGACGATCTCTGCCAGTCGTGCAAGGGCCTCCGTCTCCGTACCGAGGCGCTGAACGTGCGCATCGGAGGCTTTGGAATCGGCGAGCTTATTTCGATGCCGGTCGATTCTCTTCGCGGCGTTATGGAAAACCTTTCTTTATCAACATCGGAAGTGCATGTTGTTCATCAGGTATTGCTCGAAATACAAAAGAGGCTCGACTTTCTCTCCGACGTCGGCGTAGGATATCTCTCCCTGCTGCGCCGCGCGGATACTCTGAGCGGCGGAGAAAGCCAGAGGATCCGTCTGGCCACTCAAATCGGTTCAAAACTGAGCGGCGTCCTTTACGTTCTCGATGAACCGACCATAGGACTTCACTCCAGGGATACGGAAAAGCTCGTCCGGACGCTTGAGTCGATTCGGGATCTCGGGAATACGGTCGTCGTGGTCGAACACGACAGGGAGACCATGATGGCGGCCGACTCCATCATCGAAATGGGGCCTGCTGCGGGGGAAGGCGGCGGGAAAATCGTCTTCTCGGGCAGCTATGAAGAAGCCCTGCGATCGCCTTACCTTACAGGTCCCTACCTTCGGGGAGAGCGCAACGCCGTTTCGTGCGAAAAGCGGCGGAAACCCAAAGGGTGGCTGAAGGTGCAGGGAGCTTGCCATAACAATTTAAAATCGTTGAACGCATCGTTTCCTACGGGAGTGTTCGTCTCCGTGACCGGTGTTTCCGGATCAGGGAAGAGCAGTCTGGTCCACGATGTTCTTTACAAGGGCCTCAGACGCCTTTTGGACCGTGATTTTAGAGAAAGGGCTGGAGACCACGCCGCGATCGAGGGGGGTGAGCAGTTCAGAAACGTCATACTCGTCGATCAAAGCCCGATCGGACGTACGCCCCGGTCAAACCCCGCAACCTATACCGGGCTCTTCACATTGATACGAGAACTCTTCTCCGAACTGCCCGAATCACGTCTGCGAGGTTTCGCTCCTGGAAGATTCAGTTTCAACGTGAAGGGAGGACGATGCGAAGCCTGCGGCGGAGGCGGCGTCACCAGGGTTTCGATGCTCTTCCTCCCCGATGTGTACGTTCCGTGTGAAGTCTGCGGCGGAAAGCGGTATAATCACGAGACGCTCGAAGTCAGATTCAAAGGGAAATCCATCGCCGATGTTCTCGAAATGACTGTCGACGAGGCACTCGCTTTTTTTAGGGACATTCCGAGGATAGCTTCCAAGCTTGAACTCATCGCAGAGGCGGGGCTCGGTTATATTCGATTAGGACAGTCCGCGCTCACTCTCAGCGGAGGAGAAGCCCAAAGGGTCAAACTTTCCAAGGAACTGAGCAAACGCTTCAGCGGGCCGACGCTTTATCTTCTCGACGAGCCCACAACAGGCCTTTTCTACACCGACGTGGAAAAGCTGCTGCACATCATCAGCAAAATCGTGGATAACGGGAACACGGTTATCCTCATAGAACACAACCTGGATGTACTTCTCTCCTCCGACTATATCGTCGACCTCGGGCCTGAGGGAGGAAACGGGGGAGGAAGGCTTGTTGCGGCCGGAACACCGGAGGAGTTGATGAGAGCAGGGGAAGGATACACCGCAACTTTCCTCCAAACATATGCGGAACAGATCGCCGAAAGGATGAATACCAATGGAAAAAAGAATGGAAAGATTTCCGGAAAAAAGAGTTCGAAGCGCCTCGAAGAGCGGACCGAGACAGGAGTACCGCAAACCGGCGCAACCAAGAGAGGCTCGCGACGAAGAGAAGCGAAGTGAGGACATTCACTGGGGGAGACAAATTGTTCTCCAGCTTCTGAAAGAATCGCCCGACAGAGTCCAGAAGGTGTATCTCGGAAAGAACGTGAGCGATCGTTTCTCTCTTCAGATAGGGGCGCTCGCGGAGAAGGGAAAGGTTGTTGTTCAGCGCATCACCCCCGAGGTCCTCACCGAAATGTGCGGCACTTCGAATCATCAGGGAGTGGCGTGCAGAAGCGGAGATGTCCCGATGCGCGACCTGCAGGACATACTCCCCGGACTCGCGGAGAAAAATGGACCGATCCTTCTCGTCCTGCTCGACCACGTTCAGGATCCTCACAATTTGGGAGCAGTCGTCCGTACTGCGGAAGCATGCGGAGCGCTGGCGGTCATATTCCCTAAGAGGCGTGCGGCGCTTCCCGGGGGGACCGTCGTCAAGGTAAGCGCGGGAGCCGCGTTGAGGGTTCCCATGGTGGCCATCAACAACGTAACACAGACCGTGAAGGAACTCCAGCAGAACGGTTTTTGGACAATAGGACTGGACAACAAAAGCGGCCGTTCTCTCTGGTCGGAATCAATGCCAGAAAAAACACTGTTGGTTGTCGGCTCTGAAGGGGAGGGCTTGTCCCGTCTGGTAGCGGAGACGTGCGATGAAATCGTTAGGATTCCGGTATCCGGTTCGACAGGCTCGCTCAACGCAAGCGTCGCCTGCGGCGTGGGCATGTTTGAATGGGCCCGGAAATGGGGCGTCCAGTCCTAACTCGGGGTATAACGAAGAAGCCCCGGGCCGAGGGATTCTTTTCCGGGCCGGGGGCTTCATTCAAAATGACTTCATGTATTTCAGGGAAACGTTACTCCGTATAGCCAAGATTCTTGGCAGCTTCCTTATGTCCCAGCTCCCACAGGGTTTTGCGGTAGATCTCAAGATACTCCTTACCCTCGGGGGTTTTATTGCACTCCTCGAGGACAAGCTGCTGTCCTATCGCACGCGCTTTTTGCTCATCCTCGGGGCTCCAGCGGACAACCTTCAGGTTCGGCATTTCCTTCCACTTCTCCCGAGATTTGATCTCATGCACGTAAACCATTGCGGAAAGATAACGGATGCGATCCTGTGCGACCTTCACGATATCCTTGTAGTTTTGCGGAAGCGCGCTCCACTTGTCCGGATTAACCACCAAGGGGAAGTACTCGCAGGTTCCGTTCTGGAACGCCGGGTCGATAACGTAGTTGGCCACCTCGTGAAGTCCCATGCGCATATTTTCATCCCAGAAGGTCCACTCGGCCGCATCAAGATTTCTCGTCTGAAGCGCCGTGTAGATCTCCGGTCCGGGAAGAGATACGGTCGTCGCGCCGAGGGCGCTGTAATAACGCGCTCCGAAACCGGACGTACGAATTTTTTTCCCTTTGATATCCTCAAGAGAATTGATCGGCGTTACGGAAATGAGCTGTTCGTAGAGCGGGCTGACCATAGCATGCCCTAAATAGGTTATCCTATGTTTTGCATACAGCTTCTCGAAATAGGGGAAGAGTTTCTCGACAAGGTATGCTCCCTCAGCATACGTGCTCAGCGGGCATCCAGGAAGCGTCGTCAGGGTAAACCCCGGATCCTTTCCCGTCCAATACGCGCTGTACACCATCGCTGCGTCGATTACGCCGTTGGCCAGGAAATCGAAGGTTTCGAAGACCGGGAAAAGAACTCCTGCCGCATACGGTTCGATGACAAATTCTCCCCCCGAAAGAGTCTTTACCGTCTCGCAAAACACTTCGGCGATGCGTTGCTGTTCCGTTCCGGGGCTCGCGTGCGTCACCAGTCTCCAGTTCACTTTTGCTGCGAAAGCGGCGTTTGCTCCTGTGCTCAGAATTATTACGGTCAACAGTATCGCGAGAATCTTCTTCATCCTTTAAAAACCTCCTTCTCTTGATTCATCGTTGAAGCCACACTTCCTCCGCTGAACGCATCTTTCCCCTGTTCGAGCCGCGGGTCTTCTCTGTCTACGCATCACCCCCCTTTACGTTATTTAGAAAAAAGCGTTGTCCCTACATCCCCAATACATATCTCGGCAGCCATAGAACAATGGACGGATACATAAAGATCAGCGCGATGCAGACGATCTGCAGCAGCAAGAATGGTACGCTCGCCTTGTAAATATCGACTATATCGATATCGTCGGGGGTGCATCCTTTCAAGTAGAAGAGACTGAAGCCGAAAGGAGGGGAGAGGTAGGCGCTCTGAAGAAGCACGTTGAACGCCAGACCGACCCACAGGGGGTCGAATCCGAGTCTCGCCAAAATAGGCGCAAGAATTGGAACGGCAAGGAAGATGATCGCTCCCGGTTCCAGAAACATCCCGAGGATGAAAATGAAAACGGCCGCCACGAAAAAGACCATATTCGGGCCTCCCGGCATGTTCATAGCGATATTGGCGATCAACGTATTGCCTCCCAGGCCGGAGAAGACCGAGCCGAAGGCCCCCGCTCCGATCATGGTCCATCCGACCATGGACGAGACGGAAAGCGTTTCATAGCATGATGAATAGACGATCTCCCAAGTGAGTCGCCGTTTGATGAGACCGATAAGGAGGGCGCCTCCGGCGCCGAATGCTGCAGCCTCGGTTGGGCTGGCAATACCCATGAGAATGGAGCCGAGAACGATGATGATCAGCAAGGCCGGCAGGAGCACGCTTTTGAGCGACACGAGCTTTTCGATGAAGGTTGCACGCTCATCGGGCGGAAGAGAAGGCGCAAAGGAGGGATTGAAATAGGCTCTGATTAAAACATATCCTATGTAAATCATCGCAAGGAATATCCCTGCGGAGAGGCCGCCTGCAAAAAGGCCGCCGATGGAAACGCCCGTAACGCATCCGTAAAGCACCATATTGGTGCTCGGCGGGATAAGCTGCCCCAGCGTCCCCGCCCCCATTACGCATCCAAGCGACATACGGCGGTTATATCCGTGCTTCAACATCTGGGGCAAACCGATAAGCCCCAGACCGATGACCCCTGCGGCGACGACGCCGGAGACGGCGCCCAGAATCGCGCCGACGACAACCGTCGCAATCGCCAAGCCTCCGCGAAGGCCGCCGGACCATTTGAAGAATGCTTTGTACAGGTCTTCCACTACATTCGTTTTCTGAAGGATGTACGCCATATAGATAAAAAGAGGAACGGCGATGATCACGAAGTTGTTCATAGATCCCCATGTCGCGGAAACGACAATGCTCAGAGCCGCGGGTCCCCAGAGGGTATACGCGAAGATGAGCGCAACCGCGGCAAGAGAGAAAGCGATGGGGACGCCGAAAGCAAGCAGGAAGAAGAGGGAGGCGAACATCAGGAGAGGGTACATTTCACGGGCCATCGGATGTCACCTCGTCATTCGGACTCAGCGCCGGAGGTTGCCCCCGGCCTGGAAAAAACCAAGGCCATCAAATCTTTGAAAGCCTGCCAGGAGATAAGCGCGCAGGAGATGGGAATAATCCATCGATACCACCAGATTTCCGGATTGAAAGGCGTCTGGTGAGTCGAACGCTCCCTCATGAGCATTGAGCGCCAGGCCGCCGGGACGCTGACCCAAAGTATCGTGAGCACGACGCCTAGAACAACAAGTTCGGAAAAAATACCCTGAATCCGCTGCCATTTTGGTGAGAGATAGTGATTCAACACATCGACCGAAACATGTTTTTTTTCAAAATGGCAGTACGCCGCTCCGAGCATGAAGAACGAACCGTACAAGAAAAGAGAGACCTCGAAACTCCAGATGGGTGGAGCTTTGAAGAAATAGGACTTCAGTGCGCTGTACAGAATTTCCGCGATAAGAGGCAATATGAGAAGCGACACGAGTCTGCCGAACTTTTTCATAACGTCAACCTCACTTCCCCGTTCCATCGGAGTATCGATGGCTGCAATACGGCTCGTTGCGCATCAGGCTTGATGTTTTTGAAAAGTGTGAACCCATACTCTTTCAACTTGCCCGTCAAAGGGTTGATTAAAAAAAACGCACGGGCCGTTGCATCGACGTTTTTCCGCATGAGGTCGCTCTCGTCACTCATACACTCCCACCTTCTTTCAGATAGCTCGCACGAAGCCCGCGTTACAGAGCTAAATCCGTGCCCTTCCCCGACTGCACGCCACGATGGAAAAGATATTTTGCCACATAGAGATCGAATGCCGAAAACCCGACAGACTTAAAAAAAGCCCCGGAGCCAGTAGAGGAAGCGGCCATCCTGTCGGTAAGTAAAGACCCTAAAGTTCGAATTCCTTCTCTGCGGACAACTCCGGATCGCAAAGGCTCTAACAAATCCCCCGTCTCGTCGAATGCATGTTCCGTATCGATAAAAACCGCTGATACCGCCTTGAAGATCGCATCGGGGTATTCCCTCATATCAGGTCGATACGAACCGATGCCGACGATAGTTTTTCCCTTGAATAGATCCGCTCTATCCTCGAAGAGCGGCGTCGCCGCGTTCGTCGCCGTCATTACGACATCCGAGTCCTCAAGAATGGCGGATGTATTCCTTGCAATTCGTATTTCCCGATCGGGCAGATCGATTCGTAGGCGTTTCGCACAACTTTCCGCCTTCGTCTCGATTGTATCATAGAGTGTAACAAGAGAAAAAGGTCGCGCCGCACATGCGAAACGGGCCTGCCAGTACCCCTGCTCCCCGGCGCCGACAACGCCGAGACGTGCGGCACGAACGTCGGAAAGAGTACGAACAGCCAGTCCCCCGACGCCTCCGGTTCGAATAGCCGTCAGAGTCCGACCGTCGAACAGAGCAGTCGGGGCGCCGTCGTCGCCGTCGAAGAAGAGGAAAAGGCCGTTGATGAATGACTTCATCTTTCCCGGGTTGTCGGGGAAGATTGTCAAGACTTTCAACCCCCAATCCTTCTCGGTAAGACAGGGCATCATCATCAGCGTGTTGTTTTCGAGCATCACGGAGGTACGAAGAGGGGCGACAATACTGTGGTCAGACGATTCAAGATCGGTCATGGCACCCGCGACGGAATCCATGACGCCGGAAAACGTAAAAGAAGCGAGCATGCTTTCCGCATTCATAAAATACATCACAACGGCCTCCTTTACCCATACCCAGAAAGAAGAAAACTTCACGAGAGAACAGCGCGATTATCAATGCAGAGTACAGAATATATTCAAATCCACTCGCAAGCAACCCTTAGTTATTTTTTATCTTTATTCTCCTTTTCTTCTTCTAGGATATTAAAGATAATATCTCATTCTTTCTATTCTCTCTCTTGCAATAGTTTTAGAAAAAAATCACGAATTGACCCTTGACAAAGTTCCACCTCACGGAAGAAAATTGAACACAGTAAACCACACCCATCCTTTATCGGGAGGAGATATCGACCCGACCTATAATCAAGTTATAATTCCGTCTTCTTCGCTGCTCCATGTTTTCCCAGATTTCACAGAAAACTGCGGACACACTACGGATACGTAACGTTCAGGACAGTGCGCTCTATGTTTTGCGCATGTTCTTGATCTGCGAAAGGAGGAAGTTGTATTGGATGAGAAGGTAGGTCCGGGAAGAAGAGGACGCGACCTCGATCTTATCGAGGAGCATCCTATTCTTGATTTCCAGCACGGGGAAAGGGTACGTTTCTTTTTCGACGGCAAGGAGTTCGAGGGGTTCGAAGGAGAGCCCATTTCTATGGCGCTCCATGCCAACGGAGTGAGAATCTATCGTGAAACAGCCGAGATGCACAGACCGAGGGGGTTCTTCTGTGCGATAGGAAAATGCAGCAGCTGTTTCATGATCGTCGACGGAGTTCCCAATGTACGTACGTGCATCACCCCCCTGAAAGCCGGAATGAAAGTCGAAACTCAGCACGGCAAGGGCAACGTTCCCGAGATGGACGAGAGGAGGCGTCATTCATGAAACAAGTCTCCACTGAGATTCTCGTCATCGGCGGAGGAGCTGCGGGATTAAGCGCAGCAGCTGAAGCCGCTTCAGCCGGCGCAAAGGTTTTGATCGTCGAAAGCGACCTCCGTCTCGGCGGACAGCTTATAAAACAGACGCACAAGTTTTTCGGCAGTAAAGATGAATTCGCCGGAACCCGCGGTTTTAAAATCGCAGACATTCTGCTCAACGAAATAGACGCCTTCAAAGACAGCGTGTCAGTCCTTCAAAACACAACGGTTACAGGTTTCTATATAGAAGACGACACGTTCACCGCAATGCGCGGCGAAGAAGAGGTCTTCCAGATCAAGACGCAGAAGACGATTGTCGCCACCGGAGCCCAGGAACGCCTCATTCCATTCCCGAACAACGATCTTCCCGGAGTCTACGGCGCAGGAGCTGTCCAGACGCTTATGAACGTCTACGGCGTGCTGCCCGGAAAACGTGTTCTCATGGTAGGAGCAGGAAATATCGGCCTTATTGTCAGCTATCAGCTCATGCAGGCGGGCGTTGAAGTCGCCGCGGTTGTAGAGGCTGCGCCCCGCGTAGGAGGATATTGGGTTCACGCCGCAAAAATCCGGCGTATGGGCGTTCCCATACTGCTGCGCCACTCGATAAAGAAGGCGCTGGGTGAGGACATCATCACAGGCGCCGTTATCTCCGAACTGAACGAAAAATTCGAGCATGTCGGTCCCGAACGTGAAATAGCATGCGATCTTATTTGCATTGCCGTAGGCTTGAGCCCCACCACTGAACTGCTCTCCCAGGCCGGATGCAAAATGATGTATGTCCCTCAGCTCTGCGGCAATGTCGCTCAAAGAGACCGTACCATGAGAACATCACACCCCGACTTCTACACAGCCGGCGACGCCAGCGGAATCGAGGAAGCCAGCGCCGCGATGGTCGAGGGACGCATCGCGGGACTCTCCGCAGCCGCCGCCCTTGGCTACCCCACGGAACACGGCAAGATCGACGAATACTGGGGGCGCCTCGAATCGCTCCGGATGGGCGAGGCGGGCGCTCGAATCTGTCAGGGGATTGAATGCGTTCTCGTGAAAGGTTGGGAGGGTGCAGCGCATGAGTGAGAAAAGTATCGACATGCTGTTCAACAGCGGAGTACTGACCGGAGAAAGAGAAGGCGCCCTGTTGCCGCCCCGGGAACTTTGGGAGAAGAAAAAGGGCGGTGTCGTCGTCGTCGAATGTCCTCAGAGAATTCCGTGCAACCCTTGCCACACAAGCTGTCCTACCGGAGCCATCCTCCCCTTTGAGGACATCAACAACACTCCTGTTGTGAACTGGGAAAAGTGCACGGGCTGCACACTCTGCGTCTCGGCCTGTCCGGGACTTGCCTGTTTCGTCATAGACCTGACCTTCTCGAAAGAGAACGCTCTCTATAAACTTCCGTACGAAATGCTCCCCCTTCCGATAAAGGGACAAAAGGTTGAGTGTCTCGACCGCGAAGGAAAGGTCGTCGCGGAAGGAACAGTCGAAAATGTAACGCAGCCCCGCAAAGACCGGACGCATGTCGTGCATGTCTCCGCGCCTAAAAACCTGGTAACGGTTTTTCGTTCGATAAGGGTGGTGAAATAATGAGCGTTTCGCCTGAGAACAACGAAAAGGTCTATGTCTGCCGGTGCGAAGAAGTCACGCTCGAAGAGATTGACGAGTGGATTGACCGAGGATACGACACCGTCGAGGAATTGAAACGGATTCTCCGCGTTGGAATGGGTCCCTGCCAGGGACGAGGCTGCCAGGACATTCTGATGCGGGAGATCGCAAAAAAAACGGGACAACATATAACCGAGGTTGCACCTGCGACGGTGCGCCCCCCTGTAAAACCGATAAAAATCGGTCTTCTTGCCGAAGGAGGCGAGGAATGATGGACTGGAAATCGAGCGCCGGGATAGTGATCGTCGGCGGAGGCATCATCGGTGTTTCCACGGCCTACTATCTCGCGAAACAGGGTATCAAGGACATCGTTCTCGTCGAAAAGGGGACCATCTGCGGCGGATCTACAGGACGGTGCGGCGCGGGAATCCGTGCGCAGTGGGGTACCGAGATGAACTGCCGTCTCGGTATAGCCGCTTTGGACATCTTCGAGCAGCTTGATCAGGAACTCGGAATGTCCGTCGGGCTGAACCAGGGAGGATATCTTCTTGTAGCGTACAACGACAAGGAGCTGGAGACGCTCCGCGCAGGGATGCTCCTTCAGAACTCACTCGGCATTCAGTCCCGGATGATTGCTCTTTCCGAAGCACGGGAAATATGTCCGGGACTTGCCGCGGACGATGCGGTCGGCTTCTTTTTCCATGCACGGGACGGGCATGCGGACCCCTTCCTTACCACCTTCGCCTATCTCGAGGCGGCCAAGCGCCTCGGCGTGACATGCTACAGAAACACGGAATGCACGGGCATCATCGTCCGCGACAACGTCGTTCAGGGCATTGAAACAAACAAAGGCAAGATAAGCGCTCCGATCGTGATCAACTGCGCCGGAGCGTATGCGCAGATAGTAGCCAGGATGGCGGGCGTCGAACTTCCCAACTGGGCCGAGCGTCATGAGATCATGATCACGGAACCGGTGGCTCCCGGTGTCTGTCCGTGCATGTTGATGAGCTTCTCCGGCAACTACTACATTCAGCAGCGGCCGCACGGCTCGATCATCTGCGGAATGAGCCCTCACGGACATCCCGAGGATTTTGAGAACAAAACAACATGGCAGTTCATCGAGGCAATGTCGAAAACGCTCGTCAAGCTGCTTCCCAGGACAAAAGGCATACGCATCGCCCGCCAGTGGTCCGGACTGTACGATATGACTCCGGATGCGCAACCGGTCATCGGCGAGACGGATGTCAAGAACTTCTATCACTCGACGGGATACTCGGGGCACGGGTTCATGCTCGCCCCCGTCGCCGGCAAGATCCTTGCGCAGCATATCACGGGACGGAAACCGGACATCGACTTCTCGATGCTCGATTATCGTCGTTTCAGCCGCGGAGAACATATCAGAGAATCGAACGTGGTATGATTGAAAGATAGATCACAAGAAAAGGAGTGTTTTGTTGTGAAGTTTCTGAAACCGTTACTCGACAAGTGCGTCATGTGCGGAGCGTGTATGTCTGCATGCTCCAAAGCGTGGGCCAAGCAGGACAACCCGCGGATGTCCAGGATCGTTGTAAAGAACGTCACCGGTCTTCCCGACATCCGCGTGTGCGATCAATGCGGAGGCTGCATCGCAGTCTGTCCTTCCATGGCGCTGCAGCGGGACAAGAACGGGGTGGTGCAGATCGACCGGAAAAAATGTACATCATGTCTTATTTGCGTCGAATTCTGTCCCTCCGCATCCATGTTCTTCCACGCGGATACAGACTCTCCGTTCAAGTGCGTCGCGTGCGGAATCTGCGTCAAAGCATGCCCTGAGAAGGCTCTGTCCGTCGTCGAGCAGAAACAGGAGGGATAGGAGAATGGAACAGATGAAACTTCTCACCGAGTGGAAATACACTCCTGCAAAGATCAACAGAGGGTACACGCGTCAGTTCCTCTCGGTGGATCTCGGCAGGGCCGACGGCGTATTCACCTGTGAAACGCACCCCGTCTCCGACGAGATGGTGGAGAAGTTCACCGGCGGGCGCGGCTTCGGACTCAGGATCCTCTGGGACAAGGTAACCCGGAAGAGCAAATGGAACGACCCGGAGAACGCGATCGTCATCTCCGGAGGCCCTCTTTCCGGCACCACCCAGTATCCGGGGATGGGCAAATTTTACGCGGTCTTTCTTTCTCCTCTCACCGACCAGACCTACAACAGCAATTCGGGAGGATACTTCGGCCCCTTCCTCAAAGCCTCAGGGTTCGACGCCCTGTCGGTTTCCGGGAAAGCGCAGCGCGACGTCGTAGTGTATATCGACGGTGACGAAGGCGCTGTCAGAGTCTATGAATGGACACCTGAGAACCGCAACTCCTATGTCGTAACGGAGTCGCTCCACGAGTATTTTGCTGAGACCGAGGACGACAAAACGAGCATCTCCGTCATTTCTACCGGCGAAGCTGCCGAACACAGCTACTGGGGAGCGATGAACGTCAGTTTCTATGACCCGCGTCGGAAAGCGCCTCGAATGAAACAGGCGGGGAGAGGCGGCGGCGGCAGCGTAATGCGGGATAAAAAAATACTGGCTCTCGTCGTCAAAAAACGCGGTTTTTCAGGAACAGAGAACAACCCTGCCGATCTCTCCGTTCTTCAAAAGGTCGGTACCAAGCTGCACCGGGAGATCCGTCAAAACGACGATGTGCAGTGTCTCATGAGAAAAGTCGGCACGGCGCACCTCAATCTGGTAATGAACGACTACGATCTGCTGCCGGTGAACAACTTCAAATTTGGCAGGCATAAGGATATACACAACATCGACCCGGATGCTTACGAAAAACTGTTTACACAAGGATACGCCGACGGATGCTGGTACGGCTGCTCCATGGCGTGCGCGAAGGCTGTGGACGGTTTTGAACTGACCACAGGACCCGATAAAGGAAAAAAAGTCACCGTCGACGGGCCCGAGTACGAAACAGCGGCAAGCCTCGGCTCCAATGTCGGCGTCTTCGATCCTCTTTGGAGCATCGAGGCAAATTACTACGCGGATCACTATGCTCTCGACAGCATCTCCCTGGGGACCGGCCTCGCATTTGTCTGCGAATGCTACGAACTCGGCCTGATCGACAAAAAGCACACCAACGGGCTCGAGCTGAAATTCGGCGCGAAAGCCGAACTCCTCGAACTTATCCATCGAATGATGGACGGAAAAGACGAATTTGCAGCTGCGGTAGGTAAAGGCGTCAGAAAGATGAAAGAAATTTTTGCGGGGAAGTACGGAGCGGACCGGATCGTCATGGAGCGTATCGGCATGGAAGGCCAGGGGCTCGAAGTCTCGCAATACCGTTGTCAGGAATCGATCGCTCAGTGGGGCGGCTACTTCCTCACACTTAAAGGACCGCAGCACGACGAAGCATGGGTTATTTTCATGGATATGGTCAACAAACAGCTTCCAACTTTTGAAGACAAAGCGGAAGCTCTCTTCTACTTCCCCAATTTCCGTCTTTGGTTCTCGCTCACCGGCGTCTGCAAACTCCCGTGGAACGACGTGGAACCCGCCGATAACCGAATTCGCTACAAGGGTATAGAGGCGGCCAAGGTGCCGGAACATGTCCAGAACTACCTCGACGTCTATACTGCCGTCACAGGGAAGCCGCTGAGCAAAGAGGAGATGATCCTCCAGTCCGAGCGCGTCTACAACTACGAACGCGTCTTCAACCTCAGAATGGGCAAGGGAACCCGTGCGAACCACAACATCCCGGACCGCGCCCTCGGCCCTGTCTTTGAAGACGAGTGGAACGCACGTCCCGAGTACTTCGACGGGAGGCTCCGGGAAGCCGGTATTTCCCCCGAAGGATTATCCGTCAAGGAAAAGATCTCCAAACTCCTCGAATTCAGACGCGGAGAATGGGAGAAACTTGTCGACGCCGTCTACAAGCGTAGGGGATGGAACTCGAACGGAGTCCCCTCGATTGAAACTCTCAAACGCCTCGGCATCGACTTCCCCGAAGTTATCGACGTCGTAAAGGCACACCAGTAATTTGCAGGGGAAAAGGCGGTGACGAAGCGATGATCAGAGTAAACGGAAGAGAGCTGGAATGGCGCCATGGTATGACAATTCAGAATGTACTTGACGAATGCGGCTACACCTTCCGAATGATCGCCGTCTGGATAGACGGCACTCCCTACCGCGGAGAACACTTCGCCACCGCCGTCGTCCCCGACGGCGCTGAAATCCAAGCGCTGCACATGATCAGCGGAGGTTAACTACGGAATGCTCTTCGGAAAAGAACCGGCAGGTTTCATCTTCGACGTAAAACGTTACTCCATCCACGATGGGCCGGGGATCCGCACGACTTTTTTCTTCAAAGGATGCCCGCTCTCCTGTTGGTGGTGCCATAATCCGGAGGGCATCTCACCGCTGCCTGCCCCCGCATACCACGCAGGAAGGTGCATCGCCTGCGGCAGGTGCGTGCGTGAATGTCCCCGCGGAGCGCGCAGTTTCGGGCCGGAAGGCGTCCTGCTCGACTCGTCTCAATGTACGGAGTGCAGAGTGTGCGAACGCGTTTGCCCAACCAGGGCCATCGAGTTTGTCGGCAAGGAGATGACGGTTGGAGAACTTGTCCGCCTTGCAAAGAAAGACCTCCCATTTTATGATGAATCCGGAGGAGGCGTCACATTCTCCGGAGGAGAACCCTTGATGCAGCCGGATTTTCTTCTTGCATGCCTCAAAGCGCTGCGTTCGGAAGAGATTTCCACGGCAGTCGACACTTCCGGATTTTGCCGCGAGGAAGATATTCTTCGTGTCGCCGAACAAGCGGATTTGTTTCTTTTCGATCTAAAGCTGATTGACCCGAAGCTGCATGAACACTATACTGGTGTAGGTAATCACAGAATTTTGACCAACTTGCGGAGACTCGACGAAAAACTCTTGGAACAGGGACGAGGACATATCAACATCAGAATTCCTCTCATTCCCGGCATAAACGACTCTCAGGAAAACCTGGAAGCTGTTGTCGACTGTGTGCTTTCTCTCGGAAGCGTTTCGGGGGTGAATATTCTTCCGTATCACTCTATAGGAGCCAACAAGTATAAAAACCTGGGAATGGAGTTCAAAATGGGACGAACTCCGCCTCCTGCGGAAAATGAAGTTTCACGGGTGCTGTCGTTGTTTGCATCGCGGGGAATTCACGCGGTGAAAGGAGGATAAGAGAAATGAACGAAAGAATCGCACGGCTGAGAAAAGAGAGTTTCGAAACATTCCCGAGCATCTCCATCGAGCGGGCACTTCTGACCACGGAGTTTTACAGAGAGAACGAGGGGAAGTATTCGGTTCCTGTAATGAGGGCGCTGAATTTTAAAAACCTCTGTGAGAAAAAGTCGCTCTATATCGGCAAAGACGAACTGATTGTCGGCGAGAGGGGCCCATCTCCTAAGGCCGTTTCCACTTTCCCCGAACTGAACTGCCATACGTCCCGAGACCTCCGGATCCTGAACACCCGTCCGATGACCGGCTACAGGATTCAGGAAGAGGATATTCGTCTCTACACCGAAAGAGTGGTCCCCTATTGGTCGGGGCGGACGCTGCGCGATAAGATCTTCTCCAACCTTCCGGAGGAGTGGTTATCGCTTTACGAAGCGGGGTGCTTCACCGAGTTCATGGAACAGAGAGCCCCGGGACACACGGCGCTCGACGGAACGATATATACTACAGGGCTGCTGGATATGAAGAAAAAAATCGCCTCCGTCCGTTCACATCTGGACTGGCTGAACGACCCTTACGCTACTGAAAAGGACGAGGAGCTTCAGGCGATGGATATCGCGTGCGACGCGGCGATCATCTTTGCAAACCGCCACGCTGAACTCGCCGAAGAGATGGCCGACTCGGAGAAAGACCCTCGGAGAAAAGCGGAACTCCTTAAAATTGCCGACGTATGCCGTCACGTTCCGGCGAACGCTCCTCGCGATTTCCACGAGGCGATACAGACGTATTGGTTTACTCATCTGGGGACGATAACCGAGCTGAACGGATGGGATGCAATGTCCCCCGGTCATTTCGATCTTCACCTCCGGCCTTTTTACGAGCAGGGGATCGCGGACGGCTCTCTCGACAGAGAGAAGACGAAAGAGTTTCTCTCCTGCTTCTGGATCAAAGTGAACAACACTCCCGCCCCCCCGAAGGTCGGGGTCACCGCAGCGGAGAGCGGCACGTACAACGACTTCACCCAGATAAATCTGGGCGGAATCTCCGAGGACGGAAGCGACGGCGCCAACGAAGTTTCCTACATTATTCTCGACGTACTCGACGAGCTTCAACTGCTCCAGCCCCAGGTGAGCGTGCATATTTCCTCCAAGACATCCGATCGATTCCTTCGCCATGCATGCAAGGTGATGCGGCGAGGATCGGGTTACCCTTCCGCGTTCAATGCCGAGGCTGTCTTCATGGAGCAGCTGGGGATGGGGAAAACGGTCGAAGATGCGAGAACGGGCGGGACAAGCGGCTGCGTCGAAACGGGCTCGTTCGGCAAGGAAGCCTATATTCTTCACGGGTACCTGAACGTCCCCAAAGTCATGGAACTCGCGCTGAACAACGGAGTCGACCCTCTTTCAGGAAAACGTATCGGCCTTGAAACAGGAGACCCGCACTCCTTTACCTGCTTCGACGACTTTTATACTGCGTTCGAGAAACAGCTTCGCTACGTCGTCGATACAAAGATCCGCACAGACAACTACATACAGAGGATGTTCGCGCGCCACGCCCCCGCACCGTACCTTTCGGTCGTTATTCACGACTGCATCGAGAACGGCAGGGATTACTACGACGGCGGTCCGCGCTACAACACTGATTATATCCAATGCTGCGGCATCGGGACGACAACCGACAGTCTGTCTGCTCTCAAGAAACATGTTTTCGAGGACAAATCCATCCCCTTTGCCGACCTTCTGCGCGCCCTGCGTGAAAACTGGGAGGGATGGGAGGAGATGCGGCAGTTCATCTGGAACCGCACTCCTTTCTTCGGCAACGACGACGAGGATGCGGATCTTCTAATGAAGAAGGTCTACGCGTCGCTTCTGAACAGCATCGACGGAAAACATTCTCCCAAGGGAGCAACATATCACGTCAATATGCTTTCGACAACATGCCATATCTACTTCGGGAAAAAACTGGGCGCCACCCCGAACGGACGCTTCGCGCACGCTCCGGAATCCGACGGAACATCTCCCTCGCACGGCGCGGACAGAAACGGCCCTACGGCAGTGATAAAATCGCTCAGCCGCATGGATCAGCTCAAGTCGGGCGGAACACTGCTCAATCAGCGATTCCTTCCCTCGGTCCTGAGCGGAGACACCGGACTCGAGAAAATGGGACTATTGATCAGGACGTATTTCCGTCTTGGCGGACACCATATCCAGTTCAACGTAGTCGACACGGAAACTCTGCGGAAGGCGCAGAAGAATCCGGACGAGTACCGAAATCTCCTTGTACGCGTCGCAGGCTACAGCGACTATTTTGTCGACCTTGATGAGTATCACCAGGAGGAGATCATCGCCCGAACAGCGCAGGAGAATTTCTAGCGTAGTTTTTTCCTGCCGCTTTTCCCTGCGAGTTTCCGTGAAAGGGGGGATATGTGTCCATAACGCCAAATACCTTCACCGCGCGACATGAGAAGCATCATCGATGAGTACCGCAAAAACGAAAGGAGTGCTGACATAATGCAGAAAGCGAAGAAATTCGTCACATTGTTTATCCTCTCCGCCCTTGTTTTGTTCCTCATCGTTCCGAACACGGCTTCCGCCGCCCCCGAGATGGTTTTGCGCTTCGCCGGCCAGGTCCCCTTGGAGCACACCGCCACCAAACTGATGCATCAGGTTGCGGATGAAGTAAAAGAAAAGACGAACGGACGCATCGAAATTCAGGTCTTCCCGGCAAATCAGCTTGGCGACTACACTCTCGTCTACGAAGAGCTGATCCGCGGAACGATCGACATGGGCGCCATATCCGTCCCCAGCCAGTTCGACCCGCGCCTTGAAGTAACGTACATCAACTGCTTCGTCCGGAATTTCGACGAGGCCAAGGCCGTTTTTGCAACAGACGGCTGGCTTTTTAAGAAGATGGACGAACTCAATGCACGCCTTGGGGTCAAACTGCTCGGCTTCCAGGTCGAGGGCTTCATCGGAGTCGGCAGCACCAAAGCCGTCAACGAACCTTTGAACCCCGAGGTCAATAAGGGTATCCTTGTCCGCATTCCCAACATGGACGTCTACAAGCTCGGCGCGGAGGCTATGGGGTACCGTACCGTCACCGTTCCTTGGGCCGAGGTTTACACCGCCCTGCAGACCGGAGTCGCCGAAGGCGTGGTCGGCATGACCCCCACAGCGGCCTACACCATGCTGAAGGATGTTCTGAAGTTCTGGTACGATCTCAACTACTCCGTTGAGAACTTCAACTACATGATCAGCATGAAGACATGGGAGAAACTCTCGGAGGCCGACCGCAAGGTCATCGCCGACGCCTGCGCCAAAGTCACCGAGATGAGCATCGAACTGGCGAAAGAAGACCAGGAGAAGCATCTTCAGCTTATGCGCGACGCCGGAATTCAGGTTCATACGTATACCGCCGAAGAGTTGCTTCCCATTTTCACAAAAGTTTCCGCCACTTGGGGTCAGCTTATCGAGAAATTCACTCCCGAATTGATCAACGAATTCAAGAAGGAATACGCACCGAAATAAAAATTTCTAAGAATCCGTAGTTTCTGCGGTGAAGGAGGGGGGCGATCGCCCCCCTCCCCGCAGCTCTGCGAGACGGAAAGGAGATCTTTATGGCGGACAACGAGCACATCGGATGTTTTCCTGAGAATCGTCCGGAAAAAAAGAGCGGAGTCGACCTGCTACTTCTCTTCTTTTTCTCGATAATCACCGTTTCCTGTTCCCTGCTTCTTTCTCTCATCATTTCCGCCGCAGCCTTCACGCGCTACATCATCGGAGGCGACCTGTACGGCTTCGAGGAGTGGGTCCGCCTGCTTGCCTTCTGGCTGTATTTCATGGGAGGAGCATACGGAGCGTACAACGACACCCACGTCTCAGCCGACGTCATCGATTCCTATATGAAGGAAGGATTCTTCAAACGCCTTGTCATTGTTTTGAGGAATATTATTACTACAGGTATAAGCATTCTCTTCACATGGTACGGCTACGAATTCTTCATGTTCGGCTTCATGGGGCCGCTCGGCACTGGAATCGCCATCCCTAAAACCACGATATGGCAGATACCTCTGTGGACATCCTATCTTGCAGTCTTCCTCGGGCTGATATTCATGACGTACTATTTTGCGATGAGATTGCTCAGGAATCTCCGGTTGCTCGTTAAAGGAGGAGTATCATGATTTACATTGCGGTTCTGATCCTTCTTGTCTGTCTTCTGCTCGGAGTTCCGGTACCTATGAGTTTCATGGCGTCGACTGCGTGGCTTCTTTTCTTCGGCGGACCGACCGGCGCCGGATATGCTTCTTCTATGGTGCTCCCATACGGCTTCAGCTCCATGAACAGTATCGCTCTTATCTCCATCGCGCTCTTCATTATGGCGGGCGGTATCATGGAAAAAGGACGAATCGGAGAAAAACTCATCGATTTTGTCGATGTCTTTGTCGGCAAGATTAAAGGCGGCCTGGGAGTCGTCGGCACAATCTCTTGCGCGGTGTTCGGTTCGATTACCGGATCGGCCTGCGCCACTCTCTCCTGCATCGGCTCCATCATGTTCCCCAGACTGGAGGCAGCAGGATATCCGAGAGGCATCGCGGCGGCGATCATGTCGAACGCATCGCTCCTCGGAATGCTCATTCCGCCGAACTCGACGCTCATCATCTTCGCATGGATCAGCGGCCAATCAATCCTTGCCTGTTTCCTGTCCACGGTCCTGCCGGGCATCATGATGACTGCCCTCATCTGCCTTGTAAACTGCTGGCTTGTCCGAAAAAACCCCAATGTCAAGGTAACCGATCCCCCCAAAGGGAAAGAACGCTTCAACCTTATGAAGCAAAGAGGTTTTGTAGCCCTTCCGGCGCTCATGCTTCCTTTCATCGTCCTCGGAGGCATCTACGGCGGTATTATGACGCCCACCGAAGCTGCTGCTGTCGCGGTTATCTATGCAATCCCAACAGGTATGTTCGTCTACAAGGGATTAACTCTGCGAGGGCTTTGGGACTCTCTCGTCGAGTCGGCCGTCACCACGGGCGTCGTCATGGTGATGCTCTATTCGGTAATGATGCTCAGCCGCCTCTATATTATGGAGAACCTTCCCGGGAGAATGCTCGGACTCTTCCGCGCGGTCTCCGAAAATCCGTGGATCATTCTCTTTATGATCAACATCTTCCTCGTCATCATGGGCATGTTGATGGACGACATCAGCAGCGTCACGCTCGGAACGCCGATCCTTATCCCGATAATCATCGAACTCGGATTCAACCCGATACACTATGCGGCAATAGTGGGCGTGAACACCGGACTAGGATGCATCACGCCTCCGGCCGCCCCGGTGCTCTATCTAGGGGGGCGGCTCGGGAAAGCGCCAATCAATGAAATGATGGGGCCGACTCTTTGGATCATCGCTCTTGCATGGACGCCTACACTACTCGTGACGACCTACTTCCCGAGGTTTTCTCTTCTGCTCCCTCACATTTTCCTCGGGACTCCCTGGTAAGAGCGGAGCAGCGGCGTGAGCTACAGGGATTTCTTCGGTTTTCTCTGCCTTCTTTGTTTCATCATCGGACTGTGGACAAAATCTCCGTATGCTTATTGGGGAGCGCTCTTCACTGGAGCGCTCTCCAGAGCATCCGTCAAAAAAGGGTGGGAGTCCCCTCCGTGGATGAGAAAGCTCACTATTTCGACTCTGAAAAAATCCCTCGGGCTTCTTGACAAAGAGGACAACGGTCTGTAGAATGTCTTTTCGTTGGGTGGTTAGTTCAGAGGAAGAACGCTTCCTTGACGCGGAAGAGGTCAGAGGTTCGAGTCCTCTACCACCCACCATTGATTACAACGGTGAAAGCCGATGATATGCGAAAAGCCCGCCCGTAGCGGGCTTTTTTGCTGTTCTGACTCCGATGAAGTCCGAATGAAACCTGTAAAAACCGATGCACGTCCGTACAAAGAACCGTACAACGGGGAAAAGAGCCCTTGTTCGTTGTACGGTGACGAGGAGGGAAGCGGGGAATGGCGCTAACTGAGCTTGCTGTGAAGAATGCGAAGGGGAAGGCGGCGTGTGCTTGCGTAAATTTTACTGGGGATGTAAGATTATTGAAATATCCGACCCGGACTGCATCTGCCGGCAAGCGATAAATACCAGGAGAGGAGTTGGTGAAATGAAACGTTTCCGTTTTCTGTGCAGCTTGATTATGGTTCTTGTTTTTTCGATGTCCGCGGGGGCGTCGCAGCTTTCGATCGCCATGATCACCGATGTCGGCGGCGTCAACGATCAGTCCTTCAACCAATCCGCATGGGAAGGGCATCAGAGGGCTGAAAAGGAACTGGGTGTGAAGGTTGCCTATATCGAATCGCGGCAAGATGCGGACTATGGTCCCAACCTGGAGACCCTTTTCGATGCCGGGACGGACCTGATCTGGGGAATCGGTTTTAAAATGGCCGACGCGGTGCTGGAAGCTGCGACGCACAATGCCGATCAAAAATACGCCATTATCGACTTCGCCTGGGAAAAGACACCGGAAAACCTCATCGGCGTCGTTTTCAAAGCGGAAGAAGCGTCCTTCCTCGTAGGCTACATAGCGGCGAAGATGTCCAAGACGGGCAAGGTAGGCTTCATCGGCGGTATGTCTTTCCCCGTAATATGGGGCTTTGAGTACGGGTTTCGCGCGGGTGTTGCGCAGGCCGGAAAGAAGGTCGAAATCCTGAGCCAGTACGCCGAATCCTTTACCGACGCCGCCAAAGGCAAATCCATCGCAAACAGCATGTATCAGCAGGGAGCCGACATTATCTTCCATGCCGCGGGGGGCGTCGGCGACGGCCTTATCGAAGCGGCCAAGGAGCAGGGGAAGTGGGCTATCGGCGTTGACAGGGATCAGAACTATCTTGCCCCCGACAATGTCCTGACGAGTTCGATGAAACGCGTCGACAACGCGATTTTCAACATCGCCAAGGAAATGAGCGAAGGCAAGTGGCAGGGTGGTCACACGGTTTCCTACGGACTCGCCGAGGGCGGAGTGGATATCGCCCCAACAACGTCGAAGCACGTCCCCGCAGATCTGCTTGCGGAAGTTGAAGCCATCAAAGCGCGCATCATCGGCGGAGAAATCGTCGTTCCGTTCAGCAAAGAAACCTTCGCCTCCTTCGAGGTGAAATAGAAGCGTGCGCGGGAAAGCCCTGTGAACAAAGGTCTTTCCCGCGCTCCTCTCTATCTTGAGGAGGTGGCGTCGTGCCCGAAGGGACAAAAAACACTGTCCGCCTGGCTGTGGAAATGAAAAGAATCACGAAGCGTTTCGGAGACTTCCTCGCAAACGACGCGATCGATTTCGATGTCCGGCGCGGCGAGGTCCACGCACTTCTGGGCGAGAACGGCGCCGGAAAGAGCACCCTGATGAACCAACTCTACGGACTCTATCTCCCTTCTTCGGGAGCTATTTTCATCAACGGCGAGTACGTCCGGATCACCAGCCCGAAAATGGCCATCGCCAGAGGAATAGGCATGGTACATCAGCATTTTATGCTCGTACAGCCGTTTACCGTAACGGAGAATATCGTCCTTGGCTGCGAATCGGTTGGAGTGTTCGGCATTCTTGATAATGCCGGCGCACTCCGCGAGGTAGAAACCCTTTCGAACCGATACGGACTGGCGGTGGATCCCGGCGCGCGCATTCAGGATATTTCTGTGGCAATGCAGCAGAGAGTGGAGATTTTGAAATGCCTCTACCGTGGAGCGGAAATTCTCATACTCGACGAACCTACTGCGGTCCTTACCCCTCAGGAGATAGATTTTTTGGCCGAGATCATCCGCAATCTTACAGCGGAGGGAAAGACAGTCATCATCATCACACACAAGTTGCGCGAGATCAAGAACATGGCGCATCGGTGCACCGTCATCAGGAAAGGCGTAAAGATAGGAACGGTCGACGTTGCCTCGCGCTCCGAAAGCGAACTGGCAGAGATGATGGTCGGACGCGCGGTTACTTTCGAGGTGGAAAAAGCGCCTGTCCGAACATCCGAACCCGTGCTTTCCCTGCACGAAGTCCATGCTCGAAATAACAGGGGGCTTCCGGCGCTCAAGGGCATATCGCTCGATGTGAAACGCGGAGAGATTCTGGCTCTTGCGGGCGTGGACGGGAACGGTCAGAGCGAACTTGTCGAGGTCCTGACCGGACTGCGAAGAGTTGATTCCGGCTCCGTCCGTTTCCGAGATGCCGAGATCACGGATTTTTCACCGGGGCAGAGAATCGAAAGGGGCTTGGCGGCGATCCCGGAGGACCGTCAAAAACGCGGTCTCGTCGGCCCCTTCACAATCGCCGAAAACCTCATCCTCGAAGAGCACACCCAACCCCCTTTTTCCCGCAGCGGCATTCTTGATCTGCAAGCCATCGGCATGCATGCCCGTATGCTCATCGACCGTTTCGATATACGACCTCCGCGAGAACGTTATCGTGCATCCTCTCTTTCTGGAGGAAACCAGCAGAAAGTCATCCTCGCAAGGGAAATCACACGCGATCCGGAGCTGCTGATCGCGTCGCAGCCAACCAGGGGACTGGACGTGGGCGCGATCGAATACGTCCACAAGAGACTCGTCCAGGTCCGCGACGAGGGGAAAGCGGTGCTTCTCGTCTCGCTCGATCTGGATGAAACGCTCGCTCTCGCAGACAGGATCGCCGTCATCTACGAAGGCCGCATCGTTGCGGTTCTCGACAGGGAAGAGGCCGACGAACGCAGGCTCGGGCTTCTCATGGCAGGAGGTGGAGCAGTGCATGTCTGATGAAAAAAGGAAGTTTCTCGCGGCTTCGCCTCTCTTCTTCACTCTTTTCTCCGTGATCACCGGGCTTCTCGTGGGCGCCCTCGTGCTTCTGGTCAGCGGATACAGTCCTCTCAGAGCGTACCATGTGATCATCGACGGCATATTCTCCAGGCCGAGCTACATCGCGTATACAATCATCTACTCCACGCCGCTCATCATGACCGGACTCTCGGTTGCCTTCGCTTTCCGGACGGGGCTCTTCAACATCGGAGCGGAGGGGCAGTTCATCATGGGCGCGCTGGGCGCCGCGCTCGCAGGCGCATTTCTGAACCTTCCCCCCGTGATTCACGCCATCGTCGCCGCACTGGCGGGCATCGCCGCAGCCGCGATCTGGGGCGGTATCGCGGGGTTCCTGAAGGCGCGTTTCGGGGTGAACGAAGTTATCGCCACTATCATGCTCAACTGGACCGCCCTCTACCTGAACAACTACATTGTCGCCCTGCCCGGGATCAAGCGCCCCGCTGCAACGGCGACGGCCTTCATACTGGACTCGGCGCGCATCGAAATCCTTCCTCTGTGGAAGGCGAGCGAAGCAGGCAGAGCTTGGCGCGCCCTGCACCCATTTGGGCACGACATCTTCAGAACGCCCTTCAACGTCGGCATACTGGTGGCGCTCTTCCTCGCCTTTTTCTGCTGGTGGATCCTGAACAGGACCACGCTCGGCTACGAGCTTCGGGCCGTCGGACACAACGCCGAGTGCTCCGAGCATACCGGTATCGACGTCAAGGGTCGTATGATCTCCTCGATGTCCATCGCGGGAGGACTCGCAGGAGCGGCGGGAGCGCTCCATGTCCTCGGCTGGACGCGGCAGGCTGCGGAATTGGCCGCAATGGAAGGTTTGGGTTTCGACGGTATCGCGGTCGCCTTGATAGGCGGCGCCTCGCCGATTGGGTGCATTCCGGCGGGGCTTCTCTTCGGCGCGCTCAAGTACGGAGGCTCCAAGCTCCAGTTCGCCCTCAGAGCGCCTATTGAGGTTGTCAACATCGTCATCGGCGCGATCGTCTTCTTCGTCGCCATGCCCAAGCTGCTCCGGATCATCGGACGGTGGCAGCAAAGAAAAAAAAGGCAGGGAGGTGATTCGCATGCTGCTTGAGAGCGTTGCGTTCATCATCGCCACGACGCTCATGTACTCGGCGCCTCTCATATTCACCTCTCTCGGAGGCGTAGTTTCGGAGAACGCGGGCGTGGTCAACATCGGCCTTGAAGGAATGATGACCATCGGCGCTTTCGTCGGAGCGGCCGTCGGTTACTTCGCCAACGACGCGTGGATCGGTTTTCTCGCTGCGGGCGCGGCAGGCGGAACGCTGGCGTTCTTCCACGCCATGGCCTGCGTGACGTTCCTCGCAGACCACATCGTCTCGGGTATAGCGATCAACTTCATCGGACCGGGGCTCTCTCTCTTCCTCTCCAGATACTTCTTCGACGGTGCGACACAGACGCTTTCCCTCTCGCTCGACACCAAGATACCGCGCCCTCTGAACGGGGTCTTCGAGCAGAACGGCTTTTTCGACATGGTCTTCAATCAGTACGCTACAGTCTACCTCGCTCTCTTCCTGGTCCCGTTTCTCTGGTTCGTCCTCTACAGAACCCGTCTGGGTCTGCGAATCCGGGCAGTCGGCGAACACCCGAAAGCGGCGGACACCTTGGGCATCGACGTCTTCAGGATCAAGTATCTCGCCGTCATTGCTTCCGGAGTGCTTGCAGGGTTCGGTGGCGCTGCGCTCAGCGTCGCCATCGTCTCCCGTTTCAGCTCGACGCTCGTCAGCGGACAGGGGTTCATCGCTCTTGCGGCGATGATCTTCGGGAAATGGAAACCCGTCGGGACGCTGGCGGCGTGCCTTCTCTTCAGCTCGGCGCAGGGGCTCACCGTCTTTTTGGGACGGGCGGACCTTCAACGACTGCTCCCCATTCCTTCACAACTCCTGGCGACGATCCCATTTCTGCTGACCCTTGCCGTTTTGATAGGCTTCGTCGGCAAGTCCCGTCCTCCGGCAGCGGACGGCATCCCTTACGAGAAAGAATAAAGGAACTTCCCGGCGGAATCGAAGACCTCCTTCGGTCCGCCGGGGTTATATCCGATCTTCCGTACCGAGCACCCCTTACTGAAGGATGCGTATACCCCGACCGTCCATACGAAGACGGTTCGTATCCATGCCCAGAATCTCGGCCATGGCCTGGCGGGCAAACTGACGGAACGACTCCGCGGCCTCGGCGTTCCCTTCCTCCTCGGCCTGAGTATGCCCCGCAAGCGCGAAAACAGCCATGCACGCAAGCACTTCGGCGAATTCCCTTCGCTGCGTATCGGAGGCTTTGGCTATCCCCGACTGTTCCGCAAGCAGCTGGTCCATTTGCGACGCGGCGGCGAGGATGGCATCGTCGTCCACCTGGTTCTCCGTCGTAATGCCGACGCACACTCCTGCAAAGAAGGCCAGGGCAAACCCCACATCGTACGGGCGCCCCGCCTGTTGCGAAAACTGCTCGAAGCTCTGCAGTCCCTCCTTGAAAAAAGCGGTCAGTTCCCTCTTCAAGGCGTTCTCATCGGCAATAACAGAAGCAACCTTGGCGGGTATGGAGGATTGAGAGGAAGAGGGGCGGTAGAGCGTCCTCGCCTGCCCCGAAGCCCCGGTCCCGCCGGAAGGTGTCCGCTGCATCTTCTTCAACGACGCCTCGGCCATCATCTTGTTGTATATCATCGTGTCGATAAGGGCGGAGCCGGGGTTGTTCCACATCCCCCCCGTGTAGGCGTTGTACCACGTCGCTGCGCCGTCTGCAGCAGCGCCAAAACCGAAAAAACACAACAATAACAAAAAGACCGTTTTGTTCATTCTTATCGCCGCCTTTACAAAAGAGTAAACTCTTCGGACTAAGTCCGTCCTGCCTTCGCATATTCTACTCGGTCGCTCTTCAAATGAGCAAGAACAGTTTCATTCGTGATCGGCAGCAAGAAAAGCGCTTCAAATAGATTGCCCGACAAGATATTGAAAAAAAACGTTCTTTGGCGTATGGTACTCATGTTCCTGACGATGATATTGGAATGCACCCTGCATCTAGGCTTACAAATACAGACTGTCTTTCCTCCTCGAGTGAAGCGACCGGCAAAAGAGCGAAGCGTTGGCGACTCTGTCTCCCGGCCCGAGAAACCCCATCTCAATCCAGAAACGGAGTGATTCGGTATGACGATCAAACGATGCCCGAACGGACACTTCTACGACCCCGACGTCAATGTTTCCTGTCCATGGTGCGCGGTTCCCGCCGACGACAACGAAAGAACGCGGCGAATCAACCCCGCAGCGATACCGGTGGCGGGCAACGCAGGGTCCACGGTGAAACTCTCTCCCCGAAACACACCTTCGTCCGGAAACTCCATCGACGAAGGACACACCGTCGCCGTCGTCAAGCGCAAGACGGGAATCGACCCCGTCGTCGGCTGGCTCGTCTGCGTCAAGGGGCCTGACCGCGGGCGCGACTACCGAATACGCTCGGAGAAGAACTCGGTCGGCAGGGGCGATTCCATGGACATCTGCATCTCCGGCGACGATACGATCTCGCGGAACGATCATGCTTTCGTCGTCTTCGACCCCAGAAAGAAGACATTCAGAATCCAGGCGGGGTTGAGCAGAGGGCTCGTCTATCTCAACGGAGAAGAAGTCATCGCCTCGGAGCTGCTCGTCGCCTACGACACGATCTCGATAGGACAGAGCGAACTTCTTTTCATTCCTTTGTGCGGGGAGCGCTTCCAATGGGAAAACGAACAGGAATCCTGAGCCGCATCCTCGTCGCGATCTGCTTGCTTCTATTGCTTGCAGGAACCACGCTCGCCGAGCCTTCGACATTGAGAGTCCGGCAGGCGTACCTCGACTATCCGTCTTTAACCGTGTACGTCGACCTTCTCGACGCCGCCGGGAAACAGTTTGTCCCCGGGGGAGCCGGACAGCTCACCGCGACCGTAGGAGGACGCGCCTTCGACGTGAGCCGCTGGAGCGCTTTTTCCGCGAAGAACGACGGAGTCCTTATCGTCTTCCTCGTCGACATCTCCGCCTCCATTGGGCAGAGCCGCTTCACCGAGCTGCAGGAGAGGGTCACCGAATGGATTCGCCGCATGGGACCCTCCGACCGCGCGGCCGTGATATCGTTCGGCGAGAACGTCTCCGTCGTCCAGAGCTTCACCGCCGAGCGGAACGCGCTGCTGTACGCCGTCCGATCACTTTCGCCGCAAGATCCCGGCGTGCAGCTCAATCTCGGCCTTCTCCGCGCCCTCGAACTGGCAAAGATCAAAAGCACCGGACTCCCGGCACGCCGGATGATCCTCCTGTGCAGCGACGGCTTCCGGGAAACGCCGGGAGGCGCCACAGCCGACGAAGTCCGCAACGCGCTCGCCTCCGACCCTGTTCCGGTATACTCCATCTTCTTCGACTCGCCCGAACGAGAAAGTGCCAACAGAAACACCGAAGCGCAGCAACTTTTGAACGAACTGGGGTACGACGCCGGGCCCGTCGACGGAAAACTGGGACCGCGCACGGTTGCGGCCATCCGGATTTTTCAGCAGAGCAGGGGAGTCGCATGGGACGGTTCCGTGTCCAATGAACTGCTGGGAGTGCTTCGGACGATGACAAAAAAGCAAAAGGACGCCGCGCTGGTAAGCATGGGGGAGTTCTCCAGGCGCTCCGGCGGACAGCTCTACCGCGCGGGCACCTCTCCCTTCGCGTCCATTTTCGACTCCGTCGCCGCATCCCTGGACAACGCCCTCGCCCTGCATATCACGCTCGAGGGTCTCGTTCCGGACGCAACTGTCAAACGGCTCGAAATCACATTTTCCGACGGCACACGTTCCCTTTCCGACGGCATAGAATTCCGTCTGCTCGGTACTCAGCCGGAACGGACACCTGCTATACTTCCCGATGAAATCAAGAATTTTTCAAGCAATATTGCAGATTATTCAGTGTGGGCATACCTCCTCACCATCGCTGCGGTCGCCATTTTCGCCATCACTCTTCTGCTCATTCAAAAAAAGAAACGCGGTGCTATTAAGGGAAGCGCGTATTCTACCACCTCTGAACCGCAGGAGTTCATTAGAGCAAAAGAATGCGACAGGACCGTGGTGCTTTCAGACATTCCGGCCGCGGGTTCACTCCATGTGGAACTGATACCTTCTGGAGCCAGGGGAACCGACACAACACTCAAGGCTGTTATCACCGACAGAATTGTTCTCGGCAGGAACAGGGGGCCGTCCGCACTCTCCATACTCGGCGACGCAACCATCTCCGCAAGCCACTGCGAACTTGTCGTCTTCAAAGGCAAACTCTTCGTGAACGATCTTCAATCCTCCAACGGTACGATGGTCAACGGCGTTCCCATACATGGAAACTACCCTCTGGAGGACAGAGACCGCCTGACGCTGGGAAAGACGGAGCTTCGTATACGCATCTTTGCAGCAAAATAGATGTTTTTCGCACGATATCGAAAGGGAGATGATGTTTTATGCACTACATCGCATTGATAGGAGGAGGGATGCTTGTTGTCGGCTGTTTCCTGCCATGGATCTCGCTGGGAACGATTCTCGTTCAGCGCATGCTGGGAGCCGCCTTCGGGGCATTTGCTCTCATCTCTGCCCTTTTCGCAGCGGGGGTCGCGATCCATAACATCGTAAAGAACCAGAACAGAATGAAGTACGCCTACCTGGCCATCGGCGTCCTCTGCCTGATGATCGGGGTCTACGGTCTTCTCCAGGTGCGTGATATACGCACGACGGCGAAGTTCGTCGACGCACCGCAACAAAGGATGAACGCTCGAAACGATATGGAAGCGGCGATAGGAATCATGAGCACCGGACTCTGGTTCATCGCCATCGGAGGGCTGATACTCGTTGGAACAGGCCTTGTCAATCTCTCCTCCCTGAGGTTGCTTGCCTCCGGAATATCCGTATCCGCGGATGGCGGCCTTCCCACTTTCGGCGCTGGAGCACAGCGGGCGGCCATACTCAACGGAATCACCGGACCGTACGCAGGCCAGCAGATCCCCGTACCCCCCGAAGGCATCGTCATAGGAAGAGACCCGGCGTATTGCTCTCTCGTCATCCAGTCGCCCTCTGTTTCGCGAAGACACGCCCGCATAGCGCAGGGCCCCTCCCCCGACACATGGACGCTGGAGGACTTGAACTCCACAAACGGTACTTTCGTCATGGAGAGAAACTCCTGGGTGCGGTTGACCGCGCCCGTCGTACTCACCATCTTCAAGCGCTTTCGCCTGGGAGACGAACGCACCGAATTCGAAATCCGCTAGGAGGCGCCGAAGATGATTATCCGCCCTGGAAACCACCAGCACCAAGGCGCCAGAAAAGAGCAACAGGACGCCTTCGGATTCAGCGACCTTTCCGACGAAGCATTCGTCCGACACGGAGGAGTTCTTGCGCTCGTCGCCGACGGCATGGGAGGCCTCCTTGAAGGAGCGGAGGCCTCCCGCCTCGCGATCCGCGCCTTCCTGGAATCGTATGCCAAAAAAACCGCGGACGAAAGAATAGAGGATGCCCTCGACCGCTCACTCCGCGAGGCCAACAACGCCGTCCACGCCTTCGCTATTGAAAGAAACCTCGCAGGAAACTGCGGCACCACTCTCGTCGCAGTCGTGGCCCACGAAAGCGGCGTCTACTGGACGCACGCCGGAGACAGCCGGCTGTACATGACGGATGGACAGAGCCTGACGCCCCTCACCGAAGACCATATCTACGCGAACAAACTGAAAAAGGCTGTCGAAAAAGGGCTGCTGGAGCCGGAAGACGCGCTCGCCCACCCCGAGAGAGAAGCCCTCACAAGCTACATCGGCGACAGGACGATCGAGATCGTCGGCAAAGGATCCCTCAAAAGCTCCCCGGACGGAATGCCGCCGAACGGTTTTCTGCTCCTCCTCTGCTCCGATGGCTTGTACAAAACCCTCTCCGAGGAGCAGATTCTCCAAGCCTACTCCCCGGACCCGGAGGAATGGGCTCGGACGCTAGTCGAAACCGCAATAGCCCAAAAACGCCGATTCCAAGACAACGTCACCGTCCTCTGCCTCGCCGCAAGCGTCTCTGTACACTGCAGGAGCACATTAGAGAATCTGGAAATAGATCTCATGTCGTCGTTTGCAATGATGTAGAATATGAGCAGCACGCGCCTTGATGACGTCGTGTGCAAATGCCGGTCAACAGGAGTGGGAAGCATGATCATATCCAACGGAGAGCCGGAGCAGCAGGATATTTCCACGCCGAGTTCAGGGCAGCATCTCTGTCCGGCGTGTTTCTCCCCGTCCGCGGGAGAGGATGTTCCGTGTTCTGTCTGCGGGTACTCCGTCTCTCAGCCGGAAGAGGGAGGCTGGAACCGTCTGAAGCCCGGGACGATCGTTCACGGCCGATATATCGTCGGGAGGCTGCTGGGGCAGGGAGGCTTCGGCATCACATACCTGGGCATGGACCTGCTGCTGAACATCAAACTCGCAATCAAGGAGTACTTTCCCGCCGGAGCGGCGATCCGCAACCCGGAGAACCGTTGTGTTTTGCCCGCTTCCGAGGAGGTGCAGGAGGATTTCCGCAAAGGGATGGAGAAGTTCATCGAGGAGGCACGCATCCTTGCCCGCTTCGAGGAACACCCCTCCATCGTATCGGTGAAAGACTTCTTCGAGGAGAACGGCACCGCCTACATGGTAATGAACCACTTGGAGGGGCGCACGCTGATGGCGCATATCAAGGAGCGGGGAGGGCGTCTTCCGTTCGGTGAGGCGGTCGGCATCCTTTCGCCTTTGATGGACGCGCTCGACGAGGTGCACGCTTCCGGCCTGATCCACAGAGACATCAGCCCCGACAATATCTTTCTGACGCGCTTCGGGCAGGTGAAGCTGCTCGACTTCGGGGCGTCGAAGTCTGCGTTGGCGCTGATGCAGCAGCGGCGCCACTCGGTTGTCCTGAAAAAGGGGTACAGCCCTCCCGAGCAATACCAGGGGAGCAGGCATCTGGGCCCGTGGAGCGACGTCTACGGGATGGCGGCGACGCTGTATCGCTGCATCGCGGGGATGGTCCCCCCGGATGCGCTCGACAGAATGGAGGAAGATCCGCTGGAGCCCCCGAGTCGTCTGGGCATTCCCCTTCCACTGTATGCCGAGAGAGCGTTGCTGCGCGCTCTTTCGCTCTCCTCCCAAAATCGCCCGCAGAGCATGAGGGAGTTCAAGGAAGGCCTTCTCGGAGAGATGCTTTTCTCCAGCGGAGGCGAGAGCGCGATTTCCCGGACTGGAAAGGAGGCCCGGAACGAGCCGAAGAAGGAACCCCCGCAGCCGGCGAAAAAACGGATGGTGCGTTCTCGCGGGAGAGTGCGAAGGTTTTTCACATGGTTGTTTTTCTTCCTTTCCGTGCTGCTGCTTGGAGCAGGTTTTTTTTTCTTCTTCGCCGCGAGCGACCTGATGGAACGGGCTAAAGCTGGGGATGCCTCCGCCCAGAGAAGCATCGGCAGGCTCTACGAGATCGGGGGAATCCTCGGGAGCGACGAGAAGGCGGCGGAATGGTATAGGGAAGCCGCGAAACAGGGGGATACCTCCGCTCAGTTTGCCCTCGGGAGGCTGTATGCACAGGGAGCGCTGGGGGCGCCCGATTCGGCGACGGCGGCGGAGTGGTACGAAAAGGCTGCGGAAAGAGGCCATATCCACGCCCAATTCTCTCTTGCCCTGGCGTACGAAACAGGCCGGGGGAGGGCGCAGGATGAAACACAAGCCGCCCGTTGGTACAGGAGAGCGGCGGAACAGGGCGAGGTGCGCGCGCAGTTTATCCTGGGAAAGATGGCTGAAGAGGGGCGCGGCATGAACAAGAGCGAAACGCAGGCCGCCGACTGGTATCACAGGGCTGCGGGGCAGGGGCACACGGAAGCGCAGCTCAGCCTGGCAAGGATGTACGAACAGGGGCGAGGCGTCGTTCGGAGCGAAACTTCGGCAGCCCGCTGGTACCTAAGAGCCGCCGAGTCGGGCGAAGTCTCCGCCCAGCATATCGTCGGCAGCATGTTCGAAGAGGGGCGAGGTGTTCCTCCAGATTCCGCGCAGGCGGCGAAGTGGTACAAGAAGGCTGCCGAACATGGACACGCGGCGGCGCAGTTCAGTCTCGGGCGTTTGTACACGAACGGGCTGGGAGAGAAGCCGGACGATGCCGAGGCCGCTTCGCTATACAAAAAAGCTGCGGAGCAAGGGTATGCTCCCGCGCAGTTCAGTCTCGGGTGGAGTTACGAGTTCGGAAGAGGAGTGTTTCGAAACGAGAGGAGGGCGGTCGAATGGTATAGGAGGGCCGCCGATCAGGGGCACACGCTGGCTCGGATAGCGCTGGAACGGCTGCTTGCGGAGAGCGAAGAGGAGGAGCAGTAGCTCCGGTATCCGAAAGGAAGTTTCTCTTTTTCGGATACCGGAGGAAAGAATCAGTTAGAGTTTTCCCTGATTCACCAGCTCCTGGAGGAAGTACGCTATCTGGACGCGCCACCATGGCCAGTCGTGATCGACGTCGTACCCCCAGTAGTCTATCCACGCGGGAACGCCTATTTTCTCCAGCACGCGCTGCATGCTCACAGTGTCGCGGATGGAGTCTTCCTCCCACGCCCCAAGCCCTGTGCAGATGATGATGTCCCCCTGGCGGTACCGTTCCAGGTACCACGGATCGTGCATGTCGGCCAGATAGTCGACAGGTGAGTTGATGTACACATCGAAGTCGCCGGTCGATTCTCCGACGAAGAAACGGGCGTCGTAGATTCCGCTGAGCGCGATCAGCGTATCGAAGACGTCGGGATGCCGGAAGAAGAAGTTGACGGCGTGGTACCCCCCCATGCTGCACCCCGTGGCAAGCAGCTTTCCTTCATACCCGGAGTCGCTCCGGATGAAAGGAAGCAGTTCGTCGACGATGTAGGCGTCGTAGGCATTATGCCGCCGCGCACGGTAGCCCGGCTCCTTTTCGCTATCGAGCCAGCTTTCACGGTCGATGCTGTCGGGAGTGTACAACCGGATGATTCCCTGTTCGATGAAGGGGCCGCAGGCGTCCACCATCTGGAAGTCCTCGTATTCGAAAAAACGCCCTCCGGACGAGGGGAACACCACCACGGGCTTTCCGGCGTGACCGTATGACTTCAGCTCCATCTCTCTTCCCAGGCATCCGCTGTACATTGTGTGATAGCGAGTGTTCAACTCTTGTTTCCTCCTTGTCTCTTCGGCGGAACAGACTTCAGACCCGTTCCGAAATGTAGGCGACAGCCTCTTTCAAGGGTTCCAAATCGGGCGAACGCAGCAGATAGGCGTAGTCGCCCATCGCGGCGGAAAAGATCGGCGCGATAGGACCGTGCTGGACGATAAGATGCCCGTACCGGCGCAGAACATCATCACGGGTGTGCGACCGGAGTATATGTTCCCGCTCTTTCAGCCCGGCATAAAAGACGTGGTAGGGTCTTTCGAAGAGCATCGTGATGCGTCCGTCCATCAGCAGCCGCGCATACTGTTCGTAAACGTCGGCATCGTTGGCGTAGTTGAGCATGTCGATGCACCATCCTCCCGGCGGACGTGCGTTGATCTCCAAAGCGACGAGGCCGGAAGAAGTTCTGAAGAATTCGATGTGGAAAAAACGCTCTTTCAGCCCGAACGCTTTCACGATTCTGCTTCCGTACTCGACCAGATCCTCCGGAATATCGCGCAGAGTGTAGTGGAGGGTATCCAGTTCGTAGTTCACCATCTCCATGATGCCGTAGTCCAGAACAAAGGTGTTCATGAGCAGTACTTTGCCGTTCCGGTCCGCCAGTCCGTCGAAGGTCTCGATCCGACCGTCGAGGAATTCCTCCATGATGAAATCGCCCGAGGGCTTTGTACTGAAGAAGAAGCGCAGCTCTTCATCCGAGTGCAGTTTGTAGGTGCTGCTCGCCCCGACTCCGCAGTCGGGTTTGACGCAGACCGGGTATCCCGTTTCTCCGATAAGTTTTCGCGCTTCTTCCGGAGTGCGGACAACCTTGCCCTTGGCGACGGGAATGCCTATGCTTCGAAAGACCTCTTTCATCCTGGACTTGTACCGGACGTCGAGAAGGTCGTCGTTTTTAAAGCCGAAGACGTTGAAATCGGTCCTGAGCATCGCATCCCTGTCCAGCCAGTACTCGCTGTGCGATTCGACGCGGTGGAGTCTGCCGTACTTGTGGATGAAGTATCCGCAGGCGCGGTACAGCTCTTCATAGTTTTCGAGGTCGTCCACTCGGTAGTACTCCGTGAGAGAAGCTCGAAGCTCCGGGGAAAGCTGTTCGTACGGAACCGAGTCGATACCCAGGACATTCGCTCCCCTCTCTCTGAGGCGGAGATAGAAATTCACGTAGTTCGGCGGAAAATTGGGAGAAAGGCAGACGTAATTCATAGATCCATCCCCCGATCAGGCTCTTTCCAGAATATATGCTGCGGCTTCCATCAGCGGCTCCGGGTCCTCGGCGCGCAGAATGAAGGCGTAGTCGCCTATGGCCGGGGCGAAGATGGAGTCGATAGGACCGTGCTGGATAATCATACCCCTAAAATTCTCCAGAATATCCGCGGCGCCGTGCGCATGAACGATGTGCTCCCTCTGTTTCCGACCGAAGTAGGCGGTGGTGTATGCGCCGTGGGAAAAAGCGTCGACGGCCCCGTCCATAACCAGTTTGGCGTACTGGTCGTACAGGTCGGCGTCGTGCGCGTAGTTGAACATGTCCATGGACCATCCTCCGGGAGGGCGGGCATTGATCTCCAGGGCGACAAGTTCGGACTCGGGCGTTCTGAAGAATTCGAAATGAAAGAAGCGTTCCTTCAGTCCGAAAGCCTTGGTCGCGCGCGCGCCGTACTCGATCAGGTCGCCGGGAATCTCTTTCTGGGAGTAATAGAACATGTCGAGATTGTCGTTCACCGATTCCATCACCCCCTTGGGGAAGATGAAGCTGTTCATGAAAACGACGTTGCCTTCTCTGTCCGTGAGGCCGTCGAATGTATGTATTTCCCCTTCGATGAACTCCTCCATTATGTATTCCATAGGCGGTTTTGTATCGAAAAAGAGTTGCAGCTCTTCCTCATTCCGCAGTTTGAAGGTCTGTGCCGCGCCGACTCCTGAATCCGGTTTTGCGCATACAGGGTATCCTGTTTCCGCGATCAGTTCAAAGGCGTCCGAAAGCCCGTGGACAATTCTGCCACGAGCCACCGGTATGCCGAAATTGCGAAAGACCTCCTTCATAGCGGATTTGCGCTTTATGGGGCCCATATCGTCGTTCTTAAAACCGAATACGTTGAAATCCGTACGAAGACGGGCATCCTGGGCCAGCCAGTACTCGTTGTGCGATTCAATGCGGTGTATCTTCCCGTACCTATGCGTGAAGTAGCCGCACGCCTGAAGGACCCCTTCGTAGTTCTCCATATCGTACACTCTGTAATACTCGGTCAACACGCCTCTCAGAGTCTGTGAAAGCTGTTCGTAGGGCTCCGCCCCGATACCGAGCACTCGGGCGCCGCGCTCCCGCAGGCGTACGGAGAAATTCACGTAATTCGGCGGGAAGTTCGGAGATATGCACACATAATTCATTTTCACCCCTCCTCCGGACGGACTTTTCGACATGTCCGCCCGATCGGTCGACGTCATCCGGGCATTCTACGGGGATGAATGTCCGTCGATCTCCAGGACGAGCGTTCATGCACATTTCTTCGAACCTCTGTGTACCTTATTCTCAATAAGTTATAAAAAAATATTATATCAAAAAAGGAGCGCGGAATGGTCGGCATTCAGAACAACTTTTTTTGATTCACGTCAGTTCGCGCCCGGCAGACTTCGAAGCGCTTCGGAAACGGGAGACCGCGAAAATCACCCTTACCAGAAAAATCAGAAGCGTGTCGGAGAAGCGGATTGCGCCCTCCTGCGAAGAGAAATTGCGGAACAACCCCTTTGAATGGTATCCTTTTATATGAAGAAAATTGGCTGAAAGAGAGAGGAGGGCTCCAAATGGATGGAATGCCGGACAACTACGCGGAGGCGTATGCAAAAGCGCAACGGGACTCCGAGACGCTTCGCAGGCATCTTCTTCTCCAACAGCTGCTGCTTGAGATAACGGCGACGTTTCTCACGCTGCCTCAGGAAAAAACACAGGAAACGATGAATGCTTCGTTGAAGCGCGTTGCGGAGTTCGTCGGGGCTGATCGCGCGTTTATTTTCGATTACGATTTCCGGAACTCCGTGGCGTGCAATACGTACGAGTGGTGCGCGGAAGGAATATCTCCGCAGATCGACGACCTCCGGGTGCTTCCTCTGGACGCCATCTCCGACGCAGTCTCGTTGCACAGCGAAGGCGAGGTTCATTCCATTCCGGATGTTTTCGCGCTCCCTCCCGGAGAAATGCGCGAAGTTCTGGAGCCTCAGGGGATAAAAAGCCTTCTCACGGTTCCAGCGATGTTCGGAGGGGAATGCGTGGGGTGCATAGGCTTCGATTTCGTCCGGATGCATCATCGTCATTCCGAAAAAGAAATACTGATTCTTCGGGTCTTCGCGGATATTCTCATGGCGTTCCGCAGACGCGTGGAAGACGAAATCGCGCTGCAAAGTCATCGTGATCTTATCAAGGGGCTTTTTGAAGGGCTGCCGGTAGGAGTTCTTGTCTGGAACGGTGAGGGATGTCTGCTTCAGGCGAACAGGACGTTCACGGAGCTTACGGGTTACTCGGCCGACGACGTCGCGACAGTTGGCCAGTGGATGGATCTGGCTTATCCCGATCCAACCTACAGGGAGAAGATAGCGCAAAGCTGGCGCGACGATCCCCATATCTCCGGTGCATGCAGAGAGTTTCAGATTGTCTGCGGCGACGGCGGACAGAAAGATATCGAGTTCAGAAGCATCTCTCTTCCGGACAACAGGACAGTGGTGACGCTGGCGGATATCACTGAGCGGAAAAAGACGGAACGGGAGATAATGGCGGCAAAAAAGCAGGCGGAAGCGGCAAGCGTTGCGAAAACACGTTTCCTCTCCAATATGTCGCATGAGCTTCGCACCCCTCTGAACGGGATCCTCGGCTTCTCTCATCTTTTAAGGGATACACCGTTGACGGTGGAGCAGCGGGAATATGTTCAGTATATTCTCGACTCCTCTGAACTGCTGAAAGATGTGGTCGGGAATGTTCTCGACTTCTCGAAGATAGAGGCGGGCAAGTTGGAGCTTCGTTACAAACCCGTCAACCTGGAGCTTTTCTGCCGTGAAACGCTCAGACTCATTCACTTCCACGCGATGGAAAAGGGGCTTTCTCTGGACCTGAAGTACGATGAGCACATTCCTCCGATCTTGATGGCTGATTCCCTGAGGCTTCAGCAGGTGCTCCTCAATCTGCTCGGCAATGCCGTCAAATTTACCGAAAGAGGAGGGGTTCTTCTCTCCGCACGTCTTGCAGCTCCAGCTTCTTCCGAGGAGAAGGCCGCGATCATTTTTTCCGTCAATGACACGGGGATAGGCATGTCGCAGGATGAACTCTCAAGGATATTACGCCCTTTCGAACAGGCGGACAACTCCTCGACAAGAAGATACGGGGGCAGCGGCCTCGGACTGCCCATCGCGAGCAGTCTTCTTTCTCTTATGGGGTCTTCGCTGGAAATAAGGAGCGAAGCAGGAAAAGGAAGTGTGTTTTCTTTCACTCTTCGGCTCGATAGCGGTGGCATCAATCCCATTATCTGTTAATAAGAAACGTGTACTTTTTCAGGAGGTAATGATGTGATTGTGGGGATCGGCATTGATCTATGCAGTATTCCGCGGATAGAAAAAGCCATTGAATCGGCACACTTCATGAGGAGGGTATTTACCCCGGAAGAAATCCGCTACGCTCTGGCGAAAGCTCGTCCCGCACGACATTTCGCGGGGTGCTTCGCGGCCAGGGAAGCCTTCGCCAAAGCATCCGGCATCCCCATGTACTCGGTAGCGTTCGGGCACGGAGTGTGGATTGAGCGCACTCGCTCGGTTCCCTTAGTGCGATGCTCCGATACAATCAAGGAACAACTTCCGCGCAAAGGAGAGGAACGGATTCATCTTTCTCTCTCTCACGACGGGGAGTACGCCGTTGCGGTAGTGGTTCTTGAGATCGACTCGCGATGAGCGGCTACACATCGCTGGTTCCCAGAAGACCTGCGGATATTCATAAAGGCGATAGAGGCGGAGTGCTCATCGTCGGCGGATGTTCCATGTACCGAGGGGCTCCGCTGCTTGCCGCGCGAGGCGCTCTCCGCTCCGGCTGCGGTTTGGCGGTGGTATTTTCCGACGAATGCGTCTGTTCCGCCGTGGCTTCTACGCTGCCGGAAGTCATTGTACACTCGGGATTGTCCTCTTCCTCCCGCGAAGATATCGTCGGGATACTGAATATGTGGAATCCGCGGATGAACTGCCTTGTGCTCGGCCCGGGCATAGGCAGATCCCCGGAGGCGGGGAATGTTGTCCGTACAGTGCTTGAACACTGGAAAAAACCGTTGATACTGGACGGCGACGGCCTCTTTTGGCTTGCCGAACATGAGGAAAACTTTGAACGACGGAAGACGCTTCTGCTGACGCCGCACGAAGGGGAGGCGGAACGCCTGCTCCGCGCTCCGCTCGATTCCGTTCGCCGTGCACGGGAAGAATCCGTCCGAACGATCGCCTCTCGGTACGGCATTGCACTCTTAAAAGGACCCCGAACGCTGATCGACGATGGAATGCGGTGCGAATGCGTTGCCGAAGGAAATCAAGCGCTTTCGATTCCCGGCTCGGGAGATGTTCTCTCCGGAGCGATCGCCGCTTTTGCCGCAGCCGGGACTCCGCTTTTCGAGAGCGCCTGCTTGGGAGCGTTCGTACATGGACGAGCGGGGAAGGGTGTATCCCAAAAAAAAGGAATCGACGGAATACTTGCTTCGGAGGTCGCCGATGCTCTTCCATCGATTCTTCGGAAAATGAGGGTGAGTTTGTGTGAGACGCAGACGGATTGACTGGGACGAAGAGATTAAGAAAACAGAGCGGATTCGCTGGAAGGGGCTTCGTTTCAGTATCGCCGCCTTCGGGCTGGCGGCATTCTGGATTTTCGGGGTGAGCCGGATGGGAAGAAAGGATATTTCGCTGACGCCGATAACCGTCCTTCTTTTCTTCGTAGGAGCGGGGACTCTTCTCTTTATCATGCTCATGCGCAGGAAGCAGAAATGAACGATATCGCCGCACAGATGAAGCGTTGCTACGGCCATGAAATACTTTCTGACTCGGAAGAACATACTCTGCGCATTGGCGAGCTGATGGCGCGTCATGCGTTCTCGGGCCTTGTCGTCCTCTTGGAGGGCGACCTGGGAACAGGAAAAACGACGCTTGTACGAGGGTACTGCCGTGCAGAAGGGTTCTCGGGAGTACGCAGTCCGTCCTTTACTCTTGTCAACAGATATGTGTGCGGAAAGAAAACCGTCGTGCACTCGGACCTCTACCGTTTGCACTCGGTCGACCCCACGGAGCTGGATATGGAAAGCTATCTCGACGAGGAGTGCGTGCTCTTCGTCGAGTGGGCGGATCGCGGAATGCCAGGGGATTTCGAGGACATTTGGAGAATTTGTATCCGTTACGAGGATGAATACGACGACCAGGGAAGAAGAGCGCTCTCTTTTTCGGCACGGGGGCCGAGGGCCGAAAGCGCGCTGGAAGGCCTTTTGAACGATCTTGAGGAGATGACGAGCGAATGAAGGAATATGCCCTTTCGGTGGACTGCTGTTCGACATGGACAACTCTCGGCCTGGCTGAAAACGGCAGTGTACGCGGCGAAATCAACATCGATGCCGGAAAGAATCAATCGGCGGTTCTTCCCGGTCTTTTCCAGCAGCTCTTGGAGTCCTTTTTTCTAAAACCGGAGGACATTTCTCTTTTCGGCGTCGTTACAGGTCCAGGATCATTTACCGGTATCAAGGTCGGAATTTCTTTCGTTTCTTTCCTGGCATGGGCTGGGGGAAAAAAAGTCGTTCCTCTTTCGTCTCTTGAGTGCCTCGCTTTCGAGAAAATCGGAAAACCCGGAGGAATTGCGGCCTCCGTTCTCTGGGGGGGGGGAGGCAGAATATACGGCGGTCTGTACACATCGAAGGGAAACGCCTCTCTACTGACCCCTCTTCTCCAGGAAGGGACGTATACTCCGGAATCATTTCTCGAAGCATTTTCTTCAACAGGCTATAGCCTAAGGGACGTGCTTTGGCTGACGGACCGCCCGGAAAAAACAGCGCATCTTTTCTCCTTGACAGAAGACCTTTTTGAAAGAGTCATTCCGTCCGGCGCTTCCATTGCGGAGCTTACACTGATGCATCGCGAACGAGCGCGGTGTCCCTCTGAAATACGCGCAGCGTACTTCAGAGATCCCGACGTTGGGTAAAATAGTTTTTATCATATTTATCTTAAAAAGAAGCTGGAGAGAAGAAAGATATTATTTCGTTGGAGGTTGAACTCCTTCACAGTTGAAGATATCCTACTCGTCAGAAGAGCAACGAAGGGTGCAGAAGCTCCTTTCCGTTTTTTGGGAGAATATTGTAGGAGGTGACTTTTTTGCCGAAAAAGTATGAAGTTCTGGTGAACAATTCTTGGTGTAAGGGATGTTCCTTGTGTATTCACATCTGTCCCAAAAAAGTTCTCGACCTGGATGAAGTTCGTTTGAAGTCGGTCGCGACAAGGCAGGATGATTGTATCGGATGCAGACAGTGCGAGAACATCTGTCCAGATCTTGCGATCACAGTGAAGGAGGATACGAAGGATGCCTGATGTAGCGTTCTGGCAGGGTAACGAAGCGCTGGCGTACGGCGCTCTCGCGGCTGGATGCCGCTTTTTCGGAGGGTATCCCATAACCCCCTCCACCGAGATCGCCGAGATAATGGCTGAAGAACTTCCCAAGATCGACGGGCGTTTCATTCAGATGGAAGACGAAATCGCCGGCATCGCCGCTACAATAGGCGGTTCGATAGCTGGTTCGAAGTCGCTGACCGCCACCTCCGGCCCCGGATTCTCACTTAAGCAGGAAAACCTCGGCCTTGCGTACATTGCGGAGATTCCTATAGTGGTAGTGGATGTTATGCGGGGCGGCCCCTCGACGGGACTGCCGACGAAGACAGCACAGCAGGACGTCATGCAGGCGCGCTGGGGCACGCACGGCGATCACGGTACAATCTGTTACGCGCCTTCCTCGGTCCAGGAGTGCTACGATATCGCGATCAAAGCGTTCAATGCAGCAGAGAGATATCGTCAGCCGGTGCTGATAATGAGCGACGAAATCATCGGCCACATGAGAGAGAAAGTTGTTCCTCCCGTAATCAAACCTGAAGACCTTGTAGAGAGAAAACGCCCCACCGATATTCCTGAAAAATTCGTCCCCTACCGTCCGGATCCGAAAGACGACCTCCCCTGCATGGCCTCTTTCGGCGACGGGTATACTTGGCACATCACAGGCCTGACCCATAACGATTGGGGATTCCCCACCAACAATTCCGACGAGATCGAGAAGATGATGAAGCGCTTGATGCGGAAGATCGACCGCTTCCGCGACGATATCGTAGAGTACGAAACCGTCCTTACCGACGACGCGGATATCTTGGTGCTCGCCTACGGAAGCGTCGCACGAACAAGCCTGCGCGCGGTCCACGAGGCTCGTACCCGCGGAATCAAAGCCGGATTTTTCCGCCCGATCACACTGTGGCCGTTCCCCGACAAAGAGCTTGAGAAGCTCGCCCGCAAGGTGAAGACGATCATCGTTCCCGAGCTGAACTGCGGACAAATGGTGCTCGAAGTCGAGCGTGCGGTTCACGGCAAAGCGAAGGTCGTGGCGCAGAACCTCGTCAACGGCGAGCTGTTCAAACCCGACGACATTCTCTCCGTCATAGAGGAGGTGGCCTGATCATGCCTAACCAGGAAGTGTTCAACTGGCTCCGCACGCGATTCTTTCCCCATATTTGGTGCCCCGGTTGCGGCCACGGAATTATTATGCACTCTCTTCTGAGGGCTCTGGTCAACCTCGAAAAGAAGAAGACGCAGACTGTCATCGCCTCTGGAATAGGCTGTTCGAGCAGAATGGTCGGCTATATCGACGCGTGCACCGTCCACACTACGCACGGTCGCTCCCTGGCCTTCGCCACCGGAATCAAACTTGCAAATCCGGAACTCACGGTCATCGACGTGATGGGGGACGGCGACTGTACCGCCATCGGAGGCAATCACTTCATCCACGCGTGCAGAAGGAACATCGACATCACCGCAATCGTCATGAACAATAATATCTACGGCATGACGGGCGGCCAGGTGTCTCCCACCACCCCGGTAGGCAGTTCCGCCACGACAAGCCCTTACGGAGCCATCGACCCTTCATTCGACATCTGCAAGCTTGCGGAGGGCGCAGGCGCTTCCTATGTAGCCAGAGCAACCATCGCCAACCCCAAACAGGCCGAGCAGTTCATCCAGGCCGGTATCAACAACAAAGGATTCTCCGTCGTCGAAATTCTGACGCACTGCCACACCCAATTCGGCAGAAAGAACAAACGCAGAACTCCGATCGACAACGTCAATTTCTTCAAGAATAATTCCGTGCCGTTGAACAAGGCGAAGGAAATGTCTCCCGAAGAACTCGAAGGCAAGATCGTCGTCGGGGAGTTCGTGAAGAAGAACATTCCAGAGTACACCGCACAGTACCTCGCCATGGTCGAAAGAGTAGGGGGGCTGAAAAATGGCAAGTAGATACGAGATCCGCTTCGCCGGTTCGGGCGGACAGGGCGTCATTCTCGCCGCAGTCGTCGCGGGCGAAGCCGCCGCTCTTTTCGAGGAAGGACTGAGCGTCGTCCAGACGCAGTCCTACGGTCCTGAGGCGAGGGGCGGGAAATCGAAAGCCGAAGTGGTTATCGCCACCGAGTCTATCGACTATCCGAAGGCCATGAAGCCCAACCTTCAGGTTATTCTTACTCAGCAGGCCGCCGAGGAGTATGCTGCCGAAACTCTCCCCGGCGGGCGTATTATTTACGACGACTTCTTCGTCACCAGCTTCCCGCAGGTCGACGCCAACGTCTATTATCTTCCCATCGTCCGCACCGCGCGCGAGAAGATCGGGAAGGAAATCGTGACGAACATGGTAGCTCTCGGCGCAGTCGCGCGTGTTTTGGAACTCGAAAAGATCGTCCGTCCGGATTCGGTCAAAAAGGCCATTCTTGCCAAAGTACCCGAAGGGACGAAACAGTTGAACTCCCAGGCTTTCGACGAAGGATACCTTCTTTTCAAAAACAGCGTTCACCTGTAGCTCATTCAAGAGAGAACAGGGCTTGAGAAGGACACGGCGCTTCTCCCAGGGGTGCCGTGTCCTTCTCTAATTTTGAAAAACTGTCCGTTCGCCTCTTTTTCTTCCACACCCCCTCCTGTAGAATTGACTAGATGCAGTACACAGGGGGATGGTTGATGTGCTCAAAAAAGGAGACTCACTTCTTCTCCGGACGGAGAAAATAAGCAGCGACGGAAGCGGGATCGCCCGTCTTCCGGATGGATTGGTTGTTTTTGTGCCGGGGGCTCTGCCCGGAGAATCTCTTCGGACACGAATAACCACCCTTAAGAAGGAGTATGCAATCGCCGCTCCGGAAGAAATAGTTGAATCCCATCCGAAGCGGACGCGCCCTGCATGTCCGGTCTACGATTTTTGCGGCGGCTGTCAGTTGCAGCATGCGGAGTACGCTCTTCAGTTGGAACTGAAGCAGTCGATCGTTCACGATGCATTCACGAGGATCTTAAAACGCCCCTTTCCCTCCGTTCCCCCGTGTATTCCAAGTCCAGATCAGATGGCCTACAGGAATAAAACGTCACTCCCGGTACGGAGTTCCGATGGAAAACCGGGTATGGGATATTTTGCCCGCAGAAGCCATGCCATTGTCCCTATGAAATCATGTCCCGTAGCGGCTGGCCGTATCGATGAGGCTTTTTCCATAGTAATGGACGCCTTGCCGTCTCTTGCACTCCCGCCTTACGACGAACGCGGCGGGAAAGGGCTGCTTCGACATGCCATTTTTCGACAGAGCATCGAAAAAGCGGACACTCTCGTCTCTCTCGTCGTGGCAGGTCCTCTTTCAGCCCGCCAACGGAACTTGTTGAAGACACGCCTCCTCCCGTCGCTCCAGACCGCTTTTCCCGGACTCCGAGGTCTCACTTTGAATTTGAACGCCACTGCGGGAAACGTCATCGTCGGCCCGAACACCGAGCTTCTCTGGGGGGACGGTCTGCTGGAAGAAGAACTCTCACCCTTTGCCTTCGAATATGATTCAACTGCTTTTTTTCAGATCAATTCGCGCCAGGCGCACGCACTGTATCAATATACCGAGAATATCGCTCGCTTTTCCGGAGATGAAAGCGTGCTGGAGCTTTTCAGCGGGATCGGCAGCCTCACTGCGTTTCTCACGCAGTCAAGCCGTCGTGTTACAGCAGTGGAAGAGTGGGAATCAGCGGTGCGGTTGATGAAAAGCAACATGGCGCGCAACGGCATTGAGAACAAGGCAACGGTTATCGCAGGAGCAGTGGAGAACATTGTGCCCGCCCTTGAAGAGCGCTTCGACGTCGTCGTCCTTGATCCCCCAAGAACAGGTTGCCACCCGTCGGTGCTCCATAAGGTGCTATCATTGAATCCGCAGAAGATAGTCTACGTCTCCTGCAATCCCGCCACGCTTGCCAGGGATGCGGCAATACTTTTCGACGGAGGTTTCGATATCGAAGGCATTACCTGCTTCGACATGTTTCCCCAGACGGTTCATGTCGAAACAGTTGTTCGCCTGTCCCGCCGGGGGTGATCCGGTTCACGGATGTACATTCCGCTACTCTCTGTTTCCAGCCTTTCATCAGGAAACGTTCGTTTCGTCAAGCGGAATGAAGAAGATAGGGAAAAAGATGTTGCAAAAACAGCATACGGCGGATATAATACCATCGTTCAAATCAAGAGAAAAGCGGACATAGCTCAGCTGGTAGAGCATTAGCTTCCCAAGCTAAGGGTCGCGGGTTCGAATCCCGTTGTCCGCTCCATTTCTTTTCAAAAATTCCCCTGTGCTGCCAGCAATTCTACGGTAATTATACCAATTAACATACTCTGTTGTTCCGTTTTGTTGATTAAGCTCTGGACATATTGTTACGTTTGACACAAATTTTGTCTGGTAATAAAATAGTCAATGTTTTTATGTTGACCGTGTACGCACAGGGTGTACCCGCGTTTACTCAAGGGAAGGAGGTGGAGTATATGGCAGCGAATCTGGCTGAAGAAATCAAGGAGGTAGAAGCTCGTTCAAAAGAGATTGTGAAGGATGCGAAGAACGAGGCCGCTCGAATGCTCAGTGACGCACACAATGACGCCGAGCGCCGGATTAAGGAGGCCAAACAGAAGGCTTTCAGACTTTTCAAAGAGAATACTGCCTCTGTGGAAAGAGAAGCGGAAGAAAAAGCAAAACAATCTGTTGAAGCCGGCCACAAGAAATCCGAGCAACTTGCCAAGCAGTACGGGCAAAAGGTCAACGGCGCGGCACAATGGATTTCGGAAGAGGTGATTTCTCGATATGGCAGTGACGAGAATTAAGAAAGCCGAGTTGTACGTTCACAAAGCCGATCTGGACAATGTTCTGCGTGCGCTTCAGAAGACCGGCTCCTACGAAGTCGTTCCTGTCGTGTCCGAATCCGCGTCCGAAGGAACCGCTTTGATCCATCCCGACTTGTCGCGGGTGGAAGGTCTGCTTGCCGAAGCGCGCTTTCTTCTTCGGTTCCTCGAACCACATTTTAAAGACAGCGTTTCACCCCTGGCCAGGGCTCTTGGAGAGCGCGAAAGCATCTCTCTTGAAGACGGGGCGGCCCTTGAAGCCAAAACCGATGTGATTGATCTTTCGTCCAGCGTAAGGGCCCTTGAACGTCGCCTGATGGAGATTCGCTCCGAACTGACGCAGATCGCATCCACGGAGAACCTCCTCTCCGCACTTTCTGATTTCCCCTATCCTTTCGAACTTTTGACATCCGGAACCGAGCGGGTCCGTGGCGTCCTGGGGACAATGCCCGCATCGAAAATTCCGGTCTGGAAAGGAGAAGCGGAAGCGCTGCTGTCTTCTTTGGGGGAGGTCTATACTTCCTCGCTTGGAGAAAAGGAGCAGGAGGGATGGATCGCGGTATTCTTCGACGAGTCCTTGACCGTTCAAATGATGGAGCATCTCGCTCGTTTCTCGTTCAGCAGAGTGGATGTGCCGGTGTTTCTCAAAAACACGGTCGAAGAAGAGCAAAACGTTTTGTCGGAACGAAAATCATACCTTTCGGCAGAAGAGAAACGTGTGCTTCTGGAGATAGCCGATGCCGCGGAAAAATCGGTTTCTTCCGTCAGGACGTTGAGCGACTACTGGACAGTTCTGAGGGACAGATATCAGGCTCTTTCTTCAGGATATTCCACAGAACAAGTGGTCATGCTTCGCGGATGGGTACCGGAGTCGGCCGTCTCAAGGCTGACGAAGGCCATTGCTCCCTTCGGCATGTCGGTGGAACTTTTCCTTTTTGCTCCGCGTCCCGAGGATGCTCCGCCTTCGCACATAGTCAATTCATCATGGTGCCTCCCCTTCGAGAATCTGACGAGACTCTACGGGGCGCCCAAGTACGGTGAAATCGATCCTACGCCTTTGCTAGCTCCTTTCTTCTTCATCTTCTTCGGCATGTGTCTCGGCGACGCAGGGTATGGCGCGATCATGATCGGGTTCTTTATGTGGTTCCTCAGGAAATTCAAAAAAATGCCCGAAAGCTTCAAGGGATTCTTCAAACTGTTCGTCCTTTCAGGCATTTCGACGATTGTCGTCGGTGCCCTTACCGGAAGCTGGTTCGGCGATCTGGTGGATGCATTTTCTCTTCTCGCTTTCCTTCGTCCGGTGAAAAACTTCCTGCTCATTCTGAATCCCATGGAAAACCCCATGATCTTCCTCGCTCTTTCACTCGCGCTCGGAGTAATACAGCTTTTCTTCGGGCTCTTTATCGCTTTCTACGACGCGTTCAGGAAAGGGAACTACATGGGGGCGTTTGCGGATACCGGAGGATGGATCGTCTTTCTCACCGGTTTGCTTCTCTGGGGTGGGGTAGCAGGCGGTATGCTTTCCGCCCACGCAGCCTTCCTTGCAAAAACGCTCTCCTTCTTGGGAGCGGCTATTCTCGTGACGACACAAGGGCGTGAAAAAGAAGGAATCCTCGGGAAAGCAATCTCCGGACTGCTCAGTTTGTACAGTGTCACTTCGTATCTGGGCGATGTGCTGAGTTACAGCCGTCTCCTCGCGCTGGGGCTCGCAACATCGGCGGTCGGCGTCATCATCAACATGCTCGCCGGTCTTGCAGGAGACGTTCCCTACGTAGGCTGGATCATCGCGCTCCTCCTTCTTATAGGAGGGCATATTTTCAGCATAGCGGTCAATGTACTGGGAGCTTTCGTTCATTCGCTCCGCCTTCAGTACGTCGAGTTCTTCAGCAAGTTTTATACGGGCGGGGGAACGGTATTCTCCCCTCTGACGTATAAAACCGCATTCGTTGCAATCAAAAACGATCTTGATGAATAAGCTTTTCAGATTCTTCACGAATACGAGAGGAGTGTGTCTATAACTATGGATCTTCTTGGAATCATGTTGGCAATACTTGGTGCGGCAATGGCTGCCGGATGGGCAGGAGCAGGTTCGGCCATAGGCGTCGGAATTGCGGGAGAATCGGGCGCGGGAGTTATGACGGAGGATCCGGGCAAGTTCGGTCTTGTACTTCTTCTGCAGGCCCTTCCCGGTACCCAGGGTATTTACGGTCTCCTTATCGCCTTCTTCGCAATACTGAAGGTAGGGCTTCTCGGCGGCGGCTCCGAAATCACCGTGAGCGTGTGGCAGGGGCTCGGCATTTTCTTTGCGTGCCTTCCCATTGCAATCGGAGGCTTCTTTTCCGCTATTGCTCAGGGAAAGACGTCGGCAGCTTGCATTCAGATGATCGCAAAACGCCCCGAGGAGACGGGAAAGGCCGTCATTCTTCCCGCGATGGTGGAAACCTACGCTGTTCTTGCCCTTCTCATGAGCATCATTCTCCTCAACGGAATCACTCTCTAGTTTGTCAAGGAGGAATGCTGAATGTCCTTGGCAGATATAAAGAAAAAAATAGAAGCCGATGCACGCGAGGAAGCCGGTAAAATTATCGATAAGGCCAAAGAAAACGTAGGAGAAGTAAAGAAACACTCCGACGAAGAGATTAAGAAAATAGAGAGCGGGTACGCTGACCGGTTTAAAAAAGAGCAGCCCGAGATTCTCCGGAGACGAGAGATCGTCGCCGGCCTTGACGTAAAAAAAATTGAACTCGGGGTACAACAGCAGGCAATTGCGGATGCATTCGACGGGGCTTTGAAAATACTCGCCGCACTCCCATCGGACTCCTATCTCGACTTTGTCGGCAAGCTTTTCAAGAAGTCTGTTCAGTCCGGTAATGAGACCGTGTTTGTTGCCAAGTCCGAGAAACACATCACATCGGAATGGCTTTCGAAGATCAATGCACAGCACGGATGGTCGCTCTCTCTGAGCGAGGAACGCCGGGCTATTTCGGGCGGGTTCATTCTCGAAGAAGAGAACATTGAGACCAATTGCTCGTTCGATATGCTTGTCCGGTGGATTCGCGACGAAATCGAGGCAGACGTTGTCAAGCGGCTGTTTTCGGCGTGATCGGGGGTGACGCTCCATGGCTCCGGCTGAGCGTTTCGCGTATGCGGTCGCGCGACTCCGGGCGATGTCCGGACGTCTTCTTGAAGATGCCTTGATTCAACGAATTCTGGACAGCGACGACCTCGATTCGGCGCTGAAGATTCTTGCCGAGACAGCATACTCTTCATGGTTAGTCGAATTGAAAGGCGGCGCGGACTTCGACAGGGTCATCGAGGCGGAACTTCTGCATATCTATAACGAAGTGCAGAAGTTCGTTCCTGATCCGCGCCTGGTCCAGCTGTGCAGAATTCCCTACGACTTTCATAACGTGAAAGTCCTTCTAAAAAGCGCAATTCTCGTTAGAGAAGGAGGCGAACGCCGTTTCGACCTTCTGACTTCGCTTGGCGTCATTTCTACGGATGATCTGATCATGGCTATGGAAAGCGAAGATTATCGCCTTCTTCCATTCGGTCTGCACCGGCTTCTTCCTGTCTGCCTTGCGCACTGGGAGCAAACGAAGGATATTCTCCAGGTCGAAAATATTCTCGATACCGGTCTTTTCTCGGTTTTGTCGGAAACGGCTGCAGCAACCGGATTCGATTCCGCAGTCCGATGGGTCAAAGGACGGATCGACGCTGAAAATATCCGTAATCTCCTGCGCATGAAGCGTATGGATATGGAGGCGAGCAACGTAGCCTCCTTCCTGCACGGTGGAGGATGGATTTCCAGGGAAAAACTCCTCTCCATGCTTCCGGAACCTGTAGAAAGCTGGCCTCGCATACTTTCATTCGCAGACGTATCGGGCGCGTTCGCTCATGTTCAGGATCTTGCGGATCTTGGCGCGCTGCTTGTGGAGATGGAGAAAGTGCTCGACGAGTATGTGTCCGGTATTCTTGCGAAAGCGAAATACGAGGCGTTCGCACCCGAAAACGTGATCGCCTTCTTGTGGATGAAGGAGCTTGAAGCCAAGAATCTTCGAATTGCGATGGTCTCCGTTGCAAATAATACGGACAGGAATCTAGCGAGGGGGTTGCTTCGTCATGGCCGTTAAGAGAACAGGTTCTCCCATGGCCGCCGTAGGCGAGTATGAAACGGTTCTCCCCTTCCAGGCGGTCGGAGTAAAGCCATGCATCGTCAAGGAGGACGAGTCCTCCGATGTGGACGCTGTCCTTCTCGATCTCGCAAAGTCCGGGTACGCCGTCGTGTTCGTACAGGAGAGTTTCTTTGTGGCCCATAGCAGCCGCATCGAAGAACTGAACGATGAATACGAAACAAGTTTCATTCCCATCCCCGGACTGAAGGGGAGTATGGGAGTCGGTCTGGAATCCATTCGGAGCAGCGTTGAGCGAGCAGTCGGAATGGATATTTTTGCAGTGAAGTAATGATAGAAGTTTGGAGGCGATAGATTGTGGCCGCTGAAAAAGTCATAAAGGGAACAATAGAAAAGATATCCGGCCCGCTCGTTGTGGCCAAAGGCATGTTCGGCGCCGGAATGTATGACGTGGTGCGGATCGGCGAGATAGGACTCGTTGGAGAGATCATCGAGCTGAAAGGCGATACGGCATCCATTCAGGCGTACGAGGAAACTTCAGGCCTTATGCCCGGAGAGCAGGTCGTGAGTACCGGAGAACCGTTGAGCGTCGAGCTTGGGCCCGGCCTTATCGAGCAGTTCTACGACGGTGTTCAGAGACCGCTGAACCTGATTGAAGACGTGGCGAAAAGCCATTACATTTCCAGGGGAATCGATGTTCCCGCTATTGACAGAAAGAAAAAATGGGAGTTCACGCCGAAGGTGAAAGCCGGCGATACGGTGGGACAAGGCGACATCCTGGGCGTCGTACAGGAATCTGTTCTCGTGGAACATCGTATCATGGTTCCGGTTGGTATGGGCGGCAAGGTCGTCAAAATAGAAAAGGGCGCCTTCTCTGTTGAGGAAGTCGTCGCTGTTCTTGAACAGAACGGTGAGAAGAAGAACGTCACTATGCTGCAGCGCTGGCCGGTTCGAAAACCGCGTCCGGTAGCGAAGCGTCTGCCGCCTGTGATCCCGATGACGACAGGACAGAGAGTTATTGATACTTTCTTCCCCATTGCCATGGGAGGAACAGCATGCGTGCCCGGCCCGTTCGGTTCAGGCAAAACCGTCGTCCAGCACCAGCTCGCGAAGTGGGCAGAGGCAGAAATAGTGGTCTACGTCGGCTGCGGGGAGCGCGGCAACGAGATGACGGACGTGTTGCTCGAATTCCCCGAACTTGAAGATCCTCGTTCGGGACATCCGCTGATGAAACGGACCGTGCTGATCGCCAACACATCGAACATGCCGGTGGCGGCACGAGAGGCGAGCATCTACACAGGAATCACCATGGCCGAGTACTACAGAGACATGGGCTATTCCGTGGCTCTTATGGCGGATTCCACAAGCCGTTGGGCCGAAGCTCTCCGCGAAATGTCGGGACGCCTTGAAGAGATGCCCGGGGAAGAAGGATACCCGGCCTATCTCGGCACTCGTCTGGCTTCCTTCTATGAAAGGGCCGGCAGAGCCATCGTCCTTGGCGGCGACAAGAGAGAAGCGTCCGTCAGCGCAATCGGAGCAGTCTCCCCTCCGGGAGGCGACCTTTCCGAACCCGTCAGCCAGAATACGCTCCGGGTGGCAAAGGTCTTCTGGGGGCTTGATGCAACACTCGCTTACCAGCGCCACTTCCCGGCGATCAACTGGCTCCTGAGCTACTCGCTCTATACCGAGAAACTCGACGAGTTCTGGGATATGAAATTCGACGACGAGTGGAGCCCCATTCGTATTGAAGCAATGACCCTGTTGGAGGACGAGGACAAGCTGCGTGAAATAGTGCGCCTCGTCGGCGTCGACGCACTTTCCAAAGAAGAGCGTATGGTGCTTGAGACGGCGAAGTCCCTTCGGGAGGACTTCCTTCACCAGAACGCATTCCACGAGATCGACACGTACGCTTCCATGGAGAAACAGTTCAAGATGCTGAAGACGATTCTCGCTTTCCACCATATAGCGATGGACGCGCTGAAGAAGGGCGCGACAATGAACGAGGTCTTCAATCTCCCGGTCAGGGAGGCGATCGCCCGCATGCGCTATCTTGAAGAGAAAGACATCGGGAAGATAGACGACATCGAAAACCAGATCAAGAGCGAAGTCGCCGGGGTCACCCCCGTTGGAGGTGAAAGCGATGCTGCCTAAGGAGTATAAAACCATCAGCGAACTCTCCGGACCTCTTCTTCTGGTCAACAAAACCAAGGACGTCCGGTACGACGAGCTGGTCGAAATAGAACTCGCAAGCGGAGAACGCCGCAGGGGCAGAGTCCTGGAAATCACGTCCGACAAGGCTCTCGTCCAGGTGTTCGAAGGAACGGACGGAATAGACATCAAGAGTACGAAGATGCTCTTCCTCGGCAAGGTGCTTACCCTTCCGGTGAGCAAGGATATGCTTGGAAGAGTATTCAACGGACGCGGAGAGCCCATCGACGACGGCGCGCCGATTCTTGCGGAGAAAAAACTGGACATCAACGGTATGCCGATGAACCCCTTCTCCAGAGACTATCCGTCGGAGTTCATCCAGACGGGAATCTCCACGATCGACGGAATGAACCCCATGGTCCGCGGCCAGAAGCTGCCGATTTTCTCCGGAAGCGGCCTTCCCCACAATAGAATGGCAGCGCAGATTGCGCGTCAGGCTACCGTTATCAGCGGACACGAGGATTTTGCCGTTGTTTTTGCCGCTATGGGAATCACTTTTGAAGAAGCTTCTTTCTTCATGGAGGACTTCCGGAAGACCGGAGCCATTCAGCGGACGGTCATGTTCGTCAACCTCGCGGACGACCCGGCGATCGAGCGTATCACGACGCCGAGAATCGCGCTCACCGCAGCTGAGTATCTTGCCTTCGAGCACGACATGCACGTGGTCGTCATCCTGACCGACCTTACGAACTACTGCGAAGCGCTGCGAGAAATCTCCGCGGCGCGGAAGGAGGTTCCGGGGCGGCGAGGCTATCCGGGCTATCTCTATACTGACCTCGCGACCATGTACGAGCGCGCCGGACGGCTGAAAGGGAAGAAGGGCTCCATCACACAGATCCCGATTCTGACTATGCCCGAGGATGACAAGACGCACCCGATCCCCGACCTTACAGGGTATATTACCGAAGGACAGATCATCCTCAGCAGGACGCTGCACAGAAAAGGCATCTACCCCCCCGTGGACGTCATGCCCTCGCTCTCCCGGTTGAAGGACAAGGGAATCGGTGCAGGCAAGACACGGGAAGACCATGCGGACCTGATGAACCAGCTCTTCGCGGGATACGCCAGAGGAAAAGAAGCCAAGGAACTTGCGGTTATCCTCGGCGAAGGCGCACTGACTGAAGAAGACAAGGCCTTCGCGAAGTTCGCGGACATGTTCGAGGACCAGTACGTACGTCAGGGCGAGTATAGGAACAGAACTTACGAGGAGACGCTTGAACTGGGATGGGATCTTCTGACGGTCATCCCCGTCAAGGAACTGAAGCGCGTCCGTGATGCATACATCGCGAAGTACCTCAAACCGAGGTTGAAGAGCGAGGAAAAGGCCGAAGCCGTCTCCGGGAAAGTATAAGGGGGGGTCATTATGGCCCGTATGAATGTCAACCCCAACAGGATGGAGCTATCGAGACTGAAAAAACGTCTCGTTGTGGCCAAAAGGGGACACAAGCTTCTGAAGGACAAACAGGACGCACTGATCAAAGCGTTCCTTGAAAGAGCGCGGCAGGGAAAAACACTCCGCGAGGAACTGGAAGCCGAACTCGCCGCATGCTATAAGAGTTTCCTCCTTGCGAGGGCGCAGACGCTCCCCGCTATGCTGGAACAGGCGCTCATGATATCCGGCGCCAAGTGCGATCTTCACGTAGGATTTCAGAACGTGATGAGCGTGCTTGTTCCCGAGTATCGAGTGGAACAGGGAGGATCTCCTCTGAATTACGGTCTTGCAACCTCGCTTGGGAGCCTCGACGTTGCGCTGGAGCGCTTTGCGAAGCTGATTCCGAAGCTGATAGAGCTGGCGGCCAAGGAGAAAGCAATTCGTTTGATGGCCGTTGAAATAGAAAAGACGCGAAGACGAGTCAACGCATTGGAACACGTTCTGATACCCGGTTTCATCGAGACTATTCGCTATATCACGATGAAGCTCGACGAGCAGGAACGGTCGACACTGAGTCGATTAATGAAGATAAAGGAAATCGTCCGGTCTCACTAGCCTCGCGGATTTCGAAAAAAAGAAGAGGAGAACGCGTTCAAGAGCGTTCTCCTCTTCTTTTGGTATGCGGCTGTCTCACGCAGGCTTCTGGTAGAGAAAAGCTCCGGCGGATTCGAAACCTATCTTCCTGTAATCGAAGATCTGTTCCGTGGACCCGACCAACAGATACCCCCCCGGGCGAAGCGCTTTGAAAAACTTATGATATAAGGCAGTTTTCGTATCGGCACAGAAATAAATCACCACGTTCCTGCAGAGGATGAGATCGAAATCATCGCCGAAAGTGTCTTCAATGAGGTTGAGCCTTTGGAAGGATACCCGTGATTTCACCTCGGAATTGACGATATAGGTTTCACCGCCGTCAGAGGTTGTAAAATAGCGTCCAACAAGTTCCTTGGGTATATTGATGAGCTGGCGTTTAAGATAATGCCCTCGTTTCGCAAGAGCGATCGCTCCCTGGTCGATGTCGCTTGCGAGCACAGGCGTCTGGGGAGCAAGTTTCGCCTCCATGGAAAGGATCGCCAGCGAATAGGGTTCTTCGCCTGTCGCCGATCCCGCGCTCCACAACTTGAGCTGCTTCTTTCCCCTGGATTGAATCAGGCGAGGAAGAATTACGTCCTGCAACTCCGTCCATTTGTTCGGATTTCTAAAAAACTCCGAGACGTTTATCGTGAGATAGTCGAGGAACTCGCGAAGTTTTTGATCGTTCTCCTTGAATGTCTTGAAAAAAACGTCGTAGTTGGAAATATTCCAGCGCTGCATCAACATATGTACCCGACGATGAATCTGATTCTTGTAAGAATTGAGATCGAGTCCCGTCAATTTTTTTACATTGTTCTTAAAGACATCGTATTCCGGGGAATCGTAGCTTGTTTTTTCAATCATGTCCGTTGGGCTCCTTCGCTCGATAATGCGCAATCTCTTTACGTCGTGGCTTCTATTGTATCGCATTTTTCGCCGGAAAAACCATCCGTGGTTTTGATACTCTAAAATTGATCATTTTTTGAGCGAACGACAGCCGAAATTTGACCACCTGACCGCAGCTCCGGTTATCATCGTCGGGAACGAACACCACGACGAAGAAGCCGGAGGGAAAGGAT
>Ga0228535_1000133_pt1 | contig 238612 bp, 208 predicted proteins | sample SJ1metagenome_FD_168457 | JGI IMG/M metagenome (GOLD analysis project Ga0228535, IMG submission 168457) | Enriched culture of PCE-dechlorinating microbial communities from Ithaca, New York, USA - SJ1 | ecosystem: Engineered > Modeled > Simulated communities (microbial... > Unclassified...
TCTTCTCTTGACGACAAAATAGCCCTCAACCAACGGATAAATGATAATTTAATCCTAAATTGAATGTTTTGGATAAGAGAACATATTTCTAAAATGCCGAGTTTCAACACGTTCGAAATGCATACAGTTACAATAGAAAATAATATTGAAACAAACCCCGCATTGTGTATTGAAACCTGCAAAAGCTTGATAGAGGGAATATGTAAAACAATTTTGACAAACAAAGCCGTTATACATAAAGAAGATGTTAAATTTCAGGAACTTGTAAGGCAAACCGTTGATGCCTTGATAACTACTTCGCATTGTTACAGGGATAAGCTCTGTGAATTGGCAAGACGAATTGCATCTGTTGCTCAGATCATTGCAGAGATAAGGAATAATTCGGGATTCGCTTCACATAGTCAGGATGTCAAAAAGATTCCTGTAGATTCTACGCTGTCACTCTTCATTTATAAAATCACAGATGTAATTGGTGGTTTTATTCTGCACTATTACATAACACATAATAATCCGAAGAAAGACAACCGGATTCATTACGAAGATTGTAATCAATTTAATGAATACTTTGATGAGGTAAATCCTTTTGTAATAGGTTTGTTACCGCTGTCAGCCTCCGAGGCGCTCTATCAGCAGGATTATGAGGCTTATAGGGAAGAATATCTATATTATCTGGAAACAAAAGACGAAAATTAAAATAATATGTCATTCACAGAAAACAGTTACGAACAAGCACTTATTCAATTATTCCAACAATTGGGATATGAGTACCTGTATGCGCCCTATATTGAGCGGGATTATTATATACCTTTTTTCGAGAGCCAGTTACTGCAGAGTTTAGCAGATGTGAACCCGTTAAAATCTCAAATGGCAATTGATGAAGCCGTTTCAAAATTTAAAAATATAGATACGGGAAGTCTTGCCAAACGGAACGAGCTTTTTACGGATTATCTGCAACACGGTATAGAGGTCTCCTATTACAACGGGAAAGAGCAGTGTAATGACATCATTTATTTAGTAGATTACGACAAAATCCACAAAAATACTTTTCAGGTAATAAATCAATGGGTGTATGTGGAAAAATCGGAAAAACGTGCGGATATTATTGTTTTTGTCAATGGACTACCTTTGGTTATTGTTGAGCTCAAATCTCCGTCCCGTGAAAATACGGATGCTTCGGAAGCTTACAGACAATTAAGAAATTACATGCACGAAATACCCTCTTTGTTCGTGTATAACGCATTTTGTGTGATGAGCGATATGAGCTGTTCCAAGGCTGGAACTATCACAAGCAACGAAGACCGCTACATGGAATGGAAAACAAAAGACGGTAGTTATGAAAGTACGGAATACGCTGATTACGATACTTTTTTTGAGGGTATTTTTATAAAAGAGCGTCTTCTCGATATAATCAAGAACTTCATTTGTTTCTCAAAAGATGATAAGAGCGAAGCATTCAAGATTCTGTCCGGCTATCATCAATATTTTGCAGTAAACAAAGCGATAGAAAGAACAAAAAGAGCGATAGAGACCGATGGCAAAATCGGCGTGTTTTGGCACACGCAAGGTAGCGGTAAGTCCCTATCCATGGTGTTCTATGCCCATTTGCTTCAACAGTCCTTGTCGCAACCGACCATCGTTGTTATTACAGACAGGAATGATCTGGATGATCAGCTTTACACACAATTCTCCAAATGCAAGCAGTTTTTACGGCAAACTCCAATCCAGGCAAAAAATAGAGAACATCTGAAGAAGTTGCTTTTGGGTCGGGAGGCAAATGGTATTATTTTTACTACGATGCAGAAGTTCGAAGAGTCAAATGAACCCTTATCTGTAAGAAAAAATATCATTGTAATGACGGATGAGGCTCATCGGGGACAGTATGGGTTCGAAGAAAAAATCGATCCCCTAACTGGAAAAATATCCATTGGAACCGCCCGTATTATCCACGATTCACTTCCGAATGCATCCTTTATCGGATTTACAGGAACGCCTATTTCCACAAAAGACAGGGATACGCAGGAAGTATTTGGTAATTATATCGATGTTTATGACATGACACAAGCTGTGGAAGATGGCGCCACATGTCCTGTCTTTTACGAATCGAGGGTAATAAATCTCAATCTGGATGAAAACACTTTAAAATTAATTGACGAAGAGTACGAATTACTAGCGGAAGAAGGTGCAGAAAAGGAGCAAATCGAAAAAAGCAAACGTGAATTATCACACATCGAAGCTATACTGGGAGCACCTGAAACCATAGATTCCCTTTGTCGGGATATCGTCAGGCATTATGAGGAAAATCGTCAGTATGAACTAACCGGAAAAGCCATGATTGTGGCTTATTCCCGACATATTGCCCTTGATATTTATCATAGAATATTAGAATTGCGGCCTGAGTGGACGGAGAAAGTAAAGGTTGTAATGACTGGTGGAAATAAAGATCCCGAAGAATGGAATGCAATTATCGGTAATAAATACTACAAAAAGGAACTCGCCAAAAAATTTAAGGACAATAACGACCCTTTGAAAATTGTAATCGTAGTTGATATGTGGTTGACAGGTTTTGATGTTCCTTCACTTGCAACCATGTATGTTTATAAGCCTATGAAAGGGCATAATCTTATGCAGGCTATCGCACGGGTAAATCGGATTTTTCAAGATAAATCCGGTGGGCTTGTTGTAGATTATATCGGTATAGCAAGAGCTTTAAAAGATGCCATGCATGATTATACCATACGGGATCGGGCCAATTATGGAAATCAAAATATAAAAGATACTGCGTTCGTTAAATTTAAGGAAAAACTCGAAATATGCCGTGATATATTTCATGGCTATAATTACAGTAATTTCCAGAAAGGAACCGACTATGACAGGGCGCAGCTAATAAAAGGCGGAGTAAACTTTATTATGGCACCCGACAAAGAAGGAAAAAAGGTGTCATTTTTGAAAGAAGCTAAACTCCTGCATGATGCAATCACATTATGTCGCAGTTTATTAGATGAGAAACTCCGATTTGAAGCGGCCTTTTTTGAAACAGTCCGGACATTGCTATCCCGAATGACCGGAAAAGGCAAAGTTTCAAAAAAAGAGATTAATGAACGTATTGGAGAGCTGCTAAAGCAGAGCGTGAAAAGTCAAGGTGTCATCAATCTATTCTCGGATATAAAAGCAGAGTTCTCTTTGTTCGATGCAGCATTTCTGGAGGAAATCTCTAAAATGAAAGAGAAAAATATTGCAGTAGAATTACTTAAACGATTATTGGCTGAAAGAGTAGCCTTGTATAAAAAGACGAACATTGTTCAATCGGAAAAATTCTCTGAGATGTTGAATCAAGCCTTATCCAATTATCTGAAAGGGATGCTTACGAATGAAGAGGTTATACAGGAATTATTAAAACTAGCAAGAGAAATAGCAGAATCTGAGTCAGAAAAGAATAAACTTGGGCTTAATGCTGAAGAGAAAGCTTTTTATGACGCATTGACCAGGCCAAGAGCAGTGCAGGATTTTTATTCAAACGATATATTAGTAGAAATGACAAAGGAACTCACTGATATGTTGCGAAAAAACCGGACCATTGATTGGCAGAAAAAGGAAGGTGCAAGAGCTGGAATGCGTCGGCTCGTAAAACGATTATTAAAAAAATATAAGTATCCGCCGGAAGAATCAGAGAATGCTATGGAAGTCGTGCTTAGGCAATGCGAAGAATGGACGGATAATACTTCGGAATTAGACTATTCTGTGTTAGAACCATATAGTAAAATTCATAAGATGGGGCCGGATAACGAATATCAAAAACAAGTCGCAGAACCTTCTGTAAAATATAATAAAAATCAATAGAAATTATGGCTAATAAATAAGATAGCAATTGCATACGACTTTGATGGGACATTGGCTCCCGGGAATATGCAGGAACATTCTTTTATCCCTAAGTTGGGGATAAATAAAAGCGCCTTCTGGAGTGAGGTTAAAGAAAAAGCGGAACAACACGACATGAATGAAATTCTGGCTTATATGCATTTAATGTTGAAGAAAGCAAATAAAAAACAAATATGTAAAAGAACTTCTCGTCCATAAAAGGGCTACATATATAGCTCCTGCTGATTATAGTGAAGGAAGTGAATTATACAACTTATTAATCAGTATAATAGATAAAATAGCCCTGGAACTGGAGTTGTAAAAGTATATGCAATCATAATCATTAGATTCGTCAGCCGTCTTCATCCGGCACCCGCTTCAACACTTCGATAAATTCATCGACACTATATTGTTTTATAGAGTAATTTAAACCGAGTAGTCGGACAAATCGTTTTTACAAGCTGTTTGCTCAAGTGTAACCAGCATTCAGAAATACAGCAAAAATGGCAATGGGCGTACAGCATAATTAGCAACAGTATTAATCAAACGAAATTCACTTGACTCAATTCATTTGCAAACCGATGAATCCCTGTTTCAATTTTCCGGATCGTTTCCGGACGAGGCTTTTTCACACCGTTCAAATAATGACTTAACTGACGTTGATTGATACCGGTAATTTTTCCCAAACTATCACAACAATGGAGTCATGTTGTTAAGACGATTGAATTACACCTTTTCAAGGTCTCATAACGATACAAATATACACCTTTTCAAGGTTTTAATGTGTAGACAGGATATTTTTTTCAAGATTTTTGTCAAACCAACATAAGAAGCCAATGAAAGGTTAAAAATTTGGCTACAAATACCGCATCACGGACTAGCCTAGCACCCAATATATATTTGTAACCGGCAACTTCAAATAAACGGATATACTCTTTGGATAAAAGACCGCTGTCAGCAATGACTATTGGCTTTTGCTGTCCAAACCGGCCCTGCATTTTCGGTAATTGAAAGATAGCCCCGTTTGGTAAGATTGATTATATCGTGATTAGCTTGAAAGGAGAAACGTCAAGCTACAAAAGATTTCAGGTTAGGTTTAAGCCATCTGTTCGGTGTAGTCCGTCTTTTGATAGAATCGGCGAAACATTAGGTAGTCAATAAAGAACGACTCCAATCGCTGCGACAGAGTGAAATAAATTGCACTTTTTACTTGCGAAATAAGAAACTTGCACTCCCTTTGCATTAAATGGGCAAAATAATACACTAATGGAATTTAATTTAATCATAAAAGACAGGCGAACTCTGCTGGGCCTGACTCAGCAGGATTTGGCTGATTATTCAGGGCTGAGCCCGAAAATAATTAAAAGCATTGAAGCAGGTAAAGGCAACCCTTCAGTCGGCACTTTAACAAAAATAGCCGATGTGTTGGGTTTAGAACTCATAATGAAAGTGAGGGGGGTTAGTAAATGAGACAGGCAAAGATTTATTCGAATGGTATATTGGCAGGGGTTCTGACTGAAACCGATACCGGAAAGTGAATATTCTGAGATTTATCGGAATAGCGGGCACCCTTGCAAAGAAAACTTCATCATTTTTGCCAACCGTGTAGGTGTACTACCAAAGAAACGGGATGCAATCATCAAGATGTTCTCCATTCCAAATCCGCTAATAGACGAACTTATCGACCGCTCGTTTCTGAATGATAAAACCAGACGGATGTATGAACACTCGTATCAAGAACGGTTGAGTAGGTTTTTGAGAAATTGATTATTGGTCGACTCACACTTGCCGGTTGACTCTGCTATTTGTTAAAGTTTGAAGATCATTTTATTTAAAAAATTGTTTTTGTTAAGTTTGCAATGTGAAAACAAGGGTTGAAAATATAAATAGAGAAATTATTGAATGGGCTATTATCAGGCATGGTAAGAGCCTAGAAGAATTTTATGCTCAAAACCCTGAAGTAGAAAGTTGGACTAAAGGAGAAAAACTACCGACGGTTAAACAACTCGAAGAGTTTACCCATAAGGTGCATGTACCCTTTGGTTATATGTTTCTACCAGATCCTCCTGAAGAGAGTATTCCGATGCCTTTCTTTAGAACCGTTCAGAAAACAAGTACAAATAAAGTTAGTTTGAATGTTTACCACACCATTCAAATTATTCAGAATAGACAAGAATGGTTAACCCAATATTTAAAAGATTTGGATTTTCCTGTTTTGGATTTTGTCGGGAGGTTTGATGCATATAGCAACTATAAGACTATCGTTAATGATATAAGGGGTTTTCTTCAATTAGATCCGGATTGGGGCGCTGGGCTGAAAAATTGGGAAGATGCTTTAAATTTCCTGACGGACAAGATAGAGGATGCAGGCATTATTGTAACTTTCAATGGAGTTGTAGGAACAAATAATTACAGGCCTATTGATGTGAAAGAATGTCGTGGATTTGTTTTAGTGGATAGAAGAGCTCCCTTCATGTTCATTAATGCTGCTGATGCCAAAGCAGCTCAAATTTTTACTCTTATTCATGAGTTGGCGCATGTATGGTTAGGTGAGAGTGCCGGTTTTGACAATCAAAATCTATTGCCGGCAAATGATCCTATAGAAATTTTATGTGATAAGGTTGCTGCTGAATTGTTAGTTCCTGAAAGTTCTTTCCATGAAAAATGGAAAATCACTCAAGATTATAAAGTCCTGAGTAATATATTTAAAGTCAGTCCCATCGTAATTGCAAGAAGAGCCTTGGATTTGGGTTTTATCAACTTAGATCATTTCTTTGATTTCTACAATGAATATATGGCTGATTTTAAAAGAAAAAAAGCAAGACAAAGCCAGAAACCGGGCGGCGACTTTTATGCAACTGCGAGGAAAAGAGTGAGCGTGAGGTTTGCCGCTTTTGTCAACAATGCCGTAAAAGAGAATAAGCTGCTATATCGTGATGCCTATAAATTAACTAATCTCAAAGGCAATACATACAACACATTTGTGACTGAACATCTTTATCAGTGAAGAAATATTTATTAGATACCAACATTTTCATTCAAGCGCATCGATTATATTATCCATTTGATGTAGTACCTACCCTATGGAGAAAATTTATTGAACTATCTGATAGAGAATTAATTTACAGCATTGATAAAGTTAAGAAAGAGATTTGTAATCCAAGTGATCCAGATGCCTTGGCTTTATGGTGCTTGAACGATCTGGATAATAATTTTTTTTTAGATTCATCATCGTGCTTGGACTTCTATGCAGAAATTGCAAAGTGGGTATATTCGAATCAACATTATACTCCATTTGCAAAGAGTATCTTTTTAGAAACTGATTTAGCTGATCCCTGGTTGATCGCCTATGCGAAAGGACATGATTTTATTTTGGTCTCTGAGGAGACAAGTGAACCTCTAAGAAGAAATAAAGTTAAAATACCGGATGTCTGTACTCATTTTGGCGTCAAATGTATAACAACGATGCAAATGTTCAGGGAGTTAGGTGAAACATTTTGACAGTTCAGTTTTACAATAACATCGGCATAAGGCAGAGGCATATGTTGTACTCCGCGGCAGCATCCGGGTATTGTTTTGCTGGTAAAACGCCCTCAACGTGAGATCTGTGAAGAGCTCCATAACAGACACTAATTATCAAAAAGTTACAAGGAGCAATCTGACTCCAAGGAAATGGATTATGGCGCTCCAGGGCGCATGGAAAGTAGAATATATCAAAAACGACCGATAATTTAGCAATTACAAATAGATTTCTACCTTTATAAAATAACAAAGCATTGATATGGAATATCTAAAACGGATCGCTGATGGGCAACTGATTATGTGAGTGCATTGGAAAAACTTTTTGTCATTGAAGATATTGAAGCGTGGAGCCCTGCCATTCGGTCAAAAACCGTTATCAGAACCGGAAACAAACATTGCTTTGTTGACCTTTCCATTGCTGTAGCAGCCATGAATGTTTCTCCGCACTATAAAACTTAAACCAACGAATCAGTTTATCAATAATTGTTTATCTTTGCATCCTAATAACTTAAAAACAAGTTACCGTGAGAAAAGAAAAGAGATTCTTGATGGTTTTAATCCTGGTAACGGGGGGAGTATGCTTTAGCGGATGTGACAAAGACAACGAAGAGGATCTGCCGGGAGCTTCCAGACCTGATTACAATATGCTGTCCGATTTATCGAAAGGCGAAAGCAGTTTATACCTGACCGAATGGGAATGGATCAATACATCCGGAGTTACGATGAAACTCAGTTTCGACAGGCAGGAGTGTACCTACACTTACCAGGAAAACACTGCCGGCAACAAGACTACTATAAAATATACATACAACTTCACCTATCCAACCGTTGTTCTGACTCCGGAGAAAGAGGACGAAAGCGTGATAACCGGAACAATTGTGAGTGGCAGAATAACTCAGGCAGATGAAGCTACTTTTGTGAACGCGCAGGAAAAACCGGTCTGGAAGAAGCTGACCCGAAAGAAATAACCGTTACTTCACTTTTTCTTTATACGCCTGCCAGCGGCTTATCACATCCCGGACATACTCCGCCGTTTCGTCGCCGCGGAAATACCCGGCTTTACAGACCGGATCCTTATAGTATTGCTCCAATCGCTTTAGCAGGACATATTTCTCCACGTTCCCCTCCCACACGTTTTTATCGGCTTCGTATTTTTCGGCCAGCGCGCGCGCATCGGCGATATGCCCGATTCCGCCGTTGTAAGACGCCAGCGCCATTTTTATCCGCTCCGTCTCGTTTTCGATGGAAGAGAACATTCCGATCAGTTTTTTCAAATATTCGGCTCCGGCCTTTATATTTGTTTCGGGGACAAAAATATCGTTGCCTGTCAAGCCCAAAACTGCCGCCGTGGCAGGCATCAATCCCATTAAACCACCGGCGCCGGCCCACGATTGCCCGTCGGGATCAAACGTGGATTCGTGATACGACACGGAAGCCAGCAATCGCCAATCAACACCGAACTGCTTGCCATATTGTTTAAAATATTTATCCCATGGGGAAATTTGTCCGGGAGCAAACATCGTTGCAAAAGTGGATTGATTGTCGGAATGAAAACCTTTGGCCTCTTCAAAATACCGCTTCGTCAGCCGCAGATAATGGGGTGCCCTATTGGCCCGGCTGAACCAGGCATTAAGCGAATCGGCAAGAACAGGCGTATCTTTTCGGACCACCCACGATGTCCGCTGATCAAAACTAACCTTCAGGTCCACATTTATATTCCTGAAGTAGGTATGGTTCAACCGCGCCACATGTTCATCGGCAACGGTGTACTTGATGTCACCCCCCGAAACCATGCGGATCAGGTCTTCCACCACAAGCGTATCTTTATCCGCATATTTGAGGCGTAACCCACCTCCCAACTCCTGATTCAGGTTGTTCATCCGCTGCTCGTATTTGGAATCGCGCAACACGTAAACATCCTTACCGATCAGTTCCGTTACATCCTGCAATATCGTATCGTTAGGTTCGGCCCGCTGCACCAGTACCTGATGGGAGATCTCCGACAGACCGCAATAGAGGACCGGGTCTTTCCTCGCATTTTCCACCGGAACGCCGTAAGCAACCACATCGCCGATGTTATCGCGAAGCATCCGGGTGAGCGCCGAGGAGTTTTGCGCCACAATAATTTTCAGTTCCAGCCCGTGCTCATCGGCAAAGCTCTTTATCATCTCGTAATGGTATCCCATCTCCTGGTCACGGTAAATAAAATAGGACGTGGACGTGTTGAGCGTGATGACCCGAAGCGTATCTTTCGCCACAATCTGCGGAAAATCATAGGCAGCTTCCTGCGATCTTTTACAGGATAACAGCGCTACAGTGAAGATGAATAAAATCCGGCCGAATTTGGACATATAATTCAGTGAAAAAAAACGACTCTGTATTATAATGCTGCAAATTTAATAAAAAAATAAGCCAGATAAACCCCAATAAAAATCATTCCCTGCCAGCGCCTTATCCGGGTGCCTATTTTCATAAAGAACCACAACAACGCGCTGACGCCAACGACAAACAAGCTGTCCAGAACATTGATGTCGGGAGTTTCAATCGGATAAATAATGCCGGCAACACCTAAGATCAACAGAAGATTGAAAATATTGGAGCCTACCACGTTCCCGATAGCAATATCGGAGCGTTTCTTTATGGCGGCCACCACCGACGTGGCCAATTCCGGCATGCTGGTGCCTGCAGCAACAATGGTCAACCCGATCAAGGCCTCGGACATCCCCAATTTCTGAGCAATGACCACGGCATTCACAACCAGTAAGTTTGAACCGTAAACCAGTCCCGCAAGCCCCAAAAGAATCAACAACACATCAATTATCCAATGCTTGTGCCGTTTTATGACTTCATCTTCCTCAACTGTCTTCTTTTTATTTTTAAATGAAGTGACAAAAAGATAAGTCATATAGGCTGCGAAAAGCAATACGAAGAGACAAGCTTCGGGAAAAGAAATTTTTCCGTCGAGAAACAAAATTAAAAACAGCACCGACGTGAGCACCATCACCGGAGCGTCGAATTTCAACAGCTGCCTTCTGACTGCCAGCGGATAAATGATGGCCGAAATACCCAAAATTATTCCGATATTGAATAGATTGGAGCCCAGGACATTCCCTATCGACAGAGCGCTTTGCCCGTTCATCGCGGCTTTTACACTTACCACCAACTCGGGGGCGCTCGTCCCCATGGAAACAATAGTAAGCCCGATAATCAGCGGGCTGACGCCCAACCTTGCCGCAAAAGAGGATGCGCCCGACACGAGCCATTCGGCTCCAAAATAAAGTATTACGAGTGAAATCAACAACCAGACAACTTCCATTAACAGGTATTTTATATGAGTAAAAAACGACGTATCGCCGCACAGATGCTTATAACGCAAAAAGACCTCTTTGGTTCAAAGAGGTCTTTTGTATGTCCGCACCCGATCTGTTATTCCGTATAAAACCTGAAATCCTTCAGCATCTCCTGCAGACGCTTGCGGGCGAAGAAGATCCGGCTTTTAACCGTTCCGATGGGAAGCCCCAGGTGTTGTGCAATTTCTTCGTACTTATATCCTGAAACGTGCATCGAGAAAGGGACTTTATATTCATCGGTGAAACTGGCTATCGCCTTGTTTATCTCTTTAATGGTGTATGCGCCGTCGGGTGTGTTGAAACCGGAATCCTGCGGAAGATTCAAATGATACAAATTTTCCGTTTTATCGATAATGGTCTGGCTCCTGACAATTTTACGGTAGTTATTCACAAATATATTGTGCATAATGGTAAAAACCCATCCTTTGAAATTTACATTTTCGTAATACTTTTCCCTGTTATCTAAAACGCGGAGAGTGGTTTCCTGCAAAAGATCTTTTGCGTCTTCCCTGTCAGCAGTCAATGTTAGCGCGAAGTTAAACATATTATCCTGCAAGCCCAGTAACCTGTTTTCGAAAGAACTTTTTGACTTCATAGCTTTAATTTTTTTGATTGTGTTGTCTTTTGCAAATATAATAACATAATCCGCTACATGAATATTTTTTTATTTCAAAAACAATTAATTAGTGTTAACAAATCCCTACTATAATGCAATTACACTCATAATCAAAGCATTGCGAATAATCTATGTGTGGATTTCCTCCACACATAGCCTATAAATAGTTTTTATAACACGATATCGTCAGACGATGATTTAGTCGCAACCGTATAACTTGCGAAAGTTCAGTCAGGTTATTCAACTTTCACATGTTTTCCAGGATAGTATATGCGACTAAAGCAGAGACCTTTAGATATTTTACGGGGGTACCCATAGCTCACGATGAACGTAAAAAAGAGTAGTTGTTTGAGCGAAGCGAGTTCTACTCTTTTAGTGACGTGAGCGAGAATGGGTCGTAAAATATCGTCAGACGATGATTTAGTCGCAACCGTATAACTTGCGAAAGTTCAGTCAGGTTATCGGGGCAGGTTTTGGGTTTAACAAGCAGGACTGGCAGATATTCTTTATGGCATACTATTTGCGTATAAATTGAAAGACTAAAAAACTCAACATAATTATGATAAAAGAAGGACAAATTGGGGTGACAACCGGAAATATTTTCCCCATCATCAAGAAATTTCTTTACAGCGATCACGAAATTTTTCTTCGTGAAGTCGTTTCAAACGCGGTGGATGCCACACAAAAACTGAAAACGTTGTCGGTTGTAGGAGAATTCAAAGGAGAATTGGGTGATTTATCCGTCAGGATTCTGATAGATAAGAAAGCCAAAACACTGACTATCTCCGATTGCGGGATCGGGATGACGGCCGACGAAGTGGATAAATACATCAATCAGATTGCGCTCTCCTCGGCAAATGATTTCCTCGATCAGTACAAAGATAACGCCAATGCCATTATCGGGCATTTCGGACTTGGTTTTTATTCCTCATTCATGGTGTCGAAGAAGGTGGAGGTCGTTACGAAGTCTTACAAGGATGAACCTGCTGTAAAATGGTCATGCGAAGGTGATCCGGAGTATAAAATGGAAAAATCCGATAAAACCGGCCGGGGCACAGACATTATTCTCTACATCGATGAAGAGAACAAAGAGTTTTTGGAAAAGGACAAAATCGAATCGCTGCTGAACAAATACTGTAAGTTTTTACCGGTTCCCATCGTTTTCGGGAAAAAGCAGGAATGGAAAGACGGGAAATACGTTGACACCGAAGAGGACAACGTGATCAACGATGTTAATCCGCTTTGGAAGCAAAAACCGGCCGGATTAAAAGATGAGGATTACCGGGAATTTTACCGCAAGCTCTATCCGATGAGCATGGACGAGCCGCTCTTCTGGATTCATTTGAACGTAGATTATCCGTTTCACCTGACAGGGATTCTTTATTTTCCGAAAATCAAAAACAACATTGAGTTGCAACGAAATAAAATCCAGTTGTACAGCAACCAGGTTTTCGTGACCGATTCGGTTGAGGGAATTGTTCCTGAATTTTTGACCCTGCTCCACGGCGTCCTCGACTCGCCCGATATTCCGCTCAACGTATCGCGTTCTTACCTGCAAAGCGATAATAACGTGAAGAAAATTTCGAACCACATCACCAAAAAAGTGGCGGATAAGCTCGAGGAGATCTTCAAAAAAGAGCGTACCCAGTTCGAAGAGAAATGGGACAGCCTGAAAATTTTCGTTGAATACGGAATGCTTACCGAAGAGAAGTTTTACGACCGGGCATCCAAGTTTGCGCTGCTCAGGAACACGGACGATAAATATTTCACGCTTGAGGAATATAAAACGCTTATCGAAAGCAACCAGACCGATAAAAACGGCACATTGGTTTACCTGTACGCCAATAACAAGGAAGATCAGTACGCATTTATCGATTCCGCCAAAGAAAAAGGTTACGATGTGCTGATGATGGACGGGCAGTTGGATGTTCATTGGGTCGGCCTTCTCGAGCAAAAGTCAGGGAAAATCCGGTTTGTCCGTGTTGACAGCGACACGGTGGAGCACATCATTGAGAAAGAAGAAAAAACTTCCGTGGAGTTATCGGAGAAGGAGAAGGAGAACCTGACGGAAGCCGTCAAGTCGCAGCTTCCGAAGATCAACAAAACAGAATTCAACGTCGATTTCAAATCGCTGGGTGAAAATACAAGGCCGGTCCAGATCACGCAGGATGAATTTTCGCGAAGGATGAAGGAGATGTCCGCCATGCAGCCCGGGATGGCTTTTTATGGAGAGATGCCCGATATGTTCCAGCTGGTTTTAAATATGGATCACCCCGTTGCCAGGCAGCTCCTGAACGATACAAAAGATAAATCGAAGGAAGAGGCTGCAGCTTTGGCGTCGGAAAATGCCAAACTCAAACAGGTGATCGATCTGGCGCTACTCTCCAACGGAATGCTTAAGGGCGAAGCCTTGAGTAACTTCATTAAAAGGAGTATAGAGATGCTATAAAGGAAAACTGTCTTATCTTTGCACCAAGAAAACAGTATCCTTTATGATTTTTAAACCTTACGATGTTACTTACTCGCCGTTCCGAAGCTTTACCCGCCAGGAATGGAGCATGCTCGAAGATCATCCCGAGTTTCCAATTGCCGGCATCGATCTGACACAGTTGCAAGCCCTTAATGAGCCGCTCACTATGGAAGAGGTGGAGGATATCTATATCCCGCTCATCCGATTGCTGCAAATTCATATCACGCATTATCGCAACCTACACCACCAGCGTGAAGAGTTTTTCAAGAATCCGAGCCAGACCATTCCTTACATCATCGGCATAGCGGGAAGTGTGGCAGTGGGCAAGAGCACCACTGCCCGGGTTTTGCAAAAGCTGTTATCGATGCTTCCTGAAAAACCGAAAGTAGAGCTGATCACCACCGATGGATTTTTATATCCGAACGCAGAGCTCGAAAAGCGCGGAATTTTAAATAAAAAGGGATTTCCCGAGAGTTACGACGCCAAGAACCTGCTCGCTTTTCTGGCAGGTGTAAAATCGGGGAGGGAAACATTGGAAGCTCCCGTCTATTCGCATCTCTATTACGATATTATTCCCAACGAAGTCCAGCGGATAGAGAAGCCCGATATACTTATTGTGGAAGGTATCAACGTTTTGCAGGTATCGCTGAATAAAAAGCCCCGCAGGCGGGTTTTCGTCTCCGATTTTTTCGATTTTTCCATTTATGTGGATGCCGCCGAAAAAGATATCCGCCAATGGTATCTCGATCGTTTCAAAACGCTTCAAAAAACTGCTTTTACCAATCCCGAATCCTATTTTCATCAATATGCCTCGTACAAGGAAGAGGATTTGATGAGGTTCGCCAACGAAGTATGGGAAGAAATAAACCTGTCCAACCTGGAACAAAATATCCTCCCCACCCGTTTTCGTGCCGATCTGATTTTAGAAAAGGGTGAACACCACTTTGTAAGGGGAGTGCGTATTAGAAAGATATAAGATCAATTTTGCCTCTTATTTTTTCGGCAATCTCCTCAAACTCTTCTTTTGAGAGCTTTACACGCGGATTTGCCAAACTCATATCGGTCTCTTTCCGAATGGGGATCAGATGTATGTGGGCGTGCGGCACCTCCAGTCCAAGCACCATCACCCCCACCCGGTTACATGGGATTACGGCCTCTATTCCTGCCGCCACTTTTTTGGCAAAAACGGCCATCTCGCCCAACAGTTTATCATCCAGATCAAAGATATAATCGGTCTCCTGTTTCGGAACTACCAGAGTGTGCCCTTTTGCCATCGGGTTAATATCGAGAAAAGCAAAAAACTTATCGTTTTCGGCTATTTTGTACGATGGAATTTCTCCCGCTATAATCTTGCTAAAAATCGTTGCCATTTTTTTAGATTGTTTGATTTCAACGTTGAAAGTTCAAAGTTTTCATACTTTAAGACCGTCTTTGTTCTTTATTCTTAGCTCTTGCCTCTTGGCTCTTGCCTCTTCGTTCAAATTGAAATATCCAAAACCTCAAAGCTCAACATTCCCGACGGCACCTGGATATCTACCTTATCGCCTACTTTCTTTCCCAGTAAACCTTGCGCAATGGGCGTATTCACGGCAATCTTTCCGCTTTTCAAATCTGCTTCACTTTCCGACACAAGCATATAGGTCATGTCTTTTTTAGTTTTCAGGTTCTTGATGGTAACCCTGTTCATAATCTGAATCTCATCGGTGCTGATAGCGCTCTCATCGATAACGCGGGCGGTAGCGATCAAACTTTTCAGTTGTGCAATCTTCCCTTCCAGCATTCCCTGAGCCTCTTTGGCAGCGTCGTATTCTGCATTTTCCGACAGATCACCCTTATCCCGTGCCTCAGCAATCTGACGCGAAATCTCCGGCCTTTGTATGGATTCCATATGCACGAGTTCTTCTTTTAGCTTTCGAAGACCTTCTTCGGTCATATAAGTAATTGCCATATTTTACTCTCCTCTATTTTTAAATGTTTGACACCGATATGGATTAAAGAAAAAGAATTCCGGCTGCTTTACAGACCGGAATCCCCTTTGTTCAATCTTTTACGTTTGGTGCAAAGATACTGTTTTCTCCGGGATTAAAAAAACTTTTTGTCAAATTTCACATTACTTTCCCCACTTCGTTCGAAAGGGTTGTGTAATTTTCTACACGCGCCACCACATCGCCCTCCCTGTCGATTACGAATGCAACAGGTATATCTCGGACATTATACATGGAGAGCAGGCGGGAATACACGCTTTGCGGATCACGAACCGTAATCCAGGGCAGGTTACTTGCCGCATTCTTCCAAAAATGCTCGTCCGAATCGAAAGAAACCTGATAGATCTCCAACCCTTTAGCTCTGTGTTGAGTGTATATTTTGTTCAGGGCGATATTATGCTTGGGCGAAAATTCCGATTTATACACGGTGAAGTCAAGTATAACCACCTTTCCTTTTTGCGAGGAGAGGGATGTTTTTTCTCCGTTAACTCCCGGCAGGACGATATCCGGCAACGATGACCCGGTAACAACCGGAGCATTTTCCAACAATGCAGCCTGCTGTTCCTGCCGTTTCCTTGTTTTCAGGGCATTCATCGTGAAATCGTATAAATGTTTCGAACGGGGCGTCCCCTGATAATAACGGTCCCACGATGTGGCCACGGCACCAAACATAGCATAGTCCTGTTTGCTGTACGGATCAAAAATCAAATAATCGTTCACTTTCTGAAAGACGGCATAATAGGCCGCCGCACCCGAAGGGTTGCCCAGTATCAATTTGGATATCTCTGTTTTGTATCCTTTCAGGACAGAGTCGAGTTCCGCCAGATAGGTAACGTCATCGATAGCTTTGGCCGCATGTTTTTTCTCCGCCTCATTTATCCGGGTTTTGACTATTCGGGTTTGGGAATCGATCTGTTTAATTTGCTCGTTCACGGGGGAGTCTTCAATTGAAAAAGTATTTGCAAGGTCTTTCACATCACCTTTAACATGCAATGTTTCTAACGAATCAACGGCAAAGGCGGCAACCTGATTTTCTATCCTCAACTGGTAAAACTCAGGGTTCGCAGGAGCTTTTTCTTTAAATTTAAACATTCCGTTTCCTTTAAGCCTTACCGAATCGAGCAACTCAATCCCACCCAGTCCGCGATGTTCCAAATACAGGGTCTGGCCCTCGGCAGAGGATAGTTCGCCTTTTATCTCAAAGGTTTTCTCCGATTGACAGGACAACAGGACGGTGGCCGTCAACAACACGGCGGATAACAAAAAAAAGTATTTCTTCATATCAAAAATTGCATAAGGATTTCAGAGCACAAACTTAACTATTTTTCATCAATTTTGGAAGAATGTCCGGTTTTAAACTAAAAAAAGCGCTACTTTTGTGGTTTAAATTCCACAACAGATGAGTGAAGTAGTAACTATTAAGGACAAGCAGTTTGAAAAATTCATTGAATTCCGGCAAATTCAAACCGCTATCAACCGGATTGCCAGAGAAATGGATGATGATCTCCGCGATAAAAATCCTCTTTTTATCGCCGTACTCAACGGAGCTTTCATGTTTGCCGGAGAGTTGATGAAAGAGGTCACCGTTCCCTGCGAAATAACTTTTGTACGCTTAGCTTCCTATCAGGGAACATCTACTACCAATAAAGTCCGGGAAGTGCTGGGCCTGAACGAAAGCATCGGGGGCCGCACGGTTGTGATTGTGGAAGACATAGTAGATTCGGGGAACACTATGGTGGTGCTTAAAGAAGAGCTCAACAAATTTAGTCCCAAAGAGATAAAAATTGCCACGCTGCTACTGAAGCCGGATGCTTTGAAACAGAAGATACACCTGGATTATGTCGCACTTGAAATTCCTAACGATTTTATTGTGGGCTACGGCTTGGATTATGACGGCTACGGCAGAAATTTAAAAGATATTTATAAGATTAAAATTTGACGTAATTAAACGACACATTTGTCGGGACTCAATTCAAAATTTATCCAACGAACTGTTAAAATTGAGATATATTAATCGTTTATCGATGTGTTTTATTTCTATTTAATGTTAAAATCGAAAAACGGGTTGCATTTTGATATTTATTAGCTAAACAAAATGGCGGTATTGCAGTCTAATTTGTACATTTGAGGTAAGTTTCAACCCTTAAAAATGTAATGTTATGGAGCAGATGAAACCTTTAGGGGAAGGGGTGTAGGCTATCCATTCAGGATCGCCGGATAAAATGGAATTTTTGAAGGTCTTTGATTAATTTAACAAGAAAATGACTTTTTTTGAGAATTTTATCGACAAATAATGACAGTATAAGAAAAAAATGTCTATTTTTGCACCCGATGTCGTGGGCATATTCAGTCAGTAAAACAGATAAAAAGATGAATTAAAATGAATGATGAAGTAAAAAAATCACCCAAAGCGAATATAGAAACGCATAAGCTGACTTCTATCCTGATGGGGATTGTAGTGGCGGTAGCTTTGCTATTTTTCGCTTTCGAATGGTCTTCTGAAACCAAGAAGCTGGACGAAAACGTTGTCGTTCAAGACGTTTTGGCAGAAGAGGAAATCGAAATCACACGTCGTGATCCGCTTCCGCCTCCGCCTCCGCCACCACCAGCACCGGAAACTCCGGAAATCATTGAGGTAGTGCAGGAGAAGGTGGAAACGAAAATCGTGATCAACACCGAGGACGATGCAAGCAAGAGACAAATGGAAGCATATGTTCCGCCACCACCACCAAAACCAAAAGTAGAAGAAGTAACCGAAGAAATTTTCGTTGTGGTTGAAGAACAGCCTGAATTTCCGGGCGGAAATACGGCCATGATGAAGTTCTTAAGCGACAACATCAAATATCCGGTTATTGCCCAGGAAAACGGAATCCAAGGACGTGTCATCACCAATTTTGTGGTAGAGAAGGACGGAAGTATTACCGATGTCCAGGTAGTTCGCGGTGTGGACCCATCACTCGATAAAGAGGCTATCCGCGTTATCCAGTCGATGCCGAGATGGAAAGCCGGGAAACAACGCGGTTCCGCAGTGCGTGTGCGCTTCACGCTGCCTGTAGTATTCCGCCTGCAACAATAATCTGATACAATCATTTTTGAGATACCGAAAGCTGCCTTTTGATTAAAAGGCAGCTTTTGTTCTAAATTATATTTTCATAAACTTTATGTTATACAGCATTGATGCATTAAGCAAGAAAATAGAGGAAGCCATCCAGCACATCTCTTTCGGTTCGAAACCCGGGAGCCTTTACGATCCCATAAGCTATGCCCTTTCAGTGGGGGGGAAAAGAGTGCGTCCGTTGCTTGTTTTGCTGGCCGCGAATATGTTTGACGGAGAGGTGGACAAATCGCTGAAGCCGGCTATCGGGATTGAGATCTTTCACAATTTCACCCTTTTGCACGACGATTTGATGGATAAATCGGATATGCGGAGAGGGATGCCGGCGGTCCATAAAAAGTGGGATGCCAACGCCGCCATTCTCTCAGGGGATGCCATGCTTATAGAATCGTACAGACATATAGCTTCCGTGCATTCCGGTATCCTGCCTCAAATCATTAGCCTCTTCTCTCAAACAGCCATGGAAGTATGTCAGGGGCAACAACTGGATATGGATTTTGAAAAAAGGAGTGACGTTACGGAATCGGAATACATAGAGATGATCACGCTGAAGACAGCAGTACTTTTAGCCTGTTCATCAAAAATGGGAGCACTGTTGGCCAACGCCTCCCTGAACGACGCGGAACTGCTGTATAACTACGGCATAAACATCGGATTGGCTTTCCAACTGAAAGATGACTTATTGGACGTTTATGGCGATTCTAAAACTTTCGGCAAAAATATCGGCGGAGACATTGTAAGCAACAAAAAGACCTATCTGCTGATAAAAGCGCTGAAAACATCCGATAAAAAACAACACTCTGAGTTACTGAAATGGATTTCTGCTGAAAAATTCGACAAAACTGAAAAAATTGAATCCGTTAAAAATATTTACAATGAATTAAATTTGAAGATTATTGCTGAAAATCTCATCGAAAAGTATTATCTTGCAGCTTTGGATTGTCTTTCTTCGATCAATGTTGCTGACGAAAGAAAAAAAGAACTTATATCCTTATCGGAAAACCTGATGTACAGAGAAAAATAATTCCTGAAAATGCCCTATCGCAGATTACCCAATACGGACCTGTCGCGGATCAAAGCGTTGAAAACAGCTATTGAGAAAGCATCCGGCATGGATTTTCAAGACGTAGCCATATCCATGAAAACGTTGGCAAACGCAAGGGCAGTGGTGGATAAGTTCGAACGGCTTTGCAATAAATACCAGCAAACCCTGGATACTCAGGTAAAAGCGAACATAGCCTTTCAAAGTAAAGTAAAAAATGCGAGGATGTATATCTCCCATTTCATCCAGGTTTTGTATATGAGCGTCATGCGCTCCGAAATAAAATCGGAACACCTTGAGCTTTACGGACTGCAAGGCTCAAACTTTATAGTCCCCGACCTAAGCTCAAATGAACAACTGCTGCAATGGGGGCAAAAAATCATTAACGGAGAGAGAAAGCGGGTGGCACAGGGCGGTGTGCCGATATATAATCCAAGTATTGCCAAGGTGAGTGTAATGTATATCCTGTTTAAAGAGAGTTATCAAACTCAGCAAATCCATCAAAAAGTGACCGCGAGAACATTAAATGACGTTTCTCAGTTCAGAGGCGAGGCGGACAAGGTTATTTTTGATATCTGGGAAGAAGTGGAAAAATTTAATGCCGGACTACCGGTAAATGAGCGCCTGAATAAAAACAGGGAATATGGATTAGTCTATTATTACCGCAAAGGAGAAACCATTGAATGAGGATAGTTGACACGCACGCACACCTGTATCTGGAAGATTTCGATAATGATCTTGACGATGTGGTTGCAAAGGCCAAGTCTATTGGTGTGGAAAAAGTTTTGTTGCCCAATATAGACGAAACATCCATTGCGAATTTAAAACAAACCGTTGAGAGATACCCGTCGTTTTTTATACCGATGATGGGATTGCATCCTACAAACGTGACTGAGGACTGGGAGCAGCAATTGGAGATTATCTACAACGAGTTGAACCACTCGGAATATATAGCTGTCGGCGAAATAGGTATCGATCTTTATTGGGATAAGAGTTCATTGCAAAGGCAAACGGCCGCTTTTGAAAGGCAACTGGGATGGAGCCTTGAAAAAAAACTGCCGGTGGCCATACATTCGAGGGATGCGATACCCGAAGTGATACGATCGATAAAAAATACCGGTGAAAAAAAACTCTTCGGCGTTTTCCACAGTTTCGGGGGGAGCGTTGATGAGTTGGAAGAGATACTGGAACTCGAAAATTTCTACATCGGTATAAACGGAGTGGTTACATTCAAAAAATCGGGATTGGCTGAGACGTTATCAAATTGCAGTTTAGAAAAAATAATTCTGGAAACCGATTCACCTTATCTTGCCCCGTCTCCGTACAGGGGCAAACGTAACGAACCGGCGTATTTATCGGAGATAATAAAAAAACTCTCGGAAATCTATGGCAAAACAGAGGAGGAAATCGGCGAGATAACTACTAAAAATGCTTATCGCTTGTTTGGCTCAAATAGTCCGCTATCATCGCCAAAACAAATTTAAATAATTTCTTAATATAGCGTATTATAAATAAGGGAACGAGGCATTTTTTCACTGAAAAGCGTTTTTTTTGAAATAATTCACACTCGAAGTAGCAATTAATCGATAATTTCTGTAATTTTGCGGGATAAAAGGGGGGTAAGTAATTTTTTTTTTGTAATTTGCGCCCGTTTTTTGAAACTGTCTCCTTCAGGAGAGATGCTCGAGTGGTTGAAGAGGCACGCCTGGAAAGCGTGTATACGCCAAAAGTGTATCGCGGGTTCGAATCCCGCTCTCTCCGCATCAACAGTCTGACAAATAACATATAAGATAAGGAACTAAACGTTTAAAATAAATCAAAAAAATCAATTAAAACAAAATTAAATTCATTAATCCAAAAAAAATTGAACACACAATGAAAAAGTTATTTGCAATTTTAGCAATCTTCGGCCTTATGTCTGTAGGATTGCCGACAATTCTTTCAGCTCAAGATGCTCCCTCTGCGCCCGCAGTAGAAGAAACAGCTCCAGCAGCAGTATCGGTTGCCGAAACTGATGGAGGTGGATTTCACCAGGCTTTGAAAGTTAAATTTATTGAAGGTGGTGCCGGATTTATGGCTCCCATCGCTCTTTGTTTAATTCTCGGCTTGGCTTTTGCCCTCGAAAGAATTATTTATTTGAGTTTGGCAGATGTTAATCCTAAAACATTGTTGAACGGGGTTGGTGAAGCACTCGACAGAGGTGATATTGAAGCAGCAAAAGACATTTCCCGGAATACCCGCGGGCCGATAGCCTCAATTGCATATCAAGGATTACTTCGCCTGGATCAAGGCCCAGATGCCGTAGAACGCGCCATTGTTGCTTATGGTGGTGTACAAAGCGGATTACTGGAAAGAAACCTTTCGTGGATTACCCTGTTTATCGCCCTTGCCCCGTCTCTCGGATTCTTGGGAACAGTAGTAGGTATGGTTATGGCTTTCGATGATATCCAGCGTGCAGGCGATATGAGTCCGACAATTGTTGCCGGTGGTATGAAAGTGGCTTTGATCACGACTGTATTTGGTCTTATCGTAGCTCTTATCCTTCAGGTTTTCTACAACTATATTCTTTCAAAACTGGAAGGTATCCTCAATAAAATGGAAGATGCTTCTATCACTCTTCTCGACCAGGTAGTAAAATACAACGTTAAATACAAAAAATTATAAATAAAATGGCTGTAACTAAAATACGTAAAACCTCCAGTTTAGCCTTCCTGATTGCCATTATTATTACTTTGGTAGTACTGGGGTTATTCTTATTTGGAGGACAGGTTGCGCCTGAACAAAAACTTGTTCCCGATATGTCTCAGCCCATATTTACCGATATGTTGCTGTATTGGGCTTATGCGCTACTTGTAATAACGATTGTAGCATTGATTGTTTTCGCTATATTTGGTTTTCTTCACTCCCTGAAGGTGAATCCCAAAGGCGCTATGCGCGGACTGATGGTTCTTGTGGCCATGGTTGTAATCTTAGGGATATCTTACTCTTTGGGAAGCGGAGAAATATTGAATATACCGGGTTATGACGGTGGGGATAACAACCCCGGCACGCTAAGAGTGGTGGATATGTGGTTATTTACCACGTACTTCATGCTTTTAATAACGGTTGGCGCCGTATTGATATCTCCCTTATTGAGTAGGAGAAAATAATTGAGGGATAAATAAAGAAAAAAATTTATGTCAAAGAAAAAAAGAAAAGTACCAGCACTGAATGCAAGTTCAATGGCGGACATTTCGTTTCTTTTGCTTACTTTCTTCCTGCTTGTTTCGAGTATGGATACCGACAGTGGACTGGCAAGGCGCTTGCCGCCACCGCCACAAGACGACACGCATATGGAAACCGTCAAGGTTCAGGAGCGTAATCTGTTGGTTGTATTGGTAAATTCCAGCGACGAAACAATGGTCAAGTCACAAATTGGTACTGAATGGTATCAGAGTGATGCCGAATTGCTCGGCCGGGGGAATAAGGCGAGCCTGAAAGATAAAGTAAAAGAGTTTGTTTTAAATACAAGTAACAATCCTTTATTGCCTGAGTTGATGGAAGAAGACTTTGGCGCGCCTATCGGGACGGTACCGGTTACGAGCGACCACGTTATCTCGTTACAAAACGACGCCACAACCAGTTACAAAACCTATATCGCGGTTCAAAACGAGCTGGTAAGGGCTTATAACGAATTACGGCAGGAAGGAGCGAGAAAATATTTCAATTCAGATTACGAAAATCTGACCGAAGATCAAAAGGAACAGATAAATAAATTGTATCCGCAGAGAATTTCTGAGGCCGAACCTAAAAACTTTATGGGAGGAAAATAAAATGGGAAAATTTAGTAAAAGCGGCGGGCGTGAAATGCCCGAATTGAACACAGCTTCAATGCCGGACTTGGTGTTTGCCATCTTATTCTTCTTTATGGTTACTACCACCATGCGTTCGGAGACCCTCATGGTAAGGTTAAAGCTGCCCCAGGCAAGTGAAGTACAGAAACTGGAGAAGAAGTCTCTTGTAACATACATCAACCTGGGACCGGCCATGGACGCTAAATACGGTACAGGAACCCAGATGCAGCTGAACGACAAGTTTGCCCAGGTTGAGGATATCCAGGATTACATTGCCCAGGAGAAGTCGAGCCTTAATGAAGCCGACCAGCAGCTGATGACAGTATCCATTAAAGCGGACGAAGACACCAGGATGCGCTACATCAGTGATGTAAAACAAGCGCTCAGAAAAGCATACGCTTTGAAGATCAGTTATTCGGCACGAAAAGCTGAAAATTAATTTGAATGCTTAGAGATCAAAAAAACCGGCTCACGATGGTGATCCGGTTTTTTTTATTGTCTGCTCCCGACCCATTCCATTACATTTGCAGGCGGGCGCTTCGCCATTAACTCCCGTTTCATAAAATCCATGTAGGGAGCAACGTGATTGAAAAATTTATAGTAACCTCTACAGAGGTAATTGAGCCCGGGATTACCGTACTCATCCCTGACAAAACGATTTTTTGGGCATTCGCCGTAACAGGCAAAGAGGAAGTCACACTCCCTGCATTGCTGCGGAAGTTTATCGAACTTATCATTGCCAAACCTGAGCTGCTCATCGGAATACATCATGGAAGCGAGAGGTTTGGTGTAAATATTGCCCAATCGATATTCGGGAAAAACAAAGTGGTCGCACGAATAAACATCGCCGTTGAATTCCATTACTCCTGCGTGCCCGCAGGTTTTGGCCATCGTACAAACCCCGGGTTGCTCCCCCACCCAATTAGCCAGCGTAGAATCGAAAATCTGAACAAAGACCTTCCCCACATCCTCCTTTACCCATGCATCAAAAATGGCACAAAGAAAACTTCCCCATTTCTCCGGAGAGACACTGAAGGGAGCTAATCCGGTTTCATCCTCTTTTTCTTCGGTAGTGACAAGTTTTAATGGTGAACCTGTTTTTCGTATCCGCTCTACAATCGGGGTAAACTGGATAAAACGGCTGCCGATAGTTTTAAAAAATTGATAAAACTCCAGCGGAAAATCAACATTGTAATCATTCACGACCGCCATGCAGTTGTAGTCGACATCGTGTTTCTTAAGGAGCTCAACCCCACGCATAACCTTATGAAACGATGGGCGCCCCATCTTGTCCCGCCGGTATTCATCGTGAAACTCCTGCGGGCCGTCAACGGATATGCCCACTAAAAAATTATGCTCCTTGAAAAATCGGCACCAATCATCGTTAAGTAATGTCCCGTTAGTTTGAATGGAGTTATCTATCTGCCTTCCGCCGGCATATTTTTTCTGCAATTCTACTGCTTTTTTGTAAAAACTCAACGGGCGCATCAACGTTTCGCCGCCGTGCCAGGTAAACATCACCTGCGGCATAGTCTGCGATTCGATATATTCCTTGATGAACTTCTCGAGCAGTTCTTCGCTCATGACGTGATTCTTCTTCTGCGAATAGAGGTTTGCCTTTTCGAGGTAGTAACAATAGTCGCAATTGAGGTTGCAACACGACCCTATAGGCTTGAGCATCACATATAATGGCTTGGAGAATGGTGCAAATGTGGACATATCGAATTTGTTTATCAAACAAAGATAAACAATTTATACAATGTTGAATTACATTATTTATCGGTAGTCCGCATCTGTATCCTGTAAATAGTGATTGTTGCCAGGAAATAGACAGCGGTTTGGATCCACAAGGCGACATATTCAAATTTCACTTGCGACAGTTCGGCGCCCATTGAATTGATCTTAAGATATCCTTGAATGCCGAATGTGCTTGGAAAGAGCATTGCGAATGTTTTCCAAAACCAGGATATATTGGATTGCGGCCATGAGAATCCGCTCAGGAAAAGCAATATAAGCGAGAAAAACGGAAAAATGACCAATGCTGTCTCGCGGTTACGTATAAATACCGATACCAACATCGAAAAGAAAATAACGGCTAAGAGGAACGGAGTGAAAAAGCAGATAATATCCATTGGATTGCCTATATGGGGTAGTTGGAAAAATCGAGGAATCGCCAATAATATATAAGCACAAATCACCATATAGAGGGTAAAATAACACAATGTTTTACCAAAGATGGTGGGAAAGAACTTACCACGCTGACGCATTTGCGGATCTATGACGCCCAACCTCTCCTTACGCAACGATCCGGTTAACATGGTAATCCCGAAAAAGAGCGTTTGATGGATAACCAGGACCAGCACAACCGGCATGAGAAAACTTGCAAACCCCATCGGCTCATTAAATAGGATATTCTTTTCGTAGCGGAAAGGGCTTAACGATACCTCGGCCGTTCTACCCGTTATTCCGGCTGCATCCATCCGTTCTATGTTGATATCCCGGCCTGTTTCGAGTATGCTGAAATTGGATCCCAGCATCATGGTGCGGTAGTACAAAAAGCTACTCATATCGCAATAGATCGATACGGTAGCTTGTTCGTTGCGATTGATTTTTTGATCGAAATCATTCGGAATATAGACAACACCATGTATTTTGTTTCTGTAAAATGCGTCTTTTGTCTCTTCGAGATTATTGAACTGGTAAATCACCTTGAGGTCAGGCGTCGCATCTAATCGTCTCGACAGCTCGCGTGACCGAGCGGTTTGTGATGCATCCACTACGGCAATAGGCATATCGCGTACCGTTTCGTTACGATAAATAGACGAATAGAGTATGGGATAAACAAAGGTCGCCCCGAGAAAAACGACCGCCAGCCCCGAATCTTTTAAGATGATACGGTATTCATCCAGCATAATATAGATAATCCGCCTTAACTCACGTAAAAGCCGGAGAAAAAAATTGGATTTATTGGAGTTGTTCATTGAGTGTATTGTTTCTTATTTCTTCACTGTCATGATGCTCGATGGTTTTTGTCAACTGGGTATAGACCAGGAATGGCAATATCAAAAACGCAGCCATCGCCGCAAAATAAATCAGAGAATAGCGTATATCGGCACCATTCAGTGCTTCATTCACATATATTTTGAAATAATAGCGTATGGGGAAGAACCATGAAAAAATTTGAGCTCCACGGGGCATGGCCTCTATGGGGAAGGTGAAACCTGCAAACGTAAAACTCAATAGCCCATAGAATACCCCTAAGCTAATGGCATCACGCATTCGTCCGAATACGCCGATAATGAATATGCCGATGGACTGATGGGCCAATACGAATAGAAACATTGCCAAAGACATCCATGCGATGCTCCCGTTCATAGGAAAATTCATGACTTTATATAACAGGAATACCCCCATCAAACCTAATACGGTGAAGAGAAGAGTATGCGGCAATAACTTCCCCGTGAGAGATGCAAGCACCGATCCATTGCCCGTAGATAACCATTCGCGTGTGGTGTTTTGCTTTATTTCCACACCGATACTGTAGATGGTAAACATGATGACCAACAGTTGCAGCACACCGGGCAGCAACACATTCGACAGATAAACATTGTAGTTGGCTTGCGGATTGGCTATCTGATGCGTATCAATGGCGATAGGCTGTACAATGGGCAGCAGATTTTCACCTCCGACGACTCCCCTTGCCTGCAGCGATTCTACTTGCATGAAGGCCGACATTAACTCGCTGATATAGGTTAAGTCTTTATAAGAGAGCGATCCGGCCACAAGATAGACATCATTTACATAGTAAGCGATTGCCGGTTGCCGGCTGGCAAGCAGGTCGGCCTGAAAACCGGAAGCAATATCGATGATGGCGTATATGCGTCCCTTCTGCATATCTTTGCGGGCTTCGGTAAACGTGGCATACTTGCCGACGACTTCTACCTGGGGAGAGGCTTTTATATTCTGTTCCAACATGCGTGATAAGGAGGAGTTATCACCGTCAACAATCCCGATGGGAAGCTGCTCGGGCAACCCTTCCGACATAAGCGTCAGGAAGAACAGATAGCAGAAAAGCATCGCGATCACCGAAGTTAAAAGATAGATGGGGTGTGACAATATCCGCTTCCATTCCCTGCGCGTAACATTCGTTATCTGTTGTATAATTGAATTTGACATCTTGATGGGTTTCCAATAACTACAAATTATTATTGTATTTCACATTCATGACCAATGCCGACATTCCCGGACGCAGGTCCTTAATGGGTTCTACCGGTTTGGCCCGGATCTCAAATGTTTTCAGGTCGAAATCACCGGTGGTTTTTGTGGCCTTCCAGGTAGCAAACGAGGCCATCGCTTTGATGTAGGTAATTTCTAATTTGGCTTCCATATTACCTAAAGCCGGAATCTTTACGGTGATCTCCGCACCTTTCTTCATGTCGTTGAGCAAGTCTTCACGTACATTAAAAGTAAACCAAATATCATTCAGATCCACAATATTCAGAATCGGTGCTCCTGTGCCAACCAACTCTCCCTGCTTAGGGAAAATTTCCATCACTTCTCCCGAAACCGGAGCGGTGAGGACGGTTTCTTTCATATAGGCTTCCACCTCTTGTACAGCGCCCTGGGCACGATCCACCAACGCCAGTGCGGCGGCCTTGTCCTCTATTTCGGCGCCATTCTTAGCCATGTCGTATTGTGATTTGGCCGCAGCGGACTGCGCAACGGCTGCCTGATACTGTGCTTCGGCTTCATCCCGTTTTTGAGCCGGAACGACCCCTTTATCGAACAGGCGTTGTACACGGTCGTACGACTTCTTGGCGATATCGACGCCCACTTCGGCTTTTTGCCACATCTCATACGCGCCCTGGATCACTTCGGTACGCGCTCCTTTTTGTGCTTTGCGGTCTTGCGCCATTGCCGCGTTTTGTGCCGCTGTAGCTTGTGCCAATTTAGCATGTGTTTCGGGACTGTCTATGAGCACCAGCGTGTCTCCCCGTTCAACGCGCTGCCCTTCTTCTGTTAAAAACTGCTGGATACGGCCGGGTATTTTTCCCGAGACACGTACCTCGCTGGCTTCGGCGGATCCTTGAATAATAACCGGCTCCGGTTTATAAATGATCCATCCGATAATAAAAAGAATAACTATCACAACGATAAGCCCGATCAAAGCAATTTGCAGATTGCGTATGTTTTCTGTTTTTTCTTTTTCCATTTGAGTATATGTATATTGTTTTAATAATGATTGCAACTTCTGATCCCTGATCTCTATATTTTCTCTTAACGAAGATTTCCCGTTGATTTCTTTAGATACAAGTTATTTAATTTTACATCGATCGCCGCATCGAGATATTCCGATTCGGCCGATAACCAAGCGGTTTGTGCCATCAGCAAATCGGTGGAGGTTATGACTCCCGCATCAAAACCCTCTTGGGCGTAAAAAAGATTTTCTTTGGCTTTCTCCACATTCTGACGGGTCGTTTCCTGTTTTTTCAGACTTTCGTTGATGCGATAGCTGTTTTGATGTATTTGTAGTTCTATCTTTTCTTTCGCATCTTCCAGTTCTAATTTTGCTATCACGGCCTGAGAGCGCGAAGCATTGAGCGTATGTACCTTCTCCCCAAAATGAAACAGGGGAATGACTGCATTCACCCCGAAGGTAAACATGCCGTCGAATTTTTTATTGTATCCATTGAAAATGTTGGGGTTTGTTGTGTTATATCCTCCGGTGAGAGCGATGGTGGGCATAAAACGTGAAGCCATGATCTTATTGTTGGCTTCGGCTATGCTGCCCGCTTGCGTCAGCATCTTAATTTCCGGCCGGTTTGCCCACGCCTGTTCAATGGAAACAGGGGGTTGCACTTCGATTGGCTCCTTCAAATCCGTATCTTTCAATTCGGTAGGTTTATCCAATGGTAACCCGCACAATTGATTCAGTGCCATTCGCGAGAGATTCAACCCATTCTCGGCTTTCGTCAGCGAGACATCCGCTTCGTTCAACTTGACTTTTATCTTCAGTGCATCTGCTTTTGTAGCCAATCCCTCCTCCTGAAGTGCTTGCATGTTCTTGTCGAGTTCAGCAACAAGCTTGCGATACTCTTTTGCCAATTGTACTTTGTTTTCTAACGATACTACACGCCAATATGCTTCATCGACATTCACTAAAAGCTCGTCGGTTTTCTCCTGAACGCGTGCTTCCGCTATTTTTTGATTAGACTTCGCAATATTGTTGAGCTGAACAATTTTACCCCCCATAAAGAGCGGCTGTACGAAACTGATGCCTCCCACAAAGATGTTATGGATATCGAACTCCATCGCGTCTTTCGGAAGGAGTGCATAATTTCTCCACTGCAGGTTCTCCGGATTTTTTCCGGGATCGAACGGTTTTCCTTGCGCATCCAATGGAACAGGTTTCCCGTCGATTAACGTGAATTTATTATTAATAGCCGATTCTTCAAAAGTAAATGTGCCGTCAGCATTGGGAGTAGGAATGGAGGTTGAAGTGATACCGGTACCAAAATTACCGTTCCCATCCAGGACACCTACCGGCAAATGAGCATCTGCCCCCAGGAGAGAAAGGTTTTTTTGATTATACAGATATGATCCATAAGCCGATATATTTGGAAAAAATTGTGCAAATGCAGCCTTTGACAAGGATTGGGCCGCACGCACATTTTCTTCGGCTATTTTTAAACTCTTATTGTTCTCCAGCGCTAATTGCCGACATTCTGGCAAATCCATCGGCTTTTGTGCATGCAGGTAAGGAATACAGCAGACACACCAGGTAATGAGTAGAATTTTCTTCATAATGTGAATAGTTAGTTAAACAACTATTTGTTTAAATAAAATCGTATATATAATATGTCAATAACCTAAAAAACAGTCTAATATGCATCAATGCCTTGTCTTAAAATCGGGTTGAAAACATGTGATCGATAACCTGATATACAGCCTAGTATATTTCTAAGTTATGCATGATCCGTAGTAAAACGTTTTTAGCCCGAATCAGTTCGTCATCCGATATGCCTTCTAATGCATGATTGACAATACCATGTACAACTCGGGTTGTTTTTTGCTTTAGCGCGGTTCCCTGAGAGGAGAGGTGGATGAGATTGTTACGCCGGTCAGCCGGATCGGATATCCGCTTGACCAAATTCTTTTTTTCCAGATTGTCAATCAACCGAGTGACGCTTGGCTTGTCTTTTTGAGTAAGATCGCAAATCACCTGTTGTATGATCTTATCTTTGTCCCATAAGCAGGATAATACTGTCCATTGTTCGGTTGTAATATCGATACCTTCCCGGGAAAATGCCTTTAGTACGGTACGATTGATTGATCCGGAAATCTTTCCGGAAAGGATATCGAATATTTCTCTCTCTGTTACTTTTATCATAAAATAAATAGATATAGTTGCATAAACAACTAATTGGGCGCAAAGATATATTTTTCATTGAATAGTTGTTCTCGATTTGGAATTATTTATCCTGTTTTAACTTTTTACTGGATATTGAATGGCAAAAAAGCGAGGAAAGATAGCGTGATTTGTGAAAATTTGCAATAAAAAAGGGTAAGCTTACTATATCGCGCCGCTACAACCAAATACCCTTGCTTCGGTCAAGACCTGGGGGATTCAATGGGAGCTGGCCGTATAGGACTTACCCGGCTGCAAAGATAGGGATTTTTTTTTAGTTACAAAATGGTTCATTTGATTTTCTGAAATAAAAGGCTTTTGCTATCTTTGCGGTTAAAAGAAAAACTATGAACGTTGTTGAAAGATTTATCAAGTACGTAAAGATTGATACCCAATCTGACGAAAATAATTCTCAAACGCCCAGTACACAAAAACAATTTAACCTGGCAAGAGAGGTTGAACGCGAAATGATTGAAATGGGTTTAACAGACGTTTCTCTCGACAATAACTGTTACCTGATGGCAACCCTGCCGTCTAACATCGACAAAAACGTACCCACCATCGGATTTATCGCACACTTTGATACAAGTCCCGATATGAGCGGAGAAAATGTAAACCCGCGTATCGTAAAGGACTACGACGGAAAAGAGATCGTGTTGAACGAAGCTCAGCATATAGTTTTATCACCCAACGATTTTCCCGAGCTGTTGAAATTTATAGGCGATGATATTATCGTAACGGACGGGACCACCTTGCTTGGGGCAGACGACAAAGCAGGGATTGCCGAAATTATGACTGCCATGAAGTATTTGATCGCGCATCCCGAAATCAAGCACGGAAAAATACGTATAGGATTCACGCCTGACGAAGAAATTGGCCGCGGAGCAGATAAATTTGATGTGGAAAAATTTTGTGCAGAATGGGCTTATACGATGGACGGCAGCGAGATTGGCGAATTGGAATACGAAAATTTCAACGCTGCATCGGCAAAAATATCGATCCAGGGAAGGAATGTCCATCCCGGATATGCCAAAAATAAAATGATAAATGCTTTACACGTGGCCAACGAACTCGTACAGATATTGCCCGTTAACGAGCGTCCCGAATACACGGAAAAATACGAAGGGTTCTTCCACCTCACCGCGATCAACGGAACGGTGGATGAGGCATCGGTATCGTATATCATCCGCGATCACGACAGACAGATTTTTGAAAATCGTAAAAAAGAGATGGAAAGAGCTGTAGCATTTCTGAACTCCCGTTACGATAACAGGCTGAAGTTAGAAATGCACGACCAATACTATAACATGCGCGAAAAAGTAGAACCCGTAAAGCATGTGGTGGATTACGCTTTCAAGGCAATGGAAGAAGTAGGCATAACGCCTATCGTGAAACCCATTCGCGGCGGGACGGATGGCGCAAGACTCTCTTTTATGGGCCTGCCTTGCCCGAATATTTTTGCCGGAGGCATGAATTTCCACGGCCGTTATGAGTTCATACCCATCCGGGCGATGGAGAGAGCAACGGAGGTGATCGTGAAAATTACCGAACTGGTAGCTAAAAATGCATAACTTTTAACACGTAACGATATGAAAAAAACACCTTTTACAGACACACACATCGCGCTGGGCGCGAAAATGCACGAATTTGCAGGCTACAACATGCCTATCGAGTATTCAGGTATAATTGAGGAGCACCAGACTGTTGTAAATGCAGTAGGTGTATTTGATGTTTCCCATATGGGAGAATTTTGGGTGAAAGGCCCAAAAGCGCTGGAATTTGTTCAGAAAGTAACTAGCAACGACGCATCGATACTGGAAGTGGGAAAAATACAATACACCTGTTTTCCGAACGAGAAAGGCGGTATAAAAGATGACTTCCTGCTCTATCACTTCGAACCCGAAAAATACCTGATGGTGGTAAACGCTGCTAACATTGAGAAAGACTGGGAATGGTGCCAAAAGCAAAACACGATGGGCGCCGAGATCGAAGATGCATCCGGGCACACCGCTTTGCTGGCCGTGCAAGGGCCTAAGGCTATAGACACGTTGCAAAAAATCACCGATATTGATTTGTCCGCCATTCCTTACTACACGTTTGTCACCGGAAAAATTGGAGGAGTGGACAATGTGATCATCTCCAATACCGGCTATACCGGTGCAGGAGGTTTTGAACTCTACTTCTATCCGGAGTACGGATTAAAGATCTGGGAGGCCATTTTTGAAGCCGGGGCAGAATTTGGGATCAAACCCGTAGGGTTGGGTGCACGCGACACGCTGCGCCTCGAAATGGGCTTCTGCCTTTACGGGAATGACCTCGACGAGACCACCACTCCACTGGAAGCAGGATTGGGTTGGATCACCAAATTTACAGAGGGCAACAACTTTGTTGCAAGAGAGTTGCTCGAGAAGCAAAAAGCCGAAGGCGTTACACGTAAGCTTTGTGGCTTTACGCTGTTGGACAAGGGGATTCCACGCCACGGATATGAAATTGTAAATGCAGATGATGAAGCCATCGGGACTGTAACATCGGGGACTATCTCACCCCTATTGAAAGCAGGAATCGGGCTGGGTTATGTGAAACCCGAATATGCAAAGGCCGGGAGCCGGATTTATATAAAGGTGCGCAACAAGAACCTGGAAGCTGAAGTTACTAAACTGCCTTTCAGGAAGTAATTCACTTAACTACGCTCGTGTAATTTGGCTATGCCATTATATGCTTCATCTTATGAGTAAGACCAAGATAGCCACCGATCTGTTTTTTCTGCTCGGTTTGATCATATTGGGTTTCATGATCTATAAAATCGGGCTACCCGTCATCTGGAATAACATAAAACTCACCAATTGGTGGTTTGCCGCCATTATAGGTATCTGGGCTGTAGTTTATTTCATCAATGCCATTGCGTTCCACACTATTATTCGCGATGGCAGCCCCGAAGCAAAGTCCGTCGGTTTTCTTAAGACACTGAAGCTGACCATTAGCGGATACGCCATTAACCTCATCACGCCTTTCGGCCTGATGGGTGGAGAGCCCTATAAAATCATCGAGCTGCAGCCTCTCCTGGGCATTCAAAAAGCGACCTCCTCGGTGCTGCTTTACATGATGATGCATTTAGTGTCGCACTTTATCTTCTGGACGGTCTCCATTCCCCTGCTATTTCTTATCGTGCCCAACGTGGCCGTTTCCGTCAGAATCATCCTTGCCGTAGCAGGAGCCGCATCGCTCCTGTTGCTTTGGTGGTCATTCACGGTTTATTCCAAAGGATTTGTGAGCAAGGCCCTTTCCATTACCGGGAAATTGCCCTTTGCGGGGAAAAGGGTAAAGGCTTATAAACAAAAGCACATGGAGAAGATCACACAAATGGACTTCCTGATCGCCGACCTGTACAAAAACCGGAAAAAAGATTTTGTCACATCGCTCTCACTGGAACTTCTGTCGCGATTTGTTCTTTGTACGGAAATTATATTTATGATGCATGCCATCAAATTTCCTGTTACTTTTGCTCAAAGCGTGATTATTGAATCCATTCAGTCGATGGTGGGCAATTTGTTCTTTTTTATGCCGATGCAGTTAGGTGCCCGGGAAGGGGGATTTATCCTGGTTTTTGGCATTCTGTCGCTTCCTGCGGCACACGCGGTTTACGTGAGCTTATGTATCCGCATTCGCGAATTTTTCTGGACCCTGTTCGGATTAGGACTGATAAAGGTTGGACGGAGGTAGATAGATCATCTTCTTCGTCATTCCGCCATCGATAACGAAATTTTGCCCTGTTATGAATCCGTTTGCCGGATCGAGCAGGAACATCACCATCTGTGCGATATCAAAAGCGTTTCCCACACGGCCTGCAGGATGCTGTGCATGATCGGATTCCGATAAATCTGCTTGCCGAGCATTGGATTTCTTCTTCACTGCCGAAACATCTATCCATCCCGGGCTGATGCTGTTTACCCGTACATCGGGAGCCAGGCTCATGGCCATTGCGTGGGTAAGCGAATAGATCCCGCCTTTGCTCGCGGAATAAGATTCGGTATCCGGTTCCGATTGAAAAGCGCGCGTGGAGCACATATTGATAATGGTCCCCCTGGATTCAACCAGATACGGAGCACAAAATTTGGAGCAAAGAAAAGCTCCCGTCAGGTTTGTCCCGATGGCGCGGTTCCACTCTTCAAGCGTAAGCTCGCTCATCGGCTTGAAAACTTCGTAAACCGCATTGTTTATCACCCCATAAACCGTATCAAACTTTTTCAACGATGCTCTTACTGACGACCTTACACTTACTTCACTTGAAACATCGGTAATAAAAAAAGCACATCGTTTTTTGTCGAATTGCGGTTTTATTTCTTCCATGGCTTCGCTGTCAATATCAAATATAGACACGCAATACCCTGCTTTAAGCAGTTCCTGTGCGATTATTCGCCCGATACCTTGCGCGCCTCCGGTTACAATAACATGTTTCATATGCTCTTGGGATTTGTTCAGTTTTCAAAAGTAGTAATTTTTTCTAAAACGATTTATACAACATGATTTTTTACCGGACCTGTAAATCGTAAATTATCATTATCTTTGCAGCTGTAAAACGAAAGTCAATGGATCAACAACACCTGCTGGGTATGACGCTTTCCGAAATTCAAAAAACAATTTTGGAGCTGGGCCTGCCTAAATTCACCGCCAAACAAATTGCCGATTGGATTTACGTGAAACGCGTGAAAAGTATCGATGAAATGACCAATATCTCCGTACGTAACCGGGACATTCTTAAAAAGCGCTTCGATATAGGGCGTGTTGAACCCATAGACGTAAAAACATCCGTTGACGGAACACAAAAGATGCTGTTTCCCGTAAAAAACGGCAAGTTCATAGAATCGGTAAATATACCTGAGGAGGAGCGTCTCACAATCTGTGTCTCATCACAGGTGGGCTGTAAAATGGACTGCAGTTTCTGTATGACGGGGAAAATGGGTTTTCTGGGAAGCCTTACAGTAAACGAGATTCTGAATCAGGTCTATTCAGTCCCCAACGCCGATGCGCTCACCAACCTGGTCTTTATGGGCATGGGCGAGCCGTTGAACAATTTCGATAACGTTATGAAAGCCATTGAGGTGCTCACTGCGGATTACGCGCTGGCGTGGAGCCCTAAACGCATCACACTCTCCACCATTGGGGTAATTCCTAATCTGAAGAGATTTCTCGACGAGAGCAAATGCCATCTTGCGATAAGCCTTCACAGTCCGCTTTCTATCCAACGCGAAAAGTTGATGCCTATTGAGAAAACTTTTAAGGCTGCCGATATAATAGAACTGCTCCGGGAATACGACTGGAGCCACCAGCGGCGTTTATCGTTCGAATACATCATGTTTGACGGAGTGAACGATTCCCAGGTGTATGCCCGCGAGCTGGGCAAGCTTTTATCGGGACTGGATTGTCGCGTCAACCTTATCCGTTTTCACAAAATACCCGGCAGTGATCTTTCGCCATCCACGGAAGAAACGATGGTCAAGTTTCGCGATTTCCTTACTGCTAAAGGGTTTACCTGCACTATCCGTGCATCGCGCGGTGAAGATATCTTCGCTGCCTGCGGTATGTTGTCGACATCAAAATTATAAATAATCATAAATAGAAACGATTTGTTTCATTTACAATCAAATAATCGTAATTTTGTTACACATAAATCCTAAAGAAAATATTATGAGACGAATTCATTTACTTCTGTTGCCAGTTTTGGCAATACTCATATTCACCTCGTGCAACGGTGGCGGTTTCCTGTCGGCATCTTCCTTGTCGAGCGAGGTGTTGGTGATTATGGACAAAGACGACTGGGAAGGTGAAACAGGGCGCGCGCTCTACGACGTGCTGAATTCACCCGCCAAGGGATTGCCTCAATTTGAACCGAATTTCAAGGTTATACAGCTCACGCCGGAGAACTTTACCAGTACTTTTAAAGTTGCCCGGAACATCATCATACCCGAAATTTCAAATATCTACAGTGTTGCAAAACTCTCATCCGAACTCGATAAATACGCATCGGGACAAGTTATTATGACTGTCAGGGCCCCGGACACCACAGCGTTTATCAATTTTCTGAAAGAGAACAAAGAGGGGATTGTCAACTACATCCTGAACAAAGAGATGGAGCGTACCGCCCAATGGCTCATCAAGGATTCAGGAACGCCTCAATCGCATATTAAACAGGTGTTTGGCTTTAATATTTACTATCCGAAAGGATTATCCAACATTTCCGAACATCCCAACTTTTTTTGGGCTACCAACAACGCCGGCAGATCCAGAAAAGACATTGTAATTTACCAGTTCCCTTACACTTCCGCATCCGTTTTTGAAAAAGATTCACTCATCGCCATCCGCAACCGGGTATTGGGAGAATACGTCACCGGGTCTTTCGATTCGCACATGACAACCGCTACGCATGCCTATAACCCCGATTACCGGAAAATGGAGTATAACGGCCTTTTCCGTGCCGAATTGCGCGGATTGTGGGAAATGACCAGCGACATGATGGGCGGACCGTTTGTCTCGCAGGCCTTTGTGAATCAAAACACCAATATGGTAGTGGTAGTGGATGTTTTTGTTTTTGCTCCCGAAGCCGACAAACGCAACCTTATGCGCAGTATGGAAGGTGCGCTTTACACCATCACTGTTCCCAAGGAGAAGAAATGAATCCGGCGATTAGCCAGTTTGTTATCAGCAAAACCGGACTACTAAATATATTAGAAAAAAGATGTCAGAACAAATAAAAGTGGGTATCACACACGGAGATATTAACGGGGTGGGATACGAGATATTACTGAAAGCCTTTGCCGACGAGCGCCTTCAAGAACTTTTCATACCGGTAATCTACGGTTCTTCCAAATCGGCCTCCTATCACAGGAAAGTGCTTGACTACAGCCCCATCAACTTTCATGTTATCAATCATGCCGATGAGTGCAGCTACGGAAAGATCAACCTGATCAACTGCGTTAAGGAAGAAGTGAAGATTGAATTGGGAACGGCAACTGCCGAAGCAGGGGAAGCGGCGTTTATCGCTCTCGACAATGCGGCAAGAGACCTTGCGGCAAAAAAGATTGATGTTTTGGTAACGCTGCCCATCAATAAGGATACCATACAAAATGATAAGTTCCATTTTCCGGGACATACCGAATTCTTGCAGGACCGTTTTGCGGAAAACACCAAAGCGCTGATGATCCTGGCTTGTGATTCGTTACGGATTGCATTGGCAACCACTCATATCCCCATTGCTGAAGTTTCGGAAAAAATATCAAAGGAGCTTATAACCGAAAAACTTACAACACTCAACTTCTCACTTAAGCGCGATTTTCGCATAGAAACGCCCCGTATCGCTGTATTGGGCCTGAACCCTCATGCGGGAGAAAACGGATTGTTGGGAAAAGAGGAACTCCGGGTAATTGCCCCTGCCGTAAAAGAGTCGCAGGACGCGGGAGTACTATGCGTGGGGCCTTTTGCAGCCGACGGCTTCTTCGGAACCGGGAAGTACCGGGAGTTTGATGCTGTCCTGGCCATGTATCATGATCAGGGACTGATTCCGTTTAAAACCATCGCCATGGACTCGGGGGTGAATTTTACTGCCGGGCTACCCATCGTGCGCACATCTCCCGATCATGGCACGGCATACGATATTGCAGGAAAAAACAGGGCATCTGAGGAATCTTTCCGGCAGGCAATCTATATGGCTATGGACATTTTCACCAATCGCCGCGCATACGATGAAGCACTCGCAAATCCGCTGCGTAAAATGTTCTTCGACAGGGGAAAAGATGACGTGAAGTTAGATCTGACGGAAGAGGAAACAGAAGAGTAACATACCATTCCACAACACGATGCTGTGGCGTCCCTAAAAAACAACGGCTAACTTTTAAGTTGGCCGTTTGTGATTATCCCGCATGGATAGTGAGAAACAACAAAACAATGTTAATAATTCGGAAAATCACGTTAAATAATTAAGATCCCTCTTGACTTTTGTAATTTCGTCACTATATTTGTGAGTGACTATTCACTTACTTATTTTGGAATAAATTAATAGCTCATCATTTTATGCTTGAAATCAGGAAAATAAGAAAAATAATCGGAATTTTAGTTAGTGGTTATTCACTTACTTTATACGATATAAATTATTTATCCATCAGTTTATGTTTGCATGTTGAAAATGGAGAAAGATAATCGGGATATGATTGAGAGGAAAGCATTCTTTATTTCCGGGGAGAGACTCACCAGCATTGATCACAAAAAAAAGATACTGGTCATTTTTGACATGAGCCGGGATGTGGTTGTTGGCGTAGAGACCGTTGATATAGAGGACAAATTCGTTTCAACCGAAGAGCTGTTGCTCTTTCTTCAAAAAAAATATATTCGCGTAATTTATGTTTCGGAAATAGACAGCAAAACGGAAAATTTGTTTTTGGACTCTGGCCTGGTCGTGAAAACGTCCATGACGATAAAAAACGACAAACTGTTTAATTCGCTCTATTTATCTCCTCCGATTTTCTGAAAATATATAAACAGTGTAGAAACAAAATTTCCGGTATATAGATCAACTTATTCAATTATTAAAAAAAAATCAAAAGTCTCAATGAACACTACGATCTTACAAAGTACGCTTCTGACATGGATTATCTTCTTCGGTACAAATCTATCTGCCCAAACCGACGAGTGGAAAACCGCACTCAGTAAAAATGGCAAAATAACGACGAAGTACAATTTTTCGTCGCGGATAAATGAAGACGACGATAAAGTCCCTGTAGTAAAAACTATCACCACAACAACAGAAAGTATCGGTATTGACAACTGTATCGCATTAATGAAAAATATTGCAAAACATAAAGATTTCCGGGGAGAGAAGTCGAGTAAACTCATCAACAAGATCTCAGAAAATGAATGGTCCATCTATTATTACAGCGATGGAACGCTGCTTACCCCGGCTGTGGATGGTTCTTACCGAATGATTTTTGTAGAAGACAGGCAAAATAAAACGGCCACGTTTACTCTTACGGCAGACCCGACATTGATTGAAAAGACGGACATGGTCCGTTTGACTTATGCAAAAGAGATCTATTCATTTAAAGAGGTAGGAGGGAATCAATTAGAAATAACCATCAAAACTACGGTTTCGCCAGGATTTAAAGTACCGTCTATGATGTTGAAAAAGGCATTTCCCAAAAAATCTCTCGAAAATATGGAGAAATTCCTTGAAGCGGCAAAAAAGGAAATACCTTGATTGTGGAACTTTTGACGGGCAAGGATTGGATAATTTTTATACATACTCTAAAAGAAGGAATGATGATAGTACCAATGAACATTAAACCGAGGCAGTTGGAAATTATTGAAGCAACCGGAAAGCTGCTTACAACATCCGGTATAAACGGCCTGACAATAAAAAACCTGGCCTATGAAATGAATTTCTCGGAGAGCGCTCTTTACAGGCATTTTTCCAGCAAAGAAGAGATCATTGTCACTCTGTTGAACTATTTAAATGAAAATGTAAACAAAATCTTTAAAGAGTCTCCCATATCGGGTGTTTTTGAAAAAGATTTTACTGTTCTCTTTAAGGAACTGACGTACTACTTTAAAGAGAATCCGTTCTATGTTGTCGTAGTATTTTCAGAAGGCCTTATAAATGAGAGTGCCCGGATAGGTGAAAAGATTATACAATTAATGGATAGCCTGACAAAACACGCCCAGGCAATTATAAAGGAAGGGCAGGAGAAGGATCTGATAACCCGTTCGCTTACGTCGGAACAGGTCGTGCAAATCATCATCCCCGCATTCCGGCATCAAATGTTCAGATGGAAGATAAGCAATTTTGAATCGGACATAACACAGAGCATTGAATCCTTGTCCGGTTCATTGTTGGAACTTCTGAAGAGACGCTCAGAACAGTAATACGCTCATTACAATAACCAAATAAAACAGATAAAAATATGAACTTAAAAACATTCCTCTTATTGGTGGGATTGATCGGACTAAACAGCATGCTTGTACCTGCCCAGGTCATCACACTGAATGAGATTCAAAAGATGGCGGAAGCAAATTACCCGGCCATAGCGCGATACGACATCATCGAGAAAACAAAGGAGTTCAGCATCGCGAATGCTAACCGGGGGTTTCTGCCGCAGGGTACACTGAGTGCCCAGGCTACCTGGCAGTCCGATGTGACTCAGATAGATATGGAGATACCGGCAGGAATGCCGCCGCTCGATTTTCCTGTACCGGACCAGGACCAGTACCGCGTGGTGGCAGAACTGAACCAGCTTATATGGGACGGAGGCAATATCTCAGCACAGAAAAAAAACCTGGAAGCCAGTGCGGAAGTAGAAAAGAAGCAGTTAGACACAGAGGTTTACGCCCTGAGGGAGCGGGTGAATAATCTCTACTTCGGCATTCTGCTGATGAAGGGAAACCTGCAACAACATGAGATCCTGGAAAATGAACTGCAGCGCAACTACGATAACGTGCAAACCTATGTGCAAAACGGCGTAGCTAACGAAGTTGACCTGAGCACAGTAAAGGTAGAACAGCTGAAAGCAGGGCAACAACGGATTCAGTTGGAATCTACGTTAGATGCTTATATACGGATGTTGTCCGTGCTCACCGGAGAACCGCTCGACAAGAATACGACTTTTGTGAAACCAAATCCCGAAGTAGAATTGATATCTCCCATCATCAATCGTCCCGAGTTACAGATGTTCACCGCACAGGAGGAGGCCGTTGAATCGCAAAAATCGCTTCTGAAAGCCAAAAATATGCCGAAGTTGTCCGCCTTTGCGCAGGGAGGTTACGGAAAACCGGGACTCAACATGTTCGACACCAAGTTTTCTCCCTACTTTTTGGGAGGGGTCCGCCTCTCGTGGAACATTGGCAATCTATATACATACAGTAACGATAAGAAGAAGATCGATCTGCAAAAACAGTCGGTGAACACGCAAAAGGAGACTTTCCTGTATAATCTGAAAGTACAGATACCGCAGCAGCAGTTGGAGATTGAAAAATATAAAAAGACCATGCTGGACGATAACGAGATCATACGCCATCAAACGCTGATCCGTGAAGCTGCCGAGGTGAAGGTGGAAAACGGCACCATGACAGTCTCCGACCTGATGAAGGAGGTCAATTCGGAAGAGGCGGTCAAGCAGGCGAAGACATTGCATGAAATTCAATATCTCATGTCGATCTACTCACTGAAACATACAATAAATCAATAAAATAATCTTTCAACTTTCGCAAGTTATGTGATTGTGACTAAATCATCGTCTGACGATATTTTGCGACCCATCCTCGCTCGCGTCACTAAAAGAGTAAAAACTCGCTTCGCTCAAACAACTACTCTTTTTACGTTCATCGCGAGCTATGAGCACCCCGCAAAACATCTAAAGGTCTCTGCTTTAGTCGCATGCACTATCCGAGGAGACACACGAAAGTTCAATAAAAACAACATTAAACTATGAAACTATTTAAATTACTAACAACATTATCCGCCTTGCTCCTGCTCTTTTCATGCAGCAAAGGCAAAGGCGACTATGACGCTACCGGATCGTTTGAAGCAACGGAAATTATCGTCTCATCACAGGCGAATGGACGTATTTTAGAGCTGGGGCTGAATGAGGGAGATCAGCTGGAACAAGGGCAAGAAGTGGGACTCATCGACAGTACCCAGCTCTATCTGCAAAAAATGTCCTTGCTCTCCAACGCGAAAGGTGTCCGTGCCCAGCAACCCGATATAAAAGCGCAGACAGCAGCTTTACAGGAGCAAGTTAAAACATTGGAGCGGGAAAAAGCACGGATAGGGAGATTGGTTACCGCCAATGCCGCCAATCAGAAACAGCTGGACGACATTGAATCCCAATTGGAGGTTGTGAGGAGGCAGCTATCGGCACTGACATCCACATTACAAAAAAGCAGTGATAATATTTCCGCACAAAGCTCCACACTCGATATTCAGGTTGCACAACTGGAAGATCAACTGGAAAAGACCCGTATCGTCAGCCCCGTTTCGGGGACTGTACTCAACAGATATGCAGAGGCAGGAGAGCTGGCTACCATAGGCACTCCCCTATTCAAAATTGCCGATATCGAAACCATATTCCTGAGGGCCTACGTGACAAATGATCAGCTGGCGCAAATCAAACTGAACGGTGAAGTGACGGTGCGGGTTGACGACGGACACGGAGGGATGAAGTCCTACAAGGGCCGGATCAACTGGATATCCGATAAATCGGAGTTTACCCCCAAGACCATTCAAACCAAGAATGAACGGGCTAACTTAGTGTATGCGCTGAAAATTGCCGTCCCGAACGATGGTTTTCTGAAGATCGGCATGTACGGAGAGGTTAAGCTTTAATTTGCAACAGAAATGATTGAAGTAAAGGATTTACATAAAAGTTACGGCAGGCAGGGTAAGGTGAATGCCCTGAACAGCATCTCTTTCACGGTGGATGATGGGGAGATATTCGGCGTGATTGGCCCGGACGGCGCCGGAAAGTCGTCACTCTTCCGGATCCTGGCCTCGCTTATCCTGCCAGACAGCGGTTCGGCAATAATGAACGGGCATGATGTGGTGAAAGATTACCGGAAGATACGGCAGATCATCGGCTATATGCCGGGCAGGTTCTCGCTCTATCAGGATCTGAGCGTGGAGGAGAACCTCACGTTTTTCGCCACCCTCTTCAATACCACTATTGAGGAGAACTATCACCTGATCAAAGATATCTACCAACAGATAGAGCCCTTCAAAAACCGGCGCGCCGGCGCACTTTCGGGCGGGATGAAACAGAAGCTGGCCCTGAGCTGTGCACTGATCCACAAACCGGAGATCCTGATCCTGGACGAACCTACCACAGGGGTTGATCCGGTCTCGAGGAAGGAATTCTGGGATATGCTGGGACGATTGAAGGATCAGGGGATCACCATCCTCGTATCGACGGCTTATATGGACGAAGCGAGCCGATGCGACAGGATCGCGCTGATCCGTGAAGGGAAATTTATAGCCAGCGGCACTCCGCAAAGAATTATTGATGATTACTCGGAGATCTTGTGGGCGGTGGAAGGAACCGGAATGTCGGCACTGCTCAGGGAGTTGCGCACACACGAAAAGGTAAAGAGCAGTTTTGCGTTTGGAGACCAGATTCACATTACCGTAGAAGAGGGTCTGCATACAGGGGAGCTGAAGCAATACCTGGCAAATAAAAAATTCAACGATGTACGTATCGCTCAAATTGAACCGACTGTGGAGGATTGTTTTATGGCATTGACCAGTTAGAATTATGAGTAAAAAAGTTATTGAGGTATCAAACCTGACGAAAAAGTTTGGCAGTTTCACTGCGGTGGACCACATCTCTTTTGATGTGGAGGAAGGCGAGATTTTCGGCTTTCTGGGTGCCAACGGTGCGGGTAAAACCACGGCTATGCAGATGCTTTGCGGTATCAGCATGCCGACGGCGGGAGAAGGAGCCGTGGCAGGTTACGACATTATTAAAGAGAATGAGTTGATTAAAAGGAACATCGGATATATGAGCCAGAAGTTCTCACTCTACGAAGATCTGAAAGTCTGGGAGAACATCCGCCTGTTCGGCGGAATTTATGGGCTTTCCGATAAAGTGATTGCAGAAAAGACGGATGTGCTGTTGAAAAAACTGGATTTTGAACAGGAACGCAACACGCTGGTGAAATATCTCCCGCTGGGATGGAAGCAGAAACTGGCATTTTCAGTGGCCATCTTTCATGAGCCCAAGATCGTCTTTCTGGATGAACCCACGGGCGGGGTTGACCCGGCTATGAGGCGGCAGTTCTGGGAGATGATCTATGATGCAGCCGACCGGGGCATCACCGTTTTTGTGACCACGCACTACATGGACGAAGCGGAGTATTGCAACCGGGTTTCTATAATGGTGGATGGGCGTATCGATGCCTTGGATACGCCGGCAGAACTGCGCCGGCAGTTCAATGCCGACACTATGGATAAAGTATTCCGGCAACTGGCACGTAAAGCAGAAAGGGGAGACTAATGAAACAGTTTTTAGCATTTGTAAAAAAAGAGTTCCGCCACATCATGCGCGACAACAGGACATTACTGATCATCCTTGGAATGCCTGTGGTGGAGATCCTGTTGTTTGGCTTTGCCATCAATATGGAGGTACAAAACATTCGCGTGGCTTTCTATGACCCCACGCCCGATGTCTTCACTACCGGCATCGCGGAGCGCATAAAGCAGAACGCCTACTTTAATTATCGGGGGAGCGTTCAAACGATGGACGAAATGGAAGAGTCGATGCGAAGAGGGGAACTCGATCTGGCAGTAGTGTTCCCACAAAACTTCCAGGAGAGCTTAGTGCACTCGGGGGAAGCGGCCGTACAATTACTCTCCAACAGTTCCGACCCTAACCGCGGCTCCATCGCCGCAACTTACGCAACGGCCATCATTGCCGGATTTCAACGGGAGCAGATGGGCCTGATGCAGCTTCCGTTTCAGATCCAGACAGAGAACCGGATGATTTACAACCCGTTGATGAAATCATCCTATATGTTTGTACCGGGTATCATGGGACTGGTGCTGATGATCATTTGTACCATCATGACATCGGTCTCTATCGTTCGCGAAAAGGAGAGAGGGACCATGGAGGTGCTGCTCGCATCGCCTCTGAAGCAGGGGACCATGATTTTTGCCAAGACAATCCCCTATATGGCCATTTCCTTCATCGACTTTATCATTATTCTTCTGCTGAGCTATTTTGTGCTGGGTGTGCCGGTCAACGGCAGCCTGTTGCTACTCTTTCTGGTTGCGATCGTCTATATCGGGCTGACCCTGTCGTACGGGCTGACCGTCTCAACCCTGGTAGATAAACAGGTCAACGCCGTAATCGTCTCGGCTATCACAGCCATGATTCCTGTACTGATGCTTTCGGGAATGATCTTCCCGATAGACAACATGCCTCGTGTGCTGCAAGCATTCTCGGCCATTGTGCCTGCACGTTGGTTTATTTCGGCGGTGCGGAAAGTGATGATCCAGGGACAGGGATTTATCATGATCTGGAAAGAGATGCTCGTATTGATCGGAATGATGCTGTTCCTGTTGGGAATCACCATTGCGAAAACAAAAAAACGATTGGAGTAAGAACGTGTATGCGACTAATCGTTCGTCTGACGATATTTTACGACCCATTCTGGCTCACATCAACTAAAAGAGTAGAACTCGCTTCGCTCAAACAACTACTCTTTTTTACGTTCATTGCGAGCTATGGGTACCCCGTAAAATAGCTAAAATGCCTCCCGATTTAGTCGCATGCCACAAAAGGATGGCTAAGAAAGTTAATTCAGTAATTAAATGGCTGATAGCTGATTAAAGCAGAGCAAAAATCCCGTAAAACGGAAAAAATGATAGCTAAAAAATATGAAGACATTAAAATTTCTAATAGAGAAAGAGTTTAAACAGATGTTCAGGAATCCACTGATCCCAAGACTAATCGTGCTATTCCCTACCATGGTGTTGTTGGTTTTTCCCTGGGCAGTCAGTTTCGAAATAAAGAATATCAAAATAGATGTGGTGGATCACAGCAAAAGCGTTTACTCCCAAAGGCTGACCGATAAAATAGCTGCTTCTCAGTACTTTATCCTTAATGATACGCCGCTCGACTACCATACTGCCGTGATGAATATGGAAAGCGGTGAAACAGATATGATACTGGAGATTCCTTCTTCGTTCGACATAGACCTCGTAAAGAACAGAGCGTCGGAAGTAGGTATGGCGGTTAATTCAGTAAACGGTACACAGGGCCTTTTGGGAAGTAACTACATCATGCAGATTGTAAACGATTTTTCATCGGAACTGCGTGGGGAACTGATGCAGACGGTACCGCCGCAATCGCGGGCGTCAATAAAGCGTATGCCGAAGGTCGATATTATCCCACGGTTCAAGTACAATCCCGAGCTGGATTACAAAAACTTTATGATACCCGGCTTCATGGTGCTGTTGCTCACGATCCTGTGCGGCATTTTACCGGCACTGAATATCGTGATGGAGAAAGAGAACGGTACAATCAACCAAATCAATGTTACCCCCGTAAGCAAGATTAACTTTATACTGGCCAAACTGATACCCTATTGGGTTGTAGGCATAGTTGTGATGATCATTTCCATCACGTTATCCTTCCTGATATACGGTCTCTGGCCCGCCGGAGGTGTGGCGGCAGTGCTTCTTTCCGCCATTGTATTCATCATTTCAGTATCGGGTCTGGGAATCATCATCTCAAACTACTCAGAAACCATGCAGCAGGCCAGCTTCCTGGTGATGTTCTTTATCCTGATCCTGGTTCTGCTGGGAGGCATGTTTACCCCTGTCTCAAGTATGCCTGCATGGGCACAGGTGATTGCAGCCGGCAACCCGTTCACGTACCTGACAACCACCTTCCGGATGCTCTATCTGAACGGCAGCACGCTGGCTGAGGTCTCCGGGAATTTACTGGTCCTGGGAATCATTGCGGTATTGTTGAATGGATGGGCGGTATTTAGCTACAAAAAAAGAGGATGAGGGTAAATTAATTCATAATTAAGAATTAAGAATTGCGAGGTGCGGGGTGCAAATCAATTATGCATTATAAATTATTCTATGGGAGCGCCGATTGTGACATATCTTCTTCTGCTGTCCCTGTCCCTATACGGATACGGGCATACAAACACGGTCGTTCCCGTGCCGGAAGACTCAACCTCAACCTCACCTTCCGGAGGTAAGGCCATCTCAATCAATGTGGGTTTGAATATGGCAATGAGAGGGTTTAACCGGTTTATTCTGAAAGATGAGTATGCGCGGATCAATTTAAGTTCGATGGGGGACAATTTAAAAACACGACCAGTCTGGGATACAAATCGGTTCTCAACAAACTTTATCGGACATTCCTATCACGGTTCAATGTATTTCAACAGCGCACGGGCAAACGGTTTAGATTTATATCAATCTTCCGTTGTAACTGCGGCCGGCAGCCTGATGTGGGAATACCTGATGGAGACAAAACCGCCTTCCCGCAACGACCTGTGGGCGACGACGGCGGGAGGAACAGCTTTGGGAGAGGCCTTGTTCCGGTTTTCCGATCTGATACTGGACAACCGGGCAACGGGACTGGAGCGTGTAGGCAGGGAGCTGCTTGCAGGTATTCTGGCTCCTACCCGGCTCATCACCCGGCTTACCACGGGTGAAGCATGGAAAACAGGGCGATTCAAAGGGAATATTCTTTATGCATCTCCTTATTCGTTGGAACTGTATTTCGGAGAGACAACGACAGGTGTTGCCGATCGAGACTTGAACCTATGGAGGTCTGCCATGGGAACCGAACTGCAATATGGCGAACTGTTTGAAACCATTGTCGAAAAGCCATATGAATGGTTCCGGTTAGCGGGAGAAGCCCATATAGGGAACGGTTGTTTTCGCCTGTCGCAGGTCAATACCATCGGGCTTCTGTTCAACAAAGAACTGTTTCACAACAACGAAACATGGGTAACGGCGGGCCTGTTCCAACACTTCAACTACTACGACCTGAACCGGGTGTTAAATAAAGATGGGGTAATACCGCTTTATCTCTCCGAAGCAGCATCAATAGGCCCGGGAATAATTATCCAAAAAAGAAAGAACAGAAGAAAAGCCCAAATCGAAGTTCATTTAAGCGGAATTATCCTGGGTGCCGGCACCTCAGATCATTTTAAGCTCGAAGATAGAGATTACAATTTCGGGAGCGGGTTCAGCCTGAAGTTATACAGTTCATTGGAGTTCAAACAGAAGCTAACAATCTCTTTATTCTCTGAAAATTATCTCCTTTTTTCGTGGAAAGGTGTAGATGACTACGAAGTGCTGGAGCATCTGACCATAAATGAAATTGATTTCCTCAATGTACAAGGTGATAAAAGCAGCAGCAGACTCTGTTTACTGGGATTGAACATGAAATACCGCCTGAACGAAAGGACACATATAATACTCAAAGCCAGACATCTCACCCGGGACACAACGTATAAATATTTCCCAAACGTGAATTACAGTTCAAATGAACTTTTTTTCGGAATCGGCATGAATGTATGAATGAATAGTGAAAAATGAAAAATTACGAATTAAAAATTATGAATTATGAATTATTTTCTCTTCGTTACCCTGATGGTGTTTTTATCCATACCTGAGATAAAGGCACAATCAGAAGCCGCTCTCCCCGACACGACCAAGCGATCGCTTAAGAGCCTGATCGAGGGCATAAAAACCAAAATAGAACATGATAGGCAGGGCCTGGCCATGTCGGAAGATGAGATCATAAGCTATATGGACGGCTTACCACCCTTTTCCATCTATAAAGACAACTATTTCATTACCGGCGTTCCACTGAACCGTGAAATTGACGGAGAAACAGCCGATGCCAAATTCCAGATTAGCATAAGGCACAGGCTTACCCGGAGCAGATTGCCCTTTAATACATTCCTCTACCTCACCTATACCCAAAAATCGTTTTGGGATATCTACCGGGACTCTGCACCGTTCAAGGACAGTAATTATAACCCGGGGATTGGATTAGGAAGATATGTCATTGTTAACAACAGGCTTACAGGGGCAATCTTCCTGCAGTTGGAGCATGAGTCCAACGGCCGCGACAGCCTCGAGTCGAGAGGTACCAACTGGGTTGGCCTCTCCGGAAAATATTTTCTCACCTCCAATCTCGCCGCCAGCTTCAAGATAACTGTCCCCTTTATGACAGATAGCAACACCGAAGACCTATACGATTACAGGGGAACCGGCTATTTTACGGCCGATTACAAGACACCGGACAATAAATGGTGGCTTTCAGGAACTTACAGTCTCAGAAAGAGCGTAAGAGCCATCAATCTCAAATTTACCGCCGGTTATAAAATATCAGAGAGATTTAATCAATATATTTTCGGCGAACTATACAGCGGTACCGGCGACAGCATGCTCGAATATAAACGAAAAGATCTACAGCTGCGCGTAGGGATTTGTATCAAGCCCGATTTTTACAATGTGTTTTAGCACGACAAAGAATAAGTTGTCCCACTTCCATATACTCCCGAAAACGGATATCATAGCCAGGAAGGAAAATTTCAGAAACTATGCGATGCTTATACAAACAAGTGATGAAAATGAATGAACAGAAATATTCCTTATCGAATTAACTAAATTTAATTTATTGAATTACTAATCTAAATTGTCTTATGGTATGAAAAGAAAAACAATTAATCTATTAAAAGGGATCGTGTTTATGGTATTATGGACATTATCCCTGGGTGCATTTGCGCAGAATATCACTGTCAGAGGTACAGTGACTGACGCAGAAGGTGAAATGCTGACAGGCGTTACAGTGCAGGTTCAAGGCACTACAACCGGAACAGTGACAGATGCACAAGGTGTATTTGAGCTAAAGGGCATTTCATCTGATGCTACGCTGGAAATATCTTACGTGGGAATGAAAACAGAAGTAGTTCAGGTAAACGGACGTACAACTGTGAATGTGGTTCTAACCGACGATACAGAACTTCTGGATGAACTGGTTGTAGTGGGGTACGGCGAGCAACGGCGCAAAGAGATCACCGGTTCCGTAACAAATGTAACTTCTGCAGAGTTCAATAAAGGTGTTACCCGCGATGCAGCAGATCTGTTGCAAGGAAAGGTTGCAGGGTTGCAAATCAGCACTCCTTCGGGAGATGTAACCGTAGGTTCACGCATTCGCTTGAGGGGTGTTTCCACATTGCAAAACGATCAGGGCCCTTTTATTGTGATTGACGGAGTACCGGGTGGAGATTTACAGACAGTGGCGCCTCAGGATATTGAATCGATCTCCGTATTGAAAGATGCCTCCTCTGCCGCTATCTACGGTTCACGTTCGGCAGGAGGTGTAATACTGATTACTACTAAAAAAGGATCGGGACTGAAACCGAGGATATCTTACGATGGATATGTGGCAATCTCTACGCTGGCAAACAAACCCGATCTGTTAACTGCCGACGAATGGCGTAACTATGCAAAAGAGACGGGTAAAGATGCTTCGGTATATGATAAGTACGGAGCAAATACCGATTGGTTTGACGAAATTACCCGGACAGGAATATCACAAAACCATAATCTCTCCCTCTCAGGAGGCGGTTCAAACAACAACTACCGGGCCTCATTTAATTATATGGACAGGGAAGGGGTGGTAAATGACAACGACCTGGAACGTTATAATTTTCGTTTTCAATTGCAACAGCGGGCTATCAATGATCGCTTACGTATTGGACTTACCGGATCGGCAACCATCGGTGAATGGAACGAGGCGGACAAGTATAATTTTGTGCTAGCCTATAATATGCTGCCCGTCTATCCTGTGAAATTACCGGGTGGTGAATGGTTCGACACCCGGGAGTATGATCAGGGCAATCCGGTGCGTAACCAGACTCACAATGAAGATTTAAGAAAAGATGTACACTACTATGGCTCGGGTGATATCCTTTTTAATATTATGGAAGGACTGGATGCCAAGGCGATGTTGTATCAAGAACGTAAGACTGAAGAGAGAAGCCTGTATGATCACTCAGAAACACAAGCAGGACGAAACGATGGCGGTTATGCACAGCGCGAGAACATGATTTGGGATAAAGACCTGATGGAATGGGTGCTGGATTATACCTCTTCCTTTGGTTCTGCTCAACAACATCAGCTAAATGTTATTGCCGGATATTCGTGGGAGGAAAATGAATACTCCTATATGAAGGCCGCTAACCGCAACTTTACAACAGACCTGATGGGAGCGAACAATCTGGAGTCGGGACAGGGTCTGCGTCCCAACGACGTTGGATCGGCAAGGAATATGAGCCGCCTGATCTCCTTTTTCGGCCGTGCCCATTACAGCTACAACTCACGCTATATGATCACAGCAACATTACGCAGGGATGGCTCCTCCAAGTTTGGAGCAAACCACAAATGGGGTACCTTCCCTTCAGTATCGGCTGCCTGGAGCATGTCGGAAGAGGCGTTTTTGAAAGATGTGAACTGGATCGATGATTTGAAACTCCGTGTAGGTTACGGAATAACCGGAAACCAGTCTGGACTTGATCCATATAAGACATTACAGCTTTACGGTACCAGCGGCACCTATTATGACAACGGGGCTTGGCTTACAGCATATAAAATCAGCCAGAATGCCAACCCCGATCTAAAATGGGAAGAGACGGGCATGTTTAATGTCGGACTTGATTTTTATCTTTTTCACGGACGGGTGAGTGGCACTGTTGAATGGTATGATAAGCGTACCAGAGACATGTTATATACCTATCGCGTTCCCACTCCGCCATATCTGTATCCGGATATGATGGCCAACGTAGGCGATATGAAAAACACCGGAGTGGAACTGACTCTGAATTTTAATGCTATCCGTACCCCAAAATTCAACTGGAATACTTCCATCACACTGGCACACAATAAGAATGAAATAACCAGCCTGTCGAATGATGTATATACCACCAGCCGAATTATGGTGGGCGACGCATGGGTGCGTGGCGGTTCGGGCCGTACCACTCACGTAATTGAAGAAGGTTACCCTGTCGGACAGTTTTATGGGCCTGAATTCGTTCGTATTGATGAGGATGGGAAATATGTCTTTCGTAATAAAGACGGACAGGAAGTGAATTCGGTAACGGCCGAAGATTACACGTACATCGGCTCTTCACAGCCGGATCTGACGTTCGGCTGGAACAATCAGTTCACTTATAAGGCCTGGGATTTATCGTTTTTCTTCCGTGGCACATTAGGTAATGATGTATTGAATATGGGACGAATGACGTACGGACATCCGGGTTACCTGATTGGAGCCAATGCGCTGGACGATCCGCTGGTACATCAATTGAAAGTAGTACCCGAATATTCATCGCTATACGTGGAGGATGCTTCTCACATACGTCTCGATAATGTGGCTATAGGATATACCTTTAAGACGAAAGGCATTAATTGGTTGGAGCAGGCCCGGGTGTATGCAACCGGCCAGAACCTATTTGTCATTACCGGTTATAAAGGGTTGGATCCTGAAGTAGATGAAAACAGAAACAATGGTTTGGCACCGGGTGTGGAAGACCGTGAATACTATCCCAAGGCGCGAACATTTTCTGTAGGAATCAATTTAACTTTTTAACTTAAAAACAGACAGATATGAAAAAGATATATAAAACAACAATAAGATTGGTTGTATTGATTTTGATTGGAGGAATATTCTCCTGTACCAACCTGGATGAAACAGTGTATGACACCATCCCGGCAGACCAGTTCGGGAAAAGACCGGCCGAAATCAATGCAATAGTTGCCCCAATATATAAGACATTGAAGAGCCTGTGGCCCGGAGATATCTTCCTTCTTTCGGAGCAGACCGGAGACATGGCTATTACCCCAACGCGCGTGGGAGGCGATTGGTGGGATGGCGGTGTGCACATGGATCTGAAGCTACATACCTGGGAAGCTCGTAACGGATTGATAACAGGCTCGTGGAACGCCTGTATGTCAGGCATAACCACCTGTAACCAGGTATATGCCACCATAGAAAATTCAGAGATGGATACAGCACTTAAGGAACGGACGCTGGCCGAAATACGGGGTATCCGTGCTTTCTGGTATTATATACTGCTCGACTATTTTGGTAATGCTCCTCTGGTAGCCGATTATAAAAGTACTGAATTGCCTAAAATGTCCACACGTAAGCAGCTCTACGACTTTGTAATTGCTGAACTAAATGAAATTAAAGGTGTGCTGCGCGACGACGTAACTGGTGAGAGCTATGGGAAGTTTACGCAAGGTGCCGCATATACTCTGCTGGCCAAGATGTACCTGAATGCGGATGTATGGACAGGTACCCCCAACTGGCAAGGAGTTATTGATGCGGCAGACAAGGTTATGTCGCTCGATTATATTATTGAACCCAACTGGAAAGTCAACTTCGAAGTAAATAATCAGGTATCCAAAGAGATTATTCTTCCTATTGTTTTTGGAAAGGCGGATGGGGGTAACCATTTGCATAAACGCACGCTCCACTATTTAGATCCGATTGCACTGGGTATAAATGTCGGAACATGGAATGGTGTAAGCGCACAACCCGACTATGTTAAGCAATTTGATGATGAGGATCTGCGAAAAGAGGGTTCCTTCCTGATGGGACCGATGATTGACCCGGCAACGGGCAAGGTACTGATAACCGGTCACGGACGTGCCCTGATTCATACAATAGATTTCAATATCATCCCGGGTACCATCAGAGAAGGTATGTGGGGAGAGGTAAACCAAGAAGAAGGTGCACGTGTGAACAAATGGGTATTCGAAAAGGGATTAGCCAACTCTGACCAGGAAAATGATTTTGCAGTCTTCCGGCTTGCTGACGTATATCTGATGAAAGCGGAGGCATTGTTACGTTTGGGACAGAACAACGGGGAAGCAACACGATTGATAAATATTATTCGCCAACGGGGATTCGGAGATGCTTCACATAACTACACATCTACAACCCTCAGCGATCTGTACAAGGAACGCAGGCTGGAACTGGCGTGGGAAAGTAGTAATCGTCAAGATATGATCCGCTTCGGAACATTTTTGAAGCCGGGTTATCTTCGTCCAACTACTTCAGACTCTTATCGTTTGCTATTCCCAATACCGGAATCAGCTTGGGAGACCAATAACAATCTGGTGCAGAATCCCGGATATCCTCCATTCTAACTAATTGCCACTCAATACTAAAATAACGTGAATTCGATATAAGAAATACTTAAAAAAGTTAGCGTCATTCAGAAAAAGCATCGAAATAGGCCTAACCGTTTTATGCTGAATTATATCGGACTCACGTTAATTTAATCAGAATCTGGTTTTATAGTGTATCAGAGCGAGGATATCTTATCGGTAAATATAAAATGTCAGCGTTACCCTTCATATTTTCATAAGGTCTTTTTACCTGAACAAATTCCGGGGTATCGATATATTTAAGATTATGAATAATGTTATGCAGTCATTTGATATAGATTTGGTGTATCTATGGGTGGATGGAGATGATTCTGAGTGGTTGGAGAAAAAGAGGCAGTTTACAGGTAAAGTGACCGATTGTTCGGAGGGCAACAACAGAGGGCGGTATGTCAATAACGGTGAATTGAAATACTCATTAAGGTCTGTTGAGAAATATGTTCCCTGGATCAGGCGGATCTATATCGTTACCGACGATCAATGCCCTGCGTGGCTACAACGGGACCACCCCAGGATCCGTATCGTTGATCATACAGAAATACTTCCGGAAGAGGCTTTACCGTGTTTCAATTCAAGTGTTATCGAGTACTTCATCTATAAAATTCCCGGCCTGTCCGAACATTTCCTGCTCGCGAATGATGATATGTTTTTTAATAAAACGCTTTCTCCCGATTATTTCTTCGATAAAGAGGGGATTCCTTTTGTCCGGTTGAAAAGAAAGTTCCTGGGTAGATGGCATTATCCCTTAAAACGGTTTCTCCTGGGAAGACAGGGACAATACATCTCGAAAGTGCTGGATGGCGCGTCGTTTGTTGAAAAGAAATTCGGGACATACTATTCCGGCATACCGCATCACAATGTGGATGCTTATGTCAAATCCGATTACCGGTATGCCGTAGAGCATGTTTTTGAAGAACAAGTAGGAAGGTCCTTGTCGAGTCGTACCCGGATGTATGGGGATCAGCACCGTTCGGCCTTCTCATATTACGCATTGGCTGTGGGCAGAGGACACATGAAATATGTGGGAAATAAGGAGTCAAACCGGTTATCCCTTTATAGGGACAATCTCGAAAATCGTCTGGATAAGTATCATCCGGATCTGTTTTGCTTGAATGATAATCAGCGGGCTAGGGATAAAGATCGTGAAAAGGTAAAACCTTTCCTGGAAGGAGTGTTCCCCGGAAAATCCTCTTTCGAAAAGTAATGTTTATCTTATTTTACATCGCAAGCATTCGTGAACCCCGCATTTGATTCCGATTATGTGGAAGCAATTCAGCCAAGTCTTTCGAGTAATTGGTGTTGAAATCGTTAATACGGCTCAGGTTCAACGTATTGCACTATCAGCAAAAAAGGAATAAATTTTTTCTCGTGCTTAATCATTTTATCTGATCAAACCCTTTCCCGTAAACTCCAACCACGTTACTTTGTGAAATAAATGCATCTTTATCAATACGTTTCACCAAACGAAAAATTGGAGTGGATTCCGTTTTGCGGGCTAGTACGATGAGGACTTTCTGCGGTTGTTTCGAAAACCACCCGGTGCCATCGATAACTGTACACCCCCTGTGGAGTTCAGCATTAATATGTGATGCGATCTCATCGTATTTTGAAGAGAAAATCAAGAACTGCACCGATTGCCGCGCACCACTGATAACCATATCCACCACGTAATAGAGAACGGCAATTATGATAAGCCCGTAAATAATTTTCTCGAGACTTTGAAACAGGAACCACGAGCTGAAAATAATCACCACATCCATGTACATCAGTCCGCGCCCCATACTGATGTAGCGGTATTTAGTGATGATGGCGCCCACGATATCCGTACCGCCCGTTGTGCTGTTCATCGAATAGACCAGTCCAAGCCCGACACCGCAACAAACTGCCCCGATAATACTTGCCATAAGCGGATCGGCGCTGGGAAGCAGCGAGTGCGTTATCTGTTTTTCGAAAATCCCAATCATGAAAGTAAGTCCGAATGCCCCGAAAAGGGTTTTAAAAACAAACTTACGCCCCAGGATGAACCATGCAAAAACCAACAAAACACAGTTGATAGCCAGGATGGAAAGCCATACGGGGATACCGGTTGAATAGTTGATAAGCAGTGAGATACCGGCCAATCCGCCCGTAACAATCTTGTTGGGGATCAGGAAACCGGTAAGTCCGATAGCATAGAGCACCAGCCCGATTACGACCAGCAGGTAATCGCGCCATTCGAATACTTTAAGGTATTTTTTTGCAGGCAGATTCATGGAAGTTTAATAAACGTCAAACAACTATATTTACAATTTTCTTAGGTACTACAATCACTTTCTTCGGCGATCTCCCATCCAGCCATTTCTGCGAATTGGGATGTTCAAGCACCGCTTTTTCAATCTCTACATTTGATGCATCGGCCGGAAATTCCAGTACGTAGCGCGACTTCCCGTTAAATGAGATGGAGTAAGAAAACAGATCTTCCTTCAAATACTCTTCGTTCAATTCGGGAAATTTAGCATCACAGATGGTTTGCTTATTCCCCAACCGGTGCCACAACTCTTCGGTAATATGCGGAGCAAAAGGAGCAAGGCAAACCAGTAAATCACTGAGAACAGCCTTCTTGTTGCATTTCAATTGCGACAATTCGTTTACACAAATCATAAATGCCGACACGGATGTGTTGAACGAGAAATTTTCAATATCAAAGGATACTTTTTTAATCAGTTTGTGCAACGCTTTCAATTCCTCTTTTGTTGGCTCCTCATCCGAAACACAAAACTCCCCGTTGGATTGGAACAAGTTCCAAAGCCTGCGCAAGAAACGATGTACGCCGTCTATTCCGTTGGTATCCCACGGTTTGGAAAGCTCCAAAGGCCCCAGGAACATTTCGTACAACCGGAGCGTATCGGCACCGTAGTTTTCCACAATCACATCGGGATTCACTACGTTGTACATCGATTTCGACATTTTTTCAACGGCCCATCCGCAAATATACTTTCCCTCCTCCAAAATGAATTGAGCGTTCTTGTACTCGGGATTCCAGTTACGAAAAGCTTCAATGTCCAAAATATCGTTATGAACGATGTTTACATCCACGTGAATGGGTGTAACATCGTATTGCCCTTTAAGGTTCAGCGAAACAAACGTATTGGTTTCTTTGATCCGGTACACAAAATTGCTTCGTCCCTGGATCATGCCCTGGTTAACGAGTTTCCTGAACGGCTCCTGTTCGCACGAAACACCCAGATCGAAAAGAAATTTATTCCAGAATCGACTGTAAATCAAGTGCCCGGTAGCATGTTCCGTTCCACCGATGTACAGATCCACATTGCGCCAATATTCGTTGGCCTCTTCCGACACCAGCGCCCGATCGTTCCGCGGATCCATATACCGCAGATAATAGGCCGATGAGCCGGCAAAACCGGGCATCGTGCTTAACTCCAACGGATACCCCTCTTTTGTCTGCCAATTCCTGGCACGGCCAAGCGGCGGTTCGCCCGACTCCGTAGGCAGGTATTTATCCACTTCGGGAAGTTCGAGCGGAAGTTCATCCTCATCGAGCGTATAGGGCATCCCCTCTTTATAATAAACGGGGAACGGCTCGCCCCAATAGCGCTGGCGCGAGAAAATGGCATCCCTCAGCCGGAAGTTCACCTTCCGATATCCGAGTTTGCGTTTCTCCACCTCATCCACGGCTTTAGCAATAGCCTCTTTTACAGAGAGCCCGTTTAAAAAATCGGAATTCATCATGATACCTTCTTTGGCATCGAAACTTTCTTCCGATATGTCGCAGCCTTCGATCAAAGGGATTATGGGTAAGTTAAAATGTTTGGCGAAAGCGTAGTCGCGGCTGTCATGTCCGGGCACTGCCATGATAGCACCTGTTCCGTATCCCGCCAGCACATAATCCGAAATCCAGACCGGTAACGGCTCCCCGGTAAACGGATGCAACGCATAAGACCCGGAAAAGACCCCGCTTACCGATTTGTCGGCAATGCGTTCCCGCTCCGTACGTTTTTTTGTTTTCAGTATATATTCATCTACCGCCTGCCGCTGTCCGGCGGTTGTGAGCTGTTCAACCAATTCGCTTTCCGGGGCAAGGACCATAAAGGTTACACCGAAAATGGTGTCGGCTCTTGTTGTAAAAATATCGAAAGAGAGTCCGCCGGAGGTTTTAAATTTCATTTCAGCACCCACCGAGCGCCCGATCCAATTCCGCTGTGTTTCTTTCAACGATTCTGTCCAATCCACGTCATCGAGTCCATCCAGTAAACGTTGTGCATAAGCCGATACGCGCAGGCACCATTGACGCATTTTCTTCTGCTCAACAGGATATCCGCCGCGGATGGAAAGCCCTTCGCTCACCTCGTCGTTGGCCAGAACCGTCCCCAATTGCGGGCACCAGTTTACCATTGTATCACCCAGGTAGGCGATACGGTAATTCATCAGGATCTCTTGCTGCTCTTTTCCGGTTTTAGCGTTCCACTCATCGGCAGAGAAACTCATCGGCTCAGTACAAGCCAGGTCCAATCCGGTCGTGCCCTGTTGCGAGAAAAGCCCGATCAGTTCATCTATCGGCCGTGCTTGCCGCGCCTGGTTGCAATAATAGGATTTGAACATTTTCACAAATGCCCATTGTGTCCATTTATAATATTCCGGATCACAAGTTTGCACCTCGCGGCTCCAATCGTAAGAGAAACCGATTTTATCCAATTGCTCGCGATAGCGGGCAATATTGTTTTTGGTGGTAACTGCCGGATGTTGGCCGGTTTGAACAGCATATTGTTCCGCAGGAAGTCCATAAGCATCATAGCCCATAGGGTGAAGCACGTTGAATCCCCGCAGGCGTTTGTATCTCGAATAAATATCGGAAGCGATGTATCCGAGCGGATGTCCCACGTGCAGGCCGGCTCCCGAAGGATAGGGAAACATGTCCAGCACGTAAAACTTGGGTTTGGATCTATCTTCTGTTACTTTGTATATCTGGTGGTCAGCCCAGTACCGCTGCCACCGTTTTTCTATTTCTCCGAAATTATATTCCATTTTTTAACCTTTGAAAAACGGTGCAAAGATAGCAAAAAAGTTCTCTACTCCTTGTACATTTTGTCAATCTCGTCGGCATATCGTTGAAGAATAATTTTTCTTCTCAACTTTAACGTATTGGTAAGTTCGCCCGATTCCATCGTGAAAGGATGCGGCAGCAGCGTTATTTTTTTAATTTTTTCGTACGATGTGAACTGAGCTTGCAAGAGTTCGATCCTGCCAAACATATAGTCGTGGATTACTTTGTTTCCCGCCAGCTCTTCAACTGACCCGTACGGGATCCCATGCTCTTGGGCGTATAGTTTTAAATATTCGAAATTCGGGACAATTAACGCGCTTACAAATTTTCGTTTGTCGCCAATCACGGCAATCTGCTCGATAAATTTATCCTCGGTCATCCTTGTTTCAATCATTTGCGGAGCGATATATTTCCCGTTTGATGTTTTATACAGGTCTTTTATTCTTTCGGTCAGGATAATTTCGTTGTTTTCGGTCAGTTTTCCGGCGTCGCCTGTTCTGAAAAATCCGTCTGCCGTAAATGCGGCTGCCGTTTCGGCAGGTTTGTTGTAATACCCTTTCATCACAGTTTTGCCTTTCACTAAAATCTCATTGTTCTCGCCGATTTTCACTTCCAGCTCGGGCATGATCTTTCCAACGGTCCCTATCGTAAAACCTTTTTCGGGAAAGCAGCTAACCGTCGCAGTGGTCTCGGAAAGCCCGTATCCGTAAACCAGACGCACATCGATGGATTGCATAAACTCATTGATCTTGTCCGATAACGGGGCCCCCGCCACGGGAAAAAAGTTTCCTCTATCGATACCGATCACTTTTTTGATCAAATGGAATATGGTGAGTTTATAGAGGAAGAATTTTACAGCAATGCCGGCCGGCGCCCTTTTCCCTTGATTTTTATACATGAGGTTGTATTTTCTTCCCGTCCTGACACTATCTTCAAACAGCCATTTCAAGGTCCTGCTTGCCGTTTCGATCTCCTGTTGGATGCCGTCATACACCTTCTCCCAAAATCGGGGAACGTTGCTCATCAATGTCGGGCGTATTTGCTTGATGGTTTGTTGGATCTTGGTCGGGTCCCTGTTCACGGCGATAGTTATTCCTTTGCACAAACAGTAATATGTCCACGCTTTTTCGAAGATATGCGTCAGGGGCAAAAAGCACATCGACAAATCTTTATCCGAACATCGGGTCAGACGTGTTTCATGAATCTTGAATGCCTCCATATAATTATCGTGTGTGAGCATAACTCCTTTGGGTTCTCCTGTAGTTCCCGACGTATAGATGATTGTTGCCAGGTCAGAACCTTTAAGTTGGTGCAACCGGGCATTGACGAGCGCTAAAGATTCGGAATTGTCGCCTGTGGTAATAAAATCATCGAAATATATTGAACTCTTATCTTCGGGCTTTAACACCACATTCCTGTCGAAAACGATGATCTTTTTCAGGATCGGGCTTTCCTGCTGAACTTTATAAGCGTTATTGTACTGGAATTGTTCGCCCACAAAAATCACTTTTATCCCTGCATCGTTCACGATATATTCTACCTGCGAAGGCGACGAAGTGGCATACATGGGCGCCATAACCGCGCGATTGGCATAGGCGGCAAAATCCGTGATAAGGTACTTTGCCATATTCTGAGAATAAATCCCGATATTATCTCCGGGTTCGATCTGCATCTCTGCCATTGCCTGGGCGGTCTTTATAATTTTTTCCGAAAATTCCTCCCACGACATACTCACCCACTTATCATTTGGCAATAAGTACTTTAACGCCGTTCTATTCTTATATTTCCGTGCCTGGATATGAATTAACTCTCCCAAATGATAGTAAGTCATAACTTCTGATTTTTAGTTCTTCAAAGGTACTCCAAATTGAATGATATCGGGCAATAAGAGCCCAACTTTTTGCTTATGGAGGCCGATTTCAGGGGGTTTTCACCGCATTATTTTCTTAACAATCTATAAATACGATTGTTAATTAACTACACTTAACGCGATTTTAAGCATTTGAATAAAACAATAGTATTAATTTTGCCTCCGATTCATGAGAAGATTTGTTCAAATATGGCTGCTCCTGACCGTAACTTTTGTATGCCACGCAGAGGCTCAGGACCTGATTGCCGACAACTCTACGCCGGCAAAGCAAAGAACTACTATTTACCTGTTGCCAAACGTTTATCCCGCAGTGATCATTGACGGTGACACGGTTGCCTGTATAAGCCTGCACGATTTCATCAAATATTCCCCTCTCCGCTTCGCCAGCAACAGGGACCAGACACAATATACAAAATTGATCCGAGACGTAAAGAAAACCCTTCCTTACGCAAAAGAGATCGCAGTCATCATTACCGAAACTTACGAATACATGGAGACGCTGCCTGACGATAAGGCAAGGCAGAGACACCTGAACCAGATGGAAAAGTATCTGATGGATGCCTATACGCCTAAAATGAAAAAACTTACCCGTTCACAAGGACAACTGTTGATGAAGCTGGTTGACAGGGAAACCAACTCGTCGTCGTACCACATCATCGACGCCTATATGGGGAGCGCCAAGGCTTTTTTTTACAATGCGTTTGCAAGCATGTTCGGCAACAGTCTTAAAAAGAGATACAACCCTTACGCCGAAGATCGTTTAACAGAGCGTGCCTGCGTGCTTGTGGAGCAGGGCGCTTTCTAACTTTAACACGTACAAATTTCATTCTTATCCTTTTAATTGTTAATTTTGCAGCCGATTATTGAAAGGACACAATGCAAAAAAACATATTTAAGGATTTTCAACCTGTACTTTTCGCTTCTCTTAAAAACTATAACAAAGAGAAATTCGCCGCCGACGCCATGTCCGGGCTTATCGTCGGCATTGTGGCATTGCCGCTGGCCATTGCTTTCGGTATCTCCTCCGGCGTTACGCCCGAAAAAGGAATTGTCACTGCCATTATTGCCGGATTTATCATCTCGTTCTTAGGCGGTAGCCATGTACAAATTGGCGGGCCAACGGGGGCATTTATCGTTATTGTTTACGGAATTGTGGAACAATTTGGCGTGACCGGGCTGGCCATTGCCACTGTTCTTGCGGGGATCATGCTGGTTTTGATGGGTTTCCTGAAGTTGGGCACCGTCATCAAGTTCATCCCCTACCCCATTGTGGTTGGCTTCACAAGCGGGATTGCGCTTACAATTTTCTCCACGCAGATAAAAGATCTGCTTGGGTTAAGCTTCGATAAGGCCCCTTCCGATTTCTTTGCCAAATGGGGAGCCTATTTTCAACATATAGACACCATAAATTGGTGGGCAACAGGAATTGGCGTGGTAAGCGTGGTTATAATCTTTCTGACGCCCAAGATCTCCAAGAAAATTCCCGGATCACTTGTCTCAATTATTTTGATGACTGTTGTTGTTCTTGTGATGAGAAACTATTTTGGAATTACCGGGGTTGAAACGATCGGCGATAGATTTCAGATCAACAGTCAGCTGCCCCAGGCCATGCCCATCGGGTTCAGCCTCGAAAGTGTCCGTATTTTGTTTCCTTCGGCATTTACCATTGCCATGCTGGGCGCTATTGAGTCATTGTTATCTGCAACCGTCGCCGACGGAGTGATTGGTAAACAGCACAACTCAAACATGGAACTGGTTGCACAGGGAGTGGCCAATATCGTAACTCCGTTCTTCGGCGGGATCCCGGCTACAGGCGCCATTGCCCGGACGATGACCAACATCAACAACGGCGGGCGTTCGCCGGTGGCAGGAATTATCCATGCAGCGGTTCTCTTATTGATTCTGTTGTTTTTAGGTGATCTCACCAAACATATCCCGATGGCTTGCCTTGCGGGGGTTCTTGTTGTGGTGGCATACAACATGAGCGAATGGCGCACGTTCCGTTCATTGGCTAAGCAGTCGAAATCCACCCTGGCTGTCCTGCTTACCACCTTTACACTGACGGTTGTCTTCGACCTCACCATCGCCATTGAAGTAGGATTGTTGCTCGCCATCTTCTTGTTCCTGAAACGGATGAACGAAAGCACACAAGTGTCGGTAACCACCGGGAAGATAGATATTTCGAAAGATATTGAGTCACACTCCGGGAAGTTACAGGACGAAGTGCTACACTTGCCTAAGGGTGTTGAAGTCTATGAAATTGACGGGCCATTCTTCTTTGGCGTAGCCAACAAGTTTGATGACATTATGCGCGGAATCGGCGAAAGGGCGCACATTCGGATCATCAGGATGCGCAAAGTGCCGTTTATCGATGCCACAGGGTTGAACAACCTCCAAAACCTATGCAAAAACTCCAAGAGGGAAAAAATCCAGATCATTCTTTCGGGAGTAAATGATCGCGTCAGGGCAAGCATCGAAAGCTCCAAGATTCCGGGCATTATCGGAGAAGAAAATATTTGTTCAAATATCCACCTGGCGGTAGAACGGGCGATTATGCTGAGCGAGAAAATGACAGAGGAAGATAAACCCAAGAAGCATAAACACCTTTAACCCGCCTCTTACCCACCGAAAAAAAATGGATCCAAAATACAATCTTACCCACTTTCTCCCCACCACCAAAAAAGGGATGGAGCTCCACGGATGGGACCGGGTGGATGTGGTCCTGTTTTCGGGAGATGCGTATATCGATCATCCTTCGTTCGGGACAGCAGTGATCGGGCGGATATTGGAAAGGTTGGGATTACAGGTTGCCGTTGTTCCTCAGCCAAATTGGAGAGACGACTTACGTGATTTTAAAAAATTTGGAGTTCCACGGATGTTTTTTGCCATAACCGCCGGTGTGATGGACTCGATGATCAACCACTACACCGCCAATAAACGTTTACGTTCCAACGACGCCTACACGCCCGAAGGGAGAACGGATATGCGTCCCGACCGGGCTTTGACTGTCTATTCCAACATTTTGAAAGAGCTCTATCCCGATATTCCGCTTATCATCGGCGGTGTGGAAGCTTCGCTTCGCCGGGTTTCTCACTACGATTACTGGAGCGACTCACTGCATAAGACTATCCTGACCGATACCAAGGCCGATTTACTTGTTTATGGAATGGGCGAACTGCCGATTACACAGATCGTCCGGGAAATGCAAAACGGGAAAGCCGCCGCCGAAATCCGGGATGTGCCGCAGACTGCTTTTCTCACAAGGAAAGACAATGTCCCCGAAAATTTATTTAAAGACGAAGTGAGGTTGTTCTCTCATGAAGAGTGTCTGGAAGACAAACTAAAACAGGCAAAAAACTTCCGTGTTGTGGAAGAGCAATCCAACTTGTTGCACGCGTCGCGTATTTTGCAAGATGTGGACGATAAAACATTGGTCGTGAATCCGCCTTTCCCGCCGATGACCGAGGAGGAAATTGATGCCTCTTTCGATCTGCCTTATACCCGCCTGCCCCATCCCAAGTATAAGAACAAACAGATTGCGGCTTACGAAATGATCAAGTTCTCAGTGAACCTGCACCGGGGTTGTTTTGGAGGGTGTGCATTTTGCACCATTTCGGCACATCAGGGGAAATTTATCGCTTCACGGTCGAAAAAATCGATCCTCGAAGAAGTAAAGAAAATTACCGGGATGCCCGATTTTAAAGGATACATCAGCGATCTGGGCGGCCCGTCGGCCAATATGTACAAGATGCAGGGCAGAGACCTGTCGGTTTGTGAGAAGTGCAAACGCCCGTCGTGTATTTATCCCGGGATTTGTCCAAACCTCAATACCAATCACGCGCCCCTGCTCGATATTTACCGTTCGGTAGATAATCTGCCAAAAGTGAAAAAATCGTTTATCGGAAGCGGCGTTCGTTACGACATGCTATTGCACCGCGGGAAAGACGAAACCGTCAATAAAGCCGCCGGAGAATACACAAAAGAGCTTATTGCCAACCACGTTTCTGGAAGGCTCAAAGTGGCCCCGGAGCACACATCGGATCGTACGCTTGATGTGATGCGCAAGCCGTCGTTCGGCCAATTTTATCAATTCAAAAATATATTCGACGCAGAAAACAAAAAAAATAACCTTAATCAGCAATTAATACCCTATTTCATCTCCTCGCACCCGGGCTGTACCGAAGAAGATATGGCGGAGCTTGCTGCCATTACCAAAAACCTGAATTTTAAATTGGAGCAGGTTCAGGATTTCACCCCATCACCCATGACACTGGCTACCGAAATTTATTACACCGGCTACCATCCATACTCACTCGAAAAGGTTTATACCGCAAAAAACCCGTCACAAAAAGAGAGCCAGCGGCAATTTTTCTTCTGGTACGATAAGAACAATAAAAAGAGATTAATTGCGGAATTGAAAAGACTTAACCGTGCCGATCTTATCGAAAAACTGTATCCGACAGTTAAATAAAGTTAAAGTTTAAAATTTCCGTGATTTTCATGCAGCGTTTTTTCTGTTTTTGCATCTTATAGTTATAGAAGTAAAAAACATATGAAGCCTGCTGTTTGGAGATTTGTTCTTGCAATTGTCTTACTCGTTGCCGTTTCCTGCAATAAGAAAGACGAGCATTCGCTGGGCGAATTCCATATCGACATTGCTACCGTTATTCCTTTAGGGGAAAACAGATACACGTTGTTGCTCGACAACGGCAAACGGCTTTGGCCGGCGGCATCCGATGTTCGATACTCTCCGGCCGGCAATCAGCGGGTATTTGTGAATTACACCACGTTGTCGGGTGAACAAAGCGGATACGATCATTACGTAAAGATAAACGATATCTGGAATATCCTTACCAAAAAGATCATAGGGCAAACGCCCCAAAATACCGACAGCATCGGAAATAACCCGGTAAAAATAAACGAAGCATGGGTGGGGAACGATTATTTGAATATCGATTTCATGTTCAATTACGGAGGTACCAGGCCACACGCCATCAATCTGGTAATCAATCCATCGTATCCGGATGCAACACCCAACACCATTGATCTGGAATTCCGGCATAACGCTTACGGCAGCTCAAGTACGAGATTTTACGAAGGATTTGTCTGTTTCGATTTGAAACCGCTCCAAAGGCCGGATGTCGATTCCGTGAAATTAGCGATAAAAGCGAAAGAGGGAAACGAAGAAAAAACGTATCGTGTGGTTTACAGGTACAACCAGGCCGCATTAAGAAACATAATCGCAGAAACGCCTATTCCGGTAGTCGCTTCGAACGAATACTATTAAATAACCATAACTTAATTAGTTCTATTTCTTATATGACTTTTTGATTTTCCATGGCCGGTAAGACTCTGTGAAGAGCCTTGCCGGTTTTTTATTTAATTCAACGAAATATATGCCGCTAATTCTTGCGATTGCCGAAAACATGTGAAAATTCGATTATGTTGTATAACATATTATTTTAGCCTTGAAATCGATAAATAAAAAATAACTTTGTAATCAGAACAGAACAGCACACTGGTTTATTATGGAGTTAGAGTTTAATAACAAAAACACAAAAGTCAAACAGTTAGCAGATTACATTCAGCGAAGCATATCGATAAGTGAGCTGATGCCAGGGGATAAATTGCCATCAATCAACACATTAAGTGCGCAACACAACATATCTCGCGACACCGTTTTCAAGGCTTTTAATGAACTGAAAGCACGGGGTTTAATAGAATCCATTCACGGAAAAAACTATCATGTGAGCTACCAGATGAAAAATGTGCTGCTCATCCTCGATGAATATACGCCATTCAAAGACGTGCTATACAACACATTAACTTCTAAATTGCCTACAAGCTATAAAATTGATCTTTGGTTTCATCAATACAACGAAAACCTGTTCAATAACATTGTCCAGGAATCATACGGAATGTACAATAAATACCTGATCATGAATTACAGCAACGAAATGCTTGCCGGGTCATTATCAAAAATCAATCCCGATAAATTGTTGCTGCTCGATTTCGGCAATTTCGATAAAAGAGGGTTGTCGTATGTTTGCCAGGATTTTGACCGGGGATTTTATGACGCCTTGGATCAGGCAAAAGAAGATTTCAGAAAATATAAAAAAATAGTTTTCTTATTCGATAAGAGGCACAAACATCCGCAAAGCAGCAAAGAGTATTTTATTAAGTTCTGCTTTGATAATCATTTCGAATTTGAAATTATCGATTCCTTCACACCCAAAACGCCTGTGGTGGAAGGCACGTTATACATTATCATCAAGCAAACCGATGTGGTAGAGGTTATTAAAAGAAGTAAAACAGACAATCTTAAAGTTGGTAAGCAATTTGGAATTATCGGCTACAATAATAACCCTTTTTACGAAGTGATAGAGAACGGAATTGCGGCCATCAGTATCGATTGGGAAGAGATGGGCAATTTAGCCGCCGACTTTGTGATAAACGGCAGGCAGATAACCCGCTATCTTCCGACAAAAATCATCAAAAGGGATTCCTATTAAATTTTTTAGTGCGGCATCAGCACTGTTCATAACTCAGATCGACAAGCTGTAAAAATTTATTTAATCATTAAACAGGCACAAGTCTATGAAAACTTATCCGAAAATCGGTATCCGTCCCGCCATCGACGGCCGGCAGGGAGGCGTCAGAGAAAGCCTCGAAGAAAAAACAATGAACCTGGCAAAAGCAGTTGCCGGTCTTATAAGCTCAAACTTAAAAAACGGCGATGGAAGCCCTGTTGGATGCGTGATCGCCGACACAACTATTGGCCGCGTGGGCGAAAGCGCAGCCTGTGCCGCTAAATTTGAGCGCGAAGGCGTGGGATCAACCATAACCGTCACATCGTGCTGGTGCTATGGCTCCGAAACCATGGACATGAATCCCTATTATCCTAAGGCAGTATGGGGCTTCAACGGGACCGAGCGCCCGGGCGCCGTCTATTTAGCAGCAGTTTTAGCGGCTCATGCGCAAAAAGGGCTGCCCGCATTTGGTATTTACGGACACGATGTGCAAGATTTGGACGACAACTCCATCCCCGATGACGTGGCGGAAAAACTGCTGCGTTTTGCCCGTGGCGCCCAAGCGGCAGCCACCATGCGCGGTAAATCCTATCTTTCGATAGGAAGCGTTTCCATGGGAATTGCCGGATCGATTGTCGATCCCGATTTCTTTCAGGATTACTTGGGAATGCGAAACGAACAGGTAGAATCTATAGAGATCCTTCGCCGTATGGAAGAGAGAATTTACGATCGGGAAGAGTTTGCCAAAGCGATGGAATGGACCAAAAAGTATTGTATGCCCAATGAAGCGGCAGACCTCAACCGTCCTGAAAAAGCAAAAACCCGTGCCGAAAAGGATGCCGACTGGGAGTTTGTAGTGAAGATGACCCTCATCATCCGCGACTTGATGACCGGCAATCACAAGCTTAAAGAATTGGGATTCAAAGAGGAAGCCATCGGGCACAATGCCATTGCCGCCGGTTTTCAGGGACAACGTCAGTGGACCGACTATAAACCGAACGGTGACTTTTCAGAAGCCCTGCTCTGCTCATCGTTTGACTGGAACGGGGTTCGCGAAGCTTTTGTACTTGCCACTGAAAACGATGCCTGCAACGGTATAGCCATGCTGTTTGGACATCTCCTGACCAACACTTCCCAAATTTTCTCCGACGTACGTACCTACTGGAGCCCCACGGCGGTGAAACGTGTTACGGGAAAAGAGCTGACCGGAAAAGCGAAAAACGGGATTATCCACCTGATCAATTCCGGTGCTACCACGCTCGATGCGACCGGGAAACAGCGGAAAGACGGCAAACCGGCCATGAAGCCGTTCTGGGAGATTAGCGAAAAAGAGGTGGAGGAATGCTTAGCGGCCACCAGGTGGTGTCCGGCAAACCGCGATTATTTCCGCGGAGGCGGCTTCTCTTCCCATTTCCTTTCGGAAGGCGGGATGCCCGTCACCATGTCCCGGATAAACCTGGTAAAAGGCGTTGGTCCGGTTCTTCAATTGGCCGAAGGGTGGACCGTGGAGCTCGATCCTGAAATCCACAAAACGCTTAACGAGCGCACCGACCGTACCTGGCCCACCACCTGGTTTGTTCCAAGATTAACCGATAAGCCGGCTTTCAAAGATGTCTATTCAGTAATGAATAACTGGGGAGCCAACCATGGCGCCATCAGCTACGGGCACATCGGACAGGACTTGATAACACTGGCATCCATCCTTCGCATCCCGGTGTGTATGCACAATGTGGAAGAAGATGAAATATTCCGCCCTGCAGCATGGAATGCATTGGGAATGGATAAAGAAGGCGCCGATTATCGTGCCTGTGCAAACTTCGGTCCGGTTTACAAATGACATCTCACAACCAATAATGTACCGATGAAAACCAACAGGTTAAATACCAAGCCGGCGGTTATTGAGAAGAAGTACATCGTTCCCTTTGTCCTTATCACCAGCCTGTTCGCGCTGTGGGGATTTGCCAATGACATCACCAATCCGATGGTGGCGGCTTTTCAAACCATTATGGAAATACCGGTCTCGAAAGCGGCGTTAGTGCAATTCGCATTTTACGGCGGCTACGGTACTATGGCTATTCCGGCGGCATTATTTGTCAGGCGATTCAGCTACAAGAAAGGAATACTTTTGGGATTGGCCCTATACGCCATCGGGGCATTTTTATTTATTCCCGCTGCCCAATTCGAACAATTCTCCTTTTTCTTGTTGTCGCTCTATATCCTGACTTTCGGGTTGGCTTTTTTAGAAACAACCGCAAATCCGTACATTATTTCGATGGGTGATGAAGCGACTTCCACGCGGAGGTTAAACTTTGCCCAATCGTTTAATCCGATGGGCTCGTTGTTAGGAATGTTCGTAGCATCAAACTACGTGCTCACATCCCTTGATTCCGAAAAACGCGATGCGGCAGGCAACCTTATCTTCCATACATTGAGCGATGCTGAAAAAGCAGTTATCCGAACACACGATTTGGCAATCATCAGAAATCCGTATGTGATAATAGGGAGTATTGTTCTGTTGGTTTTCATCATTATTGCTTTGACAAAAATGCCCAGGACTCAATCGGCAGATGCTAAAAATATTCGTGCCGTCGATTCAGCCAAAAGATTACTCAGGAATCATAATTACCGCGAAGGCGTTCTCACTCAATTCTTCTACGTGGCGGCACAAATCATGTGCTGGACATTTATTATTCAATATGCAGAAAACATCGGGATCCCAAAAGCAGTGGGGCAACGTTGGAATATCCTCGCCATGGCCTTATTCCTGTCGAGCCGTTTTATCAGCACCTTTTTGATGAAATACCTGAAACCTTCATTTATGCTGACCGTGTTTGCCATCGGCGCAATGACGACCACCCTGGGGGTTATTTTCATCGGCGGAATGACCGGCCTGTATTGTTTGGTGGCAACATCCGTTTTCATGTCGTTGATGTTCCCTACCATTTACGGAATTGCGCTCAAAGGACTGGGCGACGACTCAACGCTGGGAGCTTCAGGTTTGGTAATGGCCATTGTTGGCGGCGCTTTGATGCCTCCCCTGCAAGGCTCTATTATCGATTTGGAAACCGTAGCGGGGCTGCCTGCCGTGAACGTATCGTTTATTTTGCCTTTCATTTGTTTCGCTGTGATCTGCGTTTACGGCGCAAGAACAAACAGAAGGAGAATTGTGGGTTAAGACCGGTTCTGCATCAACGCCCATCAATCGGAAGATATGTGAAAGTTGAGTATGTTACAAAGCATAGTAAAAAATTATTAAAAAGTGGCAGATATACACTACTTTTGTATATTTATCCTGAATTAATTAAAACATTCAAAGTAATGAAAAAACTGTTCTTTTTATCCATTATTACAGCCGCTCTTTTAGCATCTTGTAACACAGGCCCTGCAAAAGAAAAAACGACTGGAACTTTTCAACCCCTCGAGACCGTAGTGCCTGCCCGTCCTGCCGGACAAAAGCATGTTTTGGGATTGACAACGCCAAAAATCGACACGGTTCGCGTAGGATTCATCGGACTGGGAATGCGCGGGCCGGGCGCCGTAGAACGATTCACTCACATTCCGGAAACGAAAATCGTTGCCCTTTGTGATTTACATGCCGACAGAGTTGAAAAATCTCAACAAATTCTCGACAAAGCAGGGCTGCCCCGCGCTGCAGCATATAGTGGAAGCGAAGAGGCCTGGAAAGAACTTTGTCAGAGAGACGACATCGACCTGGTTTATATCGCGACAGACTGGAAACACCATGCACAAATGATGATCTACGCAATGGAGCAGGGGAAGCATGTAGCTTGCGAAGTACCGGCCGCCATGACGTTAGAAGAGATATGGGATGTTGTCAACACAGCAGAACGTACTCAAAAACACTGCATGCAATTGGAGAACTGCGTCTATGATTTCTTTGAACTCACCACGCTCAACATGGCTCAACAAGGTGTTTTTGGAGATATCCTCTACGCCGAAGGCGCTTACATCCACCAACTGGAAGATTTCTGGGAGTCTTACGAAGGCGACTGGCGCATGGAATACAACAAAACACACCGGGGAGATGTTTATGCTACCCATGGGATGGGGCCTGCCTGCCAAGTTCTGGATATCCATCGGGGCGACAAAATGAACTACCTGGTTGCCATGGACAGCAAACCGGTCAGCATCCCGGCTTTCCTGAAGGAAAAGCGCGGTGAAGAGGTGACCGACTTCCAAAACGGACAGCACACCATGACAATGATCCGTACCGAAAACGGAAAAACGCTCCACATCCAACACGATGTTGCTTCTCCCCGTCCTTACAGCCGTATGTACCAGGTGCAAGGGACAAAAGGATTTGCGAACAAATATCCGAATGAAGGCTATGCCCTGAAAGCTGATGCCGTTGAAACCGGAAGCGTTCCCAGTCACGAAAATTTGTCTGCACACGAGTATGTGTCGGATGAAGTGAAAAAAGCACTGATGGACAAATACAAACATCCGATCCAAATCGAACTCGAAGAGACCGCGAAAAAAGTGGGCGGACACGGCGGGATGGACTTTATCATGGATTATCGCCTGATTTACTGCTTGAGAAACGGGCTTCCACTCGATATGGATGTATATGACCTGGCAGAATGGTGCTGTATGGGGCCGCTGACAGCCCTTTCGCTCGAAAACAACTCCGCTCCGGTAGCGATTCCCGACTTCACCCGCGGGCACTGGAACGATATAAAGGGATTCAGGCATGCGTTTGTTGGCAAATAATACTTATATCTGCTTACTCTTTGCCATCCTGATGCTCTGCACAGGGTGTGTCTCAACAAAACCGGGTTTCACGTTGAACGTGAAACCCGGTACAAAAGAAGACGCTTCGGTTGCGGCAGTCAAGCTGGTCGGGCAGCTGCAATCGCGAAAAGGGACCGCGCCCATTATCATTACTATTCCGAAAGGGCGGTACGATTTTTATCCCGACAGCGCTTTTGTGCGTGAATATTACATCTCGAATCACGATCAGGACAACCCCAAAAAGGTGGGCTTCGCGCTTGAAGGCCTGCAAAACGTAACCATTGACGGGCAAGGTTCGGAGTTTATTTTCCACGGACGTATGATCCCTTTCGCTATCCTGAAAGGCCGAAACATCACACTGAAGAACTTCTCCATCGACTTTGAACTTCCGGCCTTACGCCAGCTCAACATCCTGGAGGTGAATGTCGGTAACAATGAACTGCTTGCCGAAATTTACCCTCAGGGGAACTACCGCATCGATAACGAACAGCTGGTCCTTTTGGGAGAAGGATATGAGGTCATCCCGCGAGGCTCCATGGCATTCCGGTCCGACAAACGCCTAACGTACATGCGCAGTGACGTGGGTTTTAATCCGCAATCGGTTACGGAAGTGTCACCCAATGTTTTACGCATCAAGGGGTGGGACGAGGTGAAAAAAACATCCCCGGATGAACGTTATGTATTGCGTTCGTGGTATCGCCCCACACCCGGTATTTTCATAAGCGAATGTACCAATACTGTTTTAGAAAACGTAAAAGTACATTACGCCGAAGGGATGGGCATGCTGGCACAGATGAGTGAAAACATTACATTAGACGGGTTCTCGGTTTGCCTGAAAGGTGCAGAGGACCCCCGTTTTTTCACTACCCAGGCCGACGCGACGCATTTTTCGGCGTGCAAAGGTGTGATTATCTCAAAAAACGGACTTTATGAAGGGATGGCCGATGACGCCATAAACATACACGGAACTTACCTGCGCATCACCCGCCGCGTAAACGACAATACACTGCAAGCCCGCTACATGCATCCGCAATCGTGGGGTTTCAAATGGGGAGAAACGGGCGACAGCATACAGTTTGTGGAATCGGAGAAGATGGAATTGACAGGCAATCACATCAACACCATTGCATCAATTAAAGCTATCGACAAACCTACCGAATTTGGTGCAAAAGAGTTTGAAATAACATTTGCCGACGCACTTCCACAGGAAATTTCCGAAACCGGAAAATTCGGGATCGAAAACCTGACACAAACTCCCGAAGTGATTTTCTCCAACAACATTATCCGCAACAACCGTGCACGCGGTGCGCTGTTCAGCACGCCCAGGCGTGTGGTTTGCGAAAACAACCTCTTCGACCATACCCACGGAACGGCTATCCTGCTTTGCGGCGACTGTAACGGCTGGTACGAGACCGGTGCTTGCAAAGAGGTGATCATAAGAAACAACAGGTTTATCAACGCACTTACGGCAACCTACCAGTTTACAAACGCCATTATCTCCATCTACCCCGAGATACCCAACCTCAAGGAACAACAGCAGTTTTTCCATTCGGGTATCGTCATCGAAGACAATACGTTTGAAACATTCGACCGCCCTCTCGTTTACGCCAAGTCAACCAACGGACTGATTTTCCGTAACAACACCGTTACCTGCAATACCGAGTTTGAACCGTTCCACTGGAATAAATACCCGTTTTTCTTTGAACGAGTTGACAACATCCTTATCGAAAACAATCGCTTCGAAAACGGATGGGATCCGGAAAAGGAGATAAAGACGGAGTTCTCAACAAGCGATGCGGTTACGGTTAGATGATTTACCTATTTTATTAACAATCGGTTGTTGTCTGCCACCATCCGGGCCACGGTCGATAATACATCTAAGGTGAAAGTATCCGATTATGCCGTGTCTGGAAAACAGAACGGGAAAAAATAACAGCAGAAGGCGTTTATGTTTTGATGACGTTGAAATCGGGACAGAAAGCGAAACCGGAATTTATTGCATTCGCTTAATGATACTGTAAGACTCCACGATACCCAACTCGCCGGCTTTGCGGAGGTCGTCTAATCCGAGGGCAGTCTCGCCAATCGATAACCGCGACAATCCGCGGTTGAAATAGGCTTCGGCAAACTGCGGCTCAATCTTCAACGCTTTGCTGTAACTGTCTATCGCTGCACGATAGTCTTTTTCCAGGCTGTAGATCTCAGCCATATTGTAGTATGCGAAAATAAAATCGGGATCAAGGCGCAAGACCGTTTCATAATCCTTTAAAATAGCATCGTACCTGAACGACTTCGTTGAAACTTCGGGTATTTTCGCCCTGGCAATTCCCGGCAGCTCTTTCAGCCTGTCGGCCGGACTTACGCCCACCGGAGATTCTTGAGTAACCGCTTCGGGGGGAAGCAGGGGATCAAGTTCTAATTGCTTCGACATGATCACCGCCCGTACAAAATAAGGCTGCAAAAAATCGGGCTGCAGCTCAATAGCCTTATTGATGTCCTTCAGCGCGTTTTCATAATCCTGAACCAGCATAAAATCCATTCCCCGCCCGAAATAGAGTTTGGCATCGTTTGGCCTTTGCACCAGCAACCGCGAAAAATTATCAATGGAGCGGAAATGCGTTTGTACCTGCATTTCGTTCAGTGGAGCTTCGTTGTTAACAGCCTTAAGTTTCCAGTTCAGGTTCAACATACGGTTTGCTTTTTCCATCGACTTGGAAAAATAGACCGGACGATTCACTTCAAACCCTTTGTCGTAATAGGTCAACACAAATTTAGGCTCCAGCGTTACTTTCGTATTCAGGTCCTGCACCCGGCCGCGCGACTCGCGCTGGTATTTGCTTTGGCTCTTCTGCGACGCTTCCTTGTCGGCAACCACCAAAAGGTTGAATTTATCTATGTCTTTATCCGTCTCTTCGCGTGTATCTTTCGATTCTGAAGCCCGCTTTCTCCCATCCGCCGCATCGGTTGTGGCCTGTTTTTTGGCCTTGGCCTCTTCGTTGCGTGCAGCCAGGTAATCGTGTTCCGCCCCGCGCAAATCATTCAACTGGCGTTTCATCTCAGCACGCATATAATATCCCGTGAAAAAATCGGGATGCTCATTGAGCACAACGTTCAGATCCTGTATAGCACTCACATTGTCTCCTATCTCAGCGTGCAACATCGCTCTGTTTATGTAAGCCATCATGTTTTCGGGCTCTATCTCGATCACTTTATCAAAATCCCTGATTGCCCGGTTGTTATCAGCCACCTGCGCACGCAGCAAACCACGGTTAAACAGTGCAATCAGATTATTTTCATCCGTCTCAATTACCCTATCGTAATCGGCCATCGCTCCCCGAAGGTCGTTCAGGTTGTATTTTACCAACCCCCGATTGATGTAATTCCCGGTAAAGTACGGGTCAAGCCTGATGGCCTCATCCAGATCGGCAAGCGCCTTGTTGTAATCTTTCAGCTGAAATTGCAGCAGTCCGCGTGCAGAAAAAGATTGTGCCGTATATGGATCAATTTCGATGGCCTTATCGTAATCAGCCAAAGCCTTCAGCGTATCTTTTTGCTCCAGGTACATTTGTCCGCGGGTGAGATACCCGGGAATATAATCGGGAAAACGGCGCAGCAGCACTTCGAAAAACTTCTCCGCCACCTCATAATGCTTCAATTCAACATTCACGATAGCCATATTTACCAGTGTGAGCCTGTCCTCGGGAAAAAACTCCAGGCTCTGCTGATAATCGGCAGCCGCCAATTCATATTTTTCCTGATTCTGCCGGGCCGCACCGCGAAGCTGATAAGCCGCCGTATAGTAAGGATTTCGTTCAATACAGAGATTCGCATCTTCTTCGGCACCTTTAAAATCGTCGAGCATAAATTTCGACATTGCTCTAAAATAGTATGGGTCAGCCAGATATGACTTCGCACCGATTACCTGATTAAAGTACTGTATCGCCAGCACATAATCTTCGAAGTAAAGGGCATTTTTCCCGATCATCATCACTCTGTCGGTATTCACTTGCGAAAAAACCGAAAGTGCGGATAAAAACATGCAAACGGATATAATTATTTTTCTCATTATATATTTTAATTCTTTTTTGCTGGGCTGACAGTTAGAGTCCGCTTACCGTTATCGGTCTCGGTGATGTAAACTTTTACGGCGTTATCGGGAAGAAGCGGCTCCACCAATTCCGGCCATTCGATAAAACAGAGGTTTCCGCTGTAGAAATAGTCTTCGTAACCAAAATCGAACACTTCTTCCAGTTTATTGATGCGATAAAAATCGAAATGATAAATGGAATTCCCTTTGCTGTCCCTATATTCGTTGATAATAGCGAATGTGGGGCTGGCAATTGTTTCCAACACACCCAGCTCTTCGCAAACGGCTTTAATGAACGTGGTTTTGCCGGCACCCATCGCTCCATAGAAAGCAAAAACTTTTCCGTCCCCCATTCCGGCGATAAATTGTCCGGCCGCCTTATTTATCCCGGAGATATCGTTTATTATTAGCTGCATATTCTTCTTCACTTAGTTTGTAACGTCACCAGCGGGACAATCATCTCTTCCATTGAAATTCCGCCGTGCTGAAACGTATTTTCGTAATACGAGACATAATGGTTGAAATTATTCGGATATACAAGGAAATCATCCCCAAGAGCAAAAATGTACCTTGTACTGATGTTTGGCGAGGGCAAACCCACTTTTTCGGGCTGAGTAACACAGAAGACCTTTTTGGGGTCGTACGACAGGTTCCTTCCCACTTTGTAACGCAAATTGCTATTGGTACTCTTCTCGCCCATCACTTTTTGCGGATGGTGCACACGGATCGTTCCGTGGTCGGCAGTAAGGATCACCCTGTAGTTTTTTTCCGATATCTTTTTCAACAGTCCCAATAAAGGCGAATGCCGGAACCACGAGTGTGTAAGCGACCGGTAAGCCGATTCATCGGGAGCCAGCTCGCGGATCATTTTCGATTCGGTCCGTGCATGCGAAAACATATCGATAAAATTAAAAACTACCACATTCAGGTCGTTGTGATCCAATTCCGTAAAATTTTGCAAAAGCTTCTCGCCTTCGGCATTTGAATTTATCTTGTTGTACGAAAACTTCTCCTTTCGCCTGAACCTTTCCAGTTGCGAGCGGACAAGCGGTTCTTCCGACAAATTCTTACCCTCATCCTCATCTTCACCCACCCACAACCCGGGAAACATTTTCGTCATCTGCAACGGGGTTAATCCTGAAAAAACAGCGTTACGCGCGTATTGGGTTGCCGTGGGTAAAATGCTGAAACAGGTATCTTCAGAATAGGTGAAAAACTCTGAAACAAGGTCTTTGACGGCCTGCCATTGGTCGAACCGGAAATTATCGATCAAGATGAAAAAGAGCTTTTCTCCCCTATCCAGTACCGGGAAAACCCGGTTTTTAAACACTTCGTGGCTCAACAATGGCCGGGGTTCGGTTACCGACAACCATCTCTCGTAATTTTGTTTTACAAATTTGCCAAATTCACCGTTCGCTTCCGATTTTTGCATCGTCAGCAACTCCTGCAGCGGATGTTGGGACCGGGCGAATTCAATTTCCCAAAAAACAAGCTTCTTATACAATTCCGTCCAATCTTCTACCGTCCGGCAATCGTTAATATCGCTGCTCAACCGGCTGAATTCTTCCCTATAATGAGTGGTGTTTGTTTCGCTGATTATTTCGTTTCTCTCCAGATTTTTTTTAATGGCCATCAAGATCTGATGGGGATTGACCGGTTTGATCAGGTAATCGGCGATTTTTTTACCGATGGCCTTTTCCATGATACCCTCATCCTCGCTTTTTGTGATCATCACTACCGGAATGGCAGGATGAGAAGCATATATTTCGGAGAGCGTTTCCAAGCCCGACAATCCGGGCATGTGCTCATCTAAAAAAATGATATCGTAAGCCGATGTCCGGCACTTTTCAATGGCATCGCGGCCGCTGTTCACGGGATCAACCCCATACCCTTTCTCTTCCAAAAAAAGGATATACGGCCTGAGTAAATCAATCTCGTCGTCTGCCCAGAGAATGTGCGCTTTTTTCATTTTCCCCTTTAAATGATTTGCCAACTGAAAATTAAACAAAAATATGCATTTATTGCCTATCTCACAATCATTTTTTGCTTTTTTAGGAGTATATTCCGCATCGGAAATCTTTATTAATAAAACTCATTCTTAGAAACTGTTTCTTATTTTCAGCAATTATGCTTATCTTTGTCAGGATACATCCATCATCCATTTATATATCGAAATGAGAAAGACAAATCTATTTGTATTCGCCGTGTTTATTGTTTTCGCTTCCTGCCGCACGCAAGGCAACGAAAAAATTTTCAACGGTAAAGATTTATCGAACTGGAACTTCGTAGTGGAGAACAACGCTGTTCCCGGTGATCAAGTGTATGCGGTAAAAGATGGCCTGATCTCTATAAAGGGAGAGCCGCTGGGTTATATGTACACAAAAGAGAAGTACGCCAATTACACCCTGGAACTGGAATACCGCTGGGCCGGGGAAGCAGGCAACAGCGGGATTTTTATTCTGATCGAGGATCCCGGGAATCCATTCCCTACAGGCATTGAAGTACAATTGGCGGCAGGCAAGGCAGGCGACTTTGTATTGCTCGCCGGTTCCGACATGAAGGAGTACACGCTTCCCGAAGGTGTAACAGAACGTCCTAAATTCCCGGTAATCCAAAAAAGACAGCCATCGAGTGAAAATCCAACCGGTGAATGGAATAAAGTAAAAATCACCGTTCAGGATGGAATAATAGACGTTTTTGTGAACGATGTTCACCAAAACTCGGGAACCGGTTTAGTTAAAGAAGGAAACATCGGGTTACAGAGCGAGGGAAGCGGAATTTTGTTCCGGAACTTAGTCCTGACAAAGACATAACCTCTGCGGATCCGATTATAAAACCACAATACTAACTTTTAAATCTCTATGTTATGTTAATTACAGAAAAAGCTCAACAGTTTATCAATAAGGAAGATAAATATGGAGCACACAATTATCATCCGCTACCCGTTGTATTATCCAGGGGGAAGGGCGTTTATCTCTGGGATGTCGATGGCAAAAAATACTTCGACTTCCTTTCTGCTTATTCAGCAGTGAATCAAGGGCATTGCCACCCTAAAATTGTAAAAGCGCTAACCGGACAGGCAGAGACCTTGTGCCTCACCTCGCGCGCATTTTACAACGATTGCCTCGGTCCGTACGAAGAGTTTGTACATCACTATTTCGGTTACGACAAGATGTTGCCTATGAATTCGGGTGCCGAAGCCGTTGAAACGGGGTTGAAACTCGCCCGTAAATGGGGTTACCTGAAGAAAGGGATTCCCGAAAACGAGGCTATTGTTGTTGCTTGTGAAGGGAATTTTCACGGACGCACCATTACTATCGTCTCCCTTTCTACCGACAGTGAAGCCCGCGCCGATTATGGCCCATACACACCGGGGATTGAAACAATTCCGTACAACGATGTGGATGCCGTTCAGAAAATTTTTGAAGAAAAGGGCGATAAGATTGCCGGATTTCTCGTTGAACCTATTCAGGGCGAAGCGGGTGTTTTTGTTCCCGATGACGGGTACCTGAAAGCGTGCAAGCATCTCTGCGAACAACACAACATCCTGTTTATCGCCGACGAAGTACAAACCGGCATTGCCCGTACAGGAAAACTGTTGTGTTGCGACCACGAAGGCATCCGCCCCGACATTGTCATTTTAGGCAAAGCCATCTCCGGCGGTGTTCTGCCGGTTTCCGCGGTGCTCGCGGACAACGAGATCATGATGACCATCAAACCCGGCCAGCACGGATCTACTTTCGGCGGATTTCCACTCGCCTGTAAAGTGGCCATAGCGGCATTGGAAGTGGTGAAAGAGGAGAAATTGGCAGAAAAAGCCGAGCAGTTAGGGGAAATTTTCCGCGACGAGATGAGGAAGCTTAACAGTCCGTTTGTAAAACAGATCCGGGGAAAAGGATTGCTCAATGCTATTGTTATTGAGCCTCATAACGGAAAGGAAGCCTGGGATGTTTGTCTAAAAATGGCCGAGAACGGCTTGCTGGCAAAACCAACGCATCAACACATTATCCGCTTTGCTCCTCCGCTGGTAATCACGGAAGAAGAATTGAGGGAAGCTATTGAGATCATTAAGAAATCGATAAAAACGCTCGAGTAAAAAATCTTCACCTTCAAAAAGTTTCTTAGCAATATGCAAACAACTTCAAGAATATTGATGGTCCGTCCGGCGCGATTCGCTTTTAACGAAGAGACGGCAAAGAACAACTATTTCCAGCAAAAGACAGAGCAGGAGAAAGTGGCGGAAAAAGCGTTGGATGAATTTGACGCTTTTGTAAATTTACTCCGGAGAAACGATGTGGATGTCATTGTGATGCAGGACACGGAAGAACCCTGGACACCCGATTCCATATTTCCCAATAACTGGTTTTCTTCTCACATTTCGGGAGAGTTGGTCCTTTATCCCATGTTTGCAGAAAATCGCCGTCAGGAAAGAAAGCCCCACATTCTGGACTTCCTACGCCGGAAAATGAATCACCCCAAACTTATCGATCTCACATCGTGGGAGGGAAAGGGGGAGTTCCTGGAAGGTACGGGAAGCATGATTTTCGATCGCGATAAACGGATCGCTTATTGCTGCCGCTCGCCGCGTTCATCGGAAAAAGTATTGCAGGATTTCTGCTCGCGGATGAATTTTGATGCGGTAGTATTTGATGCTGTTGATAAAAACGGTAACCTTATCTACCACACGAACGTGATGATGGAAGTAGGGACACAGGTTGCCGTTATATGTCTTGAATCGATAAAAGAGGAAGAGGAACGTAAAAAAGTGGCATCGAGATTGACCACAACCGGAAAAGTTATCGTGGAGATTTCGCCGGACCAGGTGGAACATTTTGCCGGGAACATGCTGGAGTTGAAAAGCCGCAACGGGACCCCCCTGATGATCATGTCGGCTACCGCCCGTAAGGCACTGACGACACAGCAGGAAAAGATCATTTCCACCTACAATAAAATCCTTTCTCCCGAACTTACCACCATCGAAACCAACGGTGGCGGCTCTGCCCGATGCATGATTGCTGAGCTGTTTTATTGATGAGGCGTAAATTTTATTGATAAAATTAATATATTCACATTTTTTTATTTTCTTTGTAACAAAATGGAATATTAACCTTTTAATAAATCAGCATTATGTCATTTAGATCAGAACTAAAAGATTTCTTGATGCGCGGCAGCGTGGTTGACATGGCCGTGGGTATCGTTATCGGAGCCGCTTTCGGCAAAATCGTAACATCTTTTGTTAACGATATCCTGATGCCGCCTATCGCATTGATCTCAGATCAGGGACAATTCGCAGACCTGAAGCTTGTTTTGAGGCAGGATCCTGTTGTTACCTGGAATTACGGCGCTTTCATTCAGACGATCGTCGATTTCGTAATCATAGGCACAGCTATTTTCCTCGTTATCAAGGCGATGAATGCCCTGAAACGGAAAAAAGAGGAAGCACCTGCTCCTGCTCCCGCACCGACAAAAGAGGAGGTGTTGTTGACAGAGATCCGCGATCTGTTAAAAAACAAGTAAGAAGATTCAAACCGTCGGGCCGGTATCCGGTCAGACGGTTTTTTTACTGCATCTCCGTCAGGTATTTCCAATAACGGCGAGGCATATGTTGGCGTTGCAGCTTAAGGTTGATGCGCTCTTTTATCGTAATGCTCTTAAAATACTCTCTCCACATTTCCTGAAAAGAGGCTTCTTCGCCGGATAACTTTTCCTCGTCAAGTCCCCCTGTTTTTAAGTCCGGGAGATCTTTCTGCGCAAATGAGACTTCTGCAACCGAGCGTGTATCATAATATAACCCGATATTACGGTTTGTGTCGTAAATGATCCACGGCTGGCCGGCATAACGCGATTTGAAATGCGGTGCAATCAATGAAAGCACATTGTAACGCGGCGAGACGGGTGCGAACCAGATGCCGTCGGCCGTCTCCTGAAACCGCACGAACTGGATCAACCTGCGGGCATCGTTTGCCACTTTCTGCGCAATATCCTTGATGCGAAGCACATCGTCGTCACCAAAATTCATCTCTATTCCCTGCGGATGATCGATGTTCTTGCGGATATAGCGGAAAAGCAGCATCTCCGCCTCAGGCAACTCAGACAACCAAACGCTCAACATCATGTTTTGTGCGAATTTCGACAATTTTTTCTCCAATCCCTTCCACACACGTCCCGACTTTTCCTTTTCGGTACACACATAATACTGTTCATCGACAAACAGAGGCTTTTGATCGGATTCCGAAAGGATCCGGTCGGGGAACTTCTTCTTCTCATACGCGAAGAAAACGCAGGAGAGAAGCCCGTCGAAAGTTTTATCGTAAGTAAAAAGAATCATCAACTACTCTCCCCAATCGATGGAATACTGCAACAACTCCGCCGCTTGTTTTTTCTGTGTCCGGGAAACCTGGCGGCGGACGTATTGAGGCGTGAGTTCGTTTACTGTCTGCATCGGCAGTTCGCGGCACACGATAAAGTACTGCGCCCGTTTCATTACCACACCCATTTTCTTCAGTTGCACCGAGTTTAACCGCCCGTATCTTCGCGAGGTGAGGATCAGTTTTGCCGATTTCACGCCGATTCCCGGCACACGAAGGATCATTTCGTAAGGTGCAGTGTTTACATCAATAGGGAAGAAGGCAGGATTACGCAGCGCCCAACCCATTTTAGGGTCGATATCCAGGTCAAGGTCGGGATGCGCGTCATTTACAATTTCGCTTGCTTTGAATTCATAAAAGCGCATCAGCCAATCGGCCTGATACAGCCGGTTCTCGCGTACCAACGGCGGTTTGGCCAGCGCAGGCAGACGGTCGTCGCCGGTGTTTATGGGGATATAGCCCGAATAATAGACCCGTTTGAAAGAGGGCCGCTTGTATAACGCTGATGCCAGCGTGAGGATTTGCTTGTCAGAATCCGGTGTAGCACCAATGATGACCTGCGTACTCTGTCCCGCGGGTACAAATTTGGGTGCAGAACGAAATTTCTTCCGGTCTTCCGCGCTTTCCAGCATTCCCTGCTGAATAAAGCGCATGGGAGCAAACACGCTCGGGTAATCTTTTTCGGGCGCAAGCAGCTTCAGGTTCTGTTCCGACGGAATTTCGAGGTTCACGCTCATGCGGTCGGCCAGCACCCCTGCTTGTGCAATCAGTTCGCTACTTGCTCCGGGGATAGTTTTCATGTGGATGTACCCGTTAAAGCGGTGCACCTCGCGCAACAGTTTTACAACTCGCACCATCTGCTCCATCGTATGATCGGGATTGCGCATTACGCCGGAGCTGAGGAAAAGTCCTTCAATGTAGTTCCTCCGGTAAAATTCGATGGTGAGTTCAGCCAGCTCCTCAGCCGTGAAAGCCGTACGCTTCACGTCGTTACTGCGGCGATTGCTGCAATAGGCGCAATCGTAAATACACTGGTTGGTCAGCAGGATCTTGAACAATGAGATACAACGTCCGTCGGGAGTGAAGCTGTGGCAGATGCCCCACCCTGCCGCCGTGCCGATTCCTCCCGGCACATTGTTCCGCGAGGTGCCGCTCGATGCGCATGACACGTCGTACTTGGCGGCATCGGCAAGGATTTTTAGTTTTTCGAGCGTTTTGTCGTTCATCTTCCCTGTTGCATGGTTCGTATTGCGTTTACAAAGAAAACAAATAGAAATTAATTCCACGAATTTAAAATCATAAAAATACCTGTCCGGTTGATAATTTTTCAACAATCTGATTTTCAATTATAAAATAATCTTTTCTAAAAATATTTCCTTATTTTTGTAACCGAATTTTGTTTCCTGATGTCTTATGAATGTAAACAAATTATTCACTTTAAAAAATTGTAATTATGGAAGAATTATGGGTGCCAATTATAGCTATTCTTTGTACGATCGGTTTACCGATAGGTTTTGGGATGTATTTAGGGTTAACCTCCATCAGGGCAGAGCATAAGGAACGAATGGATCTTATCCGCCAGGGAATAATTCCTCCCGAGAGAATGAAAAAGAAAGCCAATCCTAACCGGCTTGTATCCCTCAGAAACGGAATTGTGCTTATAGCGCTTGGAATTGGGATAATTGTAGGATTCTTATGTTCGGAATACCTTACCATCGGGCAGGATAATGAATTTTGGATAATTGGAGCAAGCGTGGTCTTCTTTCTCGGTTTGGGATTTTTGGCCTACTTCCTCGTGACGCAAAAAATGCCGTTAGCTCAACAAAAGGAAGAAACCGATCAGGAATAATCCATTGCGATGAACGAAAATCAGCGTGTGCAACAGGTGCTTTCGGGCAATACTTCCGCGTTCGCGTACTTTGTCGATACTTATCAGGATATGGCGTTTACTATCGCCCACCGGATTTGCGGCAACGTGCAGGATGCGGAAGATGTCGTGCAGGAGAGCTACATAAAAGTATATCGTAACCTGCACACATTCAGGAACGAAAGTAAATTTTCGTCGTGGCTTTATCGTATTGTTTACAACACGGCAATCACACAATCCAGAACAAAATTGTGGTTATACGATCAGGAGAGTTCACTTTCAGACGTTCAGGAGGTATCGGATTTCGATACTGAAACACAAATTACGGATTCCGAGAGAACAGAAACAGTGGCTAATGTGTTAAGGAAAATGCCTACAGGCGAAGCGCTGCTGCTTACATTGTACTACCTGGAAGATAATCCGGTAAAAGAGATTGCGAGAATTACCGGGCTGAACGAATCTAACGTAAAGGTGAAATTATTCAGAGCCCGACAATCATTTAAAGAATTATACGCAAGGTATGAGCCGGCCGTTGCCGACCTATTATAAAAGCAAAACAGGTTATGAACGAAAAAAACAATATACAACGCGACGATAAATTCATCCGGAAAATGATGCAGTCGGCAAAAGATCAAGCTCCTGAAGACCTGAAATACAGGATTATGCATCAGGTAGAAACCGAAAGTGCGTTCAAGCATCAACAGACACCCGTAAAGCTACGCGAGCGTAAAGTGCTGAAAGATTTTATCGGCATTTTCGGGTTGATGTACGCTGTGCTGGCAGCTCTCATCGGTGGTGCCTACTTGCTGAAGGGTAAAGAGTTTGTTTTATCTTCCGGTTTTCTCTGGACGATTATTCTCGTAGCCTTCGTTTTCAGCCTTTTCTGGCTGATGTCGCGGGTGGATGAACGGCTAAAAGACAAGAGACTCATTCATTAATTGCTCCCGTGCCTTGTCGAGTACCTCTTGCGACTCGGCAGGAGGATAATGCAAGTCGAGCGATTTAAACAATTCCAAAATTATATCGCCGACAGCTACACGTGTAAAAAATTTCTTATCGGCCGGAATCACATACCACGGGGCATACGGTTTCGATGTCTTCTCCAACATCTCTTCAAAGGCTTTTTCGTACTTATCCCACTGCGAACGGGCATGCAGGTCGTCTGAACTGAATTTCCAGTTCTTATCCGGTTCGTCGATCCTTGCGAGAAAACGTTTTTTCTGCTCTTCTTTTGATATGTTCAGGAAAAACTTTAAAATACGCATGCCGTTATCGTACCAATGCTTTTCAATAGCGTTAATGGCCGCGTAACGGTTTTCCCAAAACTGCTTATCGATCTCATCAACCGAGCCGTATCCGGGAATACGTTCATTGAGGATCCATTGCGGGTTTACTTTGGTGGCAAGCACATTTTCGTAATGTGAACGATTGAAAATCTCAATCATCCCCCGTTCGGGCAACGCCCGGTAGTGGCGCCACATATAATCGTGTTCCAGCTCGTTCGCCGTGGGAGTTTTAAAACTATGCACACGGCATCCCTGCGGATTGATACCCGACATCACGTGGCGGATTACACCGTCTTTTCCGGCTGCATCCCGTGCCTGCAAAATGATAAGCAACGAATACCGGTCATCGGCATAAAACATTTCCTGCAGCTCTTTCAACTGCTTGATGTTTTTTTTGATTTCGTCCCCGGCCGATTTCTTATCGAACCCTCCATTTTCGGAAGTGGCAAAATCTTTCAGATTCACTTTCGAATCGGATTTTACCCTAAATTTGCTGTAATTAAAATCCATTTTATAAAATTATTTACCTCTTTAGATAAATTACCCAATACCAATCTTTTGGATCGCCTTCACCAACACTGGGGGTGTAAAGAAACATCTTTACCTTTTGATCAGGGTTGTCGGCTAAAAACTCACGCACTTTCACCAAACCCTGAACGGAATACCACGGTATCTCATAATCCAACTCGCGGTTGTCGGGGTTAAACACATCTTCAAAACCGCTTGGATAGCGAATGTCTTCGGTTATAACGTATTCAAAAGAGCTCGCAGGTTCCAGTTTTTTGGGGAATGTCATTTCTCCCAATCCCATCCAATGGATGGTCCCCTCAAAGAGCGTTTGGTTCAACTCTTTGTAAGTCAGTTTAACACTGCCAAAATCACCGGGCGAAACATATTCATTGGTAATGGTAAAGTTTTCTGTTTGCCTGGAGAAGCCCAAGATGGTTCCGCCTTCAAAAGTGTTTGTCGTATAATCGACTTTCAGCATCAAAACCTGGGTAGGCGCATCTGTAACTATATTCTCAGAGGTACAACCCAACAAGATGCCCATTAGAAATAAAAACAGAAGTTTTGTTTTCATAAACAGATCCCTTGTAAATTTATTCAAAAATAGCCTATTTAAATATAGGATACAATGAATAGATGAAATTTTACGTGAAATGTTGCACCGATTATTGAAAAACTCGTCAGGGATAACAATTATTAACAAAGTCGTTAAGCGAATAACCCGTTTTCGGACTCTCTTGAGGTACTCCAAAGAAACCGGTGTCTCTGCTCAGGAATATATTCAGACCAAGGTAATTGAAGTAGCCAAGAAAAGGCTTTTTGATGTTGATAAATCCATTAGTGAAATAGCTTATGAGTTAGGTTTTAGATATCCGCAACATTTCACTCGATTATTTAAACAACGGACAGGACTTACACCAAATGAATATAGGACAGTGAATTGATTTTCGCCTTTGGTCCCGACAAAACACAAAAGGCTGTAAATCAATTGACTTACAGCCTTTTGGAGTACTCGGAGCGGGACTTGAACCCGCACAACCGCAATGGTCACAAGATTTTAAGTCTTGCGTGTCTACCATTCCACCATCCGAGCAGACCTTGAGCGGAAAACGGGACTCGAACCCGCGACCCCGACCTTGGCAAGGTCGTGCTCTACCAACTGAGCTATTTCCGCAATATTTTTCCAGAACAAAGAACAAAGAGCCAAGACAAAAGACGAAAAACTCTGAACCTTGAACTTTTCACTTTAAACCAAGAACTCCTAACGTACTAAGACCCTACCTGCTTATTTATCTTGCCAGGGTCGGTTCCATTTCCCATACTTTGGGGCAAGGTCGTGCTCTACCAACTGAGCTATTTCCGCAATATTTTTCCAGAACAAAGAACAAAGAGCCAAGACAAAAGACGAAAAACTCTGAACCTTGAACTTTTCACTACGACTCTTTCCGGCCTGTTCATCTAAAAGTTCAATAATGAGCCGCCTTTTATTTTTGCGACTGCAAATGTAGAAATGTTTCTTGATTTATACAAGAGAATCCACCAAAAAATTAGGACGATATACTACATGAACATCTCTTCGGGCTCCATTGCAAGAAATCCGAAGTAAATAAAGTAGGAGGAAAATACTCTACTTCCCTCCTACTTTATTTTTCAACCTCTCAGGATTTGCGTTTAAGCTTCCGGTGGTTCTTCTCAATATCCGTCATTTTGAACTATGCTTCCTCCGGATTTATCTATCTCCCTTTGAGGGATAGGGTACAGATAATGCACACTTTGAAATCCCCGGGCGCCTAACACTTCTTCTGCAATACCCCAGCGTTTAAGATCGCGAAAACGGTGAGATTCAAATCCAAATTCAACTCTTCTTTCGTGAATCAACCAGTTTGAGACAACAGACGCATTTGACTCATTGACATCTCTGTCGGGCAATGTTCCGGCCGGCGGTTGAGTCCCGTCAGCGGCCATCGAGTTCCTGGCTCTTTGGCGAACCCGGTTGATAATACCGATAGCCGCTTGTAATTTTCCGGTTTTTAACAACGCTTCCGCTTTCCACAAGAGAACATCGGCATAACGAATATAAACCCGGCTGCTTGGCGCATCATCATCACCTTTATATTTCCCGTCGAGCGTTCCCAAAATTTTATTTATATTTTTTGATCCAACATCTACAGTATAGAGCAATCTTGGATCATTTTCCTCAAAAGCCGCAATAAATGATGCTTCAGGCGCCACGAATCCCCAACCCAGCAGAGCACATAAACCGTTCCCTTTTCTCGGAGTCTGGGCTGATTCGTGATTATAGCAAAAGATCACTTCTTGTTCTTGGAATTGTTTATTCACATCAAAGCTATCGAAATAATTGTTGTTTAAGTTGTAATACCCCGTGTTTTCGAGTTCCTCTACACGAGTAATTACTTCCTGCCATCTTTCGTTAAACAGCGCTACTTTCGCCTGAAGGGCTATAGCCGCCCCTTTCGACACACGCCATTTTTCTTGTTGATGAGAATATTTGGCATCGGGCAATAACCCCCTGGCATCGTTCAAATCCTTATCAATCTGTGCCCAGACCTCATCGGCTGTTGCCCTTACAGCAACTTCGTAAGCCTCATTAAAAGATGTCAACGGCTTCAATAACAATGGAACCCCTCCAAAATTCGTCACCAAATCAAAATAGTAAAAAGCCCTTAGAAAGTACACCTCTCCTAAAAGCCTGTCTTGTTCCGATTTATTGAAATTAAGCTTAGCCATCATCTCCTCATTGGTTAAATAGTCGATAGCCGTATTTACTCTCGAAACTCCTTCATAATCATACGCCCATTGTCCATTGAATCCAGCATTTGAGGCAATAAAACTAAAATTATTGAGCTCATCCATCCAAGCCTGATCTCCATCGGGATTCCATTTTTTCTGCACATCATCGGAAGCGATGTCCTGGAGGATAAAGTCGCCTCTGGTAACTGTTCCGTCATTCCATCCCCACTCTCCGATGATATTCAACGTACTCGAAAGCAGCTGATAAGATGAACTCACCGCATATTGTACAGTGGTAGTCGTTGGCTGCATATCAACCTGATCGGGCGTCAACAGGCCTATCGGGTCTTTCGACAGATAGCCTTCGCATCCTGACAACAGGAGCATCCCGATTATCATTAAAAACAGATTCTTATAAAATTTCATTATCCAAAAGATTTAAGTTGTTTAAAAAGAAAAATTTATTCCACAAATAAAAGATCTCGACTGCGGATAAGTCCCCATATCAATTAAATCCGTAGATTCCGGGTCAAGCCCTGTATAATTGGTCAGTGTAAAGAGATTTTGAGCTGACACATAGATTCTTATATTTTGCAAGCCCAGTTTTCTGATGTTTGTAAAAGAATATCCGACTTCAACATTTTTCAACCTGAGGTAAGAAGCATCCTCAACAAATATGCTTGATATTCTGCTACTTCCGTTGTCGGTAAAGCTCACACGGGGAATTGTATTGGTTGATCCCTCTCCATCCCATGCGTTCAAAATATTTGTGGTATAATTAAACGGACGCGTATCATAATCAATTATCTTTTTAGAGTCGTTATACCTGTCCACATTTCCAACACCTTGAAAGAGTATCGCCACATCGAAATTTTTATACGAACCGGAAAAATTTAATCCATACAACAATCCCGGATTAGGATCGCCGATGAAATTCCTGTCGTTGTCGTCAATTCTTCCATCGCCATTTAAATCTTTAAATCGAATATCACCGGGTACGGGCGTTGGGTTAGTGGTGCCATGCAAATGAGTCTTTATTTCATTCGTATTTTGATATACTCCTTCAAAAACATATCCGTAATAGGCATTAAGCGGTTGCCCCGGTTCCGTTCTTGTGACTGATCCAACCAAACTGGGAAGGTTAGGGTGCAGTTTTTCCACCCGGTTCTTTACGGTAGATATGTTGGCATTGATGTTGTATTTAAATGCACTTTCGGAATTGCGCAACGTTATGCCAAATTCCCAACCACGGTTACTCACTTCTCCTGCATTAACGATAGTGGGCTGTACGTCACCTACGATACTCGGAAGGCTTATAGGCAACAGGATGTCCGTGGTATATTTCTGAAAATAGTCTGCGGTGAAATACAACCTGTTTCTTAAGACACCTACATCGAGTCCTACGTTATACTGTGTGGTGGTTTCCCACTTTAAGTCGGGATTCCCATATCTTGAGATAAGGTATTTGTCTCCATCTTTTTTTATCAACGTAAGATAAGCGTAGTTAGCAATTTCCTGATTCCCTAACTGCCCGATGCTTGCCCTCAGTTTCAAGTCGGAAAGCCACTCCTGTTTTTTTAGAAATTGTTCTTCAGATAACTTCCAGCCGATTGACAAGGAAGGGAAATATCCCCATCGGTTTTTTTCTGCAAACCGGGAAGAGGCATCTGCCCTGAAGTTTGCCGTGAGCATATACCTCATGTCATACACATAAGTCAATGAGGTGAAGTAAGACATCAACGCCCATTCCGAGCCGCTTCCCCCATTCCATAAATCCTGTTCGGTACTTCCAAAATCAATATATCTGAACTTCTCGGTATCATACTCATATCTTCTTCTTGAAGCATTTATTCCCGAACCGTAATTGGTGATAAATTCACTCCCTACCAAGGCATTTAAAGAATGGAGATTGAACATTTTGTTATAACTCAATGTGTTGTTCCAGGTAAAGGTCAGCTCTTCACCCCTGTATTCATTTAATCCATTGGGCCTGTTTTGGCGTCCTAAGCCGCGATCTATCTGACTACCACCGCCATCATCATCCCCAAAGTTGGCATAAAAAGCCTTGTCATGCAGAAAGTTTAAATCAATACCCGCATTGGTTCTGAAAGTCAGTTCTTTTTCGGGTAAGAAGGAGATTTCCCCGAAAATGTTGCCGAATGTTTTGAAATGTGAGTGGGTGTCATCAGTGAAATAAGCCAGGGCAATCGGATTTTGTGTCCATTCGTACTTATCGCTTTCCCAACCGCCCGTATCTCTGTTGTTATGAACATAAAAAGGAAGGTCGGTAAAGGGATTCCTCTCCGAATAGGTAGGGTCGTCGGGCGACTTGAATACCGGAATAACCGGTGGACGTAGAAGTGCGTGCCTTATGATTCCGGGGGCATCGCCTTTCGACGACAGTTTATCCTGAACAGCATAGGAAAGTTGCATATTGGTCCCTATTTTTATTCTTTCCGTCAGGTTGGCATTGATGTTCGTGCGAAAATTAAAACGCTTGTATTTATCGTTATCATACACAACAATACCGTCCTGATTAACGTATCCTAGGGAGAGTAAGTACTGTAACTTATCACTGCCTCCACTTGCCGTCATCTGAATATTCTGCATATGGCCCGGCTCAAAAAGTTCATCTAACCAGTCGGTGTCTGCAAAATCACTTCGCCCTTTATCCGCGGTATAGGGGTTTGTGCCGGAATAACCGGCATTGTTCCACGCTTTTTCCACAACATTCATATACTGTTCGGCATTCAGCATTTTAGGAAGATTTGAAGCGTATTGTATGCCGCTGTAAAAATTTGCCTCGAATTTAGTTTTTCCGGCAGCACCGCCCTTTGTTGTAATGACAATTACCCCGGCCGAAGCTCTCGAACCGTAAATGGCAGCAGCAGAGGCGTCTTTCAACACAGTCATGGATTCGATATCGGACGGGTTGATAAACGCCAATTCCCGGGTAGGAACTCCATCCACAACATAAAGCGGATTGTTGTTGCCGATGGTGCCCTCTCCCCTGATTCTGATGTCTATCTCATCACCCGGGGCGCCGGTGCTTTGGGTCACCTGCACACCAGCTACTTGTCCTTGAAGCGCCTGCCTTACATCGGCAACGCGGCGCCGCTCCATATCGTCAACGTTAACAGGCGCCACCGCCCCGGTAAGGGTTGACTTTTTTTGTGCGGAGTATCCAACCACCACCACTTCATCCATCAGCTGAGTCTTGGGCTGAAGGTTAATCTCCAACACCGTTTGATTGGTTATAACAATTTCCTGATTAGAATATCCCACGTACGATATTCTCAGGGTATTATTTACCGGAACGGTTAATTCAAAGTTCCCGTTAATGTCGGTAACAGTTCCATTACCCGTTTCAATAACAAGTACAGTCACTCCGATTAATTCTTCATTAGTCAGGGCATCTTTAACAGAACCCCTGACATTGACAGTTGTTTGAGCATGCAATCCCAAAGCAGCACAAACCACCATTACAAAAAATAATGTTCTCTTCATGTTTTAAAAAGTTAAGTTATTTATACGATATAATTTTTTTATCCACCCAAAGCTTGTTGTTCTCTCTTTTTATTCCTATGCCTGGCGGCAACTCCACAATAACACAGGCCTGATCGGCCGGTATCTCTATCTCCGCACTGCCTCCGGCCGACCTGGCTAAATACGTTTTTGAAACGATATCAAAAAGGTCAACCCCCTCTTTCACGGGTGTGTACTTCACTTTCACAGATTCGTTATACGGATTGTATAACAAAAAAACGGGATAGGTTCGGTCTGAATAAAAGTCAGTAACATTGCAGTTAAGTTTGAGTACTTTTTCGACATTGGTTTTCTCTATCATGGCCCCGAATATGCCGACGGGAGCCGTACTGTAAAGACTGAACATCGATTCCGGGGGATTGTCTTTGTGCCACTTAGGCCCATCGCCGATTGCAACAGGATGCACGCCTGTCAACCGGGGGTTATTCAAATCGTCCGCGTAACGCAAACCTTCATAAGCAACAACGGAGTTCGTATAACCCTGCATCCCCGGGAGCCATTGATTACCATCAGGTATTTTATCGGGGAAGAAAAGCCGCGAAGCATTTGCATTATTCAGCATCCATTTACCTATAGCCCTCGCAAATTCAGGCTCATACTTTACCATCGGGACAAGGGGCATGGCCATCTTTATACTGTTCATCAGAAACGCGTAACCACCACCGTCAGTAATGCTTCCTTGCAGGCCGCTAACATCATATTCACCCCATTTGTCCACTATTATCCCCCATCCGGTACGCCCGTTTTCGCTTTTTACGCCTTCAAAAACCCAGTCAAGCATCTTTCCTACGTTGTACTCTGTCCCTTCTTCGGCATTTAAGCGGGCGGCCGTGTAAGCGCCAATAGGCAGCAACACTTCGTAAAAACGGCTTTCGGTTTGATTGTCCAACGCCTCGATAGCTGATTTTGCCCGCGCCAGGTAGCGCTTATCTCCAAACTGTTTGTATGCCGCATACAGCACATAACCGTGTCCTCCGGCAGCATCCTGTTGCAGCGGAATGTTGTTTATCATGCCCTTCATTTGAGCGTAATCAAAGTAAGAGTAATCGTAATTTCCATTTAACACCGAGTCAGCTTTACAAAACTGTTCTGCAATGGTGTGCTGTATATTTTCGGCATTCTCCACACCCGGAAAAACGTCACATACATTATAAAACAGCACGTTCGGAAAGACATCATACCACCAGTCCCTTCCGTAGCCTCCACCCAAAAGAGCCACTTCGGGGGTCGTGTTGTTCATCATTATATTCCATCCATTGTCTGTATTAAAATAGTTTTGGATCATTTTCACAAAGTTGTACCCGTTCTGATTGGTTTTATCAATCCCTATCAATCCGGCACCTAATATTGCCGCTAAGGAGTTGAGGCTTTCATGAAATTCGCCGTTGTTCACATCTGCTCCCTGGCGCACGTCATGAACCGCGGTAAATAACCCGAAGGTCTGCTGCGGCAAATTGCGTTGATTATTGTCAAGCCAAATCATCGGTCCGGCAGGCAGCCTGGAATCAAAATCAAAAACATAACCATCAAATTGCCCGGCCTTTTCTTTCCAATCCAGCAAATCGTAAGGTTGCGGCATGTTGGGCATAAGTTCCACCCTGTTAATATTAACCTGAACAACAGGGTCTCCATAATAAACCTCCGCAGTATTGCACGACAACAGGGAGGCAATGCAGGCAAATGTTAATAAATTAAATATCAATCTCATAATATCATTTGTTATACTTAATATCTATATCGCTGATAATATTTTTAGCAAGCGGCAGTGATAATAATTGAATGCCTCCTACAATCACCAACGCGTATTTCAAGGCGAAATCTTCCGATACCCAATAAGTCAGTGATATAAACAATCCCATTCCGAAAGCGCGCCCAATAAACAATCCTATCTCATGACTAAGGATATAGGCATATTCATTCCTGTTTTCAATTGCTTTCACGGCATCAATAGTTTTCATCATGGTTGGGAAATAGGCCAAGTCGTGCAAGGGTTGAAACAACACTTTACACAACACGAAAATAATGACGCCAACGGCCGAAAAAAGAATGGCGTTAAAGAGTGTCCCCAGAAAAAAGACAAACAATCCAAGTCCAAAGATTGCCATCCGGTGTTTGGGTTTGGCAATCCTTCCCAACGTGTAAACCAGAATTGCCGTGAGCAACCCGCCAACACCTTGTATCAACCCCAAAGACCCCTCGTTACCGACAAGGCGCATAACCAATATGGCCGGCGCTGTCACCAAAAATCCCTGCACCATTCCTTTGAGCCCGGCAAGGGTTAAAAGCTTTTGCCAGAGTACATGAAAACGGGTATAGAAGAATTTTTTTTGCACCGGGTTTTCAAAGCGCCCTTTCGACAAAACAAATACGGCAGCTATTGCGATAAGCAAGCTGAACGCAGTAATAAACTGATAGCCATTATTCACATCCAGCACCTTTCCAAGAAAGACGAATCCATCTATCGACACCAGAAAAGCCCCTACAATTAACGGAACAGTAATGCTCCACAACGAGAAAAAGAACGACTCCAACCCGAAAAAGTAATTTCGGTTTTCATCGTTTGTTGAGTTTAACGTGAGCAGGTAACGGTTAGTCCAGAAAAATCCAGTGGATGCCCCCAGAACAAATCCGGACAGCCCCAGTTCCATGATCCCGATGGAGTTCACAAACATCATTGCCATTAATGCAACTGCCGACAACAAAATGCCGAAAGCGTAAAGCAACGAGGCTTTGAACCTTTTCAACATAAACCCGTTAAGCACCGACGTAACCAGTATCCCGAAGTACATGCACAGCTGATAAAATGCAACATAAGCCGGGTTGCCTGTGTTACGCATGATATACGCCCCCACAAAAATCTCGATGATGGGCAATATGAGTGCGTACAACATGTTTGTAACAAGCAGTGTCCTTATATTCAGCGGTTGAGAACGAAAAAACCTATATTCTCCCAATATGTTTTTTGACATGTCTCTATTTTAATGAATTGAGAATTTCCTGAATTGAGAATTCAGCTCCGCAAATAACCTCGTCACTCGCTCCGTAGAACAGTTGGATGGTATCGTTTTCCACATAATGTCCGTTTGTGAAGACAACGTTGCCGAAAAATCCGTTTTTTTCGTATTCGGCAACAGGCTCCATGATCGGCTCCACACTCCTCGCCAGCACTTTCGACGGGTCTTTCAAATCCAACAGCAACGCACCCAAACAATACCGGTGGTCGGTATTTGCACCGTGGTATATTTCGAGCCATCCTTCCGGTGTTTTAACGGGTGCGCCTCCGGCTCCCACACGCGCCGAATCCCAACTGTTTTGACGGGTAACGGCAATGCACTTGTGGTTTCCCCAATGAAGCCTGTCGGGAGATTCGGCCAGCCAGATGTAATTTCCGCCCAGTTCGGGGCTACTCGGACGATGCAGGGCATAATATTTTCCGTTTATCTTTTCTTCAAAAATAGCGCAATCCTTATTGTGTGGAGGGAATATCATCCCCTGCCGATCGTAAGTTTTGAAATCATTTGTGATAATCAGCCCCACCCCTACCGCCACGGGCGATACCATTGTATAGGTAAGGAAAAACCCATCTTTCATTGTCGCCACGCGGCAATCTTCGATACCAAACGATTCCAGCGCCCCCTTGCCGAATATAGGCGGATAAGCGGGATCTTCACGGAAATGCACACCGTCGTCACTAACAACAAGGCGCAAATACGATAAAGTAGTAAGATAATTTTGCCCCTTATATCTTATCACCCGGGGGTCTGAAGCATCTAACTGAGGGTCATCTTTGTCGAAAACAAGTACCTCTATTCTTCCATCTTCATTATAGACAGGAAAGCTTATCTTTCCTTCAACTTGTTTTGGGCGTTCTGCCACACGCAATAAAAGCCATGTTTTGCCATTCATCCTGAACACTCCGGGATTAAGTAAACAGGTTATTTCCATTCCTTCTATTCCCGGTTCTAAGTCCGAAGGACGTAACAATGGGTTTTCATTGAAGCGTTTTGCAATATCCATGATATAGGCGTTTTTTATTAAATTCAACCAAAATTAATACGATTAAAGACAAATAGAGGTATCCTAAACTTTCAAAACAGTACACTCTTCTTGCAATTTAAAAAATATATACTCTTTTATGAAAGATAATATACTTTTAGAATATGAAAACAGACTGAATTTAAAGAGAAAACCAGTAAATTTGTATTTAGAAATATAATAAAAAATTAAGGTAATGCCGCCAAGAGGGTAAATCAATTATATGAAAAAAATTATTTGCATATTCTTTCTCATTTTACCGGTAACAGGGTATGCAATTGATTTTGATATTAAAACCCTGACAAACAAAGACGGTTTGTCAAACAGTTCCATAAATGTTGTTTTTCAGGATTCGAACCAACTGATGTGGTTTGGAACGTGGGATGGGCTTAACTTGTATAATGGGAAAGAGTTTCAAGTTTATAAACCTTCTCCGGGCAATATTCAAAGTATAAGTAACAACATCGTCAGAGATATTGTTGAAGAGAAGAGGGATTATTTGTGGGTTGCCACAGACATCGGCATAAACAGATTTAATGTCAGGGAAAAAGTTTTTGAACGTTTTTTTGTCGATTCTTTAAGTCGGGAAATAACAAATGAACACTCTTATTTAATCGCCCGTAATTCTCAGGGCAGAATTGTCGTATCCGTTTATCAACAAGGCCTGTACTATTTTGACTTTGAAAAAAAACATTTTAAACCTCTGAATTTCAATAAAGAACTGAATGTAAAAAAAATCATTTTTGACCGTGATGACAATTTATGGATGTTAACCACAGAAAAAAACCTGTTTACAGCTACATTGCAAACACAGGATAGCCGTTTGATTGTACGTGATACCCGTCAATTTCCATTAAAGAACATTGAGAATTTCTTTAATCTCAAATCAGGCGACATACTTATACAAACATCAGACTATAAAGTATATACATATAATAAATATCGGGATAAGCTTACGATGCTCCCTCTCAATGGCGATATTGGCAATATCAATGACATTGAATTTAATGAAGGGTCAGTTTTTTTAGGTACGAACAAAGGGTTGTACCTGTACGATTTTAACACTGATATTGTCCCGATAATAGAAAATACTCCTGTGCTGAATGTATATAGAGGCACTCAAAATATTATATGGGTAGGCACAGATATGAAAGGAATAGTTAAAATTGTTCCTTCTGATGAAAAATTCAGAGCCTACTCATCAGAAAACATCTCCAATTTTGGTAATTCTGCCGTGAGAACTATTTTTGAGGACGAAAGCCGGACTCTTTGGGTTGGCACTAAAGGCTCAGGCATATATCACTTTACAAGAAGTCAGGGAACCGGAGAATTAAAACTCAGGAACCGCTTCAGTATGGAGAATGGGTTATTAAGCAACTCTGTTTATAAAATAGCAAAAGGCTTCAAGAATGAGTACTGGATTGGAACGGATGGAAACGGAATCAATTATTATGATAAGAATACGAAAAATATCCGCAGCCTGAATATCCCCGATAATTTAACCCTGTCATCCATCTATGCCATTTTACCGGACGGAGACAATATCTTGTGGGTAGGAACAAGCGGTTATGGCATGTACAAATTGAAGATAGATCTCTCAACAACTCCTTATCGGGTTGTTGATTACAAGCAATTTATTTTTCACGAAGGGAAATCTTCGTTGAGCAACAACATTGTATATTCAATTATAAAAGAAGACAGTACCCACTTATGGATTGGTACACGAGGGGGAGGAGTAAACAGATTTAACATCATTGACGAGACTTTTCGAATATTCAAATTTTCCGGAAACAGCTATGGTAGCGACGATGTGCTGTGTATGTATAAAGAGAGTAATGGAAGTTTATGGGTCGGCACAAGTATGGGGTTAAATAAGCTGACATGGAGAAATAAAGAACATCCTGCGGTCTTTAACTTCAGTGAAAAAAACGGAATGCCCAACAACACCATTCACGGCATTTTAGAAGACAGAAATAATAATTTGTGGGTAAGTACCAATCACGGACTGGCAAAACTTATTCCGGATGGAACGGATGAAGATTCCTATCACATTGTTTCATACTTTACAGATGATGGATTGCAGGACAATGAGTTTTCAGACGGGTCGTATTATTCCAGTCCGTACTCCTCCCTTTTTTACTTTGGAGGCATCAGCGGATTCAATGAATTCAATCCTCTCGAAATTATTCAAAATGAATATATACCCGAACTCTGGTTAGATGCATTTCATGTTGATAATACAGAGACTGATTTGTCCGATTATTTAGTGCAAAAAAACAACCTTAAAATTCTTACTTTATCACACAAGCACAAATCTTTCAGCTTTCGCTTCATCCCTATTGACTACATCGCTCCGGCCAAATGCGAAATAGCATATATGCTGGAAGGGTTCCACGATGCCTGGGTTAACTTAGGGACATCAAATGCAATAGTATTCACTAATCTGCCAAAAGGGAAGTATGTACTTAAAGTCAAGACGAGCAATGCCAATAAAATATGGGGTAAAACCCTCTACAGTTTACCCATTGAAATAACCCCTCCATGGTGGAAAAGCAACCTGGCCTATTTCCTTTACTTTGTTTCTTTCTTATGTATCCTGGCAATTATAAGGAAGATGATATTGTATCGCATAAGGCTTAACAACAATATACGGATGAAAGAGCTGGAAAAACAAAAAGCAGAAGAGATCCATCAAGGGAAACTCCGTTTTTTCACCAATATAGCACACGAGTTTTCCAACTCATTGACACTTATCTATGGTCCTTGTGATAAATTGTTGAAGGAGAAAGAGAACGATAACTATACAAAAAAATATCTGCAGGTAATAAAATCCAATTCGGAAAGGATGCAGAATCTGATAGAGCAGCTCGTGGAATTCAGAAAAGCCGAGACCGGACATCTCAAGCTAAAAATTGAAACGGTAGATATTTCTGAGTTGATTAAATTTGTAATCGACAACTTTATCGAAATATTGGAACAAAAAAAGATTGATTACACTACTACGTTTATCCCCGATGAAAATATAATTTGGAATACAGACAGGAGTAACCTCGAAAAAATCATCTTCAATCTGTTATCCAATGCTGTAAAATACACATCCGAAGAAGAGCATATCGAAATTAGCGTTAAAGTAGAGAACGAGGTATTATCCATCTCAATTAAAAATACCGGCATCGGAATAAAATCAGAATACTATGATATTTTATTCGATAGATTTGAAGTCCTTAACCGTCTTGAAAAACAAATGACTATCGGCGACTATCCCCGACATGGCATTGGATTGGCTTTATGTAAAAGTATCGTAAACATTCTAAAAGGAGACATTAGGATTGAAAGCGACGGAGAAACATATACATTGTTTGAAGTCCGTATCCCAAACTTAGAGTTAACATCCGAACAATCCGGACAAGCATATCATACTCCCGATTTATCACCGTTAAAATCGATCACATCAAGTGAAATCAATTTCTTAGAGGAAAAGGATGAATTACCGGAAAAAGATTATATTTCAAACGATGGATTTATTTTGATAGTTGAAGACGATCAAGATATCCGTTTAATGATAAAAGACCTTTTAAGCCCAAACTACAATATAATAGAAGCTTCCAATGGGATGGAAGCATTGCAGGTTGTAAACAAACAGTTTCCAATATTGGTTATCAGCGACATTATCATGCCAAAAATGAATGGGGTTGAATTTGTGAAAATAATGAAAACGCAGGAGATCACCAACCATATCCCCATCATACTTTTATCTTCAAAAAGTTCCATCGAAAGCCAAATTGAGGGGTTCGAAGTAGGTGCCGATGCCTATATAAACAAACCCTTCAATTTTCGTCATTTAGAAGTAATTGTAAAAAGCTTACTTCACAAAAAAAATATATTAACGGAGTACGGCAATTCCCCATACTCCGCTCTTGAACAATATGAAGGCTCGCTTATCCACAAAGAAGACAAAGATATAATTCTGAATATTACAAAAGTTATTTATGATAATATTGATAACGAAGAGCTCACGATCGATTTCATTGCAAATGAAACGGCAATCAGCAAGATACAACTTTATCGCAAAATAAAAGAGATCACTAAAAAAACACCCACTGAATTTATTCGTTCAATCAGGCTTAAGAATGCGGGGAAACTTCTGAAAACCACCAACAAAACCGTTCAAGAGGTTATGTATGCATCCGGGTTCAATAATAAGGCCTATTTCTATAGGGAGTTTCTTAAAAAATACAGCAAAACTCCCAAGGAATACAGAGAGTCAACAGAGTGAACAACCATTTATTAATTCCCCCGCCAAAAAATCAGATTTTACTTCTTTACCGGTTTGGCTTTTAACTTATCGTGACGCATCGAGTATTCTTTTTTACCGTATTTCGGCTCCTCGCCTAAAAAAGCGGGAAGCGCTTTTGACTCACCGTTGATGACCTGTTTGATCACTGTTTCTAACGCCGAGGCATAGTCCTGGTGAATGTACGGGTCTTTTCTGTCTGATTTATTATAGGCAATGTATCTTGCATAATTAAGGCAGTCTTCGAACCATTCTTTAGACTCTTTCTGGCGTAATCCACCTCTTGCAATGAATTCGAGACGGTTGATCAGTTCTTCTTTGTCGGTTGCCGTGTCTTGTAACAGTGCATCTATATCCTTTGCTGCTTCGCCGTAGTTTTTCGATTTGATGGCCAAATCAATCACGATCATTTTTCTATTGAACTCTTTTCCTTCAAAATCGTGCAGATTATCTAATGATTCCAAAGGCATATAGGTTGTCTCTTTCGCAAGCTTCTTGTCCACTTCTTTCCCGAAAAGATTGTAAAAAGCAGTATAGTTATCCGACACATATTGAATATACGGATTATCATGGCCGGGAAGCTTCTCTACAAAAACATTCCATATTTTCGGGTCCGACAGTTTTTCACCATTAGCCATCAATTTATCAAACGCTTCCCTCACCATCTTTGAATTATAGACAGAAGATTGAAATTGTATGAAACTGAGAAGAAAATCGGTATCATGCGCCCCCTTCTCAAAATTCTCTGTCAGGTAGAAAGACCTTAACCGGGGCGTCACGGCCGAATGTCCCGTATAGATAAATTGTTCACCGGACTGTCTGCTGCTGCTTTCATGTACAACTTCCTCTGTGGCTGGATCGATAAACAGGTAAGTAGGGTATTTGGTCACACCGTACTTTTTAGCCAATGCTATGCCTTCTCCATTTTCGGCATCAACCTTAGCGCTGATAAAATGAGTATTGTAGAAACTTCCGACATCCGGCAACGGGAATACTGTCTCGGCCATATTCAGGCATGGGCCGCACCACTGGGCGTAAAAGTCCACAAAAATAAGTTTATTCTCTTTTTTCGCTTCGTTAACTGTCTGGTCCCATGTACCTTCGAAAAAGGTAATTCCTTGTCCCATGGCGCTGATCGGAATTATCAGCGCCAGTATCAATAAAAGCATTGTTGATTTTCTCTTCATGATTTTCAATATCCGGGATTTTGTTTTGATTCCAAATTGCTATTTATCTCGCTGGTTGGGATAGCATCGATCCTGCGAGATTTTATACGCTCCAAGTATTCTTCCCCTTTGCCGGCTTTAACCTCTTTTTCATAAGCCTCACGCAACATCCTGTTCATGGCAAGCAAACGCGAAAAATCGGGATTGGCCTCTTTTAATCCGGCAAACCGGAGCATGAGGAACCATTCATGCCAGTTTTCGAACGACATCTCTATCAACCATTCATTAAAAATAGCATCTTCAAGCTCTGCCCAGGTTGCAGGAACAACAACCGGCGCACCTGCCCGCGTCCTTAACATCCTGATGGGTTCATAGGCTGCCGCAATACTTGCATTGGTCCTCATCAAAGCTTCGGCTTTCATCAATTGCAATTCGTCCGACCTCAGAAAGAATACAGGCATGGTGTTATCGCTGTTCAGCGTCTTTTTCACAGTGGTGAGGTTGTAACCAACCTTTCCCCGCGAATCTAAGCTGTCCACATTTGCAAATATCGCTTCGGCGCGAGGGTCATCGCCCACCAGGTCGATATACGATTTTGTCGGCCCCCAATACCCTTCATTTTTATTCACGCTGTTGCCAAAAGCGCTTTCCCTCATATAGAGAGAAGGAATTTCTTCTTTACCGAACACTCTTTGAAAGAGGATCTCCTTGTTGTCGGGGGTTGTCGCTTTTATGAAAATATCGGCATAGTTATTCTCGAATTTAACTAAAGGCAACACCTTTTCAATAGCGGTGAGCGCTTCATCGTATCTGCCGGCATAAAAAAGCACTTTCGCTTTTAATGCCAAGGCCGCTTCTTTGGAGGCAGCGCTTGCGGATGAAAAATGGGGAGCATGAGCAATGGCTGTTTCAAGGTTGCTCATGATATGCTCGTACGTTTCTTTCACGCTGCTTCTTGCTTTGGGTGAGTTGGCTACCGTATGGACTTCCGTTCTCAATGTAATACCGTATTCGCTGTTCTCATCCCAAAATTCGCCATACCTGACAAGCAGCCTGAAGTTGGCAAGCGCACGCAAGAAGGCGACTTCACCTATAATTTCATCCGCCCTGTTCCCTTCGAAACTTGATTTATCTATTTTTGTCAATGCCTGCTCTAACAGGATGCTGTTTTTGATGATCTCATAATCAGAATCCCATTCGGTACCATCACTGTAAGAAAGAACGGGCAGCGTTCGTTCCGAAAAATAAACGGCATTGCCTACTTTAACAAGGTCTTGCCTTAGCATGGTGCCGGCTTTGAAACTACCCGATACAGTGGGGTAAATCACATCTGACTTGCCGCCGGGCAAGTAAAAATATATTCCTCTCAGCGCCAGCTCAGCCGCATTAGGGCTTGTAATTGCCTGATCGGCATCGGCCTGGTTCTCCGGATACTTGTCCAAAACGTCCACCAGTTGACAAGAGCTGAAGAGAAATAAAAACAAGGTGAAATATAAAATAATACGTTGTGTCATAACTGTAAATTTTCGGATTATAAATTAAACTTCAAACCAAATGAGAATGAACGTATTCCAGGATACGATGTATCGTAATTTCCTCCGTATGACGACTGATAGTTCGCGGTAGCCGGGTCGGTTCCCGGATAAGGAGATATCGTGAACAGATTGGTTCCCGACACATAGATCTGAGCGTTCATGTATTTATTGAACTCAGGTAACCTATATGCGATACGGAGCTCCTGCAGCCGTAAATGCGTAGTGCTGTGCAGGGACAGGCTTGTCATTTTAGGAACTCCGTCGCCTATATAGAGTGCCGGATATTTTGCATCTTTATGGTTGTCGTTCCACCTGTCGTTCAGGCCATAATCGATAAGCCCCGTAAGCTGGGCGGGCACATTTTGCAATGTTTGGCCGTATATTTTCTTTCCCCCGGATTGAAAACCGAAATTGGCAAACAGGCTGAATGATTTATAGGCAAGGTTGGTGGTTAATCCCCCGTAGAATCGGGGATTAGGGTCACCTATAACCGTCCTGTCGTCGGCAGTTATTCTCCCGTCGCCGTTCAAATCTTTTATCTCCAGATGCCCGGGCCTTAACATATTACCATCGTAATACGAAAATCCTTTCGATTTGGCCAATGCATTCAGTTCATCAACGCGTTTCTGCGTTTGTATAATACCGTTATATTCGTATCCAAAAAACGCCCCCATCGGTTTGTCCAGCGCTAAAACCTGTTGTCCGCTGCCGTGTATCAGCACTCCGTTGGGATCGGTATATGCACCTTCCGGAACAAGCTTGGTGATTTTATTGACGTTCCTGGTCAAATTCAGGGTTACATCAAATTGCCAGTCTTTATTTTGAATGATGTAGCTAGTAAGGTTCAGTTCAACTCCTCTGTTCTTTACAGAAGCGATATTTCTCGGCACTGTATATCCTTTGGAGCTGTTTGAGTAGTTGAAATTCCATATAAGGTCTTTGGAATCTTTTATATATCCTGATACGGATCCTCTCAGCCTGCTGTCGAACAATACAAAATCCACTCCAATGTCACGCTGGGTAGTTTGTTCCCATTTTATATCTTTGTTCCCCGATTGGGAATGATAGATCATGGGCAGGTCATTATAGCTTCCCGCGCTGTACAGATCGAGGTTCCTGTAGAGGCCAATATTCGTAACCCCGGTCACCCCGGCGCTCATTCTTATTTTCAAGTCGTTCACAAACTCCACATTCTCCATAAACGGTTCTTCCGAAATACGCCAGGCGATTGCTCCCGAAGGGAAGAATCCGTAACGGTTATTCGCTCCAAACAGAGAAGAGCCGTCATAGCGGGTGGTAACCGTGAACAAATAACGATCTTTCAACCTGTAGTTGATTCGTCCAAAAGAAGCAAACAGCCCTTTAGAGCTTTTGTAGCCGCTTTCGCTATCAACAGTTGTGGAAGTGGCACTGCCGATATTGTTATAGATATAGTCGTCGGGATAGGTATCGCCGCTTATGTAAGTGGATTTGCTTTCGTAGTTTTCAAACGAAACACCCACAACTGCATCTATGGAGTGTATATCGGCGAACTTTTTCTTGTAGCTCAGCGTATTGTCGAATACGGTACTGAAATTGTTCGAATGATATTCAGAACCGCGGGCTCTCTTGTTCCTGTATAGGAAACTGGGGGAGAAACCCTCTCTCGTCCCGCTATATACCGTCCCCGATAAACTTGAACGGAACGTTAAGTCCGGGATGATATCCAATTCACCGTAAATTGTACCCAAGAAATTGTAAGTATCGGTACGGTTCTTTATATGCGTATTTGCCACAGGGTTAGCCGCTCCCGTTGACATATCGTAATTGCCGTTTTCGTCGTAAACCGGTAAGTCGGGCCGGAACCCTTGTGACGTAAACATGCTTGTGCCCGACACATTCCGTTGCATATATCCCAGGTTGGTGTTGATCCCGAAGCGGAGAACCGGCAGGATATCAGTATCGAGAGAGACGCGCCCGGTGTAGCGGGTCAGATCGTCACCCCGCACCATACCTGTCTGGTCCAATACCGCCAGGCTGATCATATATTTGTTCGTTTTGGAACCACCTCTTATCGAAAAATCGGCATTGTGCCTCCAGGCGGGTTGTTTTATTTCATCAAACCAGTTTGTATCCGCATCCCCGAATATTTGACCGGGGGTATTGACTATTTCGTCCGCCTCTTTATTGGAAGGATCATACACCAATGTCTGCCGGGCGAAGCCGGTGAGCGTATTGCGCCACTCATCTCCGGTCAATATACGGAAATTCCTTATTTCCGTATCGATAGTAGAGTTGTAGTTAAAAGAGATCGTCGGTTTCTCACTTATAACCCCTTTTGTAGTAGTTATGATAATGACGCCGTTGGCTGCCCTCGATCCGTAAATGGCCGCTGCAGAAGCATCCTTGAGAACATCCATGGATTGTATATCGCCGGGAGACAGGGATTCGATCAGGCTGTAACTTTCAATGGGTACCCCATCCACAATGTATAACGGGTCGTTCGAGCCGAACGATGTTGCTCCCCTGACACGTATATTCACCCGTTCGCCGGGCCTTCCGGTGCTTTGGCTTACCTGTACCCCGGATGCCAGGTTCTGAAGCAGGGAGGACACATTGGTGGCATTCAGGTTTTCTAGTTGCCGCTTGCCGACAGTGGACACCGCCCCGGTCAGGTCCTTGGCCGAAGTAGTCCCGTACCCGATTACCACAACCTCATCTATCGTTTTAATATCCGTTTGCAGGACTACATTAATGGTGTTGCGTCCCTTTATACCGATCAATTGGGGTTCATAGCCCACGAATCTTACTCCCAGGCGATCGGAATGAGGAGAGTTTGATGTGATCGTGAATTCCCCATTGGCATTTGTTGCGGTAGAGGATATTATGTTATCATTTTGATCCGATACATATACAGTTACAAAATCCATAGCACTGCCGGTATCCGCTTCTGTCACTTTTCCCGTTATGAGAAGCGGGCTCTCTTTCTGCTGCGGGGGGGTGGAATTTTCCCGGCTAAGGGAAAGCGCTATCTGTTTGTTCACTATCCGATAAACAATCGGCGTGTTTTTAAATAATTCGTTCAGCAATGTATTTATGTTACTGCTACTTACATTTACCGATACAACTTGCTTGGTGTCGATTACAGAATTGGAATAAACGAATTTATATCCGGTTTGATCTGTTATCGACTTTAATGCAATTTCAAGCGGCTTATTTTGGTAATTCAGCGTTACCGTCTGCGCTTGTAAAATAAATGGTATGCCAATAAATCCTAAGATTAGGACCGCTTTTGCCATTACATGCCTGACCAATTGAATCATAGATCTCCTTTTCATAAATATACATTATTTTAATTTTATAAAGAGCTTATATTTAATCATTTATTACAGCGTTTTTTTACATAGCTTCACAGTATCAGAGGTATTACCTAAGGCGCATATGGTACTGAGGAAACTACCTGAGAGAAGCCCATTTACGGATAAAACACTTAGTGCGGCAACGCTGGTAAAACAGTGACGGTAGGAGATCTTTCCCCGTGATTCGGTTCCGGTCTCCAGATAAAAGGTACCACCATCTGGAGCGTGTTCAGGATCTCTTCTTTTGTTTCGACGTCAACAGTAAGAGAAACAGGCGTTTGCAGAACGGCAGCATCCGCACATTTGATTTTAATGCCGTACCATTTTTCGAGTTGCATGAATACATCTTTCAGATCGGTATTTTCAAACACCAGGCGATTTTTGATCCAGTCGGTAAAGTGGCGCGCATCCACCGATTCCAACCGCGTTTCGCCCAAGGTCCTGTTATGAGAGGCCATTTGACCGGGATGCAGCAGGAACGCCTCTCCCGTTTTTTGTGTGACCAGTTGGATCTTTCCGGACTCAAGCACGGCTTCCGCAACCTCTTCATCGTTGTAATCCGTCACTACAAACCGGGTACCTAACACTCGCACAGTGAGGTCGGAAGTCTCCACAACAAACGGCCGGCCTCTGTTTTCGGTCACATCAAAATAGGCTTCTCCGGTCAAATAGACTTTCCTGTGCGAAACAAAATCCTCCGGATATTGAATACGGCTGTTCTTATTGAGCCAAACCACCGACCCGTCGGGCATCACTACTTCCTTCTTCTGGTCGAAAGCAGCCTCCGACAACAATACAACAACCGGTGAAGGCACAAAAAAACGGATCGCGAGCACAATCAGCGCAACAGCCGCCGCGGCGGAGGAGCCATAGGCTATCCGGCGCAGTCTCCCCTGATGGAGCAATTGCCGGAAACGGAGAAAGCGCTTCCCGGTATGGCCCTTATCCTGCAGATAAATACGGGACTGCTCCCATGCCTTTACCATACGGATGAAATAATACTTATTGTCCTGCGAAAAATTTATCCACTCATCAAGCATTGCCTTCTCCTCGTCAGCAGCTTCATTATCTAAATATTTCACAATGAGAGAGTCAATATCTTTCAATCCCTGTTTATTTTAATAGATTTTAAAGTCTCTGTTATATTACACGAATGAACGTGAAAATACCCTACCTCGAAACGAAAATATTCTTCATTCTTCACGTTTTGTAAAAAGATAAGAAAAAAATAAGAAAAAAAGGCAGGTACCCTTTCTCTTCCAGTACCAATCGAATCTGTTTTACAGCTTTGGTGATGTGTTTCTCAACGGCCTTCACACTAAGATCGAGGAGTTCGGCTATCTGTTTGTTTTTCATTCCGTTTTTCCGGCTTAACAGAAAAACTTTTTTGCATTTTGGAGGCAACGACAGGATGGTTTTCTCAATGATCTGCCCCATCTCCCCGGTATCAACAGGGTCATCCAACGCAAGTGTTTCAAAAAAGAGCTGGTCCAGACGAGTTCCAACCTCAGAGAACGAGAGGTTCTTATTCTCTGCTTTCCTTAAATAATCGATGCTCTTCGTACGGGCCAACGTATATAGATAAGGCTTCATGGATTTAACCACATCTATCGACCTGCGCCGGTTCCAACACTCCAGAAATACTTCCTGCACAATATCCTCCGCCACTTCTTCGTTCAGCACAATACGAAGTGAATAAGCATGAAGCACATTGAAGTATTTCTTATATATTATTTTAAAATATTCACTATCCATATTAAAAAAAACACCGCTCGACAGAGTCAGGCAGCGAGTGCAATATTACGCAAAATGTTTGTAAAACTCAATTTTTGGTAAACTTTTTAGTGAAGATAGTTGGGCTGCAGCATAAAAAAGTCAAAGGGGACCCGAAATCTCCTTAAAATCAACTGCAACAAAAACGAATAGGGGTTTTAACTTAATTTGTAATCACAAAAGCACCTTCGCGGTTGGAATTTTTTCTCACCGTGTAACGTTGCAACGATTCATCAGCCGGCCCCGATTCGGCAGTGCCTAAACCGTACATCGTTACAAAGACACTGCCACATTCAGGACAAACGGCCTTGCCGTTATCGGCAGGTTTCACTTTTATCTCGCGATTATCCTCATAAGGACAGCAGAGATCGTAAGCAAAAATATTGCTTTCGGTTGTTCTGAAGACCAACAGGCCACCGTATCCTGTTTGTTCCCCGACAGTCCGCCCCTGAGTAAAAGTTTTGTGGCCGAAAAAAGTCAAGTCGGAATCCAACCCGTTGACGTCGATCTGGAAGAACACCCGGGAATAGGGAACCGTAAAGCGGGATGCCTCATCTATACAGGAAACAACCGAAAGCAGAAGAATAAAAAAAAGAATAAATATCGACCTTCTCATTTAAATACAGGAACAACGTTTATGTTATAACGTTGCCCCTCCTAAAATATTGTCGATCAACGTTAATTCTTCTTGGGTAAAACTGAGATTATTCAATGAGCCTAAATTGTCCTGCAACTGTTTTACATTTCGCGTCCCTACGATTACCGATGTCACACGCTCATCGCGCAACGTCCAGGCTACAGCCATTTCAGCCATGCTCTGCCCGCGTTGCCGGGCAATCTCGTTTAATTTTCTCACCTTGCCGACAAGCTCTTCAGTAACTTGCTCTTTTTTTAGAAAACCGGCAGGGTCGGCAGCACGGCTCTGTTCCGGAATTCCATGCAGGTATTTGTCGGTAAGAACCCCTTGCGCCAAAGGTGAAAAAGCGATGAATCCTGAACCGAATTCTTTGGTAACCGATAAGATCTCCTCTTCGGGCTGCCGATTGAACATACTGTACTTGCCTTGATAGATAAGGCTCGGGACATGCTGGGCATTTAGATAGGCCATTGCCTCACGGGCTTTGTCGGGCGGATAATTTGACAAGCCCACGTACAAGGCTTTCCCCTGTTTCACCATATCGATCAACGCCTGCATGGTTTCCTCAATGGGAGTGGTTGAATCGTACCGGTGTGAATAAAAAATATCGAAATAGTCAAGCCCCGTTCGCTTTAAGCTCTGGTTGAGGCTCGCCATCAGGTATTTCCTTGAGGAACCGTTGCCGTACGGCCCGTCCCACATTAAATATCCGGCTTTGGATGAGATGATCATTTCATCGCGGTGCGAAGCCAGGTTCTCTTTCAGTATCTTTCCGAAGTTGGATTCGGCCGATCCCGGAGGCGGGCCGTAATTGTTGGCAATATCAATATGAGTTATTCCCTGATCGAAAGCATGGATAATCATGTTCCGCGCTTCTTCAAAATCGTCGGTATAACCGAAATTATGCCACAACCCGAGCGAAATTTTGGGCAACTGTAAGCCACTTTTTCCACAAAATACGTATTTCATAAGTTAAAAAATTAAAATGATTTCAATTTATTATCCATCTCGTCATCAGAAATAACTGTTATGATTGCTTTTCCATCGGGAGTGTGATTGGGCGACTGGCAAGCAAACAGTTGATTGACCATCAGCTGCATCTCTTCTTCCGAAAGTAATTTTCCAACGGGAATTGCCGTAAAGTTCGCCATTGACAACGCCAGCGACTCGTGTACTTCTTCTTGTATGTTGCAGCCGGTTTCTATGTTCTTATCAATCATTGAGCGCACCAACGCAACAGCATCAATGTTTTGCAATTCCGACGGGACTCCCTGAATGGCAAAAGCATTGTTGCCCAAATCGCTCAGTTCGAAGCCCAAAGCCTCCATATCTCCCATAATCTCGGACAAAGAAGAAGCTTCGGACGATGTCAGTTCGATCATTTCAGGAAACAACACACGCTGAGAAATGCCTTTTCTGTCTGTTATTTGTGAAAGGTACTTATCGAAAAGAATACGTACATGTGACCGATGCTGGTCAATAATCATCAAACCCGATTTTACCGATGTGAGGATATATTTCTGCTTGTATTGATAATGCTTTGGAGAGGTAAGAGAGGACGAATGGCCGGCTTGAAAAAGAGCAGCGTTCGGATCAGGTGAAACGGATGTTTCTTTCCCCTCATTCTCAAAACCTTTGTACAGTTGCTCCCAATCGAGCCGGGGCCTCGAAGCCCTACTGCCATCGCCGTGTGAAGCCTGAAAAGGGTTGTAGTCGGGATTGACACTTACTTTTGGCATCGAGGCAGGTTTTGACGGGTCAAAAATTGGAATATCGGGTGCATCGGCCGTATCAAAATCAATGCTGGGAATGGCATTGAACTTGCCGAGCGACTCTTTTACCGTCACCATCAGGATTTGCCACAGGGTACGTTCATTCTCGAACTTCACTTCGGTCTTCGTGGGATGGATATTCACATCTATGGTATCCGGTTCCACCTCGAAACAGATGAAATAATTGGGATTTTCGGCCGCCGAGATCAAAGGCTCATAAGCTGTCATTACGGCCTTGTGAAAAAACGGATGGCGGATATAACGGTTGTTTACGAAAAAGAACTGGCTGGCTCTGCCCTTTTTAGCAAACTGAGGCGTTGAAATATATCCGTGAATTTTTGCCAGTGTAGTCTCTTCGTTTATTTCGATAAGCTGCTGATTGATGCCTTTCCCTTGCATTTGTACGATGCGTTGGCGCAGATTGGCAGGCGGCAGATGCATCGTTTGCACATCGTTTTCGATAACCGTAAACTCGATAGCCGGGTTCACAAGCGCAATACGCTCTATTTCCGTGAAAATATTCCGTCGTTCAGTCTCGTTCGATTTCAGAAATTTGCGGCGGGCCGGCACATTAAAGAAAATATTCTTCACGGAAATAGTAGTCCCTACGGCACAAAAAGCGGCCTCCTGACTTTCTACCTTCGACCCGGCAATTTTCAATAATGTCCCCATCTCGTCTTCCGCACGCCGGGTCTTAAGCTCCACCTGCGCGATGGCCGCAACGGAAGCAAGCGCTTCACCACGGAACCCGCGGGTATATAAAGCAAACAGATCGCCGGTGGTTTTAATCTTCGACGTAGCGTGACGTTCAAACGACATCCGGGCATCGGTCGCACTCATCCCTTTGCCATCATCAATGACCTGAACAAGTGTTCGTCCGGCATCCGTTATGATGATGTGGATATGCCTGGCATCGGCATCGAGCGAGTTCTCCACCAATTCTTTCACTACCGAAGCAGGCCGTTGAATAACCTCACCGGCGGCAATCTGATTGGCAATGGAATCCGGCAACAGATGAATTATATCCGTCATTTCTTTTATTGTAGCGGTTAGCTCAGAAACACAAAATAGAAAATGGCGAGCAACACGATTATCAACAAAACGATAGTGACGTTGTTGGTAAAAAACGACCTGTTACCCTCCTTCTCTTTTTCTTTTCTGCGTTTCAAATACTTGGTCTGTGAAAGAAACTCTTCGCCAAAATCGGTTTTCCCGATCTCTTGCGGAGTTTCGATTGTCCTGCCCTCTTCTCTGGCTACCTCTTCCCTGATCCTCCGGATTCTTTTTTCCATCTGTTCTTTCCGTTCTTCCTTCTCCGGATCATAAAGAATGGGCGAATGACTAAATTTCCGAGGTTTTTTATTGTTGTAAAAAAAGAACATTCCCATAGCTGTAAATTTTATTGTTACACAAAATTAAAAATTATTCAACCGCATCATCCCGTGAGAATCTTCTCGGCGCCTTCACCTCGCTATCGGAGCCCTGGCGTTGGTTGCGCCGGAAGATATCCATTCCGTAGCTCGGCCTCAGGTAGTCGAGCCACATAAATCCTTTTAATTTCGATTCTTCCGATTTCAACTGGCTCAATGGAGTAGTTACCGCTTGTGTAGCCGACCAAAGTTTCAGTTTTTGTAATTCATCGTCTAAGAAATCCATGGACAGGTACGCGCTCTCGGTTTTGTTCAGCCCGATAATGGTATGCGCGCTATCTTCTTCAGCCAGATAATAGAGCGACTCGGCATTTCCCTCCACCAGAACGTGCCTGAGCTCACCTTCTTCAAAAAAAGCCTTCAAATCCCTTCCGCTTATCTGGTTGTACTGTCCCGCGGTTTGCCTGTCCTGGATGGCGAGGGCATAATCCCTTACATGCGCTTTGTTGATAGTGCTGTCGTTCACATAAATATCGATGCGATTTCCGAGAATCTGATTGCTTTTGTTCCAAATAACCGGATTGCCGAGAAGGTACAAAATGGAATCTCTCTGAACGTAGTTCATGGAATCGCAAACACCCTGGATGTCGTCCCGATAAAACCGGACGTTGTAATACGCCTTGATGTCTTTATAAATGGAATCGGCAAACATTTTCAACGTGTCTCCGTGCAGAAAAAGGCTGTCTTTTTGTGAATAATCAACAGCGTAAGCCGAGTCAGTGGCCATTCCGTATTCGGTTTTCTCGTTGTAAATTCCGTAGTTCCCGCGTAAGATGGCCTTCTGTTTAAAATCCTCCAAGTACATATTGCCGAAGACCTCTCCCAATCCGGTTATGCGATTGTAGAAAACGGTATCTCCCACAAGCATTTTTGTACTGTCACTGCTATAAATTTCAGAACGGTCAAACAGCCGCGTATCGTCTGTGACGGTGTTGTACCATCCGCGCGAAGTTTTGATAAACCCGCTGTCCGACACAATGGTCGATGGGCCAAGGATATCGGCAACCTTGTTCTCCGTATTGTATTTTAACGTATCGGCGTATATGGTGTAATCTTCATTTACAAGTTTCACGCTGTCGCTGAACAGGGCGTCTTTGCTTACCGGGTCATATTGTCCCCAAAAGGAGGTCAGTTCATTTTTTTCATCCACCAGCATTCCCCCGTCAAAGTAATACCCCAGGTTTGCCATACGATCGTAGTTCAGGCTGTCGGTAAAAAGTGTAACCTGTTTATCTTCCATGCGGATATTGTCGCGAAGGCGTGCAAGGCGGGTGTTCCCGTCGTAATACAGGTAATCGCCATACACGAAGATGGTATCGCCCTGCTCCATCCGGACATTGCTAAAAGCTTCGAAAGAGTTCGTTTTTTCAAATAGGTAAGCACTGTCGCAATACATAAAAGCACCTTCGTGATATAAGACCACATTGTCTTTTAAGACTTGGGCATCGGAGTTTTCTCGTTTATAAAGCATGTCTGCTTTCTTCAACTCGACAATCTTGACGTTTGGGTTAACGGGCGGCGGTTGTTGCGGGCGGGCCGACAGCATAAGTACAAAAAGCACACTCAAAAAGAGTATGCTTGCAGACTTCAGATGTGGACTTATTTTTTTCATTTGTCGGGGCCCGCTACTTCAACCAGCCTTTATACTTGAAATCGCAACCTTTCCACTGGGGATCAATCCTGACATAGATCGTTTCTATTTTCTTCTGGAGCCAGTCATCTGTAAGCTCTTGACGGCGAGCATTTTCAGCCATCTGCTTGATGATTTGGTAATCGTTGTTGATGTTGGCTTTATGTCCGTCGTTCCGATTGGCGACTTTCACCATGGCCGCCACTTGCTTGCCCTTATCGGTAACCATCAAAAAGGGTTTCGATAATTCTCCCACCTTCATTTCACCCGCCACCTTGGCGATATCCTGATTGAGTTCGCTCAACTGGAAACGGGGGGTTCCCAAATTGTGCGAGTTAGGCCGGTTGTTGACCATAATGCCTTTGTTGTTCCGGGTATCTTTATCGGCCGACAGGAAAGTGGCCGCTTCATCGAAAGAGATTTTCTTATTTACAATTCCATTCCTGATGGAATCGAGCCTGACGAGAGCCGTATCCAGTTCCTCTTGTGGCACTTTCGGCTTCAGCAAGATATGGCGGAATTTACCCATATCCCCTCTCCTTTCGATAAGTTGAATAATGTGATATCCATATTCTGTTTCAACAATATTTGACACTTTGGTCGGGTCGTTCAGTGCAAACGCCACATTCGAAAACTCAGGAACAAGTTGCGCTCTCGTTTGAAAATCCATTTCACCGCCCTTGAGCGCCGACCCGGGATCTTCCGAATACAACAAAGCCAGTGTGGAAAACGAGCTCTTCCCTGAATTAATCTCCTCCGTATATTCACGCAGCTTGTTTTTCACCGCATCTATCTCTTTTAGCGGCACTTCGGGTTCAACGGTTATTATTTGCACTTCCATGGTGGTTGGAATAAACGGCAAACTATCCTGCGGAATGGCGTTGTAAAATTTCCTGATTTCGGAAGGGGTGAGTGAAACATTCTCAAAATGTTTTTGTTGCACACCTTGGATCAATTGTTGTTCACGAAACTGGGTACGAAGGTCTTCGCGAATGCTTTTCAAACTTTTACCAAAATACTCTTCCAGCTTTTCCGCCGAGCCCGAAGAGGCGATATACTCGTTCATATAATATTCCAGCATCCGGTTTACGTTAGCGTCCTTTACTTCAATACTATCGAGTTTTGCCTGGTCGAGGAACAGTTTATTTATGGCCATCTGTTCAGGGATAAAGCAATAAGGGTCTCCCTCGATACGCTGGTTTTGCATCTGTATATCCTTTCGGTATTCCTCCACTTCCGATTTAAGTATGGCTTCGTCGCCCACCACCCAGACAATCTCATCGATAATGTTATTTTGAGAAATGGCACTATTCACCATCAACGTAAAAACGACAAGCGATAATAGTATTTTTGCAGAAAATTTCATCTTTGACAGGTTTTTGAAAAGTTGAGTGTAAAAGTAATTATAATAAAATTATCGGGCAACAAATCAATTATTAAAAGATACAAAAACATTTAGCAGTTGCTGCCTCAGGAAATCCACAAGGCAAAGCAATGCCGTTGTGCGGGATTGCCCACTCACGAACTGACCGCCAGATACTATCCGGTTTATTTCTTAAAAGCGTTGAAATGACGGTTCACATTTTCATAATATACCTTGTCGATCACAGTTCTGGGCAAGTGAAGGCCCCTGATGTCGCCGCTTATATTCTCTATAACCTGCGTGGAATCGGTTGCCAGGTATGCCCAATCTGATTTCCACTTCCGGAGCATCTCCGACGAAACAGCATCGAAACGGTCACCGCCTTCGCTAATCGTGATGTCAATGCCGTATAAAATCCGATCCTGATACCGGATAAAAAAATCGCGTACTTTTTCATAGTCGGCAATCGATTGGCGCTGAACGTGCGCAATTCGTGCCGATAAGTCGATACTCATCGACGGATAGAGATCAAGCCTTTTGGCAACCTCATCCAAGTTCCACTCCAAGCTGGCGATATGAGACGCCACAAAAGTGAGACCCGGAAACTTTTTCAGTACATTATCGCGGGCATTGATCTGATCTTCATAAGACGGCGCTTCGGGGTGCAGCAACATGTGGTATTCGGGGTGACTCCTGAAGTAACTGTAATCACCGGAATCGGTCATCTGTTCCAACGGGAGCCAACAGTTGCGCGGTTCGCCCAAATGAGCCATCAAGGGTATTTTTTTGTCCGTCAGGTATTGAAATATGGGATCGAAGGCCGGATCATCCGCCATGACGTACCTGTTGTTACTGTCCTTCAGGGTCATTCCGATGTTCTTCCAGATCTTGACTCCGGAAGCGCCCTGCTCAACGGCACGGTCAATCTGGCCGATCACGTTTTGGACAAAACCGGCAGTACCAAAACTATCTGTGGTGAACGTTCCCAGGAAAGCAAAGTTTCCGGGGTAATTCCGCCGATGTGCCGCGGCAATACTTAACTGCTTTTCGACAGGTGTTCCGGCATCGACGTTTGGAGAAAGTATGCTGAAGTTTTGCAGGGCAGCAAATTCCAGGTACCGGGCATCTTCCGTATTGATGTGCAGGTGCGCATCCACCTTTTTCACGGATTTAAAATCACTGTTGTTGTAATATTCCATTTTTTTTTGACAGGAGACGGACAAAGCCAAACAAGAAAAAATTATCAATAATACTTTCATTTAAACGGGAGTATTTGTCTGATTAATTGAATAGTTCTATTTTGACGAAATTCGTAACGTTATTTTTTAACGTTCAAATTTAGTGTTTATTACTAAATAGAGCAAGGCTTTATCGGGAAAAAACATAAAAAGTGTATATTTGCACCCTTTACATTTTTACAATTATGATGAATTGGATATTTCTTATTGTTGGCGGATTGTTTGAAGCTGTTTTTGCCTTCAGTCTGGAAAGAGTATCGGTAAGCACCGGTAAAACGGCCGTCATGTGGTTTCTGTCATTTCTGGCCAGCGTTTCCATCAGTATGTTTTTACTTTTCAAGGCGATAAGCGGCGAAAATGCCGTGCCCATAGGTACGGGGTATGCCGTGTGGGGTGGGATTGGTGCAGTGTTTACGGTATTGGCCGGTATTCTTTTCCTGGGAGAATCCACTGCCTTCTGGCGGATCTTTTTCCTTTGTACCCTGGTCTTGTCAATTATCGGGCTGAATCTGGTGTCCAGACAATAAAAAGTAAAGACGCGATGGATCGCGTCTTTACAAGAATTACTTCCTTCCGAAGTATTACTCAATAGCTGCCTGGGCTGCGGCCAAACGTGCAATAGGCACGCGGAACGGCGAGCAGGAAACATAGTTGAGCCCTACGCGGTGACAGAATTTCACCGATGAAGGTTCACCGCCGTGTTCGCCGCAGATACCACATTTGAGCGTCGGTTTCACGGCACGTCCGTTTTGCACGGCCATGCTCACCAATTGTCCGACTCCGTTCTGATCGAGTACCGCAAACGGATCTTGTTTCAGGATACCTTTATCGATATACAACGGCAAGAACTTAGCAACGTCATCCCGGCTGTAACCGAACGTCATCTGCGTCAAATCGTTTGTACCGAACGAGAAGAAATCGGCTTCCCTGGCGATCTTGTGAGCCGTGAGGGCAGCACGGGGAATTTCGATCATTGTCCCGATCTTGTATTCGATAGAATCGCTGTTTTCGCTGAAGACCTGCTGAATGGTTCTTTCGATAATCTCTTTCTGAGCCTGGAACTCATACACGATACCCGTCAGCGGGACCATAATTTCGGGAACAGCCTTGATACCTTCTCTCTTCAACTCAAGCGCGGCTTCCATGATGGCACGGGTTTGCATTTCAGTAATTTCGGGATAGAGGTTCCCGAGGCGGCAACCGCGCAGCCCGAGCATCGGATTCGATTCCATCAGGCTCTCCACACGTTCGTGGATATCACTGTACGAAATATCCATCACTCTCGCCATTTCCATTTGTCCTTTTTCATCGTGAGGAACAAATTCGTGCAAAGGAGGATCCAGCAAACGAACGGTCACGGGATATCCGTCCATTGCCGCAAAAATCCCCTTAAAATCCTTTTTTTGTAACGGCAGCAGTTTTTCCAATGCTTTGCGGCGGCCTTCTTCGTTTTTGGCCAGAATCATTTCCCGCATGGGGATGATCTTATCTTCCTCGAAGAACATGTGCTCGGTACGGCATAAACCGATCCCGGTGGCTCCGAAATTACGCGCCACTTTTGCGTCATGCGGTGTGTCGGCATTGGTCCTTACGTTCATACGGGTATATTTATCGGCGATCTTCATCAACTCGATAAAATTGGAGCCCAGCTCTGCATCCTGAGTCTGGATCTTGCCTTCGTAAACATTTCCGGTTGTTCCGTCCAATGAAATCCAATCCCCTTCGTTGAACACTTTTCCGTTTACGGTCATTTTTCTTTCCTTGTAGTTGATGACTACACCGTTCGCAGCCGACACGCAACATTTCCCCATACCGCGGGCCACAACGGCTGCGTGTGAGGTCATCCCCCCGCGGGCAGTTAAGATTCCCTGTGCGGTTGCCATGCCGCGTAAGTCTTCGGGAGAAGTCTCAATGCGGCAGAGGATCACTTTCTTTCCGTCTTTTGCCCACTCTTCGGCTTCGTCGGCATGGAAGACAATTTGTCCCGCGGCAGCCCCCGGCGATGCGGGAAGCCCGTGGGTCACAGGTTTAGCTGCAGCCAATGCTTTTTTATCGAAAACGGGGTGCAGCAGTTCATCTAATTTTTCGGGATCGCAGCGTTTCAATGCTGTTTTTTCGTCGATATACCCCTGATGAAGCATATCGATGGCAATTTTGATCATAGCTGCCCCTGTACGCTTGCCGCTGCGGGTCTGCAACAACCATAACTTACCGTTTTGTATGGTAAATTCAAGGTCTTGCATATCTTTGAAGTAGTCTTCAAGTTTTTGTTGCGTTTCGATAAGTTCTTTGGCACAGTCGGGCATGGCCTCTTCGAGTGAAGGGAATTTAGCGGCACGTTCCTCTTCCGACACTCCTTGCAATTTTGCCCAACGGCGTGAACCTTCGAGGGTTATTTCCTGCGGTGTACGTACGCCTGCCACCACATCTTCTCCCTGTGCGTCAATCAGGTACTCCCCGTTAAAAATATCTTCGCCGGTAGCGGCATCGCGGGTGAAAGCCACCCCTGTCCCGGATGTTTTGCCCATATTCCCGTAAACCATGGCCTGAACATTAACGGCGGTTCCCCACTCTTCGGGGAAATTATTCATTTTCCTGTAAAGGATAGCACGCTCGTTCATCCAGCTGTCAAAAACGGCGCAAACCGCTCCCCATAGTTGCTCCCACGCGCTTTCGGGAAAATCACTTCCGGTACGTTCTTTCACGGCAGCCTTAAAGCGTTTCACCAACTCTTTCAGGTCTTCAACCGTTAAATCATTATCGAGCTCCACCCCTTTGGCGTGTTTCACCTCTTCCATGATCTCTTCGAACGGGTCGATGTCCTCCTTGCTTTGCGGTTTCATTCCCAACACCACATCGCCATACATCTGTATAAAACGACGATAAGAGTCCCACGCAAAACGTTCGTTGCCCGATTTCCTGGCAATCCCTTCAACGGCATCGTCATTCAAGCCGAGATTCAAAACCGTATCCATCATACCGGGCATGGAAACGCGGGCGCCGGAACGCACAGAAACCAAACAAGGGTTTTCCCTGTCACCGAACTTAGCTCCCATCAGTTTTTCGATGTTCTCGATAGCTTTTTCCACATCTGGCTTCAACACATCTACCACATAATCCCTGCCAAGCTGGTTGTATTCGGTACACACTTCGGTTGTAATGGTAAATCCCGGAGGGACGGGAACACCAATCAGGTTCATCTCAGCAAGATTAGCGCCTTTTCCACCCAGCAGATTCTTCATATCCGCACGGCCCTCGGCCAGTCCATTGCCAAAGGTGTAAACTCTCTTTTTTTCCATCTTTTTGAAAAATTTATTTATTGATTAATTTAGATTAAGTGCTGTAATTCTCTGCAAATTTAGTAAAAATATTGTTATATATGAGTAGTTACCGCCTGCGGTCGCGGCCTCTCATCGGTAAGTGCTCTTTCCTTGGGTGTCAATGCGTTGCCAGGAGTTTTCCGGACAGAGTCGTTAGGGTTATCCAAAAAGATATTCTTAAACCGGATATTCCGATATATGCCGATGGTATCTTGCAACCTCACAAACCCTGTGATTCCCCGAATCGTATCGTTCAGGATATATTTTTGCCCGTGCAGCAAGTAGTTCCTGTTCTCAGTAATCCTTTCGGAGCGGTAAATGACCGTGTCTTTATATTCGAGCATCAACATCACTCGTAAATTCGGATTCGAATTTGCGGGGACCCCGACAACATCAAAGCCGAAACCGAAATCGGCATTGGTTATTTTCTTGGTAATCTCAGTTGTGTCTAATTGGAATCGGAACCCGTTTTTCGGATTCAGTTCGTCAAACGAGTAGTTGTCCGGGATATAAGAAGGCGAATGAGACCGGACTGCAAACGATTGCTCCTGTTGGACCTGACGGTTCATTATCTGTTCGCTCTCTTTCTGCCGGCGTTGCAGGCGGGCCTTAACCGAATCGTTCATTTTCAAGTAGATCTCAATCTTATCCGAATACCACGAAAGGGAGGTGTCCCATTGCGCCTGCGTTGTTTTGTGTTTTCTAAAAACTTCACTGATAAGCGCCTCTTTTTTTTCCGGTGTGTCGAAGTTCTGATAATCGTTTTCGATCATTGCTTCGGCAATGTAAACATCGTACATCAGTTTTTCCATATCTTTCCGGTTCAGCACTTCTTTTGGCCTGTTGCAAAAAGAGAACAGGATGCCCAGCAGTACCGAAGTCAGGAGATATGCAACAACTTTACGATTCACGGACAACTTTTTTTTCTAATTGTTCCTACCTTTCACGGTCTAACTTCTCTTTGTCTTTTTTCGATAGAAGTGAATATGAAAGCGTTTTTCGATAAAAGATCAATAATAATACCACTCCTACGGATATGGCAGAATCGGCAATATTAAAGATGAAGCGGAAAAACAAAAACTCTTTCCCTCCCAGAACCGGAAACCAATTGGGATATGTTCCTTCGATAATCGGGAAGTAAAACATATCCACCACCTTCCCGTGGAGAAAGGAAGCGTATCCTTCGCCGAAAGGCACTACGGAAGCAACATGTCCGGGATAGCTTGCCTGGAAGAACACACCGTAGAAAACGCTGTCGATAATATTTCCCGACGCGCCTGCCAACACCAATGCGATACAGGCAATAAATCCGATTTTGTAATTCTCTTTAACAATCCGGATTAAATATACAATAATAGCTCCCACGGCTATTATTCTGAAAAGGGAAAGAAATAATTTCCCTATGGCTTCTATACCGAACGCCATGCCGTTATTCTCTACAAAATAGATTTTAAACCAATCGGTTATATGAATCATATCGTAAAGAGCCATATGGGTTTTCACCCAAATCTTACTAACTTGGTCGACGAGTAAAACCAAGATAATAACTAAAACGGCAATAATTCCTTTTTTTGTGGTACTATTCATTCGGGTAGCCATTTATACACAATCCGGCCCGGAACAGAAATACAAATCTCCTGTTCTCTGATCATTCGTGTTGTCGTTGAAATCATTCGCTAACGATTATTTTCTTTTCCCTTGTTTTGCTTCGATGCTTAATGTCGCGTGCGGCACGGCACGAAGACGCTCTTTAGGAATAAGTTTGCCGGTTTCGCGACAAACACCATAGGTCTTGTTTTCAATACGTACTAATGCTGCCTGTAAGTTTTGAATGAACTTCATCTGACGTTGTGCCAAACGTCCTGCCTCCTCTTTCGATAACGTTGACGCGCCTTCTTCCAACACCTTGTAAGTTGGTGATGTGTCCACCGTATCATTGCCATCTGCATTGGTTACCGCCGCCCGATAGTTTTCGTATTCCTGCTTGGCAACCTCCAGTTTTTCGTTAATGATCGTTCGGAATTCTTCCAATTCCTCATCAGAGTATCTCGTCTTCTCACTCATAACAGTAAATGTTTTATAATTTTTATCAATTGTTTTTCCTAACTCTTAATACCAATCCATAAATTATCGGCAAAGGAAGTGTCGATAATTGTTCCTGTCAAAATAATTTTATTTGTAGTTGTGTTCGCAAAGATAACAAAATTTCGTTACCGATTTATCAATCATAAACACAAATAGGGCTACTATTGTTTACGGATATCGACAGTTAATTTCTCGTCATCAATTTCTATTTCATCTTCAAAATCCTGTGCCTCTATTTCTATTGAATCGGCAAGCACCTGCGTCTTAATGTAGTCGCTAAATTCTTTGACAGCAGCATCAAACAAGGAGTTCGACGAAAGCCGGACAGCGATGCGGTCGGTAATATCAAAATCTTTCGACTTGCGTAAATTCTGGATACGGTTTACCAGTTCGCGGGCAATACCCTCTTTGCGGAGCTCGCCGGTCACGGTGATATCCAAAGCAACGGTCAACCGGCCTTCGTTGGCTACAAGCCATCCCGGGATATCTTCCGAAATAATTTCCACGTCGGCCAGATCAATCACAGCTTCCTGCCCGTCTATCAGGAATACAAAACGGCCGTTTTTCTCCAACTCGCTTATCTCATCCTGCAACATCTCCTGAATGCGTGCAGCGAGTTGCTTCATTATCTTTCCGTATTTAGGCCCGAGCTTCTTGAAATCGGGCTTCACCCGTTTCACAAGCATATCGTTTGCCGAATCCACAAGTTCAAGCTCTTTCACGTTTACCTCACTGAGAATAAGTGCCTGCACCGCCTCGATATTTCTCCGCTGTTCATCGTCTATAACGGGAATCATGATTTTTGTCAACGGCTGGCGGACTTTTAGATTCACTTTGCGGCGCAACGCCAACACAATAGAAGATGCTGTTTGCGCCAGATACATCTGCTCTTCGAGGACAGTATCAACTGCCGACTCATCAACGGCAGGGAAATCAGCCAGGTGCACTGATTCAAAACTTTCGCTGCCGGTAACTTTCACCAGATCCAGATAGAGCCTGTCGGCATAAAACGGAGCGATGGGAGCCATCAGTTTCGCCACCGTAACCAAACACTGATAGAGGGTTTGATACGCTGACATCTTATCTTCCGTCATCCCGCCACCCCAAAAACGTTTACGATTCAGGCGCACGAACCAGTTACTGAGGTTGTCGTTCACGAAATCATTAATCGCTCTTCCCGCCTTGGTAGGCTCGTAGTGGGCATAATCTCCGTCCACTTCTTTTATCAGCGAGTTGAGGAGCGACAAGATCCACCTGTCTATTTCGGGGCGTTTTGCCCACTCAATCTGTGGATATTGGTTGTGGAAATCATCCACGTTCGCATAAAGGGCAAAGAAAGAATAGGTATTGTACAACGTTCCGAAAAACTTGCGGCGGGCTTCTTCCACGCCGTCAATATCGAACTTCAGGTTATCCCACGGTGCGGCATTGGTAACCATGTACCAGCGCAACGGGTCGGAACCGAATTTTTCAATTGTTTCAAACGGGTCAACAGCATTTCCCAGCCGTTTCGACATTTTATTGCCGTTCTTGTCGAGGACCAATCCGTTTGAGATCACATTCTTAAAGGCGACGCTGCCTTTCACCATCGCACTGATGGCATGAAGGGTGAAAAACCATCCCCGGGTCTGGTCAACCCCCTCGGCAATAAAGTCGGCAGGGTAAACTTTCGCAAACTCTTCTTCCGGTATATGCGGATAGAAGAACTGGGCAAAAGGCATGGCGCCGCTATCGAACCAGACATCTATCAGATCGAGTTCGCGGTGCATCGGTTTTCCGCTTTCGGAAACCAACACGATATTATCCACATAGGGGCGGTGGAGGTCTATTTTTCCGTATTCCAAATCGGCATAATCTTTCAGTTCAAACTCCTTCCAGGGTAACTCGGTCATCACACCGGCATCAAGCGCTTTTTGCATTTCACGACACAGCTCTTTTACCGAGCCGATGCATTTTTCTTCCCTGCCGTCTTCTGTACGCCAGATTGGAAGTGGAGTTCCCCAATAGCGGCTCCGGCTCAGGTTCCAGTCTTGCAGGTTCTCGAGCCATTTTCCAAAACGCCCCGTTCCGGTAGATTGCGGCTTCCAGTTGATGGTATCGTTGAGCTCCATCATCTTTTCGCGGCAGGCCGTCGAGCGGATAAACCAGCTGTCGAGCGGATAATACAACACAGGCTTATCGGTACGCCAGCAATGCGGGTAGCTGTGGACAAACTTTTCGATGCGAAAAGCGCGATTCCGAAGTTTGAGGGAAACAGAGAGGTCGATGTCCAAGGTTGCTTCATCTTCCGACAACGCCTCATCGTACTCATTTTTTACATACCTTCCGGCAAACTCCTTGTACAAATCGACATTCACGTTGTTTTTCACAAAATCGGCATCCATATCTTCAATGCGGAAGAATTTCCCCGTTAAATCCACCATCGGACGTGTGTTCCCGTCTTTATCGACAAGCGTTAGCCCGGGCACATCGTTCTCTTTGCCTATTCTTGCGTCGTCGGCTCCAAAAGTAGGTGCGATATGTACAATTCCTGTCCCGTCTTCGGTAGTTACAAAATCGCCGCAGACTACTTTAAAAGCTTTTTCCGTAACCTTTACCCACGGGAAAAGCTGTTCGTATCCCATACCGGCCAGCTCCGAGCCGGTCCATGTCTTTTCCAACACGCGGAAAGGAATATTTTTATCGCCTTCCTTATAATCTTCAAGCTTCAGCTGACTGTTCTTCACGGAGAAATAAGACCCGAGAAGGCTTTTAGCCAGTACCACGGTCATCGGTTTCCCCGTATATTGATTGAAAGTCTGAACGGCGGCATATTCAATATTCGGGCCCATTGCCAGCAACATATTCGACGGCAATGTCCAGGGTGTGGTTGTCCAGGCCAGAAAAAACGCTTCGCCAAACCGTGTCCATTCCGGAAGCGGATCTATTATTTTAAATTGCGCCGTGCAGGTCGTGTCTTTTACGTCGCGGTAACAGCCGGGCTGATTCAGTTCGTGCGTACTCAACCCGGTTCCTGCCGCCGGCGAGTAAGGTTGAATGGTATAGCCTTTATAGAGGTATCCTTTTTTGTAAATTTCCTTAAGCAGATACCACAACGTCTCTATATAGCGATTATCGTAGGTGATGTACGGATCGTTCATATCCACCCAATAGCCCATTTTCCGGGTGAGGTCTTCCCACTCCTTGGTGTATCTCATCACCTCGGTGCGGCAAGCATTGTTGTATTCTTCTACGGAAATGGTTTTACCGATATCTTCCTTGGTTATGCCAAGCGATTTTTCCACGCTCAACTCCACAGGAAGCCCGTGTGTATCCCAACCGGCTTTCCGGTTTACCAAAAAGCCCTTCATCGTTTTATAACGGCAGAAAATATCTTTTATGGAACGTGCAATTACGTGGTGAATGCCCGGCATTCCGTTTGCCGAGGGCGGACCTTCATAAAACACAAACTCCGGATGGCCTTCGCGTATCTCCAGGCTTTTATGAAACACGTCCCGCTCATCCCATTGACGCAACATCTCCTTATTGATCTCCGACAAATTTAACTGACTATATTCGGTAAATTTTTTACTCATTGTCAACGTTTTTATACCACTTGAAAAAATTGTCTGCAAAGGTAGTGATTTTTTTAAACCTACTCCTTATCCCGGCTGTAATTCGGCGCTTCACGCGTGATCATTACACCGTGCGGATGGCTTTCGGCGTATCCGGCAGAAGTGATGCGGGTGAATTTGGCTTCGTGCAATTTTTCGATATCCGGAGCGCCGCAGTATCCCATTCCGGCGCGAAGGCCACCAACCATCTGGTAAACAACTTCCTGCAAGGTCCCTTTGAAAGGTACCCGGGCTTCGATCCCTTCGGGAACCAGTTTTTTAATATCGTCTTCCACATCCTGGAAGTAGCGGTCTTTCGAACCTTTCTGCATCGCGGAAAGAGACCCCATACCCCGATAGGTTTTAAATTTTCTCCCGTTAAAGATGATCGTTTCACCGGGTGACTCTTCAGTACCGGCCAACAGTGAGCCCATCATCACCGATGAACCGCCGGCAGCCAACGCTTTCACAATATCCCCCGAGTAACGCAACCCGCCGTCGGCGATGAGCGGCACCCCCGATCCCTTTAGCGCCTGCGCCACGTCATAAATAGCTGAAAGTTGCGGAACACCCACGCCTGCGATAACCCGCGTGGTACAGATCGATCCGGGACCGATTCCCACCTTCACGCCGTCTGCTCCGGCCTTTACCAGAAATTTTGCCGCTTCGGCTGTGGCAATATTTCCCACCACTACATCAATTTCGGGAAAAGTTTTTTTGATAAGCCTGAGCATATCACCAACGCCTTTGGTATGTCCGTGAGCGGTATCGATAACAATGGCATCAACACCGGCGTCGATAAGTGCGTCAGCTCTTTCCACCGAATCGAAAGTGACCCCGATCCCGGCAGCTACCCGCAGCCGGCCTTGCTCATCCTTAGATGCATAAGGCTTGTCTTTAGCTTTGGTGATGTCTTTGTAGGTGATAAGACCCACCAGCCGATAGTGAGAATCAACCACGGGAAGTTTTTCGATTTTGTGTTGCTGAAGAATCTCGGCGGCCGCTTCCAGGTCGGTAGTCTGGCGGGTAGTGATCAGATTTTCCTTGGTCATTACTTCGCGGATCAGTTTCTCCATCTTACGTTCAAACCGCAAATCGCGATTCGTCACGATCCCCACCAATGTATTGTCTTCAACAACTACCGGGATCCCACCGATTTTATATTCAGCCATCATATCCAATGCATCGGCAACAGTTTTTTCGGGATGGATGCTGATCGGGTTCAATATCATACCGTTCTCCGCACGTTTCACGGCGCGCACCTGCTTGGCCTGATCGTCAACGGTCATGTTTTTATGTATCACCCCTATTCCGCCTTCACGGGCAATAGCGATAGCCATAGTGGTTTCCGTAACGGTATCCATTGCCGCCGATACCATCGGAATATTAAGCGGGATATTTCTGGAAAAACGGGTGGAGAGGTTTACGTTTCGGGGAAGAACTTCGGAGTAACCGGGGACTAACAACAGATCGTCGAAAGTCAACCCTTCCATTGTGATTTTATCTGCAATAAATGACATAATTGTTATGTTTAAATTTTATTGCATGCAAAAGTAACTCTTTTTTATTGAAACGCAGCGATTTTAATGCATTTTTTTTACGTTTATCGCGAGCTATGGGTTCCCCGTAAAATAGCTAAAAGGCCTCCGCTTTAGTCGCAATCATGTAACTTGATATATACGAAACATTCAACACCATTATAGAAACATTCAATAGCTGATAAGTGAATAAAAATCCCGGTTAACTGTTTATTTTTTGTACCTTTGGGTAATCATTCAAAAATTAATAAAAATTTTAAGAACATGTCAGTATTAGTAGGAAAAAGGGCGCCGGTATTTCAGGCTCCCGTAGTTCTTGATGGGAATATTATCGAAGATAATTTCTCATTAGATAATTATTTAGGAAAGAAATATGTAGTTTTCTTCTTTTATCCGGCGGATTTTACTTTCGTCTGCCCAACTGAATTGCACGCATTCCAAGAAAAAATAAAAGAGTTTGAAGATCGCAGCACAGCAGTGGTAGCCTGTTCTACCGACTCTGCGGTTTCACACTGGAAATGGCTGCAAACACCTAAATCGGACGGAGGGATTCAGGGGGTAACTTATCCCATTGTAGCAGATCACGCGTTGACAATCTCCATGGCATACGATGTATTAGCCGGCGAATATGATGCGGATTCTTCGGATAACCCTATTTTTGTAGGCTCCCCCGAAGCATACAGGGGATTGTTCCTGATAGATAAGAAGGGTATTGTCCGTCATCAGGTGGTGAACGATATGCCGCTGGGAAGAAGCGTTGACGAAATATTAAGAGTGATCGACGCACTCCAGTTTACCGAGGAGCACGGTGAGGTTTGCCCTGCCGACTGGCACAAAGGGGATAAAGGCCTTATCGCAACCCAGGAAGGTATCGCTTCCTATCTTTCCGAAAAGTAACTTTTTACACCTCATTATTGCGAAAAGCATTGTTCCTGTTTCAACAGAACGATGCTTTTTTATTTTTGTAAGTATTTTACCGTTATTTTGCAAAAAATGATCCGGATAGTTGTTACTTTTGACTATATTTGCACAGTTTTTCACAGAGAAAAGATAAAAAAGATAAAATTGATATGAATCCTTTATCCTCACGACTGCAATCGCTCTCCCCATCCGAAACTTTCGCGATGGCGCAAAAAAGCAACGAGCTAAAAGCTCAAGGAATTGATGTAATTAACATGAGTGTTGGCGAGCCCGATTTCTCCACACCCGCCCATATAAAAGAAGCTGCCAAAAAGGCAATCGACAATAATTTTTCTTTCTACTCTCCTGTTCCGGGATTTCCAGAGCTGAGAAAAGCCATTTGTACGAAACTGAAAAATGAGAATAACCTTGATTTTGATCCGGCACAAATAGTGGTTTCAAGCGGAGCCAAACAGTCGCTTTGCAACGTCATCCTGTCTATTGTAGATAAAGGCGAAGAAGTAATTATTCCCGCCCCTTATTGGGTGAGCTATCCCGAGATGGTGAAAATTGCCGAAGGGAAACCTGTTTTTGTGTATGCCGGCATCGGGCAGGATTTTAAAATCACGGCAAAGCAATTGGAAGAAGCCATTACGCCAAAAACAAGGGCACTGATTTTATGCTCTCCTTCCAATCCGACCGGAAGTGTTTACACGCGTGAAGAATTGAAATCACTGGCCTTGGTTTTAGCAAAACATCCTGATATCTACGTTATTTCCGACGAAATCTACGAGCACATAAATTACATAGGGAAGCACGAAAGCATTGCTCAATTCCAGGAAATCCGTGAGCGGGTAATCGTTGTGAACGGAGTCTCCAAAGGCTATGCCATGACGGGCTGGCGCATCGGATGGATTGCCGCGCCAAAATGGATTGCTTCCGCCTGTGGATTACTGCAAGGACAATATACATCGGGAGCATCGTCGATTTCACAAAAAGCAGCCGAAGCCGCTTACACCGGGAGTCAGGATTGCGTAGAAGAGATGCGTGTTGCGTTTGAAAGAAGAAAAAAACTGATCACGAAACTCCTGAGAGAAATCCCGGGATTAAAAGTAAATGATCCCGAGGGTGCATTTTATATTTTTGTTGAATGCAGCAGCTACCTGGGAAAAGGGAAAATAGAGACAGCTACCGACCTGGCCATGTATCTTTTGGAACAAGGGCATGTTGCCTGTGTGGGCGGCGACGCGTTTGGCGCACCAGGCCACATCCGGTTCTCTTATGCCACATCGGACGAAAACATAGAAAAAGCCATTTCCAGGGTGAAGGGTGCATTGGAAAAACTCAGAACGTCACATTGACCATCACCGGAAAATGGTCGGACGGGAAATGACCGTATTGTACATCATTTAAGACGCCGTATTTATTCACTTTCACACCTTCCGAAACCCAGATATAATCAATACGGTCTCTCATCGGGAAATCCAGCCTGAATGAATTAAAGGTTCCTTCCGTCCCGTAAGGCGGACATGCCGAAACCCGGAAGGAATCTTTCAACCTCCCGTCATTCATCAGGATTTGTATGGGTTCGTCATCGGGAGTGGCGTTGAAATCCCCTGTGCAGAAAACGACACCCTTTCCGGCAATCTCTTCTATCTTTTTCAGAAGCAGAAGCGATGAATTCTTTCGCGCTTCCTGCCCCTGATGATCGAAGTGTGAGTTGAAAACAAAAAACTCCTTACCTGTTTTTTTATCTTTAAACTTTGCCCATGAACAGATTCTGTTGCAGCAGACGGCATCCCAGCCCTTACCCGGCACATCCGGGTTTTCCGCGAACCAGAAATCGCCGTTTTTCAACACATCAAACCTGTCCTTCCTGTAAACAATGGCAGAATGCTCGCCGGCATCTTTCCCGTCATCGCGCCCCACCCCAACGTAAGCATAATTCTCTAGTTCGAGGATATCGGCCAACTGATGTTTAAACGCCTCCTGCGTACCAAAAATATCGAAATCGTGAAAACGGACCAACCCTTTCACCATCTCTTTACGATGCTGCCAGGCATCAAGGCTATCTGCCTCAGTATCCATACGGATATTATATGTGGCGATATTCATAGTGAAATCTTTTGCGGCTTGTGAACAGCCCATTAAAATCAAGCTGAAAAACAGCAGAAAGGAGAGTACTATTTTTTTCATTCGGAACTATTTTAATTATTTACTGAACTTTAGTAAGCTATATAATTGCGGCTAAATCGTTCACTGAAGTTAGACTATTGCTCGCCGTGGCATAATGCAAGTAAACTTGCCTTATGTTCATTCGGCTTAACGCAATAGTTCGTCTAACGATATTTTGCGACCCATCCTCGCCCACGCTTTGGACAGTTACTCTTTTTTACGTTCATCGCGAGCCATGGGTACCCCGCAAAACATCTAAAGGCCTCTGCTTTAGTCGCATGTACTATCCGAGAAGACATGTAAAAGTTAAATAACTTGCTGAACTTTTACAAGTATACCGGCGGAATGCATGCAAATATTGAATTATTCAATTCTCCAAAATTACACTTAATAAACATAATTACGAAAATAAAAATCGGATATTCCGGACACGAAAACAACTAAAAAGAATGATTCTAAATAAGAGAGCCCGATAAATTATTCCGGAAATTATTCTTTTTTGATATTTTAAAATGCTATTTTTGTGCTCTGAATTGAATTTCCACATTCCTTTAGAGCTAGAAACTGTTTTTTTTATCACCATAACTGAAAATCAATATAATTACTAAATAAATTTTTAAACAACAACTTTATGAGCTGGCTAATTAATTCTTCTATCGGACGGAAGCTGATTATGAGTATCTCTGGTTTGTTTCTCGTCCTATTTTTGATGTTCCACAGTTTGATGAATTTCGTAGTTATCATTTCGGCCGATGCATACAACGCCATCGCAGCCGCACTGGGCGCTAACTGGTATGCCCTTATCGGAACCGGAATTCTCGCTTTGGGTTTCATCATCCATATTATTTATGCCTCCGTCTTAACGCTTCAAAATCAGAAAGCACGAGGGTCAAACAAGTACGCTGTTGCTAAGTCGCAAAAGACCGTCACCTGGGCATCGAAAAACATGTTCATCCTGGGTACGATAATCTTCGGCTTCCTGGTGTTGCACTTGATCAATTTCTGGTCTAAAATGCAATTGGTAGAGCTGATGCACGGGCACAACTACGCTGCTGCAGGCTTCCACGATCCGACGGATGGCGCCTATTTTATCCGTGAACTCTTCACTCAACCGCTCTACAGCATTATATATATTGTGTGGCTTGTTGCGATATGGTTTCACCTTACACACGGTTTCTGGAGCGCAATGCAGACATTGGGATGGAACAACCGGATTTGGCTGCCCCGCCTGAAAACATTATCTTACGTTGTTGCAACGATTATCTGTTTGTTGTTCATTTCTGTTCCGGTTTATTATCTGCTCGGCTTTGGCGCGTAATTTTACTTACTAAAATTTAAAAACATTATGATAAACAAAGAAGACGAAACTGCAAAAGTAGAAAACAAAACTACTGTAACAGACAATAAAATAAAATTGGACTCAAAAATTCCAAAAGGGCCGTTGGCCGAGAAATGGTCATCCTACAAGGCACATCAAAAATTGGTGAACCCTGCCAATAAACGCCGTCTCGATATTATCGTCGTTGGAACGGGGCTTGCCGGAGCATCGGCTGCAGCATCGTTAGGCGAATTGGGATTCAACGTGTTGAATTTCTGCATTCAGGATTCACCCCGGCGCGCACACTCCATTGCCGCACAAGGGGGTATCAATGCTGCAAAAAACTATCAAAACGACGGTGACTCCGTCTATCGCCTGTTCTACGACACCATAAAGGGTGGCGACTACCGCGCACGCGAAGCGAACGTTTACCGCCTTGCCGAAGTTTCCAACAACATCATCGATCAGTGCGTAGCCCAAGGCGTTCCCTTTGCACGCGAATACGGAGGTTTGCTCGATAACCGCTCTTTCGGGGGCGCACAGGTATCGCGTACTTTTTATGCACGCGGGCAGACCGGACAGCAATTGCTTCTTGGCGCTTACAGTGCATTGAGCCGTGCTATAAATAAAAAACAGGTGAAATTATATACACGGTACGAGATGGTTGACCTCGTGATAATCGACGGGCGCGCCCGCGGGATTATTGCCCGCAACCTCGTAACCGGGAAATTAGAGAGATTTGCGGCTCACGCCGTCGTTATTGCCTCCGGCGGATACGGGAACACGTTTTTCCTCTCCACCAATGCAATGACATCCAACGGATCAGCTGCCTGGCAATGCTACAAGAAAGGGGCTTACTTTGCCAACCCCTGTATGGCACAAATTCACCCGACCTGTATTCCCGTTCACGGTGAATTCCAATCGAAACTGACGTTGATGTCGGAATCGTTGCGCAACGACGGCAGGATATGGGTTCCTAAGAAAATTGAGGATGCCCGGGCAATCCGTGAAGGGAAACTGAGGCCGACAGAGATAAAAGAAGAAGATCGCGATTACTACCTGGAACGCCGCTATCCCGCTTTCGGCAACCTTGTTCCCCGCGATGTGGCATCACGCGCAGCCAAAGAACGCTGCGATGCAGGTTATGGAGTCGGGACGACCGGGTTGGCCGTTTATCTCGATTTTGCCGATGCCATCAAACGCCTCGGGAAAGATGTGGTGGAGGCCCGCTACGGGAACCTTTTCCAGATGTATGAAAAAATCGTTGACGATAATCCGTACGAGACACCGATGATGATCTATCCCGCCATCCACTATACCATGGGAGGAATTTGGGTAGATTATGAACTGATGACTTCCATACCCGGCCTTTTCGCCATCGGCGAGGCCAACTTCTCCGATCACGGCGCAAACCGACTGGGCGCTTCGGCGTTGATGCAGGGATTGGCCGACGGATATTTTGTTTTGCCGTACACCATCCAAAGTTATCTTGCCGACCAGATCACCGTGCCAAGGTTCAGCACCGACAGTCCCGAGTTTGCAAAAGCAGAAAAAGATATCGATGCACGCATGGAAAGGCTTATGAACATAAAAGGCAAACATTCGGTGGACCACTTCCATAAGAAACTCGGACACATCATGTGGGATTTAGTGGGAATGGGTCGTGAAGCCGAAGGCTTGAAGAAAGCCATCGAAGAGTTGAAGGTACTGAAGAAGGAGTTCTGGGCAGATGTACGGATCCCGGGAGAAAAGAGCTCGTTGAACGTTGAGTTGGACAAAGCGCTTCGTCTGGCCGATTTTATCGAGATAGGCGAACTTATGGCCCACGATGCGCTAGACAGGGAAGAATCCTGCGGCGGTCACTTCCGTCTGGAACATCAAACCGAAGAAGGGGAAGCCTTACGTCACGACGACAAGTTCTCTTATGTTTCCTGTTGGGAATATCAGGGCGAAGACAAAGCTCCGGTTATGTACAAAGAGCCTCTCGACTATGAATTTATCGTGAGACAACAACGTAATTATAAGTCGTAATTTAAAAATCGTATCATCCTATGGACAAAAATATAAATATCAAAGTACGAGTATGGCGTCAAAAAGGCCCGAAAGTAAAAGGAAATTTTGAAACCTACGAATTGAAAGATATCTCGCAAGGCAGTTCCTTCCTTGAAATGATGGATATCCTGAACGAACAACTCATCAACGAAGGAAAAGACCCGGTTGTTTTCGATCACGATTGCCGCGAAGGCATCTGTGGAATGTGCAGTTTGTATATCAACGGATTTCCTCACGGGCCGGATGAAGATGTTACCACCTGCCAGCTGCATATGCGCAAATTCAACGACGGGGACACCATCACGGTAGAACCGTGGCGCTCAGCAGGATTCCCCATAATCCGCGACCTGATGGTTGACAGGACGGCTTTCGATAAAATTATCCAGGCAGGAGGCTATGTTTCGGTAAATACCGGCGGCGTTCCCGATGGAAATGCTATTCCAATTCCCAAATACGCTGCCGATGAAGCTATGGATGCTGCCGCCTGTATCGGTTGCGGGGCTTGTGTGGCAACCTGTAAAAACGGATCGGCAATGCTCTTTGTTTCGGCAAAGGTAAGCCAACTGGCTCTGCTCCCGCAAGGAAAAGCAGAACGCGCTAAACGTGCCAAAGCGATGGTTGCTAAAATGGACGAACTCGGGTTCGGGAACTGTACCAATACAGGCGCTTGCGAACAGGAATGTCCCAAAAATATTTCCATCAGCCATATTGCCCGATTGAACCGCGAATTCCTGAAAGCAAAATTCAAGGACTAACCAATTATATATCAACAGACAAGGCGTTTTGCTCCTGCGCGGGGCAGAACGCTTCTCTTTTGATGCCCAGCACTAAAATATGATTAATTAACATTTTTGATTTAACTTTTTGCCGTTTCAACTGTCTAAACAGTTAGAAATTGTTTTGAATCCATCAAAAAATGACTAAGAAACAGTGCATAAAGAATTCAAAACAATTTCTTAGATTTGCATTTGCAAAGGGTTTGATTAATTTTAAAAAAACAGATCAATTATGAAATCAAGAAAATTATTTGTAACCGGCCTTTTTGTCTTTCTTATGATGGGAAGTACGGTAAGTGCGCAATTACGGTTTGGATTAAGAGGAGAAGTAGGGATCAACAAACCTTCTTTCACCAAGAATTTGTACTCGGTGGAGAATATGAATGATTTCAAGGTGGGGCCAACGATAGAATTTATGCTCCCTGTTGTAGATTTTGGAATAGAGGGATCGGTTTTATACAGCAACAAGAAAATGAATGTAAAAAAAGTAAGTGAGGGGGGAATCAAAACTACCGTAGAAGATATTTCCAGCCATTCCATTGACATTCCGGTAAACTTAAAATACAAAATCGGGCTTATCTCTCCGGTAAAAGTGTTTTTAGCTGCCGGCCCCTACGCCAATTTTTGGCTGTCGGGGGATGATTTTAAGGATGCGGCTTTCATGAACAAGGTAGAGGCAAAGAAATTTGAAGCAGGCATTAATCTGGGAGCCGGTCTGGAAGTAATCAGACGTGTGGCCGTAGGGTTTAATTACAGAATGAAATTAACAGACGATTACTCTGTAGATGAACCGGATTTTAAAGATGTCTTTAATCAAAAGGCCGGATTCTGGTCCGTTACCGCAGCCCTCTATTTCTAAGAATGTATTTTGTTGATGTAGTCCTCCCGCTTCCCTTGGCCGGATCTTTTACCTACGCTGTCCCTGCAGAAATGCAAAGAAAGATAGGTATCGGGTTCAGGGCGATAGTCCCTTTTGGAAAACGGAAATTCTACACAGCAATCATTCTCCGGCTGCACAACAACCCTCCAAAAGGAGTTGAAGTAAAAGAGATTCATTCCCTCATAGATTCACGTCCGATGGTGAACGAGCATCAGGTTCGATTGTGGGAATGGATCTCTTTTTATTATATGGTTTCGCTTGGCGATGTTTATAAAGCAGCCGTGCCATCGTTGATGAAGCCGCAAGATTTGGAGGAAAAATTTAAATCCAAAACAGAAACATTTATTCGTTTAAACACCGGCATCAACGATATTGAACAACTCATCGGGAGAGCCAAAAAGCAAGCAGAGCTTTATCAGGCGTTGAAAAAATTGTTTTCGGAAGAGAGCGGGAAACAGATCCCGAAAAAAGAGATTGTGGCTAAAACCGGATGTAGCGACAGCGTTTTAAAGGGCCTGATTGAAAAAAAAATAGTGATCCAGTATGCCGAAGAGGTAAGCCGGCTCGACAAGCAAGTGGCAACATCGCGTAAACCGTTTAAATTAAATGTGCAGCAGCAAAAAGCATTTGAAGAGATAAACCGCTGCTTCGAAGAAAAGAATGTTTGTCTTTTGCACGGTGTCACGTCGAGCGGAAAAACCGAAATCTATATCCACCTTATCGAAGAGCGCCTGAAACTGAAACAACAGACGCTTTACCTGGTTCCCGAAATCGCACTCACCACGCAATTGACTTCAAGGCTTCAAGCTGTCTTTGGAGATAAGCTCGGAATTTATCACTCCAAAATAAACGACAGCGAACGTACGGAGATCTGGCAAAAAATGCTGTCGGAATCCCCTTATGAAATCGTTATCGGCGTACGTTCATCGCTTTTCCTGCCCTTCAGGCAACTGGGTCTGGTCATCGTGGATGAGGAGCACGAGACCAGCTACAAGCAACAGGAACCGGCACCCCGGTATCACGCGCGTGATACGGCAATAGTACTGGCACAAACTTTTGGAGCGAAAACATTACTGGGTTCGGCTACGCCGGCCATCGAAACGTTTTATAACGCCAAAACCGGAAAATACGGATGGGTAACTCTCGAACAACGATTCGATAATATTGAACTTCCCAAAATCACATTCGAGAACACCCAAGAGCTCTGCCGGACAAAAAAAATGAAATCGGTGCTCGCTCCCGCTCTTATCGAAAAGATAAACAAGGCATTAGATTCCGGGGAACAGGTGATTTTGTTTCGCAACCGGCGCGGGTTTGCCCCGATGCTGGAGTGCAAGCTTTGCGGTTGGACACCGAAATGCAGTCGTTGTGACGTATCGCTTACCTATCACAAAAATCGCCAGGAGTTGAAATGCCATTACTGCAACAAGACATATAAACCGGTCCGTGAATGCCCTGTTTGTCACGAAGAAAGCGTAGAGCTTATCGGGATGGGTACCGAGAAGCTGGAAGAAGAAGTGGCGAAACTCTTCCCCGATGCCTCTATTGCGCGAATGGATACCGATACTACACGCGGAAAAGAGAGTTATGAGAAGATAATCTCCGATTTCCAGAACAAAAAAGTGCAGATTTTAATTGGCACTCAAATGCTATCGAAAGGGTTAGACTTTGATAATGTGAGTGTGGCGGGTATTATTTCAGCAGATGGACTACTCAATCACCCCGATTTCCGCTCGCACGAACGGGGCTTTCAACTGATGCTGCAGGCCGCCGGGCGTGCCGGAAGGAAGAACCGGCAAGGCGAAGTTGTCATTCAAACCGCCGATCCGGGGCAACCTGTTTATCGGTATTTACAGGCAAACGACTACGAAGGTTTCTTCCGTTCTCAGCTCGCAGAACGGAAATTATTCAACTATCCGCCTTTTAAACGATTGATATTGATTGTTTTCAAACACAAAGATGAAGACAAGGTGGAATCGGGAGCGGATTTTTTTGCCCGCCTACTTAAACAATCGCTCGGAGAGATGGTGCTGGGTCCCAACAAACCACTCATAAGCCGCATTCAACAGTATCATATCCGCGATATTTTGTTGAAACTCGACAATAATCTGTCCCCGGCTAAAATCCGGCAATTTATTCAATCCGTCGAAGCCCGTTTCAGGGAGAATATAGACTTCAGGTATATCGTCCTCCATTATGACGTGGATGTGACGGGATGACTTATTAAAAAAACCGAACTGCGGGGCAGCCCGGTTTTTACGTTGTTATTTCATTTCAATCTCTTCTTTCAGGTCTATTTCGTTGTTCTCTTTATCGTAAAACACATATTGCAGGAATCCCAAACTTTGATTGGGTATTACTTTCATAGCAATATTGTATTTCTTTTTCCATTTGTATTTCAACGAAAACAAACCCTGTTGAAGATATGCTGCAACATATGGATGTATATGCAGACTGAATTTCTTCACTTTCAGCTTATTAGCCAAGTAATCGATTTTCCCTTCCAACGTGTCGGTAAATAAAATCGATGATTTAATCTTCCCTTTTCCAAAGCAAGTGGGGCACATCTCGCTTGTGGCGACTTCCATTTCGGGGCGCACCCGCTGACGCGTGATCTGCATTAACCCGAATTTACTCAATGGAAGAATTTTGTGTTTCGCTCTGTCCGATGCCAGAAACTCGTTCATTTTGTTGAACAGTTTGTTGCGATGATCGCCCGAACTCATATCGATGAAATCTACCACAATAATGCCGCCCATATCGCGCAAGCGCAGTTGGCGGGCAATTTCCTCGGCGGCGGCAACATTTACTTCAAAGGCGCTGTCTTCCTGTCCGAGCGATTGTTTGTTGCGGTTTCCGCTGTTCACGTCAATAACGTGCAATGCCTCGGTGTGTTCGATAATAAGATAAGCGCCGTTCTTAAATGTAACGGTTTTACCAAAGAGCGATTTAACCTGTTTTGTGATGCCGAAGTTGTCTAAGATTGGCGATGCCCCGTTGTAAAGTTTTACTACATTTTTCCGGTCGGGAGCAATTAAACCGACATACTCGGCAATCTGTTTTGCCACATCCGGATCATTGATGTGGATCTGTTCAAACGATGGGCTGAAAATATCGCGAAGTAATCCGACCGTGCGCCCCGTCTCTTCGAAAACCAACGACGGTGCTTTTGCCTTAGGCAGCTTTTCGGCGGTATCCTCCCAGCGTTTAAGCAATACTTTTAACTCTGCATCAAGCTCTGCCACTCTCTTTTCCTCGGCGTTAGTACGAATAATTACGCCAAAGTTTTTGGGCTTGATGCTCTGAACCAGTTGTCGAAGACGTGCACGCTCTTCGCGCGATTTAATTTTTTGTGAAACCGAAACGCGGTCGATGAACGGGATCAATACCATAAATCTTCCGGCAAATGAAATTTCGGCTGTCAATCTCGGGCCTTTTGTCGAAATAGGTTCTTTGGCAACCTGTACCAATATCTCCTGTCCCACTTTCAGCTTGTCCGAAATAGAGCCGTCTTTTTCGATTTCGGGCTGCAGTTTCATTTTCTGAACCTGTAAATTTTTTTTCTTATCTTCAACCGCTTTCAGAAAACCCGTAACAGAGTTAAATTCTACCCCTAAATCCAAATAGTGAAGAAAAGCGTCCTTTTTGTGTCCTACATCAACAAATGCAGCATTTAGAGCAGGCATCAACTTTTTGACCCTGCCTAAATAGATGTTTCCAACCGCATAAGATTCGCTCTGGCTCTCTTGCTGTAACTCTACGAGTTTTTTATTATCGAGAACCGCCAGCGTAATCTCCCTAGGCTGGACATCCACTACAAGTTCGCTTGCCACAATTTTTTTGTTTTTTAAATGTTTAATTAATCAGGCTTTCTGCTCCTCCGACCAGAAAGCAGTGTTCTCACGAACACATTTGGACTGTTTATATACAAAGAACAAACTTTTCCGATATAATCTTTTAAGTTTGTTCCCGTATATAATTGTGCTTGAAAAACTTTAGAAAAGACTATTTCTTCTTTTTATGCCTATTTTTCCTCAGTCTTTTCTTCCGTTTGTGAACAGCCATTTTATGCCTTTTTCTTTTTTTTCCGCTTGGCATTTTCTTTAGTTTTTAAAAATTACGTAATCCTGTTATTTATTTGTATTATCCTTAACCTGAGCAACAAATGTTTTTGCCGGTTTGAAAGCAGGTATATTGTGTGCGGGGATAATTATGGTCGTATTTTTAGAAATATTGCGAGCAGTTTTTTCGGCCCTTTTTTTCACGATAAAACTACCGAAACCTCTTAAATAAACGTTTTCTTTATTTGCTAACGAATCTTTTACAACTTCCATGAAAGATTCTACTGTTGCCAAAACAGATGCCTTATCCACACCCGTATTCTTTGCAATTTCGTTTACAATGTCTGCCTTAGTCATTTTATTACTTTTTTTAATGTTAGTGATAATATAGTTAATTCTTAAAATTTTGGACTGCAAATATATAGCTTTTTTTTCATCCCAAAAAATAAATACGATTTAATTTTATTTTTTTCTCTTATTTTCTTGCTTAAGCGTGTTTTTAACGTAGTTTTGTATCAGATTTTGTAAAAACAATGAGTGAAAAAGAGAACGACAACCTGATCGGCAGCCTGTTACAAAGCTGGTACGTACAACATAAACGAAACTTGCCCTGGAGAGCTACCAAGGATCCGTACGTTGTCTGGGTTTCCGAGATTATCTTGCAACAAACCCGGGTGGATCAGGGACACGATTACTTCCTGCGGTTTATAGAGAGATTCCCCGATATAAAATCGCTTGCCCTGGCACCTGAAGATGATGTATTGAAGATCTGGCAGGGATTGGGTTACTACTCGCGCGCAAGAAATCTGCATACGGCGGCCAAACAGATTATGGAAAAGTTCAATGGAGTTTTTCCCGCATCCCACAGCGATATCCTTTTGCTCAAGGGTGTTGGCGAATATACGGCAGCAGCCGTCGCTTCCATAGTTTATGATTTACCCTGTCCCGTTGTTGACGGGAATGTTTTTCGGGTGTTATCGCGGCTGTTTGCCATTGGAGTACCGATAGATTCCGCAAGCGGGAGAAAACTCTTTACCGAAACGGCAAAATCTATTCTCGACAAACAAAATCCCGGGACTCATAACCAGGCTATTATGGAATTGGGCGCACTTATTTGCACTCCCAGACTCCCCAAATGCCCGGAATGTCCTTTACAGGCCGTTTGCCTGGCTTTCGAAGAAAAAAACGTAACAGGTTTTCCCGTAAAAAAAGGAAAAACAATCCAAAAAGAACGCTACTTCAGCTATTTCCACATCGAACAAAACGGATATACCTATATAAGAAAACGGAATAATTCAGATATCTGGAAAAATTTATATGAGTTCCCGCTAATCGAAACCGAGGCACCAAGCGACCTGTTGAAGTTACAGGCAAATTCCGGATTTTCCAGCCTGTTTCAATCGGCCGGAGAAGTTTACATTGAGCACAAACTTCGACTCAGGCATGTGTTGTCGCACCGGATCATTCACGCCGACTTTTATCGGGTTGAACTCAACGGGCAACAAAACACCGATTTGGAAAAGGAATTCATTAAAATAAAGTCCGCATCCATATCTGAATATCCTGTATCGCGGCTTATTCATAAATACCTCGAAACAATTTAGAAACTGTTTAAAGTTCTTACAAAAGAGGATAATAAAGATATCTTCGCTATTTAAACAGTTTCTTAACGGCAAAACTTGCCAAATCCAAAATAATCACTAATTTTGCTTTGAATTGATTTATTAAACCAAATTTTTTTAAGCTATGTCGGTAAACAAAGTTATTTTAGTAGGAAATGTAGGGAAAGACCCGGAGATCAAGTATTTTGACAATGACAATGTAAAAGCAAATTTCCCTTTGGCAACCAGTGAGAGAGGGTACACGGCAGCAAACGGGACACAGGTCCCCGAACGTACGGAATGGCACAATATTGTTTGTTGGAGAGGATTGGCACAGATTGTAGAAAAATTCGTAAAAAAAGGTACACAATTGTATATCGAGGGAAAAATCCGTTCACGTTCATATGACGATCAAAACGGTGTAAAAAGATATATAACCGAGATCTATGCCGATAACGTAGAAATGCTCAGTCGCAGGGCCGGTTCGGGAGAAGGTACAGGTTTTCAGAACGATAAACACGATACTCCTTACAACGAACCGGTAGATTTGAGTGATAATTCTGAAGCAGATGATTTGCCGTTTTAAAAAAACATCGTAATTTTGCAGAGAATGTTTTAATTTTCGGATTGGAACATTCTCTTTTGTTTCACTAAATTTTCCACAATTGGATCCTGATCCTCTTCCGTTTATATCTTCCGAAGTACAGGCAGCCGCCTTGTCGGTTGCTGACTATATTTTAATTGTACTCACCCTCGTACTTACATACATTAATGCTATTATTTCCGGCTCGGAAATCGCATTTTTCTCCCTCAGCCAGGAAGAAACCGAAGAGCTCAACACCGATACACGTCCGGGCTCGGTGCGTGTTTCTAAATTGCTCCGGGAGCCGGAGAAATTGCTGAGCGCTATTGTTATCTCTTACAACTCCCTGAATATAACAATAGTCACCCTGCTTTTCTATCTGCTGAACCTTACCCCCTACTTTTCGGGCAGCGACAATAAAGTCATACTCAAGCTACTGATCATCATCGCTTTTATACTCCTTTTCGTGGAGTTTATTCCAAAAACATATGCTTCGCAAAGATCACTTACTTTTGCCCGCAACAATTCCCGATTCATTCAAATCCTGAACAAGCTGATGGCTCCTTTCTCTTCGTTATTGGTAAGAACAAGCAATATCTTCAGCAAAAGCGTTATTCAGAAAAGATACGAAATCTCGATGGACGACTTGTCCAAGGCTCTCGAAATTACGTCGGGCGAAATCAAGCAGGAGCAGGAAAAGGATATGCTCGAAGGCATTATCCGGTTCAAGGACAAAACGGTGGACCACATCCTGGTATCACGTTCCGATATGGTAGCGATCGACATAGCCACTCCTTTCAGGGAGGTCATCCGTTTCATTGTGGAAGCCGGATTTTCGCGCATTCCCGTTTTTGAGGAGAACCCCGATAACATTAAAGGTATTTTGTATGTAAAGGATCTGTTGCCACACCTTATCAAAACGGATAATTTCCGCTGGCAATCGCTGATCCGTCCGGCTTACTTTGTGCCGGGAACAAAACGGATAGACGACCTGCTGGAAGAATTCCGCGCCAATAAAAACCACATGGCCATTGTGGTGGACGAGTACGGCGGCACAACCGGCATTGTCACGATGGAAGACATCCTGGAAGAAATAGTTGGTGATATCAGCGATGAGTACGACGAAGAAGTAAAACCTTTCTACACTATCGCCCCGGACGGGTCGTATATTTTTGAAGGAAAAACATCGCTCGAGGATTTCATTGAAGTCACCGGCGTCCCGGAAAGAGATTTCGAAAAACTGCAGGAAGATGTCGATACCATTGCGGGATTAATGTTGGAATTGAAAGGTGATTTCCCCAAACGTAAGGAACTGGTAAAATACAAGAGATACGGATTTCAAGCGGAAGAAATGAGTAAACGCCGGATTATGAAAGTCCGGTTTATTCCTCCGAAAGGGGATAGCGAATGAAAGTAATGCTTTTTCGCAAGGAACATATTGATGGGGATGGTCTTATCGGCATAGGAAGAATAACCGATGATCACAAGACTTTACTCCGTTCATTGCCTCAGGCCCAACAGGAAGCGGCAGCGGAGCATGTTTCGAAAATGCGTTCGGGAAGAAGGATTATCGAGTGGCTCACCACCCGGGTTCTGCTGTTTGAGCTTCTGGGTGAAGAAAAAATCATCGACAACCGCCTCGACGGAAGGCCATTCTTAGTTGATGACTCTTACAAAATAAGCATCTCCCACACTAAAGATTATGCTGCCGTTTTGTTACACAAACACTATTCCGTAGGAATTGACGTAGAGACCATTTCGGAACGGGTGAGCAGGTTGGCGGGTAAGTTTATTTCGGAGAACGAGTACGTTGACCCTTCGCAAAAAGTTATCCATCAACTCTTGCATTGGTCAGCGAAAGAGACGATATTTAAAATGATGGAGGAAGGCGAAATCGATTTTAAGGAACACCTTCATATTCATCCTTTTCATCCTGCGAAGAAGGGTGTTTTTCAAGCCAACGAATCAAAAACCCGTCAACAAAAAACATTTCAAATCCATTATGAGATTCTGCCCGATGTGGTATTAACCTGGGCGGTGGATAAATAGCGATATCTCATCATCTTTTAAAGACAACCTTCCCCCGTCCGCCAAAAACCGAATTACGGTTATCACTTTCTCAGCATTGAAATCCGGAACTGATTTCAGCAAATCATTTAATCGCTGCGGAGAAGTTGCGTTCAAGGATTCGGCAAGCAGGGCCTCAATCCGGTTGAACTCATAGTTTGTTAACCCTGTTTCCGTTTTTTGCAAACAGACATCGCAATGGCCACAATCTTTCGGATCTTTCTCATCAAAATAAATTAACAGCATCCTGCTGCGGCAAATCCGGTCGTTTTCAACATAACCGGTCATTGAGACAATTCTCTTTTTGAATCGCTTCCTACGCTCTTCGTAAACCGATTTAGGTATGGAGACAAACTGCGTGTCGTCGCGCGAGGTGGTATAGATAATAAAAGGCGTTTTCTTTTGCGGCACATAATGGATGTAACGAAGTTTGGCCAGGTGGACGAGCATCTGGTAAACCTCTTCGCGCGATTTTCCCAGACGGATAGCCAGCATAGACTCGTCGATGTAAACATCGTCTGAAAAGACACCGGTATAGTTCCTGAGAATGGTATGGATCAACTCGTCATTGTCTTTTGATAAATTCAACGAATAAAGCTCATCGCGAAAAATCAGGAACCTTAATCGCGAACGTGAGTCAACCTCTTCGGTGTACTCAATGTATCCTGCCAGTTCAAGAATTTTAAGCGCATGATAAGTCTGAAGGTAAGAAAACTTAAAAACGTGACAAAATTCGTATAAATTGAAATCGTAAACATTATTGATCCCCGACCCCACCGCAATCTGAAAAAAGTTTCCCAACGCCTCATATACCCTTACAATAAACTCCTTTGCGGGGAAGGAATCGGAAATCCGTTTTTTAAGTTTGACACTGTCGGCCTTCGTGTACAAAACAATGGCATATGAACGTTCGCCATCACGCCCGGCACGTCCGGCCTCCTGATAATACTCTTCCAACGAATTGGGTAAATCCATGTGGATAACCAGCCTCACATCGGGCTTATCTATACCCATTCCGAAAGCATTTGTTGAAACAATTACACGGCATTCATCCGTTTTCCAGGCATTTTGCCTATAAACTTTTTCTTCGTGCGACAATCCCGCGTGAAAAAAATCGGCCGATATTTTTGATTTTTGCAGGGCGGCCGCAATCTCTTTCGTTTCCTGCCGGCTACGGACATAAACAATTGCTGTTCCCTTTACCGATTTTAAGATATGGATCAGTTCTGCAATTTTGTTTTCAGCCGTACGCACAACATACGAGAGGTTTTCACGCTCAAAGCCTATCCTGAAAACATTTTTTTCCCCGAAATGCAGCTTCTCCTGTATATCATCCGCTACTTCGCGTGTGGCTGTTGCCGTAATTGCCAGCACGGGGACGTTGGGCAGACTGTCCCGGATAGCCGCGATCTTCAGGTACGAAGGACGAAAATCATACCCCCACTGCGATATGCAGTGTGATTCATCCACAACGAGCAGGCAGATTTTCATTGCCCGGAGTTTCGTCAGAAAAATATCGGAAGATAGCCTTTCGGGAGAAACATACAGGAATTTGTAATCGCCGAAGATACAGTTCTCCAGAGCGGTAAGAATCTCTTCGCGAGACATCCCCGAATAGACGGCCGTTGCTTTAATGCCTTTCTCACGAAGATTATCAACCTGGTCTTTCATTAAGGCGATCAACGGCGTAACCACCAAACAGAGGCCATCCATTGCCATCACGGGAACCTGAAAAGTGAGCGACTTGCCACCGCCCGTGGGCATCAGTCCAAGCGTATCTTTCCGTTCCCAAACCGACTCTATAATCTCTTCCTGAAGCGGACGAAACGAATCGTACCCCCAGTATTCCTTCAGAATATCGTGAAACAATGCCGAATCCATTTTTCACTACCCCTTAATATCTTTTATTAACAGCTGGGTATATGTGCTTCCGCCGTGGCGATTCTCTTCAATAGTATAACAAATATCGACGGGCTGTCTTTCCTTTATTTTATTGAAATGCGCATCGGCGCTAAACGCGATGGCTTGCACCGGCTCGGAAACTGTCTTATCCACAAGCTCAAGCTTGATGTGATGAAATCCCCGGCCAACCAGCTTACTGCCTCCGGCATCCAACACTCCCCGGGTGACAAAAACCGGATTCTCGTTTTCCGGCCCAAACGGGTTGAACAACGATAATTCCTGAACAAACTCAGGGGTAATGTCGCTCAAGGAAATTTCCGCATCCACCGTTATTTGCGGCTGCATCATCTTGCTTTCAATCTCTTCGAAGGAAATCACATCGAAACGGCGCTTGAACTCCGGAAGATTTTCTTCTTTCAGGGTCAGGCCGGCGGCATAGGTATGTCCTCCGAAGTTCTCAAGGATATCTTTGCAGGCCTCGATGGCTTTGTAAACATCAAAATTATTGACAGAGCGCACCGAGCCGGATATCATTCCTCCCGACTTGGTAAGAACTACCGTCGGACGATAATATTTCTCCGTCAGCCTCGATGCAACAATCCCGATAATACCTTTATGCCATGTCTCATTGTACAAAACGATACTCTTATGTTCAGCAATATTAAAATGGTTATCCACAAAATCGATGGCTTCGTCGGTGATCTTCTTATCCAGTTCGCGGCGGTCTTCGTTGTATTTATCTATATTGATGGCCTTTTCCCTGGCTTGAGACATGTCGCCGGCAAGCATCAGGTCAACAGCCTCCTTGCCGTTCATCATCCTTCCCGAAGCATTGATCCTCGGGCCGATTTTAAACGCAATGTCATTAACCGTAATGGGCTTTTTATTTAATCCGCAAATTTCGATAATCCCCCGCAATCCAAAGCTGGGATTGGCATTTAGCCGCTTCAACCCAAAATGCATCATCACCCGGTTTTCGCCTGTAATGGGCACAATATCGGCAGCAATGCTTACAGCTACCAAATCGAGCAACGGCTCGATATCTGAAAATGACAAATCGTTGCGAATAGAGAAAGCATGAATAAGCTTAAAACCGACTCCGCAGCCGGAAAGCTCGTCATACGGATAGGTGGAGTCTGCTCGTTTTGCATCTACAACTGCCACGGCGTCAGGCAGTTCTTCATCGGGCATATGGTGGTCACAAATAATAAAATCGATTCCGCGCTCTTTGGCGTAAGCCACTTTTTTAACTGCTTTTATGCCGCAATCGAGAGATATAATAAGTTTAACGCCTGTTTCAACAGCATAGTCGATCCCTTGAATCGAGATGCCATACCCTTCGTCGTACCTGTCCGGAATATAATAATCAATGTTATTGGTTATTTTCCGTAAAAACTTATAAACCAACGAAACAGCTGTAGTGCCATCTACATCGTAATCTCCGTAAATGAGGATTCGCTCTTTGTTGCCGATTGCCTGTTCAATACGCCTTATTGCCTGTTCCATGTCGGGAAGCAAGAAAGGATCATGCAAATCATCGAGGCTCGGATACAAAAACTTCTTTGCTTCTTCCACGCTTGAAATGCCTCGTTTCAGCAACAACTCTGTCAGTACGGGATCAATTTGTATTTCTTTCGTCAGTTCATTCTTTTTATTTTTTTGGCTGGTTGTCAGGGTAAGATAATTCCATTTGTAGGTCATTTATATAGTTTTTTTCTTTCTCTCGGAAACCGGAATAAATCCGGTGAAAGGCAACAATCCATTCACTCTTGAAACTTTGTTGCCGCGCGAAATTGTATATATTTAGAAACTGTTTAAATTTCTTAATAATTTTTTGATGAATTTGGATTTTCGTTTCGCATCGTATAGCGGGCTATACGGAAGAAAGGAAAGTTCAAAACAGCTTTTTACAATTACCGCAAAATATCAGTTTGTAAAGTTAGAAAAAAACTTTTGAAATATTGAGAAACTGTTTAAATTTCTTACGAAAGGCGTAAATAAAAGATCTTCGCCTTCTGAAAAATAATTCTTTTTGAATAGCGAAACAAATTTAAACAGTTTCTGATATAATTTTGAAAATACCTTACCGGATTCCGTGCATCAGTTTTTGTAACGTTTTGGATAAAACAAATAGAACTACCGAGGCAAAGGCAGACATAACTACAAAAATCATAAAAAAGTCGAATAGCGTGGATATCTCAAAACCGAGAAACATTTTTGTCTTTCCCGCTTCGGGGTAGAGGGAGCTTAACGTGCCGGCAAACTTGTTGGCTGTCGCCATAGATAGATACCAAACGCCCATCAGCAACGAGGCAAAGCGTACAGGGGATAATTTATTGACCATCGACAACCCGATTGGAGAGAGCGTTAACTCACCCATGGTGTGGATAAAATACAATCCGGTGAGCCAAAGCATACTCACTTTCACACCCGGAGCCACATTCTTCACACCGATAGCGATAAGCAAATATCCCAGCGAGAGCAAAAATAATCCGATCGCTTGCTTGGTGGGAGAAGCAGGGTCCCTGTTTTTTTGCCCTAACTTAATCCAGAGCGTGGAAAACAGAGGCGCCAGCAGCACTACAAAGACCGCGTTGAACGATTGAAACCAGCTGGCAGGCATTGTCCATCCAAGAACATTCCGGTTGGTTTGTTCTTCCGCAAAATAGGTTAAAGAGATGCCCGCCTGTTCAAAAGCCGCCCAAAAGAAAATAACGAAAAATGCGATGATATAAATAACCAAAATCCGGTGCCGTTCTATTTTTGTAAGTGACGGATCAGAAATTACAAAGCCGGGAACAACGATGCACGCCGAATAGATAACAGCGCCGATAACGTCTCCACCAAACCCTTTCAAGAAAAGAAAAAACAGAGCAACACCGCCGGCAATCCATAAAGCCAGCTGCCACACATTCAGTTTTTGCTTAGGCTTGTCACCCGTGCCTTCCGCGTTCCTGCTCTCCGCCTTTTGGGCAGGAATGATTCCGATAGCTTCTCCGTTTGGAGCAACCAGATACCGGTCATTCTTAGCTGCGTAGAACACCAGGCTCAGCACCATGGTTATTGCAGCAGCCAGAAAGCCCCACTTAAAATCGGCCGGATTTCCGGTGTCACCCAGATACCCGCACAGCAAAGGCGCCATAAATGCGCCAAAATTCACCCCCATATAGAAAATCGTGTAAGCAGAGTCGAGCCTTTTATCGCCGGGTTCATAAAGCCTGCCGACAATTGACGACAGGTTGGGTTTAAAAAATCCATTCCCGAAAATCAGGCTCCCCAATCCACCATACATCAACCACTTGGCCAACTCAACGTTTTCGAAATTGAGGGCGCTGAAAAACATCAGGAACTGCCCCAGCACCATCAAAAGTGCTCCCCAAAAAATGGAGCGGCGCATTCCGATGTATCTGTCGGCAACATATCCGCCAATAAGCGGAGTGAGATAGACCAAACCGGTATAGTTCCCGTAAATGGCAGAGGCAAACTCCTTATCGAGCATTAGCGCATTGATGAGGTACAGCGTGAAAATGGCACGCATTCCGTAGTAACTGAATCGTTCCGACATTCCGGTAACGAAAATAAAGTACAACCCTTTTGGGTGAGATTGGTGTGCAACTGGCATATCGTTCTTTTTTGAAGTTCCAAAATTATAACTTTTAGCCGAAACTTAACGCTCAACTACCATCTATTTCGTAACTTTGCATCCGAAAAGAGTAAGATAATGGAAATTGCAGCATTGGTATCGGGAGGTGTGGACAGTTCCGTTGTGGTCCATCAGTTGAAAGAGATGGGCTACGATCCGACCATCTTCTATATCAAGATAGGGATGGAGGATGAACACGGCTATATCGATTGTCCATCGGAAGAAGATATTGAAATTGTAACATTTATCGCAAAAAAGTACGGCTGCCGGTTCGAAATTGTTTCATTACACGAAGAGTATTGGGACAGTGTGGTTAAATATACCATCGATTCGGTGAAACGAGGCCTGACCCCCAACCCCGATATGATGTGCAACAAACTCATCAAGTTCGGTACCTTTGAACAAAAATGGGGGCACCTTTTCGATAAAATCGCTACCGGACATTATGCCACAACGACCGAATCAGATGGTCTGACGTGGCTTTCCACGGCTAAAGATCACGTAAAGGACCAGACCTATTTTTTAGGGCAGGTAAGTTACGTACAAGTTTCGAAACTGATGTTCCCTATCGGGAATCTGCTGAAATCGGAAGTCAGGCAAATTGCGGCAAAGAACAATCTCCCCTCGGCCCAACGAAAAGATAGCCAGGGGATCTGCTTCCTCGGCAAAGTCAACTACAACAACTTTATCGAACGCTATCTCGGCAAAAAGGAAGGCCTGATAGTTGAACTGGAAACGGGAAACATCATCGGCAGGCATCAGGGATTTTGGTTTCATACCATCGGACAGAGAAAAGGCTTAGGTTTAAGCGGAGGGCCGTGGTTTGTGATAAAAAAAGACGTGAACCGGAATATCGTTTACGTTTCGAAAGGATACGACACCAAGTATCAATACGGGAAGGTGGTTAACCTTCAGGGATTCTCGTTCATAACCAAAGATATTTGGGGCGATTTTGACGACGAGAAAGAAATCACGTTTAAAATCCGCCACACTCCGGAGTTTACTAAAGGGCGAATTTCAAAAACCGGTGATTTGTATCGCATCTCTTCCGATCTGCCCATTCAAGGCATCGCTGCCGGCCAATTTGGAGTGGTGTACGATACGGAAAGTCATTTATGCATAGGAAGCGGAATGATTGTGTGAAAAGTTCTTGGCTCTTGATTCTTGGCTCTTGATTCTTTTAATAAGTGGATTTTCTGCAAAACATACAGTTTGTAAACATCATCGAATTTCTCGGAACATTCGCCTTCGCCATCAGCGGGGTACGGATGGCCTCCACGAAGAAATTCGATCTGTTCGGCGCATTCGCCATCGGGTTTGTCACGGCCATTGGCGGTGGTACACTCCGCGATTTATTTATTGGCGTGACCCCTTTCTGGATGCTGAATCCGGTTTATCTCTGGGCAACGTTGCTGGCCCTGCTGTTTGTGATGTTGTTCAAAAACAAAGTGGTCAGGCTGCAATACACTTTCTTCCTTTTCGACAGTATTGGCCTGGGACTGTTTGTGGTTGTAGGAACCGAAAAAACGCTGGCAATGGGCTTTGCACCCTGGGCTGCGGTTATTATGGGTACGATTACCGGTTCTTTCGGAGGAATGCTTCGCGATATTCTGATCACACAGATTCCGCTTATCTTCAGAAAAGAAATTTACGCTTTAGCGTGTGTGATTGGAGCCATTTTTTTCACTGTTGGTTACGCTCTCGATCTAAACATGGTAGTCAACGAAGTTGCTACGGCATCCATCGTGATAGTGACCCGAATATTGGCTGTAAAATTCCATTGGCATCTGCCGATCTTAAAAGGAGAAAAAAACAAATTATAGTTTGGTTATGAAAAAACTTGCCTGCTTATCTGTCCTGTTGTTAGTCCTGTTTTCACCAAGAGCTTTCGCACAATACGAAGGGACTGTGGGGTTGGGGGCCCATGCCGGCTACGGCAATGGGGTAAAAAGTATGGGGGTGGGCGCACATCTGCATTATTATTACACCAATCAATTGCGGTTTGCCCCTTCTTTCACCTATTATTTACCGAAAAAAGGAAGCAAGATGTGGGAGATAGATGCCGATGCACACTACATGGTTCCCGTATCGTGGTTATTCTCTTTTTACCCGGTTGCGGGTTTGAATTATTCTAACCGGCACGTCACATCAAAAGCAAGCGGCGTCGGGCTACAAGACCGGACGACGCACCGTATCGGCGCCAACTTAGGAGCGGGAATTCAGTATGACTTCGGATACAAGACGAGGATCAGCATCGAATATAAATACCAGTTTATCAAAGATTTTTCGCAATCATCCTTTATGGCAGGAATCGGATTTTGGATATAAATAGTAACTTTACAGAATGAAAGATTTTATAACGAGTGAGATAAAAAACGAAAATGCTGTTTTAGTGGGGCTTATCACGCCCGAACAGAGCGAAGAGAAAGTCAATGAGTTTCTTGACGAATTGGCCTTTCTGGCCGAAACGGCAGGGCTCGTTCCCGGCAAACGCTACGTTCAGCGACTGGACATGCCTAACCCGGTTACATTTGTAGGAACGGGAAAGTTGCAGGAAATAGCGGAATATGTCCTGGACGAAGACAACCAGGTGGGCGTGGTTATTTTTGACGATGAGCTATCTGCGAAACAAATCCGGAACATTGAGAAGGAACTGAAACTCAGGATTCTCGACAGAACAAGCCTTATCCTCGATATCTTCGCCATGCGCGCGCAGACATCGCATGCGAAAGCACAGGTAGAGCTGGCCCAATACCAGTACCTGCTCCCCCGGTTAACGAGAATGTGGACTCACCTGGAGCGTCAGCGCGGTGGTGGCGGAGTCATTATGCGCGGCCCCGGAGAGACTCAGCTGGAAACCGACCGGCGTATTATTCTCGATAGAATTGCACGGCTTAAAAACGAGCTGAAAGATATTGATAAACAAAAGACCGTTCAGCGGAAGAACAGGGGAAAGCTCGTGCGCATAGCACTGGTAGGCTATACCAACGTGGGCAAATCAACGCTGATGAATTTGCTAAGTAAATCGGAAGTGTTTGCCGAAAACAAACTGTTCGCCACGCTCGACACTACCGTGCGGAAAGTAACCATTGAGAACCTGCCATTCCTGCTGACAGACACGGTAGGGTTTATCCGGAAGTTGCCCACCAACCTTATCGAATCGTTCAAATCTACCCTCGATGAAGTGCGCGAAGCCGATATTCTTCTCCACGTGGTGGATATTTCACACCCTGCGTTTGAAGAACAAATAGATGTGGTAGAAAAAACGCTTTACGAGATTGATAAAACAGAAAAACCAACTATTTTGGTTTTCAACAAGATAGATGCTTTTTCGTATGTCGAGAAAGAGAAAGACGACCTGACACCGAAAACACGGCAAAACACATCACTCGAAGAGCTGAAACAATCGTGGATGAGCAAACTCAAAGAGAACGCCATCTTTATTTCGGCAAAAGAAAAGACCAATATCGAGGAACTAAAATCACTCCTGTACGAAAAAGCCAAAGAAATCCATATACAACGATTTCCGTATAACGATTTCCTGTATCAGAACTACGAGGAAGAAACTGAATAAACAAAATATTCACTATATTTGCATCGTCATTGTACTATACTATTATACTAACAACCCGGTTTTATGCCCAGAAAACTACAATACATCCACATCAAACGCCGTGACAGGTATGATGAATGAATAATTCATAATGCATAATTAAGAATTCATAATTCATAACTAAAAAACTCATACTTATCATGGAATTACCTTTTGCTGAATCCTACCGCATTAAAATGGTAGAAACAATAAAAAGAAGTACGCGCCAGGAACGCGAACAGTGGATAAAAGAAGCCAACTACAACCTTTTCGCATTAAAAAGCGATTACGTTTTTATCGATTTACTGACCGACTCCGGCACCGGAGCGATGAGCGACCGACAATGGTCGGCCATGATGCTGGGCGATGAAAGTTACGCCGGCGCCCGCTCGTATTACAACATGAAGAATGCCATAAAAGAGATTCTCGGATTCGATTATTTTCTTCCTGCCCATCAGGGCCGTGCGGCGGAAAATGTTCTGTTTTCGACCATCATCCGGAAAGGAGATGTTTTGCCCGGGAACTCACATTTCGATACTACAAAAGGGCATATCGAGTTCAGGCAGGCTGTAGCAATAGATTGTACTATTGATGAAGCCAAGAACACACAGCTCGAAATCCCCTTCAAGGGAAACGTGGAGACAGCGAAACTCGAGAAAGTGCTGCGGCAATATCCCCGGGAACAAATCCCTGCCGTTGTGCTCACCGTCACCAACAATACAGCAGGCGGGCAGCCCGTCTCGATGGAAAATATAAAAGCGGTAGCTGCCTTGTGCAAAAAATACGGTGTTTTACTGCTGATGGATTCTGCCCGTTTTGCCGAAAACGCATATTTTATAAAAACGCGCGAAGCGGGTTACGCTGATAAAAGCATCAAGGAGATTGTAAGGGAGATGTTTTCGTATGCCGATATAATGACGATGTCGTCAAAAAAAGACGCCATTGTAAATATAGGCGGTTTTGTGGCATTCAAATCGCAGGAGTTGTGGAAGTCGTGCCAGAAGTTCTGCATCATGAACGAAGGGTTCATCACTTACGGCGGAATGAGCGGCCGGGATATGAATGCACTGGCAGTGGGACTGGACGAGGGCACTGAATTCGATTACCTGGAAACGCGCATCAGGCAAGTGGAATACTTAGGCATGAAACTCGATGAATACGGTATTCCGTATCAACGTCCCGCAGGCGGACACGCCATTTTTGTGGATGCCAGACGTGTACTCAGGCACGTTCCCAAGGAGCAGTTTATCGCCCAGACATTAGGGATAGAACTCTATCTGGAAGCAGGGATCAGGGCAGTGGAAATCGGAGCTTTACTGGCCGACCGCGATCCGGTTACCCGCGAAAACCGCTACCCCGATCTGGAACTTCTCCGTCTGGCCATTCCCCGCCGCACATATACCAACAACCATATGGACGTGATTGCGGTGGCGTTGAAAAACGTGTACGACCGGCGTGACAGCATTACAAAAGGTTATTCCATTGCGTACGAAGAGCCTATAATGCGGCATTTCACGGTTGAGCTGGAACCGGCAGATACAAGAAAAGAAGCTGTAGAGTTGTAAAACAGTTCTTACAACTTCACTTTCTTCGAATAATACATAATCACGGCCAGAAAGACAAACAATCCTAAACTGCCGACGAGCAGGGCATAGCTTTCCATCTGGATAAGGATAAAGATAAACAGGTAGAGGAAAGCCAATAATGCACCGATCAAAAACCCCTGCTTGCGGCTTTTCAGGATACTGCCCATGTGGGCCATGATTAAGAGGGTGGTCATTGTTGCCGCTACAAGATAGGCAAAATTAAACCCGAGCACTTCGGAGATGGACAGCAACAGCGTATAAAACAGTACCAAAGCCAGCCCGACGAGGATGTATTGAAACGGATTCACCGATTTCTTTTGCAGCAATTCGATGAAAAATACCGCCACAAACGTAAGCAGGATAATGAGGATGGCATACTTTACACTGCGCATATTTTGCTGATATTGGTCAACTGCCTGAATAAACCGCACCCCAAACCTCGATGAAGCCATTTGATTGATGGCGTTACTGTTATCGGCACGTATAACCTGTCCGAAGCTGCGATTCAGATCGAGCACTTTCCATTGGGCGGAAAAACCCGTTTTGTCTATTTCCCGCGTTTGGGGAAGAAATTCTCCGTCGAAGCTGGGTGTTGCCCAATCCGATTTTATGTCGGCAGTGGTTGTTTTCCCGACAGGGACAATATAAATTCCCTCCGATCCGTTCATTTTTAAAGAGATAGCAAAGGGAAGCGCTTCCTGTGAATCGGAGCCGGGTTTTATCAAGGAATCTATTTTTGCGTTCAATCCCACAGTAAAAAGTCCATAGGGAACAGCAAATTTATCCGATACGCTCACAGCCGCAATCCCACTTCCTGCTTCCAGATTTTCCACAGGAATTCCCGGTTCGAAGCTTATCGTCTGTCCATTGCTTTGTAAGGAAACGTTCTCCTTTATGCCTTTCAGGTCGGAAAGCCCAATGATAAGCTCCGCATCGTTCCATCTTATTTGTGAAGGCTGCACATTTTGCCTGCTTATCACCGACAGGTCAAATTGTCCCGAAAGAGACAGGTCTGAACTGTAAACCGACGCGTCGTATATGCCTCTTCTCCTTTTTTCTACATGGGTCGTTATTTTCGTATCCAACGTTTCGGGTAACACCAGTAAATTTCTTCTTACCACAATCTCTTTTTTGTCTTCAATCGTGGTTTCTTCGTAAGGAATAACCAGGCAAGGCCCCGTCACAGTCTGCTCTCCGCCCCATTTCGATGTAATATCCTGTACAGCCCCTTGTCGGGTGTTCTGTCGTTCACGGATCAGCGACTGGACCATCGCCAACGGAATAAGCAGCATAAGCGTAAGTATGCCTACAGCAACGGCTTTAATTGTCGTGGAATACCGTTCGACAAGATTCCGTTTTTCGGCAGGCGCCGGTAATAATGGTTCAGGTTGTTGTTCTTTGTTTGTTTCCATATACTCGTTGTTTCAGGTTATCTTTTGCACAAGGCTTCGTTCAAAGCAATCACCGCCTCTTCGTATTGCTCGCGGGAAATTACAAACTGCATGTTCACCTGCATAAGCGACTGGGCAAAGCTTTCCACGTTTATTCCCTGTTCATATAAGGCTTTTGCAGCCCGGTAGAGGAATCCCGGCATAGCAATGTTCGTCCCCATAGCGCAAACAATGGCAGCCGGCCGGACCGTCACCTGATAAAAGACCTCTTTGAGCTTCGTTATAAGTTCATCTGCTTTCTCTTCATCCCAAACCACCATGGTTATGGAGTTGGCATTGGTAGATTTTAAAATGTAGCTGACGTTGTATTTCTGGAAATACTGCATAATACGCGCATCGTAACCTACTTCGCCCACCATCATCGGGTCGTGGATCTCTAAAGCGATTACTTTGCGTGAACCCGAAACAATCTCAACACGTGGTTCGGGAGAAACATAATCGCGCGAAATCAATGTCCCCGGATGCTCCGGTTGGAACGTATTTTTTATGCGGATATTGATTCCGGCCAGCTCCAGTGGTTTCGCCGCTTTCGGATGTATGGCCTCCATACCGATATCCGCTATCTGGTCGGCAATAATATAATTGGTATGTCCAACGGGGACACTGTTCTCCACTCCAACAATTTTGGGATCGGCGCTGGAAAGATGGTATTCTTTATGAATAACAGCTTCATCGGCTTTCACCTCAACCGCAATCTTACTGAAAGTCACCTCTGAATATCCGCGGTCGAATGCCCGCATAATGCCTTCTGTTCCTTTGGTATAGCCTGTTGCGACACAAACGATGTTGCTAAAATCAACTCCTGCAAATTCACGATGGATACGCTGGTCGATGGTCAGCGGTTCATTGTCGTTGAAACCGCAAAGGTCGATAAACCGTGCATTTATACCGTTATTGTTGAGTATATTTACCGAATTCCATCCCGAATGAGCTTCACCGAGGGAAGCCAGTATTTCTCTTGCTGCCAAATGGATATCGGTCATGTTTACGTATCCCGAAGCAAGAACTTTTCCCAGGCTGTAGAGCAGTGTTTTTGCCTGATCTACACGGAAGCGGATAAAGTCACGCGCCTCTTTCAAGTCCAGGCCGATATCGGCAAATCCGTCGTTTATCAGCAACAGCCGCTGGCAAAACGAATCCAATGCACTGCTGTAATCTTCCCCGTTTAAAAACTTGTTGTAAATTCCGGGCTCGCCTGTTTTCTTATGCTCTAACAACCAATTAGTCACATTATTATATGCCGAAACTACAAATATGCGGTTGTAAAATTCATCGCCTTTGCGGTTGCCTCTTATAATGTTTTGCAGCACATCCTGAAACTGCGACATGGATGTTCCGCCGATCTTTTCTACTGTAAGCATTGCTCGATCTACGATTTTAGATCCGCCACGGGGCGGACAAGTTTTATGATTTATTGGAGATGCAAAGATAAAAATATTTTTTAACCCGTAATCTGTAATCCGAAACTCGATTTTAATTCTTTATACACACGGTGAATCGGTAACCCCATCACGTTAAAATACGATCCCTCTATATGTTTTACCGCCACATAGCCTATCCATTCCTGTACGCCGTAAGCGCCGGCTTTATCCAACGGGCGGTATTTCTCAACATAGTACCCGATCTCTTCATCCGTTAATTCGGCAAAAGTAACCCGGGCAGTGTCGGAAAAGGCTACTTGTTTTTTAGTGGTTGTGAGACAGACACCCGTGATTACCCGGTGTGTCCGTCCCGAAAGGTCACGGAGCATTTGTCTGGCATCGGCATTATCAACAGGCTTCCCGTAAATCTTATCGTTAAGCAGGACAACGGTATCGGCTGTAATCAGAAGTTCGTCCTCTTTTAACAGCGACAAATAGGCGGCTGCCTTTTTCCCGGCAAGGAATTCCGCCACATTTTCCAGAGGGATGTCATTTGTGTACTCCTCTTCAATATCGGGCAGCGTTCTTATTTCGTACTCGATGTCGATACCGGAGAGCAGTTCTTTTCGCCGGGGAGAGTTGGAGGCGAGGATAAGGTGATAATTATTCATTTTTATATTTTGTTCCCTGACATGAGCATCATTATCAGCAAAAATTTCACGGCAAAGGTAATAATTTAAGTTAAGTTTTTTCTTATCTTTACGCCATGAAAATTGCTGTTGACATTTGCCTCTCCCCCGCCCTCTATCCGTTTTATCAAAAAGAGAATGATGTGGTTGTGGTAGTCGATATATTCCGGGCAACCACCACCATGTGCGCCGCTTTCAACAACGGAGCCGCAGCCATAATACCCATTGCCGATATCGAACTGGCCAGGAAATACAAATCCGAGGGATTTCTGGTAGGCGCCGAAAGGAAGACCCGCCGCGTGGAGTTCGCCGACTTCGGCAACTCACCGTTTGAATATTCACAGGAAAAAGTATCGGGACGTGAAATTGTTTTCACCACAACCAACGGCACAAGAGCCATAGATGCGGCAAAAGATTGCGGGCGGTTGCTTATCGGCGCATTTTCCAACATAGATATGTTGACTGATAAATGTTTGCAGTGGGGAGAAAGAATCATTATTTTATGCGCCGGCTGGAACAACAAAGTAAATATCGAAGATACACTGTTTGGCGGTGCGTTCGTGGAAAAGCTGTCGGAAAAAGCGGAAGTGGCCCTCGAATCGGATGCAGTGCGGATAGCGTTGGGATTATGGAAATCGGCAAAAGACAGCCCCTTGGATTATATAAAAAACAGCGACCATTACCGCCGCCTCATCGCCAACGGTGTGGAAAGCGATGCGGCCTATTGCCTCCGGCAGAATACGGTTTCGGTGGTGCCGTATTACGATAGGGACATTAAAAAACTGAGAGTATCACGGTAGCCCGTCAAGGCTCATCAAAATCGAACATATCGGCAAACTGGTCCAAATCCCGGCGTTCTTTTTTGGTCGGACGCCCGGTTCCGCGCTGCCTGTCCACGAATCCGCTTATCTTATTCAGTTCCAGTATTTCATATTGCTCGGGCGGCGTAACGTTTTCCATAAATTGCGGAACAAGTTTCGCCCCCATCCGCTTATCGGATAAATCCAACACTTTAAACGAAAAGGTAATGGGCGGCTTACGTACCTGGACAATATCGCCCGCACGAATCATCCTCGACGGCTTCACCGAAACATTATCGATCAGCACACGCCCCTTTTTGCATGCGTCCGACGCGATAGTGCGGGTTTTAAAGACCCGTACAGCCCACAGCCATTTATCTATCCGAACTTCGTCCATGTTTTGCTATTAATTCAACGTTCAAAGTGAATAGTGAATAGTGAATAGTGAAAATCTTTTAGTTTTTAGTTTTTAGTTCTTCACTTTTCATTCTTTTGTCTTTGCTCTTTGTTCTTTACTCCTTGCTCTATCTATTATTGTATTGATTCATCGTCACATCTACTCCGGCCAGACAGAAACTCCGGACAATATCCACTGCCGTCTTCAACCGTTCGGGAAGGACCTCTTTTTCTTCATCCGAAAATTCATCCAATACATAATCCACCTGCGCTCCACGTGCAAAATCATTTCCGATCCCGAACCTTAACCTTGCATATTGCTGGGTACCAATCGTTTGCTGAATATGTTTCAACCCGTTGTGTCCGGCATCGCTACCTTTGGATTTCAACCGTAGCGTACCAAAAGGCAGAGCCAGATCATCCACAACAACGAGAAGATTTTCGTCTTCGATTTTTTCTTTTTGCAACCAATACCGGACGGCATTCCCGCTCAGGTTCATGAACGTAGAAGGCTTTAACAACACAAGCGACTTGTTTTTCAACCGGGTCTCGGCAACAAAGCCGTATCGCTTATCCTGAAAAACAATATTGGACGCTTTTGCAAAAGCGTCCAATACCATAAATCCTACGTTGTGGCGGGTATTCTCGTAATCCGGCCCGACATTCCCCAAGCCCACAATTAAGTACTTCATTTCAAAGTTTTCTCTTTACCATTATTGTGCTTTGGCAGCGGCACCTCTTGCGGCACGTGTCAGCGAAACGCGACAAACCACTGCATTTTTCGGTGTCAGCAGCTCAAGCCCTTCAAAATTCAACTCACCCACCTGAATGGATTTTCCCAATTCAAGTGCTTCTACGTTGACAACCAACTCCTGCGGTATTTTATCTGCCAACGCTTTCACTTTCAGTTTGCGCATGTCGAGCGATAATTTACCCCCCGATTTAACACCGGCAGCCAACCCTTCCAAACGGATCGGAAGTTCAATTACAACCGGGACATTGGGGAATACGTGCAAGAAATCGATATGAAGAATAGCATCACTTACAGGATGGAACTGTATTTCTTTCAAAATAGCCCTCATGGGCTTTCCATCCAAAACAAGATTTATCAGATATACTTCGGGTGTATAAATAAGGTTACGGACATCTCCTTTTTTAACAACAAAATTGATGTTTTTTTCGTTGCTTCCGCCGTATACCACACAAGGAATAAGCCCTTCGCCGCGATAACTTCTCGCTGCTTTTTTTCCGAAATCTTCTCTGATTTCGCCTTTTAATTCGTACGTTTTCATTTTTAATTTTTGTTTGTGTTACTCAAAATAAAGCCTGTTTTGCTTCTTTATTTCCCATCACACGAGGGAGCTTCCAAAAGCGGCGCAAAATTAGTGATTATCTTTTTATTATGCAAACTTTCACCGGATTCTTTTCTTCAAATCTTCTACCGGAATGGTCATCAACCGCCCCATCGGCTTATTGCCGCGATAGGTAATAATACGCATTACAACGGCATCCTTCGGGATCAGTTGCGCCTCTTTGTATTTTGGATAAAAATTATCGGGCGTTGAACTGTCAAAACTGGTGTAGATGTCCAATCCTTTAATCTCGGGGGTGAGCGTTACATAATAATTTTCTCCGTCTCTCTTAACCGAAACGACAGGATCGTATATGGCGGGAGAATATTTTGTTTTGGCGTAATCGAAACGAACGAAGTGATCTTCGGTTTTCGATACGAACCTGTCCCACTCTTTTTTCTCTTTTGGCGACCAAACCGATTCCGCCACAGCAAAAGCACGAGGCCATGTCATGTATTCAACCTGGCGGATATTATAAATTTGCTCTGTCCACAGGTTGGCTTGTCCGCCCAGAATATACCGGGCATCAGCGCCTTCGGGAACAGGATCGAACTTATAGGCCTGATTCAGGCGCAGCGTACTATATACCCGCGGTTCGGTGGAGAGGTCGCCCTGCATATAATCGATATAGACGTAATTAGTCGGGCTCATTACCACATAATGCCCCGATTTGGATGCTTCAATCCCGTAATTGATACCGCGCCAGCTCATTAATCCGGTCGTTGGTGTGATACCGCCTTCGAGGATCTCATCCCAACCCATCATCTTCTTCCCTTTTGATAAGACAATCTGTTCCAATCGCTTACCAAAATAAGATTGTACTCCTGCCATATCTTTAATCCCTTCACGCTGCATAAGTTGTTTCACGGCAGGGCTTTTTTCCCAAAAGGTATATGGCGCTTCATCACCGCCGGTGTGAATGTATTCAAACGGAAAAAGTGCAGCTATTTCGCCCATCACCTTATCCATAAACTCATACACTTTTTCATTGGACGGGCAAAGCGTATTTTCGAAAATTGCCGCCGGACGCCCTCCCGTATTCCAATCCAGAAATGGGGCGCCGGTACGTACGGCATGGTCTCCGCTTTCGGGGAAACAAGCCAGTTCGGGATAGGCGGCAAGAATGGCCGAACTGTGTCCGGGCACATCAATTTCAGGCATCACTTGTATGTTCCGTTCTTTGGCGTACTGAACGATCTCCTTCACCTGCTCCTGCGTATAAAATCCGCCGTAATTTTTCGGAGCACGGGGATCGGGTTGCGAGAAACTGCCGAACCATCCGATTTGCTCCTGGCGCCAGGCCCCTATCTCGGTAAGCCTGGGCAACCCTTTTATCTCGATGCGCCAGCCTTCATCATCGGTCAGGTGCCAATGGAAGATATTGTATTTATACTTCACCATGTTATCCAGGTATTGCTTCACTTCATCAACAGTGAAAAAATGGCGGGACACATCCAGCATCAGCCCGCGCCAGTTCACCCGGGGGTAATCCGTAATCTCAACTTGCGGAAGCTGCCACGAAACGTTCTCTTCGCGTTTATCGCTTTCGATCTGAGGCGGCAGGAGTTGCAAAAACGTTTGGACACCATACAGCAAGCCGGCCGGCTTATTGGCGTTGATGTTCACCTTACCCGGAGTTACCGACAAACTATAGCCTTCGTCACCAATTTTGGAATCGGTTTTGGTATTTAACGCCAGTACTATATCGGCATTGGCAGCATCGTTCCTTACCTGGACCTTTTTACCGGGGGCGATAGAAAGTTTTTTCGCCAGGAGATCGTTAATAAACTTCATCTCTTTTCCGGAAGGGGCAGAGATGACAATATCGTTGGGAAGCACATAGTATCCTCCTTTTTTCACCACCGAAACCGGTTCCGGAATAATGGAAATACTTCGCTCAACCTGCTGGCCAAAAGCCAGTAATCCGAAAAATGACATAGCAAAGAGTAGAATAAATTTCTTCATTTTTATTGTTAAATTAATTGTTTGAGTGATTTGTGGTTTGCAAATTTAAGAAAGTGTTTTGAATTTCACGAATTATAGTTGCACTTCTCTCTTTTATGCTGTTTTGTGTCCTTTTTCGCGTCTTTGAACTTTCCTTCCTTCCGTATAGCCCGCTATACGGTGCGAAACGAAAAACCAAATCCATCAAAAAATGACTATAAAACAGCACATAAAAAAATTCAAAACACATTCTAAGAAAATTGTTTCATTCATCCCCATCAAATCACAACTCGTAAATATTTATTATCTTTGCATTTCGAAAAAACAATCAATTTCAATATGGATACAGTACTCAGTGGAATCCGGTCAACGGGAAATTTACATTTAGGAAATTATTTCGGTGCGCTGCGCAATTTCATCCGGATGCAGGACGAAAACAGGTGTTTCTTTTTTATTGCCGATATCCACTCACTCACCACACACCCCGATCCAAAACATTTACACGAAAACGTCAAAAATGTATTGGTGGACTACTTGGCTGCAGGCATCGATCCCGAAAGGTCTGTCATTTACATTCAAAGCGACGTGCCGGAAACCATCGAGTTATATCTCTACCTGAACATGCACGCTTACCTGGGTGAACTTGCAAAAACCACATCGTTCAAGGAAAAAGCGAGGAAACAACCCGAGAACGTGAATGCGGGATTACTCACCTATCCCACGTTGATGGCTGCCGATATCCTTATTCATAACGCCGACAAGGTGCCTGTGGGAAAAGACCAGGAGCAGCATCTGGAGATGACCCGCAAATTTGCCCGCCGGTTCAACAATTTTTACGGCGTGGAATATTTTAAAGAACCTGTTGCATACAATTTCGGGGAAGAGCTGATAAAAATTCCCGGGCTGGATGGAAGCGGGAAAATGGGGAAATCGGAAGGCAATGCCATTTACCTGGCAGATTCACCCAAGGAGATCGAAAAGAAAGTAAAGCGCGCTCTTACCGATTCCGGGCCAACCGAGCCGAATTCCGTCAAGCCGGATTACATAGAGAACCTGTTTACCATCATGCGTGCGGTTTCAACTCCCGATGTGGTTCAACATTATGAAAACAAATGGAACAGTTGCGAAATTCGTTACGGCGATATGAAAAAACAACTGGCCGGAGACATTATCAAAGTTACTTCGCCAATCCGTGAGCGAATTCTGGAAATTGAGAAAGACGATGCCTATCTGCGGAAAGTCACCAAAGAAGGGGCCGAAAAAGCACGCGAAAGCGCATCGAAAACAATTACCGCAGTCCGGAAAATTGTAGGGTTCAAAAAGTTTTAAAACACAAGACCCCCTGGTTTCAGACGGAATGAGAGCATCATTCCGTTTTTTGTTAAACTTTTCGCATGAAAAATTGTTCTCACTCAATAATCACAACGAAAGCAGCCAATTTTATGCTAGCATTTAAAACCATAGAACTAAAAGACAAAGACATTATCAATTCGCATCTCTGCCAACAGAATTACAGAGCCTCGGATCTCTGTTTTACCAATCTGTACAGCTGGGGAAAGAAGTTCAACACTGAATACGCGACCGCCGGCGAATGGCTTTTTATCCGGTTCAGGGACAACAACAACCGGAATTCCTACCTGAAACCTATTGGCGGCGACAAGATAAAGGAAGCCATAGAGATCATCATGGACGATCACAAACAATTTGATACGGTTTTTCAAATCAGGGGGTTGACCGGGGAGATGATGGATGAGATTGAAGCGGCAATGCCCGGTATTTTCGATTATAAACTCAACCGCAGCGTGTCGGACTATATTTACACAACGGAGAAACTGATAAATCTTACCGGGAAAAAACTACAAAGCAAAAGGAATCACATCAACAGGTTTAAGCGCGAAAACGAATGGAAATACAAGTCGCTGACCGGGAACCCGATGTTGGTAAAAGAATGTAAAGAGATGCTCGACAAATGGATGCAGATCAATATAGATGAGAAAGAGCCATCGTTGGTTTACGACGATTTTGCCACCACACTGATGCTTGAAAATTTTGAATACTTAGGACTTAAAGGCGGGTTAATATGCGTGAACAGCGAAATTGCCGCATTCACCATCGGTGAGCCGCTTACAAGAGATACTTTTATTGTTCATGTGGAAAAGGCATTCACCACCATTCACGGTGCCTACACCATCATCAATCAGCAATTTATCGAGAACGAAACAGCCGGGTTCACCTATGTGAATCGTGAAGAAGATATGGGGATTGAAAATCTGCGCCATGCCAAGCTTTCATACCAACCCGATATTCTGCTTGAGAAATACAACGCCCGGCTCAAAAACTAACCGCTATGATACGATTCGCCGACGATACAACCAAACAGCAGGTTTACAATATGTGGAAAACCGTTTTCGGCGATTCCGACGAATATATGGAGATTTATTTCCGGGAGAAATACCGAAACGAAAACACCTTGATCTATTTCGACGAAGAAAAAGACAAAGAAAAAGCGGTCTCTTCCCTGCAAATGCTTCCGTTCAATTTTTCGTTTCACGGCGGGGAAATCCCCATTGCCTATTTTTCCGGGTTATGCACATTGCCGGAAGCCAGGCGAAAAGGATTTATGGGCGCTTTGATCGAAAAATCTTTCAATGAAATGGATAAAAACGGAGTCCCGCTGGCGATTCTGGTTCCGCAGGAAGAATCGGTAATGAAGTTTTACAGGCAGTTTGGTTTTATTCAAACTTTTGACGCAGGAGCGCCCCTTCCCGATTTACGGGAAATTATTTCCGAATCGGACAATCTTAAAGCCGCTTACGAAACATTCGATTCTTTTTTTCGCCGCCGCGATATGACAGTACAAAAGTCGCCCGAAGATTTTCAGGCAATTGTGGAAGAAGCCGCATTGTTTGATTTTCCGGTAAAAAAAAGCCTGATGGGTATGTCGCGCGTCATAGATGCAGAAAAGCTGTTGGCAGTTTTTGCAAAAAAATATCCTGAAACACAAATTTCTGTAAAAATTTCTGATCCGCTCATCAGGAAAAACAATGCCGTTTTTGTGATAGAAAAAGGGAAAGTCACTAGAAGCAACCCCGAAAAGGTTGTGCGCTACAACCTGGAAACAGATGCGTTGGTCCAATTGCTTCTTGGGTATAAAACATCCACATTTACAATAAATTACAGTCATATTTTTCCTGAAAAACAGCCACTCATAGGCTTTATGATGGAATAAAAATGCCCCTTTAACATTATTTTTATTTTATAATTGTAACTTTGCAAAATCAAGGTGAAATTTATGAATATTATTCAACCGGACATGCATGAAAAAGAACTTGTTATCCGTCTGATTAACGGTGACGAAGAGGCATTTTGCGAACTGTATGCCAATTATAAAAACCGGTTGATTTATTTTGCAATGAAATTTGTGAAATCGTATGAATTTGCCGAAGACATCTTTCAAGATGTTTTTGCTGCTGTTTGGCAAAGCAGGCGGGTAATTGATCCCGAACAATCATTTTCATCCTATCTCTATACCATTATCCGCAATCGGATGTTGAATTTAATCCGCAATATCCAGCAAGAAGAGAAGTTAAGAAACCACATCCTGTCACAGTCCATTGACTACGATGAAGAAACCGGCAGAAAAGTTCTTTTCGATGACCTAAATTTGATTATTAATAAATCCCTGGAGTCACTAACACCCCGTCAACGCGAAATTTTCAAAATGAGTCGTGAGGAGGAAATGTCACACAAGGAAATCGCCGAGAAACTGAACTTATCTGTTTATACTGTCCAAGAACACATTTCCTTATCCTTAAAAAGCATCAAAACATTTTTATCTAAATATCCTGAACAATTAATCGATCTCTTCTTGATTCTGATTTGCTTAAATATGTGAAATAAAATTAATAACACCCCAGTATTTATTCTTCCAAGTGTATTACTTAATAAAGGAATATATTTTTCCTTTGAGTTGACAATATGCAAAAAAATAACAAAAGAATAACTTTCAGGCATTTTTTGAATGGAGTTTACAGCTGCGATGAAGCTGAAAGTTTCTTTTCTGATATAAAAGACTCCGCCAACAGACAAACGGTGGAAAACATGACAGTCGAAATATGGGAGGAAACTACCATTCAGCCTTCTTGTACACACATCGAAAAAGAGAGGTACAAACAAGAAGCGCGTTTACTGTTGAAACGCATCAAAAAAAGAAACGCTCCCCATGTGAAACAGGTATTACTGGTTGCAGGGTCGGTAGCCGCAGTTATCGCAATAATCCTCACCTTCTCCTATCTTTTTAATGGAAAAAACAATGCCGTCACAGCATACACAGAAATTCATACCGGTTTTGGAGAAAAGAAGCAATTCTTGTTGCCCGACGGCTCCACCGTTGTATTAAACTCTTGCTCTCAACTAAGCTACCCCGTTAAATTCGTCAATTGCCGGCAACGCAAGGTGAAGCTTCAGGGTGAAGCGTATTTTGATGTGGCAAAAGATGCCGCCAAACCATTTATTGTAGCTACCGGGCATTTTGATGTTCGTGTTTTGGGAACGGCATTTAATGTAAAATCGTATGAGACTGACGATCTTGTCGCCGTAGATGTGGAACGGGGAAAAGTGAAGGTTGAAATGCAGGGCGCCAGCGTACAGCTTACCGCAAAAGAACAAATGACCGTAAACACGTTATCGGGAGATTTCAACAAGCAAAAAAATTATAGCGAAGCAGCGGTCTGGAGGAAGGGCTGGCTGAGATTTAACCACACTCCCATTCGGGATGTTGTTCGGGAATTGGAGCGGGTTTACAATTGCCGCATCATCTTCAGTGAAGGGCAGGAATTTAACAACCTTATTTCCGGTGAGCACGACAACCAATCTCTTGAGTCTGTCTTACAGTCTCTTGAGTTTGCCAGTGAGATAACATTTAAGAAAGAAAATAACCAGATAGTGCTTTATAAGAAACAGTAATCTTTTAATTTTCTTGCCTATGACATAGAAACATCGAACCCCGGCATTACAAAAAAGAGCAACTACGGGAGGGTAGTCGCTCTATCGGTAATTATTACGCCAACACTACGTTCAATAATGCGCGGCAAGTTGTAATTACCCGTTTAAAAATTCTAATAAAATCGTTAAACATCACAAAGTTATGAATATAATTAATTTTGAAAAACAAAAACACGGAAAACAACCCCTTTTTTTTGTTTTTTTATGGTTGATATGTTTTTTTACCATACTCCCTGTAGCAGCTCAAACCATTAAAGACAAAAATATTACGTTAAAAACGCAAAACGAATCGCTGATTATCGTGTTGAATAAAATCAGCACGTTGACAAACTACAAATTTTTTTACGACCAGGAAACGATAGACAGGGCCCCACACGTATCCATTAACGCTAAGAATACCACCATTCAGTCTTTACTGGATCAGATAGCAGCACAAACCGGCCTCCAGTTCCATAAAACAGATAACACTATTTCGGTCAGCAAAACGCCACCTGCAGCACAAAAACAGCAGGAAACGGACAGAATTGTTACCACAAAAACTGTTACCGGAAAAATTATTGATGAGAAAGGCGAACCTGTTATTGGTGCCAATGTTATTGAGAAAGGAACGCCAAACAACGGTACGGTGACGGATGTGGATGGCAATTTTTCGATTGAGATCCCTGCCAATGCCACATTACAAATATCCTATATCGGTTATCTGCCGCAAGATGTGACAACTGTTGCGGGAAAAAATCTCAATATCACATTAAAAGAAGACACTAAAACACTGGACGAGCTTGTTGTAGTGGGGTATGGCACTATGAAGAAGAGTGACTTAATGGGTGCCACATCAACGTTAAGCGGGGACAACCTGACGATTAACTCAAACATATCCGTGGGTGAAGCCTTCCAAGGTAAGATGTCGGGGATATCAATTTTAAGCAACAGTGGTTTTCCCGGCACAGAAACATCTGTAAGTATCAGGGGCATAGGAACTTTTGGCAGCGGGGATAACAAGCCTCTTATTATCATTGACGGTTCTCCTGTAAGTTCCGGCCTGGAATCTTTAAATCCGGGTGACATTGAAAGTGTCAATGTATTAAAAGATGCGTCCTCTGCCGCAATTTACGGTTCGCGAGCAGCAAACGGCGTTATTTTGATTACAACCAAAATGGGGAAAGAGGGTAAATCTAAACTAATGGTCAACACTACATATGGGATACAGCAGCCTTCTCATATTATGGAAATACTTGATGCTACTGAATTTGTATCAGCGATTTTAGAAATGCGGGACAACAAAAAGGCTATCGACGGGGGTGATCCCACGACTAAATACGACGGGCTTGATCCGGCATCTTTCGGGAGCGGGACACGCTGGAGTGATTATATCTACAAAACTGCCCCGACATATAATCTGAACGCAAGCATTTCGGGCGGGAGCAAAACGTCAAGGTACTATTTATCGGGAGAGTATTTAAATCAGGACGGGATTGGTTTAAACACCTCATTTCAGAAAGCGTCATTCAGAGCAAATGTTGAAGGAAATTTCGGGAAATTTTTAACCGTAGGTAATAACACTCAGCTGGCCTACCGTTACACTCAGGGAGACAAGGACAACCGATTATCCGACGTCATATTCAATGCCCCTGTGACACCTGCTTTCGACCAAGACGGCTCTTACGGTGAACCGGACTCAAGATTCACGAGTTCTAAAAATGCCATTGCAGAAGCAGGGTGGCAGTATCCAACCAACAACAATTATAGATTACTGGACAATATGTTCGTAGAATTCAAATTCACCGAATTTTTAAAATTTCGCTTTAATGGAGGTGTCGATATTGGCTTTAACGAATATAAACTTTTCTCCCCAATCTATAATGACGGCGGTCAGACTAATAACACAAACAGTTATACGGAGGAACGCGCAAAAGACCTTATGTGGGTAACCGATTATTTACTCTACTTCGACAAGAATTTTACCGGAGGGCATACAATTAATGCGATGGGAGGCGTTTCGCAACAGCTCTATACAACCGATAATATGTACGGAAAAGTAAAGGATTTTGTATCGGAAGTATCAAACATGCAGGTATTAAACGGGGGGACAAACTCTACGGATAAAACCATTACCGGAGGTAAAAATGAACTGGCCCTGGGATCCTATTTCGGACGTATCAATTATGACTATCAAGGAAGGTATCTGTTTGGATTTAATATAAGAGCCGATGGATCTTCTCGTTTTAAAGGCAGCAATCAATGGGGCGTTTTTCCATCTTTTTCAGGAGCCTGGAGAATATCGGAAGAGCAATTTTTTAAATCCAACATTATTTCGAACTTGAAGTTGAGAGCATCCTGGGGACAATTAGGAAATCAGTCCATTGGGTCGTGGTACCCTACTATCGCCTCTGTTTCGAAGAAAAATGTAATTTTTGGAACGAAGGAAATTACTCAGGCTCTCTATTCGGGCTATTCGCAATCGAGTTTATCCAATAAAAATCTGAAATGGGAAACAACCACCGTCACGAATGTGGGTATTGATCTAGGCCTCTTCGGTGGCCGTCTGGCCATAACCGCCGATGCTTTTTTGAAAAACACAGATGGCATTTTAAGGTCGATGGTATTGCCTCCTTCTGTTGGAATGGGAGCCCCGAATGTTAACTACGCGAAAGTTCAAAATAAAGGAATCGATTTAGAAGTCAATTATAACGGAAATGTGAATGATTTCAAGTACGGCATTTCAGGGAATATTTCATTCCTCAATAACAAAATACTGAAACTCAGTTCCGGAGTTGATGAAGAAATAACGACTCTTCCATATGGAGGTGCATCTATTAACAAGGTTGGCTGGTCTGTAGCTTCGTTGTATGGTTATAAGACCGGAGATGTGATTACATCCAAAGAGGAAGCCGATAAACTAAAGAAAATGGGACAAGGTAATGCCAAGATTGGACGCCTTCAGTACATTGATACCAATAACGACGGTAAAATAACAGGCGCCGACAGGGTGTTTCTGGGAAGTTATATACCGAAAGTACAAACAGGTTTAACTCTTTCAGCAGAATGGAAAAACATTGATTTCAACTCGGTTTTTTCAGGCGTTTTCGGTAGAAGACAACATTCTCCCATGTCTTTTCAAAACAGATTCCCCAACAGAAATGCAAGCCGCAAATGGTATGATAACAGGTGGACATCGGGGGCTGATCCGGCAGGAAAATATCCAGCGATGATTCAGGCTGAATCATACGAAGAAATGACCGATTTAATGACGTCGAACACATCTTTTGTAAAATTAAAATCTTTGACATTGGGTTATAGACATCAGTTCGAAGCTGTGGCTGCACGTATCTTTTTGTCGGGAGAAAATCTCCTTACTTTTACAACAAAAGAATTTGACGGGTTTGATCCTGAAAACGGTAATGCTGTCGGACACTATACAAATTGGGGTGGAGATTATCCAACTGCAAGAATTTTATTAGTGGGTTTAAGTTTGTCATTTTAAAAGGTAAAATCAAAAAAACAAACAGATGAAAAAATATATATACTTTATTACCGGATTATTTGCACTCTTTTGTGTAAGCTGCATGGATAGTTTTTTGGATAGGAACCCTTATGGCTCCTTGAATGAAAGCACCTTTTTTACGAAAGCAGAACATGCCGATTTAGCAGCGACGGCCTGTTATTCAACACTTCAAAACCTTAACAGACATTGGGCAGACGCACAACTTGAATTAGGAATGACCGGTGATTTTTCGTCATCGGGATTAAAAGATGCCCAAGCTTTTTATACTGCCTCGTTCAATCCCAACGAAGCAAATATTGTTAATGGTATTTGGGAAAGGGGTTATTCTGCTATTGCAATATGTAACAATAACATACGCGGTGTAGAGCAGATGAAGAATGAAATTATCAGTGATAATGATAGAAATAAATTTCTTGCCGAAATGCACTTTATCAGGGCATTCTGGTATTTCAGGCTCATCCGTTTTTATGGTGATATTCCGCTAAGGGCAGCATCGGTTAAAAACCCTAATGACGAAAGCGAGGTCCAATTACCCAAAACTCCGCAGAATGAAATTATCAAAAACATTGTTATACCCGATCTGGAATTTGCAACATTAAATCTCCCTGCAAAATGGGACAGCAAGTTTTACAATCGCGCTACAAAAGGCGCGGCCTATTCAACGCTTTGTGAATTGTATGTATACACCAAAGAGTACGACAAGGCAATTGCAGCAGGAGAAGAGGTGGAAAAACTTGGATACCAACTCTTGGATAATCCCGGAAATGTTTTACGTGTTGATTTTGAAGGTAATTCTGAAATCATTTTTTCAATTGGATATGGTCCCGGTGTAGAAACGTATAGGGAATATTACTATGGAACGATAGAAGTGTTGGGTGATCAAGGACGTATTATGCGAGGCGATACTTATTCGGGAGATTACTTTTATCCTTCCAAAGAATTTGTTGATTTTTTCCAGACTATTGACGGGAAAAAAATATCCGGAAATTCGCCTTATTATAATCCGGCTGAAGAATGGAAATATAGAGACCCCCGTTTCGATGCAACATTTTTCACCATTATGGATGATGTTGTTACAACAAAAGGCATTCAGTTGAAATGGAATAAAAATTGGTTAGTTAATAATGTCACAGGGTACGACATTCAGAAACGTGGCGTTTGGTATGGAGAAGACACTTGGAATCAGAGAGTCGATAATACTTTGATTCGTTTGCCGAGAGTTTATCTGTTATTGGCCGAAGCCTACGCGTTAAAGTCAAATCCCGATTTTGCTAGATGTAATCAGTATCTGGAGAGAACACGTGCTCGGGCACGAAATTTTGCAAAATCGAATCCAGATAAATATTTACCCGCAAATATAACAGATAATGAAATACTTCCTGCTTTCAAAGTAACGTCAAAACAGGAGGCAATGGATGCGATAAATTACGAGTCACGCGTTGAGTTTTTCACGGAAGATTGCTATCGTTATTTCGATCTAAAAAGATGGGGCACTTTGAAGGAAGAATGGCCAAGGGTGGGCGGTTTTCAGTGGAATGATAAATTTTACAACCTGCCTATTCCATCGAGTGAGATAAACGCGAACAAGCAAATCACACAAGACACGGCTTGGGGTAATTGATTATCAGGAGGGTGAATGCGGTAATAGCATCGCATTCACCTTATCCATTAAAAAAAAACGTATGCTAAAAAGAATATTGCCAGTACTGTTCTTTTCTCTACCTTGGATTTTACTAGGCCAGAATACTGAAGACCCACATCTGGAAAATAATAAATCCTTTTCGATGATATTATTACCTGATCCCCAAAACTACATAAAGTTCGACACAAATCAACCTATGTTTGAATTGATGACGGCCTGGTGTGCAGCACAAAAAAACACACTAAATATAGAAGCAGTTCTATGTACGGGAGATTTGGTTGAGCAAAACAATTTACTGATTCCCGATGGAGTAAATGGCAATCAAACGAGTAGAGAACAATGGAACGCCGCATCAAAAGCATTCGAACGGCTAGACAACGTCCTCCCTTATGCGATTGCAACAGGTAATCACGATTACGGCTATAAAAGAGCTGAAACGAGGCAAACCTGTTTCTCAACCTATTTTTTTCCGGAAAGGAACAATAAATGGAGAAACTCATTAGTAGATGTTTTCAACGACAGTTCGGGTAACCCCACGTTGGAGAACGCCGCATTTGAGTTTAAACTGCCTAACTGGAGGAAAATACTTGTTATTACAACAGAGTTTGCACCACGCGATGAAGTTCTGGGTTGGATAAAAAAAATCACAACCTTGGAAAAATACAAGGATCATTTAGTTATTTTGCTAACTCACTCATATCTGACGGGAAATAATACACGCATTCTAAAAGAAAATTATCTTGTATCTCCTGCTAATTACGGAGAAGATATTTGGCGAGAAGTTGTTTTTCCGGCATCCAATATCGAACTGGTGATATCCGGGCACTACTGTGTAATTGGGAACTACGAGGAAAATGTAGGCTATCGTTCGGATAAAAATCATGCGAATAAAACCGTGCATCAAATGATGTTTAATGCACAAACCGATGGTGGGGGATGGCAAGGAAACGGAGGGGATGGATGGCTACGTATTTTAGAATTCTTACCGGACGGCAAAACGATTAAAGTGCGAACATATTCACCTCTTTTCGGATATTCTCCAAAAACAAAAAATAGAGCTTGGAGAACAGATAGTTATGACCAATTCGAAATGATATTTGAATAAAAAAAGGTCACCTCGATCGAGATGACCTCTTTTGTCTGCGGTTTAACTTGTTATCTTCAATAAGGTAAAAAAGATTGTTTTAGGTTATCGATACAAAGATAGGCCTCTTTTTTCAAACCCGCAAAATAAATATATATGTTTTATAACATATTTTTCACTTTTGTAATCTTTTTAGAGACTGAGGGCTCTCCGCTGCTTTAATCGGAACGAATTTACATAAAAAAAGAGAGTATCGTTGAATGTCGTTTACTCTCTCTTTTTCATTTTTTCTTTAGAAAATTTTACTTTCTCAGGCCTAATTCTTTGACGATTGTCCGGTATCTTTCGATATCTTTTTCAATCAGGTAATCGAGTAAGCGACGACGTTTACCCACTAAAATTTTCAATGAACGTTCCGTGTTATAATCTTTTTTGTTTGACTTCAGGTGTTCAGTCAAATGCGAAATACGGTATGAAAACAATGCTATCTGCGCCTCAGGTGAGCCAGTATCAGTGTTAGACTTTCCGTGCTTTGCAAAGATTTCTTTCTTTTTTTCAGAATCTAAATACATAAAACTTGTTTGTAAAAATTAATTTAAAAGTTTTTCGGGTTGCAAAGATACAGTTAAATTTTCAGATTACAAACAGTTTTACAACTATTTATTCCGCATTATTCCGCACGGCGCATTAATTTCCCGCTCAATCTTTTTATGGCGTTAGTGATTTCGATGCCGGGCTCAATCACGTTGTACTCGCCCCAAAAATCAGGATCTTGAAAGTGCTCCACTTTTTCCGCAATTACATCGGTAGAGCGGATACGCTCGTCCCTCGGGAATTTATTGACACTCTCCTGATACCTGTCCGTAATGGCCATTTCTGAGCCGATGGTGTAGTTCGTGGCGAAAAGCCCGAAGAAGCGGTTAGTCCACCTTACCCGGAACCTTACTTCAGTACTGCTGTAATTGAAAAACCACTTACCGTTGTTTTCAATAAAGTCGGCTATATAACGGGCTTCTTCCACATCAACCCTCATCTTGGCAGGTTTTCGTCGGATAAAGATATTGGAAGCATCTTTCCGGCCTTCCACATTCATATTAAACTCTATTCTGACGATGGCCAGCGATCCGGCATCCAAATAAACCTTCCCACGAAACAAAATATCTTTTATACCGTTTTTTGGCTGAAAGTTAATCTCGTAGTGCGGCTTATTGTTGATGTTTATCATCCTTTCGATATTGAAACTGTATTCATCACCCCTCTCTCCAAAAACAATTTCGGGATTCTTCGCCACATCAAGCATAAGCGCCGTGCTGATCCCGCCTTGGAATTTCATTAAAATAGTATCGCGCGGCGTGATATCGGTTGCTTTCCGGCCTATGTAGATTTTTGCCTGATCGTTCTCGTACGAGCGGTACGAAGATTTATAGACATCCAATACGGTTTCTACCAAAGAGATATAATTTGCATTTTTCTTTATCGATTCCCGGTAAAACGCCACCATCATATTGGGATCGGTAGAGTAGTTTTGCGGGATACGGTTCAACGCCTCGCGCATCAGTTCGCTTCCGTCTCCCGAAACAACCTCAAGCGGTCCCAGTTCAATAGGAGAAGGTGTTAACACAATGTGGTTATTGGGTTTGTCAATCAGCGTAACCACCGGTATTTCCATATTCTCATATCCCAAGTACCGGATAATCAGCCTGGAATTTCTTGCCGATGCAGGTACCCTGAGCGTAAAGTATCCATCCTGGTTGGTTACACTCGATACATTCAGGTTCCCTACGGTTACACTTGCATTGGGAAGCGGGTCGCGGGTGTCGCTTGCCAATACCCTGCCGTGCAAAGTAAACAATTGTGCCTGCAAAACATCATCTCCATCACTAAAGAGCGGGAAACTACAGAGCAACAACAGCAATAAGCTAATAACCCTATAATTTTTCATTGATTTAGAAAGTTTTAAATTGTTTATTCATCTGGTTCCTTACGCTACACAAAGTAAATGTTTTTACTTAAACAATCAAACTAAACCACAGACTTTTAACTATTATACAATTATTTTATTTGTTATGCCCGCCTGAATCATCTGCTCCTTGCTCTCGCTTTTCGAAGTGGCTTCTTTTTTCCATTTAAATTAAAAGATGAAACAGTTTCTTAACTTTAATGCCTAAATTTGCAATGAAAAAGAATAATTTCGGAAAAAGAATGGCCTATAAATACGATTTTCTAATCATTGGGTCGGGCATTGCGGGGATGAGTTACGCCCTGAAAGTGGCAAAATACGGCAAGGTGGCCATAATAGCCAAAACAACGCTCGAAGATGCCAACACCTACTATGCACAAGGCGGTATTGCATCGGTAACAAATCCGTGGGACAATTTCGAAAAACACATTGCCGACACCCTCGATGCGGGGGCGGGATTGTGTGATGCCCGCGTGGTGGAACGCGTGGTGAAAGAAGCTCCTGCGCAAATCAAGGAGTTGATCAGCTGGGGTGTAAATTTCGATAAAGACGAAAAAGGAAATTTTGACCTGCACCGGGAAGGCGGCCATTCCGAATTTCGGATTTTGCACTACAAAGACAGCACCGGCGCCGAAATACAGACAAGCTTGATAGAAACCATCCGGAACCATCCCAATATTGATGTTTACGACAATCATTTCACAATAGAAATCCTTACTCAACATCATTTGGGGCAAATTGTAACGCGACACACACCCGGCATCGAGTGCTATGGCGCCTATATTTTGGATCTGCAGACCCATGAAGTGCAGACGTTCCTTTCGCGTGTGACCATGATGGCAACCGGTGGTATCGGGTGTATCTATCAAACAACCACCAACCCGCTTGTGGCAACCGGCGACGGCATTGCGATGGTGGCGCGCGCCAAAGGCGAGATAAAAGGCATGGAGTTCGTGCAATTTCATCCCACGGCGTTGTATCATCCCGGTGTCCGGCCATCGTTCCTCATTACCGAAGCCATGCGTGGGTACGGCGGTATTTTGAAAACAATAGACGGCAAGGAGTTTATGCAGAAATATGATGAGCGGCTTTCGCTCGCGCCGCGCGATATCGTTGCCCGTGCCATTGATACGGAAATGAAAAACAGGGGTGATGACCACGTCTGTTTAGACGTCACGCACAAGGATGCTGAGGAGACAAAAAAACATTTCCCCACCATCTACGAGAAATGCCTGACGTACGGTATCGATATTACCAAAGATATGATTCCGGTGGCTCCGGCTGCCCATTATTTATGCGGCGGAATTTTTGTCAGCATAGACGGCGAAACAAGCATAAACCGGCTTTACGCCAACGGCGAGTGTGCCTGTACCGGCTTGCACGGCGCCAATCGCCTGGCATCGAACTCGCTCATCGAAGCGGTGGTTTTTGCCGATTCGGCCGCCAAACACTCTCTCCCTCTCTTCAGGAATTATTCTTTTCAGGAAGATATCCCCGATTGGAATGCAACAGGCACCGCCTCCACCGAAGAGATGGTGCTTATCACGCAGAGCTATAAGGAAGTGGGGCAAATTATGTCGTCCTACGTGGGGATTGTTCGTTCCGATATCCGCTTGCAGCGCGCAATGGACAGGCTGAACATTCTTTTTCGTGAAACCGAAAACCTTTTTCAGCGGTCGGTCGTGTCACGTGAAATCTGTGAGCTGCGAAACATCATAAAGGTAGGTTATATGGTCATTAAGCAGGCTACGGCACGTAAAGAAAGCCGCGGGCTGCACTATACCATTGATTATCCGTACAAAGACCCGAATTCTGTATTGTAGAAATGACAAACTCCATCAACATAAACGGCGAATTGCTTCCCCTTTCCACCCCACTGGTAATGGGAATTTTAAACGTCACGCCCGATTCGTTTTATTCGGGAAGCCGCAAACAATCCGGAGAAGAGATTGTCGGGCGCGTACAACAAATTCTGGATGAAGGTGGAAAAATTATCGATATCGGTGGACAATCCACCTCACCTTCAGCACCCCTCCTTTCCGCCGGAGAGGAGTTCAACCGGGTGGAACCGGCGCTTCAACTCATCCGCAAAGAATATCCCGATGTCATTCTTTCCATCGATACCTTTTACTCCGAGGTAGCAAAGCATGCCGTAGAGGAGTACGGGGTAAATATCATTAACGATATTTCGGGCGGGCAAATCGATGATAACATGTTCGAAACAGTTTCCCGGCTCAACGTTCCCTATATCCTGATGCATATGCGCGGCACACCGCAGACCATGCAGCAATTCACCCGTTACGACAATTTTATCCAGGACATCCTCTACTATTTTTCCGAGAAGATATCAAAATTAAATCTTCTGGGCGTAAACGATATCATTATCGATCCGGGGTTCGGATTCAGTAAAACAACCGATCAAAACTACCGGTTGATGGCTTATTTAAAATATTTTGATATCTTTGATGCACCGATTTTAGCAGGAATTTCCAGAAAATCGATGATTTACAAATTGCTGGGATGCACGCCGCAAGAAAGCCTGAACGGAACATCGGTTTTAAATACGGTTGCATTACTGTCGGGAGCGAGCATTTTACGCGTCCACGACGTGAAGGAGGCAATGGAATGTGTGAAAATTGTAGAAAAAATAAGCAATGACCTTTTATGCTTGAACACTTTGGAATAAAAGACTTTATTGACATCTTTCTGGTAGCCGCACTTTTGTACTACCTGTTTAAGATGGTGAAAATATCGGGGATGCGCCCGCTTTTTATCGGGATTGTTATCTTCATGATTATCTGGGTGCTGGTATCGCAGGTGTTCGATATGGTCCTGCTGGGCTCTATTCTCGATCAGTTCGTGAATATCGGCCTGATATTGTTGGTCATTCTTTTTCAGGACGAAATCCGAAGGTTCCTGATGTCTTTGGGTTCGAAAAAAGGATGGAAGTTTATATCGAAACTCTTTATCCCGGTCGATAAACAACAACAGGATACGTCGCACATTACTTCTATCGTACTGGCCTGCATGAACATGTCGAAAGCCAGGATTGGCGCGCTTATCGTCATCCAGGGCGATTTACAACTCAACTTGTACGAACAGACGGGTGAGATCATCAACGCCGACATTTCGTCGCGGCTGATTGAAAATATTTTCTTTAAGAACAGTCCGTTACACGATGGGGCAATGATCATCGTGGGTAAAAAAATAAAAGCCGCAGGTTGTATTCTTCCCATATCGCAAAATCCGAATATACCCAAGCACATGGGGTTGCGGCATCGTGCCGGGTTAGGGATCACGCAGGAAACCGACGCCAAAGTGATTGTTGTTTCGGAAGAAACCGGAAAAATAACATTCGCCGAGGAAGGCAGGTTGAAAATTAACGTTAATCCCGAAGAGCTGCAACAGTTAATCCTGGCGGAATAATTACTATGATATTAAAACAATTATCCATCATTAATTATAAAAATCTGGCTCAGGTTGAACTGGAGTTATCGCCCAAAATAAACTGTTTTGTGGGAAACAACGGCATGGGCAAAACCAACTTGCTGGATGCCGTTTATTATCTGTCGTTCTGCAGAAGTTACACCAACCCTATCGATAGCCAGATCATCAAACACGATGCCGATGTTTGCATGCTTCAGGGGAGATACGGGCTTGAAGAGACAGGAGGAGAGGAAGAGATTTATTGCGGATTGCGCCGGCGACAGAAAAAACAATTCAAAAGGAACAAAAAAGAGTACGAAAAACTTTCCGACCACATCGGATTTATTCCGTTAGTGATGATTTCCCCGGCCGATATCGGGATAATTCAAGGAGGTAGCGAAGAGCGGCGGAAGTTCATGGATATGGCCATTTCGCAGTTCGACAAAGAGTATATGCTCGCTTTGATCCGCTACAACAATGCCTTGCAACAGCGCAACGCGACATTGAAACCGGGCGATGACGAAATCGACTCCACCCTGTTGGAGCTTTGGGAAGATCAAATGGCGGGAGACGGAGAGCTTATTTTTAAAAAACGGCAAGCGTTTGTAAAAGAGTTCACCCCTGTTTTTGATGAGTTTTACAAGAGAATAAGCCTTTCCAACGAACAGGCGACATTCGATTACGTTTCACAGCTTCACGAAAACAATTTCAGGGACACACTGCGGCAAACCCGTCGCCGTGATATCGCGATGGGGCACACCACCACCGGCATTCACCGCGATGAACTGGAAATGTTGCTCGACGGGTTTCCCATTAAAAAAGTGGGTTCGCAGGGGCAAAACAAAACCTACTTTGTATCCCTGAAGCTGGCACAGTTTCATTACCTGCTCAAAACCGGGAAGCGGACGCCCATTTTGCTGCTGGATGATATTTTCGACAGGCTGGATGCCAACCGGGTGGAAGAGATCGTAAAATTAGTTTCGAGCGATGAGTTTGGCCAGATTTTCATCTCGGATACCAACCGGGAGTCGTTCGACAAAATACTGGAACGAATTAACAACAGCCATCACATCTATTCGGTGAAAGACGGAGAGATAACAGTTTATGCTTAAAAAAAACGCTCAACCCATTGCGACTGTTCTTTCGGAATTCCTCAATGAGAATCCCGGATTAAAAATTGCCGTGGCCGAACACCGTGCCGTTTCGGCGTGGCGGGAGCTATTGGGGGAAGGTGTTTCGCATTACACCAAAAATATTTATTTTCAACGAAACGTCCTGCACGTTCAGCTTACTTCATCGGTTTTGCGGGCCGAGCTGATTATGAATAAACAAAGCCTGATTGATAAACTAAACGAGCACGCCGGAATGGAGATCGTGAAAGAGATCGTTTTTCGTTAACTCTTTAAAAACGGAAATCCGTATGCTGAAAAACGCCGTCATATCGTTTTTTGCCGTAACTTTGTACCTGAAAAAAATTAAAAAACCACATTCATTATGAAAACAAAACTATTGATGTTTGCAGCCCTGCTCCTGGTTGGCGTATCCTGCAAAAAAGATGACCTGCCCGATACTTTTACCGGAACCACATGGAAAGGCAAAGTTGACATGAAAACGGCGCTTTTGCCCGATGGATTTACTGACAGCCAATATTATTACACACTTAAATTTTTGACGAAGAAGAGCTATATTATTGTTATGGAAGATTCCAACGGCACGGTCGTCAAAAACGTATGGGAAGGAGATTATGAAGTTATGGAAGGAAACGATAAAATTCGTTTCGTGCATAAAGAGGGTGCATTTAACTTTTTGTATTTTCCTAAAAAGAATGAAATTTATGGGGATTACTTCGGGATTACCTTTATAAAACAGCTAAAATAAACAACTCCATTGATAACCGGACAGACTTGCCGACTGTGTATAAAGACGAACTTTTAACTGATCAATAGCTGCAACTAAGGATGTATAAGATGCTTTGGCCAATTTTCGCTCCAGCTTATTTGGCCTTTTTATATCATTCGCTCGAAATATTCAACTCACCCGTGCCATAAAAACAAGGAATACAAACAATGGAAATTATTTCTTGATGGAACAAAATGGCCGAGAACCCAGGCTCTGTAAAAGCTTTTGATACCCGTTTGTTAGAAAAACGCGGAAAATCCCAGGAACCAGCCTCTCGGATAAGGAGAATTGGTGTGCTGCGCCAAATCGTAGTTCAATGTAATGTGAGAGCGCCCCATCCGTAGTCCTCCACCCACCAAGAACGACGGTACAAAGTCACTGCTTTTTGTGACTTCGCCCGTATCTTCGTTGGTCAGGCTCAACCACAAATGGTTTATTTCGGGTTGGGCAAAAACAGTGAGGAACCTCATCGGGTAAAAATAGCCGAACAGGTTAGCGCCAAGCAGGTTATTCTTATAGAGGTACTCCTCGTTGTATTGAAAAGCACGCACTTTATTGTAGTAATATTTTATCCCTGCACCTGCCATAAACCGGTTGCTGAACTGATATCCGACCTGCGGCCCCAAATTAAATGAAGAATAATTCCGGCTGAAAGACAATCCGATATTGACCCCGTAAAGAAGTTTACTCTTATCGAGTACAAAACCTGATGCCGGTTCCCGCTCTAAGAGTATCGGGCGCTGGGCTATACGGTTCTGATCGGCCTGCTGCGTTTGAGTGGTTTGCTGTTGACGTTGTGTCCGATAAATATTCCGTTCATCATCCGGCGAAACACGGATGGTATCGTAAGTGATTACCTGAGCCGATGCGAGTATCGGAAATGCGATCAATAATAGAAGAAGTATTTTTTTCATAAAGTTGGTTTTGATAGATGCTTACCGATAATTCAACAGTTCTACCGGTAAAATGTTCTTCCCTACCTCTATCGTTCGATAAGATATCCCCCTATTGAACTGAACGCTATTTGTTGCCGTATATTTCCCGCGCCAGTTTATACACATCATTTCCCCTGCAACTGTTGCTACCAAAAAAGTAGACACGGAGGGGTAGAAAAAGATTGAATGTTGTAACTTTGAAGGCGGTTATCCCCGGCTGTTCGAGGAGAGCCATTGTGCGGAGCTCCCCGCAGAACAGACGGGAGATAACCGCGGCCTACATACAACATTTCATCGCAATCACCCTGAAAGGAGAAACTTTTATGGCAAAACATCTGAATCCACTTGAAAAAGAGTTCCTGATCCGTCAGTATAGGGGGAATCGGCGGATCTCAATCAAGGACTTCTGTGAGGTGAACCACCTTACGGTACCATCCCTGAAGAAATGGATGAAACAGTATGATGAAGGCGGCCTTGAGGGGCTTGCCCGCGCCGATGTAGAAATCAAAGTCATTGTTCCGGACGGGTTCGACCGCACGGAGGAAGCGTACAAACGGGAGATACTCAAACTCCGCATTGAGAATGAACGGCTAAAAAAAATTATGCCGTTCAGATGAACGCGGATGGGGAACCGGAGTATGTTCGTTTAAAGGAGAAGAGTTCGAAATAATCGAGCTGTTGTCCCGCGATTACGATGTCAGGGATCTGTGTGATCTGATGAGCGTGAGCCGTTCAGGCTACTACAAGTGGAAGAACCGGGCTTCCTCCAGGCGTGACGTAAATCGTGAGGAGATGATAGAGAAGGTTCGCAAGACTCACGAGAAGCACCGCACACACGGATATCGCTGGACAGCCGCCTTTATCAGGATCAACATGCATATAGAGATAAGTGACAACTACGCCTACAAGTGCTTCGGGTATCTCGACATTAAGGCCGAAACCAGACACCGGATGCACTACGGGCCACGCAGGGAGAGGGACAAGTTTCCGAACCTGATCTACTCCACCTGGGAGACGGTGGACCGTCCGCGGCAGGTGGTAGTCTCTGACATGACCGCCTTCAAATACTGGATTTTCTACTTTGAGGTGACGTTCTACTTTGACGTGTTCACGAAGGAGATAATCACCCATAAGGTGGCAGAAAGACGGGGCTCGAGAGAGCAGTATATAGACGGTCTGGCTGATGTGGTGAACCTCTTGAAGGACTGCAAGGAGCCGACAGTGCTCCACACCGACCAGGGTAGCGTCTATGCATCTATGGCATACAATGAACTGATTAAGGATACGAACATCATACGTTCCATGTCGAGGGCCGGCAAACCCACCGACAATCCTGTCAATGAGTCTCTGAACGGCTGGATAAAGGAAGAGTTGATTATAGACTTCAATCTGGAACAATGCCGCTCCCGGGAGGAGTTTGCGAGTACAATTGCAAGGTACGTCAAATTTTACAACGAGCAGCGCCCCTGCTTCGCCATCGGTTATGACACTCCCGACAACTATCGCAGGCACTATTATAGCGGGGAACTACCCCACAAAAAAACTTTCGAGTCAAGAGAACCGTCGCCCGAGCCAAAGTTTGTAAGGAAAAAGAGGCAACAGAATAAAAATCAAGAAGATAGCAATGTCTAAAATATTGAGTCTAATTTCGAAAAAGGAAAGGAGGTAAAATGCTTGAGAATGCCTACTTTTGTAAAACCCAACAGCAAAAAATTATCGCCAAAGTCTACTTTGGTAAATTATTAACGACTTAAAAAAAATTTCGTGTCCACTTTTTACGTCTGGTACAAACTCTTTTACCTGCTTCAAGAATATACCCCTGCAATGATACATTATTTATCGCATTTTACCCCTGCAATGATACAAAAAACGATAAAATATACCCCTACAATGATACAAATTATCTATATTTGTAGCTGGATTATAAAAGATTACAGGATGTTCAAGCGAAACATAGAGAATAAATTACAAAAATGGGCTATAAATCCATATCGAAAACCGTTAATATTACGTGGCGCAAGACAGGTTGGAAAAACTACTGTTGTGAATCGTTTTGCAGAAAATTTCGACAATTACCTTTTCGTTAATCTCGAAAAATCATCGGCAAAACAGTTAATGGAAAGCACTGACGAGGTAAAAAAGCTGCTGCCTCTTCTATTCCTTTATTGCAATGTGATACAAAAGGAAGGCCGGACGCTGCTTTTTATAGATGAAATACAACAGTCTCCCCATACGGTCTCCTTACTTCGCTACTTCTACGAGGAGCTTCCCGAAATATATGTCATCGCTGCCGGCTCTTTGTTAGAGACTATGTTAGATAAACATATTTCCCTACCTGTCGGACGAGTAGAATTCATGGCTTTGCACCCTTGCTCGTTTACCGAATTTTTAATCGCTACTGGCAACGAACGGTATATTGAAATTCTTACCGAACCTTCAGTCACAACGGCACTACATCAGGAACTCATGCAATTATTCAACATATATGCACTTATCGGGGGAATGCCGGAAGTAGTAGCCCGTTATGCCGCAGCGCATGATATTGTTTCTTTGTCTTCCACATACAATCAATTGCTGAATGCCTACAAAAATGATGTAGAGAAATATGCCAAAACTGCAACTCAAGGCACAGTCATTCGTTATATATTGGAAGAGGGGTGGGCTTTTTCCGGCCAAAACATCACCTTTGGTGGGTTTGCCGGATCGCCCTATAAAGCGCGCGAAACAGGTGAAGCCTTTCGTACATTGAGTAAAGCAATGTTATTGGAATTGGTCTATCCGGTAACACAAACGGTATTGCCGATCGTTTCGGATTTGAAAAAATCGCCGAAGTTATTCTGGCTTGACGCCGGATTGGTAAATTATTCAGCCGGTATCCAGCGGGAATACCTATTGAGTAAAGACCTGATGGACACATGGCGTGGTGCGGCCGCAGAACAAATTGTGGCGCAAGAGCTTCGTGCCTTATCTTTTGATACAGGTTTCAAACTCAATTACTGGATGCGAAATAAACGGGGGAGTTCTGCTGAAGTTGATTTTATATGGCAACAAGATGGCAAGATTATGCCTATAGAAGTCAAAAGCGGGCACAACGCCCACCTAAAATCAATACATCAGTTTATGAACGAAACCAATCACGATGTTGCCGTCAGGATTTGGTCGGGACGATACAGTGTTGATAAGGTGAAAACACTTACAAAGAGGGAATTTCGATTAATCAATTTACCGTTTTATATGATTTCCCAGCTACCGGGGATAGTTTAGGATTCCCGCGCCAGTTTATACACATCGTTTCCCCTGCAGTCGATAGCAACAACCACGGGAAGCTCTTTCACCTGCAGTTTCCGGACGGCTTCCGTGCCCAACTCTTCAAAAGCAATCACTTCGGCGCTCTCCACGCATTTGGCCATCAAGGCGGCGGCTCCGCCGATAGCGGCAAGATAGACACCGGTATATTGCTTCATGGCGTCAATCACCCCGGCGCCGCGCGTACCTTTTCCAATCATGACCTTCAGGCCACGGGCAATGAGCGTGGGTGAATAGGCGTCCATCCTCCCACCGGTGGTTGGGCCGACCGACCCGATGGGTTTGCCCGGTTTGGCAGGGGCAGGCCCGGCATAGTAAACAGCCTGCCCGTCAAAGTCGAAAGGCATCGGTTCATCGCGCTCGATCATTTCACATAATCGTTTATGGGCCGCATCGCGGGCAGTATAAACCGTACCCGAAATATAAACCATATCGCCCGCTTTCAATGAACGGATGGTTTCATCGGAAAATGGGGCACAAAGAATTCTTCTATCCATCATAAACCTCCTTCTGCATGCCGGGTGGCGTGACAACCGATATTCACCGAAACCGGAAGTCCGGCAATATGAGTAGCATAAGTCAGGATATTAACACCCAGCGCGGTGGTGATTCCTCCAAAACCGGCCGGGCCGATCCCCAACTTATTTATTTCCGTAAGTAATTCAGCTTCCAAAGAGGCCAGCGAGGGATCGGGGTTTGGTGTATCCAACGGCCGTAACAACGCTTTTTTGCTTAGAAGTGCAGCCCGTTCCATCGTTCCTCCGATACCCACCCCCACGATAATAGGCGGACAAGGGTTTCCACCGGCGGCCGAAACGGTATCCAGCACAAATCGCTTCACGCCCTCAACACCTTCGCTGGGAGTAAGCATTTTCAATGCACTTTTGTTTTCACTGCCGAACCCCTTGGGCGAGACGGTGATGTGAAAAACATCATCGGGGACAATCTCGTAATGAATAACAGCAGGTGTATTGTCCTTGGTATTTTCACGATGGATGGGGTCCTTTACCACCGATTTGCGCAAATATCCTTTCTCATAACCTTGACGAACGCCCTGATTAATAGCATCCTCAATGAATCCCCCTGTAATCTGCACGTTCTGCCCCATGCGTACAAAAACGACGGTCATCCCCGTATCCTGACACATCGGGCTGCGCTCTTCACGTGCAATACGTGCATTCTCGATCAGCGTACCCAGAATTTCTTTCCCGAGCGGCGACGTTTCGGTCTGCAGACAACTTTTGAACTTATTGTTTATATCCTCTGTGATCACGCAGCACGCTTCAATACATAACTGCTCAACCAAGGCCGTTATATCAGCTGTTTTTACTTGTTTCATCCAAACTTTTCCGGGTTAAAAAATAGTATGTATTCCTGTTTTCTAAATCTCTTGTGTTATCGTCAATCAATCCTACCAGGCAATAGGTGTTGGTTACAGCATCGTGGACAAAGCGCTTTACGAGCGAAAAATTCTTTATTTCCGACGTGTTGCGCACGTGAAAACGCGGACCGTCGCAACTTACAATTTCACCGCCCAACACGATATGGTCTTCATCGTAATACGAAATCTCCAGGTCCTGGGCAATCCGCTCATCAATCAGCGCCGAAAGCCGTTCCAAATCGATGTCCGGCTTCTTGTAAAATTTTATTACAAAGCCGTTCCTGATATCGGAGAAAAAGTATTCTTCCTCTTTTATATCGAAAAACTCGTGCAGGAGAGAAGTGGTAACCTCTTCCGCCGAGTGCGACATTTTACGATACCGGAGAGATTCGTGAACAATCTGATAAACGCTCTCGGGCCGGGGACCGAAAAGGCTGGGACGGGTAACAATAATCTCTTCGCCGATCCCGACAAGTATATCGGCATTTTTGCCCAACGCCGGGTAGAGCAAGTTGAAATGTTCGATGACCGCACGCCGGTTTCGGTCTAAAATAGAGTGCACATAATCCACAATTTCATACATTTGCGTGAAAGCCATCTGAAAGCGCACATCGATATGGAATGTGGTGGCATCTTCCACCTCCAGCAACGAATTACGCACCTGCATTATCTTCCGGGGATTCACAATATCGTCGTCGTTGGACAATTGCAGCCCGGGGAACATTCCTTTTATAAGGGATGATTTACCGGCGCCGGCATCCCCTACAATTCCGATAAGCCTGTCGCTGTAGTTCAAATGCCGGTGCGAGATCTGTTCGCCGAGAAACATCAGTCGCTCTTTTCCCCGCGGGGCAAAGTATTGCGACGAGACCATATATTCCTGGATGAAGTTGCGCATAGTGTTGGTGAGTTAACTCAAGGTAAACTTCATCTTCATCAGGGGTGCATGCTGTTGTGCTCCATATACATCGGTCTCGCCCAATGCCCCCGAAGGGATGGGGCGCACGATAGTGATTTTCACCGCTTTCGCCGGATCGAAATGTACCAGGCTGATAATTTGCGATTCGGGGATATGGTAAAGGTGCGCGAACATTTGCGCATTAAACACTTGTGCCGACTTCACCTTCCGGTACATCTCAACCTCCTTGAAAATAATATCGAATGTGAGTTCGTAAGGCCCTGAATTTTTGCTTCGGATCACGGAAGCTACATCGGTTAGATTATATTCCATCTCGTTTGAATTTTAAAATTGAACGTACTCAATCGGGAAAAGCTTTTTGGGATCTTCCACCTTCATTAAATGATACACGTTGAACTCGTATACCTCGCCCATTTTGCAATCGGACGGCGAAAACGGGAACGCCAGGTTTCCGGCAGTCGCTATGCGACCTTCGTAACCGAAGTGCAACATCGTGCTGCGTGCGAATCCGCAAATGGTATCGGCTTGTTCCTGCGTGTCGGCTACAGCTTCGATAATGATAAGCAGTTCATCGCCGGCACTCTGTGGCGCATCGGGAAACATACCCATCACACCGTTACGCCCGTAAATTTTAAAATCGAGGAAAAAGTCGGTAATTCCGTACGTTTCGAAATTGTTTTTCACACGGTCTTTCACGCTCTGCGTAATGGAGTCGATTTTCGAGATCATTATCGGGTCTTTCACTCCGGCACACGAAATAGTCCGGTAACCCACGCGCCTTACGCCTTCGAGTTTCACGAAATACTCTTCGGTCGGTACAAAACGGCTTCCGCTCACCCGCACCTTATTGTCGTCGATCTGTTCGAACTTGGATTCGTGCAGGTTGATGGCTCCGCCCGGGCCGGGCAGCACGTAAGGATTTGTTTTTTCGTACAACGTGTGTGCTGCTACCGAGAGCGTAGTGCATTTGCGTAAGGGCGACAGCGGTTCAAGCACAAAGTTATCCTGATGCAGATAGCCGAACATGCAATCGCTTCCGCTTCCGGGCAGGGCTGCAATGGCAGCACATTCCAGTATTTTTCCCAGATGAATGGCAAGCCCTTTGTCGAAACCGTACTTAATGGCGAGAGCGGCAAAGACCGACGGATCGTAGGAGCGTCCGGCCAGAATAACCTCCGCCCCGTTTTCCAATGCTTCAATAAATGGCTCTTCTCCCATTTGGGCTACAATATGTACCGATTCGTCCACATCAGCCTCGGTTATCTCCGGCGCGGGAAAAAGAGGTGAGATGTTCCCTTTGGCCACGTTTTCTTTCACAAATTCTTTATCGAACTCCGATTGAATAACAGCCATTTTAAACGACAACTGTTTTTCGCGGGCAATCTCTTTCACAATATCCACTGCAAACTCCACGTGGGGGCGTGCGCCCGAACCGCCGGCCGTACCCACGATAACCGGAATACCGGCTTCGAGAGCGGCAGGGATCATAATTTCGAGGTCGCGTTTCACCGAATTCCGGTCGGTGAACGATTTTCCGGCACCCAGGTAATAGGGGCCCGGGTCGGTTGATCCGGCATCTACCGCAATGACGTGCGGTTTGCGTTTCATTCCTTCTGCAAACGATTCCATCGGAAATCCGTATCCGAGAATGGCAGTGGGCGAAAGTATTCTTAGTTCATTCATCTCTTTGGCTGTTAATTGTCAGTATCCTACTCATTTCGTTATAAACAATCATATATCCCTCATCCACGCCCATACCGGGCTTGGCGAGATACTGTACGGGAGAGGTTGCCATGGCAACGTGCGCACAAATTTCGGCAGAACGGTTGGTCTCGTTGCAGGTTCCGCCCAGGTATGCGCCCATGTTGTGTTGTTTGCAATAGAGCACAGCCTCTATGCTGTTGTTGATCCCTCCCAAATCGGGTGTTTTAATTTGCGCCATATGCCCCGCTTTGTGCCGGGAGAAATCAATGACATCCTGTAACGTGTTGCACCATTCATCGGCGACAATTTCTGCCGTAATCCCCTTTTCTTCCATCTTTTGGCGAATAATGCGGAGCGCGTCGATCTGAGCGGCTTTCTCTCCCATATCCACCGGGCCTTCCACGCGAAGGTGGAACGGTTTTGCTATTTCGGCCAGTTCGCCAATGTAATGGGCAATAGCTTCGAAATTATTATCGAAAACAATTCCCAATGTTCCGTAAACGTCTATATGAATAACCGGATTGTAACTGTCGAAAGGTTTCAGTTTCAAAATCCGGTCCCTGAGCCATTGGATATACTCTTTTATCTTTTCGCCCTTCAGGCCCACTTTTGTTTCCACGTGGTTGAAAAGGGCATGAGGCAACACATCAGCGGCCTTCATGATCATTTTGTCGGCATTGAGGTAACGATCGTCTCCCGATTGCGAGAAAATGGGGATAATGGTTTTCGACATTTCCGTTCCATACTCTTCGGCAATCACTTGTGCCATCAACTTCGATTGGCTTTTTGCCACGGCATCCAGACAGGCCTGTGTAACTCCGTACCTGATAGCCGTATGATAGATCTTCCCGGTTGACGGGCTAACGGCTTTATCTACCCGGTCTGCCATTTCGCGGAAAAGGGTGATCTCTTTGCCTACGTAAAGCGGCGCAATTTCCTTTTCAATAATGGGAATAAAGTTCTCGGCAAGGAAAAGCGGATCGCGTCCGCCTGCTCCCGAATACTGGACAGCAGCACAATCTCCGTGGGCGAAAGCGCCGTTTTCGAGAACAAAAATAACCGAGATGGATTCTCCGGCCTGGCGCACCGAGGTAAATCCCGGTGTTGCAGGCGCGCCTTCATAGAACGCACCGTCGTTTTTTGCTCCTTGTTTTATGGCTTTTTGATCATCGAAGAAAAATCCTGTTTTTCCCGGAGCACAGATAAGTTTTGTAATTTTCATATTCTTTTTAGATTGTTAGATTGATAAACATTTATTTCGGCCTTCCCACAAGAAACCCTTTGCCGATGGCATACACGTCATCGATAACCATTTGGAAACTGACGGCACGTTTTTCGTATTTGGCGCGCTCTTCAAGCTTCTGGCGATGAAAATCGATCAGGTCTTGCGTAAACGGCATATTGCCGATTTCGAGAAAACGAACCGCTCCCGCATTGTCGCGGGCGGGCATCACTCTCCCGGCATTGTAGCGGCTTGGTGCAAAAGGGACATCCAGCACCCCGGCCTCAAATGCGGCTACCGTACCGATAGCGTAGTCGCCCTTACCCAGTTCTTCCACTTTATCCAGAATGCAGCGCATCTCTTTCATTATTACCTCGCTTTCTGCCACAACTGCCGGGATAGAACGGAAGTCCTGATCTTTCAGCATCGACACCAACTGTTTTGTAGCGCGCAATCCGGCGGCATTGGCTTCTTTGGTAGGAACGCCCATGGCCTCGTGCGGTGTTTTCACAATCACTTTGGTTGCTTTTGACAACACAGCGGCGGCGGCTCCCCACGAAATTACACCGAAAGCCTTGGCTTCGTCCTGCGGAAATCCGCCCATCCATTGATGAAAGACGGTGGTAACACGCACATCGTTGAAACCGAATTTATCAAGGTACTCGCGCGTAAGAATATTCAGTGAACGGATGGCGGCAACGTCCTGAATAAGGTTTCCACACTGTCCGTAACCTACGGTGAGGTCTTTTACGCCTTGTGCGGCGGCAAGCAACGATTCGATAATGGCCACCGAGTTGGAGATACAGGGTGAAATAAGTGTTCCCGTGAGCGGGCCGAACGGTTCGCGGTTGATGGAGACACCGGCTTCCTCGTAAAGGCCTACGAGCCTGTCGGTATATTGCCAGTACGCAATGGTCTTCTCAATCGAATGATTTTTAGAGTAGGGAATGTTGTAGGAAATTCCACCGCCTTCGAATGAGGTAAACCCTCCGGCAATGGAAATCTCGGTAAGCAGCCGGGCATCGGGTGTCCCGTGGCGGACCTGAACCGGATTTTTGAGCGATGAAGTCACCTTACGGCAGATATCTACACCGTAGTTCACGATGGGGAAGCCGTTCAACATAGAACGTCCGGTCTCCTTACTTTTCTCTATCCCCGTTTCGGCTTCGTTGTAGCGGTTTAAGCGCGTGTAGCTGTCCACTGTTGTAGGCAGCAGGTCGGCTTCCCCTTCGGTTTCGAGAAACCGGAGCAATTCGATGTGTTCCTTGTATAGCGCTACTCCTGCACGCGGTTGGATGAGGGTAATTTTTTGTTCGGCGGCTTTCGCCATCTTCAGGCCAAAACGTTTTTCTTGTGGAATAGATTTTTGATAGGCCACGGCTTCGTCGATATCGACATCTTTTCCCGTAGGCCAGTGTCCGAGAACTTCTTTGCGTTCGGCAAAGAACGCGTCATTTGAAAGTTTTTTATTGGTAATTTCCATATTGTTCAGATTATTTTCTTCCGGATGCCCCGAAAGGGATCTTTTATTTATTGTTTAGTAATTTCCTGCTTGAGTAACGTCAGCGCCAGGTCGGGATAAGCTGAGCTAAGCAATCCCATGGATGCAAAAATATATCTCTCATCGATTAGATAATCGGGATCTTTGGGTTTTGCAAACATGAAATCGTCCGGTTGCAGTTTCGCTCCCTCCAGAATATATCGCGGTTTGCGGGCATTGATAATGACGCCCCCGATACCGATAACAAACGGTACTGCGGAAAGGTCTTTTCCCGTGAGTGTAAACACCTGTCCAAACGGGGTATATACAGGCTGGTAAGTTCCGGCGTGCCGTTCCATGGCTATTTTAACAGCATTTCGCGCTATCGACTCCTCAATTTCTTGTTCAGGGGACCCGGGCTCCGCCAATAAATCCGGATTTTGCGTGCAGGCAGTTACCCAATCGATGGCTATTGATTTATCGATGCTTAATTCTTCCGAAAGCGTATCCATGTCCAGTTCGCCAACCAGCGACGGAAGGCTGTAGCGCATTCCCAGGTCGCCCTCAACGGTACGCTTGCTGACCGGTTCCGGCAGGCCTTTCAGGGTCACGTTTTCGAGAGTTGGCTTTCCACTGCAAATGGAGTAAACATCCGTAGTTGCCCCACCGATATCCACAGCCAGCAAATCGCCTAATCCCGACACGTTCTTCGTGCCCTTGCTCAACAGTTCACAGGCATTCAATACCGCCAGCGGCGTAGGAATTATATCGGTTTTACACATTTTCTGAATGCGGCTCAAGCCTTTGGCTTTAATAATACGGCTGATAAACAACTCCTTTATTTTTTGCCTGGCCGGCTCAATGTTTAGCTTGTTGAATTCAGGCATTACGTTTTCCGTTATAACAAACGGTTTTCCCGATGCGCGGAAAATCTCTTCCAGTTCAAACGAGGCGCTTTTGTTGCCTGCGGCAATAACGGTGAACGGGCGCTCCACCCGGCACAACCGGCGTGCATTGGCAAGGATCACCTCTTTGTTTCCGCCATCGGTCCCGCCGCAGAGCAAAACCAAATCGGGGTTGATCTCGAAAATTTCGTTCTGTTCCGCCTGCGACAGTTCAAAAGCATATGTTTTAACCACTTTGGCTCCCGCACTTGCGGCAGCGAGTTTTGCCGCCTTGGCTGTAAGCTCGGGGACCAGTCCCAGCGAGACCATTTTAAGTCCTCCGGCGGCGCTGCTGCAACACAGCAGTTCATCGTACCGGAACTCTCCGACGCGTTGCTCCAACTTGTTATAAGCAGACGTAAAGCCCTCTACCACATCGGTCCCGATGGTGGTAAAGGCGGTGGAAGTTGCTAAAATTTTTTTCTCAACGGTATCAATCGCCGTCAGTTTGGTGTATGTGCTGCCGATGTCTGCAGTGAGAATATTCATTGTACTCCAAGCAACTCATTCAGATCGGCGATACTTGTTTCCACAGTTGTCCCCGGCGGATAGACGCGGGTGAACCCCATAGCCAGAAAACGCTTTTCCACCTCTTCGAAGTTTTGTTTCCCCACAACTAAGTTTCCACCTGCCAAAAGCGGGATATCTTTCAGTCCGGCTTCATCACATTTTTCGCGCAAGCCGTTGCAGTCAATTTCGCCGTGTCCATAAAGCGACGACACCAAAATAGCATCGGCGTTAGTTTCCAGTGCCGCTTCGATGTATTCTTCCTGTGCGACCATAACACCCAGGTTAATCACTTTAAACCCCGCTTGTTCCAATGCAAAAGCAAGGATTTTATTGCCAACAGCGTGTACATCGGCGCCAATAACTCCGGTTACAATAGTTTTTCCATTCATATAGTATTTTTCATTAATAGTGCAATACAAAATTAATGCTTTAAAACATATCCACAAAGTTTAAATGCAAATAACTTCTCTATTGACAAAAAAAAAGAGAGAAACCGTTAAGCTTCTCTCTTTAATATTTTCTTCCAAGCGAAACCGATTATTCCGTAGGCGGAGCAGCCGGTTGCGGAGCAGGTTGCACCGGTAATACAGGAGTCACATCGGGCGCTGTGGCCGGGTTAAGCGGCGCCGGCTGCTGCACTTCAACCTGCGATTGGGGAACGGTTGATCTCGAAGTGGTATATTTTGCTGTTAATATACTTAAAACGATGATAGTGACGGCCAACGTCCAAGTTGCTTTTTCTAAAAAGTCGGTAGTTTTGCGAACACCCATTATTTGGTTCGATGATGAAAAGCCTGCAGCCAATCCACCGCCTTTTGAGTTTTGCACCAACACGATGAGGATCATCAGGATGGCTGCAATTAAAATAAGGATGGTGATAAAAATATACATATATTTATTCTTTTTTATTTTTCTCGTTGAGCATCAAAAGTTCTAAAAATCGAATTTGGTCGGCAAAGTAAACACTTTTTTTTGGAAAATTCAAACTTAATTGCCGAATAATTGTCAACGCCTGCTCATATTTTTTTTGTTTGATGTAAATTTTCGCCAGTGTTTCCGTCAGGAACCCGTCGGTTCCCGGCTCTGTATCTGCCTCTTGCTGTTTGGATGGCTCTTGTTTCGGCGAAGTGATCGTAATTTCATTAGCAGCAGCTTTTTCCAGAAAACTATCGATAATGTCCTGATGCTTAAATTCGTTATGCCCGGCTTCGCCCGTTTCCCCGTCATCCTCTTTTTCTAAGCTTTGCAAATAGGTGAGGTAATCCGTTGAAACTATATTCATTTCAACCTCCGGGGTCTCCCGGGGTTCTTCGGAAAAAGAATCCAAATAAGAGTTCAACAAGGCCTGAGTTCTGTCGGTACGGGCCAATGGTTTTTCTTCGGGAAAAAACCGGGCATATTTTTCGTTGTTGATAAGATAGAAAAGCCGGCTCCTGTCGGCACAGAAAGCAGCAGTTTTTGACAGGTTCCTCTCAAATTCTTCCCGATGGGTCATATACCGGTTCTTAGCCAACAGCAGATGTGCTGCCTGAAAATAGGGATACTCTTCAACTAAGTTCTCCAACCCGCCGAGGCTCTCCTCGTTTAATTTCCTGTCGTCCGTGATATAACTAAAAAATTCCGATTTATCCATTTTTACCAGTTTGCCATAGTCGCGTTGAAAATCTGATCCACGATTTCATCGGTGAGTTCCTTTATCAGCTGGTCCTGTACGTCTGTCAGGTTAACATTACTGGAGAAAGTGCGGTTTGCCGAAAAAGTTTCCTCTTTGTCTTGTCCCGGAATTTTATTGTTACGGAAACGCATGCGGACGTTCATCGTCAAACGGGTCTCGGCAGCAAACGCGTCTTCCTGCACAGCAAGCGGTGTGAGCTCGTAACCTACAATTTCACCCTCTATTTCCATATCGCCGTTCTGATTCACAAACTGCAACCGGGTATTTCTGGTAAACATATCTTTCAACGCCTCGTTGAAACGCGGTTCCAGCGGCGGATAAACCAACGGCGCCTGATTTACGAAAGTGCCCAGCTGCAATGTTTTTGTAAGATTATAATCAATGGATGCTCCACTAAATTTATAAGAAATGGAACAGGAAGTCAATACGAAAAACAGCACTCCTATGTTTATTATTCTCCTCATAACTTCTCCAAATTGTATTCCTTAATTTTCCGGTACAACGTGCGTTCCGAAATTCCCAGCTCACCGGCGGCCAGCTTACGTTTACCGTTGTGCTTTTCCAATGCAAGGACGATCATCTCTTTCTCCGCATCTTCCAGCGACAAGCTTGCAATTTCGACTTCGGTAGCTTCCTGAAACTGTGCTTCTTTAGGCATCAGGCCTTCATATTTCAATGGAAGCGTTACGGTAGTCTTGTCCTGCATTGACTTTTCATCCTTTGAAACAGATGCTGCCGCCGCATCCTCCAGGATGTTTTTCACTACATTTTTCAAATCGTTAATGTCTTTCTTCATATCAAAAAGGACCTGATACAAGATCTCCCGCTCCGATGAAAAGATTTTCTGATCCGACTCTCTTGAATGCGAAGCCAGCACAGGTAATGCGACTTCCTCCTTTGGCAGGTATTTTTGCAAAATTTCGGATGTAATCACACGTTCGTGTTCTATTATCGATATCTGTTCCGTTACATTTTTCAGTTGTCGGACATTGCCGGGCCAACGGAAATTCCTGAGCATTTCCCGGGCATCATCGGTCAGTGCGATGGGCGGCATCATATATTTTTCGGCGCAATCACCGGCAAATTTTCTGAATAACAGCGTAATATCTTCTTTTCTGTCGCGAAGCGGAGAGATCCGGATGGGAACCGAGTTTAACCGGTAAAACAAATCTTCCCTGAACTTACCTTTTTCAATGGCTTGACCAATATTCAGGTTGGTGGCAGCCACCACCCTGACATCACTCTTTTCCACCTGCGAAGAGCCAACTTTTATAAACTCTCCGGTTTCCAGCACACGCAATAAACGTGCCTGCGTGGATAAAGGCAGTTCTCCTACCTCATCGAGAAAAAGCGTACCGCCGTTAGCTACTTCAAAATATCCTTTGCGCGTTGCCGTAGCGCCTGTGAATGATCCTTTCTCATGCCCGAAAAGTTCGGAGTCGATAGTCCCCTCGGGAATGGAACCGCAGTTAATGGCGAAATAGGGCCCGTGCTTACGGCGGCTGTACTGGTGAATGATTTGCGGGAAATTTTCCTTTCCAACGCCGCTTTCACCCGTGATCAGCACCGAAAGGTCGGTAGGCGCAACCTGCAAAGCAACATCGATAGCCCTGTCCAGATCGGGAGAAACGCCAATGATGCCGAAGCGCTGTTTAACCTGTTGTATATTTTGTTTAGCCATTCTATTGAGAACTAAAAACTAAAAGTTAAAAACGAAAAATGAAGAGTTATGAATTATGAGTGAATCCACTTTTCGTAAATCGCAAATCGTAAATCACTTTTTACAAAATTACCTTTTTTTTGCCAAAGCATAGGTTTTATCTCGTAAAAAATCACCTAATTCATCTGTATTGCTTATCGATTTTATCACATCGGGCATCACAGGTTCACCGAATGTCAACGTCATCTCTTTTCCCTTTTTGTTGTATAGCTCATGACACAGGACAAGGCTCTGCAATCGCCAGTTAATAATCCGTGTAGCATAAAACAGGTACCTGTTCCGGCAATTGATGTAAAGCGGAATTACGGGGACTTTGGCTTTCTGTATGAGTTTTATGACCGACGGCTGCCAGTGGCGGTCGTAGATCATTAACTTTCCGTTGTGAAACTTCAACCTGGAAACCGATCCGGCGGGAAAAAACCCCATCGCATTCCCTTTCCGGATATGATCGATACATTCTTTTATTCCCGAAAGCGAAATGTGTTTCATTTTGTCTGTATGCTTGTACGGACTCACTTTTATAAAGTTTTCTTCCATCGTGTCCACCAACCCCAGAATAAAGTTAACCATGACCTTAAAGTTTTTCACCCTCGATGCTACGGTTTCGATAAGTGCGATTCCGTCCACATGGCCGTTGGGATGATTTGCAACTACAATAAACGGCTTATCTTTAAATTGTTCCAAAACGTGATCGTTAATCACGGTGCGTTTCAGTCCTAACTTGTCGAGTAAATCGGTGGTAAAGGCGACTCCGGTCAGGTGCTTGGATCTATCATAAATTTCACATGCTTTATTGAGTCCCGATAATTTCGTTCCCCACTTAATGTATCTGTCTCCATTTTTTCCCCGGAAAACCGGGTGTAACTTCCTTACGTCATCATCACTGATCAAGCGTTCTTTCATGTTATAATACCATCTTCATTCAACAAAAAATTACCGCAACTAAAACAAAGTATGCCTTAATATACGGTAATTTCTAAAATTAATTTTTCTTTTATTTAAGTTCTTTGATAACATCAATAATCTGTTTACCCACCTCTTCCGCTTCTTCCTGAGATTTTGCTTCCGAGTAAATCCGAATAATAGGCTCGGTGTTCGATTTGCGCAGGTGCACCCATTTATCAGGAAAATCTATCTTTACTCCGTCAATATCCGTTATCTGTTCCCCGCTAAAGCGCTCTTTCACTTTTTGCAGGATGGCATCGGTATCGATACCGGGAGTGAGTTCTATTTTTTGTTTCGACATAAAATAACCCGGGTACTCCGCTCTGAGCTCGCTTACCTTTTTACCCGATTTCGCCAGTTGCGTCAAAAACAAAGCAATCCCCACCAGCGCATCGCGCCCGTAATGCGATGCCGGATAAATAACACCGCCATTCCCTTCGCCTCCAATAACTGCCCCTACCTCTTTCATCTTTGTTACCACATGCACTTCACCTACTGCCGCAGCAAAATACTCGCCGCCCCGTAGCCTGGTAACGTCTCGCAAGGCGCGCGTCGAGCTCAGATTCGAGACCGTATTTCCGGGAGTGTGGCGCAATATATAATCCGATACGGCAACCAGTGTATATTCTTCACCAAACGGCTCACCGTTTTCAGCATAAATAACCAGCCGGTCAACATCCGGGTCAACGGCAAAACCCACATCAGCCCTGGAGCTTTTCATCAGCGATGCCAGTTCGGTCAGGTTTTGCGGTAACGGTTCGGGGTTATGCGAAAAATTTCCGTGCGTAGCACAGTGTAATTTAAGCACTTCCTTCACCCCCAGTGCATACAACAGTTCGGGAACGGCATTTCCTCCCACGGAGTTAACGGCATCCACCGCAATCCTGAAATGGGCGGCCTTTATGGCATCCGTATCCACCAGATCCAACTGAAGAATGCTTTGGATATGAGCGTGCAGGTATTGTTTATGGGTTACTTTGCCCAATTCATCCACCGAAGCGTATTCGAAACTTTCCGCTTCGGCCATCTGCAGGATCTCATTGCCTTCGGCGGCATTAAGAAACTCACCCCTGCTGTTCAGCAATTTAAGGGCATTCCATTGTTTCGGATTGTGGCTGGCGGTAATGATAATGCCTCCTGAAGCCGATTCTTTCACCACAGCTATCTCTGTGGTGGGCGTTGTGGCCATACCCACATCCACCACATCGCAACCCATGCCCATCAGGGTACCGGTTACCACGCTGTGTACCATATTGCCTGATATCCGCGCGTCTCTGCCCACCACGATTTTCGGCCTTGCGTTTCCGGTTGAATTTTTGATAAACAGGGCATACGCCGATGCAAACTTCACAATATCAACGGGAGTGAGGTTATTCCCCACTCGTCCTCCAATTGTACCCCTGATACCGGATATGGACTTAATGAGTGTCATAATGCTTTATGATTGTGATTCTAATCGGTATTGAATGTTATCGTAATAAGTTGTTGAATAGGATCGTTGGTCGCTTTGTGATCCCATATTAAAAGGGACGATCATCTTTACTCTTCCCGCATGTCCTACATAAGTGAGTGGAACCGCCCAACCGGGGATTGTACCGGAATACAGGGAGCGGCTTCTCACGGTTACAGGGCCTCTATAAATAATATTTTCCGGAAACGGGCTGCGTATCGGGTCGAGATTAGAGTATTCGGTTGTATCGTTCTTGGATGTAAAATACCTCAACCCCTGGAACCTCACGTAAACCTCCTCCCCCTCTTTCACTTTTTTAGCGGCGGCTGTATCGCCCGGTTCTATAATATTAAAATAAACTCCTGTTGCCGGATCACGGTAAAACTCATTGGATTTGAAAACCAGATTGTCGGGAAATTTATCCAGAATAATTAATTTATTCTCCAAGATAAATTTATTGATAGCCCTGGTCTCATCCTTCAGAAGCTCTGCATACGTTTTTCCTTTGTTACAGGAAGTGCCGGCAAGTACAACCCCCAGCAGACAGAGTATGATGTAATGTGTTTTTTTCATTTTTTAAATTGCGAAAATTTAGAAATTGGCTACAAATGTAAGCAATCCACTTTAAAAAAAATGTTATTTCACACAAAATAAACTATAAACCGTTATTTTTATTTGCGCCTGTGTGAGCCACACCGTTTCGCCTTGCTTATCCATGAGATGAATTAGATGCAAGTGAGTTAAGTAATTTAGCCAATAGATAAAGAAAAAAATCCTTGAAGTTTAAAACTTCAAGGACTTACTAATAAAGCGATCGGCACCCCATTGGCCGATTATCCATTGCCAATAATTAATCCGGGGAGTCTCGTATTATCAGGGTGAATTATAAGTTTTTCAAAATACTTGCCGGCTTCAGCGATAAAATAGTCTGCTGTTTTGGGATATTTCCCCAGGTAATAACGTCGAAACTGCAACCATCCCATAATATTTGAAATCACTTGTTTGCTTTGAGGTACATCACCAATCTGGTTAAAAACTACCAAGGCGTTACAATTATCTTCATCCTCTAAAGTTAAATAGTCAAGAAGATCCTTAAAATTCAGATTGACAGGTTTGCAGACTTCAAATAATAGCAGAAAAATAGTAGAGACATCTCTATTTATTTTTCTGCTATCCGAGATAATATCGTTAATTGTGGCGCCATCTTGCAATAGTCGGGTAGTTAATAAATCATTGACATTAACATAAAAAATATTGTCCGAGGTATTTTTCAATTTTTGGATTAAGCCGTTTAATTCAAGCAATTTTTTAAAAACGTCAGGGTTGGTATCAATTCCGTTATGGATAAAGGTTTTACTGCTGATATACAGAGAAGCAATCATTTTAATAGGCCCAATTTTAGTATTTGAGATAGATCTTTCTCCTGTTGATCAAAAAACCCTTCCGGCCAGTTAGAAATTTGAGAGTTTATATTCATTTCAAGTTTTTCAGCATGGAAGTTATTGGTAAAAAAGTAGATAGACACATCCTTATTGCTCAAATTAATGTCCTGTTTTAAAGCAATTAATCTAATGGCATTCACCACATGTTCACTATGAGTCTCTATAAAGAGTTGGATTCCGGATGATGCAACCGTGGCAAGGAATTGAGTTAAACGGGATTGAGCGCCGGGATGCAGATGAGCCTCAGGATTTTCCACTATGATAGTGTCTCCCTTTTTAGCCGCCAATCCCGTCACGATCAACGGCAGGACATAGCCGTATCCAAATCCGATGTTAGATGGTTTATATAGATGTATATTATCATTGCCGGCGCCAAGCAGGAGTGATAAAAAACTGCTGCTCTCAATCTCTTCCACCTTTATGTTTGCACCTTCCATTACAAACGACAACCATGCAATTGTTTGTTTCAACAGTGTTTCATCCTTTTCGGCTTTGTTGCATCTTTCAGGCTCAATAGAGAGTTTTTTCCCATGATATGCTAATACATTGATAACATTCTCCCCTCTTGTTCCAATTTTTAAAGATTCTGTTGAGTCATCCCATTTTTTTACAAATTCCTTAGGGACTGACCTGTCTGCCGAGATATATTGAAAGTTTTTAAAAATATTGATTGGTTTAACTGCTTCGGTAGTAAGGAATGATTTTGGAACATTTTCATCGTTACTCCCGTAATTTTCTTCATTCTCAGCTAACAGATCTCCTCCGGGGCCGGAAGAGAGTTCTTCGAAATAATCATTTAGGTTTATCTTTAATCCGGTCAAATCCGCAATCCTGTCATTCTCTTTGTTTTCTGCGTATTCAAAGGAAAGTGTGTATTCCTTTACATCAATATCCAACTCAACATTAAAACTAAAATTTCTTATTTTTGAATCCGAATTAAGCAAATCATTAAAACTGCCTAACTCCACCCATTCCCCATTAATCAGTAAGGTATAGGGAGAGTTGTTCTTGCGAATGCTTTGAGATAGCAATAATAACGATTGAAGCGCAGTAGATTTACCTCTGCCATTCATTCCGGTTAGAATATTAATTTTAGAGAAAGAAAACTCCTCAGGCTTTTTAAAACATTTAAAACGTTCTAATGTCAGTTTTGTAATCATTACATCAACGGTATTTTGTTAACCACTCCCAGCTGCTTTTCGGTAACCAACCCTGACAATTACTTTCGGTGATATCTACTACGAAAATAAGGTCACTTTTATCCATATATTTTTTTAAGTGGGTGGTTACCTTGAATACATCCATAGAATTATTGGCAACCAGCCAGACAGATTCCAACGGTTGATTATAATCTCCAATATCCTTTATAGCATCATAAAGAGATGCATAATCCCTTCCCGGTTTACGCAAATCATATGTAATCAAAAAAACCATACGTCTTGCTTCTTATTGAATTGATTTCACCCACAAAGTTATGTTTTTTATAGTAAATATCAAATTTTATACCACTGCCAATAGTTATCTACAAATAATGACAGAAGGCCCGTAATAAATTATTGCACCTTATTCGTCTTCATATTGCTTAAGCGGAACTATTTCTACCGGTTTGGGTTCATAATCGCCCCCTTCAACCTCCTCAATCCGGCTGATCTTCAGGTTCCCGTTATACCGGCTTCCCATTTCAATTTCCAAAGCATCGGTCACAATATCTCCCTGGACGGTACCGGTGGATTTCAGGACGATCTCCTTGCTTTTAACATTCCCCCTGATGTGTCCGAAAAGAATGATGTAGTCGCTTTCCATATTGCCTTCAACAAAGGCTTTATCTCCCAGGATGATCCCCTGTTTCAATGAAATATTCCCTTCCACCCTGCCGTCGATACGGATCACGCTTTCGCCGTAAATATCACCTTTAAAGACAATGTCATTGCCGATGATCGTGTTTATAGGCATGGAGTCTAACCTGGAAACTCCGTTTTCCCTTTTTTTCTCTTCTTTAATCATAACTGTTCTTTGTATCAAAATTTAAATATTTTTCAGGATTGATCTTTTCCCCCTTTACGATAATCTCATAGTGTAAATGAGGCCCCGTGCTCCTCCCGGTGTTGCCCAGCAGCCCGACTGTTTGCCCGCTGTCCACCTGTTCCCCTTTTCTCACATGTATCTGCCGGAGATGCCCGTAGAGCGTCTGCAGGTTCGGGTTGTGCTGGATGACCACGCATTGTCCGAACCCCTCCTTGTAGCCGGCAAAGGCGACCGTCCCGCTGCCGGTGCATTGGACGCTGTCCCCCACCCGCCCCCTGAAATCTATGCCGGAGTGGAACTCCGTGTTCTTTCTTGTGAACGGATTCAGCCGGTACCCGTACCTTGAGGTTATTTTGCCGTCATATGGCGCGCCTATCGGCACCGAGTTCAATGCTTTCTCCAACTCCAGCAGCTGTTCCTTGTAAAAATCGGTGAACTCGTTGATGTGGATGATGTCGAAACCGGCGCCTGTTCCTCCCATGTCTTTCATTTTCAACTTCTCCAGTCCCCTCTCCTCAAGAAACGAGTTGATGCGGTACATTCCGGAATCGATGGAGGCAAAGGCGGCGAGCGCCTTCTTGAGGTCGATCCGGCTCCGGATATAGTTGGCCCTCTCGAGCTTCTCCCGGTAAAACCGGCCGGTGTTCTGGTAGATCAGGAAACCGGCAACCAAAAACAAGGCGGCCACAAGCGATGTCGTGAGCATCGCGTATTTTCGCCAGTTCATGATGATGTGGGTGGGAACCTGGCGGACTTTGCTTTCCCTTTCCCTGGAATTAACAATCAGGACCGATGTCTTGTGTCTCATTTTAATAATACTTTAAAGTCCGGAAATCATACAGACTTTATTGTTCTGCTTTTAAGGGGTGGTATCCCGTACCGCCTGCTGTAGAGGCTCACCAGGTGCGACACGCTTTTGAAGCCGTACATTCCGGCTATCTCCGTGATGGACAGCTCCGAACTCTCCACCAACAGGCAGACCTCCTCCATTTTCCGGTCCAGCATCCACTGGTACGGTGTTTGTCCGAAATACTTCTTGAAATGGCGTATAAAAGTTTTGACGCAATCGTATCCGCAAAGTTTCGCCAGTCCATTCATGTTTCTTGCATGCACATAGTTTTTAAACACGCTCTCCGCGAATATTTTCGATTTTGCAGTGTGCGGTATCAGCTTCACCAGCACGATCTCTTTGCCGGGGGACGGGTCCATTCTGCTCGACAATCCGTCCGAGAATGTGAACGTGCATGACGCCACATCCGTAAGCAGATATCTGCTTACTTCCTTTCCCCTGTCATTTTTCAATTGGGTGTCCTCCATACGATTCTTTGTTTAAAAAGATTTCAATCACACGGGGCTCATTGCCGGTAACCGTTTAAAAGGAAACAGCTTAACCCGTGGAACATGAACGCGTTACTCCAGCCCATGTAAGGGATCCTGGAAGTGGAATGCGCCCTTACCTGATAGTAGAAGTATCCATCCCTGTCCTGCATGTTCTTCAATGTCCAGCGCATCACCTTTCTAGTCAGGTGTTGCCAGTCGCCGTACTTGCCTGATTTCGACAACACTACGAACAGTTGTCCCGGGCAACGGATGTCAACCGGGTAAATCCGGTCTTCGTAATATTTTGGGATGCCATCCGCCAGGAAGAAATTACGGATATAAAAATCGAACCCCCTGCTGATGTTTTTCCGGAAGGAGTGGTCCCCGGTCAGATCCTGAAAAACCTGCAAAGCCTCCAAGTTGTATCCGGTATCAAGGCTGTCCGCCCACGAGCCGTCTTTATTTTGAGCTTCACAGCAGGCTTCAGCCGATGTCCGGGCCAACAGTTTATACTCTTCATTTTTTGTGTAGCGATAGCAGGTGCTCAATATTTTAGAAGCATTGACTCCACACGCGTCCTCATGCAGGGCATCGGTTACAAAATCCGCTGCCGACAAGGCTTCGTCCAGGTAATCTTTGTCGTCCGTAATTTCGTAAGCCTCACACAAGGCGGCCACGGCAAAAGAAGTGGCGTCCACCGTAGGCGTATTTTTAGGGAACAGGGGTTTATGCCGGACCTGCCGGTCAAAGTTATCCCCCCAGCAAGACCCGCCATGGCCCTTGCTTTTAAGGGAAAGCAACAGACGGGCCAGGTGACGGATCCTTTCCAGGCAGTCATCCTGCGGTATTTCCGGCTTCATACCCCTTTGAACGGCACGGTAAAGATTGCAATAACCGCTCAAGAACAAGGCGATGCCTGTGGCGTTATGTTCTTTCGGGACCTGGGCGATCCGCCTGAAATTCACCGGGCTGCGCCGGAATTTCCGGACAACCGCCAGCCGGCAGGAAGCCGAGCGTTTAAAAAACGGTAACGCCTGGAACACTTTCGAGTTCAACCCGTCATAGGGCTCCCATCCGGCAAAATCCTGCGATTCACAATAACTCCTCAGTTTTTCAAAAGACTCTTTTAACAATGGATTCATAATATGTGTTTTAATGTTATGAACGAGTAGGAGTGTCATTGACAGAATCAGTTAGAAAGGCCTTTTGGGAAGACTTCCAAACCACTTATATACGGCTTGGCTATCCGGAAACAGGATGACCCAAGCCGTCAAGATTATAATTTTTGTGTCCGTAAGGAACGAGCTGTTTTTCTGGTACCATTGCTCCAAACTCCCCTTGAACGGATATAAATGACATAGCTCTGTGGCATCACCGAGCGTGGCCCCACCACAGACATTAAGATTTTCGGCAGCCTCATCGATATACCCTACACCGAGTTTTATTTCAAATGCTGCACAATTGTCATAAAGTATAAACATTATCGGATTGTGCAAAATTTAGGAGATTCATTGTGCAAAAATCAGGAAATCTATTGTGCAAAAATATGAAAAAGCAAGTTCAAAGCTCCAACACAACTGGCAAAAATCAATTAGCCTCTCCCTCACCGGTCAGTTTCAAGCCTATGATAATCGGGATCAGCAGGGGCGACAAAACCAAAAGAGCTAACCCTGAGCAGAATAATATTTTTTATATTCGTCTTACTCACTCCAAACCACCCGTTTAATATAATCCGTATAAGAGATGATGATGCGCACTACCTTGTCGCTCACGTTAGGCGTACTGTAGTCTGCCACGGGGCGTAAATTACGTTCTTCTCCAGTCTTCTGATATTGCAGTTGGATCAATCCCTGCATCACCCGCTCCGGGTTCAGTCCTACCATCATCACTGAGGCTTCCTCCATGGCCTCGGGACGTTCGTGTGCCTCCCGGATATTCAGCGCCCGGAAGTTAAGTATGGAACTTTCTTCCGATATGGTGCCGCTGTCGGACAACACGGCAAAGGCATTCATTTGCAATTTATTATAATCGCTTAAGCCCATCGGTTTCATCAGCTGCACATTTTCATGGAAGGAAACGCCTTTCTTCCCAATCATGTTGCGTGTGCGCGGATGGGTGGAGACAATCACCGGATAGTCATACTTCTGCGCTATCCCGTTCAATATTTCCACCAGGTTGAAAAAGTTCCTCTCCGAAGAGATGTTCTCTTCCCGATGGGCAGACACCACAAAGAACTTTCCTTTCTCAAGGTTTAACTGCTCCAAGACAGTTGATTTTTCTATTTTAGGCAAATACTGCATCAGCACCTCGTACATCGGGCTACCCGTTTTTATCACCCTGTCCGGCCGCAACCCCTCAGCAAGGAGATACTCCCGGGCGATGTCGCTATAGGTAAGGTTGATGTCCGCCGTATGGTCCACAATCTTGCGGTTGCCCTCTTCCGGCACCCGCTGGTCGAAGCAGCGGTTGCCCGCCTCCATGTGGAAGATGGGAACATGCCGTTTCTTCGCGGCAATGGCACAGAGGCATGAATTGGTATCACCCAGCACGAGGAAAGCATCCGGTTGCTCCCGTTCCAATACCGGATCGATGTTGATCAGGATTTGTCCGGCGGTTTCCGTCGCATTTTTACCCGCCGCATCCAGAAAGTAATCCGGCTTGCGTAAACCCAGATCCTCAAAGAAGACCCCGTTCAGTTCGTAATCATAATTCTGTCCCGTGTGCACCAGCACATGCTCAATCGCTTCCGATGCATCCAGTTTTTGCAATACGCACGCCAGGCGGATAATTTCCGGGCGCGTTCCTACCACGGTCAATACTTTTAATTTTTTCACTATATTATTGTTTTGTCATTATCCTGTTGCACATTCCTGTAACTATACCGGCAGAAAATAGGTGTCGGGCCGTTCCGGGTCAAACACCTCGTTCACCCACATCACCGTTACCATATCGGTATCCCCTAAATTCTCCATGTTATGCGTATATCCCACGGGAATATCCACCACCTCCAGCTTGTCACCCGACACAAGATACTCATACACTTTCTCCTCATCGATCTTGCGGAAACGGATTACCCCTTTGCCGCTTACCACAAGGAATTTTTCGTTCTTGGTATGGTGCCAGTGCTGTCCTTTGGTGATGCCCGGTTTGGAGATGTTGACAGAAACCTGTCCGCAGCCGGATGATTTCAGGAACTCGGTAAAGGATCCCCTTTCATCCATGTTCATCTTCAGCGGATAGGAAAACCGGTCTTCGGGCAGATAGCTCAAGTAGGTGGAATAGAGCTTCTTTGTAAAGGCATCCGACAGGTCGGGTACCTGCAGGTTTTTCCGGCTCTCCTTGAACGAATAGATCAGGTCAACGATCCCGCCAAGGGTAATCCGGTGCTCCGCGGGCACCTTGCAAAAACCGCCCTCCTTGTGCGGGTTCCCCTCCAGTGCCGATACCAGCTCTCCCACCACATCGTCAATATAGACCAGCGTCATCAATGCATTGCGGTCGTTCACCCGTATGGGCAGGTCATGCGCTATATTGTGGCAGAAGGTAGCCACCGCACTGTTGTAGTTGGGCCGGCACCATTTTCCGAACACGTTCGGGAAGCGATAGACCAGCACCTCCGCCCCGGTTTCCCGGCCGTAATCAAACAGCAAGTCTTCCCCTGCCTTTTTCGAAATGCCGTACGGATTATCCAGTTCCGCCTGTATGGAAGAGGACAGCATCACGGGGCAACTGTTCCCGTGCCTCTTTAATGTGTCCAACAGGACCGAGGTGAACCCGAAGTTCCCCTCCATAAACTCGGTTTGCTCTTTTGGCCGGTTCACACCCGCCAGATGAAACACAAAATGGGCTTCTCTGCAATAATCGTCCAGCAGCGCCGGACCGGTGTCCGTGTCGTATTCGAAAAGGGTCAGCCCTGATGTAAAATTATGGGCCTTCGCTTTCCCCTCCTTGATATTGTCCAGCTCGGCGGTCAGGTTTTTCCCGATAAACCCCTTCGCCCCGGTAACCAGTATGTTCATTGCACTTGTTTTAAGACATCCTCCCTCACCTCCGGAAGCTTCAGAAGCAGCTGCTTCATCTCCTCCCTGTCCAGGCGGCGGGTATTATGGGAATGGTAATCCTCCACCTTCGATATATCCTCCTGTCCTTCCACGAAGAACTTGTCGTAGTTGAGGTCGCGTGCGTCGGCCGGGATCCGGAAATAGTCGCCCATATCTTCCGAACGGAACATCTCCTCGCGGGTCACCAGCGTCTCATAAAGCTTCTCGCCGTGGCGGGTACCGATAACCTTCACTTCCGTATCGGCCCGGTACAGCTCTTTCAACGATCCGGCCAATACTTCCAACGTGGCTGCCGGCGCTTTCTGCACGAACAGGTCGCCGCTGGCACCGTGCTCGAATGCATAGAGTACCAGGTCCACCGCATCACCCAGCGTCATCATAAAACGGGTCATGTTGGGATCGGTAATGGTGATCGGTTTACCGGATTTGATCTGGTCAATCCAGAGCGGTATTACCGAACCGCGGCTTGCCATCACGTTCCCGTAGCGGGTGCAACAGATAGTGATCTTGGCATCGCTTCCTAACGAGCGTGCCTTGGCAACCGCCACCTTCTCCATCATTGCCTTGCTGATCCCCATCGCGTTGATCGGGTAGGCCGCCTTGTCGGTACTCAGGACCACAACGTTCTTCACCCCGTGCTCCACCGCCGAATCCAGCACGTTCTCCGTCCCTATCACATTGGTACGTACCGCCTGCATCGGGAAGAACTCGCACGAGGGTACCTGCTTCAATGCAGCGGCATGGAAAACGTAATCCACACCCCTCATGACCGTATCCACACTACGCCTGTCCCGCACATCACCGATGTAAAATTTCACTTTCGGGTTCTGCAACCTGTGGCGCATGTCGTCCTGTTTCTTTTCGTCGCGGCTGAAGATACGGATCTCATTGATATCCGTATCCAAAAAACGTTTTAGAACGGCGTTTCCGAATGAGCCGGTGCCCCCGGTAATAAGGAGGATTTTGCCTTTGAGTGTGATCATAATTCTATTTTTTAAGAGCTACCACTCCTATCCTATTAATTAATATATTCTTCTTGAAATACCAACCGCCATATTGGATAAAGCATCGTATTGTTAGAATTAACAAAATACTTATTAACAACAATTTGAATTTTGCATGCATAGAAATTACATAGGATATTTTTTATCTAACTTCGACATAAATTTTTCAGCATCAACACCGGCTTTATTCAATATATACTTGATATCATTTGAACTTACATTTAATCCGTCTTCTAATTTTCTAAATGCCTCTTCTCTTGAAAGCTGTTGATCTCTAATCAAGTAACTTAGATTCAAATGTGTATCATTATATCCTAATGTTCTATAATAAAGATACTGTCTTAAGGTATCAACTTCACAGCCAAATCTGGAAGAATTGATTTTTCCGTCAGGTATTTTCCATTTTAATTCATTAAATAGGACATTTTCTATTTCTTGTTCTCTCCAATGAATATATTTAAAATAAGGATGTATAATGGTTAAGTTGTTGTCCTGTATTAATTTTTCTTTCCATTTTTTTATATAAAATTCTTGATACTGAATTTTCAAACAGAAGGGGTTTAGAATCAAGCGTGGATTTAGAATTACTTGTTTGATATAACCCAACTCCCAAGACAATTGCCCTCCTCTGTTACCTATCTTCATGACATCAATTTTATGTTTCGTAGTTTCCTGGTTATTAGTTCTTCCTCCAAAAATCAAATGTACTCCTTCTTTGATTGCTTCTTTCTCCACTAAAGTTTCGTAACCAATCCTTTCACCAACATTAATAAACAATAAGGTCGCGGGAACTGGTCTTTTAATCCAAGCATTCAAATGATATTTAAAACATCTTCTCAGGTTATCATGTTTAATATGTCTTAATTCAACATTTAAAATTCTGCATGTGTTTTCGATATTTGTCAACGCTATTTCAGGTATAAATAAATCATCAGAGAATACGGCTAAAGGACGTAATTTTAAAATTTTCACCACGTACCATAACAGATAAGTACTATCCCTTCCGCCAGAAAACCCAACAACACAGTCATATTTTGTAGAAATATTTAATTTTAATGGCTCATGAATTTCTTGTTTCAATTTCTCTGCGCCTAAGTAATCAACTTGAGTGAATTCTCTACAATGATTACAAATACCTTCTTCATCAAACTTAATATTTAAATATGAAGAAGGCAATAGGCATTGCTTACAGTATGTGACGCTTTCTTTCATCTTTTAAGTTAATTTTAATTGTCAATTCAAAAAATCAGTGATAGTTTGATAAGTCTTTTCAGGTAACATATTTTCTCGATAGAAACGATAACCACTTTCTCCCATCGATTTTAATAATTCAGGATTCTGGTATAATGTTAATAAATTTTCTTTAAATATTGTCGTATCACCTGCATAAGACCATAAACCTCCACCAGAAATTTCAAGATATCGACCATAATCGGTGTTACGGTCGATAGAAGCAATGATTGGCTTGGAAAGGCTAAAATAAGATAAAGTTTTACTTGGTATATTTGGGACAGCCATTTTTTCATTTAAGGATACAATGCCTACATCGCTTACTGACAATAATGCATTATATTCGTCTTTAGGAAGAAAGTCTAAAAAAATTATATTATTTAAATTCTTTATTTTTACATTTTTTTTTATCATTTCAATCTGTGGTCCTCGCCCTAAAAGCAAAAATACTATGTCAGGATAATCAATGCATGCCTTAGCCAGATCAATCACATTCTCAATTTTCTGCGCAATGGTCATATTGCCTCCATAGATAGCTATAAATCTATTCTCCAAACTATACTTCTTTTTTATCTCTTCACCTTTCAATTTAATTTGTATTGGAGCCTGAGAGTAATGAAGAATATGTATATTGTGGTTTTTAGCCCATGGATAATATTTCAAAGTAAAATCAACATTGCCTTGTGACGGACTACCGATATAATCAGCAGATTTAATTATCATTCTTTCTAACCATTGATAATACTTACATATTATACTATTTTCTTTAAAAAAGCCTAGTGAAACTGAATCTTGCCACACATACTCACAAAGCATTAAATAAAATTTTGCCTTATATTTCCTTTTCAATGACTTTACAACAATGCTCATTTCAGGGGGAAAAGAATGTGCTATAATCAAATCAAATTTCTGTCTTCTGAAGTGTTTTTTTATAGCGTGTAAACTTTGAAATATAAATTTTATAAATGCAATACCCTTTTGAATATTTGATTTGTTACGAGCTAACTGGTCTGTTTTAAAACGTAAAACTTCGATGCCTGACTCTATGTTGATACCTTCCACAGAATCTTTGTTCATAGGCACTGCTACTTTAACCAGATGCCCCCGCTTTGCAAATTCCCTGATTAAATCGCTAAACACACCCGATTCGGAGAGGTGGGGAAGTGAGACGTATAGGAAGAGGATGTTCATTTAGCAAGAGGCTTAAGATTTACAAATGCGTTTAATTTTTCTATGACTTCAATCGTGCCATTATCTATTAAATCTATAGCATCAACAGATTCAATATTATTTTTGATTCTCTCAAGATCAATATTTTTTATGGAGTTAATAAAATCAATTATGTTTGAATCTTTAGATGCATCTATTGCGTAACCACAACCTATTTTCTTAACTTGATTTTCTAAAAAAGTATTAGAGGATACAACGATTGGCTTCTTAAAGTATATAGCTTCATACATCTTATTAGGCTCAGCAATTCTTTCATTTAATCCATTAGGATCGTAACTCGCAACAACAAAGTCCACCTGTTCGTATATAGATTCTAAATCATCTGGATTTTTATATTCACCATAGTATTCTACGTTATCATATTGAGCGGCTATTTCTTTTACGACATTTGTCATGATAGAATCGCCAAAAAATTTAAACTGATGTTGAGGAAAATATTTACCGACGACATGAGCAAACCGAAAAATAGTATTTGGGTATCTAAAAGCTCCAATAAATGAAAATACAATCTTATCTTCATTACATTGGAAGGAGATATTATTTCGTCCTTTTGGCAAAAAGTAATTACTAATCTTATTCGGCTGAATAATTATATTATTTTTAGAACTTTTACCAAAAAAATAATCACTAAATCCTGCAGACGTCATTACAGTTAAAAAGGATTTATTAATCATTTTTTTATCAATTACTTTAAAGATCCATTGAATTTTTTCATATTTCTTATATCCATATGCAATATCAGATATTTCATATATATAATTTATTGACAGAAATAGGGCAGATAGTGTTTCAAAAAAGCCAAACAAATAAAAAATATCAGATTCTGAATTATATTTTTTCTTTAATTGTCTTAATAACTTAAAAAATTGGAGTATTTTTTTCAGATAACCTGCTCCCTCATTTTGTTTTCCAACAATATGATAATCGACATCTCTTAAGGTTTCTATATTTACATTATAAATTCCTCTCTCATAGGCATAAAACTCGACCTCTAATCCTGCGTCCATAAAACTTTTAATTCGTTTAATTATACGAGGTTGAGAAATAGTACCAGCTACAAAAATTACTTTCCCCATACTACCTGTAGTTTTTATAAAATATTTTCTGAATAATTTTGGATATAAACTTAAATAGTATTTGCATAATTTAAATTATTTATGATTATGTTGATAATCCTATCACTACTATTTCCATCCCACATAGGAATCTCTTTACCCTGTTTCCATGTTCCGAAGAATAGTTTTTCTAGGGCTGGGCGTATTGCATCTGGGCCTGTTCCTACTAATTCGTTTGTTCCCATTGTGCAGGTTTCTGGTCTTTCGGTATTGTCTCTTAGCGTTATGCATGGGATTCCCATTACTGTGGTTTCTTCCGTAATACCACCTGAATCAGTTATTACTGCCTTGGAATTCTTTACCATATAATTAAATTCCAAATATCCCATTGGCTCAACAATATGCAAATTGTTTGCTTTTATTTCCAAATCGTAGAATATCTTTGCTGTTCTTGGATGGATTGGGAATATTATTGGTAGTCCTTGAACATTGTTTACAATTTCATTCATTGTCTTTTTTAACTTATCCGACTTATCCACATTGGCAGGGCGATGCATTGTTAGCATTATATATTCCTTTTCCTTTAGTAAAAGTGAACTAAATATTGAAGGCTTACGAAATCTATCAATATTTGCAAGCAAGGTATCTATCATAACATTGCCTACAAAGAAAATTTGCTCTTCCTTTGCCCCAAATCGTTTCAAGTTTTGGTTGGCTGTTTCGGTTGTTGTGAAATAGTAGTCGGCTAAGACATCGGTAACCATTCTATTGATCTCTTCAGGCATAGTAAGATCCCAGGAGCGGATACCAGCCTCAATGTGAGCTACTTTTGTTTTCAGTTTTTTTGCCACGATAGAACACGCCATTGTTGAAGTAACATCACCTACTACAATAACCAAATCGGTTGGGTTTTGGATGAGTTCCTTTTCAAATTCGATCATGATACCGGCGGTTTGTTCTGCTTGTGTACCCCCTCCAACACCTAAATTAACATTAGGAGTAGGGATATTCAAATCTTCAAAAAAGTTATCACTCATATTTTTATCATAGTGCTGACCGGTGTGCACTAATCTATAATTAATATCTTTACCAGCCATTTGTGCTTTTTCTATAGCCTCTATAATTGGAGCTATCTTCATGAAGTTTGGCCGAGCACCTGCAATTAAAGTTATTTTCATCGTATAATTACTATTTATAAAGTAGATTTTATTATTATAATAGTTCGGTAAGCTTTAAAAGCTTACAATGCAATCAATTGATTATCAGTCTGAGATAGATATGTTTTTATTTAATATGACTATTTTATTATCAGTAAAGCAAATAAGTATTTAACAAACATTTGTTATTAATAATATAAGTTTTAAATATTATTTTGAGCTATTCATTAATCCCTTAATTAGGCAATAGTGGGGGCCATTCGAATAGTCTCCAATAAAATAGTTCTTACTGGATTCTTATGAATATAATTTAATATATTAGTCAATCATTTTCCGTAGCCTGTTTGTCCATCACATCTCTTATGACTCTCTCCAATTTTACTATCGCATTATCCCACGAAAACTCTTCTGGAAATGGCTTTGCAGGTTCATTTTTTCTGAGTATTTCAATAGCTCGTTTAGAGATATTGTTCTCAAAATTTGAATCTAACTCAAATACATTTTCAAGACCAATCACTTCCGGTATGCCTCCTACATTAGACCCAATCACAGGAACTCTGCAAGCAAGAGCTTCTAAGGTTATACGGGGCAAACCCTCGTTTAAGCTTGGAAGCACTATGATGTTCATGCAGTTTATTAAATCAGGTATCTGTGAGGGTACTACTTTTCCAAAGAATGTGCATTGTGCTGATGTTTGCCCCAAACCTTTGCGCAAGGAGACTTCTAGCTCACCATCTCCTATTATCCAGAACTGTATATCGGGTTTGTAATCAGCAATTTGTTTGAATATTAAAGGAAGGGATTTTATATTTTTAATGGAAATCAGGTTGCCAATAAATCCAACTATTTGTTTGCCCTGTGCTTTATGTTTTTCCTTAGTTATCTCTATTTTCTCTGGCGATTGTTTTACAAAACTATCAGCTGGTCCGGTATAAAGAACCTCTTTATTGGCAGCTCTTGTTATGTTATGCGAAGTTTCTAACAATCGTTTGCTTACAAAGAGATTCAACGCTGCTGCTTCAATTATTTTTTTAAATAAAGCCCTCGTTTTTTTATTAATCTCAGGCATCATATTAATATCCGAACCGTGCCATGAAGCTATATAGGGTGTGCCCTGCATTTGATTAACACTGTATGCCAGATAGTTTGCATCGGGACCATGAGCCAATATCAGATCACATCCTTTCAAGTCTATCCTATGCTTGTTAATATATTTTTTATCACTTAGTCCCCTTACCTTAATTTTCTCGGTGAGCAGGTAGTCAATAAAGTTATGTTGTATCCACAGGCTTTTATATCTGATATGATCAACCATTACAGTGGGCTGTATAACCATTCTTTTTTCTCGTCTTATAAGAGAAAACAACAGCGAGTCTCTGTGACGGATGATATAAAAGTTTATATCAAAATCTTTTATATCTGCATTTAAGAGGCGTATTGCACGCTCCTGCACATTATTAAAGAAACCTTTACGATTGTTGGGGTTCCCGGTAGTGATGAAAGCGATTTTTTTTGTTGAGCAAATAGTCATTTTTTTATTAAATTCAAATCTATCCAACTACCAAAGGTGTAGTCCCATTCTTCAGGTTCAAATTCAGCCATACCTCCAGAATCAAAAAAAGTCATCTCTCCAAACAGTACTCTGTCATTTACATCATAAAAATCAACTCTTACATGTGGAATATTTTCTGACAATTTGGCTGCTAAGCGTTTCATAACTTCAAAATTTAAAGGCTTTTCTAAGATCCTCTCACTATTTTTCCCACCTTGTTGGAGCTTTATTTTGTTGAAATTCATATCAAAATAATCAAACTTAACTTTCCCTTTACTTCTATCTGTAGCTATAAACATCACTTTAGGATTTCCATTAAAACAATAAAACTTATAGTCCCATACATCTTCTTTTTCGTTATCTACCAAAAGTTCTTCTGCTATAATCCTTGGTTTTACATTTTTGTATGGCCATTCACGAGTTAAATAATAATGTTTAAACTGAAGATGTCTAGAGAGCTTTTTTTTGGCTTTACTGTAATCAAAACTATTTTTATCCTTACAGATAACTACTCCTCCCTGATCGTGAGTCGTTTTTAATACAAACTGATTGGGCAATGAAGCAAAATCTATCTCATCAAAAGAGTTCCATATCCCATAGTTTCTTACAATGTATTCATTGCCTATAATATCAGCCACAAATTGTTTAACTTCAAATTTATCAACCAGATTTATCAATTCAGGTTTTCTGTAATGCAACTTCAGCCACTGAAGTTTTTGATTGAAAGTTTGTGGATTATCTAAATCCAGCTTATAACCAGCCTTTAGCGGAAATAGTAGTTTCAGATACTGCTTATCGCCAATAAGAGGTGAAAGAGTATATAGTAGTTTTATTGGAACCGATGCAGGATTGCTAAATACGGTTTTGAATTTTCTATATATTGTTTTAAGCATTATAGATTTGTGTTGATTTACTTGTTGAACCCAATAAATATGCAAGCATAATCGTTTGGTATATGCCGCTTGTTGATGTCTAGTTCATAAATACAACAGTTGTAAAAAACCAAATACAATAATTGTCATCATTGATATTCTTTTATCAATATTTCATTGATTTTGAAATGCTACTTTAGTAATCTACCCCTCCCATTTGTAACACCCTATCCATCTTTCAGAAAAGCTGCTGGGATGATGGCTAATGGCCATCATCATTATTTTATAAAATTTTTCATAGTTTCTTCTGACATATCCCTGTGTGCTTCGCATCTTAACAAATTAAGATAGAGCGCCAAGTCTTTTTTATTGATTAACTTTGTTGGCAATCTCCTTAAGATTGCGAAAACATATCGGCTTCTAATGAATGCAAGAGGCAACCACGAGTTGAGATAGGATTTTGTCATAGATGCTACATAGCTTTTCCATTCTTTTTTTATCAAATCACTATCAGCAATTGTCATGGAATACTTTTCAACTCTTCTCTCTATTTCTTCTTTCTCATCTTTCTGCAAAAGACTTAACTTAAAATTACTATTTTCCTGTTTTACAGGATGGAGTTTTGCCTTCAACTCTTTATTACTTATCTCTAATTCCAAGATAAGTCCCTTATACCAATCGGGTTGAACACTATCATGCGTAAACAGTAAATTACCCAGACTATAAAAAATCGGAATACCGTTATATGTTTCATATCCACTTATGCAATGCGTATGATGTCCCACTACAATGTCAGCGCCCTGTTCTGCATAGAAGCGATATTGGTTCTGCATACGTGGACTGGGAAGATTGTAATATTCATGTCCTCCATGAATAATTACAAAAACATAGTCTGCTTGTTCTTTTGCTTCTTTAATTTTTCTCGTATTATCAATAATATCCATTGGGTAAGCCCCTGCAGTGGTTTCAGTAGCACTTGCCCATTCATTCTCGGCAAAATCAACTATTGCAATCTTACCCTCTTTAGTATCTAAATAGAGTATTTGCGATGCTTCTTTCAAATTCATTCCAGCACCCACTGTTTTAACACCGATACTCTGGCAAAACTTTAAAGTATCTCCAACTCCTTGTTCACCATAGTCTAATACATGATTGTTAGCAAGGGTGGCAACATCTACCTCCAATGCTTTCAGTACATCTAGTGTTGGTCCATGATGCGATTTAATATTTGGCCCGGTTTTAAGGATTTTGCTTATATTATTCGTTACTGGTGCTTCTAAGTTTACTATGTTGATATCCGACTGAGCAAATAAATCAATTAATGATACATCTATCATTTCAGCAGGGTTATATGGTTGATTGACGACTAAGTCGCCAGTGATAAGGAGTTTCATTACTATGTTAATTTTATAAATTCTTGAGCAACATGACGAATGTGATATTGCATAATATTTTTTACTTCAAACTGCTGTCCATAATTCTTATTCAAAAATTCATCAACAACCGCATAGTCTATTTCATTTTGACTAATTGATAAAATAGGCCTTCCTGCAATAGCATAGTCAATTAATTTGCTTGGTGTCTGTACATTAGATATATTTTCTATATTAACAAGAAAATCAGCCTTTTTCATTTCTTGCAATAATCTATCACGTGGAATATAATCTTTTACCTCCAATTTATCCTGAAATTGCTTTTTATATGGTTCAATAAGTTCTTTACTTCCCGTATAAAGAATAAATTTAAAATCTATGTTTTTCTTTGCTAAATAATCCAAAAAAGGACGAGGGTCTCTGAATTTTGGATCAAATCCACCGGCATAGAGAAAAGTAGGCTTAACATTATTAGGAGCAGGCTGATCGTTATCTAAAGTAAAATCAAACCCTTGAGGAATAATCTTTATTTTTTCATGAAATTCTGGATAATAAGCTTTTACAGCCTTCTGAACAGGAATAGAAATATAATCCGTCTTCTTGCAAAACCATTTTTCTATATATTTAAAATAGAAAGGATGCTTGTTGAATTCATTTCCCATATATGGATCCCCACAATCTGCCACCCATTTTTTAGGAAACATTTTGAGATAATTTCGCTTATATAATGCTGCCCCCCAGTGAATAGGAAAAGGTGTCGCCACTGTTATCAGGACATCCACATCTTTTTCTTTCTTCAAAGCTGAATAGGTCTTGAACATAAGTTCAATATCTGGAAACTCCAAAGGTTTATGCAATATCCGGGTCATTATTTTGTTTAATAGAGAAGGCTCCGCTTGATTTAGGTCACTATTTAGCTTGGCAAAACTTGTGGGACCCAGATTTTTAACTTTTACCTGATATTTTTTCTCAAAATCCTTATAATCATAACTTCCTAAAACTGCATAAACTGTCACTTGATGCCCCTGTCGACTCAATTCAATAGATAGATTAGTCGTTCGCATGCTTCTTGGCGCATTAAAAGGGAAAAGGGTTCGAGATATAATAACAATCTTCATAAGCCTAAACAATCAGATAATGATAAATCAACAAAAATGGATTAGAAACAAAAAATGTAAAATCCAACACTGAAAGATAATATAATATTTGTCCCCGTATCGAAAACCAAAACACAAACGGCATGGCATACAAAAACTTTTGATATTTCACATCTTTAAAGCATACCAACCAGATATAGGCAATGATAGGGTAAGCTAAAACAATATATCTACCTCCAAGAGATGGCACAGACATGGTAAAGTTGACAAAGGTCATATAAACCAAAAGAAAAAGATAGAAGTTTTTTGTTTTGGTTTCGGCTTTAATGGATGCAGAGTTTTTAATATATAAAAAAACCATAAAATTCATATAAAAACGTACTATGAAGTTCATCAACCTTGAAACCCAATCAAAAGTTTGGTAATCTATTTGATTTCTTTTGGCTATGACCTCAGCATCGGTATAGGATGCAATCATGTGTTGCATAAATACAGGCAGGCTATTAGAGGCATTCTGTATTAGCTCTACAGCAATAGAACCCACAAAAAAACTAATAAAAAATGCTACCACCCACACTTTATCAAAACGCATCAGCAGATAAGCCAGTACTACCACTACAATAAATATCCAAAATGAGCCATGGAAAAAGGGTGTAGTGAACAACAATAGGAAATAACGCTTATTCCCCTTGCCAAATATTTGCAACAAAGCATACACACCAATCCAGGCTGCAGTCCACATCCTTACTCCGTTAATGTTGAATATTTGGTTTATCATAAAAAGGTAAACCAATATGTAAGACGCAAGTGATTTGTCAAATTTATCTTCTTTGGTAAAGAAATGGAAACTCTTAAGCGCAAAAAAGGCAAAAACGATAGCAAAAACCATAAACATAATATGGTAATTTCCCGTGATTCTTGAAACATAAAACGATACCGTATCAGAATAGTAATCTTTTTTACCCTCATCGAAAGCAAGGAAATCTTTAAAACCATCATAAAACTGAGAACTCGAAATACTTCTGTATTCTTCAAACATCTGTCTATAATCAGCTCCATCAATAGGAGCGTCTATACTTACTGTAAACGCCATCCCAAAAAGCACTGCAAACAAAAAGAATACTATATATGATGAGTGCGTATTCATCTGCCGCAATGAGTATAGACATGAGAAGAATGGTGATATAATGAATAATATCAGTTTGATTGCTTTGTCCTGATTATTTTCTTGCGACCATTTAGTCATTTAATGCTTGTATATATATCTTAGTTACAATTTAGTTGCTACAATTTCCACAATCCTCTCCGCCACTTTCCCATCCCACAGTTTAGGCACACCACCTTTTTCCCAATCTCCGGATAACAGTTTATTTAATGCAGGACGGATAGCATCAGGGTTGGTGCCAACCAGTTCGTTGGTGCCGATAGTAATCGTTTCGGGGCGTTCGGTGTTGTCTCGGAGGGTAATGCAGGGGATACCCATAATAGTGGTCTCTTCAGTAATGCCTCCTGAGTCGGTAATAACAGCTTTAGAGTTTACAACCAGGTAGTTGAACTGCAAATAGCTCAAGGGCTCCACAATATGGAGATTGGGTGCCACAATACTTAGTTCGTTGAAAGTTTGGGCAATTCGCGGATGCATAGGGAAGATAATTGGCAGATTTTTTGTGTTTGTAGTTATCTCGTTCATCAGTGATTTCAGTTTCTCCGCCTCGTCCACATTGGCAGGGCGATGCAGGGTAATAACAAAACAGCGTCCTTTTCGAAAGTGATCATAATATAAGTGTCACCCCCACAACCTAGATTTGCTTCAAGTTCTGGAATATCTAAAATGTATCGCTCATCTTCTGGTCATAGTGCTGACCAGTGTGTACAAGACGATACTGTATATTTTTGCCAGAGTTATGTGCCATTTTAATTGCATGAATAATGGGTGCAATTTTCATGAAATTGGGACGTGCTCCGGCTATGAGAGTGAGGTTCATAATTTCTATAGTTTTTTTATAGATGCTTTTACAAGTCTCAGCATAAAATTTTCTAATCTAAATATATTTTTAAAAAAAGCAGAATTCATATTATTTATTTTGAATCTTTGATATGCTGTTGGATTATAAAGTGGATAAATCGCCTTATAATTTGGATCGTAAAGCTTATAGGTTAGCAACGAGTCATTATATCGCCTTTTCAATTTATTGTTTATTGGATAGTTATATTTGTATGAATAATATATTCGCATTTCAACCATTGAAAGTCCAAAACGATATTGTTTTTTTTTATTTTCAGACCTCGATACAGAATTAGATAAAATTCTATACACTGCAAAGACTTCATCTAAATATTTAAACTTTGTTTTTTGAGAAAAATCCAACCACATCGGAGTGTCTCCCATAAAGAATTTAACATCGTTTGCAGGAATTAGGCTTAGTAAATCTCTTTTGAATAATGTGGTAGCGGTCCGAATTTTATAATCAGCATCAATTAATCTTGAAAATAATTCCTCCTTATTTTTAATTTTATTTTTGTTGCTTAAGAATTTATTAGCATAATATTCCCATTTATCTTTATCCTGATAGTAAAAATGACAATCCCCATGCACTAACCCATATTCTGGATTTTCCTCCAGAAAATCCACCTGTTTCTGTAACTTTAAAGGATCTATCCAATAATCATCGCCTTCGCAGAGAGCAATGTATTTGCCACGAGCACGGGGCCAATTAAATGTAGCAGATATCGATACGCCTTTTGAATATTGATTTTCGGTTTGATAAATCGGCTTTATCAAATGAGGATATTTAGCCTCGTATTCTTCTACAATATCTGCCGTTTTATCTGTAGAGGAGTCATCATGAATCAGTATTTCGACAGGAAATGCCGTTTCTTGTCTCAAAAACCCTTCTATAGCATCTCTAATGTATCTCTCGTGATTATACCCTATACAACTGATACTTACCAAGGGAATAACATTAAAGTCCCAAGTTTGCTCTATAAGAGGCACGGGTTTTATACAAAGGTCTTGGGTATTTATTTGTTTCCCTTCCACTTTATCAAGAATTTTATAAATAATTTGAATGATACAATGAATAATCATCCATTAATAAGTAATGATTTTCGTAGAATATCATTTGCCATTTTAACCATAGGTGGACCTATAAATTTACCATCCTTTACCGCAACCCCTTTTCCTAAGGCTACTGCTTCTTTTGACAGAGACAACATTTCATTTGCCCATGCAATCTCATCTTTTGTAGGAGAGTAGTATTGGTGTACTAATGGCAGCTCTTTCGGATTCAAGACAAGCATACCTTCAAATCCCAAATTACGTCCGATAATCAGGTTTCTCTCCAAATCTTCTAAATCGTGCACTTTGACATGAACGGTATCAATTGGAATTACTTTATTTGCCTTGGCCCCCATGGCAATCATAGCCCGAGCTGTAAAGACACTATCACTTTTATCGTCGTGTTTACCTCCTAATTCCGTCATAAAGTCCTCACACCCGAACGCAACAGCGACCAATCTTTCTGGACAAGCCGTACAGATGTCTTGTATATTCAAGACAGCTCCTGGCGTTTCGATTAAAGCAATTATTTTGAAAGTATAACGAGGGATTTTCTTTTCATATTCAATGGTTTCCAGCAACTTTCCAAAAAAGTATATATCTTCTCCTTTTTTGGATTTAGGATACATGAATCCTGTAATTCCATTCAACGTAAGTTGATATACATCCTGAAGAAGATATCCGCTCTCCCGGTCATTTACTCTTGGAAAGATGATTTTATTTTTTAATTTACCCTCTTCTAAATATTTCTTGATATTATCTCTCGCTTTTTGCTTGTTTTCTGCCGGCTGCACAGAGTCCTCTATGTCTAGCAACAATACATCCACGTCACGCTTCAAAGCACTATCCATTAATTTGTCGTTGTGTGCAGGCACAAACATAAGACTACGCATTAAACAATCATTTGTCATACTCTGCTTTTTTTATCAATACATTCCTTCTGAAACTTATTACCGCTTCCCCATTCTGATTAAAACCGACAGTTTCTACGCATACAATACCTCTATCTGGTTTATTCTTAGATTTTCTTTTATCCAGAATCTTAGTTTTAGCATACAATGTGTCGTTAATAAAAACAGGGGCTATATGTTTAATTTCCTCATAACCCAAGTTAGCAATAGCTTTACCACTTATGTCCGGAACTGTCATTCCAACAATCAGCGAGAACACTAAAGTCCCTACAACTAATATCTTTCCATGTTGATTTTTTTGTGCATAATCCAAATTTGTATGCACAGGATGATGATTCATTGTCAGGAGACTAAAAAGATTATTATCACTCTCAAAAATAGTTTTCGATAAAGCGTGGCTTATTGTATCGCCTACAATAAAATCTTCATAATATAATCCTAATATAGATTGTTGCATATGAAATTATTTTTCCCTTAATAATTTAGCCGGATTCCCAACAACAATAGTATTTGGTTCAACATCATTTAATACTACAGACCCAGATCCTATTAATGAGAAATCCCCTATTTTTACTTTTTCTCGTATTGTAGCATTTGTCCCTATGTGTACTCCTCTCCCTACTTCAACATTAGCACCCACAACTGCATTTGATGCAACATGAGCAAATCGTCTAAGCGTGCTATCGTGTCCTACAAATGAATTAGGAAGTAATATGCAATTATCTTCGATTGTTGTGTCAGGAGAAAGTTGAGATAATGGTGCCATCATTACACCATTACCTATTTTACAAAATCCTTTTGGAATTATAGCACTCGGATGTATTAGTGTCGCATATCTATAAGATGGGATGTTAAATGATTCTACTTTCTTAAAGACTTCTCCTTCATTTTGCATACCTACATAAGCAATAAAAAACAAAATACTTTCATCTGTCAGGTATTTCTTTAAATCATTTGTTGTTCCAATAACAGGGATTTTATTGTATTTCCCAATTTCAGTTCCTACAGGAAGTACATCATTTAAAAAACCTATAATATTGTAATTGCCAAAATCATTAGCAATCGAACAAGCAATCATACCTATTCCACTTCCTCCTAATATTATTAAATTATTCATATTAAAACTAAATTGTCGTTTATTATAAAATGTATCCTATCTGTATGATGATGAATCTGCCCTCTCACAATAACAGTGTTCATACAAGCACTTCCCGGAAAGCTACAATTAAAACATTTCCCTTTTTGAGCACATGGAAGATTCGCATGATCCGTATAGTGCTTATTTGCGTGTCGTAGATAAGTCAAAGGGACGCTACCCACAATTATTATCAAAACATGTTTTGGTCTAAAATCATTATTGAAACTCTATTGCTCAAATCATCAACTGAAACAATTTTTCTATTTAATGTTATAGCATTTGCCCCAATAATGGTTAAATCACTATAATGCACTTCGCGAATATTCTCATACCATGCACTATACTTCTCTCCTTCAAAGGGCAGATTTATTCTATTTCGAAGTCGTTCTCCAAATACTTTATAATGTCCTGAATTAGATCTTTTTAATAACCAATAAATGATTTTATCATTTGAGTATTTTCTTCTGATAAAATCAAATAAATCCAATTGGTATAAAGTTACTGAGTCACTGAAAGTAATTTTGTGAATACATGAACGCTCAATCAAAAACTTTTGGATAACTTTAAAAAGTTATAGTCTTTATTAATATAATTTGCGTCATCATAAATTACGAACTTATCAACTAAATTAATCGGTTGATAATAACCAATGTATGGCAGAGAACATGGCTACATTATGTCTAATTTTATAAATTCTTTTTGATAATATGGGTTATACTTTCTATCTGAGACACTTCCAAATCATAATATAGCGGCAGGCATAATATTCTTCTTGAAATATCTTCCGACATGGGCATCGGTTGATAGGGGGTAATTTTCGTGAAGGTATTGACTGACGGATAAAAGTAACGCCTTGGATATATATTTTCCTGATTCAGCAACTGTTCTACTGTCAAAAGCAACTGTTCGTTGGGAAAAATAACAGGAAAATAACTGTAATTTGTTGATTGATTAATTTTCTGGAATTTCAAGGAAGTAGAAGATAGCAATTCCTTGTAAATTGAATATTTATATTTTCTGTCAGCCAAGACCGAATGTAATATCTTGAGATTGGCCAAACCGATAGCTGCGTGGACTTCCGTCATTTTCCCATTCGTTCCGTCGTTAACTATGTCTTTTTGCTCGTCGAAGCCAAAGAAACGAATTCTTTGAAGCCTGTTGAAAAGGTCTTCGTTTTGGGAGAAACATGCTCCCCCTTCTGCAGTATTTAGCAGTTTGGTAGCGTGGAAGCTGGTTGTGGAAATATCTCCATATTCAAAAACGGATTGGTTGTTGTATTCAACTCCAACCGAATGAGCCGCATCGTAAATTACTTTTAAATCGTATTTCTTCGCAATGCAATCAATGGATTCAATATCACACGGATTACCGAAAACATGTACCGGCAATATAGCCACCGTATTATTGGTAATCTTTTCCTCTATTTTCGTCACATCAATATTTAACGTCTCAGGATTGATATCAACAAAAACAGGATTACATTCTTCCCATATTATGGAGCTCAAAGTCGCAATAAACGTAAAGGGAGTCGTGATGATATCTCCTTTAAGTTTCAATGCCTTTATTGCCATCTGAATAGCGATGGTCCCATTGGTCACGGCAACCATATTCTTCACCCTAAGAAACGTTGCTGTCTCTTTTTCAAATTGTTGTACCAACGGCCCGTTGTGCGTCATGATTCCGCGCTCCCAAATACCTTCCAATAATGTATTTACTTCCGATAACGGAGCCAATGAGGGCATTGTCACAAATATGTTTTTATTCTTCATAAAATTCTTCTTTATTTGCTTTTTTTATAAAATCGTCAACCAGTTTTGATTGTAATAATATAGATTTTATATTATCGGTACGTACCTGAGCATCTTTGATACAATTGTAGAAGTAACGGATGGATTTTTTAAAGGCATCGTCCGAAGAAAGTAAGTGTATTTCTTCTGTATCGCCTGTTTTTAGTACCATTTCAGGCACAAATCCAGCCGGAGCTGTTAACACTCTGTTTGTATGTAATGTTCCTTTTGATCCCCAAACTTCCAGTTCGCATTTATAGCTATTGTCCATCCCGAAAGCTATCTGAACAACATCATTACGAAAATTCGTCAAAACTCCCGAGCCAAATAAATCGACTTCAAATTCATTTATATAATTTAATGTAGCGCTTTGTACTTTAACAGAACTGCTTAATAACAGGGAGGCGTACTTTATGGTATAACCTCCACAATCCAACAATGCTCCACCTCCAAGTTGTTTATTATACCTGAAATCGTTTTGATTTCTTCTGGGAAAACCAAAAGAAACTCGGTATAAACGAACTTCACCTATATCCCCTCTATTGATAACATTCTGTATATCTTTTAACTGATTATGAAAGACAAACATGTAGTTTTCATGAATCGCCAGTTCTTTTTCATTCGCAATAGAGATTAATTCTTTTGTTTGTTGAAAATCTGTTGTAAATGGTTTTTCAACCAAAATGTGCTTCCCTGCCAATAAACATTGTTTTGCCCAATCATAATGCAATGCCGGTGGCAAAGGAAGATACAACGCATCAATACTGTCGGAATTAACAATTTGCGAATAACTTTCAAATAGACGCCCCCCATAAGTGTTTATAAAAGACATGGCTTTTTCACGCTCTCCGTCTGTTTGCTCCTTACTTCGTCCTTTCCATTCTTCCGAATTGGCCATTGCTATACCGGCGAAATGAAAATCAGGAAAAGTTGATAATGCAGGCATAAACCGGCGGAATGCTATCTCGGACGGACAAATAACTCCAATATTTATCATGTCAAATGTATTTAATGGCTGCAAGAATACTCCTTGCCTGAATATTCAGAAAATTGTTATATCTCATAAATTCGTTAATTTGACCTAAGGTCATCCAGGTATAACGCTCCGGTAATTCATCAGGAAAATCATCCCCCGCTTCAACAATCATATTACGATTTTGCTCATGATAAAACCGGCCTCCTTCTTCTGACTGCATGGTATCGTAAACTATTTTCTCATCGGTAGCATTTAATACATAATCGGCAAATGAGGGCTTTTTTACACTTGAATAAACGTTTCCCGTCAAACATTGAACCGTCGGAGCCAATTCAAAAATATCCATGTTTCCGCACTCTAATTTTGCCTGGACCAGAAAATGATATATACCGTTTATTTCTTTGATTATAAACGCACACAAGCCTTGTTGCATGGGTTGGACCAAAGGTTGACTCCAAGAACAGATCTCTCTGTTTGAAATGGTAACACTAACCCCAATCACTCTGAAAAATTGTTGATCGTCACGTACTATTTCATCCGGTTTAAGATGCCACAAATATAAATCCTTAATGGGTTTCTGTACAACCGATAAGCTATATAAAGATTTAAGATGCGATAACCACGACAGATGTTTGTTAATGGAATAATTTCCTTCTTTCATACGGGCAGAATTTAACATAATTCTCCCCAAGTTAGAGAATCGACTCATTTTTGTTAACGGAGTAATAAAATCAATATATTTCAGTCCGGAAATAACTGTCCGTGTGTCCATATTAACTATATTATCATAGTGCATCAACTCTTTAATTTGGGCGAGCGTCATCCAGCGGAAATCCTCAAGTAACTCTATATCATCTTCTACTTTAATTATTATATTGCGGTTCCTTTTTTTAAGGAACCTGGCTCCCTGTTCAGACTGTAACTGGTCCAATATAATCTGTTCCGGGGTTGCATTAATAAAATAATCCAGATAAGCCGGTTTTTTACCCTTATGTACTCTGGAATAATTACTTTTGGTAGCTTGAAGTGTAGGTGAAATCTGCACACAGTTTACATTTCCCGGTTCTATTTTTGCTTGCATCAGGAAATACAATACTCCATTCACCTCTTTGGTTAAAATACCCAAGTAACCTACCTCTGGTTGGTTTATTATCGGCTGATCCCATGAGGGAATTTGCCCATAATCAGTTTCAACGTGAATTCCTTCTATCGAGAAAAATTTTCCCGAAGTATGCCTCAAGCTTCCGTCAGAATCCACAAACCAGCCTTCGAGTAAATCGAAAGGCTTTTGTTGAATATCAACGAAAACTTCGGCATTTCGGTCCTTGATCCATTGCAAAATTTCATCAGTTGTATTAAACGGATTAAGAACAGAAGTAAGTGAATTAATTAAAGACATATTTTTGAATAAAAAAATATATAGTGTACAAGATCAGTTTAAATTTCTTATTTGCAAATAGTTATTTATTATTTAATTTATTATTATACTCATAAATTAATGAATAGAATGCTTTTAATTCCGGTGAGTTGGTGAAGTAAGCGATAAGAAAATAATAGAATACACCAATTGAAAATCCTACGATCAATTTTATAACATCTGATTCAATCCATTTTATCGAGAAACTGATCACTAAATACATAGAGAGGGCATATAGCAATATTGGAAATAAATCTTTCATCTGTTTAAGAAAATCGACATTAATTAATTTTCCTGTATAATGTGTGTTAATTATTAGTGCTATTATTGAAGTAGCGATACTTCCTATACACATTGCATTAATTCCAATAGGAACAGTAATAAATAACATGGCAATTCCTATTCCTTTTTTCATAATTTCCAATCTTAAAAATAGATCTGAACGACCTTTAACTTGAAGCAAGTTGAGATTAATGGCATGAATGGGATACCACATATAGGAGAAACAAATGATTTGAAGTAGAATGACAACTCCTGCCCATTTTTCAGTTAATAATAGAATTATTAATGGAGAAGCCAAAGCAGCTAAACCGGTCATTAATGGAAATATACCAAATGCACTTAACCGCAAATACTTTCTATATACTTCTTCTAATCTCTTATCATCATTTTGTAGTGTGCTTAAAATAGGATAAGTAACTCTTCCAAAAATTCCGGTTAGATTTGAAGAAGGAAGTTGTGCAAATTGATCAGCTCGTGTATAGTACCCCAAATCAGCTTTGTTAAATTGCTTCCCTATTATTAATGTAAATAAATTTCTATACAGCGTATCAATTAGTCCCGATACTAATAACTTGGATCCAAATGAAAACATTTCTTTAAAAGATTGTCGTGAAAAAACATTTCTTGGAATCCATTTGGACAATATCCATAATAAAATCATGGTGATTAAACCATTTAGGACAGACTGGATCACTAATGCCCAAACACCATAATGTGAATATGCCATAATAATGGCTATTATCCCTGATACAATTGCAGCTGTTAAGGATGCTTTTGTTTGTGTTTTAAAATCTACATTTCTTGTTAATTTTGCTCTCTGAACAACGGTTAATGAATTAATAAATAATGTTATCGCAACTACTCTAGTAATATTTATTAATTCAGATGTTCTGTAAAATGAGGCAATAAATGGAGCCAAAATATATAGAACACCATATAACAGGATTCCAACAATAATATTAAAATAAAAAACTGTTGAATAATCAGTATCACTGCAGTTTTGTTTTCTTATTAAAGCATTAGAAAAACCACTGTCAATGAGTGATTGTGATACAGCCAAAAATATCGTCAACATCCCTATTAACCCATAATCGGAAGGTAATAGAATGCGAGCTATAATTATTTGAATGATAAACTGTACTCCTTGAACAGAAAAACGCTCAATACTACTCCAAAAAACTCCTTTTACGGTTTTATTCTTTAATGATTCGGACATTAATTTTTCAACATTTTAATTTCTTTTCCGATTATTTTTTTGAAGTATTTAGCAAAGAATCGTTTTTTTAAATTGATCAACCGCAGCCCTTCCTAAAGACTTAGCGGAAAAAGTTTCAAAGAACACGTTGAAAATGCGACAAATCTAACTACCGATAATTCGACCTGAACTTTATAGTTTCCCATCTACTAAATCTTCTGGCAACACTCCTTTCACATCATAGATTACACAACTTCCATTTGTTATCTTTTGAATATCTAATTCTTTGAACATATCGTGTGCTACGGCTAAAATTACAGCATCAAACACATCTTTAGGGAGTTCGTTATAAAGTTCTACGTTGTACTCATGTTGTGCTATAGAAGGATTTGCCCAGGGATCGTGAATGATTACATGGGCCTTGTACTCTTCCAGTGTACGAACGATATCGATCACTTTGGTATTGCGCACATCGGGGCAGTTTTCCTTGAAGGTGAATCCCAATACCAGTATTTTGGAGCCCAATACCTGGATGCCTTTCCTGAGCATAAGCTTTACTACCTGATCGGCTACATACTCGCCCATGCTGTCGTTCATGCGGCGGCCGGCCAGGATGATTTCGGGATTATACCCATATCGTTGTGCCGCTTGGGCAAGGTAATAGGGATCTACTCCTATACAGTGTCCACCCACTAATCCCGGTTTGAAAGAGAGAAAGTTCCATTTGGTGGCTGCTGCTTCCAACACATCCTGAGTATCGATGCCCATCCGGTTAAAGATCTTGGCTAACTCGTTCACGAAAGCTATATTGATGTCGCGCTGGGAGTTTTCGATCACCTTGGCGGCTTCGGCTACCTTGATGGTAGGTGCCAGATGAGTGCCGGCAGTGATTATCGAAGCATAGACCTCATTCACCATCTTGCCGATCTCGGGCGTGCTGCCGGAAGTTACTTTCCTGATCTTCTCCACGGTGTGCTCTTTGTCGCCGGGATTGATCCGCTCGGGACTATAACCGGCAAAGAATTCCTGGTTGTATTTTAAACCGCTTACTTTTTCCACCACGGGGATACATTCATCTTCGGTTACTCCGGGATAGACGGTGGATTCATATACCACGATATCGCCTTTGGAGATGACTTTGCCAACGGTTTCACTGGCGCCGATCAGAGGGCGAAGGTCGGGATCATTATTCCTATCTACGGGCGTGGGGACGGCTACGATATAAAAATTGCAGCGACGAATCGTCTCAATATCGGTTGTACAGGTGAGGCCGTTTTTTAAGGCGGACTGCAACAGTTCATCGGATATTTCTAACGTGCTGTCATGTCCGCTCATAAGTTCGTTTACTCGTGCCTGACTGAGATCGAACCCTACAGTCTTATATTTTGTGCTGAATAATCTGGCCAAAGGCAATCCTACATATCCGAGGCCGATCACGGCGATTTTTGTTTCCTGATCCATTCTATGAAATTTTATAAGTTTTCCCAATACCACTTTACGGCTTCTTTCAGCCCGTCGCGCACATTGTATTGCGGGTTGTAGCCTAACAGCCGTTTTGCTTTATCAATATTCGCCAAAGAATGAGGAATATCTCCCGCCCGGTTGGGACCGTAGACGGGTTCAATATGCCGGATTTCGGGATCGAACCCGCCGAGATATTCTTTCAGATAAGCCACCAATTGATTGAGGGTCGTTTGCTCTCCATAAGCTGTATTATATATCTGATTCAATGCATCGGAATTTTCTGTCTCCAAAGCGAGAAGATTCATCCGGACCACGTTGTCGATATAGGTGAAGTCACGGCTATATTCGCCGTCGCCGTTGATGACGGGCGGTTGATGTCTCATCAACTGCATCACAAATCGGGGGATAACCGCGGCATAGGCTCCTTCAGGGTCTTGACGCCTGCCAAACACATTGAAATAACGCAGTCCGATACACTCCATCCCGTAAGTTTTGGAGAAGACGTCTGCATAGAGTTCGTTTACATATTTTGTTACGGCATAGGGGGACAAAGGCTTGCCGATCACCCCCTCCACTTTAGGCAACAATTCTGAATCTCCGTAGGTGGATGAGCTGGCGGCATAAATAAAGCGCTTTACCTTAGCATCGCGGGCAGACACCAACATATTCAGAAATCCCGACACATTGACTTCGTTGGTTGTGACCGGATCTTTGACGGAGCGGGGCACAGAGCCCAAGGCCGCCTGATGAAGCACATAATCCGCTCCTTCCACGGCTTTGCGGCAATCATCCATATTTCGGATATCACCTTCTATTAATATAAAACGGGGATTGTCCAAATAAGGCCGAATATTCTTCCGTTTCCCCGTAGAAAAGTTATCGAGGCCTGTCACCCTGTTTCCTGATGCCAGAAGTACCTCCACTAAGTTGGAACCGATAAAGCCGGCTCCTCCGGTTACTAAAATGGTTTTATTACTTATCATGTTTGTCTGTTTCATCCCTTTGCACAGGTGGATTATTGTATGCCGAATCGTATTGCTGAAGCATGGCCAATACCCTCAGGCGCCGGATATGCTTTATGCCGGCCTTTGTATGGACTACATGCCGTAAATGGCTCAGCGAGTGCATGTCGCTGCCGATAAAGTCATACAGGTTCTTCTGAAGGAGTTTTTCGGCTGTAATCCGGACGGTCCTTCCATACACTCCGGCGATGGACGGGAGGTTCAACTGGAATTGCACCCTGATAGTTTTTAACCGGTAAAAATCGCTCATCGTCAGATAGACATACCGCTCCGGATGCGCCAGCACGGGAAAATATCCGCGTTCCACAATACGCTCCAATGTGCCGTCCATATCCATGGGAGGATTAAAACAGGAGGTCTCCACCAACAGGTAATTGCCTCTCAGCGGAAGCAGGTCGTTCTCCGCCAACCTTGCCTCGAAAAGATTGTCCATCATATATTCCGCTGCCAGATGAAGTTCTATCGCGCCCCTGTAGGCAGCTTTCAACTCCCGGAACCGGGCCTGCAGGTGCAGCGTGGTGTTGGGCATCTCCTCCATGACATGAGGCGTAAGCCACACGCTTTTCACCCCATACCGCTCCAGGCCGTACAGCGCTTCCAACGCCTCTTCCAGGGTGAGCACACCGTCGTCCACCCCAGGAAGCAAATGGGTGTGGTAATCGGTAAACCCGTCCAGGATATGGCTATCGGACAATAAAGAACGTTTCGGAAAGGGCCACATAAACCTCACTCTTCTTCACTGATATAATCTTTCCCGTACGCATACCCGTAACGATAGCCGTAGCGGTAATAACCGTACCGGGTATTCGCCTGGATGGTACCGTTCAGTATCAACGACATATTTCCTAATTTCCGGGAGGTATAAAAGTTCTCTATCTCAGGAAGCAGGCTGCGGTCTAACAATCCCACCCGGATTATAAAGAGGGTCATGTCCGTTAATTTATTGATGATGGAGGTATCGGCCACGATCTCCACCGGCGGACAATCGATAAAAATATAGTCGTATTCCGTACGCAGTTCCTCCAGCATCTGTTCCAACCGCTCGTCGAACAACAACTCGGTGGGATTGGGAGGGATGGTGCCCACCGGAAGAATATCCGGTTCGCCGCTGTTTTTTCCCTTTACAACGGCAGGTCTCCACTCTTCGGTCTGGTGCCCGAGATAATCGGCGATGCCGGTTCCGGAATGTTCAATATAGGCGCTTAACAATGCCCTGCGCATATCCAAGTCGATGGCCAGCACCTTTTTTCCCTTTATGGCGAAACCGGCGGCAAGGTTCATAGTGATAAACGTTTTCCCGCTATTAGGATTCAAGGAAGTGAGCATGATCACTTTGGCATTGCTCTCCTTTTTTGTCATAAATTCGAGGTTGGTGCGTACGACCCGGAAAGCTTCATTGATCACGTTGCGCTTCTTTTCCTTGACTACGATAGCCGGTGTATCCCATTTTTCCCACGAAAACTTTCTTTTCCGCTTGCGGTACAACGGTATTTCCCCGATAAACGGAACGGTCATCCCCTCCAGGTCTTTACGCCCCCGCACCGTGGTGTCCGTCCACTCTTTCACTACGAAAAAGACAAGTGGAAGCGATATTCCGGCGAGTAACGCGACCAGCAGGAGAAACGCCCGCCGTGGTTCAGTCGGGCTGAGCGACCCGTACGGTGGGGTGATGATGCGGGTATTGTACGCCGTAAAAGCCTGCGAAAGTTCGTTCTCCTCCCGTTTCTGCAACAGGTACAGATACAACGCCTCCTTTACTTTCTGTTGCCGCTCAACCGAAAGCAGGAACCTTGCCTGGTCGGGGCTGGAGGCGATCTGCCCCGTAACACGCGCTTCCTGTTTCTTCACATTGTTGATCTGCGTCTGCAGTGACGAGATCAGGTTGTCAACGGAACGGACGATCACCTGCCCCATCTCGGTCAGGGACTGGCTCATGTCGATAACCAACGGATTCCTTTCACTGCTGTTGGACAGCAGATTGTTCCGGCGCAATAACAAGGCGTTGTATTCACTGATCTGCCCCTCCAGGTTGGCATTGTCAATGCCCGAATTAACGGGAAGTAACCGGTTGCTGGGCTCATCGCTCAGGTTCCTGCGGATATATTCCATGATAGAGAGCCGGTTGTTCAGATCCAATAACTCCTTCCTGCTTCCGGCATATTCGGACAGGTACATACCCGATACCGCTTCTACATCCGGCAATATATGCTCGCTTTTATAACTGGATATATCCTCATCCACACTTCCCAGTTCACTCTCGATCACATTGAGCCTCTCGCTGATAAACCGCGAGGTGCTGACGGCGATCTGGTTTTTATCGTTCATCCATTTTTCATTGTACACGGCGACCAAAGTGTTGAGGATATCCTCCGCCCTCCGGGGAGATTGATCCTTGATACTCAGGTTGATCACAGTGGCGTCTTTATTCTCCAATATGGCCTGCAGGGCATTCGAGTATCCGTTGACCACACTTTGACTGTTGCTTTTTACAAAGTGTACTTCCATATTGTCCCGATCCCTGTTATGTAAGATGGGGGTGATCATCAAAACTCCCGCGGGAGTAGAGATGGTATCGGACAAGGCGCCCTCTATCACTTCGGTGAAAACTTCCCCGGAGCGGACAAAATTGAACATCCGGACCTTTCCCTGAGGCAAGAGCACTATATCGAACTCCAGGGAATAGTCATCGGGATCCCTCAGGGTCACCAACACCGGAGACTCCTTATACAGATCGACTTTCCTCAGGCCTTGCCGGACAATGTATCTCTTATCCAGGTCCAGCCGGGCAACCACCTCTTCCATCAGGGAAGGCGATTCCAAGGTGATCAACTCGTTATTGACGTTGGTGTTGGATCTGAAAATGCCCAGATCTTCAAATTCCGCCATATTCCCGGCGGTCACCCCGCTCTTGGAGTTATCTTTAATCAGTATGGAGGCGCTGCGGGTGTATATCGGCGGAGTTATCAACAAATAAATGACCGCCAACGCTATCGCGACCAATAAACTCAGCGTAAACCAGTACCATTTGGAGATAAACAGGTGTATCAGATCCTGTATCCGGATAGAATCATCTGTCGATTTCTGTTTTTCTAAATCCATATTATTGAGTGAAGAGTGAGGAGTGAAGAATAATTATTTGACAAGAAGGACGGTAATTGTGGTGAGAAGAGATGCCAGGGAGAGCCAGAATGAAGTGGAACGCACGTTGTTACCATTGACGGTGGAATGGCGCGCCCGTACGCTATTAGGCTCCACATACACCACATCATTCTGTTGCAAATAGAATGCCGGGGAGAGATACAATTGCCTGGCGGAAGTAAGATCTACCCGGTACGGCACCTGAACTCCTTGTTCGTCGCGGAGCACATACACGGCCTCCCGTTTTCCATAAATAGTGAGGTCGCCCGCCATGCCTATGGCATCCAGCAGGGTCATCCGGTCTCGGTCGATATAAAACTTGCCCGGTTTATTCACCTCGCCCAGTACCGAAAAACCCAGATTCATAAATTCAACGGTAACCACCGGGTCTTTTACCAGGTCTCCGGTGATGAGCGTATATTTTATATGGGCGGCGATCTCCGCGCGGGTAAGTCCCGCCACACGAATCTTACCCACAACCGGGAAGTCGATATCACCATACGCATCTACCGTATAACCCGAGATCTGCTGGGCATTGCCAGACAGGGATTGTCCGGCGGATGTTCCGATCCGGTGCGAGACAATGGGGAGGTTAAAGAGGTTGGATAATTCCGCGTCTTTACTGTTCACCACGATAGATATTTTATCGTTGGGACGAATCTTTATCTCTAAGGGAGCACCCGTTTGTTCCGCAACCCCGGGTTCCAGGTCCTGGAAATAGTTGATCTTTTTTACGGATGCACACGAGTAAAAGAGTGCAACCGTTACGATCAGCGAAAAAATGTTGTAAGCCTTTATTTGTTTCATTTGATAAAGTTGTTAATAGGTTTATTGGGCAGTTGCACCTGTTTTATTATCCTTCTACTTTTGGCGGGAACGGGTTGGGCCACATGCTTAATTTTCATTCTCAGATAGATATCCATACCGGCCCATAGCACGATAATCAATCCCAATAGCAGGTTGATATCGACATAAGGAGCCAGCAGGATACTTCCCGTTCCCAGAAAAACAACGATCGTCAGGATCATCAACATAATGGACTTATGGGAAAATCCCAACTGCAGAAACTGATGATGGATGTGGTTTTTGTCGGGTTTAAAAGGGCTTTTTCCGGTATAGACCCTGAACAAGGCCACCCTTAACGCATCAAACATCGGAACGAGCAATACGGAAAAGGCAAATACCATCGATTGCGGCAATTGATACAGGCTGTCCGGGTTATAATGGCAGACTTTAACGGCAAAAACCGAAAGGAGCATGCCGATAGTAAGCGATCCCGAATCTCCCATGAATATTTTAGTCCCCTTGTTTTCCTTTCCGAATACATTGTAGTAGAAAAACGGGATCAGCACTCCAAAAGAACTGAATGCCAACAAGCTATAAACATACAACTGCATATAGAGGAAGATAAACCCATAGCACAGGAAGGCAAACATACCTATCCCTGCTGCCAGGCCGTCGACACCGTCAATGAAGTTGATGGAATTAATAATGAAAACGATAACAACAACGGTAAGGGGGATACCGATTGCGGCATCTATTTCGTTTAACCCGAAAAGGCCGTAAAGATTATTGATCCATATTCCGGAAGAGGTAAACAATATCCCTGCCACGATCTGGATCATCAGTTTTGTCCGGTAGCGGATATTTACCAGATCATCCCCCACTCCCGTAAAATAGATAAGCAGTATGGCAGACAAAGCCAGCATCAGTTCGGTGTATAATGATATGTTAACAGAGGAGACCAGGGATGTTTTCAGAAGGAGGTTGATGCTGAGGATCACAAGAAAGGTGAATAACAGGGCAGGGAAAAAAGCGACTCCACCCAACCTCGGAACAACTCCCGAGTGTATCTTCCTCTCATCGTGTGAATCAAACAATCCTTTTATCATACAGATCTGCAAGATCTTGGGGAGGAGCATCCATGAAAAAAGCGCACTGACAACAGATGCAGAAAAAAAATTAACAAATAATCCCATCTTTTTAGATATTATGGACTTTATAGCCGAAATAAAACGGCGCATTGATGTTTTGTTATTCTAAGCTTTCGAGCAAAGAAGGATGGATATAGTGTGTAGCCACCACCAAGAGCCCCTCTATTTGCACGACTACACGTTTATTGTTCCTGATTTTGACCAGGATCCCTTCAACCCCTTTGAATACGCCATCCCTCACGCGCACCCTGCTGCCTATCTTTGCCTTTAATTCGTCGGGGGATAAAAAAACGACCTGTTGCTCATAGTTACCGGCAACGGCAATAAAATGGAGCATTTGCTTTTCGGGAACAATAATCGGGTCTCCGGTCCCTTTATCGATGATGTAACGTACCGGAAATCTCTCTTTTAATTTGCTGATATGGGTCCTGTTGGTTCTCAAAAAAATCAGGTTACGGATTACGGGTTCCAACTTTTTGATCTTAATTCCGTTTTTCTCATAAACCCTCTGTTCCAAAGGGATAAAGTTGATGATCTGATTGGCGTCGCAGTATTCTTTGACTATCATCTCCCTGCTATAGGTAACCCGCAGCGCATACCAATATGGAGCATCACTTGCTGTCATGTTTTCATTTCGTATAAGGACATTATCTGGGGACACCAATATTTGTAAAACATTGATTCATAGATATTTATATTCCAACCAAAAGATAAAGTACTATTTCTGCTCCAGAAACAGGA